>Ga0105239_10000004_pt1 | contig 532483 bp, 412 predicted proteins | sample KBSC44metaG_FD_92761 | JGI IMG/M metagenome (GOLD analysis project Ga0105239, IMG submission 92761) | Corn rhizosphere microbial communities from Kellogg Biological Station, Michigan, USA - KBS C4-4 metaG | ecosystem: Host-associated > Plants > Roots > Rhizosphere > Soil | place: Michigan...
AAATACCGTGCTGGTAACCGAGAAAATGGTGGAGGATATACAGGAATCAGCCCGTCGTATAGCCGAACTGGTAAAATCTGTAAAAACGTTTACCCACATGGATCGCGGCAGCGATAAGCAATACGCCGACATTCACATTGGCATCCGCAATACGCTGAACATGTTGGGGTATCGAAAAAAGAAAGGCAATATCACTGTGGTGGAGGATTTCGACCTTAACCTGCCGCCGGTAAAAGCCTTAATCGGCGAATTGAACCAGGTTTGGACTAACCTTATAGATAATGCCTTTGATGCCATGGAAGCAAATGGCAAGGGCACGCTAACCATAAAAACCGAAAGGGACAAAGAGTTTGTGCAGGTAAGCATTATTGACGATGGCCCCGGCATCCCCGATGATATCAAATCAAGAGTGTTCGACCCGTTTTTTACCACCAAAGAAATGGGAAAAGGAACCGGCATGGGCCTGGAGGTAACGCAGCGCATTGTAAACCAGCACAGGGGATCCATCAAAATAAAATCAGAACCAGGTCATACCGAATTTATTGTTTGTTTTCTTATAGATGGGTAATTGAGATTTCGGAAGTTGGATTTTCGATTTCGGATTTATTTGCTAGTTAAGACCGGCGATTTTTTAACCGCAGAGGGCGCAAAGGAGGCACCGAGATACAGAGGAATATAATTTTACTAAAGTGTCGGAATTTGATGTTTGATAGAGGTTTTTCTAAGCGCATTCCGCTCAATCACCTTAAAGCGTCGGGATATCAACCGCCGGATTTACATGATGCTTAAACACATACGATACGGACAATTCCAACCCTCCCTGGCTGTTAGTAGCGGTTTTTAAAGCCGAGGTATTAACATCATAGCTAAGACCAACCACCATCCCTTTTATACGAAAGCCCACATCGCCTACTATGGCATCGCCGGCGCGCAGCATGCCGCCCAGTATCAGGCTGTTGTTATCTTCAAACTTCATTTCGGTATACAGCCCCAGCGCCTTTACCGTGTTGCTTTGCTGTTGTATGTACAACAGGTGCGGCGTCATATAGAAATTAAAACCTGCCTTAAACCTTATACCCCCGTGTACGGTAAAACGCATGGGCAGCTTGCTGGTAAATGTACCGGCGGTAAATGGGTCCTGCGGCGATGTAAGATGCGATACGCTTACTCCACCGAAAAATTTGGTGTCATTAAACGGATTGCCGTCGAAATAAAAAATTCCGGCGCTGGCATCAAATACAGTTGCGCTGGTGGTCGAAAAATTCTCGAACGATGGCGTGTTTGGGTCAAAGCCGATAGTGGAGCTAAACTGATCGTCGAACTGCAGCTTGCTGGGGTCGAAACTACGATTGATTAAGCCTGCCTGGACACCGAAATGCAGCTCGCTCAAGCCATCTTCCGAAACCGGGACGTTATAACCATATGATGCATAGGCGGTAAAATAGTTAAATCCCGCCGTGCCTGCGGCCTGGTTAAGAATGTTGATGCCCAGGCCCATTCTTTCACCCGCACGGAAGTCTGCCGACAAGGCTGTAGTTTTATAACCGCCGGGGATACCTGACCATTGGTTTTTAGCATTTGCGTTAATACGGGAGTCACCATCGATAACGCCGGTTAGCGCCGGGTTAAGCCACAAGGGGTTAGCATAATACTGCGAAAAATGGGGGTCAATTTGCGCATGTGCTGCACCAATTACTACCAGGTTAAGTATAACCGATATATAGATAACTATCTTTTTCAACGTAATAATGTAATCGTTCCTTTTTTGGTTACCGGTTGCCCGTCGTTCATCACAGCTTCTAAATAATACACGTATACACCCACTGGCTGCATTTTGCCTTTATAAGTTCCGTCCCACCCCTTTTGCGGGCTTAGCGACTGAAACAGCATATTGCCCCACTGGTCGTAAACAGAAAATTTAAGGGTTTTTATATTGTCGTTATGCACATACACTATGTCGTTTTTACCATCGCCGTTAGGTGTAAAGGCATTGGCTACGAAAATTTTATCCGCATTGGGTTCAGCAGCAATGCCCATTACCGGTTTGGAATCGGGGCTGGTTTCACAATCCGTATTACCCAAAGCACGTACAAGAATAGTAACCGCCTGGCCAACCTGCAAACCGGTAACTGTATGGCTTGTACCGGCCTGGCCGGAACTTGGGTCGGTAAACGTAACCCCATTATCAGTACTTACCTGGTAGGCGATAGCACCAGCTATCGGAACCCAGGTAAAAGTAAGATCGGGCGCAGCGGCAGCGGTTACATGCACCACCGGCGCCGGTAGCGGCGTCAGCATTTGCACTTTAGCCTCAGCACGCGTTGCCGAAACACAGCCGCTTACTGTATTTACCGCTTCGGCATAATAACTGGTATTACTACTTAAAACCGGAGTTGGAAATGTGCTGCCCGTGCCTATTGGTGTGCCGCCTGTAGGTACATCGTACCAGTTGATAGTTTGATCGGGGTCCGGATTATTTGACGTTAATATAGCTGTAGTACCAGGACAAATGCTTGCACCCTGCGCTGTTGCTACCGGTAACGGATAAACCGTTATAGCTGCGCCCGCCCGGCTCGACGATATACAGCCGGAAGCGTTAGAGGCCTCAACATAGTAGGTAATATCGTCGGTCAAAATGGGTGTGGTAAATTCCGGGCCGCTAAATAATGCCGTACCGCCCGTTGCCGCAGCATACCATTTATAAGTAATGCCGTTTTGCGGACTGGTAACCTTCAATATCGTCGGCGAACCTTTGCATCCTACAGGTTCTGCATCATCTAAAACAGGCACCTCCGGCAATTGATTAACAGTCACATCCACACTGGCCAGTTGCGGGCTTGAGCAAGTGCCGTTTGATGCCTCAGCATAAAAAGTTTGATTAGCTGTTAACGGTAAAGTTTTGAATACCGGCCCCTGGAACAGCAGGTTATCCCTGGTTGGCGTATCGTACCAGTAATAAGTAAGCGAAGCATCCGGCGAGGCTATAGATAACGTTGCCTGCTCATTGGCACAAATAGGAGCAGCCGGGCTGATGGTTATGTTTGGCGGACTATTAATAATGGTAAGTGTAACCACCTTCGTGCTGGGTATTTGAACAGTACAAGCCCCGGAAGTGACTACGCGGCGATATTGAGTAGTTACTGTAATGGGATCAGGATCGTAGTCGGGCTGAGTTCCATTGCCTGGCACATTGGGCCATGTTGCGCCATTATCTGTAGACAATTGCCATTGATATTGGATGGATGCCGCGCCATCGCCGCCCTGTACCAGGCTACCTATAATAGTTGCAGGATCTACGCTGGTACAAAATGTGGTTATCAATGGCGGATTTATTGTATTGCTGCCCGCAATTATAGCCGGAGTAATATGTATCTCAACAGCGGCACTAACCAGCGGTGTTGTACAGGTAACTCCCTTCACTACGCGGCGATAAAATGTTGTTGCAGTAAGCAAGGGCGGGTCGAAATCTTTTCCTACCTGGCCACTTATATCGGTAAAATGCGCATCCACATTATCAGGCGATTGCTGCCATTGATATTGGGGTGATCCATCGCCACCTGTTGGTACGCTCCCGGTTATCGTTGTGGCATCGCCTGTTTGGCAGAATGATACTGTGCCGGTTGTCGTAATCGTATTTTGAGCCCAGGCAGAATAAACCGTTATCTTAACCGGTGTGCTTATCGACGTACCATTACAGGAGCCCGACGAGACTACCCGCTGAAACCAGGTTGTTACTGTAAGTGAAGGCGAATCATAGCTGGCAGAAATTGCGCCGTTAATAGGCTGATAGATTACCCCGTCAGTCGAGCTTTGCCACGTATAGGTGAAGGTGCCGTTGCCCCCGGCGGGCGGATCGCCGGTTATGGTAAATGCGCCTGTTGATACACAAAAGGTATTATTAGCCACGTGTATGTTATTGGCAGTAATGGCAGGCGTTATAGTAATCATTACCGGGGCGCTCGGTGTTGGCGGCGAACAGCTGCCAGAAGAAACCTGGCGACGGAAATACGTGGTAACGCTGATGGGTGGCGGATCATAATTTTGTTGGTTGGTACCACTTATGGGTAGATAATTTGTACCATCAGTTGATGATTCCCAAAAATAAACCGGGGTGTTGTTGCCCCCTGTTACCGGACTGCCATTAATTATGGTCGGATCCCCGGTGGTGCAAAAAGATAGAGTACCTGTTGGTGTTAGGATATTGGCAGAGAGCGCAGGCTGAATTGTAACGGTAATAGGATTACTTGCCACCGGCGGAACGCAAGCCCCGGATGTTACCGTACGCTGGTAGGTAGTAGTTTGAGTTACCGTACCCGGATCATAGCTCTGCAAATTCGAGTTTGGAATGTCAGTAAAGCCTCCTCCGTTAATCGATTTCTGCCATTTATAAGTGTAAGTTGTTCCATCTCCGCCTGATGGCTGCAAACCTGAAATAGTCCCCGGTGCTCCGTTGGCGCAAAAAGTTGATACCGGCGGGGCGTTGATTGTATTGTTTGCAATGCCCGTCTGTATGGTAATTGTAATGATGTTATCACTTGGTACGGGTGTAGTACAGACACCCGATATTGCCATGCGCCGAAAGTAAGTAGTTTGGCTAACAGATGGGCTGGAATAGTCTTGATGCTGGGCAGCAGTACCGGGAATATCGGCAAAGCTAACACCATCGGTACAACTTTGCCATTGATATGAAAAAGAGGCTGCAGTAGCACCACCACCCGACGGAATATTTCCTTGCAGGCTTAAGGTACCCGAAGGCTGGCAAAAAGCTATAGTACCCGGTTGAAACAACGTATTATTGGTTATCGCATTTTGGATAGTTATAGTAACCGTATTGCTGGTTTTGGCCGCGGTACATGTACCCGAGGTGGTAATCCTTCTAAAACTTGTGGTCGTGTTAATACCACCAGGGGTATAATCCGGGCCGGTAGCGCTGGTTATATCTGCAAACGAACCGCCGTTCACCGAACTTTGCCATTGGTAAGTATAAGTACCGATACCGCCCGAGACAGGCTTTCCGGTAATAGTCCCCGGGTCTCCGCTGACGCAGAAAGTGGTTACTACAGGGTTATTAATACCCCCGCCTGAAATGGCCGTTGAGGGATTTACCGTAATATCATAGTAAGAGTCGTAAGTTGTACCACTCGTTGTTATCGACCGCCGGAATGTATAAACTTTGGGCGAAGTTGTGGTATTCGCAAGACTTGCAGTTTGGTAACTTGGGCTTGTATTAGTGGTCCCCGGCGCAGTAACCCAAAGACCACCGGCATTCAGCATTTGCCATAGTAATGAACCGGACGGTGTAGAGCCATCACCCGGAATAGTTATCGACTCCCCGTTGCAAATAGCGGGTAATGTATGTGCCGGATATAAGTTTACTGAATATAAAGTAACATTATCTACCAAATAGTTTATCGGTCCTGCCGAAAAATCCTGCTGAGCGCCAGACCCGGGAGAAACCGTAGAAGTAGGTTGATCCAGGATAATTGTAGGTACTATTGCATTAATGGGTATACCCGCGTGTATATTTATCGCAATAAAGTGATTGGTTTCATCAATTACTTCTGTGGCTATTTGTTGTGATATCTTAAAGGATATGATATGACCCGGCGCCGACTTTGGGGAAACTTTTTTTGGGTGATGCTTAAGACTTTTTGAAGGTTTCAACGAAAAAACACCCGCGTACACGCACATCGAAATAAAAAGGAGCGGCAATAATAAATAGCGGGTACCTTTTTTAATCATACCAATACAAGCGCTTTCGGGTATATATACTCAATAGTCGTAAAATCATTCATTTAAAACAGTACGGGACGATGAGTTGGTTTGTTACAGGCTTTTTCGCAGTCCGATACTTATTTAAAATAGAATAAATAAAGGTAAGTGTTTTTAACGAAAAATGGCAAAATTGCTTATTAGTTAGCGATTTATCACCAACAAGAATCCATTTCAGTTTAAATATCCAGGCAGTTATCCGCCCTGTAAAAAACGGATGTAGACTTACGATAAAATAAGCCAGGCGAAATGCCGCTGAATGATAGCTCTTTATATCCGGCTTTCTTTAAAAAAACTATTCCTTCCTGGTAAAACTCGCGTTCAGAATCATCCAAAACGATAACTCCGTTATCTGATACCGCATTTATCGCTTGTTTGCAGCAGTTTACACGGTCGCGGCCGTCAACAATCAGTATATCAAACTTTTCTTCCAGCTTTACAGGCATGCGGCAATAGTCGCCATCGCGCACCAGTTCGCAAAAAATCATTTCGGCGTTTTCAGGCTTTTTGCTTACAATCATATCAAACCAGCTCTTATCGTGCTCTACCGATACTACCAGCCCGGCATACTTCGCATAAAAGAAAGTTGAGTTGCCCGAACCAAATTCAAATACCGAATGGCTCTTTTTGATGCGTTCCTTTATAAAATCGATAAATGAATAAGTAACCCATGGGATAGGATTTCCCTCGCCGTCAACCGGCGATTTGGTATCGAAGCCGTTAAACCAGCCGATATCCTGCAAATAGCCTTTATGGTTAAAGGATAACAACATTTTAAGCCGGCGCGGGCTGGTCATTACCTTTAACAGCGATGTAACTTTACTCATTTTTTAATGATTTTTTGTGCGAGCGAAATTAGAAATAATGATTTTAACATCATAACGCCCTGTTTGCTTACTTTGGGTATAAATAATATTACAAATGTGGCACTCGCATAGGCTATTAATGTTGCAATAGCTGCCCCCATCATGCCCATACGCGGAATCAGCACCAGGTTAAGGGCAATATTAACTATCGCGCCGAAACCGGTGCGCACAAAAGTCAGCTTACTGAAGTTTTCGGCAATAAGATACTGGCTGCTGGCCGCACCCAGAAATACAAACACGCCCGACCAAATATGAATCGATAACGCCGGGGCCGCATAGTAATACTCGGGCTTGAAAGGCAAGATACGATAGATAAGCGGCGCTGCGAATGTTACTATAATAGCTATGGGCATACTGATGTAAACCATCAAATCGTATAGGTTTTGAATGCGTTTTTTATAGCGGTCAATATCATCGCGCTTTGCGTTCAGTATAGCGGGGAATAAGGTAGTGACGATAACGGAAGGGATAAAATTCCATACCTCGCTTAAGTTTGCCACCGTTGCGTAAGCACCGGCCTCTTTCGGGCCGGATATATTTTGCACCATTAGCGCATCTATTTTCATATAAAGCGATACCATGATACCCGAAATAATAAGCGGCCAGGAGTATGTTAACAATTTTGACGCGAGCCGGCCATTAAACGACCAGCTAAATATACTGCGCTGCTTGCGTTGATAGGAAAAAAAATACCCTACAGAGAGCAGCGCAAAATCGACCGCATAGGCATACACAAACCATATAAGCGGCATTTTTAAGTAAATGAGCGCCAGTTTGATTGCCGCAGATACCAGGTTGCCCGCTATTTGTACCTGCATAATGTATTTTGACTGTACCTGGCTCTGAAAGTAGGAATCAATAACATTGAACGCCTGGATTACGCCGATAGTGGATAGTATCAACACAAAGCTATAAGGCGTCTCCTTTGCAGGATAGACCAGGTAAGCAAGATATATGAGAGGGACACATGAAAGTCCGGCAAAAACTTTCATCCAAAATGACGTGCCTAAAATCGCGTCCCTGTTTTCGGGGAACTGATGCAGCTCTTTTACGATAAACTGGTCGAGGCCGAGGGTGGCAACTGCCGAGAAGAAATAAATGTAAACCGTACCGCCCGTTAAGATGCCATTATTCTCCCGATGCAGGTAGTTGGCTACTGCAATTCCCACAAACATCTTTATAGCCAGGCTACCAATGCGGCCAATAAACATCATGCCGGTATTTTTAAAATACTTTTCGAGTGCCTGCTGGTCAAAACCTGGAATGGAAGGGAAGCGCATAGTTGTAGCAGCAAAGGTATTAAAAAAACGAAACCCGCCGTGTAATCGGCGGGCTTCGTTTTTTATGGGATGGATTTTAATTTAAATGCAGTAAACCATTGCCATCTATATAAACCGGGCTTCCGTTTGGTCTTACAGAAATGCTCTTTACACTCGAAGCGCTGGTCGAAAAAGGGTTCCACGAAGTTCCGTTCAATTTTGCTATGGCTGATGATGAACCGTCTGTTTCCGCTACAAATACGCTGCCATCCGAACCGATGCCAATATCAGTTGATGATACGCCCGGGATAGGGTACCAAAGGCGTGTGCCATCATATTTATAAACAATGTTCGACAAGTTAGACACGTATGGAATACCTGATGGGTCAACAGCGATATGTATACCTGCAGACTCCGGCATAGTAGTCCAATCGGTACCGTTCCATTTTAAGATATTCTTCCCGCCTGAGCCGGAAACATCCTGCGTACCAATGATAAATGTCGACCCATCGGCGCCAATGCCAATATCGGTTGCCGTGCCGGGCATTTGATGCCAGGCGGATGTAGAGTCGGTGAAACGGTAAATTAAATTCGATTTATTAACCACCCATGGTTTTCCATCAGGCCCTACGGCTATGCGAACTCCGGCACATAAAGGCAGCTTGTTTAGCTTATTCCCTGCGACTTTGTAAATGCCATAGCCACCGGTTGGCGAAACCAAATCGGTTCCGATAACATAAATTGAACCATTGGCGCCAACAGCTACATCCGATACCTTGGTATCTGAAATATTATTGCCGCCGACTATCACCACGCACTTTGCAGAAACCGGGTACGTTTTATGTTTAGCCGTAATAGTAATTATACCGGGACGAAATGCGTTTATCAAACCTGTGGCATCTATCTTCACAATAGACGTGTCAGACGAAGTCCAGTCAATCTGGTCGGCGTTGTAATTCTTAGCTGCAAGATATTGGGTAGTGCCCTGGGTGATTCGTACCGTATCGAAGGTAAGCTTGATAGAATGGTCGGGCTGTGTTTGGATGTCAGTAATCTTGCTGCACGAGTTCAGTACTACCATAAAACCCAGCGCACCAATGATGAAAAGGTTCAGAGTTCTCATAAAATATTATTGATTATTTTTATAACCGGCACGCAGTAAAGCATGCACAATTACAGATTAAATATAACTATTTGTTTAGGTTTTGAATTTTATTTTTAACGCCTTTAAATAAAAAAGCATCCGGACTACCCGGATGCTTTATATTATTTGTTGATTTTCTAACCCAATCAACCACTCACTTAATCAACGCAAAATTATTGATTCACAAACTTCTTCGAGTTTATCTTACGCTCATTTTCGTTAAGGAAGATTTTGCGCAGGCGAATGCTTTGTGGGGTAACCTCGATATATTCGTCAGCCTGGATGTATTCCATCGATTCTTCCAGCGAGAATTTGATAGCCGGTGCAATACGCACGTTGGTATCGCTACCAGATGCACGCATATTGGTTAGCTGCTTGCCTTTAGTAAGGTTAATAACCAAATCGTTATCGCGGATGTGCTCGCCTAATACCTGTCCTTCGTAAATATCAACTCCCGGATCGATGTGGAAACGACCACGGTCTTGCAATTTATCGATAGCGAAAGCGGTAGTTTTACCAGTATCCATCGATACCAATACACCGTTTAAGCGGCCTGGAATCTGGCCTTTCCATGGTTCGTAAGATTTGAACCTGTGTGCCATGATAGCCTCACCCGCAGTTGCAGTCAGTACGTTGTTACGTAAACCTATGATACCGCGTGATGGTATTTCAAATTCCAAATGCTGTAAATCGCCTTTTGGCTCCATTACCAGCAAATCACCTTTACGCTGGGTTACCAGTTCGATAACTTTACCTGCAACTTCTCCCGGTACGTCAACTATCAAGGTTTCAATCGGCTCGCATTTTACGCCGTCAATTTCTTTTACGATAACCTGCGGCTGACCCACCTGTAATTCGTAACCTTCGCGACGCATGGTTTCAATCAGTACCGATAAGTGAAGAATACCACGGCCATAAACCAGGTATGAATCGGGCGACTCGGTTTCAACAACCTTAAGCGCCAGGTTTTTCTCCATTTCTTTGTACAAACGATCACGCAGGTGGCGTGATGTTACAAACTTGCCTTCTTTACCAAAAAACGGTGAAGTGTTAATGGTGAACAACATGTTCATGGTAGGCTCGTCAATGTGGATTACCTCCAGTTGTTCCGGCTTTTCAAAATCGGCAATAGTATCGCCAATGTCAAAACCTTCTATACCTACAACAGCACAAATATCGCCCGAACTTACTTCGGTAGCTTTAACCTTACCGAGGCCTTCGAACGTGTATAATTCTTTTATTCTTGATTTTTGGATTTTACCGTCGCGTTTTACCAGCGATACCGGCATGTTCTCTTTTATGGTACCACGCGCAACACGACCGATAGCGATACGGCCCACGAATGAAGAATAATCCAATGAGGTTATCTGCATTTGCAAAGTACCTTCGCTAATAGGCGCAGGAGGGATATTTTCCAGGATAGCATCCATCAATGGGAAGATGTTATCGGTTGGAACTTTCCAATCGGTGCTCATCCAGCCTTGTTTTGACGAACCGTAGATAACCGGGAAGTCCAGCTGGTCTTCGGTAGCCTCAAGGTTAAAGAAAAGCTCGAAAATCTGCTCGTAAACTTCTTCCGGGCGGCAGTTTTCTTTATCTACCTTGTTTACAACCACAATTGGTTTTAAGCCAAGAGCCAAAGCCTTTTGGGTTACAAAGCGGGTTTGAGGCATGGCGCCTTCAAAAGCATCGCAAAGCAATAAAACACCGTCAGCCATTTTAAGCACGCGCTCCACCTCACCGCCAAAGTCGGCGTGACCAGGGGTGTCGATGATGTTGATCTTAACATCTTTATAACGTACCGAAACGTTTTTCGAAACGATGGTAATACCACGTTCGCGCTCCAGATCGTTGTTGTCCAGTATCAGTTCACCGGTTGTTTCGTTGTCACGAAAAATGGAACAACTGTGTAATATCTTGTCAACCAATGTAGTTTTACCGTGGTCAACGTGAGCGATAATCGCTATATTTCTTATTTTTTGCATGAAAATGCGCCTCTAAAATTTGCGCAAAGATACGGTTATTTAGTGATAATTTCAATAGCTAACAAGTTGTTGAAGGAATGATGATTTGGAGTTAATATTGTTTATGTGATTACACCGATTAGAAAATGATTTCACCGATGGAAAGAGAATTAATTATTTTGTTGGTTTCACCCGTACCAATTATATTTACAGGATAAGCCTCAAAATGCGCATCAACTGAAATTAAGGTCATATCTTCTGCTATGGCTTGCGCGATGAGTAACCTGTCAAAAGGATCCCGGTGATGATGCGGAAGGTTGAAAAGTATTTTCAGGTGTCCCGTTTCTATCTGAAGAATCTGAATATAGTTGATAGACAAAAACTCCTTTATATCGTCAAAAGATTTTATTAGCTCTAATTTATTTTGACTCGATTTGATAACGATCTCCCATAAACTTCCGATGCTAATAAATTTACTATTATTAGGATTATCAATTTCTAATTTTGCTGCGACAGATAATTTATCCGAGCCTTCTGTATACCATATCAGCGCATGCGTGTCAAGCAACACCTTCATAGTCACATATAATCTTTAAAGTCGTCAAGCGGAGCGTCAAAATCGTCAGCTATAGAACCAAAAATCCCCTTGCCACCGCCAAATCCGGCTTTAATTTTAAAAGATTCCGGTATTTGTTTACCTTCTGAGTTATCGGTATCGGAGATATGAATGTTACTGTCGCTAAGCATGGCGTCAACCATATTTTCTAACCTATGCTTTTGATCGACAGATAGCAGATTTATTTTCTTTTCCAATGTTCCCGGTTCCATAATGCTAATTTACAAAATAACTTTGTCATAGTAAAACGTAGCTTAACTACAATTACGTTGCCAAAGCAATATTATACATCAAAAAACAATCGGTGAAATCATCCTCAAATCGGTGAAATCCCAAAAATAAAAAAAAGAACCCCGGCTTTCGCCAGGGCTCATCCAACACACACGCACCTATCTAAAAACTACTGTTAATAATGGTTGTAATGATAGTGATGATAATAACCCCGGTGGCCGTATCCGTCACGTACTACACATCCTGAACCTATGGTTGCTATAGCGCTTAACAACAGCGCAAATGCTAATATTTTCCTTTTCATGGCTTTGGTTTTTAATTATATCGCCTTAATTGGCGTCGTTTTATTATTGGACAATTGCTGAATCAAAAGGATTAATCCCAGCCGGATATTTCTTTCCAACCCGGTGAAATATGTTAAAATCACCAAAGGTTAAAAACCGGGGCAACAGGGCTTTTAATGTTTATATTTGATAGCAAACCGACCCAGCATGAAAAAAATATCCCTCACTCTCACAGCTCTCTTTATTGCAGCCATAAGCCTTAATACCTCCGCGCAGGTAATCACCAAATACGGTGATGACGTATCCACCCTTGATGGCATCATTAAAGCCTTTTACGATGTTGTTAGCGTTAAAAAGGGCGGCAAGGTATATTTTGAGCGCGATAGCCTGCTGCACTGGAAAGATGTAAGAGTTGGCGGCGTAAGTATGAATAAAGACGGCAAACCTGTTATCGGGTTTGTTACGCTAAAGAGGTTCCACGAGCTATCAGACCCCTACGTTGAAAAAGACGGCTTCGACGAAAAAGAAATATCGCGCAAAACGGAAAAGTTTGGAGCCATCTATCATGTATTTAGCACCTACGAGTCCAGGAACGAGCCGGGCGGACCAGTAATTGACCGTGGTATAAACAGTATTGAACTTTTTAATGATGGAACCCGTTTTTGGATACTGGGCTGGTTTTATGACGGCGAGCGGAAAGATAACCTTATACCCGCGGAATATCTCAGCCATTAATATTAAATATGCCGGTAACACCAAAATAACCATTATCTGCGTTTCAAGTGGCGGTTGTTTATTATATTTAATGCTTAAATATAATAAACAACCGCTGCAATGAAATCCACCTTACTGTTATTCTTAATCGCTCCATTTTTCGTTTGTGCACAGGTAAAGCTCGAAAAGAAAACCTTCCTTGACAACAAAATAGAACTGATGGTACCCTCGCATTTTAAGCCAATGTCGGAACAGATGATGAATGCTAAATATCCTAACCAGGCACAGCGGCCTTCAGTAATTTTAACGGATGATGCCGGCGAGGTAAACCTAGTTATCAGCCAGATACCGCAACCGCTTAAACCCGAACAGGTAGGCGCATTCAAAGATTACCAGATAGCCGCATTAAAACGCATACATCCGGGCGCCAAATGGGGCGAAAGTGGTGTTAAAGCCATAAACGGAAAGCAGGTTGGTTATTTCAAATTCACAGTTGATGCAGTAGACCAACCGGTGTTTAACTACTACTTCTTTACCGACCTGGATGGAAAAATATTGTTGCTCAGTTTTAACTGCATAGAAAAGCTGCTGCCTAAATGGAAAGATGCTGCCGAAACTATGGTTTCATCGCTCAAAGTAAAATAGTATTTTTACCGGTATCGCACTATTATCCGCAAAACAGCGCCTATGAAAAAGTTACTTTTGCTTATCCCTATAGCATTACTGTTCGGCTGCGAACAAAAAACCAAAACTACAACCGCCACGGTTTCGGGCGATGAAGCTTTTGAAAAACTGGCTGATAACTATATTACCGGCTACCTGGCCTGGCGACCGGCGAATGGTGTGGCATTGGGTTATCATCAGTACGACGGCAAAGTAACCGACATGGGCAAAGAATCTATCGGTAAAGAGCTTGGGCGGTTAAAGGACTTTGACCAGCAATTAGGTGCTACAGATACCGCATCGCTAAGCCCGAAAGAGTTTTATGATTACCGTATTTTGCGCTCGGCCATAAAGCTGGAGATATTCAACTTTGAGGATATGGGCACCTTCGACCGTAATCCCATGACCTATGCCGGCGCGGTGGATGTGAGTATCTACATTAAACGCGATTTCGCACCGCTTGAGGACAGGCTGAGATCAATCATCGCTATCGAAAAAAATGCACGCAATGTTTTTGCTGCCGCGAAGGAGAACCTGAAAGACACGCTGGCGAAACCTTATGTGGAGACCGCAATAGAAATTGCCCATGGCTCGGCGGATTTTTTGGGTGGCGATCTAAAAATTGCTCTTAAAGACATTAAGAATGATTCGCTGATGAAGCAGTTCAATACGGTAAATAAAGCCGCAATTGCTGCAATTAACGACTATGCCGCATGGCTGCAAAAGCAAAAACTGCCGAAAGCAAATAACCAATATGCTATCGGTAAGGCCAGCTATCAGAAAATGCTGCTTTACAACGAGGGCATTACCCTATCGCCGGAGAAAATATTGGAGATAGGACTAAGTGAACTTAAAAAAGAACAAGCTACTTTTAATACCGCTGCAAAAACCATCAACCCAAATAAAAAACCGATAGACGTTTACCATGACCTGCAAAAGGAACACCCGACCGCCGAAAACCTGATACCCGAAGTAAAGAAAAATGTGGAAGCTATCCGCAAATTTCTTTCCGACAAAAACATTTTATCGATGCCGGCTACAGTGAATTTAAAGGTTACCGAAACACCACAATTCGCAAGGGCAACCAGCACGGCATCCAACGACGATCCGGGACCTTTCGAAACAAAAGCTACCGAGGCTTTTTATTACATCACTCCTGTAGACGCTAAGTGGAACGCGAAGCAAAAAGAAGACTGGCTGCGGCAATTTGATTATTATACTACTGATAACATCACCATACACGAAGCATATCCGGGCCATTACGCACAATTTTTGCACTTAAACGAATCTGCCGCAACGCGGATTGAAAAGATGTTCGGCAGCTATGCATTCGTAGAGGGCTGGGCGCATTATTGCGAAAAAATGATGGCTGATGTTGGTTACGGGCATAATGGCGATACCGTAAGGGCGGCTAAATACAGGTTGGCCCAATCGGGCGATGCCCTACTGCGTTTATGCAGGCTATGTGTATCGATTAAAACCCATTGCCAGGGCATGAACCTTAAAGATGCAACCAAATTCTTTATGGATAACTGGTACCAGGGCGAGAAACCTTCGTACCAGGAAGCCTTACGCGGAACCTTCGACCCAGGTTACCTGTTTTATACCGTAGGTAAGCTCGAAATATTAAAGCTGCGCGCCGATTATGAAAAGCAGGAAGGTACAAACTTTTCGCTCCATAAATTCCACGACGAAATGTTAAGCCATGGCATGCCGCAATTAAGGCTGCTGCGCGAGGTTATGCTTAAGGATAAAAAGACGTGGAATGATATTATGTAATTTTATTTATTGTGATTTCAGCGATTGGAGAATCATTTCACCAATTTAAAACAAACATGTATTTTCCCAATCTCTAATTAACTAATCACCAATCAACTAATTATTAACCACCGGGGTTACCAGCTTTTGGGGCTTACGTTTTTCGGGAGAAAGGGCCTCGAATTTTTTGTAGCTGTCGTTTATATAAATAGCCATCGAAACGTTATTGTTGCCTTTTATGAAATCGTATGTAGGCCTGTACATCAACATAAAATCGTCCAGGTCCTCCCCTTTCAGCGGCACTATGCTGCCTACGTACGTGCGGGTAAATACGGCATCAACCCTGCGCTCTTCCTGCTCTCGCCGGAAGAACTTTTTCATCCTGCGGGCGTCACGTGCCTCCTTGCCAAACCAGGTAGTTGGGGATAACACATAAAGCTTACTTTTTGTATAAATTTCCGGGTATTCCTTATGCGGGTCGAATGCCTCGCGGGTTGAGCTGATCTTCACCTCCCGCAAAGCTATAGTTTGGGTAGTTAGCTGGATTTTTTTGGGCAGCATATCAACCAGGTAAAGGGTGTCTGCAACATATCCCGGCGCTTCAAATATTAGCGTATTACCTGTTTCGGCTTTTACAGTAAAATTGCCCTGCTTATCAGTAATGCCTAATTGCTTGTTATTGATATTTCGCACGAAAACATTCGAAAGCCTGGCGCCGCCCGCACTTTCATAAACCGTTCCCTTTAAAGCGTCCTGTGCGTTTGCTAATCCTGCCGCTACGCTTAACAGCAAAATAAAAATAGTTCTCATTTTCATGGCAGATGAATTACGCTGTTAAAATAACCTTATTTAACCAACAAAGGTTTTCATTTTAACATTTTGATAAATATTTTACAAACCACTACTTGATAACATTGCCCGCCGTTGTTTACATAAACTTAATATTGAATTTTCGCATTTTTTGATTTACTTACATACACCTAATTATAAGCCCATTACAAGGCTGATTTTAAACTAATTAAACCTATTTTATTATCATGAACAAAGAAAACATTATCAAGTTGATAATTTTGATCAGCTTTCTTGTCCTGTTCCTGCAAGGCAGCCGCTTTCGATCGGAAGGCAAAAAGGTGGCCTGCAGCGAGGGCAAATGCGACAAACCCCACGACCATGGGCAGCTAAATTACCACGAGCGTTTTACGGTAACCCTGGATGACAATATCGGTATGGCTACCCTTAAAGGTTTTGAAAACTTTTGGGAAGCCAACGGCACAGGCATGACCTTCGCCATCATCATCGGCGGCGCCGGCCTTTCCCTGTTGCTTAGCTGGAAAAAGTTTGAACAGGTGCTGGCCTTTAAAGGTATCAAAGGCGCTGCCGTGGGCAGCCTTTTCGGTATGCCGCTAAACATGTGCGCCAACTGCTCCGCCGTAGCCAGCCTTACCATGACGTCTAAGAGCGGCAGCTCGGAGACAACGCTCGGGATCATCCTTGGCGGGGCGTTACTAAATATTATTGGAATTGTAACCATGTTCGGCCTGTTTAGCCCGGCGGTGGTTATTTCAAGGCTGGTATTTAGTGCAATAATGATACTTGTGATCGTTCCATGGGTATCAAAGATGGTTTTCAAGCAGGAAACGGCGCCTTTGCAAAGCCAGGTATTTGATAAAATATCCTGCTACTTCCCTGAACAATCATTCGTGCAAACTATCATTAAATCATTTGAAGACTGGCTGCTGGCGGTCGGAAATATGGCTTACAAGCTGATCCCGTTAATGCTTATCGGCACGCTGGTAATAGCCATTTTCCGCGCATTCTTTCCGAATGAGCTGCTGCACCAAATCACATCGTATAACTCTTACATTATAATCGTCATCGTGGCATTTTTTGGTACGCTGCTATCGGTACCCGTGCTATTCGAGATATTGCTCGGCACCATGTTGTACCAGCTAGGGTTTTCAACCGGTGCAATTGCTGCTGTTGTGTGCACGGTGCCATCATTCGGTTTATTCACGCTGGTATTAACGAAAGAAAAACTCGGCGGATTTAAAGTGCCCATTATATTAACAACCCTAACCTTTATACTCGGCATCGGTGCGGGTATATTAGCTGAATTCCTCACTAAATTTATGTAATCATGACAAAGACAATCATCGGTATAATCCTGTTTCTACTGCAAATTTCGTTGGCAATCTGGTTCAGCAAAAGCATCGACCTTACCATTACAGTAAGCATCGCAGTCGTTATGTTTTTGTATGTAATTTACAAACTGCTAAACGGCAAATACGCTACCACAAAAGCATAACGATTATAATAAAACAAATAAAGCCCGGCTTCCACCGGGATTTATTTGTTTTTCTAATCTCTGGTCTCTAACCTCTGATCAACTAACTACTGTTTCTTCCAAACGTTATTTGCTTCATTTACGTCAGGGAAAACATGGTCAGGATCATAAGTAACAGACTCAATCGCTTCGGTTGAATTATATTTAACCCTAAAAAATTTATTACGCTGCCATACTTCTACAGGAAGTTTTATGCGGTCGATCTTACCGCTAACGGTTTTAACTTCGAGGATAACCGGCATTACCTGTTTTTCAAGGTTATCGATTGTAATAATGGCGCCTTTGGTTGGGTCGTTATCTACGTAATCAACACCACGGATGCCTACATCAAGTCTCCAGTTATTCAGGAACCAGCCTTTCCAGAACCATTGCAGGCTCTCGCCGGATACATTTTCCATGGTACGGAAGAAATCATCAGGCGTAGGGTGTTTAAATGCCCAGCGCTCAACGTAAGTCCTGAAAGCGCGATCGAACCGCTCAGGGCCAAGCACCTGCTCACGCAGTAAAACAAGGCCTGCGCTTGGTTTGCCGTACTCATTCAAACCTTTAAGATTTTCGTAGAAACCATCGGCCTGGCTCATAATCGGCTCATTACCAACACGGGTAAGTTGGTTTGCAACCTGCTGAGTCATAGGGCCTGGTTTACGATAGTATTCTCCTTTATTAAAATCCTCTGTCGATAGTGTATTGATGAAAGTATTAAAACCTTCGTCCATCCAGCCATGCAGCCTTTCGTTCGAGCCAACTATCATAGGGAACCAGGTATGGCCGAATTCATGATCGTTAACACCCCAAAGGCTTCCTTTTTTTGCTTTATATCCGCAGAAAACGATACCTGGATATTCCATACCGCCAACTACACCGGCTACAGCGGTAGCGGCAGGGTATGGGTACTCAAACCATTTGTTTGAATTGTATTCCAGCGATTTTTTAACATATTCGGTCGAGCGGCCCCAGGCGTCCTGGCCATCACTTTCAACAGGGTATGCTGATATGGCGATTGTTTTTTTTCCGCTTGGCAAATCCATTTTGGAAGCATCTATAATAAACGCAGCCGACGATGCCCTTGAAGCATCACGGGCATTCTTTATTTTAAAGTGCCAGGTCAGCATTTTTTTACCGGCAGGGCGTGAGGCCGGATCGGTTACTTCGCCCGCAGAGCGGATAACTACTGTTTTTTCACTCGCAGCAGCTTCAGCCCAGCGCTTTATCTGTGCAGGGGTATAAACTTCCTGCGGGTTAACCAGCTCTCCCGAACCTACAACAATGTGGTTTGCAGGTGCAGTGATGCTAAAATCAAAGTCGCCATATTCCAGGTAAAACTCGCCGGCGCCAAGGTAAGGCAGGGTGTTCCAGCCCATTATGTCGTCATACACGCACATGCGCGGGTACCATTGTGCAATGGTAAATATTTTACCATTTTTTGTATCTTGTATACCGGTACGGTCAGAGCCGTAATTTGGCGGGGTGAAGCTGTATTCAATTTTCAGCTTTGCCTGGCCACCCGCTGCTGCAAGTGCTGAGGGTAAAAATACCTGCATACGGGTATCGGTTACTTCAAATTTCACATCAGTGGCAGCGCCCTTCGCGCCGATTAATTTTATCGATTTAATTTTAAACCCGGCGTCAAAAATCTGCCCGTTGCCCCAGTCGCGGCTGGCCTTATTGTTACCCCGCAAAGGAACTATATTGAAGCCTCTTGAATCCTGTTTAAACATGTTTTGCTCCATGTTCATCCATAAAAAGCCGAGCTTTTGCGGGCTGTTGTTGGTGTAGGTTAACACTTCCGAACCGGTGATTTCGTTAGTCTGGTCGTTTAAGGTTGCCGCCAGTTGGTAATCGGCGCGGTTTTGCCAGTATTTCGGCCCGGGTTCACCGTCGGCCGCGCGGTATTCTGTCCCGTTTTTGGTGTAGAATGCGTAGCCAAAAGTTTCGTGGTTATCGTAGTTAGTGGCGGGCGCTGCAGGTGCAGTTGCCGGAGTGGCTTGTTGCGCCTGGCTAACGCCGGCGACAGCCATTAAAGCCAGCGTAAAACCGGCTATCAGTTTTAATTTCATTTTTGGGTCAGTTTGTTAAAGCAAGTATACTACAAATTAAGTAATGCTTAATAAAGTAAATTGATTGTTACCAATGGATTAAGGTTGTGCGTGAGAAAAATCACCCTTTTAGGGGGAGGAGTTGATTAAATTAGAGTTTATACGCAGGGACGTATCGCATACGCCCTCGCCGATTGACCGGGAAAAGCTAAAATTTCTCCTTGCGGTATGACCTTTGAAATTGCTAAAACAGTGTAACCGTATCTGAATATTTGGGCAAAATGTGGAAAACTGGGTTAACACAATGTAACACATTTTGAAAAAATAATTTCATAAAAGCCTCATAATAAGGTAGTTACAAAAACAGGCCAAAAATAAATTTTTCAACATTTTTGCTAAAATTGATAGCATTGGCATGCTTTATGATAAGAGCAACGGGCCGGCCAATTTTCGCAAATCGTTTAGCGGGGAGGCATATATATCGCCTATTGGCTGGCAAGGAGTTAAAATTTGTCTGTTATGACGTATGTCGTCGAGGGCGTATGCGATACGCCCCTACAAACGCCATGGCAACCTAATCAACTAAACCAACCACTCACTTAATCAACTTATCACCATACACCCCTTCATCAAAACCGAAATAAAGAAAATCGCCATCTTCAATTACCGGGCGTTTAATCATACTGGTTTTCTCCTGGAGCAGTTTCAGCGCGTCGGCTTTGGTTTTTATGCTGTCCTTTACTGCCGGGTCAAGCTGTTTCCAGGTGAGGCCCTGCTTGTTCAGGAATTTTTCATAGCCGGCTTTGGCGTCCCATTCACCTAACTTTTCGGGACTTACACCAAGCTTTTTAAAATCGTGAAACTCGTAATCAACGTGGTGGGCTTTTAGCCAGTCGAGGGCTTTTTTTACTGTATTGCAATTGGTTATTCCGTAAACTTTCATAGTGGCGCAATTTATTAAATTCCATTGGAGGATTAATTAATAATCGCAAATCCCGGGAATGCGCGCTGTGTTTCTTCTAAAGTGGCCAATGGCGGAAACTCGCCTATCATTATCATCTTCTCCCAAATGGCCGATATTGCAGGGTGCTGGTGCGCCGCCCTCACCGCGTTTATCGATGTCCATTCAAACACCTCGATAATGGCGCCGTCCTTTGCTTTCGCCAGGTAGCTTTCCTTGTCAGTTGCCAGCCCCAGCTCTCGCAGTGCAGGCAGGTGCTTTTCAATAAGCTGCATAAATGCATCTTCGTTTCCGGGTTTAGGCTTATAAGTGGCTATCGCCAGCACTGTACCGTCGGTATCAACTTTTCTTTCCATGGTATTATATTATTTGTTGAAGAATTTTAACCAGTTATTTATCACCGTATTCATGCGTTCGGCATTAAGCGTATAATATTGTTCGCGACTTCTTTTATCTGCCGATATCAGCCCGGCTTGCTCCAACTGCTGCAGGTGCCTGGTCATGGTAGGCCAGGCAAACGAGAACCTGCTCACAATTTCCCCGGCCGTCATGGTGCCGCCGCGGGCCTGTAAAACACCCAAAATATTACGGCGTGAAGCGTGTGAAAGCGCCTTAAAAACAAGGTCGAAATCGTCCAGTTCCTGTTCGCCAAGTGTTTTTTTAGGTGTCATACCGGATTTATTTAATAGACAGGATAAAGTTATTAAATTATTTAGCAAAAATGCTAAATATAATTTCAAAAAAACTTTGCCGGTTTACCATCGCCGTAACATAAAAACATCTCTACCAGCCGTAAAGCCAATAGAGATGCCTTTATAATTTAATTGAATACTATTTCCCGGTTGCCGGTTTGTCAGCGCTTTTGGTATCGTCGTTATCAATACCACGGCGGTTTTTCTTTATCTCCGAGCTTAGCTTACCAAAACGATAGCTGAAGCCAAAGTTGAAAGACCTTGTTGGGCTTTGTGAGACACTGTACTGATGAAATGCCGGATCGTTTGTTTCGCTTTTAAAAGTACGATAATGCATGGTAGGGTTACTTACGTTCAGGAAGATGGTACCTTTTTTCTTAAGGACGTCTTTTGAAGCACTAACGCCGGTCCAAACATATGAGTTGGATTGCCCCTGCAGTGAAATATATGCACTGTTGAACCCGGCATTTAAACCGGCCCGCCAGCTGTCGTTAAATTTATACCCGGCATAGGCAAACACATTGCCCTGCAGGCCTTTATTACTGTAAAACTGGCTGCCAATAACCCCATGCAGCCAAATATTTGATAATTGGGCGTTTAAGTTAAAATTCAACTTTTTGGTGATGGGATAATTAACGCCGGCATTCAATCCCAGCACCCTGTTACTGCCCACATTCTGATAGGTAGTGAAAGAGGTATCAGAGCCGCGCAGGGTTGTTACGTTTTGAATCGTGTTATCTGAGAATCCGTAAGATAAGCCCAGGTTAATAGACCCCTTTGAAAAGTGGCTGTAATTCAGCTCGAAGTTATGATTCAGTACCGGCCTCAAAGCTGGGTTACCCGATGAAATAAAGTTAGGATTCGACGTGTTTACAAATGGGTTTAATTGGTAAACGTTGGGGCGCTGTATCCTGTTGGTGAAGCCAAAAGTAAAGCTTGTTCCATTTTTTAGCTTACGCTGTAAGGATATTGACGGTATTAGGTTGGTATAATTTTGATTTAAGTCGGTTGCTCCCGGAACGTTAATATCGGTATTCTCTAAGCGTATACCCCCTTTAATACCCCAGCCATTCAGGTTATACTGGTAGGTATTATACAAACTGTAAACATCCTGGTTGTAAATAAACAGATCAGAGTTTTTGGGGTCAACCACGTAAACGCCGGTTGAGTCTACAAAATTACTTGTCTCAAAATCACTCGATCCATGCCTTAAGATAGCCTTAACGCCACCTTCAATGGTTAAATTTTTCAGCGGGTGCACGTAATCGGCCTGTATGGTTTGCTCGCGTACGCCGGCATCATTAGTTTGCATATAGTTTGGGCGGGCATAATTAAACCGTTCCGTTATATCACTCATATTAAGCGAGTTGTTCGGCGAATTAGAGTATTTATAGCTAAAGGTCAGCAAACGTTCTTTATTGCCCTTAAATCCAAGCTGGTAGTTAATACCAAAATCCATCCCTTTCCATATCGAGGTGTTGGTATTACTGATACGATAGCTCTGAATTGGGGTTGTTGTGCCCCCGGCAAATTCATTGGCAATTTGGCTGCCGTCGTTATTAAAATGGCCATTATTAAAGTCGAAGCTACCGGTAATCAGGTTTAAGGTGTCTATTTCGTAGCTTAACTCGGTACTGCTATATAAAAAATGACCATGATTTCTACTTGTTGAGCTTTGATTAAGGTCCGTTGGGTCATCGCCTAAGGTTTGTAATTGGTACGATGATGTGTTTGCCTGGCCAATACGCTTATTGTACCCTGTGTAGTTGGATATACCGAACTTGCCACGTTTTACGTTGAGCGATATACCACCACCCGGCCCGTACAAAGTATTGTCACGCAGGTTGATGTTGCCATTGTACCCCTGGTCTATTTTTTTATTGGTAATGATATTTATGATACCGGTTAACCCTTCGGCATCATACTTTGCCGGGGGAGTAGTGATTATCTCTATCTTCTGAATGCTGCTGGCAGGCATCGATTTAAATACATCCGATGGATTATTGGCTACCAGGGATGATGGCTTGCCGTTGATCAATATTTTATAGCTGCTGCCTCCTTTTAATTGAATGTTATCGCTGGCATCAACGGTTACCAGCGGCACTTTGCGCAACATGTCAAGCACGTTTTGTGTTTTGGTTTCAGGGTCGGCCTGTACATCGTAGCTAATACGGTCTATTTCTTGTCTTACAATTGGCTTTACAGCAGTAACGGAAACCTCTTTTAATGCATTTCTCGCAGGTGATAGCAGTACTTTACCAACATTTACTACCGCGATGCTGCCCGAAATCTCAATGGTTTTTGTCAGATAGCCTACTGACGCAATTGTTAACAGGTACGATTTTCCTCTCGCCACCTCCAGCTCAAGTGTACCATCATCTTTGGTAAGCCCGCCCATCACTGTTTTTTTGGTCGATGCGTCCAGCAATGCAACGGTGGCCCAGCCAACAGGCTGATTGGTTGCAGAGTCGATAGCTGTGCCTTTAACAGTTAATAATTGAGGTGAGGGCTGCGCGAACACTGCGGCCGACAGATAACAGCACAGGGCCATCAGTAAAAGTCGTTTCATCCGGAAAGTCTAAATCAATTTCGGCGCGAAAATAGGGAGCGGATTCTCATTAAAAAAATGATTTACCGGAATTTAGATAGCAATTTAGTTACGTAACGCTAATGTTACCATGTTGCAACAAAAATCGTTTCAAAAATGGCTTTATTTTCAGTAAAAGGCATTTTTGAAACGATTGCTATTTTGGTCCGCGGCTATTATTTACATTTTTAACTTAAATCCGGCAGGATTACTTCCCATCCAGGAGTTCTTTCAGCGCCTGCTTGCCGTCATCATTACCCGGGTTCATTAGGATAGATTTTTGGTACATGGCAATGGCTTCCTGCCTTTTCCCTATCATCCGCAAACCCTCCGCATAGCTATCATAAGTATTAAAACTATCCGGGAATAGCAGCGTATTGATTTTAAAAGCTTCCACCGCCAGTTGCTCATGATTTTGTACTGCCGACCTGTGTAACAGGTTTCCGCCTAACTGGTTTATCTCCCACTCGCTCAGGTAATAATGAGCAGTATCACTTTTTATTACATTCAGGGCGCTCGCCGCCGCGTCGGGGCCCTGCTTTACCAAAGTACTGCCGTACACAAAAGCCATTGAACGGTGAGTCCTTATTTCCATCGGGGCTTTCCCGTTCATAAGTGATTGCGCAGAAGTAACGATGCGTCCATATTCGCTGCCGGCGGTGTTGTCAAAAGCAATTATTACCTGTTTTTTATCGAGGTTACGCAGGTAAAAAGTAGCATTGCCAAATATAAAACCGCCATGGCCAACCGATTTACCAATGCCGGGCTGTATAAAAATGTCCCATCCAAGTCCAACCGTCATTTTACCTTCGCCATCCATCGTGTCCATACGGCCATAATACGTCTCGCCATTATTAAGCGTTAGCGGGGTTAGCGCCTCTTCCATACTCGATGGTTTTAACAGCTTTCCATCAAAAAAGGCCTGGTCAAATCGTAAAAGGTCTGCCGTCGGGGTAATAATATTCGAGCCACCAACAGGCCCGTTGGCCGTATAATTCGCAAATTTTATCCATTCAAATATCGCAGAAGAATCAGCATGGGCATAGGTACTATCATAATAAGGGTGGGGCTGATAATGCATTTTTACACACCTCGTATCATTGTTAAAGTAATTTTTGCCGTAAATGCTAAGGTAAGTATCCTTTATCCCTGCTGGCTTAAAAATATATTGTTGAAGATATGCTGAAAGCGATATACCCGAAACATTTTCTATGACCAACGCAAGCACGTTATAGCCGACATTGCAGTAGCGAAACTTATCGCCCGGTTTAAATTGCAGGCCGCCCTTCCAGCTCATCAGCTCCGGCAAAATTTCGTTATTCACCACTACGCTATCGTGATGCTTTTTTGCGATGGCCTCATACAGATCACCATCTGGCAAGCCAGACGTATGGGTTAACAAATGGCGGATGGTGATATCTTTAAAAGGAAAACCGGGAAAGAATTTATACAGGTGATCATCCAGCGATAGTTTCCCTTTGTCTCTTAACTGCAGAATAGCTGTTGAGGTAAACAACTTTGAGATAGATGCCAGGTTAAAACGCAGATCTGTTGTATTGGGCTTTTGCGTTACAAAATCTGCATAACCAAAAGCGCGGTCGGCTATCACGTGGCCATTTTCGGCAAGCAATATGTTACCATTTAACTGGCGGGCTTTGCCTATCCTGTCAAGATAGCTGTTAATCTTGGGGGCGTTGTTCTGCGCCGATAAACCTGGACAATATATGCAGGCAATAAATAACAATACTGGTTTAATTAGTTTCATGTGATTTATGATTAATATCAAACCAAAGTAGCGGCATTGCGCCTCCACCAAAAAGCTAATCGGCAAACGCGGGAATCACATCGGCAAACACGCAAAAGCCGCGCAATCACTTCATTATAAAAGCAGTAATTTTGAGCATGAAGAAAAAGGGGATATTACTGCTGGCCGGTTTTATAGCTTTTTATGCCCTGGTGCACGGCGTGAGGCACCTGCCCGAACTGCTGCACGGCCGGTTAACCTGGAACGGTGAAGTAACTTATACCCTAAGTGTGGTACGCATCATAGCAGATATGGCTATCGCCTGCCTTTTTACCGTATTTCCTTATCTGCTGCTCTATTATTTTTATCCGCAGAAAAAATTCGGTTTTATAGCAATCGGATTGATTACCTCCCTTACCGCCTGCTTTTTTATAGGTTTTTGGTGGACGTGCTTTATGGAGAATACTCCTGTAAGGTTAGGCAGTTACCTCAGTCAGGTGGTATTTTTCAATACCGTGAACACAATTTTCGGTATGACATTTTACTTCATTCGTTACGCGCATTACAAAGAGCTACAGGAAAAAGAAAGCGCTCTGCAAAATAAGGAATCAGAACTTTCGTTTCTTCGGTCGCAGGTTAATCCGCACTTCCTGTTTAATAACCTTAACAATATCTATTCGCTGGTTTACTATAAGTCCGACCAGTCCCTGAATGCCATCTCCGGGCTTTCGGAACTGTTGCGGTATATGTTATATGATACTAACGACACAGTGTTGTTAACAACAGAGATTGCTTACATAGAAAAATACATCGCCCTGCAGCAATTACGTTTTGAGCATCCATCCGATATTGACTTTAAACTTAACGGCGATTTGGATGCGATTAGCATTCCGCCGCTGCTGCTAATTCCGTTTATAGAGAATGCTTTTAAACACGGTGATGATTCTGTAAAAAACTGGCTCAACATCAGCCTAAAAACAACCCAGGATGATATTGATTTTTATTGTTCGAATAAAAAAGTAGTTAAAAAGACTGACGCAACAGGTGGAATAGGTATTGCCAATGTAAAACGGAGATTGGAGCTTTTATATCCGGAAAAACACAACCTGGAAATTATCGATACCGATGAGTTGTTTACTGTAAAACTTAATTTGAACTATGGAGAATAAACAACCTATACGCTGTATTGTGCTCGACGATGAGTTTTTGGCGGTTAAGCTGCTCAGCGGGTATATTGAACAAACCGGGGGATTGGGACTGGCGCTTGCCACAACTAAAGCCGCAGAAGCCATTACAGCAATTAAACGCGGCGCTGCCGACCTGATATTCCTGGATGTGCAGATGCCGGAAATTACCGGGATAGAGTTAATGAATATAACCAGGAATTTCGACACGAAGGTTATCCTTACCACTGCGTATTCCCAATACGCGCTTGAAGGTTATGAACACGACATTATCGACTACCTCTTAAAACCCATCACGTTCGAACGTTTTTTAACTGCTGCAAACAAAGCTAAGGCCCGTTTGCAAACTATGCCGTCAAACCCACCGGTAAATACGCCGGATTTCATTTTTGTAAAAACAGAATATCGTTTACAAAAAGTAGCACTGGCAGATGTTCTTTACCTGGAGGGACTACGCGATTATATTGCGTTCCATACTACTACCGGCAAAATTCTATCGCTTGAGCGGATGAAGAACATGGATGAGCTATTGCCGCGAAGCAGTTTTCTGCGGATACACAAATCATACCTTATCAACATAAAAAATATCGACTATATTGAACGGGGAAGGATAGTAATTAATAAGGAACACCTGCCCATCGGAGAAACCTATAAGGAAATGGTAAGGATTAGACTTGGAATCGGTTAATTAGTGAATTAGTGATTGAATGAAATCCCAACAAAAAATCACTAATTCAGTCATTCACTAATTAAATTACTTATTATTAAACTTCGTCATAGTGAGCTCAGTACCTATAGTGGCGAAGCTCTTTACCATTTCTACAGAGCGGTCTATCAATTCGGGGAGAGCCGGCAGCTCGTCTTTATCAAAACCGTCAAGTACATAGTTTACCTGTTTGCCTTTGGGGAAGTCGTCGCCGACACCGAATCGCAGACGGGCATAATTGCTATGGCCAAGGGTGGCTTCAATATGTTTTAAACCGTTATGACCGGCGGCGCTGCCTTTGGGCTTCAAACGCAAAGTGCCGAACGGAAGGGCAATATCATCCACAATCACCAATACATTCTCAATGGGCACTTTTAGTTGCTGCATCCAGTAGCTCACGGCCTTGCCGCTCAGGTTCATGTAGGTGGTAGGTTTTATCAAATACAGTGTACGAGCTTTGTGGGTCATTTCGGCATAGTAAGCCAGGCGCATGTTGTAAAACTTAGCGCTTTCCTGTTTGGCCAATTCATCCAGCACCATAAACCCGATGTTATGCCGGGTATCAGCATACTCAGGCCCTATATTTCCTAAACCGACGATTAGATAGTTCATGCCCCCTGGCCCCCTAAAGGGGGAATTTTTAGTTTGCGGCTGAACCGCAAAGTGTATAATAATTAAAACGCGAAGATATTACTTTTAACAAAAACAGCGACAAGTATAAACTCGTCGCTGTTAAATTATTCCCTTTTTGTTCCCCTTTAGGGGCTAGGGGCCTTATTTTTTACCAGATGAAGCTTCCTGCTCAGCCTGGCGCAATGCACGTGAAGTAGTTACCGAAACGATGGTATCTTCTTTAGCATTCAGGATAGCAAGGTTATCGAATTTTATTTCGCCAACTTTTACCGATTTACCAACTTCAAGGCTTTCGATGCTAACTTCGATGCTGTCTAAGTGGTCTTTTGGTAAGGCTTTAACACGCAGTTTCCTTAATTTCTGAACCAGTTTACCACCCACTTTAACACCTGGAGAAGTACCGGTTAATGTAACAGGGATCTCGATAGTGATTGGCTTTTTAGCGTCTAACAGCAAAAAGTCGATGTGGATGATTTGTTCAGTAAGCGGGTGAAACTGAATGTCTTTAATAATTGCCTGTGATTTTGTACCGGCAACGTCAATGTCGATGAAATGAACAACCGGCGTGTAAACTACGGCTTTCAAATCAGCTGCGGACACAGAAAAGTGGGTCTGGGTAGCACCACCATAAAGAACTGCAGGCACTTTGCCTTCGTAACGCAGCTCCTTTGCGTCTCTTTTCCCTACGTTCTCTCTTGGAGAACCGCTAATAGCAAATGATTTCATTTTTTATTTATTTGTTTTTACTTAATTCATGGTTGATGGTTCATAGTTCATGGACGAACTCCTTGCATCTTCCATTTTATCTTTACGTTCAAGTTAATAATCATAGTTCACTTTCTACCATGAACTATGAACCATCAACTATGAACTCTTCTAATCCACTTTAAACAACTGGCTAATCGAGCCGTGTTCGTTTACGTTCATTATCGCCCTGGCAAACAGCTCGGCGGTGCTTAGCACGCGTATTTTGCTGCTTTGCTGTTTAAGCGGGATGGTATCTGTAACTATCAACTCGGTCAATACCGAATTCTCGATAGTTTCATAAGCCTTGCCCGATAATATCGGGTGGGTACATACCGCGCGAACGGTATTGGCGCCGCGCTCCATAATCAGGGCAGCAGCTTTGGCCAGCGTACCTGCAGTATCGCACATATCATCAATCAGCACTATATCCTGGCCGGTTACATCACCAATCAAAGTCATCGACTCAATCTCGTTGGCACGCTTACGGCGTTTATCACAAATTACTACCTCGGCATTAAAAAACTTGGCAAAGGTACGCGCCCTGTAGGAACCGCCCATATCCGGCGACGCGATGGTAAGCGCCTTCAGATTTAAGCTTTTAATATAAGGCACAAATATTATCGATGCGTCCAGGTGATCAACCGGGATATCAAAAAAGCCCTGTATCTGCGCAGCGTGCAGATCCATGGTCATGATGCGGTTTATGCCGGCTGCAACAAGCAGGTTAGCAACCAGCTTAGCGCCTATCGGTACACGCGGTTTATCTTTCCTGTCCTGGCGCGCCAGGCCGAAATAAGGGATAACAGCAGTAACATAATGCGCCGACGCACGGCGGGCCGCGTCAATCATCATCAGCAACTCCATCAGGTTATCGGTTGGCGGGTTGGTGCTTTGTATTAAAAACACGTCGCAGCCGCGTACTGATTCATTAAAATGGGGCTGAAATTCACCATCGCTGAAACGCGAAACCTCAACATCGCCCAAATCGCGGCCATACGACGCCGCAACTTTCACAGCCAGCTCTTTTGTGGCCGAACCTGCAAATAACTTAACGGGGTTAAATTGTAAAGGCATCTTTTATTATTTCGGAATTCGGATTTTCGATTTCGGAATTACTTTGCTAAAACGCTAATAAAAAATTCGGATTCCCATTTTCTATCGAACCTAAATCCGATACCGAAAATCCGAAATCCGAAGTTTTTTATGTTGCCCGACCAGGATTCGAACCTAGACAAACGGTACCAAAAACCGTCGTACTACCTTTATACTATCAGGCAATCTCCATTGGTTTGTTATCCATCCCAAAAAGGAATGCAAATATAGGACGTTTTTTCTGTTCTCAAAAAGGTTTTTTTAAAAAAGTATTTCACCTGTAGAGACGCAACATTTTGCGTCTCGCTCCATGCCGGACACTATAAGCATCTTCAGGGACGCAAAATATTGTGTCTCTACGAAGGATATCAACCTCAAATGCTTATCTCCATCTGGTAAAACACGCCGGGATCTGATTTCACCACCAGTGTTGAGTTCAGCTGCCGCGCCATCAGGTTTACCAATTTTAAGCCAAAGGACGGCGCTTTGTCTTTACTTTCCGGTTTAAGGCCGACGCCGTTGTCACCGAGGGTTAATAATATCTTCGATTTTTCAATCAATTGCAAAGCAAGGTGTATTTCGCCGCCTTTACCGTTGAAGGCGTATTTAAATGAATTGGTGGTCAGTTCGTTTGCTATCAAGCCGATGGCAACCGCCTTATCGGCCTCCAGCATAATGTTGCTTACCTCAATCTTCAAATTGATTTCACTTTGCCCGTACACGCCAAAAGAGTCTTTGATGTGATTCAGCAACTTGGTGAGGTAATCATTCATCTCTATTTTGGTCGTGGTATTATCAAGGTAAAGCCTGGAATGTATCAGGTTCATCGAAGTAAGGCGGGCTTCATTTTCGCGCAGGGCATTTTTAGTATTTTCGTCGCTTAGGTTATCAATCTGCATACTAAAAAGGCCTGACAGTATCTGCAGGTTATTTTTAACGCGATGATGCAAATCGCGCATCAGGGTTTGAATACGCTCGTTGGCTTTGTTCTTTTTGCGGAAGTTGTTGTAAGCTATAACGAATAGAATAGCAAGTAAGACTGCAGCGAAGGCGAGTACTATAATGTAGCTGTTTTTTTGGGTGAGGATTTTTCCCTGCAATTCACTTTTCACCTGGAAGACAGCCGCTTTTTTTTCAGCCTGGGCTGTCTTATATTTAGTATTCATCTCGGTGATATACTTATCACGAGCAGTGCTAAAGATAATATCGTTTAAATCACTTTTCTTATCAGCATACAACAAAGCGTTCTTATAATCGCCGGATTGTTTGTAAATATCATACTTGATAGCGTAGGCATGCAGTAATAACTGCGGCGCATTTTCTTTTTTTGCAGTATCAATAGTTACATTGATGGCATTTAAGGCCTGTGAATATTTTTTTTGAGCAAGATATATTTCCGCCAGATCAGCGTTTCCACGAGCAAGTTCATCACCCATCTTGTAATTCAGAGCGATACGTTGAGCCCGCGTAATATAATTTTCGGCCTTTTTTATGTCGCCTTTTGCCCTCCATGAAGAACCGAGATTCTGCAAAGTAAGTACCAATTCACTTGAATCCTTGTCATCTCTAATAATAGCGAGGCTTTTAGAAAGATAGTATATTGAAGAATCGATTTTACCATTATTGTAAAACAAGTATCCAATATTGTTTAATGATGTTGAAATATCATCCTTTTTATCAGATTTAATACTGATGGCCAGTGCTTTTCTGTTATAGTCAAGTGCCTGAGAAAAGCTTTTCAATTCGTTAAAACAAACTGCTATCGAACGGAACGACTCACCTAAATATTCATCGCTTTTTAATCTTTCAAAAATATCTATGGCAAGCATGTATGATTTGACCGCTTCGCTATACATGGATAGCTTTCTCTGGCAAATACCTATATTTAAATAGGCAGTACCTAGTGACAACGATTTATTGGAGATTTTATATTCACCTGCCGCCGTCCTGTATTTTCCAAGTGCTGTGAGGTACGAACCCTTATAGTAATCAGCATCGCCCAAATAAGTCCAGGTTTCTCCTTTAAAAAGCGTTGCGTTGTATTTTTCAGCAGCAATCAATGCTTTACCTGCATAAGCTATTACGCTATCATACTTTCTTAAATCCTCAAATCGATCAGCAATTAAATTAAGACTTCTGACAACAATTACACCATCAGATTTTTGAAGCGCCTCATTAAGCACTTGTTTCGAAATCTGAATTCCTTTGGCACTATTCAAAGTTCGTGCTTGCTTCAGTAAGGTGTCGGGATTAATACTCTGGCTAAAAAGGGGATAAGCATTCATTGTAAAGATACCTAAGCATGTAAACAACAAAAACTTTCTTTTTAAGGATGCCATCGATATTGGTTTTGATTTAGGCGTTACAAACTTAGGGTTCAAATTAATTTCTGCAAATTCATATTTTAAAATTAACAAAAAAGGCCGCAATATGCGGCCCAATGTTTTTATTTTTTATATTTAGGTTAGGGATTAGCGTTGGGGCGGCTTGATAGGGTTACCTTTGTCACCTCCGTTTAAACTTGTTGAATCAACGGTAGCAAGCTTAATGGTTTGCCGAGCAGCAGGGGTTACTGCTACATCTTTTTTACAACCTGCCATTAAAATTACAGCAAATAATATCGCTGCAAAGTATACAAATATACGCACTTTAAATACCTCCTTTCTGGTTAAGGAGGGCAGGCGGAATTGCGTTCGGGCAGGTTCTGCCCTCTTATTACCTGCTTGTCCGGCAATGTCCTTTCAAAATCTTGGTTAATCACATATCAGTTCATGACGCCGATACTTAATAGTTCGAATTAATTACGGCGGCATAACTTCGGGGAACGAATATGCGGGCACGTACATATCTAAAATATGTGATAAGGTTTAGGTGATTTGTTGAGACTTTTGAAGTTCACCAACAGCTGGACTGCGGAACTTCAAAGCTTGGCCTGTCAAACTGATTTGAATATATAATCAATATTTGATTTTGGCCCTATAGAGTTTGCGAACATGGCATTTTACCTTGTGAATACGCCTTTTTAGCACACCAATAAATTCAGCGCAAACCCGGACACGAACATTCTTCATCAATCGCCGAATTATAAATATTAGCTGGTATGGAAATCTTTTGCTATTTTTAAATAGCTTTCAATAATTTTACTTCAAACTAAATAAAACTTATCAACCACCATTAGTTATCATAACTTTGGCTCTATGCTAAGCAGGGTTAAAATTTTAATTGTAGAAGATTCAATATTGATCGCCGAGCAACTCAGAATGATGCTCGAAGGTCTTGGCTACGAAGTGGCCGGTATGTTTAGCTCGGGCACCGAAGCTATAAAAAATTTCGAGCCCGGTTATGCCGACATCGTTATCATGGACATCGAACTGGCCGACAACACCAACGGCATTGATACCGCTATTGAATTAAAAAAAATAAGCGACCCGCCTATAATTTTTATAACCAACAATACCGATGAGCGCATCCGCAAAAAGGCTATTTACGAAACCAACGCCATACATTACGTAACAAAGCCTTTTACCCGTACGGATATCGCCATAGCTATCGACCTTACGCTTAAGCTGGCAGGCGAAAAAGAAACGGCGCTTAAGAAAGAAAATGAACAACCATCCTTCCTGATGAACGATTCGATATTTGTTAAAGATGCCGGCAGTTTTAAAAAAATATTGACCAGCGATATCCGTTTCCTGCAAGCCGACGGCAGCTACTGCTACCTTTATATTAAAGATGGCAAAATGATGTTTACCGAAAATTTGAGCTTTTTGGAGTCCAAACTGTCGTTTGCAAAAAACCTGGTGCGCGTTCACCGGTCGTACATCGTAAACATCAACTATATCACCAAAATCCAGGATAACCGCCTTTGGATAGACAATGAAGAAATCCCCGTGGGCCCCACGTATAAAAAAGAGCTGGATAATTTGCTGAGGTTCATTTAGGGGAGTTGATAGTTCATGGTTCATAGTAAAAAGCAGTCGATGCAGCAACCATGAACCAAAATACCGCAGTGGCTATGAACTATGAACCATCAACTATGAACTAACCCCTTAAACCATTTGCCTTCTTCCCAGTCTAACCCACCGGTAAACCTTCATATGACTGTAAACTTCAACCTGTTCAGTATCGTTATCCTGCTGGGAGCATTGCAGGGACTGATATTGGCCCTCGCGCTTTTATTTTCCGGCAAAGACAAGCGGCAAAATAAGTATTTCCTGGCCGCCTTTATGCTGATGCTGGTTTACGATACCTTCGGCACTTTTTGCTGGAGTGCAGGCTTAACTATTAAATGGCTTTCTTTTTTTGACGCGGTTTACCCCTACGCCATAATTTTTACTGCCGGGCCAAGCCTCTACCTTTACATACAGACAACCATAAAGCACGAAAAGATACAAGGGAGTTTGATATTCAAAACCTATCTTCCTGCTGTTATCGATTTTGGTTTTCGCACTTGTTTACTGGCTTACGCGCTGTTATATCAAAATTGGCATATAGGGAGTATTCGTCCGGTAGATATTGATAACATATATCAACCGGTCGCCGAAGCTTTGATGGTAGTTGTGTTTTGGTTTTACCTGGTCGCGGCCATACGCTGCTTTAAAAAACACAAGCTTGATTTAGCAAATACCGACCAATCGATAATTACCGAACAGGGACTTGCCGTTAAATGGACCTATATTTTGCTCACAGTTTTGGTACTGATTGCCATAGCCTGGAGCATTACTATTTTGGGCTCTATGCTTTTCAATATCGACGGCCTCACCTATTTTGCGCCAATCGAGATTATCCTTGTAATCTTCACGTACTGGATTGGCCTTAAAGGATACCAGCACACCAGGATAGTTTTTGTAAACCAGCAAAAGGCTAATAAAGTCTATGCTGATGCCTTGCAGCCTGATGAAGCCATCGCTTGCATCGATCTTTTAAAAAAGGCGATGGAAATCGATAAACTGTATCTCGACCCGGCTTTATCAGTAAACAAGCTTGCCGCACAGCTCGAAATCAGTTCACGCACAATTTCGGCCGTGCTAAATCGCGAACTGAAAAAAGGCTTTAGTGAATTTATCAATGAATATCGCATAAACGAAGTAAAGCAAAGGATGCTTCAGCCCGAAAACAACCATATTACTACAGCAGGTATTGCTTTTGAATGCGGCTTCAACTCGGTTGCCACGTTTCAGCGAACTTTCAAAAACTCTGAACACATCACCCCCGGGCAATTTCTGCTGAACAATAGGAAGGCCGAAAAAATCAGTGCTCAAAACATGATTTGAGCATTGGGTAATACTGTTGTTTAGTACTATTGCCTTAAAAATGACAACCATGAAAAAGATTTTAACAATAGTCCTTTTATTATTGATATGCTCCGGCGCTCATGCTCAGCTAACCAACACCAAATGGAAAGGCATACTTAAAATACAGGATGATATCCAAACAATATTCGATTTTGGAAAGGATACTTTAACCCTTACCACTTACGCCAATAATATACTTATCGAGGATATGACCTGTACCATTGCTGATTCGATTTTAACACTGAAAAAAATAAGCGGACAAAGTGACTGTGACCAGGAAATTGGCAAATACAAATTCAACATTAAAGGTGATGTATTATCGCTTAAGCTGGTTTCTGATGCATGCGAGGATCGCTCGTCGGTGCTTGGTAATATCAGCTTAACAAAGTTTGAATGGCCTGCGGTTGTTACCGTTGATGAGGCCATACTAAAACAATATCCGGGCGTATATGCCATGGACGGTCAGCACAAAATAACCATCACTTTTGAAAATGGTAAGTTAATGGCCGATTCCCCAACAAACCTGGCGGGAAAAACCAAATTATACCCCGCCAGCAATACCAAATTTTATTTTCATTATGCCGATATTAATCTTGAATTTGTAAACGGAGCTGATGGCAAACCTTTAAAGTTTGTAGTGCACCAGGACGGGAAAGACTATAACTGGAAAAGAGAATAACTACCGGTACTTAAAATGATAATAAGGCACTATTGCGCCAAAGTTGTAAGTTATGCCAATCGAGAACTGCCGGTAATGGTCGGTGTCTTTGTTTTTGAATTTACTGGTGGGGTCATTATAGCCGTCAAGGTTGTCGCCGATATCAAAATTATGTATGTAACAAATATTAATGCCGTATGCAGGCTCATTAAATGAGTTATATATCTTAATAACATAACCTATCCTGCCCGAGGCCAAAAATTCCAGGCTGCTGTTTCTGCCGGGAAAAACATAATGTGAACCATCGGGTTTTACACGGTTGGTTAAAACCTGGTTATATACGCCGCCGAAGCCAAAGCCGGCATAAAAATTCTTAAAAAGGTCTATTACGGGGTTATCAAACGGCACAATCTCACCCAATTGCAAATCAATGCGGATTAATCCCGCAGTAAAATTGTTCCGGTATTTTCTCAGGCTTTTGTCAAGCGCATAAGTGTCGCCTCCGCCTGAAATTTGTCCATGTTGTAATTCGAGCGAGACCGGCACATATGGGCTAAAGTTATAATTAATATGCCCGTTTATTGAGTAGCCAGGATTTTGATGCACAAGGTCGGTAAAGCCCAAAGTTTGGCTCGCATCAACACCAATCCCAAACGCCGAATAGCTATTGCCAATTTGAGCTTTAGCGGCGTAGGGAAACAGGCCAATAAAAAACAATAGAATAAACGTCCTCAATTAAGACAGGGCAAATCAATAGTTTAAAAAATCTTTCTAATGTAATAAATGGCAATACTTCGCGACCGGGATTTTTGTTAACATATAAACGTTGGGGAGTTAATATTGGTTAACTGACGGAGCACAGCAGGACGAAGAGAAAGTAAAAATTGATTTTATTTACTGATTTACAAACACTTGCGACTAACACTCCTTACATATAAAGATGTGAAAAGAAATCAAGATGTAGCCTTCAAATCATATTCTTTGATAAGGGAATCAACAGGCAACCTCAAAAACTGGCTGAATTTACGAATCATCGTAAGCGATAAAGGCTGCTTGTAATTCAACACCTTACTAATGGTACCTTTATCTCCATATACATTTGCCAGGTCTGCTGCCTTATAACCAAAGTCCTCCATGCGGATTTTTATCATCTCAACAGGGTCTACTTCGGGTAAATCCAAAAGGCTGCTTTCATATTTTTCAATAAGATTTACCAACAGCATTTTTTCCTTATGCTCATCAGTTCCTTTAGCAGCGTGCTTAATTTCCTCATACCGGGCCGATGCTGTATTATAATCCAGCTCATTTTCTATCAAAAGCCAACGTGGTTGCACTTTCATACTTTTTAAATTTTAATTTAAATCAAATAGCTTCTGCGTCAATTTTATCGTATTCTGTATGAGTTCCAATAAATCTTATCTCCACTATTTCGTCTTCATAATCCACCTCTACTATCAGGCGATATTTATTGCCAACTATTTTGAACCTGGCCCTGCTACCTTTAATAATTTTTGCAGTCGGAAAATCAGCCAATATGTCTGCACTTTGCTTCCAATTGGCTTTGGCCGTAACCGTTTGCCAAACTTTTAAGCTTTTTCCTGAGTCACTATGTTTTTGAACGAACTTTCGTACCCTTTCCAAATAAACGATAACCATATCTAACAAAAAATATTAAATAAACAGCGGTACGACAAGCAAAACAAAATTACAAAATAGTTGGCAAAAATCCAACTATTTTACACGCAATTTTTTTAGTTTTATTAAACTTTAATTATCGCAAATGTCCGCAGCCAATAATCTTGTTCCTGTCTCCAACCGCCTCCTTTCCCTCGATTTCCTTCGCGGCTTTATTATGGTGCTGTTGGCCGTCGAGTCGACCGGCTTGTATGATTACCTGTATGAGCACACCCACAATGGGTTTATCGAACAGTTTACCCATCATCCCTGGCACGGGTTACATTTTTGGGATTTGGTGCAGCCGGCATTTATGTTTATGGCAGGCGTTGCAATGGCGTTCTCGTTGACTAAACAATGGAAAAATGGCGTAAGCTGGAATCAATCATTCATCAAAATATTAAAGCGTTGCGGCTGGCTGTTCTTCTGGGGTGTGCTGGATTATGCTGTACGTCCGAAAGGATTGTCATTTGAACTTTGGGATGTGCTCACCCAGTTATCGTTTACCACTTTGGTTGCGTTCCTTATTTTTAGGTGGAACTCCTTAGCGCAGATTGGCGTATGCGTTGGCTTGCTACTGATAACGGAAATATTGTACCGCTTTACACATGTTCCGGGTTTCGACCAGCCATTTACCGACCAACACAACTTCGGCAACTATATCGACCTGATATTAATGAACAAAATAAACCACGGCGGCTGGGTAGCTATCAATTGTATCCCTACGGCTGTGCACACCATTGCCGGGGCGTTAATAGGGAAACTATTATTAAGCGAACATAAAAATAAATTAGGCGTGATATTCTTCTCCGGCGCCATCTGCCTGATTGTTGGCTTTGGGCTGGATTGGTTAAATATCACGCCGATAATCAAACGCATTGCTACAACTTCATTTACCATTGCCTCATTAGGTTGGTGCCAGTTATTTTTGGCTTTAAGCTACTGGTGGGTTGACATAAAATCGCACCGCAAAAACCTGGAATTTTTTACCATAGTTGGGATGAACTCGCTATTTATCTACTTGTTTTTTGAAATCGTCGGCAGCAGGTGGTTTAATGGGTATGTAACGGCCATATCAAGCGGTGTGCTTGATTGGTTTAATGTGGGAGAACTGCTGAAAGTCATTATTGGAGCCGCCTGCATCTTTGGATTAGAGTGGTCGCTTTGCTATTTTTTGTATAAAAAGAAGGTATTTATGAGGCTGTAAAAAAGATGTGCAAATGTGCGGATGTCTGATGTGCGAATGAGATGACCATATACATTGAAAACGACGCGAACATAAAAATCATCAAACAACCATCTGTGTCATCAGCGTAATCTGCTTTCATCTGCGATCTTTTTCTGTGTTTTCCGCGCCACCTCCATATTTCCGTGGTTAAAACCGTCGCGTTCTATCAATCGCAACTTTCTCAACAAAATACCGGAAGTTCTGCTTAACTTAGCGCCCCCTATTCAAACGCAAAACAATTGTGTGTTTTTTAACACAATTTGGGTTGAATTTGATTTATATAAAAGGTTCATCTAACTAATTAATTGTTGAATGAAAATTACTTTTGACTTTGAAAAACCGCTTGCCGAACTGCAACAGCAGATTGAAAAGGTAAAGCAGGTTGAAGATAAAAACAAGCTCGACATGTCGGCAACAATAGCCGAACTGGAAGGCAAGCTCGAAACAGCCAAAAAAGAGATTTACTCAAACCTCACCGGCTGGCAAAAAGTACAAATTTCCCGTCATCCTGAAAGGCCTTATACCTTACAGTACCTCGAACTGATGTGCGATGAATTCATCGAGTTACATGGCGACCGCACTGTTGGCGACGATAAGGCGATTGTAGGCGGTTTCGGTACCATGGGCGGACAAACAGTTATGTTTATCGGTCACCAGAAAGGCCGCAATACCAAAGAGCGCCAGATGCGTAATTTCGGTATGGCTAACCCGGAAGGTTACCGTAAGGCTTTACGACTAATGAAGCTTGCCGAGAAATTTAACAAGCCTGTTGTTACTTTAATCGATACCCCAGGAGCATTCCCCGGCCTCGAAGCTGAAGAGCGCGGACAAGGTGAGGCAATCGCACGTAACCTGTTGGAGATGTCGATTTTGAAAGTGCCTGTTATTTGTGTCGTTATAGGCGAAGGTGCATCAGGCGGTGCGCTGGGCATCGGCATCGGCGATAAAGTAATAATGCTGGATAATTCATGGTATTCGGTTATTTCTCCGGAAAACTGTTCAACCATCCTCTTCAAAACATGGGAACACAAAGAGCGCGCAGCAGAAATGCTGAAGCTCACCAGCACCGAGATGCTAAAAAACAAGCTGATTGACGGCGTTATCAAAGAACCCCTCGGCGGCGCCCACCAGGATCCTGTTGCAATGGCAGCTACTTTGAAAAAACACCTGCTAAAAGATTTAAAAGCCCTCAGCGAACGCAACATCGACGAGCTGGTTGCAGAACGAATTGATAAATTCTGCAATATGGGTGTGGTGATTGAAGAGTAAAATTTACTTTTATAGATAAAAAAAGCGGCTGATGGCCGCTTTTTTTTGGTTTAATTATGCCGCCCTTTCAAGCGTCTTTCGCTTGAACGATAATGATTTTGGGCGTCAACGCTCAAAATCGGCGACGTCATGGAAATAACAAAGCCCATCTAAGCAAAAAATCCTTAAATGGGCTTTGTTTATAAGTATATCTACTCCACCACCAATGTCGCAATCGAATGCGCCAGCGCTTTTGTTTTAGCTGCCTTACTCTTTATCCATAAAGAGTACTCAATATCCTCGTCTCCCTTATTCATTACCACCACAGCCAGTTTACCATCAGGGTTAATGTAGGCGGTAGTTAGCAGCTTATCCCTGCTTGCAGCACTTACAATCCGCTTAGCCCCAGGATGAATAAATTTACTAAAGTGGCCCATGTAATAGTAAGAGTTGGTATAAATCAACGTACCATTGCGGGTATCAGCATGTACCGGCGCGAAGCAGAAGTTACCCACGTGGTTAGGGCCACCGTTTTCGTCCAGCAATACATTCCAGTCCGTCCAGCCTACGGTGCCTGCGTTAAAATCGTTTATCATTGATAAACCGTAACGCTCACCCAGCGACCAGTCGCTTAACCTGTTAAAGTCAAACTTCTCCACGCAGCCTTCTGTAAATATCAGGTTCTTGTCGGGGAATGCTTTATTTGCCAGGCGGGTATTTTCAAAGTTCATGCCTGCTCCTGTCCATGTTTCGTACCAGTGGAAACCTATTCCCCATACATATTTTGATGCTGCAGGGTCTTCCAGAATGGTGCTTGCGCGCTGGTAAAGCAGATCGCGGTTATGGTCCCAGATAATCAGTTTTTTGCTTTGCATGCCTGCTTTATAAAGAGCAGGGCCTAAAAAGTTTTTAATAAAATCGCGTTCATCTTCGGCGGTATAAAGGCATGATTCCCAGGTTTGTGTTGCCATCGGCTCATTTTGCACGGATAAGCCCCAAATTGGAATGCCTAGCTTTTCATAAGTCTGTATAAACTTGATATAAAAGTTTGCCCATGGCTGGTCGTATTTGGCCAGCAGCTTGCCGCCATGCAAAACATCATTGTTGCTCTTCATCCATCCCGGTGGGCTCCATGGCGTAGCAAACAAGGTAAGCTTTCCGCCCGCCGCTTTAGTCACCTCTTTAATAAACGGTATGCGGTATTTTTTATCGTGACTAACATCAAACGATTTCAGGCTGACGTCACCTTCCTTAATATAGCCGTAAGTATCGCTCGAAAAATCACTACTCTGGATAGTAGTACGGCCAATGGTGTAGCCAATACCTTTTTCCTTATCGTAATAAGCGGTCAGTAATTCCTGCTGCTTATCTTTAGGCAGCTTATAAAATATCTCGGCAGATGCATCGGTGAGGGCGCCGCCAATACCCAGCATGGTTTGGAAGGTTTTTGACGGGTCGACAAATACGGCTACTTCCGTCTCCACAGGTTGCGGGTTGTCTTTAAAAGTAAGTGTTTCGGTGTGCTGCATCCGGTGGTCGGTACCCTTGGCGGTCAGGTAAACTTTCACCGTTTTATTAGCGGCAGAATACGGTGCGTGCACCTTGGCCCTTTGCGCACTTGACTGCTGAACGGTTAACAGCATAAGCGCGGCAGAAATATAGCACAACCCTATGAATTTTTTTTTCATGTTTTTGTTAATATTGATAATGATGATTGATTAGTGGGTTATAATACTCAAATCTATCAAACTAAATTAAAATAACAGCACAAAAAACCGTTTAATTAATTGATTTATAATGAATTGAAAAAGCCGCGATACGCATGAGTACCGCGGCTAACTGTGGTCATTATCAATAAGTTTTCTTTCACTGCCGGGTCAAGGCGATGCGCTTAAATACCAACCTACAAAAACGCTATTTTACCGGTAGCAACATCATAAATGCCGCCTATTATCTTAATTTTTTTATCCCGTTCAAGTTCCCGTATCTCCTTGCTCTCGTTGCGCATTCTGGCAATGGTAAGCGCTATGTTTCTCACCATTACATCATGCACAAATTTTTTATTTTTCGAAGTACGCTCTTTAGGGTCTGTTGGTTCTTTTACTGAATCAACTGCCGGCCTGATTTTAGCCAGCAATTCGATAATGTTTTTGGTTCCGTCATATTTATCGATAGCGGCTTTTACGGCGCCGCAGTCTTCATGGCCTAATACCATTATCACTTTGGCTTTAACTACGTAGGTGGCATATTCCAGGCTACCCCAAATGTCTACGTTCCCTATATTGCCGGCTACGCGGGCTACAAATAGATCGCCTATACCCATATTAAAAACGGTTTCTACCGGAACCCTTGAGTCGAGGCAGGATAATACTGCGCCCATAGGATTTTGGCTGGTATCTGTTTGGCGAATGCGGAGACTGTCATTCATCTTCCTTGGCTTGAAACTGGAGAAACGCAGGTTTCCGTCCTTCAGTGAATCAACTACACCATCGGGCGTAAGTTCTTTTTGTTTTTCTGCGGTAAGTGCACTGTCGGTTGTCGGGCTTGAACCGCTTGTAACGGTGTTAGCAGTTTTGTTTGCGTTATTACATGAAAACAACGCAATTGCGGCAAAAATCAGGGTTAGCTTTTTCATAAAATTTAGGTGTAATCGGTTTAAATAATTGTTCTAAAAGTACATATTCTTTCTAGGAATAATGAAAATATTTATCTATAAATGTTTAAATATTAAGCAGTTAAATAACTCTGCAAATTGTAATGCTTGCGAACGAATTATGTACGATTTTGATACGTACCTTCAACAACATAAACACACAAATAATTATTTAATAATGAGTTATAAAATTGGAACAATAATCCGCCATTAGTTGTCAGCAGGTCGACCATGTTACGCCGGTTGGTTATTGTAACAAAACCGGACACTTACCGTACGGTTATGCACTATTAACACATGATAGAAATTAATTATAAAACACTAAAAGTCAGGTAATTAAATTATCGGCACAGTTTTGAATTAAGATTTTACATATGGTTGTAAATGAGTAATTGCGTTGACCCACCGATGAACAAATGAACCATTTAAATAATGAACTAACCATGATACGAAACTATATAAAAATCGCCTGGAGAAACCTGCAAAAGCACCGCTTGTTTTCTCTGATAAATATTTGCGGGCTGGCAATCGGCATTGCAGCATTCTGGATGATCGCGCTTTATGTCACCGATGAATGGAGCTACGACCGCTACAACGACAAAGCCGACAGGATATTCCGCGTGGCCCAGCATGGCAAATGGCAAAACGGCGGCTTTAACCTGGCACTTACCTCTATTCCGTATGCGCCCGCATTAAAAAATGATTACCCCGAGGTTGAGGAAGCAATTCGCATTGACCAGGAAGGCGGCGGTAAAATCACTTATGACAATAAGCAATTTGATGTAGGCGATATATCATTTACCGATGCCAATATATTTAAGGTATTTACCTATCATTTTCTAGAAGGTGACCCGGAAACAGCCCTAACCAAGCCACATTCCATCGTCTTAACAAAATCTCTCGCCGAAAAAATATTTGGAGATGCAGCTAATGCAGTTGACAGGACAATATTTTTTGATAAAACTGATGCACAAACAGTTACAGGTGTAATTGATGATGTACCGGCAAACTCGACTTTTAAATTCAGCGCGCTCCGGTCACTTAATGACAACTATACCGGCAAGTGGGGAGCAGCGGGCATATTTACTTTCGTGCTGCTGAAAAATCACGACGATTACAAAAAGATTGAAGCGCAATCAGATGCCTTTTACAATAAATACCTGAAATCAGATTTCGCCGGTGTAAAATATAAGATGGAATTGCAGCCGCTTACTTCCATTCACCTGCATTCCAAACTCGATTACGAGATGGGCAATAACGGCAACATTACCTATGTATACATCTTCAGTATAGTTGGTTTATTAATACTCGCTATAGCGATTATCAACTATGTAAATCTTACTACTGCTCGCTCGTCTATCAGGATCAGGGAAATAGGCATCCGTAAGGTAATAGGTTCTGGCAAATCACAGCTGATTTATATGTTTTTCTCTGAATCGGTATTACTTGCCGTGTTATCCACTATAGCGGGCGTGTTTTTAATACAGCTTGCATTGCCCTATCTTAACCAGCTATCCGGCAAATCGTTAGACATCTGGTATTTCGGGATGACAAAGTCGTTGGTGATATTCGGTTTATTCGCATTCATTACCGGTATTATCAGCGGTATTTATCCGGCTTTGTTCCTGTCGGGTTTTAAAACTATACCGGCCATGAAGGGGCAGTTGGGCAGCCAGTCGTCAACTATACTTTTCCGCAAGGGGCTGGTTGTTTTCCAGTTTGTGATAACTATAGTGATGATAGTTGGCTCATGCGTTATTTACCAGCAATTGCATTATGTATTAACTAAAAATTTGGGCTTTAACAAGTCACAGATGCTTACCTTCCATATTCACAGCAGGGATGCACGCGCAAAAACGGAACAAATAAAATCGGAACTATTGCGAAACCCGGCGATAGAAAGTGCCGCTGTTGCCGGCAACCCTATAGGTAACAACGATATAGGTTCGAATGAATTTAACATTGCGCCGGATGGCAGCAACGGCCCGGATACGAAAATTGTAGAATCATTGATTGTTGATGAGGATTTTATCCCTGCCATGCAGATAAAAATGGCAGAAGGCCGCAATTTTATAAAAGGTGCTGCCGACAGTTCCAACAAAGCCATTATCGTAAATGAAACTTTGATAAAAGACCTCGGCTGGAAAAACCCGATAGGCCGGCGCGTGGCAACCGATGTAGACCATGGTGTTGTTATTTATTCCACAATTATCGGTGTTGTGAAAGATTTTAATACCTATTCGTTACAGCACAAAGTTGCGTCGATGGTACTCACCCTTCCTCCTGCTATAAAGGAGAAAGACAATATGTATGTACGTCTGCGTAAAGGCAACATACAGGCAGCGCTGACCTATTTGCAGCAGGTTTACAGCAAATTCGACCCTGAAAATAAAGTTGATTATCACTTCCTCGACCAAAATTTTGCTAATCAATATCAATCTGAGCAAAAACAGGGCAACCTGTTGCTGATATTTACCGTGCTGGCCATCGGCATCGCCTGTTTGGGGTTGTTCGGCCTGGTTACCTTCACAGCTCAGCAACGCGTTAAGGAGATTGGCATCCGCAAGGTATTGGGCGCTAAAATATATCACATTGTAAACCTGTTAGCTATCGACCTGGTGCAGCTGGTGATTGTGGCGGCGCTTGTAGCTACTCCCCTTGCCTGGCTTGCGGTAAATAAATGGCTGCAGAGTTTTGAGTATAGGATAAATATACAATGGTGGGTTTTTGTAGTAGCCGGTTTAGCAGCGATGCTGCTGGCACTGGCTACCATAAGTATACGTTCGGTAAAGGCCGCAATGGCTAACCCGGTGAAGAGTTTGAAGAGCGAGTGATCAGAGATTAGAGACCAGGGGTTAGGAAATGTCTCCTCAACCGGCGAAGATATAGACGGGACTGAAACTTCGGCTATGAACCATGAACTATTAACCATGAACTAAAAACAAACAGGCGATTGACAGTTTGCAGTTGGCGTAAGCAGTTAATGTCCTTTTAGATTAATAAATAAATATCTGAAAAAGGCGGGCAGCAGCTATTGAATTAGCGGTTGTCCGCCTGTGGCATTAAACTATTAACAACAAAACCATGATTAAAAACTACTTAAAAATTGCCTGGCGTAACCTTGTAAAAAACAGGGTAGCCTCATTAATTAACATTGGCGGGCTGGCCGTCGGGATGGCGGTAGCCATGCTGATAGGCCTTTGGATATGGGACGAACTTTCTTTTGATAAGGGCTACAAAAACGTGGACCGCATTGCCAGGGTAGATGAGAATAACAACATCAACGGCCACATTGAAACATGGAACGCCTCGGCCTGGCCGCTGGCCCCAACCCTGCGCAGCACATATGGTAACTATTTTAAACACGTTATTATTTCCTCGTGGACAAACCCTCACCTTTTAACCTACGATAATAAAACAGTTACCCAAAGCGGCAATTATATGGAGCCTGCTATTACCGATATGCTTTCGGTAAAAATGCTGAAAGGCAGCGCTTCAACGCTTAACGACCCTACATCAATCATCCTTTCCGAAAAAGCGGCCAAAGCCGTTTTCGGTAATGCCGACCCGATAAATAAATCGATAAAGATAGACCATGATATTAACGCGAAGGTTACCGGTGTATATCAAAATCTACCAGAGAACTCATCATTCGGCGACCTGACATTTATAGCGCCGTTTCAAATGCTGGCCATCAACCAGAATTATCCCGGCCGCTTCAACAATCCCTGGGGCGCAAGTTGGTTCCAGACATTTGTGCAGATTGCCGACAATGCCGATATGGACCAGGTATCGCACAAAATTGTAATGGCCAAGCTTAACGACCTTAACAAATTGCATAACGGCGATGCTCGCTTTCATTCGCTGCTGTTTTTACACCCAATGTCGAAATGGTACCTATACAACGATTTCAAGGAAGGTTTTAATATTGGCGGGCGTATACAATATGTATGGCTGTTCGGCATAGTAGGCGTATTTGTGCTGCTGCTGGCTTGCATCAACTTTATGAACCTAAGTACCGCGCGTTCGGAAAAACGTGCGCGGGAAGTTGGTATCCGCAAGGCTGTAGGCTCCGTTCGCAGCCAGCTTATCGCGCAGTTTTACAGCGAATCTATACTAATTGCTATCGTGGCTTTCCTGGTAGCAATACTGTTGGTTCAACTTGCCTTGCCGGGCTTCAATTCCCTCAGCAACAAAAAAATGGTGCTATTATGGGATAGCCCTTCATTTTGGATGCTTGGCGTGGCTTTCACCTTGTTTACTGGTCTTGTTGCGGGCAGTTACCCGGCCTTATACCTTTCATCCTTCCGCCCGGTAAAGGTGCTAAAGGGTACTTTCAAAGCAGGCAAGCTTGCAGCTATACCGCGTAAGGCTTTGGTAGTGGTTCAGTTTACCGTCTCGGTAGTCCTTATTATCGGTACCATGGTAGTGTACCAGCAAATACAATACGCGAAAGACCGGCCAATTGGCTACAGCATCAATAACCTGGTAAATGTTAACATGCAAACGCCGCAGCTGAATAAGCAATACCTTTCGCTGAAGAACGATTTGCTTTCCAGCGGCGCAGTTACCGGCGTGTCTGAATCCGAAAGCCCGATAACCGCGATTTATGTCTCCAATGGCGGCCTTACCTGGCGTAATAAAGATCCGCGGATGCAGGAGCAATTCAACAGCTCAGCAGTTATGGCTGATTTTGGCAAAACCGTAAACTGGAAAATAGTTAACGGCAGGGATTTTGACCCGGCCTTTTTATCGGACAGCCTGGCGTTTATAATTAACGAAACAGCCGCCAAAATGCTCGGCTTTAAAAACCCCATCGGCGAAGTTATCGATTGGGGCGGCGATGCTAAGTTTACGGTTATTGGCGTGGTGAAGGATATGGTGAACCAATCTGTTTTCGAAACCCCGAGGCCATCGTTTTTCTTCCTGCCAAGGCACTGGAGCAACATGAGCAATATCAACCTGAAAATAAATCCGAAAGCAAACGCACATGCGGCTATGGATAAAATAAAGGCCTTGCTAAAAAAATACGATCCTGCAGGCTCGTACACCATCCAGTTTATGGATGAAAGTTATGCCCAAAAGTTTAACGACGAAGAGCGTATAGGCAAGCTGGCTACCTGTTTTGCAGGTTTGGCAATATTCATCAGTTGCCTGGGCTTGTTCGGCATGGCCACATTTATGGCCGAGCAACGCACCAAAGAAATCGGGATTCGCAAGGTATTAGGCGCTACGATACTTACCTTGTGGCAGCTACTTTCAAAAGATTTTGTAGTACTGGTGATTATATCTTTGCTGATAGCATCGCCGATAGCGTACTATTTTATGCAAAAGTGGCTGATGGGCTATCAGTACCATACCAATGTGAACGGGTGGGTGTTTGTGCTTGCAGCAGCCGGGGCAATGGTGATAACCCTGTTAACAGTAAGCTACCAGGGCATAAAAGCAGCACTGGCAAACCCGGTGAAGAGCCTTAAAAGTGAGTGATTAGAGATTAGAGGTTAGGAAAAAGAAACGTGTGGCAGCATGCGATTTTGCGGCCTGAGAAGTGGGTTCCCCTCTTGAGAGGGGCAGGGGTGTGTTAACCCGCTATGCCTGATGATGATGCATGACGGACTATGCAAATGGGCTACGCATGGTGGGCTAATACACCCCTGTCACAACACAACCCGGCGCGCCCCCTCTCAAGAGGGGAACTGAAGAAATAGCTTCGGCTATGAACCATGAACTATCAACCATGAACTAAACATGATAAAGAACTACTTAAAAATCGCATGGCGAAGCATCGTCAGAAACAGGGCTTCATCATTAATAAATATTGGCGGGCTTGCCATAGGTATGGCCGTGGCTATGCTGATTGGCCTTTGGGTTTGGGATGAGCTTGCTTATGATAAATACAATGTAAATTACAGCGCTATTGCCCAGGTATTAGAAAATCAGCATTTGGGCGATAACATCGGCACGCAGGTAAGCAAACCTATGCCCCTCGCCAATGAGCTGCGGACAAAGTACGGCGATAATTTTAAATATATAGCCGCTGCCTCATTCGTGGATTTACCGGTATCGTACAACCATCATCCGCTAACCAGAGCAGGCGCCTATGTTGAGCCTGACTTTACGCAGATAATGACCGTTAAAATGCTTCGGGGCAATCGTTCGGCTTTAACGGACCCTTCATCCATACTCATCTCCGCATCGCTGGCAAAAACAATGTTCGGCACGGGTGACCCGATGAATAAAGTAATAACCGCCGGTGATAGCTACACACTTAAAGTGGCTGGTGTTTATGAAGATTTCCCAAAAAACAACAGGCTGGCAGATATGGATTTCCTCGCCCCTCTCGACCTGATTTTCCAGGGGAATGATGGTAAAACCAACTGGTACGACAGCTCGTTCCGCATATACGTACAGCTAAACCCCGGACACAGCTTTGAATCCTCCTCCGCAAAAATAAAAAACGCACTGTACGAAAACACGAAGGAAGCGACCAAACCAGCCTTGTTTTTATTCCCCATGAGCCGCTGGCATCTATATTCCGATTTTAAGAACGGTATAGCCACCAGCGGGCGCATACAAATCGTATGGCTTTTTGGCGTTATAGGTATTTTTGTTCTCGTACTTGCCTGTATCAATTTTATGAACCTTAGCACCGCCAGGAGCGAAAAACGCGGTAAAGAAGTAGGCATCCGTAAGGCGATTGGCTCTATGCGTGGTCAGCTTATCAACCAGTTTTTTAGCGAGTCGATATTAATTGCAATCATTTCGTTTTTGCTGGCCCTCTGTGTAGTGCAGTTCGCCCTGCCATTCTTCAACGATGTTGCCGGCAAGCAGGTTACTATATTATGGAAAAACCCGCTATTTTGGGCGGCTTGCACAGGCTTTACTTTGTTTACCGGGATTGTTGCCGGCAGCTACCCTGCGTTTTACTTGTCGTCTTTTCAGCCGGTTAAGGTTTTAAAAGGTACATTTAAAGCCGGTAAGTATGCCGCAATGCCGCGCAAGGTGCTTATTGTGCTGCAATTCACCGTATCAATTATGCTCATTATCGGCACAGTGGTGGTTTATCAGCAAATACAATATGCTAAGGATCGCCCTATTGGCTACAGCCGCAGCAATTTGGTAACTATCCCTCTAAACGCCGATCTGCAAAAAAATTACCAGGCATTTAAAAACGACCTGCTACGGACTGGAGCAGTGAGCATAATGTGCGAGTCATCGAGCGCCACTACTGCCATTAGCTCGGGTGCCGACAACCTGGCGTGGAAAGGCAAAGATCCTAACCGCCAGGCAGCATTTGGAACAATATCGTCATCCTCAGATTATGGTAAAACTGTGGGCTGGACTATAAAAGAAGGGCGCGACTTTTCAGCGGAATTTACCAGCGATTCATCCGCCTTTGTATTTAACGAGGCCGCCATTAAGCAGATGGGCTTAAAGAACCCGGTAGGACAGACCGTAAGGTGGCACAATAAAAATTTTACTATTATCGGCGTAGCTAAAGATATGGTGATGACCTCGCCTTTCGACCAGGCTGTGCCGACCGTGTTTATGATGAACCGGGAGCGCAATATGTTTGTCCTCAACATAAGGTTGAATGGAAATATGGGTACCGAAAAAGCACTGAATATCATCGGCGGTTTTTTCAAGACCTACAGCCCTTCCGCACCGTTCGAATACAAATTTGCCGACCAGGAATATGCAACCAAATTCGCCGATGAAGAACGGGTTGGCAAGCTAGCCGGCAGCTTTGCGGCGCTGGCTATATTTATCAGTTGCCTCGGCCTGTTCGGCATGGCCGCATTTATGGCCGAACAGCGCGTAAAAGAGATTGGCGTGCGTAAAGTATTAGGCGCAACCGTGTTTAACTTATGGCAATTGCTTTCAAAGGATTTTGTGCTGCTGGTAATAATTGCGGTATTAATTGCATCGCCAACGGCTTATTATTTTATGCATAACTGGCTGCAGGGCTACCAGTACCGCACCGATATAGGCAGTTGGATATTTATAGCAGCCGCAGCCGGCGCACTGGCAATTACGCTGTTAACCGTAAGCTATCAGGGTATTAAAGCAGCCCTGGCGAACCCGGTGAGGAGCCTGCGGAGCGAGTGATTAGAGACCTGTGATTAGGAAAAAGAATATGTAGCAGTGCGCGATTTTCCGGCCTGCGAAGAGGGGAACTGAAGAAATGGCTTCGGCTATGAACCATGAACTATCAACCATGAACTAAAAAATGATAAAGAACTATCTCAAAACAGCATTCCGGTCATTCTGGAAAAACAAATGGTTTACGCTCATCAATACCATCGGTCTGTCTATCGGTATTTGCGCTGCATTGGTTATTTACCTGGTGGCGCATTTCGATTTGACTTTCGACAAGTTTGAAGCCGACAGCAACCGTATTTATCGCGTAGTTACCAACTTTACTTTCTCCGGGACGCCCTCTTATAACCCCGGCGTTAGCGACCCGCTCGCCATGGGTGCTAAAGCATCCGTAACCGGCCTGGAACTGCTTGTGCCACTTAACCAACCCCTGTTCCCGGATGTTCAGCCAGGCGAAAATATCTCCTCTGAGGTAAAACAAAAATTTCGCCAGCAAAAAGATATTACTTATACCACAGCTGATTACTTTAAGTTGATCGGTTATAAATGGCTGGCCGGTAATCCTGCTACTTTAAATGAGCCATTCCATACCGTGCTTACCGCCGACAGGGCGCAGCAGTATTTTCCTGGCGAGTCGCTGGAAAAGATAATCGGTAAAACTGTGGTTTACGATTCGGTTAAAACCACCGTAACAGGCATAGTAGCCCCGCTTACAGAAAATACCGGCTTTACCTTTCACGACTTTATATCATACAATACCCTACAGGTTAGCCACCAGCTTAACCTGCGCAACTGGGGGCGCGGCAATGTAAAAACGCAGTTGTTTTTCAAGCTTGCTCCGGCCGCAAAGGCAGAGGTAGTGACCAAACAGTTGAACGCGTTGTTGGCCCGCAACCTTAACAATACCAACAAACATAAAACCCAGGCACTCGCATTGCAGCCGCTTAATGATATTCATTTCAGTACGCTGTACGGTGGCATTGCCAGCTATGATGCCCAAGCCAGCAAAAGTGTCATTTACGGATTGGTAGCAATAGCCATTTTCCTGTTGCTGCTGGCTTGCATCAATTTCATCAACCTAAGTACGGCACAGGGCGTTAGCCGGGCTAAGGAAATTGGCATCCGCAAAACGCTGGGAAGCAGTCGTGCATTATTGATTTACCAGTTTTTGACTGAGATATTCCTGGTAACGATAGTTGCGTTTGGCATATCGTTATTGATGGCGCCTTACCTGCTTAAATTATTTGCCGGTTTTATTCCTGAAGGCATACACCTCGACCTGGTTCATCAAACCTTTATATGGGAATTCGGCATATTACTGATCATCGGCGTTGGCCTGGCCGCAGGTACTTATCCTGCGCTGGTGCTTTCCGGTTACAAGCCGATATTGGTATTAAAAAATCAAACACAGGCACAAGGGCAAACCCGCAAAACGCTGCTTCGCAAAACGCTCACCGTTTCGCAATTTGTTATTGCACAATTCTTTATTATTGCCACAGTGATGGTGGGCAAGCAGATTTACTATGCGGTACACAAGGACCTTGGCTTTACAAAAGACGGTGTTGTGGCTATGAATGCGCCATATAAAAATGCAACTGTGCGCCAGAACAAGGAGCTATTTGCACAACTAAAAAGCACGACTGGCGTGGCTATGGTGAGTATGGGCCATGATGCGCCTACGTCCGAAAATACCAGCAGCACTGAGGCCGAATACCGGAACGGAAAAACGACTATCCATATGGACGATTTTGCCATGAAGTTTGGCGATGAGAACTACATCAAGCTATACCATATTCCACTATTAGCCGGCCGAAACCTGCTGCCAACCGATACCAATCATGCGTTTTTGGTAAACGAAGCATTTTTGCGCCGCGCAAATATTAAACGCCCGCAGGATGCCGTAGGCCAGTTTATAGATAACTTTAACGGCGACCGCCGGATGGAGATAGTGGGCGTGGTAGCCGACTTCGACCAGGGCTCGGTTCGCATGGCTATTTGGCCGATGGTGCTGATGACCAGTCCTGATTTAGACTTTAGCGGCACTTTTCATATCCTGCTAAATCCAAACAGCGAGAAATGGGCAAGCACGCTGGCCGCCATTCGCAACGAATGGCACAAGGTTTACCCCGACGACCCTGACGATCTGCAATTTGTGGATGAAAGCATTGCCCGCCTTTACGACAAGGAACAACACACGGCCACCCTGTTGCAATGGGCCACCGGTCTTTCTATACTGATAAGCTGTATGGGGCTGCTGGGATTAACCATTTACAGCACCACCCAACGCACCAAAGAGATTGGCGTACGCAAAGTATTGGGCGCATCGGCTGCGCGGATTATGTTCCTGCTATCAAAAGAAATTATGCTGCTGATTGTGCTGGCTTCGGTAATTGCCATACCGGCGGCAGTTTACGCAATAAATTTATGGATGCAGGATTTTGCCAAACGCACCGAAATGAGCTGGTGGGTGTTTGCCGTTTGTGCAAGCGGACTATTGATAGTCGCGCTGGCTACCTCTGCATTCCAGACCATCCGGGCGGCATTGGCTAACCCGGTGAAGAGTTTGCGGAGTGAGTGATTAGAGATTAGGGAAAAACAGAGTCGCTAAAAAGGGGCTGAGAAGTGGGTTCCCCTCTTGAGAGGGGCAGGGGTGTGTTAACCCCCATGCGATAATGAATATGCGTGGCTGGTTATGCATAACGTACATGCATGGCGTACTACGCCTACGGGCTAACACACCCCTGCCATAACACTATCCAGCCCGCCCCCTCTCAAGAGGGGAACTAAAAGCTTCGGCTATGAACTATGAACCATCAACTATCAACTACAAACTATGAACTAATAAACAAACCATGATACTAAACTACTTCACCATCGGCATGCGCAACCTTTTCAAAAGAAAAGGCTACACTGCGCTTAACATTTCGGGGCTTGCTATAGGCATTGCCTGTTGCTTGTTGATTTTTCAGTATGTATCGTACGAGCTGAGCTATGACACTTTCCAGGAAAAATCGTCCCAAATTGTGCGGATTAGGCTCGACCGGATCAAACAGGGTAAGCTGGCCTGGCAATCTGCTACATCGTACCCGGCTATTGGCCCCACTATGAAGCGGGATTACCCGGAGATAGAAAACTTTTGCAGGCTGATTGACGACGAGTTGTTATTGAGCAACGATGCAAAACATGTGAAGTTCTCTGAAACCAAAGGTTATTATGCCGACCCGTCGGCCATAGATATGCTGTCGGTTCAACTGGTTAACGGCAATAGCAAAACCGCGTTAAATGCACCCAATAAAATTATCTTGTCGCAAAGCATGGCTAAAAAGTACTTTGGCAGCGAGGATGTAGTTGGCAAAACCCTGCTGGCAAGAGGCAGCCGGGTAAATGAGACGCTGGAGATTGGAGGCGTATATAAAGATTATCCCTCGAACTCTCATTTGATACTTGATTATATGGTATCCTACGCCACGCTTGTACACGAACTGCAAGCCGACGGCGATAAAACCGACCAGGCGAATACCGCCTTTGGCTGGTACGACTTTTATACCTACATCCAGCTTAAGCCGGGTACAAATATGCAGGCATTTAATGCCAAGCTTGGCGCATTTGCAGATAAGTACATTAACAACAAGGACTATTACAAAAACAATAATGTAAAAGACCAGCTTTACACAATCCCCTTCCACGACATTCATTTGTACTCAAACTATAACCAGGAAGCCGAAAATAATGGCAATGGCAGCGCGGTTAACTTTATGTTCCTGATAGGGTTTATCATTATGGGCATTGCCTGGATAAATTATATCAACCTATCCACAGCCCGTTCTGTTGAGCGGGCGAAAGAGGTGGGCGTGCGCAAGGTTTTGGGTGCCGCCAAATCTAACCTGATTAGGCTGTTTATGGTAGAAAATATGCTGATAAATTTAATGGCAATAGCGATTGCTGCTATTGCCGTAATCTGCTTAACGCCCTGGTTCAATAATTTAATGGGCCGGGAAACGGCATTAAGCTTCTCTATGTCGGGCACATATTGGCTGATTTTTTTGGCGATGTTTTTAGGAGGAACGCTGCTTTCGGGACTTTATCCGGCATTTATCTTATCGGGATATCAACCGGTTGCAGTGTTGAAAGGGGCTTTTAAGAATACTTCAGGCGGATTGATGCTGCGTAAAAGTCTCATCATTGTTCAGTTCAGTATATCGGTTATCCTTATTGCAGGTACTATAATCGTGTACCAGCAGGTAAGCTTCATGCGCCAGCAAAAGCTCGGGGTTGATATTAGCCAAACCCTGGTTTTAGATGGGGCTGGCTCCGTGAACGACTCGCTTTACACCAGCATAATTGAACCCTTTAAAGCCGAATTGCGGAAAAATAAAGGCGTTAAGGGCATGAGCGTTTCTACCAGTGTAATGGGTAAAGAAATTTACTGGACCAATAGCTACCAAAGCCTGGACCATAAGGAACTTGGGGCGGGAACACTTTATCGATTAGGGGTAGATTATGATTTTCTTCCGCAATTCCAGGTTAAGCTGCTTGCCGGCAGGAATTTTTCAAAAGACTTTCCGACAGATTTAAAAACGGCCGTGATTAATGAGAAAGCCATGGAGCAACTGGGCTTCAAAAATCCCGAAGATGCTATCGGCAGAAGAATTTCATCGGGCGATACATTAACTGTTATCGGCGTGGTGCAAAGTTTCCATCATCTCGGCCTGCAAAAACCTATCGACCCGCAGCTTATAACCTTGCGTTTGAATTCACGGCAGGCTTACTCGATAAAACTGCAAACAGCCGATTTAAGCGGCACTGTAGCAAGTGTAAAAACAACCTGGGATAAGTTTTTCCCCAATGATCCTTTTAAGTACTTTTTCCTCGACGATCAGTTTAATGTTCAATATAAAAGCGACCAGCAATTTGGTAAAGTATTCACCCTTTTTGCATTCCTGGCGATATTGATTGCCTGTTTCGGCCTGCTGGGATTATCGGCCTATAATATTTTACAGCGAACCAAAGAAGTGGGCATACGCAAGGTGCTCGGCGCATCAACAGAAAGTGTATTGTACATTTTATCAAGAGATTTTATGAAGCTGGTGTTGTTATCATTCGTTATAGCGGCCCCGGTGTCGTGGCTGATTATGAATAAATGGCTGCAAAGCTTTGCCTATCGGATAGATATCAGCTGGTGGGTGTTTGCCATTGCGGGGGTAATTTCGGTTACTATCGCCCTGTGTACCATAAGTTTCCAGGCGATAAAGGCTGCTTTGGTAAACCCGGTGAGGAGCCTTAGGAGTGAGTGATTAGAGATTAGGAAAAAATGGATTGCATCGATTTAGCTATTTATTTTAATTGAACACATACACTTTCCATATCACGTTCTACGACCTGGCCTTCCTGGCTTTGATATTTATTGGGCTAACTTTTGTCGTTCAATTGTGGACTACCAAAAACAACAATCGCGCTGCAAACCGGCTCCTTGCGCTGGCGCTGTCAACTATCGTGTTATGGATGGCCTGGGCATTAGGCATTGATATCCGGTTGGATAACTATTTCTCCCGCTGGAGTTGGTTGCCGCTACAATTCTCACTGGCCCTGGGCCCACTATTTTATTTTTATGTACTTAAGCTGACGCGGCCGGAATCCAGATTCCGCTGGAAAAATTTGCTGCATTTTGGTCCGCTGTTATTACAACAAGGTTTGCTGGCATTAGCGATCGGAGAAAGCATACGAACAGGCGTAGCTACTTACGATACGCTGCTATTCAGGCAAACGTACTGGCTATTGCAGCTTGCAGTTTGCGTTTCAGTTATTACCTACTTGTATTGGTGTTTAGGGTTGATAGAACGTTTTTATCACCGGTCACAATTTAATAGCGTTAGCGATAGGTATCGCCACGAATTGCGATGGCTGCGTAATTTATTGAATGGCTTTGGCTTGCTATGGATATTGTGGATACCATTTATAGTATATTATGGTAGCCGGCCGGAAATACATGCTTACCAACCCTTCTATATTCTTTTAGCAATAATTACAATCCGCATTGCCGCCATAGCCCACGCAAGGCCGGAAATTAACGTGCAGTCAATTACGCCTCAGTTTGTAAAGTTGCCGCCGCCGATTGAAGCCAGGCAAAAGGGCAGTTGGCTAAAAAAAGTGGTGAAAGCTAACCTGTATTACCAGGACCCCGACCTAAGTTTAACGTCGCTGGCTGAAAAGCTGGAGCTTACTCCTCACGAGTTATCACGAATACTTAATACGGTGTTAAAAAAAAGCTTCGTAGATTTCATCGGTGAATTTCGTGTTATTGAAGTAGCACACAAATTGCAGGACCCCGCCTATTATCATATAACATTACTGGGCATCGCTTACAGCGCGGGGTTTAATTCAAAAACTACCTTTCACCGCACCTTCCGGCAAATCACCGGGAAAAGCCCCGCAGAATACAAAAATGACCTGAAAAAAGTTAGCCCAGTTTATAAACTGGAACTCCAACCCCATTTTGCGCAAGTAATTTCGTCTCAGCAATCCACCCCTAGGTGGTCTGAACAGAAATTAAATCGCAACTATATGTTTAAAAATTATTTAAAAATCGCCTGGCGCAATGTAGTGAAAAACCGCGCTGCCTCATTAATTAACGTTGGAGGATTGGCCGTCGGTATGGCCGTAGCTATGCTGATAGGCTTATGGATATGGAGTGAGCTATCCTTCGACTCAAGTTTTAAAAACCGCGACCGCATTGCCCGTGTGATGGACAATCAGTTCATCAACAATGAAATAGCAACCTGGAGTTCAACGGCGTGGTCGCTGGAGCCTGCTTTGCAGAGCAGCTACGGCAATAATTTTAAGCATATCGTTATCGCTTCGTGGACGAATGCACATTTGCTGACCTACGGTGATAAAACCGTTACGCAAAGTGGTAATTATATGGAACCGGCAATTACCGATATGCTTTCGGTAAAAATGCTGAAGGGAAATGCCGCGAGCTTAAATGACCCGTCATCTATCCTCCTGTCGCAAAGCGCCGCTAAAGCTATTTTTGGTGATGCCGACCCGATCAATAAATCGATAAAGATTGACAGGCAGCAAAATGCCAAAATAACCGGTGTTTATGAAAACCTGCCCGAAAATTCATCATTCGGCGACCTCGCCTTTATAGCGCCCTGGCAAATGCTGGCTATCAGCGAAAATTACCCGGGCAGGTTTAACGGCAACCCATGGGGCTATAGCTGGTTCCAAACCTTCGTACAGGTTGCAGATAATACCGATATGACGCAGGTATCGGCAAAAATTAATGATGTAAAGCTAAATGTGCTTAAAAGCATCAATTCAAGCGATGTGCGGTTTCATTCGCAAATGTTTTTACAGCCCATGAAAGACTGGTATATCCGCAGCGAATTCAAAAACGGTGTTAACATAGGCGGGCGCATACAATATGTGTGGCTATTCGGTATAATTGGTGTATTTGTGCTGCTGCTGGCCTGTATCAACTTCATGAACCTGAGCACCGCGCGTTCCGAAAAACGGGCAAAAGAGGTGGGTATCCGTAAAGCAATTGGTTCGGTACGCAGTCAGCTTGTCGCCCAGTTTTACGCCGAATCTTTGCTGATAGCATTTATGGCATTTTGCCTGGCATTGGTGTTGGTTCAGTTTACACTACCAGCGTTTAATAATATCGCCAATAAAAATTTAGGCTTGCTTTGGGGCAACCCCGTGTTTTGGGCAGGTGGTATTGCGTTTACACTGTTTACCGGGCTTGTTGCAGGTAGCTATCCCGCCCTGTATTTGTCGTCGTTCCAGCCAATAAAGGTTTTGAAGGGCGCATTTAAGGTTGGCAAGCTGGCAGCTATTCCCCGCAAAGTTTTAGTGGTGGTGCAGTTTACCGTCTCGGTAGTGCTTATCATCGGTACCCTGGTTGTTTATCAGCAAATACAGTTTGCCAAAAACAGGCCTGTTGGTTACAGCACCAACAATTTATTGAACGTAAACCTGCAGACGCAGGCGCTAAACAAACAATATCTTTCGCTGCGTAACGACTTGCTGGCCAGCGGCGCAGTAAGCAACGTCGCCCAGTCGGAAAGCCAGATAACAGGCGTTCTTATCAGCGCAGGCGGCTTTACCTGGCGCGGCAAAGACCCTGCGTTGCAGGAACAGTTTACAAACATGACGGTATAGTCGGACTTTGGTAAAACAGTAAACTGGCAGATAAAAGAAGGCAGGGATTTTAACGTGGCATTTCCATCGGATACAGCCGGATTTATAATTAACGAGGCTGCTGCAAAATTTATCGGCCTTAAACACCCGGTTGGTGAAACTATCGACTGGGCGGGTAATGGTAAATTTAAAATTATCGGCGTTGTAAAAGACATGGTCAACGGCTCGGTATACGATGCGCCCAAACAATCCTTCTTTTGCCTGCCACGGCATTGGTCGCATTTAGAAAACATCGCCATAAAAATTAACCCGCTCACCGGCGCCCATACGGCGATGGATAAAATAAATGCCATACTGAAAAAATATGATCCGGCAGCATCCTACACCATAGGTTTTGTCGACCAGGATTATGCACAAAAATTTGATAATGAAGAACGCATAGGCAAGCTGGCGAGTTGCTTTGCGGGTTTAGCAATATTTATCAGCTGTCTAGGCCTGTTTGGCATGGCCTCGTTTATGGCTGAGCAGCGCATTAAAGAAATTGGCGTACGCAAGGTGCTGGGTGCTACGGTATTCAACCTGTGGCAATTATTATCGAAGGATTTTATAGTGCTGATAACTATATCGCTGCTGATAGCCTCGCCGGTAGCCTGGTATTTTATGCACAACTGGCTGCAGGGCTACCAGTACCGCACTGAAATTAGCGCCTGGATATTTTTAGCCGCCGCAGCGGGGGCTTTAATAATTACCCTGCTAACCGTAAGCTACCAGGGCATTAAAGCGGCGTTAGCTAACCCGGTTAGGAGCCTTAGAAGTGAGTAGGAGTAAATCAGTGGCAGTAGCAGTGTTTAGTAGCAGTAGTGACAGGTATGCTGCTGATAGATTTGACTGCTACTGCTACTTACCACTGCTACTAAATCACTCCCGGCTATGAACAATGAACTATCAACCATGAACCAACTATGATAAAGAACTATTTAAAAGTCGCGTGGAGGAATCTTACCAGGAATAAGACGCACTCGCTAATCAACATTGTCGGTTTATCTGTAGGGATGGCCGTGGCTATGCTTATCGGCCTTTGGATATGGGACGAGCTATCATTCAATACCACCCATAAAAATTACGACACCATTGCCAGGGTGATGCAAAATTCAAAAGGCAGCAACGGCGACATCGGTACACAGTCGAACCTTCCTTTCATAATGGGAGATGCGTTGCGGGCAAAATATGGCAGCGATTTTAAACACGTGGTCATGTCGACCAACACTGACAACCATGTGCTTACTTACGGTGATAAAAAGCTGAAGCAATATGGCAATTACATGGAGCCTGGCGCACCTGAAATGCTCAGCCTGAAAATGCTTAACGGCAGCTATTCAGGATTAAAAGACGCGGCATCTATCCTGCTGTCCCAATCAGCAGCAAAAGCCATATTCGGTAATGCGGACCCGATGAATAAGCTGATGAAAATTGACAACCGGCTTAATGTAAAAGTAACGGGGGTATACGCCAACTTACCTAATAACTCGGAATTTAAAGATGTGGCTTTCATTGCGCCGTTTGAATTATACCTGCAAAGCGCACCATGGGTACGTACGCAAACCGACCCATGGGGTTGGAATGCCTGGTACTGCTATGTGCAAATGGCGGGCAATGCCGATATGAACAAAATATCGCAAGAAATAAAAGACATTAAACAAAATGCGTCATCGCCTGAAGGAAAAAATTACCACTGGCAAATTTTCCTCGACCCGATGAAAAACTGGCACCTGTATGCCGAATTTAAAAATGGCGTTCGCACCGGCGGGCTCATAGAATTTGTGTGGCTGTTTGGGATAATAGGCTCCTTTGTGCTGTTGTTGGCCTGTATCAATTTTATGAACCTCAGCACCGCCCGTTCAGAAAAGAGGGCTAAAGAGGTTGGCATCCGTAAGGCCATTGGTTCTGTACGGGGACAGCTCATTAAACAGTTTTTTAGCGAGTCGCTGATGGTTGTTTTTTTTGCATTCCTGTTTTCATTGGTTTTGGTACAGCTGGCGTTGCCGGCATTTAACATGGTCGCCGGCAAAACAATTGTTATTTTATGGGATAGCCCGGTCTTCTGGTTGTCGGGCATTTGTTTTACTTTATTTACAGGCATTATAGCCGGCAGCTACCCTGCATTTTACCTGTCGTCGTTCAAGCCCATTAAAGTATTGAAAGGTACTTTCAAAGTTGGCCGTTTTGCCGCATTGCCGCGCAAGGTACTGGTAGTGGTGCAGTTTACCGTTTCGGTGGTATTAATTATCGGAACAACAGTTGTTTTAAGGCAGATACAGTTTGCAAAAAACCGGCCGGCAGGATATAACCGGAACGGCCTGGTAATGGTGCAAATGCTCACCAAAGATATTCACCAGAATTTCAGCGCCGTAAGGACCGAGCTGCAAAACGCAGGCGCCATAGTTGAAATGGCCGAAACACAGGCGCCGGTTACAGAGGTATGGTCGACCAACGGTAATATCGCCTGGAAGGGTAAAGATCCAACACAGGTTGTAGATTTTCCGAACACAGCAGTATCCGTGGACTACGGCAAAACAGCAGGTTGGAAATTTGTAGACGGCCGGGATTTCTCGAGAGATTTCCAGACGGATACTGCGGCATTTGTTATTAACGAGACTGCGGTAAAATTTATGCACCTTAAAAATCCGGTGGGCGAAACAATTTCGTGGGGCGGGCTTCCGTTCAAAGTTATTGGCGTGGTTAAGGATGTTATAACAGAATCGCCGTATGAGCCGATTGCTGCATCACTTTATCACTTATCCACCTATCCAAATAACTTTATCCTGCTAAGGCTTAATCCGTCAAAAAGTACGCATCAGTCTATCGAGAAAGTGGCTGCGGTATTCAACAAATACAATCCATCCATCCCCTTCGATTACAAATTTGCCGATGATGAATATGCTAAGAAATTCGGCGACGAAGAGCGGATAGGAAAACTGGCGAGCTGCTTTGCCGGTTTAGCGATATTTATCAGTTGCCTGGGCCTGTTTGGCATGGCATCGTTCATGGCCGAACAACGTGTAAAGGAAATAGGTGTACGCAAAGTGCTGGGCGCAACCGTGTTCAACCTGTGGCAATTGTTATCAAAAGATTTCGTAGTTATGGTGATAATATCGTTGCTGATTGCATCGCCGGTAGCTTATTATTTTATGCATAAATGGCTGCTGAATTATCAATACCACACCGAAATAACCTGGTGGATATTTTTAGCCGCCGCAGCGGGAGCACTGGTAATTACCCTGCTAACGGTAAGCTACCAGGGAATTAAAGCGGCATTGGCAAATCCGGTGAGGAGCCTTAGAAGTGAGTAGGAATAAATCACTGGCAGTAGCAGTAGTAACATATATGCAGCTGATAGATTTGACTGTCACTTACCACTGCAACTAATTTAAGCGCTCTGCAATGAGACACGGGACGTTTTTTTTAATCCCCGCAACCGTCCGTCCTGCTTGTTCGCTTTTGTTACAATTTCAACTGACAACAACAGTGTTAATACTTTGCATTTCAATACATTATGTATTTGGAACGTCAATTGAGTGAATAAGTTGATTGAATACATATACTTTCCATATTGACCTCGTTAACCTGGCCTTCCTGGGGATCATATTTATTGGATTTAGTTTCGTCCTGCAATTGTGGTTCACCAAAAAGATTAATCGCCCGGCAAACCGTTTTTTTGCACTGGCTTTAACCACTGTTGTTTTGTGGATGATTCGGTTACTGGCAATTCATGGCGGTATTACCAGTTACCCTTCCCGCCAGAACTGGCCTTCGCTTCAATATTTACTTGCACTTGGCCCGCTTATCTATTTTTATGTGTTAAAAATAATCCGCCCGGAATATAAATTCCGTCCAACGGATTTATTACACCTTAGCCCGTTTTTGCTGCAACTGAGCTTAATGGTGATAGAAGTGAGAGAAGACGTGAACACCGCCGTAGCGACTTATCACACCCCAATCTTTTACCAGCTTGAATTATTATTACGGTTACTCACGCTCATTTCCATCGGCAGTTACCTGTATGCGTCGAATAAACTGATAGAGCATTTTTACAGGCAATTGAAATTTAATGAGGTAAGCGACCGGTACCGGCACGAATTAAGGTGGCTGAAACGTTCGCTGGCCGGGCTCGGTCTGTCGTGGCTTTTGTTGATGCTTTATACGTTGGCAGCCTGTTTTGTTGATAATAAACTTTCGGCAACGTTTGGCTACCCTGCATATCTACTTTTAGCACTCACGACGATTGGGATTGCAGCATCGGCGCTGGTCAGGCCGGATACTGAAGTTTCGGCGCAAGCCACTGCATTTAAGCCATTGCTGCCAATAGAACTTAAACAAAAAGGCATTTGGCTGAAAGAGGTAATGAAAGCAAACCTGTACTACCAGGATGCAGAGCTTACTTTACGCTCGCTGGCGGAAACGCTGGGTATGCAGCCTAACGATTTGTCGCGCATAATTAACCAGTCGCTCAAAAAAAGCTTTAACGATTTCATCAATGAATACCGGGTGGCGGAGGTAATTGAAAAAATGCATAATCCCGCTTACGACAAGCTCACGCTGATCGGTATCGCGATGGATTCCGGGTTCAACTCCAAATCAACGTTCAACCGCGCTTTCCGGGATATGACCGGGAAAACCCCGGTGGAATATAAAAGCTGGCTAAAAGAGCGCTCAAATTACACTTTGACACCTTTTTTCCGCCCCGCTGCGATAATTTCGGGTCGCGAAGCCACTCCAGTGTGGTCTTTCGGGAAATTAAATCGCAACATTATGTTTAAAAATTATTTAAAAATCGCTTACCGCAATTTGGTTAAAAACAAAGCGCATTCGTTTATTAACATAGCGGGCTTATCTGTGGGGATGGCAGTTGCCATGCTTATCGGCTTATGGATTTGGGACGAGTTATCGTTCGATAAATACCACAACAATTATGACAGCATTGTTAGGGTGATGCAAAACCAAACGGCGAACGGTGAAGTCAATTCACTAAAAGCGATGCCAATTCCTGCCGCTTATGAGCTTCGGCATACGTTCGCAAACGATTTTACTCATGTTGTTTTGTCATCGTGGACTAACCCGCACCTCCTATCTTTCGGCAACAAAAATATATCGCCAACCGGCAATTATATGGAACCCGATGCTGCCGATATGCTTACACTTGATATGGCAGCAGGAACAAGGGGTGCTTTAAAAGATCCTTCATCTATACTTCTTTCTCAATCAGTCGCAAAAGCTGTTTTTGGTGATACCGATCCAATTAATAAAGTTTTAAAGCTTGACGGTATAAACCTAAAAGTGGCGGGCGTTTACCAGGATTTACCGGCAAACACTACGCTTAATAACGTTACTTTCATTGCGCCCTGGGAGGTATATGCCGCCGCGGGTGAGGTACAGCAGGCAAAAACTAACTGGAATGCCAATTCTTTTCAAATTTTCGCGCAGGTGGCCACCGCCAAAAACATTGCAGAGGTTTCTTCAAAAATTGAGGATATCAAAATCCGGACCTTAGACCAGGAAGGCAAAAAATCGAACCCGCAGATATTCCTCTTCCCGATGAGCAAATGGCACTTGTACCAGGAATTTAAAAACGGCGTAAGTTCCGGCGGCGGGATTAAATATGTGTGGATGTTCGGCATTATCGGTTTGTTTGTATTGATGCTGGCCAGCATCAATTTTATGAACTTGAGCACGGCACGCTCCGAAAAACGGGCGAAAGAAGTTGGCATCAGAAAGTCTATTGGTTCGCTTAGAGGACAGTTAATCTGGCAATTTTTATGTGAGTCGCTATTTACGGCCGCTTTGGCTTTTATTGCAGCATTGCTGTTAGTGCAATTAACGCTACCTTATTTTAACAACCTTACAGGTAAACAAATAGGTATTTTATGGGCCAACCCGCTATTTTGGTTAACGGGCATTGGGTTTATGGTTTTAAACGGATTACTCGCAGGCAGTTATCCTGCATTCTACCTATCGTCCTTCAAGCCGGTAAAAGTATTAAAAGGAGCGTTTACTGCAGGCAGGTTTGCGGCAGTTCCGCGGAAAGTGCTCACAGTAGTTCAATTCACTTTTTCTGTCACTATGATAATCGGAACAGTTGTAGTTCTCCGGCAAATCCAATTTGCAAAAGAACGCCCGGCTGGTTACAGTCGCGCCGGTTTAATTATGGTCAGGCTTTATTCAGGTAACGTCCATAAAAATATTGAAGCCATCAGGAATGAATTATTGCAATCGCGCGCTGCCGTTGGTATAGCCGAATCGGGCAACCAAATTACAAAGGGCAGCGGATCCAGCGGAGGCTTTAACTGGCCGGCAAAAAGTGCGGAGACCGCAGGAGAGTTTGCAACGTTCGCCGTATCTGCAGAATATGGGCAGACGGTTGGCTGGCAGTTTATCGATGGCAGGGATTTTTCAAAATCGTCCCCCTCAGACTCAAGCGGCCTGGTACTAAACCAAAGCGCAGTTGCTTATATGGGTCTCAAAAATCCGGTGGGGCAGGTTATAACCTGGGACGACAAAAAATTCACAATACTAGGCGTAACAAAAGATATGATCGTCGAATCGCCTTATGATCCCATAAGACCTACTATCTTTCACCTGGTCGACTACGCCGGTGTTTTAAATATTCGCTTTAATCCCCAAATAAGCATAGCCCCGGCATTGCGCAATACCGAAGCCATTTTAAAAAAATATGCCCCGGGCGATCCTTTTGATTACAAGTTTGTTGACCAGGAGTATGCTCAAAAATTTGGAGATGAGGAACGGGTGGGTAAACTGGCCGGCTTTTTTGCCATGCTCTCTATTTTTATCAGTTGCCTTGGTTTATTTGGAATGGCGACATTTATGGCAGAACAGCGCACTAAAGAAATTGGCGTACGCAAGGTATTAGGCGCAACTGTATTTAACCTATGGGGGCTGTTATCTAAAGATTTTGTGCTTTTGGTGCTTATATCGCTCATCATTGCAACCCCGGGCGCATATTACTTTATGCACAATTGGCTACAGAATTACGCCTATCATTCTGGGTTATCATGGTGGATATTTGTTGCTACGGCTATAGGAACACTTTTTCTAACCCTTTTAACAGTAAGCTACCAAAGTATAAAGGCGGCCCTGGCGAACCCGGTCAGGAGTCTTAGGAGTGAGTAGCCCTCCGGCTATAAAGGTCTTAGAAGACCACGTTTTAGATGAATAAATTAATTGATTGAACATATATACTTTCCATATTGACCTTTATAGCCTGGCCTTGCAGGGAACGATATTTACCGGCCTTTGTATTGCTTTGCAATTGTGGTTTACTAAAAAGCGCCATCGTTCCGCAAACCGGTTTCTTGCGCTGGCGCTAACCACTGTTGTTTTGTGGGTAATTTGGCTACTGGGAATTCATGCTGGTCTTACTAACTATTTCCCCCGATGGAAATGGTTACCGTTACAATATTTACCGGTACTTGGGCCGCTTATTTATTTCTACGTTTTAAGAATGATCTGGCCGGAATATAAAATGCGGCCGGGGGATTTATTACATTTTAGCCCCCTATTTTTGCAACTTGGCCTAACAATAATAGAGGTTAGTGAAAGCACGAGGTCCGAAAGGGCGGCCTATGATACCGGTATGTTTCAACAGCTAAACCTGCCATTACAATTGCTAATATTCATATCCATCAGCAGCTACCTGTATTTATCAAATAAACTGGTGGAACGCTTTTATCAGCAACAAAGATTTAACGAAGTAAGCGATCGCTACCGGTACGAATTAAAATGGCTGCAACACTTGCTGGCTGGATTCGGTGCGTCGTGGTTTTTGTGGATGCTTTACACATTGGCAAATCATTTTTCCGGACATGGTATCCCCAATTATCCGGTGTTTCTTCTTCCGGCTATCATGATAACCTGGATCGCAGCCTCGGCACTGGCCAGGCCGGATGCCGAAGTTTCGGCCAGGGCCCCTTCATTTAAGCCGTTGCTGCCGGCTCAGCTCAAACAAAAAGGCGTATGGCTTAAAGAAGTAATGGAGGCAAAACTATACCACCAGGATAAGGACTTAACTTTACGCTCGCTGGCAGAAACTTTAGGAATACGGCCCAATGATCTATCGTATATAATTAACCAGGTACTCAAAAAAGGCTTTCATGATTTTATAAATGAATACCGGGTTGCTGACGTAATCCAAAAAATGCAGGAGCCCACGTATGACAAGCTAACCCTGGTTGGTATCGCGATGGAGGCCGGGTTCAATTCTAAATCCTCATTTAACCGTATCTTCAGGGATATGACCGGAAAAAGCCCGGTGGAATATAAAAACTGGCTAAAAGAGCGCCCAACGTACACGTTGAGACCTTTTTCACGCCCTATTGCAATAATTTCGGGTCACGAAACCGCCCCACGGTGGTCTTCTGAGAAATTAAATCGCAACATTATGTTTAAAAATTATTTAAAAATCGCTTACCGCAACCTGGTTAAAAACAAAGCGCATTCGCTTATTAACATTACAGGACTATCGGTAGGTATGGCTGTAGCTATGCTTATCGGCCTTTGGATTTGGGACGAATTATCGTTCGATAAAAACTTTAAAAACTACGACCACCTGGCGCAAATCAAGCAAAACGTTTTAATCAATGGCGATATGGCCACGGGTACGAGCGTGCCGTGGCCGATAGGCAGCCAGATAAGTAAGGACTACGGCAGTAATTTTAAGGCCGTAAGCATGGCCTCATTTACTTACGGCCACATACTTACCCTCGGCGATAAAAAACTAAATATAAGCGGGACATTTTTTGAACCCCAGGCCTTGGATATGCTGTCAGTAAATATGCTTAAGGGTGGCAAAACCGCGCTTAACGATCCTTCATCTGTGCTGCTCTCGGCGTCGACAGCCAAATCCTACTTTGGAGATGCCGACCCGATGAATAAAATAATGAAGATAGACAACAACATGACGGTGAAAGTAACCGGTGTTTACCAGGATTTCCCTTATGCATCTACCTTCTCGGATGTGAACTTTATTGCGACATGGGAGCTTTTGCAGACCGTGCAGGGCATGAAACAACAAAAAGACACCTGGCGCTGTAACTGTTATATGGCTTTTGCGCAAACTGCCGAAAATGTTGATATGAGCAAAGCATCGGCGGTGATAAAAGATGTAAAGCTGAGTAAAGTAGATAAAAGCGAACTGAAAGGAAAGCCGCAGGTTTTCCTGGACCCGATGAAAAACTGGCATCTGTATTCTGATTTCAAAAACGGCAAAATTGTCGGCGGGCGCATACAGTATGTTTGGCTATTCGGTATTATCGGCGTATTTGTGCTGTTGCTGGCCTGCATCAATTTCATGAACTTAAGCACCGCTAAATCCGAAAAACGTGCCAAGGAAGTAGGTATCCGCAAAGCAATAGGTTCGTTGCGTGTGCAATTGATTTACCAGTTCTTCAGCGAATCGTTACTCGTAACCATTTTGGCCTTTATATTGGCTATTGTTTTTGTACTGCTTGCTCTGCCCTTTTTTAACGAGGTGGCCGGCAAAAAAATGTTAGTCCCCTGGAACAACCCTTTATTTTGGTTAATGGGTATTGGCTTCAGCCTGGTAACCGGCATTGTTTCGGGCAGCTACCCGGCGCTGTACCTGTCATCGTTTAAACCGGTAAAAGTATTAAAGGGCACGTTCAAAGTTGGGCGATTAGCGGCCATACCCCGCAAGGCATTGGTGGTAACACAGTTTGTAGTATCGGTTACATTGATTATAGGCACCATTGTAGTTTACCGGCAGATACAATTTGCAAAGAACCGCCCGGTAGGCTATACCCGCGACGGCGTTATGATGCTGCCAATGGTGGGCGGCGATATACATAACCAATTTGCTGCTGTAAAAGATGAGCTGTTTAAAAGCGGAGCCATTGCCAACATTGCTGAGGCAGGCAGCCCGACCACTGCGGTATATTCAACCAACGCAGGTTTCGACTGGAAAGGTAAAGACCCTACTCTTTCTGTTGATTTCCCGAACATTGAAGTTACGCCGGACTATGGCAAAACAGTAAGTTGGCAGTTTGCAGATGGCCGCGATTTTTCATCGCAGTTTTTAACCGACTCCGTAGCATTCATAATAAACGAAACCGCCGCAAAATTCATGGGCCTGAAACAACCGGTTGGCGAAACTATACGCTGGGATGGCGTGCCCTTTAAAGTTATTGGTGTGATTAAAGATATGGTTGTTGAATCACCGTACGAGCCTGTGAGGCCGATGCTTTATCACATATTAAAAGGCAGCGGCGATTATGTAATGCTTAAAATAAACCCTAAAATAAGCACCAGCCAGGCCATTGAAAAAATCGCTCCGGTATTTAAAAAATTCAATCCTTCACAGCCGTTCGATTTTCAGTTTGCCGATACCGAGTATGCCAAAAAATTCGGTAACGAGGAGCGGATAGGCAAGCTCGCAAGCTTTTTCGCGGCATTGGCTATATTTATCAGTTGCCTTGGCTTGTTCGGTATGGCATCTTTCATGGCAGAGCAGCGTGTAAAAGAAATCGGTGTCCGCAAAGTTTTGGGGGCAACAGTATTTAACCTGTGGAGATTATTATCGACAGACTTTGTGATATTGGTTGGCATAGCGTTGATAATCGCAACGCCGGTATCTTATTATTTTATGCACGGCTGGCTGCAAAAGTACACCTACCGCAGCGATATAACAGCCTGGATTTTTGTATTGACAGCCGCAGGTGCATTTATAATTACCCTGCTAACGGTAAGCTATCAGAGCATAAAGGCAGCGTTGATGAACCCGGTAAAGAGCCTTCGCTCAGAATGAGCCATGGCTCCCGAAGGGAGCTTGTGGTATGAAAGGTCTGGATAAGTGGCAGTGGTAGGGTTTAGTAGCAGTTGTAAAATGTATGCAGCTAATAGATTTGACCGCTACTGCTACTTACTCCTGCTACTACTCAGTAAATGAACCTAATTGAACGTGTTTGAAATCTGTTTGAAACCGGCCCAATCATAAAATTCCTGAATTTTGATTGGGGATTTAAAGCAATTAATTTTTAATAGTGAAAATGAACAGGAGAGCCTCAATAAATTTTCAATCATCCTACCAGTGAACTAATGAACGAGTGAACTAATGAACCAAATATGTTAAAAAACTTTATCAAAATCGGCTGGCGGAATGTTATCCGCCACAAGGCACACACCGCCATCAACGTGGTGGGCCTTGCATTGGGGATGACCTGCTGCCTTTTTATTTTCTTGTGGGTGCAGGATGAGCAGGGTATTGACAATTTCCATCAAAACGGGAAAAACCTATATACGGCTTATACGGTAACGGCGAGTAACGGTCAGGTTGCTGGAAATTACGAATCGCCGGAAATATTCACTGTTGGTAAGCCCACATTTCCGTTAAGAGACCTAAAAGCCGCCATCCCTGAAGTTAAACAGATGGCGCTTTACACTACCGGCTACCAGTTGCCATGGGGCCACCTTGAAACACTGCAGGCGGGCGAAAAAAAAATGAAGCTGGAAGGTTCGCGGGCGGGCGGCGATTTCTTTAACATGTTTAGCTACAAGCTGGTCGCGGGCAGTCCGGCTAACGTTTTAAATGATATAAAAAGCATAGCTATATCCCGCGCAGTAGCTAAAACTTTTTTTGGAAGCCCGAAAAAAGCGATGGGGCAAAGCATGCGTTTCGAAAACAAGCTTAACTTTTCGGTTACCGGCGTTTTTGAAGATATTCCGTCCAATAGCTCGTTACAGTTTGATTTCCTGGTAAGTTGGGAGGCACAGGAAAAACTAATCGACTTCGCTTCAAGCGATGTAAAAACCTATATCCAGCTTGCTAAAAATGCTGATATGACAAAAACTGAGGCTAAGATCACCAGCTACCTGCAAAGCCGCCTGCCTAAAAATCCGGGGGTTACAACCACAGTGGGTTTACAGCACTTTAGCGATCAATACCTGCAAAATGTATTTACTAATGGCAGACCCACAGGCGGACGCATAGAATATGTAAGGATATTTAACGAGGTGGCCATCTTTATCCTCATCATCGCCTGTATCAATTTCATGAACCTGGCTACCGCACGGTCGGTAAAGCGGGCTAAGGAAGTTGGCGTACGCAAAGTTGCCGGCTCATCGCGCGCCAATTTGATACTGCAGTTTTTTGGGGAATCATTATTGTTTGCTTTCCTGGCAATGGGTTTATCGGTGATACTGCTGTACCTGCTGATACCTGCATTTAATAATTTTACAGGTAAGCAATTTGAGTTTCCGGCAAGCCAGGTATCATTCTGGCTATCGTTAACAGGGCTTACTTTGTTTACAGGCTTAGTAGCCGGCAGCTATCCGGCTATTTACCTGTCGTCTCTAAAACCGGTGAGCGTATTAAAAGGCGTGCTGCGCTTTACAAACGGGTCGGTATTATTCCGTAAAGGATTAACTGTTTTCCAGTTTACGATGTCGATTATATTACTGATTGCAACTATAGTTATTACGCGTCAAACCAACTATGTTCAAAATGCCCATCTCGGTTATGACCGCGAAAATTTGGTATATGTTCGCGTAGAAGGAAACTTAACCGATAAAAACAAATACTTGTCGTTTAAACAGCGCGCTGTGAACATGCCAGGCATAGCAATGGTCGACCGCAGCTCTGAAGCGCCGCATGCCATGGATTTTGTGGTTACCTGGAATGCCATCAAATGGCAGGGCCAGGATAATAATTCGACCATAAGCGTAAAGCCTGCATCTGTCGGTTATGATTTTGTAAAGCTAATGAAGCTTAAAATTGTTGAAGGCCGCGACTTTTCTCACGATTTCCCGACCGATTCAACCGATGCATTCATTGTTAATGAAGCGGCCGTAAAACAAATGGGCATGAAACACCCAATTGGCCAGTGGGTATCGGCATGGGCCAAAAAAGGCCACATCATCGGTGTGGTTAAAGATTACCACACCCAATCGCTCCACGATCCTATTTTGCCGGTGATGATGGATATAAAAGAAGACCAGGGCTTCGGCGTGTTCATCATCCGCACCAAACCCGGCCAAACCAAACAAGCCCTCGAAAGCTTATCAGCATTATATAAGGATGTAAATCCCGATTATCCTTTTGCTTACCAGTTTGTAGATGAGGAATACAAAAAACTTTACAGCAGCGAGCTTATTATTTCGAAGTTGTCTATCGTTTTTGCAGTAGTTGCTATCGCCATATCATGTTTAGGCCTGTTGGGATTAGTTATGTTCTCAGCCGAGCAGCGCATCAAAGAGCTGGGCGTCCGCAAGGTATTGGGAGCATCGGTAAATCAGTTGGTAGCGCTTTTCGCTAAAGACTTTTTAAAGCTGATATTAATCGCCTTTGTAATAGCCTCGCCATTGGCCTGGTACGCCATGAACAAATGGATGCAGAGCTTTGTCTATAAAACACCTATTTCCTGGTGGATATTTGTAGCAGCGGGAGCTTTATCCCTGATGATAGCTTTTATAATTATGAGCTACGAGGCATTTAAATCGGCATTGGCGAATCCGGTAAAAAGTTTGCGAAGCGAGTGATTAGGTAATTAGAGATCGGAGATTAGTTAAAACGTTTCTATATTTGAATTTCAACTAATCTCCATTCTCTACTCTCTAATCAACTACCCACATGTGGATATGCCCTTTATGCGCACAGGAATTCGTTAACGCCAACCAGGTACACTCCTGCAATGATAAAGCGTTGTCTGATTTCCTTGCTGGAAAACCGCCGCATACACTGGAGCTTTTCGACCATTTGGTGAACGAGTATAAGCTGATAGGCGACGTTCGGCTGCACCCGGCCAAATCAATAATCAGCTTTGCTGCGCGGACCAGGTTTGCTTACATCATTCAGCTTGGCAAAAATTTTATCGACGTGGTTTTCCCGTTCAAGCAGCCTTATAATGATAACCTGTGTTTTAACAAGATAAAGCCGGTGCCGGGCAGCGATGATTATAACCACCACTTCAGGATGTTTTTTAAGGAGGATATTAACGATGAAGTGCGGATGTATATGCGAATGGCTTATCAAAGCGGAAGCTAAACTTTTTCATATTCAGCTTCCCTGGCATCGGTTATCCAAACGTAGCGCGTTTTTGTGCATTTAGCGCAGAAATATATTTTGATGGGTAAAAAGAACAGCACATTTTTTAAAAACCATCCCCTGGGCACTACAAAATGAAAAATTGAGCTGCATTTATGGCAAGTCAGATATTTTTTGGGCATATCGCACATAATTTAATTACAAAAATGTGCACTCATCTCATCAAAAAAAATACCACTTAATTGGTATATTCAAAATTATTTAAAAAGGGAACGGGGCAGCTAAACCTTTTCGTATTTAGCTTCCTCTTTATCAGACAGCCATACAAAACGGCGCCGGTTGCACTTTGCGCAGAAATACGTTTTGACGGGCAAAAAGAAGAGCACATTTCGCAATATCCATCCTTTTGGAATTGCAAAATGAAACATTGCACCGCATTTATAACACGTAAGATAAGGCTTTGCCATATTACCTTGAAATACGATAAAAAGAAGCCTGCGGTTGTATGTAATAACTAAGTTACAAAGGGCGCTTTCAGCCCTTGTATCTTTTCAGCAAATCTTCCACCAAAATGCCGTTTATCGTCATACCTGATAGGTTACAATCGCTAATAGCCGCTCCGCTTAAATTACAATCCATAATAACCGAACCATTCAAATCACAGTTTTCAAATTTAAGCGGGCGTTGTTTGAGGGCAGGGTCGTAAGCGGGATGGCCCTCCGGCGGCATGCCGATATTGTGTATGTATGCACCGCCAAGCTGCGCGCCTTCAATCTCCAGGTCACTTAAATTAGCATCAGATATCTTTACGTTTTTTGCGCTCACATCAACAATAGTCGAATTATCCATGCAAAACTCCCTGAACTTTGAGCCATTAAGGTTCGACCACTTTACATTTAAAATTTTCCTTGTTTCTATAAGGTCTAATTGTTCGCCGGCTGGTTGTGCTTTGTCTTCCATAATTTTGAGTTTCTCAAAATTAAATACAAAAACCCGACGCTAACAAGTGTAAAAAAGACATCTAAAAGATGATTTTGTGCCATATTTATATCAAATCAAACAAGTAAATTCAACCCCGGTAATTATTAAAATGGACCAGCTTAATTTATTCGGCAATTCCGCCCCTGCCCTGTCATTACCGCCCGAATTGATGGAATATCATCCGGATGTGTTTAGCGCAGGGGAAAGCATTGCTTTAATGCAGACTTTTATCGACACCATGCCCTGGCAGCAACAGGTAATACCCATGTATGGTCGGGATGTGCTTACTCCTAGGTTAACAGCCTGGTACGGCGACCCGGGAAGTGATTACGCCTTCTCCGGCACAAAATTTAATCCTATGCTATGGACAGACGAGTTGCTGCATATCAAAACCATTGTGGAAAATCACACAAAAACTACCTTCAACAGCGTATTGCTTAACTACTACCGGGATGGCAACGATTCTGTAGCCTGGCATAGCGACGATGAATATGAGCTGGGTATAAAGCCGGTAATTGCTTCGGTAAGCTTTGGCCAGCAGCGCCGCTTTGATGTGAGAAGAAAGGACAATCATCAAACAAGGTATTCGATTGACCTTGAAAATGGCTCCCTGTTTTTGATGAAGGGCGATCTGCAGCATAATTGGGAGCATCGTATACCAAAATCAACCCAAAAGTTAAAGTCCCGGGTGAATTTAACGTTCAGGACTATCTGCAGGTAAGGTCGTAATGGTCCTACAGAAGTCCTTTTATCACAGGCCATACATTGTTCGCGATTGCTTTATAACCTTCTGCATTAGGATGCAGTTGGTCGGATAAATTTAAATGGGTTTTACCGGCCACGCCTTCCAGGAAAAATGGAACCAGGCTAGTCTTATTGTCAGCAGCCAGTTTATTAAATATTTCGTGAAATTGTGCAGCTATAGGGCTATGCAGAAAGACCGGAATTTGCATACCCATGATGACAATTTTTACTTCAGGGTATTTTGTTTTTACTTTATCGATGGTAGCCTGCAAATTTTTCAAGGTGGTTGACGGCGCCATACCGCGGATAACGTCATTTATACCGAGTTCCAATACGAAAACACTTACGGGTTGACTCAACCAATAGTTAATGCGGTGCAATCCGCCCGATGACGTATCGCCACTAACTCCTGCGTTGGCGATTTTGTAATCCAGCCCTGCTTCGTTTATTTTTTGGCCGATGATGGCGGGATAGGATTCTACCGTTGGATTCCGGAGGCCGTAACCGGCGGTAAGGCTATCGCCGAAGAAGAGGATGGTTTGCATAGCGGATAAACTATTGTTGATGTGTGAATGTTTCCATTTCGTCGCAATTTATGTTTTAGCGGTATTTGTTGGCTGGCATGCCATTATATTTGTTTATGAAGTTTCTAATAATTGTCGCCTTGTGCACGTTCCTGACCTTGGCCACCAAGGCCCAGCAAATAACTTTTACCGGTAAGCCCGAAATATTTATGCCTGGCCTGGTATCCACCAAAAATGCCGATGTAAAGCTCACATTCAGTCCCGATGGCAAAAAGATGCTTTGGGGCGGTATCGACTGGATAAAGGATAAAAAAGATATGGATATCTGGCAGTCGACCAAGGTAAATGGCAAATGGGGAAAGCCTGAACGCGTTAGCTTCGACAGCGACTCGAATGATTTCGACCCGTTCTTTTCGCCGGATGGCAAAGGCGTCTACTTTTTCTCGAACCGGCCGGGCGGCTTTGGAGGCGATGATATTTATTTTGCGGCTTACAACGCCGTGACAGGCACGTATGGCAAGGCGGTAAACCTTGGTGAAAAGATAAACACCAAAGGCAACGAGTGGGCGCCCATCACCAATCAATCCGCAACCATATTTGTATTTGCATCGAACGGACACGGCGGCTTCGGTTGTGAAGATCTGTTTGCGGCGCCAATATTTCCTGGAGGTTTTGGCGAACCGGTAAATCTAGGCCCTAAAGTCAACGGGCCTGATGATGATTTTGACGCTGCCGTTTTACCTGATGGTTCGCTGGTATTCACTTCATCGCGCGATAATAAAGACCAAAATGCTAACCTGTACATCGCCTATTGGAAAGACGGTGCTTATACCAAAACTGTAAAGCTACCTGAGCAAATTAATGCCGGGGCGTTCTGGACTTTCGGGCCCTCGGTAAATTTTAAACAGCCCGGCCATCTCTATTTCTGTTCGCATTTAAGTAACACCATGGGGCGCACAGATATTTATAGAATAAAGTATTCTATAAAGTAGGTTATTATTGTAGAATCCCTGCGGTTAAACCGCTATCAGGCATTCCGTTTTAAAACATCATACAGCTTTTCAATATCCGATGAAGTTGTGTACAGATATGGCGAAATACGGATGCTCTCACCCCTGTATCCGACAAAAATATTTTCATTTTTCAGGGCGGTCTTTAATTTGTCGCTCACACCGCCTGGTAAGTCTATACCTATCATGTGACCAACTCTTTCACCCTCAGCTGGAAAGCCGAAGCCTAATGCCGCCGCTTGCTGTGCAATTTGGCCCGTAGTTATTTTTAGTTGTGACTGTATATTTTCAACACCCCAATCCAATACCTGTGTCAGTGCCGCAATCGCCATCGGTACATTGATAAACCCCGGAAATTCGCCCATATCGAAGCGCCGGGCGCCAGGGCGGAAATCGTCGCGGTAGTTTACAAGGCCGGCAAAATTTTCGCTGTCGTTTTTGGTAAGCCATGAATATTCTATTGGTCTACCGGCTTTGCGCCATTTGGACGCGGCATACAGGTAACCCAAACCATAAGGCCCTAACATCCACTTATAGCCAACCGACACCAAAAAATCAGGCTGCACGGCCCGAATATCGATTGGATAAGCGCCCATCGCCTGGCTGGCATCTACAACTAATGCAGCACCAACCGACCGCGCTTTTTCTCCAACTTTTACCAAATCTACCAACGCGCCGTTGGTCCAATGGCAATTTGATATGGCGACTATCGCTACCCTATCCGTAATGGCATCAAGGATACTTTCAGTCCAGCTCGATTCCTTTTTTACGGTTAATATTTCCGCACCGGTGGCTTTCGCCAGCTCATTCCATGAGTAATAGTTCGACGGATATTCTTTATCCATCACCAAAATCTGCTGCCCTTTTTTAATAGGTATATTGGCTGCGGCTATGCTTATGCCATAGCTTACCGATGGAATAATTGCCATTCCTTCGGCATCGGCATTAATAACCTGCGCCGCTAGCCCACGCAGCTTTTCGGGGTTAACAAACCAATCTTCGGTTTGAATTTGCCAGGGATGTACCTTCTGCTGCACTGCCTTGCCACCCGCTTCTGTAACAGACCTTAGTTGTGGCGAAAGGCTGGCACAGTTCAAATACACCACCCCCTGCGGAATATCGAATAATTCAGCTATTTCATTTTTCATAGTTCCTCAAAATTAAGCTGTTTACACCTCTGTTAGGGTTGACAAAAGTCAATAAAACAATGTTTGATTGTATATTAACGCAACATATTTATATTCGTGTTCAATATGTCCCCTAACAGTCATCCCCGTTTTAAACTTTTCGCTCTTTTTATTGCGCTCATAATTTTACAAGGCTGTTACCGCAGTCCGGGCGTTTGGAAAAACGAACAGATAAACGGAAATGTGCGTGCCGATTTTCATGCCCGTACAGATGAACTGTTAACCTATATAAAACTCGATCAAATAAAACGGGTTAAGGGGGTTTTATCACGTGAATTAAATAGCGACAATTATACCGAACCGCTGGTTGAGCACCTGGGCAACAGGCTTAAAGACGACAATTACCAGCTTTGGGAGGAATTTTACCTCGTAAATAAATATGTAGATGCCGACACGGTAAAGTCCGGAGGCAAGGGCCTCAACAAATACAACCTGGTGTTTAACCAACCTGCACAGGAAATGTATATCTCTTTCTTCTTACCGAAGAAAAAACAAAACAGTTATCTCATCAGCATCATCTGGTCCAAACTTAATTATGGCTGGCGGGTAACCGGTCTTTCGGCAGAACCTTATGCCAGGAACGGCTATACCGGGCCCGAGCTTTATAACCTTGCGAAAGAGGCCATCAACAAGGGCCGCCTGATTGATGCACTTTTGAAAGCCCAACTGGCCGGCACTTGTATGTACCCAATCCCCGAATTTCAATATCCTGACGCGGACAGCCTGGCGGATTTTAGCGGACGCTTGATTGCCCTTGCAAACGATAAGTATAAATTCCCGTATGTACTCAACCAAATACCCACCAAACCAAAAGTTTTCAGGGTGTTTAACCAGGATAATGATGAGGGCTGGTTCCCGATGGTACATTATTTATCGTCCATAAAATTGAAGGACGAGGCAGCTATAAGAAAAGAGAATGCCCAGGTTAGAAAAATAATTGGCACTGTTATGCCGGGAATTGACCAGGAAAATAAATATGTTCAATACTCTGCTTTTAACGAACTTCCATCCGCTAAAAGGGAAGTCGACCGAGTAGAGATGACGGATACGCTGAAACGGTAAATTTGCGGATGATTAGTTATTATATGATAACTGACTCTCAATATTTGGATAATGGATTATGAAAAATGAATTACTACAATTAAAGAAAAACTAAACCGTTTTACATTTTCGCTATATTCGTAAATACGCTGTAATTTTTTTTATTTTATTACAGAGTTTAGTTATAACTAAACAAAAATGAGTAAATTTGTACTTGAAGAAATTAACGATGTAAATGGGGAGGTTGAATTTTTCAAAATTCTAGAGGATGGAACGTGTTACTGGAACGACTTCTGTATAGAAATCGAAACGAAAACGAATTGGGGCGAAGAGCTAGATCAATTAAAGGCACGAATGGACGATGTTTCAAATAGATTAATACTTCCCAAAGAAAAGTTTAGGAAATATAAAGGATTTGATGACACCTACGAAGTTAAAACAAGAAATTTGAGAGCCTACCTTCTGCTAGATGAAAATGGATATGTTTTGATAAACGCAAGCAAAAAGTCAGATCAAGAAAAAGGTATTAATAAATACAAAGCCATCATAACACGATATTTACAGGAAAAACAAAATGTCAAGAGCAAAGATCTTAAGTAGCCCAGCTTATTGGTTTGAAAAATCTCAAAATGAATTGTTTCGACAATTTCATTATTACATGGAGAGAGAAAATATTAACCAAACCCAATTGGCTGAAAGATTGGGGATAACCAGAGGTCGTGTATCTCAAATTTTACGTGGTGAATCGAATTTCACAATGAAAACTCTCATAGAATTGGGGTTATTTATCGGAGTAATTCCTAAGATTAGTTATAGGCCTCTTGACGAAGAAATAAAATCTGATCTTGAATCATACGATGCAAAACAGATAAATAAATTAGGAAAAAAAACTGTCTTGATTACTAAGAAAACATCATCGGTCGATTCAAAAAATTTGCCAATTAATTTCTCTAACGGAAGCACCACCTTAGGCGATGGACTTTCTGCCGCTGGCTTACCTAAGGTTGGTAATATATCATACAATCTAACACCGTTTGGAGAAGCTTTATCTGACGTTATTGTATTTTAAATTATGGAAAACGAGTTGCCACAATTTCGATTTAATATTTTAAGAATATTGGATAGTGTCTTTTTCGTTGAGGAAGGATATAATCCTAAGCCTGAAGATGTTAAGATCAACTTTGGAATGGGTTTTCATTTCGACGTAGAAGAAGGTTGGGTTCAATATAATATCAGAGCTGATTTTTCTGCAGGAGAGATAGAAAAACAGTTTGTTACGGGTACTGTGGTTACAAAATTTGCTGTAGACAATTTAAAATCTTTTACCGATTCCGATGGGAGCATAATGTGGCCAAGCAACGCACTTGAGGTAATGTTTTCAATCGCTTTTACTCACATGAGGGCATTGTTAGCAAAAAATACAGCCGGAACTAAATTTTCTCAATATATTGTTCCACTAGTTAATTCCCGGGAATTATTTAAGCAATTAATGGACGCCGATCCTAATTTCGAAATGGTAGAGATATCTGAAGAAAACGTAAAAAACAGGATAAAAACCCAATCTACAAAATAGAGAAACAAAAAGTAACAATATCGGGATTGTAGCTATATCAGCTGTCATAATTTTACTTCGACGCCTCTGTTCTCAGCGCGACTTCCAATTCACCTGCCTCATTAACCACTTTTGCAATAAGGCCTTGTTTGTTTACTATGTAATGGGTTGGATATTCAGTCGTGCCCAATTGCTTTTCGATGTATGATTCAGGCACATGGGCCAGCGCATATTTAAATTCATGTGTTTTCTTAAATACTTTTAGCTTGTTTTCCGCATCAAAAGCCAGGCTGACAAATACAATGTCGCCACGGTTTTTATATTGATCTACAAAAGTATTTAGCTGGGGAATTTCCTCGTTACAGGCCTGGCAATGCAGAAACCAGCATTTTATTACAACAATTTTCCCTTTGGTGTTTTGACTGTTGTACACCCTGCCGTCAACGTCTTTATAATTCAAGCCGGGAAACTTTTTGCCTTCCATTTTAAAATGGTTATAGGCCGTAGTACCGTATTGCTTAATAGTTGAGCGAACACCCTCCGAAACTTTAGAGCCCAGCTTATACAACTTGTAGCGGTTATCACTATTAGGCATTAACCGCACCGGCAAATAATTACCGCTGGCAAATGCGCTGAAAAATTCTGCTTTAGAAATGGCCTGACCTTTGGTATTATATGCCTTAAGCTCCTGGCTGGTTCTCAGGTAATCCCGGTTATAATAAAGAAAACCCATATCATCTTTCAAAATTTTTGCCGGCTCAACAACAGGCTTTCCCGAAAAGACAGGTTGACAAAATGTGCTATTTGCGATTAAAAATAAAACAAGCAGGCAGCTCAATTTTCTCATAATCAATTATTTACTTCCATTTAAAACTATAACGTCAGTGCCTTTTAATGATTTGGATTCGCCGTTTTTCAAACCGTGATCCAGGTAGCTGGCGATGAGCACATACGCCCCTTTGGCATTGGGCCTTGTATGGAAAACGCCTGTCGTTCCGGCATAGTAATCAACGGTGGCATCTTTACCTGTTTTCAATATCCAGTTTACTACAGCCGTTGTTTGTTCAGCCGAAAGCTCCGGATGCGCGGGCATAGGGTCTTTTCCCCATACATTCACAGAGCCCTCGCGGATATGTTTTACAAGCACTTCTGTATTTGATGGCGTTGCGGTATATTTTACGGCGATATCATAAAATGACGGGCCCATCGCTTTACTGTTGAAATTATGACAGGTGAAACAATTTGAGCTGCGCAGCAGCATAAGGCCAGCAGGATCATTACCGGCTTCATTTTTAATTACCGCCTGGAGCCTGGCGCGATTATCCACATATTTTACTTCCAGCAAAACTTCCTTAACATTTATCTCGTCGTATTTGCTGTCGCCGTCCTCTTTATCGGCAACACTTATTTCGTAGCTAACCTGATCGCCAGCAGTTACTGTGCCATTGTTTTTTGGATTGATGATTTTCACTAAAGGTGGATTATTTTGCTGATTGACCCTGGCTTTTGTAAAAGCCACGGCTGTCAACAATGTTAATAAAACTAACACGATTATATACCTATACTTAACCTTTTTTACCATGTTGTTAACCGTTTAATCACAAAGCATTAATCTCTTTAACCACCCGCTGCGCTGAGCGGATACATGATTCCATTCCCCGGCTCATATTGTCGGCATAAGTACCTGCAAAGTATATCCGGCCTTCGGGCAGCATCAGCTGCGGCCAGAATTTGTGCATTTCGCCTATGGGGAATGGTTCCATCTCGCATGCGGGCGCGTATTTGTCTTTAGTCCAGTCGAAGGTAAGCACCTGTTCTATAGTATCGTGCTTACCGGGGTACATTTGTCTGAAAGCGGCCAGCACCCGCTGGGGACTAATCCCACCCGGCCCGAATGCTTTCAGTATCACCCGTTTGGTATCAACTTTATTTGTTTCTTCCCAAATGGATTGTATATCCGGGTGCTCAAATTCCATATTTATGCTTTTAATGCCATCATCCAGCCAAAATCTGGTTGCCGCTTCAAACACATAAAACGGGTGCGATGAATACCGCATATTATCGACCACGTATTGTTTTTCGGGCGATAGCGGCGGGCTAACCGGTATATTTTTAAACACAGGCAGCGTGATACAATTTACCAGGAAATCGGCAGCCATTTCTTTTTCCTCGCCGCCGTAAACTTTGTGTTTAATCGACATACCGCTTTTATCGTGCTTAATGGCAGTAATGGGGTGGTTCAGCTTTATCCTGCTGCCGAGCCGTTTGGCAAATGCAATGGGCAACTGCTCATTACCATCTTTTAAATGATAGGTGTCGCCTTCTGATGCCGGTATGCCTCTAAAATCCATTATGGCAGCCCTCCATAGGTAATAAAGCGCCGAAGTATGATGTCCGCCCAAAAACTTTAGCGCCGCAGCCGATGCACCTGCCTTCTGAAAAATATCGGAAATAGGAATTTTATCAAAATCATCATATCCTACGCCGAACGGTTTATAAGGGTCGGTAAATTTGCTGAGATAGGGTTTGATGTACAACGAGCTTAGTTCGTAAAAAGGGTGCTGCGACAGGAAAGCCACTTCTTTTTCGTTGAAGCCAAATCCCTTTAACACTGCGGGATCTTTCAGCATATCAACGGTATAAAATTTACCCCCTATCATTTTTTGGGCATTGCCGTCATGCGCTGCTTCGGAGCCTTCAGCGTTTGGATAAGGTATCGCCTCTAGTTTAAACTCGTCTATATATTCAAAAAACTTTTCGTAACCCGGCTTGGTGATGTGGTCGGCGCCATAATCGGCATACAAGCCGTCGGATAGGCCGTCCCTGCCGGTGAATACATGCCCACCATATCGGCCAGATGCCTCCAGTAGGGTTACATCGTGCCCGCTTTTCATCAGCTCATAAGCACAGCAAAGCCCGGTAATTCCACCACCGGCTACTATTACTTTTTTGCCGGTCACCGGGTACGACGACTCTGCATGAACCTGGTCACCTGCCGACGTTCCTGCATGCAATGTTTGCGGTAACAAAGCTGCGCCGGTGCCTGCTATCAATGTATTTTTTATAAAAGCGCGTCGTTTTATGCTTCTCATGTATCGGTAAAAGTTTATCCGGATTTGGTCTCCGTGATTTGGCAAATGCAATATAAGACTTATACCCTATCTCATCAAACCCGCATTAAAATCAACCAATAACTTAAACAGGTGGTTATACTCATTTAACGGCAGCGTTTTGCTGATATCAAACACATCGTGATAGGCCTTTATGCCGCCCATGGTGTACATGTAAAACGCGGGTACTCCTTTTTCGGTAAAAGGGTAATGGTCGCTGTTGGGCGCTTTGCCGCGGGAATAAACTTTTACAAGGTAATGCCCGTTGGCGTTGGAGGTTTTTAACAGTTCAAATTCTTTGGGATGGATAGTCGCATTTACTACGGTTATACCTTCTTCACCCGTTCCTTCCAAATCGAGGTTTATAAGGAACCGGATATTGCTTAGGGGAATTACCGGATGCTCCGCAAAATAGCTTGAGCCTAGCAAACCGGCTTCCTCACCCGAAAAACAAATAAAAGCCATCGAATACTTTTGCGGATGTTTGGCATAATACTTAGCCAGACTTAACACCTGGCTTACGCCGCTGGCATTGTCATTTGCGCCCGGAAAATATGTATCTGCGCCCATGCCGCCCAAATGGTCATAATGGGCGGTGTACACTAAAAATGAATCCGGTTTGGTGGTGCCCCTTACCACGGCGCAAACATTCCCGGTTTTAAAATCCGTTATCAGCTTGTTTTCAATGTCTGCATTTATTTTCGTGGGATCAGCTGTCAATGCTTTTTTGCGAACGATTACGGCGGCATAATCCGATGCCTGCTGCTCAACCGACCAAGTCAGCTTATCCTGCAACAGCACAATAATGCGTTTATCAGGATTAATAAAAGTAACGCTGTCTTTCTTAATCAACGGTCCGCCCCCTTTTACGCCGCCGCTTTCGGGACTTACAATAAAATCGACGCCGGGTTTAAGGTTAACGCCGTTTACGGAAACTTTCATGGCGCCGGGAAAGGTGTTCACGTTATAAGTAAACGGCTGCAAAAAATCTTTACCGTCCAGCGGCTTCAGGCCAAAGCTTTTAAATTGCCCGCTAATGTAATCGGCAGCTTTATGCACGCCATCTTTGGTATAGCCGCGTCCCCAGAAATAGGCCGAGGTAAGGGTATCGACAATGCGGCGGGCATATAGTGAATCCTGCGCAAACAAGGCGTTGGAAGATAATAGTAAAAGCAGCGTAAGCTTAAGTTTCATTTGATATTGGGTGATGCAAAGTAGGAAATTTCGCATGATTTACGGGAGAATAAAACGCACCATTTAGGTAGGCGGCGCTGTGAGGAAACCAATAGGTTTCCCCACAGCACCCAATAGAAAGAAGTCCGTATTAAAACCTAAACCCAACCGAGATATACGGCAGCGAGCCCTCCTTTGAGAAACCGACTGCGGCTTGTATCAGCACCAATTGAGCGGGAATCACGTAAATACCACCGCCATAGCCGTCGTGCCAGGCATTGGAGCTATCTGTGGAAGACCATACACGGCCAATATCATTGAACCCGATAATACCGATGCTGCCGGGTAGCAGGTACGACGTAAAATCAAGCACCTTCAGCCGTAGCTCTAAATTGTTGTAAAGCATGGTCCGACCAGTAAAGCGCCAGGTATGGTAACCCCTTAAAGTTTGCGGACCGCCGAGCTTTATCTGCTGAAAATAATCTGCATTGCCGAAATAGGTGCCGCCGCCGGTGCGATTGGCAATAATGAGCACCGAATCCCTGTCTGGGTTAAGGTAAAAACTAAATTCAGAAAGCAACTGGGTATAAGCATTGTGCGAACCGTTAACCGCCTTCATGGAGTTTACGGTTGTGTTCCAGTAAATGCCACTGGTGGTTAAGGTTCCTTTGTTTCGGGTATCATAAGCGGCACCGCCAACAAGGCCTACCGACCATTTGGTTTGAAACACGTTCTCGTTTGGATGCGCGGCGTCATAATCTTTCAAAAAACGTATGGTGTTATTATCAGCTTTGCTGTTATAAAACTGACCGCCTACACCCGCATTCAAATGCCAGTTGCCGTAGGTGTGGTACAGCCCTACATCGGCCGTAACCAAATCGTACCGGTTGCGGTAATAGCTAATTTCTTTATCGCCCTGGTTTACAAAAGGCGTTCCGTTACCGATTCCAAAGAAGTTGCTTACGTTGTTCGGTCCCCGGGACAATGCGTTTATCCGGATATCATTTTTGCCGATAGCATTTTTAAAATCGGCCATGTAGGTAAACAAGAGCGATTGGCGGGACAGCGAATAATTAGTTAAGAATTCCTGCCTGAAAGAATAGGGCTCACCGCGAAAGCCGTGTTTCTCGTACGAAAAGCCGCCTATCAGCAATATGCCGATGTCCGTATTATAATTGGCCAGGATTATCGGCTCAAACCTGTCGTACTTAAAAGCGATTCTGTTGTAGCTGTTAACTCCTGTATCGGTGCTGGTGCGCAGCCTGGCATCTGCCGACGGCGGAATGATATTGGTTGAGTCCGACCTGTCGTACACATAAATATTCCCCCGGTTAAGCAATTTTTTATCTACATAAAAACTATCTACGCCGTTGCCGCCCATCATCCGTACTTTTATGGGTGATGGCTCATTTCCACCCACCGAAAATACATCGTTGCCGGCAAAGCCATATAGCCGCACCTCTTTGGTAACATCCGGCTTAAACACCCGGTGGTAAGTAACTTTATCTACCTCTCCGCTCTTTTTTATTTTGTTGATGGTAACTTCCAATGCGCCGCCGGCCTGCTCGTTAATCGTAAAATTATCGCGCTTATCGCTGGCAGGTACATCTACATAAATGGAAATAAACTTATAATACTCTAGCGCTTGCGCCATCAATTTATCGCGCCGGCCTTTCATTTTTGTAATAATAGCAGGGCCGGAAAGCTTAAAGATAGTATCAGGCATCAGCTTAATGGCCTTCGTTATCAGGCTGTCGGTGAGCGTTTTTTGCACATAGGTTATTTGTTCCAGCCAGTCGTCTTCACTCAGCTGGTTCAAAAAATAACGGTCGAAGTAGCGGGCGTTGAAGTTCCAGCCATCTATATCCCTAATCTCATCACTATAACCCTGGAATTTTGATTTGAGCCACTGGTGCGCTATTATCCACGGAAAAACGCCGGAGGTTTTATAATACACCTGGTCGCGATCGCGGGGTACGGGTTCATAAACGTTGCCTTTGCCCTCATCTTTCTTCTCCCAGCGCCATTGGTCTTCATGCCTGTCCCAATCGCCTAAAAGCATATCGAGCAAACGGGCGCGCAGCACTGTCTTTTGGTCTACTCTGTTGTCGTTATCTTCTTTTAGCTTACGCTGTACTTTTTCGGTATTGTCGGTTTTCTCCGCATCAAGCGGCTCGCGCTCCTCAAAAAGAAAAACCTTGTTAGCGAAATCCTTTGCATATTGGCCAAGGGCAGGGTCGTCCTTAACATAAACTATCTGCGGATTTGAATGCGGCACGCCCAGCGCTTCAGCCAGCGGCGGCACCGTTAAGGCCGAAAACGGATGAGCGGCGGAAACCTGGTCCTGCAAAATATCTTTGGCTACTGTCGGGCGTAAACGCGGCGGCAGGCCACGTTCGGGATATTTTTGTATAGTGCGCAACACCCATTGTTGCCCGGTGGAGTCCTGCAATCGAAGCGACATGGTTTGTAGTCCTCCACCCTTTTGCAATATTTTCAAGCCACCTTTTTCGTTTTCCAGTCTGAATACTTTCAGCTTGACAGGTGCAGCCCATAAAGCTCTATAATTTTCGCCGAGGAAGAAGCGGTGGGTTTTACTAACCTTATTGTATTCCGGTTCTATAGCAATGCGCACGCTATCATTCTTTACCTGCTGCGCACGACTTGTGGTTATTATTGATAAAAGACATAGCAACAGGGTAAAGTTTTTTTTCATAGTAGGGAGCAGCTATAAACATCAACCGTTGAGGCCGGGGCAACCTATAAACCGGAGAATAAGCCAATATGTTTGAATAAATATACGGGATAAATTTTATCGGGGGAAATACGTTTGTTGCAAATCAAATTGTTGCTTCATTTCTTTGGCTAAAGCCCTTGTCCAATTCTTTATGTTACGTCGGTTAAAACCGACGTAAATTCAATATAGGGCACCCCCATTGCCGTCGGTTTTAACCGACGGATGAGAAAATGAAAAGAAAGGGCTTTAGCCAAATTGCACCATCCCAACTTTAAACAAGAAGTAATGCATGGGTATTTTGACTGCAATTTGATTTAGATCTAATACGTTTATTTAAAAATAAAAAACTCCGGTGCTCAGTGACTTCCTTTGCGCTCTCGTAGTAAAAATAGCAACAGAGATGCAGAGAGACGACAGAGAACACGAAGCCTGAATTTATTTTTTGAGGGATAGCTTTTAAGCAAACTATACTCGAATTACCGCTTTAAAAACTTATCCTTCAAAATCTTCTTCATGGCCTCATCGTGAAAATTTTGGCCGATGGTTATTTTAGCATCACCTATGCGGAGCATGTTGCCTTCTATGGCGTTTATTTTATCGAGATTTATAACTGCGCTTTTATGTACCTGGATAAATTTTTCTGAGGGTAACTGTTCCAGGATTCCTTTAATTGTGTGATAAACCACCAGCTTTGCCGTTGTGGTATACAGCGTAATATAATTGCTCATGGCCTCGATGTATAGCAGGTCATTATAATTTACACGCTCTATACGGCCGTTGCATTTTACGTAGAAATAGTCTGCCTCTGCGGTAGGTGTTTCGCCTTTCAGTTTCAGTTGCTTTAGGTCGAATGCTTTTTGGGAGGCCTTCAAAAAGCGTTCCAGCGAAAATGGCTTTACCAGGTAATCAACAACAGCCATCTCAAAACCATCGAGCGCGTATTGACCGTATGCCGTCGTCATAATAACCATCGGCAAATTTGCCGATGACCGCAGGAATTCCATACCGTTCATCTTAGGCATGTTTACATCCAAAAAAATTAAATCCACCTGTTCGGCATTTAATACGCCTGCTGCTTTCAGCGGGTTTTCGGCAACGCCCACCAGCTTCAGGAAATCAATTTCCTCAATGTATTCCTGCAGCAACTTGCGTGCAGCAGGTTCATCATCCACTACCAGGCAATTTAATATCATACGTTTTGCAGGGTTAAGGTTACGCTGTAATCACGGTCGTTATTGGCAATATCCAGCCGGTGCTTGTCGGGATAAAGAAGCTCCAATCGCCGTTTTGCATTGGCAATACCAAGGCCCGATGCATTTGCGGCAGCGGCGGCCATGTACGAATCTTTGGTATTGAAACAGGAAAACTCCAGGCTGTCGTCGCGGTATGACAGCTTGATTTCGATACAGTTTTCTTTGCCTTCATTAAAGCCCACATATTTAAATGCATTTTCAATAAAGGTTATCAATAGCAGCGGTGCCACCTTTAGATTGCCGCTGATACCATCGCCACAAAAAGTAACCCGTATGCGCTCGTCCACACGACTTTTTTGCAGGGAGATATAATTGCGGATGTAATTGAGTTCCCGCTCCAGCTCTATCTGCTCCACATTGCATTCGTACAATTGGTAACGCAGCATTTCGGAAAACACCAGCAGCATATCCCTCGCATTTTTGTTGGATTTATCGATATGCGCGTAAATAGAGTTGATAGAATTGAAGAGGAAATGCGGGTTAAACTGCGCTCGTAAAAAGTTGAGCTCGTTAGCCGCCTTTTCCATTTCAATCTGCTCGATATAGCGCTGAGATTTTATCCTGTCGGCAATGAGTTTTGCAGTAAGGATAATCACCACCCAAAACAGGATATTCACAAACGAATCGAAAAACACCGAAAGGCTGTTAAACTTAACCAGGCTCACTTTAAACAGGTATTTATTTACCAGCATGGAGACCGGCACCCGAAGCAAAGCCCCCGCCAAAACGCCGCCGATAAGCGCCAGTCCGAACGGCAGGTACTTCTGCTTATTGAGCAGCTGCGGAACGGTGTATAGTGTATTGAAATAGTAATTACCCGCAATAAACACCAGGTAGCAAAACTGGATGGTTATGGCATGCGTGAGCACCAGCGTACTGTTCTGAAAAATGTATATCCAGAAAAAATAGGCCAGCAGCCAGAATGCGATGTGGTAATATGTTTTATTAAGTTTCAAACCAGGGTGTTAAAACAGTAAAAGTAATATTTTGGAGGCAAACGAAACGGGGTTAAAATCTTGCATGCTCGAGTCCTATCCTGGTGACACAGGGCGATGCCCTGCGCTGACAGATGTATCCCTTTCAGGGAAAGAATTCCTGGGCTGGAATCATATCTTAATACCCTGATAGGGTTACATCTGTCAGCGATGGGTAACACCCATCGCGAAAGCGACAGCCCGAGCACATTCACTTCCTATTTCTCCCCCAAATTCGCGCTCTCCGGAAACGGCACGCCCCTATGGCACGTTTCGCAATTGATAACCAGCGATTGGCTGCCCAGTACCGGGTGTTTAACCTTAAAATATTTTTTGTTGATGCCCAGGGTAATGCGCATCATTTGCCGCGCAACTTCCTTTTCGGGTTTTGCATCGCTCGCAAAATCCAGGCCGTGGCCATCTTTGGCATCAGCGTGGCAAAATCCACAGGTTACGCCCAGGCCATCCTGGAAATCATCCACCATCAATCCCTGTAATTCCTTTGAACTAACATTCTTAGGCAGGACTTTCAGATTTGTATAACCGGGGTCGGATTTTTTGGATGACGCGGCGGCGCAGATGGTAACAATAAGCGCCAATGAGGCTATTACAATTATTTTTTTATTCATTTTTATTTTTCAATGTAGAGACACAATACTTTGTGTCTCTGAAGAATGTTTATTGGTGACCTATATGGCGGAAGGTATATGGTGGAAGACACAAAGTATTGTGTCTCTACAGAAAAATTCGTTACCCTTTCACCGCCACCACATCCAGCAATACCTCCAATTCATTCGAAATGGTACTGGTACCGCCTACACCAAAATCTTTACGGTTTATTTTGAATGAACCCTTAAAAATATAACCATCGCTCAACGTTGTTGCCGTAAACGGAAAGGATACATCGCGGGTAACGTCTTTAATAGTCAATTTGCCTGACATATTGAAAGTTCCGGTCTTGCCTGCGGGATTTATTTTTGACGATACAAAACGGATAACCGGGTATTTCTGCACGTCGAAATAGCTAGCATCACGCAGGTGGCTATCACGCAGCGAATTATCGGTATTCACAGTGCCGGCATCGATAGTTACATCGAAGCTGCCATTCGCCGGCGATTGTGCGTCAAAATTAATACTGCCTTTAAAGCCGGTAAATTTTCCGCTTACCCCGAAGCCCAGGTTTTTGATATTAAACTGCAGCATCGAGCCTTTGTCGATAGGCTTGTATTGGGCCGAAGCCACACTATAGGTAAGCGTAAGCATTAATATTATCAGAATGTTTTTCATGCGTTACACTTCAATTAATGGAGAATCAGTTATAGCCAGCGTATGGTCATGCTCTTTGTAGTTTACAGATGTCAGCCCCAGCACGCTGCGCAGTTTTTCCGCAGGAACCTTCATCGGGCCTGGAGCAGGTGCGCTACCAGGAGCAGGCTGTGGGAAAGCCGTTGAACATGCAGTATGGAACGTAATATTGCCCTCTACCTTTTGAATGGTTTGGTGAATGTGTCCGTTTAAAACAGATACCGACCCGAAACGTTTCAAATAGCCCAACGCTACTTCGCTATCCTGCGTTCCCCAGCCCCATTGCGGGTAAATAGCCCAAAGCGGGATATGTGCAAAAACAACAATCGGTGTGCTCGCGCTTAGTGGTTTCAGGTCGTTCTCCAGCCATTTTAATTGCGCTGCGCCAAGGTAACCCAGGCCGCCGTCCACATGGTTGGTAACATTGGCCAAACCGATAAAATGTACGCCGTTGTAATCATAGCTGTGCCAGCCATCGCCCTGTGTGCCCTTGCCAAAACGCTCCAAATACAGTTTGCCGTTATCGGTTACGTCATGCTCACCGGGCACGTAGAATATCTTTTCAGTCTTTATGCTTTTTAAAGATTGCTCCAATGTATCAAACTCGTCAGCCTGTGCCAGGTGGGTGAGGTCGCCGGTATGCAGCACAAACTTAGGCGCTGAGGGCATGTTATTGATTTTATCGATAGCAGCCTTCAAAGTTCCCACTACATCCGGGTTGGCAGCCTTATTGAAACCGATATGGCTGTCGCTTATCTGTACAAAGCTAAAATCGGATTTGGGGACAACGAGTCCGTTTTTTAATCCGCCGGTAGTTTTGTCAATCATCTGGCTCATGCCGTATGATTTCAATATCCCACCGCTCATCATCCAGAGTACGCCGGTACCTGCCCAGGCCATACATTCTAAAAAGCCCCTGCGGTCGATGCCGTCCGAGTTTTTCCCGGGGGTATGATTTTCTTCGTGTTCGATGTGCTTATGCATAATGTTACTTTTTGATTTATGGTACGAAGGAATACAAAGTGCAGCGCCTGCTATAAAATTTTACGCGAACCGGGAAGAATACTTGATGAAATGGGGAATCGGGTTAGCACAGGTCGTGGACCTTGCATGTTCGAAACCTGTCCTGGTAACGTAGGGCGATGCCCTACGCTGACGTATTTTTCCCCTTCAGGGAAAGCAGATTAAGGTAGAACCCCAATTTTAATACCCTGAAGGGGTTACATACGTCAGCGATGGGTAACACCCATCGCGAAAACGGCGGACAAAAGCAGATTCCGAACAACCGAGACCGCAGGCCTGTGCAAAAAGATGCAGGATATGTTTTCAATGATGCAGGCTTTGGAGATTAATAACTCTCAAATCATGTATTGAGCAGACGGGGAAATCTTATCTCCATACTATTGCTTTGACGGTAAGTTACCCGACAAAACCGCTTGTTTACACGACCAACAATAGGTACTCAATTTTTGATAGCGCAGATTTTACAACTGGTCGAATAAAGAATTACCGGGGCGATTTTTAGGGTTGATTTGCATCATGATTAAGAAAAACAACAACATGCATAGGGGTAAACCAAAAACAAATTGTAATACCAGTAGAAAACACCAACAAGAAACACTCAAACACAACAACAATATGATACCAGCATTAATTATATGGCTCTTCAGAAAATACGGACGGCCATTCTTAAATAAACATAATATCCGGTTCGACTTTGCCCCGGCAAAAAGATTATCCGTAACTATCCTTTTCCTGGCCATTGGTACTATGGCTTTTGCGCAGGAGCAAACGCTTAATTACAACGTGATGCACGGCGACAAAACCGTTGGCCACATGAAATTGCAGAAAACCATGAACGGCGACGATACCTTTCTAAAAGTCGCTTCCGATGTTAAAATGCGTTTCGTTTTCAGCATACAGGTAAACATCCGCGAAGATTCGCATTACCGCAACGGCATGCTGATGAGCTCGCATGTTTCGCGTATGGTAAACGGCAAGCAAAAAGCTAATAAGATTACTAAAGCCTGCAATGGCTGCTATCAGCTTACCGACGATGACGATGTAAAGCAGATAGACCAGAAGCAAATTAAAAATAACCTAACGCTGATGTATTTGCAGGAGCCGGTGGGGCTGTCGCAGGTGTATTCCGATAACTTCCAGCAATTTGTACAAGTAAAACAGGTAAGCAGTCATACCTACCGCATCAACCTGCCCGATGGCAACTACAACTTTTACACCTACACCAATGGCATTTGCAGCAAGGTGGATATTCATCATTCTTTATATACCATTCAAATTCAGCTGGCTTAATCATGAGAGTATTAGTAACAGGGGCCACAGGTTTTATCGGGCGCAACCTTTGCTTAGAGCTGGCGGAGCAGGGATACAATGTTGTTGCGCTCTGCCGCGACGTCAATCATCAGTACCTTATCTCCCATAAAAATATCACCCCGGTTAAAGGCGATATTTTGGACAGGCCAAGCCTGATGGCTGCCATGAAAGGTTGTCAGCAGGTTTATCATACTGCCGCACTGGCTAAAATGTGGTGCCGCGATAAAAACGACTACTACAGCATCAATGTAACCGGCACCCGTAATGTGCTGGAGCTGGCTATGGATTTGTATATAAGCAAGGTAGTCTATACTTCTACCTGCGGCGTTTGGGGACCAACCATCAAACACCCAATGACCGAAAACGACCCGCGCATAGATGGTTTTGCGATAGATTATGAGCGGACCAAATACCTGGCCGAAATAGAGGCCCGTGTGTATGCCAATAAAGGCTTGAACGTGGTAACTGTAAATCCTTCCCGCGTTTACGGCGAAGGCCCGATTACCGACAGCAACAGTGTGGGCAAAATGATTAGTGGCTACCTGAAAGGCAAATGGCGCATTATCCCTGGTAAAGGCACTCAGGTATCTAACTATGCATATCTTGGGGATGTTATAAAGGGTCACATCGCGGCTATGGAGCAAGGCGTGCCCGGCAACCGGTACATACTGGGTGGTGAAGACATCAGCTTTAATACCTTCTTCGATACCCTGCAAAACATCAGCGGTAAAAATCATGGTATGATTAAGCTACCCCAGCGCATTATCGAAGCCTACAGTAGATTCGAGCAGGTAAAAACCAACCTAACAGGTTTGCCCCCGGTATTTTTACCGGAGTTTGCCGCCCGCCTGCGTAAAGACCAAAAATACAGCAGCCAAAAAGCAATAACACAACTGAATTACCGCATTACTCCTTTTGCCGAAGGTATGGCCAAAACCATCAATCACATTAATAGTTTATGAAGCCTCTAACCGCCATAGTAACCGGAGCGAGTGAAGGTCTTGGTAAATCGATAGCACTGGAGCTGGCGTCGAGGCAGATTGATTTGGTCCTGGTATCGCTGCCGTCATCGGGCTTGCCTGAGCTGGCTGATTATATCCGCAAAAACCTCGGGGTAAAGGTTACTATTTTCGAAGGTGATTTAACATCCGCAGAAATTTGTAAAGGACTTTTCGATATGCTGAAAAGTGATGAAATAAACATCAATATCCTAATTAACAATGCCGGGTTGGGCAATTGGGCCTGGTTCGGGGATATGAACATCGGGTTCTATAAAAAACAAATAGAGCTGAATGTCATCGCCCCGGTGCTGCTTACCCACCTGTTTTTAGCCCAGGTGGATGAGGAACGCACCGCTTACTTATTAAACGTAGGCAGCCTGGCCGGCAGGTTCGTAGTGCCGAAAAAGCAGGTTTATGGCGCCACAAAATCATTCATCGGCTATTTTACGCGCTGCCTGCAACTGGAAATGGACCGATCGAACGTGAGCATTAGCTTGTTAAGTCCGGGCGGCATAAATACCAAGCCCGAACTGCTGGTGATGAACCATAACTTAAAAGGAATAGCCAAAGCCACGATTACTGAGCCCGACAGGGTAGCCTACGAGGCTATTCACGGTATGTTTTTAGGAAAAAAGGAAATCATCCCCGGCGGTGTAAATAAGCTGATGGTTGTGCTGAACGCCATTTTACCGGGATTTATTAAGGATATGATTATAAAAAGCAAGCTGAGGCCAGTGGTGAAATTGTGAGTTACCTACTACGTCATGCCGAATTTATTTCGGCACCCCACAGGACAGGTAACCCACATGATAAGCCGTATGCATTGCGTACACTTAGCATGTGGGGTGCCGAAACAAGTTCAGCATGACAAATTATATAATAAAACCGGGCGTCCGCGCGGGGCAATGCAAGCTGATATGCCCTTAACGGGCGCCCGGGAACAGTATATACGCGCTAAATATGACGAAAGCCATTATCTTTGAAAGGTATAATCAGCCTTTTAAAGTGGAGTACAGCGACAGCACTGTTATAAATTTAATAAGGGAGGGAAGCGGGCAGGCGTTCGAAAAAATATTCAGGGAGTATTTTAAAAGCCTGCATGCCTATGCTTATACGTTTATGAAAGACGACGAACAGGCCGAAGAGATTGTACAGAATGTGTTCTGCCGTATATGGGAAAAGCGCGAACAGCTGAAACCCGACGGCTCGTTGAAAGCCTACCTGTACCGCGCTGTGCATAACGAAAGCCTGAATTATCTAAAGCATCAAAAAACACGTGCGGCTTTTGCGGTGCACCATAATAATCTCGATGAACCTTTATCAGGCGAGGCTTCTGAAAAAATAATGGTAGCAGAACTGGACGGGCATATACAACAGGCGTTAAATGATTTGCCGCAGCAATGCCGCATTATCTTTCAAATGAGCCGGTTTGAGAATTTAAAATATAAGGAAATAGCCGACCACCTCAACCTTTCAATCAAAACGGTTGAAAACCAGATGGGCAAGGCGCTAAAAATATTAAGGGTAAAGTTGGCGGAGTTTTTACCGGTGATTTTAGTCCTGATTGCGAGGTTATATAAATGAAGGAAGAAGATAACCATACTATTGACGACCTGCTGGTGAAATACCTGCTTGGCGAAACCGATGCTGCCGAAAGCAGCGAGGCGGAGCTATGGATAAACGCAGGCGAGGCCAACAAAAAGTATTACGAGGGCATAAAGCTGATATGGCAGGAAAGCGAGCGCATCGCCGCCACCAGCACCCCCGACGAAGATGGCGCATGGAACCGACTGCAAAAACGTATCGGCGCCGATACAACTGAAGAACAACCCATCCGCCAGCTAAAACCTGCAAATAAATTTGCCTGGCTAAAAGTTGCCGCTTCGGTAGCATTGATAAGTGTGGTAAGCTATTTTGCCTATAACCAGTTCTGGAGCACCACCCCGGTAAGCAAAAGCAGCGGACAGGAAACATTAACCCAAAGCCTTCCTGACGGTTCATCCGTAACATTAAACAGCGGCTCACAAATTATTTACCCGGCGCATTTCCACGGAGAGCAGCGACTGGTGCAATTAAACGGCGAAGGTTTCTTCAAAATCACCCCGGATAAAACAAAACCCTTTATAATTAAAGTAAAAACTGTCACGGTTAGTGTTGTCGGCACGTCTTTTAACGTAAAGAACGTAAATGGCAAAACAGAAGTGATAGTTGCAACCGGAATAGTAAAAGTAAATTCGCAGGGCAGGCAGGTATTGTTACACCCCGGCGAAAAAGTTATAGCAGATGAAAATGATGCCAATTTGGTGATACAAAAAAATAACGGCAGCCTGTACAATTATTACATCACCAAAGAGTTGGTTTGCGTGGCAACTCCTTTAACCGAGCTGGTTGAAAAGCTAAACCAGGTTTATAGCAGCGATATCCGCATCGCCAATCCGCAATTGCGCAATTTGCCTATTACCGTTACGTTCCGGGGCGAGTCTCTTCAACAAGTATTGAACATCGTTGCCCAAACTTTTAAAATAAAAGTGGAACAGAAGGGCAGTCAAATCAACTTAAAATAAGCCGGATGTATTTTAAACCGATGCTTAAAGCACTGTTTACTTTATTACTTGCCGTTGTTTTAGCACCGGTTTATGCGCAGCCCGTATTAAACCGCAATATTACCATGAATGTAAGCGGCCAGCGTTTGGGCAGCGTATTGCATTTGATGGAAGACCGGGGCAAATTCCAGTTCTCGTATAACAGTAATTTAATTAAACAGGATAGCGTCGTCGATATACACGTTGCCAATGAAACTGTTAAAGACGCACTGGATAAGCTACTGAACAATCGTTTTGAATACCGCGAAGCCGAAAATTTTGTGATACTGCGATACGCTCCTTCGCAGCTGAACATGGTTACCGATAAATTTTCTACCGAGGGGCAGTCGTGCATCATCAGCGGCTACGTGGCTAACGAGCACAACGGCAAAAAGCTGGAAAATGCCAGCGTTTTCAGTCGCCGCACGCTTGAATCGACGTTAACCGATGCTGACGGACATTTTGAGCTGAAAGTTAAGAACGAAAACCAGCCTGTTGTGCTTACGGTAAGCAAGGAGAACTATAAAGACACTTCGATAATTTTTCTTTCGGAGTTAAAGGTTATTAATGATCCAAACGGAGCCAACGGTGCAAGCAGCAGCACTGGCGGGTTTAGCTATCTGCCGGGCGATTTATCAAGATTAGAAAACAGTCGGTTAGGCCGCCTTTTCGTCACATCAAAACAAAAAATACAGTCCCTAAACCTCGGCGGTTTGATTAAGGAAGCACCATTCCAGGCGTCCCTAGTACCGGGTTTAGGCACGCATGGCTCGCTGAGCGGGCAGGTAGTCAATACATTTTCATTAAACATAGCAGGAGGCTATAACGCAGGGGTTAATGGTGTGGAAATCGGCCTCTTTAACTTGGATAAAAGTGATGTAAAATCGTTCCAGTTGGGCGTTCTGTTTAACACGGTTGGCGGTTCCGTTAAGGGTGTACAGATTGGCGGCCTGTTTAACCAGGTATTTAGTGACGTTAAGGCCATACAAATAGCTGGGGCTTTTAATAATGTAGAAGGAGATGTGAAAGGGATACAAATTGCAGTCGGTTTTAACAACGCCCGGCAAATGCACGGCATACAGGCAGGCGCATTAAATATTGCGGCAGGCAATGCTTCAGGGCTTCAATTTGGGTGGATGAACGTAGCTGAACAAGAATTCAGAGGGGTTCAGTCAGGCAGCCTGTTTAATTATGCAAAGAACCTGCGTGGCGTCCAGATAGGCCTTGTCAATGCATCTGACTATTCTTCCGGGTTAAGCTTCGGCCTTATCAATTTGGTACAGCATGGTTACCAGCAACTCGTGGTAAACAGCAACGAGACGACCGATTTAAACGTGGTTTATAAAACCGGTACACGCTATTTTTATAATATTTTATTAGCGGGAACAAACCTAAGAAAAGACAAAAAGCTGTACGCTTACGGCCTCGGCTATGGCAACGAATTGCCGGTATTCAATTTCCTGGCGTTTAATACGGAGATTACCGCCCGCAACCTTAACCAGGGCAATGGCCGCTACCTCAACCTGCTTTGGCGTATCGATGAATCGATAAATATTAAGGTCGGGCCGTTAAAGCTGATGGCGGGACCATCGTTAAACTTCTACTATAACCAGCAGCCGAAAGCAATCCCCGGCTATGTTTATGTGCCTGATTTACCTAAACACTATCCCACCAATAATCCTAAATACGTCCGCTGGATTGGGTGGACTGTAGGGGTGGGGATATTTTAAAGTTTTAGACTATTTTTGTACAATGCTGATCTTGTTAGATATAGATGGCGTTCTTGTCCCTGCGAACGCATGGAGGCAGCCAGAGTTTATGGCTGATGGGTTCCCTGTGTTTAATTTAAGGGCCGTAAAAGCGCTTCAGCGAATCCTTTCAGAAACCAATGCCTCGGTTTTATTGACAACATCCCATAAGACTAAATACAATGTGCCACAATGGGTAGACTTATTAAAATCAAGGGGAATTAATTCAAAGAAAATTTATGTGCTACCTACAGATAGTTTGCAAATGAATCGAAAAGACGAAATCTTGGAATGGTACAAAACAGCCCATGTTCCTAACGAAGGATTTGTTATCATCGATGACGATAAACTATTGAATAGCTTGCCTCAAATTCTTAAAAACAATCTTGTTTTAACAAGCCCTTCAGTTGGCCTCACTGATGAGCTGGCAGATGAAGCGATTTCTATATTACTGAACCAACAGCTTCACGTTCATTAATTCAACATATCTATATTTATTTTAACGCCGACATTGCCACTTCGGCAATATCTTCCAAAGCCTTCTTTGGGGTACCCGACCGTGCGGCAACTTTTATCGCGGTAATATTGCCGAAAATAAAACGGGCAAATGCGCGGGCGTCAGTCTTTTTGGAGAACTGACCTTCCTGCTGTCCTCTTTCAATAAGCCTGGTTAGCGCATCCTCAACGCTTTTGTTGTTTTTATTTACGATGTCGCCAACTTCTTCATCAATGCCGGCCAGCTCAACCGCGGTGTTTACCATGAAACAACCTTTTAGCGTATCGTCCTCCGTGCTTTCCTGTATCAGGCCGTTAAAAATTTGCTTCAAAGCTTTTTTAGGATTATCCGCTTTGGCAAGCATGGCAATCATTGTGTTAGTTTGCTTTTGCTGGTACTGCCTTAACGATTTTGTGAACAGTGTTTTTTTATCGGTGTAAGTATTATACAAGCTTGAGCGGTTGATACCCAGCGCGTCCACTAAGTCCTGCGCAGAAGTAGCATTGTATCCTTTTCGCCAAAAAAGGTTTACCGCTTTTTCCAACAGTTCCTCTTCATCAAAATCTTTATTTCTGCCCATGATTGTATCCTTTCAAACAAATATACCTATTTGAAACGATTGTTTCAAATAGGTATAAATTTTTTATCAATAAACTACTGCATTAACAGTCAGGCCGCCATCGACGGTAAGTTCAGTACCGGTGATAAATGAGGCATCGTCCGAAGCCAGGAATCTTACCACGTTTGCAATTTCTTCAGGCTGACCAAAACGTTTCAATAAGATACGTTCGCCCAGTATAGTACCGAAACCGTTTACCTCTTCTTCACTCAGGCCAATTTTACCATATAATGGGGTAGCAACAGGGCCGGGAGATATAGCGTTAACGCGTATTTTGCGGTCGGCAAGTTCAACGGCCAAAACCCTGTTCAACGAAATTATTGCTGCCTTGCTGGCGGCGTATACACCACTGTTCGGCATACCCAAAACGGCATTCACAGAAGTATTGAATATGATTGACGCGCCTTCATTCAATATCGGGATGAATTTTTGAACGGTGAAATAAACACCTTTCACGTTTGAATCGATAATGCTGTCAAAATGCGATTCAGTAGCTGCTTCAACCGGCGAAAAACTGGCAACACCTGCATTCAGGAAAAGAACGTCAACCTTACCGAATTTGCTTTTTACTTCAGCCACCAGGTTATCGATAGCTTCCTGTTTGCCCTGGTCGGCTACTATGCCGGTTACGCCAAGCTCATTTGCCGCATTTTCAACCGATTCTTTGTTACGACCGGTTATAACCACTTTGGCGCCCTGGGCAGCCAGTTCTTTCGCTGATGCATAACCTATACCGCTGTTACCTCCTGTAACTACCGCGATTTTGTTTATTAAGTTTATCATTTTATTGTTATTTGATTTTTTAATTGAAATGATTGTTTCAAAATTGTCTATTGTTTTATCTTTCGATTTGATAGAACAAATGTAAGTATTTTGAAATAATCGTTTCAAAATAAAATTTCAGTTTTACAATGGGATGATAAATAACATAGCGCTGCCGCGAGTTTAGTCCGAAGGACGTAACTCGTGGTGCGGCATGGTGTAAGCTTTCAGCTTACGGAGTAAAAAGTTTATGGTCGAAATAAAGGGCGTTGTGCTGTGAAGCTGAAAGCTTCAGCCAGGCACTACCACGAGTTGCGCTAGCGCTAAACTCGCGGTAGCATTTTTAATCCATATGAAAAACCGGCACTAGCGGCGTAACCACCGGCGAGTTATCAGAGTTCACATCCATAATATCGGCCATGTAATCCCACCACTGTTTCATAACGGGGTGGCTGCGTAAATCAATGCGATCTTCCATCGGCTCCAATTTCTGCACAGCGAACAGGATATCAGTTTCCTCGTCTAAAAAAATACTGTAATCGCTGATGCCGTATTCTTTTAATAACCGGTGTAAATCCGGCCAGATATCGGCGTGCCGCCGGCGGTATTCTTCTTTAAAGCCCGGGTACAGCTTCATTTTAAATGCGATGGTTTCCATGCTAACAAACCTTTATAAATTGTATACCCAGCAGCTTAGCCAGCTTCTCAATTTTTGATGCGATATGTCCCTTGCCAACCGCACAATGATGCGCCGGGCCATAAGAGTTCCAATTCTCAACAAACCTCCTTGCCCCTACCGGGAATTTATAGCGACTGTTGGTATTGCCGATTTCCAATATCGGGCCGGGTACCGATTCAGCTTCGGCGGTCAATAATTGCAATTTACCGTCAACGGTCTCCACAACCGAAAGCAAGGTTACCGGCCCATGCTTTACCGACATCTCCACGGATAGCCCGCTGCCTACCTTGCCATGGTAAACCTGCAATGGCTTAACTTTTATTTTGCCTTCGGCGATGGCGGGATGGCAGGGCCCGTCGTGCCCCATCAACACTACATCTTCTTTAAAATCCATGGCATAATATTCGGTAAACGAGCCGCCTGCGCCGAAGCTGTCCATTATTTTCATGGCCTGCGCATTCTTTACTTCATATTCCCCTGCTACAGGTATGCCGCTGGCAGTTAATAAAGAATTGCCCAGGATAACCGAAGTCATGGTATCCAGGTTCTCCGGATTGCCGGTTCCTTTGTGGAAGTAAGCCATCGAGCCAAGCTTGTGTTTCTCTACCAATTTATCCAATGCAACCGCGGTAACTGCAGCCCGTTTAAGCTCGTCTTCCGGACAGTCATCCTGTACATCGAAGCGTTCGTTAAACGTTTTTACTTTTGCCTCAATTTCGGATTCGGTAACATCTTCCCGCAAGCCGGATAATTCGTCTACTTCTAAAATCTCGATATGCCCGCCAAAGGTTGCGCAATGCAGCGTGAGGTTGGAGTAGATATCCAGCATACCGTTGTAATAGCTGCCCATCACCCCCAACCGGTTATAAAACATGGTGTGGGCAACTTTCGCGGCTTCAATCCATTCCTGCACCTCATTCCAAACAATTGGGTCGTTATGCAGCATACCGGTAATCTGGTAGAATGGAATATTGGAACGGTTAAATACACTCGCAATTTCCGGGACTGGGCAGGCAGAACAATAGGCCAGCCACTCGCCCGTCATCGCAGTACGGTTATCCATCCGGTTAAAGGTCTCGTAATCTATTGCCGCTTCCGGGGCCAGGTTCAGCACGATTACAGGCACCTTGGCGCGGCTTACCACAGGCAATACGGTAGATGAAAGTGCATAGGTAGTTACGTATAAAAAAATCAGGTCCACCTCTTCCCTGCGAAAACGGCTGCCTGATGCGTATGCTTTTTCCGGTGTATCCACCAAACCGAGATTGACAATCTCAGCGCCGTAAGTTTGCAGGCGTTCTGCAACAATATTTACATATCCTTTTAAGCGCTCTTCCAGGCCTTCAAATTGTTCCCAGTATGCCTGCAGGCCAATCCCAAACAGGCCGACTTTTAGTGCAGGTTTAAAATTTTCTTCCATCCGTATATATTACGTATATAATATTTTCTTAGCAGCTCAAGTCTCCCCTACCGGGGGAGATTTAGAGGGGGCTATTATTTACCGCTATACTCAATAGTCACCTGCCCAACCAGCCCGGATTTCAACAACGGCGATTTCTCATCATAAAAATTATAGCTGGCAAAGGTTAGCCTTTTGCTATTGCGATGCCCGCCATTTAAAAGCCACTTCGGCCATTCCTCATCAACCACGCCGTCATCCGGGTATTTCGAGTCGCCGATAAGTCGGTTTGGCCAGCGGTTGATTACTTCTATTTCCAGCTTGTTTTGACCTTTAATAACTACCTGGCTTATATCCACTTGCCAGGGCGCTGTCCATACTACGCCTAAATCTTTGCCGTTAAGCTTCACCCTCGCCAGGTCGTTAACCTCGCCAAGGTTAAGGTAAATTTTACCGTTCTTACTTAGGTCGATATCTGCCGGTAGTTCAAATTCCTTCCGGTAAACTGCGGTGCCCGAATAAAACTTTATACCTTCCTCCCGCCGCGTGGTCCAGTCCTGTAGTTTATCAAAGGTAACATTTGCAGGCCCGCCCCATTTAGGGTCGAACGATACCTGCCATGGCCCGTCCAGTTTACTTACTACCTCCGTTTTTGCAAAGTTTTTACCGGGAACAAGCTTCACTTTTATGTTCGGGTCGAAGATAATAAAGTAGCCCTGGTATTTATCAAATTGCAAAGGCACCGTTGTTTGTGTACCATCCATAGTAAAGTCCGGCAGGAACCTTGTTTCACCGGTTATCGGGTCCCATAATTGTGGTGTCGCCTTTGTTGTTCTGAATGTAAGGTTAGTAGTAATTTTATCATCACTCCTATTCGATACAAAATACATATCCCAGCCCGGCGATGTACGGTGCGTGTACCTTACAGGCGCATCACTTTCAAAATCCGGCTTAACATCCATCGACTTTAGGATATCGGCAGTCAGGCTATATTCAGGATATAAATTATCTATCTTTTTGCCCAATTCACCACCCCAGATTACTTTCCCTTTTCCGTAAGCGCGTACTGTTAGTTCATTTGGTTGGATGGTATTTCCCCAAACCTGCTTAGCCAGGGTATTTACCTTTTCATCGCAAGCAGGATAACCGGATAAGCCCGGAGATTTCGCAGGCGCCGGACCAACAACGGTAGCCCCATCGCGAACCAGTTGCGCGATTTTATTAAGCAGGGTGGGCGTCATGGTTTGAACATTAGGCAGCACCAGCAAACGGTAGCTTGCACCACCGAAAAATACGACTCTGCCATCCTTAACACTCGCTTTGTAAAGCTGACCAGGCGCGCAACCGTCAAAGTTATATCCTTTCCTGTCAGGTAAAACCACATCCTCACCGATAGCAGAAAATGGTGGCCTGAACACATGTGGCGAACCTTCTGGAGTCAAATATAAAACATCGGCTACCGTATTGCCTTGTTGTAACAAGTAAGAACATCTTGATATATATTGATGATAGGCATCTGCCATAGGCCACCAGGTTTGGTTACGGTCCCAGTGAACACCGTACGGACCCATGGTCATGCCGGGGCGTAGTGAATCGGGCAGTACCTGGTTCTGAAAAGTGTGAAACACAAATTGGTTAATGCCATTGGCAAATGCCCAGTCGCCCTGGTTTTTCATTGAACCGGGATATTGTTTCCAGCCCTCGTTATCCTGCGCGGTAAATGATTCTGCGGGAATTAGCGATTTTCCATTAACATGCCCTATAGAAGTCGACTCAAAACAGCTGAACGATGAGTTAAAGCCAAAGCCTTTACTCCAGAATTCGGCCATCGGCACATCGGCGATATTGCCCAGCTCCAAATCTGCCGTCGGGTTCATGTCATAAGGTTCGATGGAAAGCTTGAGGTTATATTTATGCGCATACCTTTTTACTGCGGCGGCATGGTATTCCAGCACAAGCTCTTGCGACGTCTGCCGTAAATCCCATAAAAAACGCTCGCTTATCTCCAGGCTTTGCACAATGGCGCCGGCATAAACCGGGTAGAAGGGCAGTGGGTCGTACCCTCTTCTTTTAATAAATTCCTGCCTGAAATGCGCCGTCCAGTTCTGTGAGCCCATTTCCCAGCTATCCATGTGCAGGCGCTTTAATCCACCTGTGTTTTTAAGCTGCGGCATGCCTGTTTTGCGGATAAGCTTACCTACGTAATTATCCAGATGCGCGTACAAAGCAGTTGTATCAAACTTATCGGATTCAAAACCTACACCCGGTATAGGCGCGGGTCGGGTTACTGCCCCATTATTGCGCACCCCAAACCGCATTATTGTCCAGTTACCGGCTGGCGCAATCCAATCGAGCATACCATCAGCCTTAAGCTTACCTGTAAGATTTATAATTTTATTTTTAGGGACGATGGCATCCGCAGGCAATTGTTCGTACACCGCAGGCGAGGGCAGGTATTGCTTCACTCCCTTTACCGACGAATACGGCGCACGGTAGTAAAGAGCTTTCTCATCTATATCAGCTATTTTTTTGCTAACGGTTGGCGTTGGGTAAGCCAGCACGGCTACATCTTCATAAAAATCATTCCATCGCTTTTTTAATTCCGGCGTAAATGCACCCTCGCCAAAATACGGCTTCATCGGTGGTGGCACCGATAATTTAATTTGCTCCTTGCTTCCACCCGATATAGTCACCGAGGTGGAGACCAAATGCTGCATCGACTGCTTTCCCGGCACCCACGGTCCGCCACTGCCAGTCCAACCCGGACCGATACCTAATGTTATCGCAATATCCAGCCGCTCGGCTTCCTTAACGGCATGCTTAAACAGGTTTTGCCATTCATTGCTCAAAAAATCGACCTTACCGCGCGGGATACCTACATTAACCTCCAGGAAGATAACGTTGCCGATACCGGCTTTCTTCATGGCCTCCAAATCTTTAGTCATCGATTCGGCCGTCATATTGCCATCCATAAAATACCAGTAAACGCCGGGTTTAGCGCTGGCAGGCGGATTATAAAAGCCCTGTTTTAAAGCTGCGATGGTTTGCGCGGTGGAAATATGATTAAAGCCTGTTATTAAAAACAGGGCAATAAAAAGCCGGTAGCATGAAGTTTGTTTATACATTGGTTATAGCGGGATACACAAATCTATTTGTTTGCCTGTACAGTACCATCCCGTACCATCTTTTTATATAACGCAAAAAACGCCCGGCGATAGACCGGACGCTTTTATTCATGCAATCGAGCTCGTCAATTAGGCGTTATATGCCGCCGCAAATTCACCCTTCGCAAAATCGGCAAACTTCCTTCCTGAAAGTGCAGGTTTATGCTTGTAATAATCTTCGAACATAACCCCGCTTTTAGCTGCATTGCCCATTTCAGTAAGGTTTTTGGCCACATCTTCCGACAAGCCGCCTTGTTGCATGCCACCGATAGATTGCTCATCCGTAAACTCAACCCATGGCAATTCTGGTTTACCTATGGCTGCGCCGATAATGGCGGCCACTTCGCCTGCTGTTTTTTCATCGCTGGCTATATAGCGGACTGATGTGCCGGTGAATGGAGAAGTTATTTCTTCAAACGCAGCATCGGCAATATCTTTCGGATGCACCAAAACCAAAGGGGTACTGGCAGGATAGTTTGCGCCTACAATACCTCCATGCTTTATCATGCCGATGTTGGCATAGTAGTTATAATAAAATGATGCAGGGCGTAAGTGCTTAATGCTAACGCCATCAAGCTTATTTAAAATCCCTTCAGCATCATGCATGCCCGTGATAGGGCCTGTGCCTGAAGGTAAATCGGCACCGATGCTGCTCAAATTCACAACCTGGGTAACGCCAGATGCTTTAACAGCATCGGCCAGGCTTTGGGCAGTTTTGCGGATAAACCCTTTGTAATCATCCGAGTCGTGCTGTTGCGGCACCATGGTATAAACCACATCGGCGCCTTTAAATGCAGCTGTTAAAAAATCAACATCGGCAACCGAACCGATGGCGGGCGTAGCGCCCAATGTCTCGATTGCGGCTTTCTTGTTTTCGCTGCTGCTTACAACGGTTAACTGGTGACCAGCCTTAACTAATTTTTCGGCCAGCGGGCCGCTGATATTTCCTAAAGAACCTGTTATTGTAATTTTCATTTTGTGTTTTTATTTGTTGAGAACAAAGGTATATTTGTACTTACTTTTTTACAAGTACTTACCCCAAAGTATGTATGACACAGATTAAAGAAAGCTCTACGCGTAATTTTAACAAAACTGTATCGGCAGATGTCTGCCCGGTTACTTATGCTATTAACAAAATAGGCGGGCATTGGAAACCCATTATCTTATACCAGCTAATGAGCGGCCCAAAGCGTTACAGCGAATTGAAACGCGCTATCCCTACGGTGACGGAAAAGATGCTTATTCAGCATTTAAAACAATTGCAGGATGACAACCTGGTTATCCGCAAAGCGGAAAATATTGTACCACCGTTTGTTACCTATTATCTGAGCGAATCGGGAGAGGATTTGACGACAGTATTAAATTCTATGGCTGAGTGGGGGTTGCGGGATAGTAAAAGGCAGTACGTGGAAAGGTTTGCAATACCTGCATAATTTGTAATTTGGCTCAATGAAGAAGCCCGTCATTTTAATTTTTCTGATAGCCGCTTGCGTTAGCGTTTTTGCTGTTGATAAAACCATCGACGTGTCTGTTCCGCCGGGTAATAATTATGATAAAGCAGAATTCAGGCTGTGGTATCAGGACGATGTGACGGCCAAAGGAATATTGGTACTGGTGCCGGGCTCAAATGGCGATGGTCGTGGCGATGTGGATGATGCCGCATGGCAGGATTTTGCCAAATCGAACCATTTTGCACTGCTTGGCTGCCGGTTTACGGACAATCAGCACGACAATATGGACATTGAAGAATATATCGACGTGAAAAAAGGCAGCGGCGATGCATTTTTAAAAGCGATTGCCATGCTCTCGGATAAATCACATCATGCTGAACTCACGGCAGCGCCTTTATTATTGTGGGGATTTTCTGCCGGCGGTGAATTTGATTATGAATTTGCCTGCTGGAAACCGGAACGTGTTATCGCGTTCGTGGTCAATAAAGGCGGAGTTTATTATTCCGCCCTTGCCCCGGCTGCAACCCGGGCCACTCCGGGTCTGCTGTTCACCGGCGAAAAGGATTTGGAAACCCGCACCAATATCATTAAAGGCATTTTTGATATGAACCGCCGTTTTGGCGCCATATGGGCTTACGGCAACGAACCGGGTATGAAGCACGAAATTGGCAAAAGCAAACAGCTGGCTATGCAATTTTTTAACACGATTATCAGGATGCGAATGGATGCTAAGAATGGCAAATTGTTGCCGGTTGATGCGGCTTCAGGTTATTACGGCGATGCAAAAACATTGCAGTACAATCCGGTGCCTGGCAGTAAAGGATATTTAATGTCGTGGTTACCTGATAAGGCATTTGCTGATAATTGGCTGTTATTTATACAGGGGAAATTGTAATAATCTCCGCAAATGGCATCATTCAGAGACGCAAAATATTGCGCCTCTACGAAAATAATTCCTGCGAATCTGTGTAGTAGGTTTTGCGTGAACCCACTGGCTTTTGGTGTATCGTCTCTCCTGCCGGGGTTTGTTTCTTTTTAGGTTGATGTACCTGCATAAAATCACGAAACTCGCCGCTGATGATATCGGGGTTATCTTTTAGTATCTGCTTTTCTGCATCTTCCAGTATCTTTTTTATCGATTTCGCCAGTTGCCTTACCTTATCGGCAGGTATTTTATTGGATGTAGAGAATGGCGATAATTTAGCATCATACAAAATCTCATCAGCGTAAGCATTACCGATACCACGCAATACCTTTTGGTCCATCAAGACGGTTTTAACCGGCGTTTTGGTTTTGCTTAGTTTTTCTTCGAGGTACTTTTCGTCGAAATCCAGTGCATCAGGAGTATCCAACCTTTCAGGGTTGAGGGTTGGGGTGGCGGCTTTTTGAAAATCGGTCAGGGCGAGGCCTTTGTCTCCTTCAAAAACCATTTCTGCGATGGTAAATTTATGCGAATTATCTTTTTCAAATGTATGCAGCTGCCCGTGCAGCATCAGGTGCGTTGCCAGCACATGCCCGTTGTCAAATTCAAATTGCAATTCTTTACCTACACGCACCACTTTACTAAGCTTGCCGCCTTCCAGCGCCTCCTTTAATTTGGGTTCGGAAACATTAAGTTTTTGCGCAACTTTTATGTCGATATTTTCCAGCTTTTTATCTTTAAAAAGTTTTGTAAGATTATGGCTAAAAACTTGCAGATCGGGTAATTCGGGCATGGTGGTAGATTTATTAGTATCTCGGTAAAATCGGTTCCTGTCGGTTATCCCAAAAGAACAACAGATGTATCGACTCGTCGGTTATCATATAAAACTGCGATGTTTGCTTGGTTATAAAAGCTATTCTAACGTGCTCATCGATGGAACTTGCTTTGAACATATATGGTTGAGTAGACATCAGCCTTATGGTATTTTCAACCTTAGTTAAAAATTTATCAGCAGATCTGCGGCCAAATTTTGATTCAATAAAACTATAGACCGAGGAAAGAGTTTGCTTTGAGCGAGGAGTATAAAAAATTGGCAAATTCATGCCAAATCCAACATATCTCTAATACCGGTATAAGGCGTAAGCTTCCCTTCACTAGCCTCTTTCATAGAAGCCTTTACGCCTTCAATCACATAGTCAGGATAAGTGTCGCTTTTTTGCTCAAACGAGATTTTCATAGCTTTCATTACCGCTTTCAAAGCAACAAGCTGTTCTTTATTTTCCGGGTAAATTATTAAAGCGTCCATATACAAATGTATTATTAATTTTTATTAATTGCACAGCCAGGTAGAATTCGCTGGGTGTGCAATTAACAATTTCCTTATACCTCAAACGTCAAAAACGTTTTGCCATTCTTAAACGTTCGACTATTGGTTAGCTTTAACCGCAGCATCTCCGGCAACCCTTCAAACAAAGTACGACCCGCACCCAGCGCAACCGGGTTTACCACTATCTGATAGGTATCAATCAATCCCGCAGCAGCCAGTTGGGCAATAATGCTGCCGCTGCCCATTATTACCATACCCGGGCCTTCTTCTCCCTTCATTTTTCTTACTGCTTCAACCAAATCGCCTTTTACCAGTTTAGTATTATTCCAGGTGGCTTTGTCCATTTTGCGGGAGAAAACTACTTTGCGGCCATTGTTCATTTTGTCGGCAACGGCGGGCATTTGCTGATGAGCAATAGGTGTAGGCCAAAAGCTTTTCATCATATCGTAAGTTACCCGGCCAAACAGCATTTCGGCATCGCTGCCGGCATTGCCTGATACAAATGCCCGGTATTCGGCATCGTCGCTGCCCTGGTGTGCCCAGCTCATATCGCCGCCGGCGCTTACAAAATATCCGTCGAGCGATATGTGGTTAAATACACTTAGTTTTCTCATGGTTGTTTTTTTAAATGGTTATCAAATTAATTTATTAACCACTTATCAAACCAAATTGATTGAATTGGACATTGAGATGAGATTTTTTTAATTGTATATTAGAATTTCGTGCGTCTATAAAAATTATTCTTTCATGAACAACCGTCATCACTGGCGTGCTACCGTCGCTCAAAAGCTACAAGAGTCTGCCACCATTATTTATCTGGAGTTTATCCGCAAAACGGTAATGCACCTGCCTGGCGTTGAGGAAAAACCATGTTATGGCACACCGGGTTTTTATGCCGGCAAAAACCTGTTTAGTCGATTACGGGAAGATGGCGAAACACTCGTGGTTTTTAACCTCGACAGGGACAAATGGATAGATACAGACCCGACCGTCTTTTACGTTACCGACCATTATTTAAATACCAATTACATGCTGGTTAATCTTAAAGGGGTAAAGCCCGATGACCTGGCCGAACTATTACTTAACGCATGGCGAAGCAGGGCCGGTAAAAAGATGCTGGATGAATATGGTAAGACCTTGGGATGATAAAACATGTTAACGACCAGGCTATCGCCCGGGTATCATATAAAGCGCCTTTTGTCATTCTGAACGCAGTGAAAAATCCTTACAAAGCAGCAGGTGAAGGATTGACAGGTCGCACGCATATCTGTCCGCCGCCAATATCGCTCGTTAAAGATTCTTCACTGCGTTCAGAATGACAAAATATTTAACGATTTAAATATTAAAATAAACCTTCAGCCAGATAATTCTTCCCGGTATTACATAAGTACTGCTGGTAAATGTATTCGCAGCAAGATACAGCTCATTATATTTCCGTGTATTGAACAGGTTATTGGCATTCAGTTCCACATCCATTTTCGGCTTAGAGAAAGTGTATTTTACCGATGCATCGGCGAAAATGTATTTCTCATTATTGCTTGCGCCGGTATGTGCGTAATAGTCATCGGCTGATAATTTGAACGAAAGCTTGTCCAGCGGATTATACCCAATAGTCGCCTGCTGGAAAAAGCTTCGCACCGCAGCCGGTGAGGCCGCCGCGGCTGATTTGCTGCTTAGTTCACTAAACACTGCTTTATAGCTAAAATCAACCTTACTGCTCAACTTGGTTTCCACACTTATGTTTGCGGTTGTCGTTATGGTTTTAAAAGGCAGCAGGACATTGTTTTGTACCTGGTTCGAACTGCCCGAACGCCAGCTCAGTCCTCCGCTTAAGGTTGTACGTAGCGGAAACAAGTATTTACTTGCATAAGCACTCAGCAGCCAGGAGTTGGTACTATTGGCAAAAGGCAGTACCACATTTTGCTCGAAGCTGTTATTGATGATACTTGATGAAATACTATTAGCCGAAATGTGGTCGTAACGGGCCGATAAGGTGAAAAAGAAAAGCGAGATGGCTTTGCGATAATTAAAACCCAACGCGGCCGACTGGTCCTTTTGCTCGGTAAGATTGGCACTATTGGCAAACAGCGTGCGGTAATCTTTTAAAATATATCCATTATAAATATCCGCGATGCTGCCAATTTGGTTCCGGAAGTTATAAGCGAGGGTAAAATAATTTTCGGCGCTAACCTGGTATTTAACATACAGCCTCGGGTTAAAATACAAATGTGTGGTTTGTTTATTCAATACAAAATTGGCATCACTGTAACTGATTTGCTGCAGGTTTAGCGGCAGGGTTACGTTCACTTTCAGCTTGTCGCCGGGATAATCATAAATCGCCTCAGTGTACAGTCTTTGCCTGCGCCAGCTTAAGTCGTTATGGGCGCTGTCTATAGCAGGATTGTTCGAGTTGTTAAGCTGCGTTGCCAGCAAATCAGACCCAAGTTTTTGCTGCTGCCAGCTAAAACCAGCATGGTATGTCTGTGTAATGCCGTTGGATGGTATTTTGTAACCGATATAATTATTAGTGAACCACGTTGGTACATCTACCTTTTGCGTAAGCGCATTGTACGGGTTTCCGTCATTAAAAATCTGCGGGTTTAAACCAGGCGTTATCTGCAAATTTTCCGGCTCGGCTATGTGGTTGATGTATGAGTAAACTTCAAGAATATTATTCGTTCTGAAGGTTTGCATCAGGTTAAGCTCGTTCGAAAAGTCGGCAATATTATCCTTAAAAACCTGGTTAACCGGCGTGCCGTTAGTATTAAGCGCCGAATAGCTGGTATTGTGATTATAATCGCCGGTAAGGTTATCGTTCAGGTAATATTTATCCTTGTTGATGTTTAAGCTAAACTGCCCGTGTAATATATCAGGCCGGCGTCGGTTATGCTGTTTTTCGGCATAATTTACCGTGTCGTTGGGTAGATAGATGGAAGTCAGTTTTTGATAATCCTGCAATTGGGTATCATGCAGGTAATACATATTGGCCCGCAGCAACACATCTTTTTGAAGATGCACCAGGTTATTCAGGTTAATCAATCCCGATTGGTTAAACAAGTAACGGTTGCGCGGCAAATCCGGGTCGTTGGCTGTTCCGGTCGAAAGAAAGGTTGAGGGCTTGTTGTTGTCGATCCGCTGCAGGTAATCCGACAAATTGTGTGATATCAAGTCCTCCTGCACATCAACGCCGATGTTATTCCCTTTAATGTAATTGATGGCCTTATACTTGTCCTTAAACATCATGCCGTTAAGGTTAACATCGTATTTACCGGGTATGCCTGCGCCTATCGCTTCCTGTCCTACAATTTGCAATTTGGCATCTTTTTTAAAAGTGAGGTTCATGGCCACATCCTCGCTAACGGTCTTGTCACGCAGCATCTTTACCGGCTGGTCATTCTCTATCACCTGCACCTTGTCCACCGCTCCATGCGGAACGGTATTGGTAGCAATGTTATATTTATCATCCAGCAAATTATCACCGCCGATATACAGGTTTGATATCGCTTTACCGTTATAAGTTATCTTCCCATCCGATGCTACCTGTACGCCGGGCAGCTTTTTTATTACATCGCCGATTACCCTGTCCTGCTTATTGGCATAGTCGGTTACCTTGTAGCTTGTCGTATCGCCGCTTGTTTTGATGAAAGGCCGCGAATCCTTTACGATAACTTCTTTTAATTGGTTAGAAGCCGTGCTCAGCACGAAATTATAAGGCGTTGCTATATCAACTACCAGCTTGCTTTGCTTCGCGAAACCGATGCAGGTTACTTCTATTGTTAGCCCGGCCTGTGGCGTGCCGGCAGGTATTGCCAGGGTAAATTCACCTTTGATGTTGCTTACTGCGTACGCCAAAATAGTAGCAGCAGCCCCCTTTAAGTTGATATTGGCATAAGGAATAGCTTTACCTATAGTATCCTTTATGGTGCCTTTTATAACCTGCGCCAAACCGGTAAGTGCAAGCAGCATCCCCAAAAGGAATGTGCTTGCATATTTAAAGAAAAAGCTCATTTCTTTTCAGGCAGCTCTATAGGGTTGTTGATCACCGGACCTGGAGCAACTTTTATATTCATTTTCATTTGCGGCCCGTTGCCACCGGGGCCACCCTGTGGTCCGGCTCCCGCAGCGCCCATTGCTGCATTTGCAAATGCATTTGGATCTTTCTGCATGGCGGCACGCAAGTCGGTGTACTCTTTATCAGTGGTTTTGATAGCGCCAGAAGGAAGCTGTATCATATTCGGGTCGCCGGGGTCGTCGCCTCCGAACATTAGCAAAGGCTGTTGCTGGGGATTACTATTGCCGGCTACCGCGGCCGTAGCTTCGGGGGTAACTTTTTCAACTCCGTCAAACTTAAATACTACCTCATTCTTCGTGTCGTGGGCATCCACAATTACTCCTGGCAGCCCATTCAATTTCCACGGGCCACAGCGGAAAGGCAAATCGGGGCAAAACCAGGCAATATAGTCACGCCCCTTAAAATGGGTAGTGGCTTTTTGGCAATGCAGCCCGCCAAAACTTGCCGTATCGTTTTCAATTTTCCAGCTGATCGCAGGCATGGGTTCTTCAATCAAATAGCTATTTATCAAGCGCTCCCGACGAACTAATTTTCCATCGGCAGCAAACTGGTAATACTCTGTATTTGAGCCCGAATTTTTGCCCCTCATAATCCGCACATTACCGCCCGGATTGTTCGCCATTTGCTCCTGTATTTGCTTACGGACCAGCGCATCGGCCATTTTTTTATCGTAGCTTTTATAGGCGCTCGAGTGGCTGCCTAAAAACAGAATCATGTTTTCGTTATAAAGGTCCTGCCGGTTGGTAGTGTCCCGTACGTGCGAAAACTTGTAGTGTATTATTGCCTGCGCCATTTCGGGTTTGTCCTGCGCCATTCCCCTTAACGCTCCCATCGAAAAGGTGAATATCAAAAAGAAAATTTTACGTGAAGGTTTCATAATTTAAAATTTGTTAAGCAATGGTAAGGCGTGGATTGTCGGTTATAAAAAGTTAGGTGCGAATGAGGAATTTAGAGGGATGAAAATGGGGATATTTGGTATTGGGAGTGACCGCGTTTTAAATTCATAGTCGGCTTTTACCATAGCGATGGGTTTATAATCCTTGTGTGTTCGAAACATTTCTGCGTCTGCCACTTCACGATGGGCGATGCCCATCGCTGATAGATCGGCGCCCTTACAGGGCTTGGGAATTATCAATAAAAATCAATTTATCAATATAATGCACATCTCCCTCGCCCTGCAGGGGCACAATCTGTCAGCGATGGGCATCGCCCTACGTCGTCAGGACAAGTTTCGAACACACAAGGATTATAAACCCATCGCTATGGCGGAAATTTTTTCATCCTATCAGAACACCATTCCCAATTTCAAAAACCCGCCGTTTATACCTGTAAATAGCAGATATCCACCACATATTTTCAGGCTGTTATAATAAGCATTACCTTAGTTTTAATATGAGGCGAATTAAACGGAATCACCTGGTCGAAATATTGTTGCATATCCTTTTTTGGGCGGCCATATTTTATACCACCGGCAATTCTAACAAGAATTTCAAGGTAGTAAGGTTTAATATTAAGGGTGATGTGAAGCAACGAGTGATGGTTGAAACGATCTATTCGCAGTCGTTTCTAACCCTTTTTCTGCTGATGCTGCTTTTCTACAGCACTGCCTTTTGGCTGCTCAAAAAGGTAATGACTTTTAAGAGCTACCCAGCGCGAGTGGCAGTCGTGCTGGGTTGGACGGCATGTATCTTTCAACTGGATTCGCTGCTTGGGCCCCTGGTTACACCGCGTCCGCCGTTTCCTGCAAATCCATTTGGCTTTTTCCACGTTACAAATGCCATTATGTTCCTGGCGATGCTGGGTATCGCCATAGCCTACTTTTTCTCAAAGGAATGGATTAAGAGCGATTTACTGCGCAAGCAAATAGAGGCCCACCAGCTGAGCACAGAAATAAAATTCCTTAAATCGCAAATCAACCCGCACTTCCTGTTCAATACGCTGAACAATCTTTTTTCGATGGCGCAGGCCAAAGGTAATGATGAACTGGCTGATGGTATCTCTAAATTATCCGGCATGATGCGTTATATGATCTATGAAAGCAACGCTGAGACCGTCCCCCTAAAAAAAGAAATTGAATATATAAACAGCTGCATCGCCTTGAATAAATTGCGCTACGCCGACCATGAGGCCATCGTTGATTTTCGTTATAATGAGCCGGTACCAAACCTCGCCATTGCGCCAATGATATTTATCCCTTTCGTAGAAAACGCATTTAAGCACGGGGTAATTATCGATAGCACATCCTTTATCGATATTTCAATTGCTGTAGAGGATAAAAACCTGCTGTTTACCTGCAGCAATAAAAACCATAGTCTCGTCAGGAAAATGCCGGACGAAAAAAGCGGCATCGGCCTGGAGAATGTCAAACGCAGACTTGACCTGCTTTATCCCGGAAAACATACCTTAGAAATAAAAAGCGACGAGGATAAATTCCGCATTATATTAAAAATAGACCTTAGCTAATGAACTGCATTGCTATAGACGATGAACCTAAAGCGCTGGAAGTAATTGAGCGTTATTGTGTCAAAAGCGGCATTATAAATTTGCTGGCTTCGTTCCGCGAGCCGGTAAAGGCGCTGGAGTTTTTAAGCCGCAACCCAGTCGACCTTGTTTTTTTGGATATCAATATGCCCGGTATTAACGGTATCGAGCTATTCTCGGCGCTGGCGGTAAAGCCGATGGTTATCTTCACCACCGCCTACAGCGATTATGCCGTGGAGAGCTATAGCCTTAACGCTACCGATTACCTGCTCAAACCCATAACCTTCGAACGTTTCCTGGCGGCTGTAAACAAGGCAATGAGCCTGCATCTGCATAAGAGCAACGGCAAGCCCAAAGAAGCTGAAGCAGAATACGCCTTTATAAAAAGCGGCCCGCAAACCTACCAGGTAAAAATCAGCGATATTTTGTATTTGGAGAAAGATGGTAATTATATCTCTGTAGTTTTAAAAGATAAAACCATCCTCATCCGCCAAAACATGGCCGATATATTCGAGGTGGTACCGGCGCAGAATTTCGTAAGGGTTCATAAATCTTTCGTGGTGGCTATCAGGCATATCAGTATGGTGGAAAATCACCAGGTAATAGTCTCGGGCCATAAAATTCCGATTGGCAGTACTTATCGGGATGAGATGAGGACGAGATTGGGGTTGGGGTAACCAATTCTTGTAGAGACACAATACATGTGTCTCTACATGCAAATCAAACCATACAAACGTTCAAAGACGCAAGTGTTGAGTCTCTACGAAAAATCAAATTTCAAAAATAAATTTCATAACTAAATGAATATTCATTTATATTTGTGCCGGAAAGATCAAAATGCGCACAAGAGACGTTGATAAAGAAAACCTGGTAAAGCAAAAAGCCATCGAAACCATTGTAAAACATGGCATGGAAGGCTTTAGCATGAACAAGCTGGCGCGGGAATGCAGTATTTCAGTCGCAACGCTTTACATCTATTATAAAGATCGCGATGACCTTATTTTAAAAATAGCTGAAGAAGAAGGCCTGCGCATGGCAGAAACCATGGTAGATAGCTTCGACCCGGAAATGGTTTTTGAAGATGGTTTACGGGTGCAATGGAAAAACCGTTATCGCCACATGATGGCTAATCCGTTTATCGGCGTATTTTTCGACCAGCTGCGAACGTCGAGCTATCACGCCAAGTTTATGGAATCGTTCAAAGGCAATTTTGAGCCAATAGTGACTAAGTTTATGCGCAACGCATTGGAGCGCGGAGAAATAAATGAGATGCCTTTTGAAGCCTATTGGTCGGTTGCCTTTGCGCCGCTCTATTCGCTGATAAGGTTTCATAACGAAGGGCACAGCATCGGCGGAAAGCCATTTAAAATGTCGGACAAAATTTTATGGGCGACATTCGATTTGGTTGTGAAAGCGTTGAAGAATTAAAGAAGAGAACCAAGAGTCAAGAATCAAGAGCCAAGATGAAAATCTTTTATCCCAATAACTAAATGAACATTTATTTATTAATGAAAAACTTTAACCACATATTGCTTTTTAAAACCAATTGCTTTAAAAAACGCGATAAGGCTGCCGTCAAAAAACTGATGGCGCAGCTTACCGGCGTGGAGGATTGGAATATAGACATGGATGATGATGACCGTGTACTGCGGATAATATCGCGCACGCTCAGCCATCAATACATAATTAATTTACTTAACCAGCACGGCTATCAATGCGGTGAATTAACCTAGATAATAAATGAAAACACAAACAGAAACTATACCGTTTACCGGCTATCAAAAGCTGGTAGTACTTATTTTAGCACTAACCCAATTTACTGTAATTCTCGATTTTATGATTATGTCGCCGTTGGGTGATATCCTGATGAAATCAATGAACCTCAAACCCTCTGCCTTTGGCGTGGCGGTGTCGGCTTATGCCTTCAGCGCCGGCATCACCGGCTTACTCACCGCAGGCTTCGCCGATAAATTCGACCGTAAAAAGCTGCTCCTGTTCTTCTATATAGGTTTTACTGCAGGCACGGTGCTATGCGGACTGGCGCACACCTACACTGTGTTGCTTGCGGCGCGTATTATCACCGGTCTGTTCGGTGGTGTAATCGGCTCAATTTCTTTGGCCATTATAACCGACTTGTTTGCCTTGCAGCAGCGCGGCCGTGTAATGGGCTTTGTTCAAATGGGTTTTGGCGCCAGCCAGGTTTTGGGAATACCAATCGGCTTGTACCTTGCCGCCCATTGGGGATGGGAAGTGCCTTTCTTTTTAACCGCAGGCCTGGCCGGGCTTATTGTGCTGGCTATTATGGTTAAGCTTAAGCCGGTTACAGCACACCTGGCTGTACAGCGTGATAAGTCGGCATTTCTGCACTTGTGGCATACCGTTTCCAAACCTGATTATCGCATCGGCTTTGCTGCCACAGCGCTTATGTCTATCGGTGGCTTTATGATGATGCCCTTCGGTAGCGCCTTTGCTATCAATAACCTGGGCGTTACTAACCATCAGTTGCCCATACTGTTTATGGTATCAGGCCTAAGCTCACTGGTAATTATGCCGCTGGTAGGCCGCCTGAGCGATAAAATCAGCAAGTTCAAGCTCTTCGCTATAGCCTCAACCTGGACCATGGTAATGTGCGTTTTGTATACCAATTTATCAGTAACGCCATTTTATCTCGTAGTAATATTTAATGTACTGCTGATGATGGGCGTATTGAGCCGCATGGTGCCGCAGCAGGCTTTAATCAGTGCAGTGCCGGATATGGAAGATCGCGGCTCGTTTATGAGCATCAACGCATCATTACAGCAGATAGCCGGCGGCGTAGCAGCCGCAGCAGCCGGTATGATTGTAGTACAGAAAACAAAATTCAGTCCGCTGGAGCATTACAACACGGTAGGCTACGTAATTGTTGCCATCTCTATTTTCAGCATATTAATGCTAAGCCGGGTGAGCAAACTGATTGACCGGAAAATGAAAGACAAGGCACCTGTAATACAAAAAGATGAAGTGATTATCAGCGAGGGTATGTAATAGCCATCGCCTAAATTTAATGCAAGAAATACCCCCTCGAGGGGTATTTTTCATTTATAGCCAAACGCTACTTTTGAATTTTACTTGCGAAAACTATTAACTGGCTAAAAAGCTTAACATGCGGTTGCAGGCACTGGTATCTGTAACAGCTGATTATTGTATATTTATATCCTGATGGCAGATTTAAGCGCGCGCGTACGAAAAAGCAGAATAGCCCTGGCAGTCTTTTTCATGGTGATTGTTTGGTCATCCGCTGTCCTCGCTCAAAAATACAATTTCCAGCATTACGATATCGACAAGGGCCTGTTACAGTCGCAGGTTACTTCCATCCGCAAAGACAGGCTCAATCAAATATGGCTCACCAATATGGCGGGTGTAAATTGTTTCGACGGTAAGCAATTTATGTCGTTCACCACCGGTAACGAACACAACAGCTACGATAACTATTCGGTTACCGCCGATAATACCGGCCTTATCTGGTGCGGAAATTCAAAAGGAGTGGTTTGTTTCAGCTCCATGGGTACGCATTATCATCCATTTGCTGATAAAATGTACACCAGGCCGGTAAGGCAATTGGTATGCGATAACCAAAACAACATTTGGGCGCTGGCCGGCGCCAACGTCTTCAGGATTCATAATAATAAATTGGAGCTGCAGATAATCACGGCAAAAGATGAGATGATATCCTACCTCACCAAAGATGAATTCGGGAACGTATATGCCGCCGTTTTTTTGGAAGGTATTTACAAGGTTCACGATTTAAAGTGGAAGCAGTTTGTGGTTAACAAGCAGACAGAGGCCCTTGGCTTTATCAACCAATTCGCTTTTTTGCCCGACCACTCCGGCGCTATATATATGACCGCAAGAGGTGGGCTGTTTTGCTGGCGCGATAATAAAGTAACACCGGTTGACAGACAACTGACCGACAGCATTCCTACAGATATTAATGATTTTGCAATTGACCATGACCTGGGAATATGGATTGCCACCGACAAGGGAGTGTACCTATTGGCCGACCATACCTTAAAACATTTCGGTGCCGAAAACGGCTTTATAGATGGCAGGGTTCTTTGCACATTTGTAGATAACGACAACCAGGTTTGGTTGGGTACCGATGGCTCGGGTTTATACAAATACCGACCCGGCGACTACCTTGTTTACGACAGAACACAAGGGCTTGCCAACGATTTAGCCATGGATATGGTGGAAACATCCACGGGAGTCTATTTTGCCAACTATGGCGATGGCGTTAAAAAATTGGTAAACAATAAACTGGTTGGCTTAGAAAACCTGCCGCCAGACCTGCAAGATAACCTGCGGGTAAATTGCCTATATGTGGACTCAAATAAAGATTTATGGATAGGTACCGATATGCCCGGCATCTGGAAAAAAACAAAAACCAGGACATACAAAGTATCTTCCATTCACTATCCTTCGTCAATTACTGAAGATAAGAATCATATTATTTGGGTAGCCAGTAGTTTTGGCTGTTATTATATAGAAAACGAAAGAACCAGGCATATTCAGGGGCTTGATTTTCAGTCGTCCGCTATTATTGAGTTTGGTGATAATAACATGCTGCTGGGCACAATTAACGGCCTGTTTATCATTAAAAACAAAACAACAGCCGGGCTACTGCCCTTTTTGAAAGGCACAAATATAGTTTCGCTGCAACGCTATGGCGCCAATATATTAATCGGCACTACCGGCAAGGGTTTGTATGTTTGGAATCCCAAATCAAATCACCTGATAAATATTACCACTCAAAATGGGCTGATATCAAATATGATATCCAGCTTGTTGATTGTCGATAAGGAGCTATGGGTTGGAACAGCCCGTGGCGTAAGCAGGTTTACGATAACCGATGCAGATAAGCTAACGCTGAAAAGTAATCCCGTAAGCCCCGACGTTTATGAATGCAATCAGAATGCTATTTTATATTACGAAGCTAAAGTCTGGGTGGCGACAACGCATGGCCTGCTGGTTTTTGATGCACAGCACACAGCTACCGCATCCTACACCCTGCATCTTGCGCTGCAAAAAGTAACAATAAACAGCCCGGATGTAAAGTACACTTCGGTATTCAAAAATGGGTACACCGTGCCTGTAATGCCCGAACTTCCTTCAAATAAAAGCGGCATAGCCTTAAAATTCCACACCATCGAATTTGGCAACAACGGTGCTGCCACCTATCAATATAAACTGGAAGGGCTTGATAAAGACTTCGGTGCGCCGGTACCCAACGATGTAATTCAGTACCCGCAGCTACCGCCGGGCAATTATACTTTTAAGGCCAGGGCTATGCTTAACGGCGCTACCAGCAATACCATCTCTTACCAATTCACGATTACCCCTACCATTTATCAGACTGCATTCTTCCGCCTTTTCGCTTTATTTTTTTGCTTTTCGCTAATTTTCGGGGTGTACCGTTACAAAATATACAGCCACCGCCGCGAGCTGAACTACATTAACCGCCTGAAGCAAAACGAGCAGGAACTGGTACGAAGGCAAACCGCCGAAGACTTTCACGATGACTTTGGCAACAAGCTTACACGTATTAATATGCTGTCGGAGATACTTGCGAAAAACGTTCCGCTGCATAATGATAAGGAGCGGAAAATTATTGAACAGATACAGCAAAGCGCATCCGAAATGTATGCCGGTACCAAAGACATTTTATGGGCGCTTAATCCCGACAATGATAATATGGCCGAGGTTCTATCGGCTATTGAAACCTTTGCCGAAAACTTGTTTATGAGCAGCGGTTTTAAGTTGAAATTTAATATTGACAACCAGGGGGCCGACTTCGGCGGTGTTAAGCTTCCGCTGGGGCATAGCCGGAATATTACGCTGATATTTAAAGAGTTGTTTACAAATATACTAAAGCACTCAAAAGGCGATAGTGTAACGTTTACCGCTGCATTTACGTCAAATGAGTACGTAAGCTTTAAAGTTACCGATAACGGCAACGGGTTTGATGTTTCGCACGTATTTTCAGGTAACGGCATCCGCAATATGCAGAACCGGGCCAAAAAGCTAAATGCTGCTTTATCAATCGATTCGGAAGAGAAACGCGGCACAACCAGTACGTTATTGATACCAATAAGTTAAACGGCTATGCAAAAAACTGTAAGGATAGTAATTATTGAAGATGACCTGATTTTGCAGCATGCCTATAAGCAGCTGATTGAGGACGAGCCCGGCTTTTATGTGGTAAACTGCTACAGCTCGTTCGAGGCGGCCGAAAAAAAGCTTGCGGCAGATGATCCGGGCGTGGTATTGCTGGATATCGAGCTGCCCGGCACCAATGGTGTCAGCGCCATTCCGCTGATAAAAAAATTGCTGCCAAAGGCCCAGGTAATAATGTTAACAGTTTACGAATTGCAAGACCAGATTTTCGGGGCGCTGGCTAATGGCGCATCAGGTTACCTCACTAAAGACGTTCCCTCTTCAAAAATTATCGAAGCCATTCATGATGCCCGGTCAGGCGGAGGGCCGATGTCGCAAAAAATAGCGTCCATCGTTATCAAATCATTTCAAAAAAGTACCGACTCTCCCCTGTCAAAACGCGAAACAGAAATAATGCGCATGGTTAGTGAGGGCAAAAAGCGAAATGAAATTGCCGACGAGCTATTTATCGAGCTGGAGACCGTAAAAACCCATATCAAAAATATCTACGCAAAGCTAAATGTAAATTCCCGCAGCGATGCGCTAAAGGTGCTTAAGCAGAATAGGGTGATTTAATTCCAGGTTCGCAGTCTGCTAGCTTTTTAAAACCGATAAATGTGGAAAACAGGGTTAACACAACTTAACACTTTTTCAATTTTAAATTTCGTAATTAATTCACAATGAGCTATTTAAAAAAATAGGCCAAAAATAAACTTTTCAACATTCTTTATCAAATTACTAGTAATGGTACACTCTTTGTAAGTGCGACCTACGCAATAATTTTCACATATCTTTTAACGAGGCCGTGCTGAAAAATTTCGCCCCTTCGGGCCTTGAACACCATTCTTAAAAAGCCCAAAGGGGTGACACACCCCAGCACAGGTCAAAGGCCTGTGCCTAAAAGCGATTTCCCCCGGCCTACGAGGCGCTTATATTCAGCAGGAAATTTTCGTGTATTGTATTTACCGACATACACACCGCATCCGAGGCTATCAGCAACTCCTTTGATATCTGGCTTTTCTCTTTACCACTACTCAACAATTCCAGCACCCGGCTTTCCAGCGGAGTGATGGCATTGTATTTATTTTTCTTGAACAGCCTCGAAATTAATCTCGCCAGGTTTTTATTAATCGGCTTAAACCCGGCCACTATTTCGTTAATGGTTTCTATGATGTTTGCCATAGGGGTATCTTTAGTCAGGAACCCGAAGCGCCATTCGCAAATGCCTTCACTATCGAATCCTCAAACTCGTAAACAGTCAGCATTACCACCCTGCAATCGGGTAGCATCGCTTTTATTTCGGGAATAGCATCCAGGCCATTTGTGCCGGGCATTTGTATGTCCATCAAAATAACATCTGGTCGGTCGTTCAATATCCGGTAATAAGCCTCGTCGTACGAGTTGTACGAGTTCAGCACCTCGAAACCGGGTGTTTTGCCAATCAGCAGTGCGTACCCTTCGCGAAGTATGGTATCGTCTTCTATTATTACAATCTTAATCTTAGCCGCCATAATATAAGGCTCTTTTAGTACGTCGGCATTCCTTTTTATGCCTTATTACAATTGTAATATTATACATTAAAGCCCTGATAAAATGTGCCAAAGCCGCCATAAGGTAAGCCGCAATCACCAATTATTGTGCAGAATTGGCGCTCAGTTTTTACTGATTTTGCGGCTGAATAAAAAACGCCGCCCGAATAACAGGCGGCGTTTAAACGCAAAAAAATAGAAGTTTTATCTTGGTCCTTTATACGTATAGGTTTCATCAAAATGGCACCGGTCAACGCCATCGCTTACCATTATGTACTTAACTTTTAGAGTCTTCGAGGCGGGATCGTATGCATTTACGCCGCTAGGATCAAGTTTGGCCGACCGGTGGTGGCTGCCTGAACCCTGGCCGTACGCGTTTACCACCGATGTAAGTTTATTCGTTGCCGGGTCGAAAGTAAATTCAGGCGAGAAGCTTCCGTAAGCACTTGTTGTACCGTCACCTACGTTAAACTTGAAACCGTAATCGCCAAGCGTAACATTAAACACATCGTTAGTTGTAGCCGAGATGGTCTCAAAGTTCACGTTGTATGGGTATACGCCTGTGGCCGCCGGAAGATTTGCATCGGTATAGCTGCCGGTTACATCATAGTTACCATCGTACATGTTCTTGATAGCAATCGTTGTCAGGATAGTATCCTGGCTTAATCCTGCCGCAGTATGTTGCTTGGAGAAGCCTCCAAAATTGGTGATTACATACTCCATTGCATACTGCTTTGAAAGGTCGACCTTGCTGCCATCAATATTGAAAATGATGTTCTTGACAAAATCGCCCGCTGCGAAGTTCAGCGTCAAATCGCCATTGGCGGCAATTGCTACTCCGGGCTGCGGGTCAAGTGTATACAGGCTAGCCGGCAAAACCGTATAATCTGCAGCAGTTAAAACCCCGCTTTGTGATTTTAGGGTAACTGTTACGGCTTTCTGCAGGTCGGCTTTACTGGCCGCATCACGCCGAACCGTAAACATCAAAACAGGTTTTATATCGGTGAACACGTCAAAAAACAGGTTGCGCGTTTGCGCTTGTTCAATATATACAAAAGTTTTACCTGATTCCTTTGTTTCCTTTCCGTTGAAAGCATCCTTACGGCAGGCGCTGAAAAGTAACATCAGCATACAGCCAAGGAGCGTATATTGTAAAAATTTATTTTTCATTTTTTTAATTTTTTGGTTAATTAACCGGAAAGCATCGTTAAGGACGCTTCCCGGATTGTCCTATATTTTGTAAAAAAATTCAAGTCGGCTATTATGGCGTCTGCCCTATTACATCCCACCAAACCGCATTATCCTGCGAGTCGGTACCTGCAGTAGGTATTTCCCTTGCTATGGCCGCATTCACATTTTTACCATTGGTTTGCTGTTCCGCTGTAGCGTATATAAACCTTCTTACTATCTTTTTTGATGAGTTTGAAGCAGCCGGCGCCGGGTTTAATACCGGGAAACCGGTTTTACGCCAAATGTCCCAACCCATGTGGCCGTCGGGATAAGAGCTCACCCATCGCTGAACTGATATGTTCTTTGTATTCGCATCGCCGGGCGTTGCGCTTATAGCAACGTTTGCATTTGCCAGGTAAGCTGCCGAAGGTGCGGTAACGCCCCATTGCTCATGTGATAACCATATGCCATTTTGATAAGTGCCAACTAAGTCGCCGGTTACCCAGCCAAGATTAATTGCCTCGGCAGTTGCCAGGGTAACTTCAGCGGCGGTAATAACAGGTAGCGGAGAATTCTCAGCACGCTTATCGGCGCGCAGCACTAATGCCCAGTCGGCGTTTGCAGCAATATAATTATTGGCGCTGGTGCGGTCAACGCCGTAAGGCACGCCATCGTCAGACGATACTTTTCCGCCTGTAGTAAGACCCGGATCGCTGAATGAACCTCCGAAAACCTGTTGCCTTGCATCGCCTGTCGACTTGGTAAAATCGGTCATCGTCTTGCTCTCGGCCCAGTCAGTGCGGCCATTGTAAAGTCCCCACCAAGGGTTTTTGTAAGAACCGCCGGGATAGTTGAGCGTAAAGTTTTGAGCATTAGTAGTTATCGGGCCGGCGGCCAGTGCTGTCTTAAAAGCTGTAGCGGCAAAATCGGTTGCGCCGGGTACTTTTTTTGATGCCTGTAAAGCAACGAGCATTATCAATGAATTACCGGCCCTTTTCCACGATGCAGCATCACCGCTGTAATAAAGGTCGCCGGGTACCGTACCGCCGTCCATCGAAGCAACAGCGGCTGCAACTTTTGTAAGTATGGCTTTATAAATATCCTCCTGCTTATCATAAACCGGGGTTATTGATTTAAGACCTTGCAGCGCCTGGCTATATGGTATATCGCCAAAGTTATCGGTAAGCAGCCAAAAAAGATACTGCTGCATGATGGTTGCTACAGCAACCGAGTTTTTGCTTTGGTTAAGGTCGATAACCGTTTGACAATCGCCGAGGTCTGTTATATAATTCCCGGTAAAACTTTGAACCGGGGCAGTGTACAATGAAACACCCGGGTATTGTGTTTCAGAAAAGTACTGGGCGAACGAGCCGCCGCTCAAGCCATAGTTAAGCGTTGTAGAATAAAAAGGCACATTGTTTTGAACCGTGGCCAGCAGCGCCGGTACTATGGGGACGTTAACCGCATCCGGGTTAACATTAGTGGTCCCAAAGTCATTGGGCTTTTTACAGCTTACCGCACTCAGCAAAAAAAGGCCGGTAAGTCCGCAGATATAAATTCTTTTCATGTTTTTTATATTTAGTTTTTTATGTCAGCTTATCAGAATCCTACTCTCAGGTTAAAACCAAATCCCCTTGTACCGGGCAATTGGGCCTGCTCGCCCTGAACAGCGCTTATTTGCGATGGATCGAAGTCCTTGCTTTTTGCATAGATCAGCCAAAGGTCATGCGCTTGTATCTGGAAGGTGGCATTTTTGATAACGCCGCCTAAGCCCAGTTTTTGTACAGGAATACGGTATGAAATACCCGCCTCACGAAGCTTGATAAAGGTCAGATCGTAAACAAATTCGTCTTCGGCGCCATTGTTAAAGTTGTTATGATAATAGTCGTAAGCGCTTACGTACATGCTAACAGGTTTGCCGCTCGCGTCTACACCTGTCTGGTGTATACCGCCGCCATCGGCAACTGCATCACGAACGGGGTTACCTTTGTCGTTTAGGGCCGCTGTGCGGGCAGTAGTACCCGAGAATGAACCGAAGGCGTTGCTTAATGAAGCGAATTTGCCGCCAAACTGGTAGTCGATATTGAAGTTAAAGGCAATGTCTTTAAACAGCGTGAACGTGTTTTGAATACCGCCGGTATGCTTTGGCAAAGCACTCCCAAAATATACAGCCGGGTTACGCTGGTAAAAGCCTAGTGCGTCAAGTATCGGCACACCGGCAGCATTACGCAATATACCTGACCCAAATATCTGGCCCCATGCGGCGCCGGCTTTTTGTACCAGGTAAGGCACCTGGGTAAATGCATTGTTGGCAACCACAATTTGCTGTACATTGTATTTGTTGCTAATCTCTACAACCTTGTCCTGTAACAGGTTTGAATAAGTTAATGATAAGTTCCACGAGAAGTTAGGTATCCTTACGGGATAGGCGTTAACGTTCAGGTCGAACCCTTTCTTCTCAACATCGCCGAAATTTGTAAGAATAGAGTTTACACCCGACGCGCCGTTAACGCCGATGGCTGAAGGGATATCTGTTTCTGAACCGGCCCAGTAGGTGCCCGAAATTCCAATCCTGTCATTCAGGAAGCGTAAGTCGGCGCCCAACTCCCGTTGCGTTACTGTTGAGCCGTGAATAACCGGGTCTACGCTTTGGGTGGGGTTGGCCTGTAACAGCTGCCCGTTAAATTTGTTAGCATTAACACCATACGATGCACCCGGATAGCGGTATGCGCCAAAGGTTTCGTTGGTGGCACCAAGGGCTTTAGGTATCTGACCATAAGTGGCCCTCAATTTACCATAGCTTAACCAGCTCTGCTGGCTCTTCATTAAATCGCTGAATATAAACGACAAGCCGAACGATTTAGACAACACGTCGTTTTTATCCTGCGGAAAAGTTGAGAACCAGTCGTTACGTATTGAGCCGTCCAGGAATAACAAATCTTTCCAGCTGATTGACGCACGGCCTAACACAGCATTGTATTTTTCGCTGATCCTGGTATTGCCGATTGATGGCGGATCGACGCTATTGCCAATATTATACAGGTAAGGAATAGCTAACCCATTATTTGTATTGGCAGAAACATCTTTATATGTCCAGTTAAATTTATCAGTACCCAAATTGGCGTCAATCTTAAAATCTTTTATTTTTTTGCTGTAGGTAGCTAAAAATTCCAGGTTTTCGCGGTTCGAATAGGAATTGATTGTGCCATATTGCGCTTTTTGGCCGGTTTGCGAGGCACTGATTTCCAGCTCGGTGGGTGTAATGTGATATTGCCATTGATCGGACTGCTGCTTTCGGTAAGTTACTTTGAAATTTAAATCGTTATTAACCTTATAGGTGAACGATACGTTACCGTACAACCTGTCCCTGTTCATTTTGTCAACAATTAGGTCCTGGTAGCTATAGTAATTGTACCAGTAATTGCCTGCGTAAAAAGCTGAAGGATTGTTAGGGTTCCAGGCATTCGGATCGCTATGGTTCCAGCTTGCGTACATGCCAGGGCCATACTGCAGCCCTCTCAGCTCTTTCAATTTCGCCATATCCAAATCGCGGTGGAACCATTGCGTAAGGCCGCCGGTGGCCAAAGCGCCATAGTTATCGTTTACAGCACCATCCTGTTTTTGGTTGATATAGTTAACGCTGGCGTTAAATGACAAATGTTTGTTTAGATCGTAGCTATAATTAATGTTTAACGAATTCCTTTTAAGGTCCTGGTTAGGGATAATGCCTTTTTGATAAAGATTGCCATAGCCTATCTTTATGCTGTAGTCATCACCGGTTTTATTGAGTACTATACTATTATCAAGCAATGGCGCCGTTTGATAAAAGCTAAGTGCATTATCTGGGTGAGCTGTCCACGATGCAGTTTTACCAGTGTATTGCGTACCTGCGTACCATGCGTACCATGGAATGTATTCCTGTCCGGACATTTTAGGGCCCCAGCTGCTATCGTCGGAGTAATCAGGGTAGTATTTACCGCTTAATGATTTCCAAAAATCGGGGTCGCCTGCTTTCCAGGTATATTGTGTAAACAACGGGTTGTTACCACCGCCATAAGTATTTTGATAGTTTGGTAAGATGTAGGCTTTATCCCAGGTTGCCCCCAGTTTCAAATCAATACCTAAACCGCCATTCTTTTTTGATTTGGAAGTGGTAATAATTATAGCACCATTCGCGCCTTGTGAACCTAATATTACCGCCGCCGCCGCACCCTGCAATACCGTTACGCTTTCAATATCATCAAGGTTAATGTCGTCACCATTGGGTAATACCGTGCCATCAACAACATACAGCGCGCCTGCTCCCGCGCCAAAACCCGAGGCGCCGCGAAGCCTTACCTCGGTACTGCGGCCCAATGCGCCGGCCGACTGACTGCGCACCTGTATACCGGCAACTTTACCGGCAAGGGCGTTGTTAATATTCGGTTCCCGTACTGTGTTTAGATCGGTAGCCGAAACCACTTGTGCCGAGTTGGAGTTTGAACGCGCGGTTTGTTTAATGCCATAACCGCTGGTTACCACAACTTCTTTCAATTGGCTCGCATTGGTTTCGAGCGAGATATTTATAATATCTCCGGCGGCAATTTCAACCGTGGCCCTTTTATAGCCCACAAAAGAGAACGCCAGTAATTTTGCAGAGGCAGGCACTTTAATGGTAAACTTACCATAATCGTTAGTTTGCGTGCCCACCTGCGTTCCGGGAACGCTAACGCTTACCCCCGGGATTGGAAGATTGTCGTCTTTGCCGGTAACCGTTCCGGATATGGTTCGGTTTTGCGCAAAGGCCTGTATAAACGTGGTGAGGCTTATACATAAAATAAAAAGTAATTTTCGTTTCATAGTCATTTAAATAGTTAAAATCTGTTGTGCTGTTTCTTAATCAATGAGCTTGCAATTACGAGCGCAGCTCACGAAGGAGGCCGGAGTTTATTCATCTGTCAGTTAATATTTAGATTGTAATTTTAGAGATAAGCCCTTCAACCGGATATGCTTTTATAGCCTTTTTGAGCCAAACAGGGCGGTTTAGCACATCGGCAACGAAAAATACCCCTCGTGGGGGTATCGGGCCGACCTGCGTTGCCGGTAGCTTTGTAATGTGCAAAAAGAGCGCGGTCTCACAATGATTTAACTAAACCCGGGAGCGATGACAGAAGAATTGACTTATGTAGATGTATGTGTTAAGGAGCCTAAAAAAACCCTGTTATTTATGACGCAATACCTGGGGTTTTTTAACTACGGCACTTTAAGCGAACTCGAGAAACCCGGCAGGCACGGGTTCCTGGTGAAGAATAAATGGGGCAATAATTTCTTCATTGCGTTGCAGCAGCAGGCCGGCCTGCCGCAGCAGGCTATTGTGCTAAATACTGACGATTGTTTAAGAGATTATTATTGTTTGGACAAGGCCGGTGTAAAATGCGAAGGCATACCCAGCTACACTAACTATGGATTAGAATTAACCGTTGCAGACGACAGCGGTAACAAATACATTTTATTAGAGCAACGTGATTATTCGGACGAGGAATGAAAAAGATACAGATTTTAACCAACCAGAATAAGATATACAGCGAGGTTACCACCAGCGCCAGCTACGCAAACGAATGCGGTGAGTTTTCAATCAGGATGGTTGTTGATGGTCATGAACAATATAAGCTGGGGAACAAAAGATTAAAAATTTTTCCGGGTAATTTCCTGGTGATTAATGAAGGGACGGTTTTCGGCAGGGAAATTTATTCCGATATACCCGTGAATACTATTTCGATTTTATATGGCTCGCAATTTTTAAATTCCTTCCATCATAGTGCCACCTCTTCGGATGCAGTATTACTTGATGAACCTTTTTATACGCCGTCCAGTTTAGCGCCGGTGTTTCTCGAAACATTGTATCCCTTAAAAGGTGATATGCGGTTTAACCTGCAACATCTGCAAAATTTAATAAACGATGAAAGCCAGGAGGATATGCTTATCAACCAATACCTGCTCCACTCGCTGATAAACTTTTATCGTATATATAATAAAGAGATACTGACCAAATGCTATGAATTGAAAGCCCTGAGCTATAAAACCAGGGCCGAGCTTTTCAGACGCCTCAATATCGCCAAGGATTACATGATCAGCAATTATAACCAGGCGGTAAGCTTAAGCGATATATGTGGTAATGCCTGTTTATCGCAAACGCATTTTTGCCGTACGTTTAAACAAACATTTCACTGCTCGCCCTACCAGTATTTAATACAGGTAAGGCTGTCGAGGGCTAAGCACATGCTTAAAAATACCCGCTACGAGGTGAACGAGATAGTAAGCATGATAGGGATAGATAACGTAAGCTCATTCATCCGTTTTTTTAAAGGGCGGTATGGGATAACGCCGGGCGCATACAGGGCTGGGGTGGCGGCTTGATGGTACTCCCATCTTTATGCCATTGCAACAGGGCCATCGGCCCGACCGATATTGTACCCCCGGGGTTTAACCCCCGGGGGCACTAAGCATAATCAACAAAAGTACCGTAGGCACGACCAATATTTACAGACATGATTGGCTAAAATGCACCGAACCTACGGCTCTCAACGTTGCTTGTTTTTTACGGCGAGTTGAAACCCGCGGCTACAACATGGATCGAGCTTATGGCTCCTTAGAAAAAATGTCAACTATATTGGTTTTAAAGACGTAATGGAAGGAAATCATTGCGGGAACATCGACTTATCCACCTTCGGAAACAGTTTCAAAGCGTTTTTATAATAGATTTTCTTCAACACATCATCCGGTAAATTCAGGCCATACATACCCCAAAAAGCGTGATACTTCCGTAGCGCAGGGAAATATTCATCATCGGTTTCCAGCATTCTGAAATAAAAGCCATACTCCGGCACCGACCATGTGTCTTTACCGAATAATATCCTGTCCTGGTATTTTATAAAGAAGGCGCGGGCGTTTTTGGGTTGACGGCCAATCTCTTCCATTACCGCAGCAAATTCAGTATAAACATTTGGCATGGTGTCTAACATCTTACCCAACGCGTCAAGGTTATTGGCCAGCCAGCCGAAGTGCGCAGCAATAAATAGGGTATGCGGGTGCTTACGAAAAATATTATGCTGCTCGCTCATTACCTGCTGCCAGCTGGGGTAACGCGACCGTGGCCTTGCCCTGTCGGGATGGGTTTTAAGCTCAAGCCAGCGTTCATTGCTGGCGTCCATCTTATCAAAAAAGGCAATCGGTTCGCCGGTGTGTATCAATACGGGTATGTGGAGTTCACCACATTTCTCCCAAACCGGGTCGAGCCGCGGGTCGTCAACCTGCACGCGTTTGCCGTTTTTATCCAATACCTCCAAGCCGAGCTCTTTGTAGATTTTAAGGCCGCTGGCGCCATTTTTTACATCTTTCTCCAGTTGGGCAACTGTGTTTTTAGTCCAGTTAGGGTCATCTATTCCCAGAAAATCAAGATTGGTAAACAGCAATAGCCGGCCATTGCCATTTTTGCGGATATTATCCAGCGAACGGTTCAAATAATCCGGACCGTTTACACTGAAAAACTCATGACCATGATAATTACTGATGATTTTATACCCACGCCCGCTAAGGTTTACCATTACCTTCATGTTCAAGCCGTCCATATCGTTCAACAGGGCTTTCAGGTCCTGGTTTGGCATATCCCATTGGTGGTTATGTACATCGATAAAAGGGTATTTGGCGCGTTTAATTAAATGGTCTTTGATAACAAGGGTAGATTTTGGATTATAGGTTTCTACATCCATCTTATCCTGTGCAAAAGCAATAAACGATTGTATAATTAAAAACGGCAGAAGTAACAGCTTAAAGTATTTCATTTAAAAGGGTTTGGGGTTTCTATTACAATATTATGAATCTCTCTTTAATAAACATTCATTACAGCAAATTTACAGGGCACCAAATAACAAAGCAGCAGGCACATTACATGCCCACTGCCGGCTCGCGTTTAGTTTATATAGTTTAACCCCTTATTTTTTCCGGATATACGTCAGGTCGTATGATACCTGGTAGGTCTTGCCCCCATCGGTTGATAGCTCCAGGTACTGCCGTACCGTATTCTTATCTATATTATAAAAAATAAAATTTCCGAGTGTTTTAACGCCTTTTGCATCGGTGGTTTCACTGGTGAAATGCATGGCGCCATCACGGTATTCGCCATTATAGTAACGGCTACGGTCGGCGGCGCCACTGCTGCCTACCCAGTCCTGCTCCCACTTCCCCTTCTCCGGGTCGTAATAATTAAAGCTTTTACCAGTGTATAACTGAGTCGAAATATAGTTCTCCAAAATGGCGCAACCGCCGGCCATCACCTCTATGTGGCTATGCCCGGTTAAAAACTTAGTGCCGGTTGAGTAGGTATCCCAATCGCCTATCCAAAAATCAAAATCGTGGCTATGCGGCTCTTTGGTGCACGGATAAAGTATCTCGTATAACTGTTTCCTTATTTCGGCAAACTTTGGCGATTCCCTTATATTTTTATAGTCGGCAAGGCTGTCCAAATCAGGCAGACTATTGTAGCCGGCCGTGGTCGCCTTAGACAGCCAATCAACCGATTCATCAATTTTATTCATTGCAGCGTAAACCCGCGACATCCGGGTCATCGCCACATTTCGTACCGGCGGTACAGGCTTGTTTACAAGTACTTTATTAAAATCTGTTAATGCATCCTGGTAAAGTCCGAGATTATAATTGCAATAGCCCAACCTGTTCCAGGCCACCGCGTTTTTTGCTGCCGAAGTATCAGCAAGGTAGCTTACATATTTCTCTTTGGCGGCTTTCCATTTGTTGCCGGTAAACAGTGAATCAGCCGCCTGCAGCAACGTGTTATTTTGCGCTTTTACCTGGTTTACCATAGCCAGCAACGACATTAATAATAATGAGAAAATATAAATTGAGCTTCTCATAATTGATGACTGGTTAACTTGAGTTAATTGATGCCAATATATGACCAGGGCCAATATGTTTTATCCCCCCTTACGGGGTATTTTCAATGCTTTTAACCGCCATTTTTATTGTTAGCAGCAAGTAAATTGGCAGTAATGGCATATCCCCGGCCTATCGGTACTTATATATTTGATAAGCTAATTTTTCATTGATGATAAGGTTAGTTAATAGTTAATTAAGGAATCTTTACGCGAGGTATGGATTCCTTTTTTTGTTTGGATAATATTTCCCGTTCTGCAGCACAGGCCTGCGACCTTAATTTCTCGAAACCGTTCCGCGTTTACCGTTTCACGATGGGCGATGCCCATCGCTGGCAGGTTGGCACCCTTTCAGGGCTTGGAATGTCAGATTAAATATGCTTTTATTCCCTGAAGGGGATACATCCGTCAGCGTAGGGCATCGCCCTACGTCACCAGGATAGGTTTCGGACGCATTTGCACGCATGCCCCGCGACCTGTGCCCATAAAGTAATCCCCCATCCTCTAAAAGTCTACAAACCGTTTACCAAATTATTACTATCTTTAATCTTCAATGGCAAACATGAAAGCACTTAAACTATCCATATTATTTCTACTGCTCAGCACTGCTGCGGTGAGAGCCCAATTCACTAAAGCAGAGCTAAAAATAAACGGCCTTAACTGCGGTTTGTGCGCCAAAACAACTCAATCTTCATTAAAAAAAATGCCTTTTGTTGAGGACGTTAAAACCGACCCCATGCGCAATGCTTATCTCATTACATTTAAAAGTGGCGCACATGTAAACTTCGACGAAATCAGCAAACTGATACATGATGCCAACTTTTTTGTAAGCAGCCTTAAAGCCACCTTCGATTTTGCCAATGTAAAGGTTGATAATAACCAATTTACCTGTAGCGGCGATACTTTCCAGTTGATGAATGCCGATAAATCCCCTAACGGACAGGTGGATCTGATGATTGTCGACAAAGGTTTTGCACCAAAAGTGGTTTCAAAAAAATACCTGGGCAAGGTTGATGTTGATGATAAGGCAGGTAATGGGCGATTGTATCACGTGGCTATTTGATTTTGCAGCATTGATAATTTTCCATAAAGATTTGATTAGATAGTAAGAAAAGACTACAATAAACCCGAGATGAAATTTCTAATTATCCTAAGCTTTTTTCTACCGCACTGTATATTCGCTCAAAAACATAAAGAACCCTCAGAAATGCTGGGTCCCAACCCCGTGTATATTATTGACAGTATAAAACTTGAGAAAAGTGATTTTTTAAAATTCGACCCGCATACGGTGGCCAGGCTAATGATATTGGATAGTGCGGATGCAAAAAAAAGATTTGGGCCAGAGGGCACAGACGGTGCTATAATCGCTGAAACTAAAAATTTTGCAAGAAAACATTACATCGCTTATTTCAGGAAGAAATCGCATGCTTTTGATAGCTTATATATGATTGCTAAAAGCGATAGCGCGTTTCAGTATATCATTAACGACAAAGTAAAAACAAAAAGTTATGAGGGCGATTTAGCCACAATTGATGACGCGCTCTTTCTTTCTCTCGACATTTTAACGGCTGATTACTTAAAAAAGAAATATAATATTAACGATAAGTCGATAGGAATATTAATCAGCGCCCGTCGTCCACAAGATTTATTTAATTGGGAAAGTAAATTTTAGGCCAATCATCATATAACTATAAGAGTCTTAATGAAAACCCGCGCCATCAACATTGCCGAACTTATCCTGCTTCTTTTATTTATCGCTTGCGCCGTTTTGCATGCTTTCCATATTCCCTTTGTAAGTTGGGGAATAATAATTTTTGGTTCTCTCCTGGCATGTTTGTATTGGCCGCTGGGGTTTTATACCCTGGCGCTACCCAACGTAAGCAAAGGTTACTCAATGGCGGCCGGGCTTTTATTCTGTTTATCAATAACGCAGGTAATGTTTTTCTTGTTAAGATGGCCTGCAAACACGATTATACTGTATGCAATAAATGGCATCTATTTGATTTTAGCATTAGTTGCGTTTTGCTTTTATTTTTTTGATAAGCAAAACGGTAAACCAATACAATTTGACAAGGCCTTACTCATACGGTTTGCCGTTTACTTTTTATTTGCCTTGTATGCGTTGTTTTCTTCCAAATCCTTCTGATAACGATGACCGATTCCCCGTATCAATCCGAAAAAACAGCCGCTCCTAAAGCTATATTATGGCTCAGCATATTGATGATACTGGCGTTTCTGTACCAGCTCTACCTGCAGTTTGGCTTATTAAAGTACATGCTCACCAACGATTCGGCCAAATGGGATTCTACGATGGCGATGTACTTTATCAGGCCATTGGTAGTAATGCCTGTAGCTGCCATTTTATTTGCGCTCCGCAAAAACACGGGGTGGGTGCTTTTGTCGGGATATCTCACCTACCTGGCTATCAATACTGTCGCCTTACTGTATATGGATTTTAAATATCAGCCAGAGCCCGGTATTTCTACCCCGCTCGACCGGCTACAACCATCGGCTCCATCCAATTCGTTAATCGGCTGGTCTATATTTATCGCAGGCTGCCTGTATTTTATTTATAAAAAGGATGTGCGGGAAATTTATAACATCAGCCAAAAAAACATATTGGTTGCCGTTGCTATAGGTGTGGTGTTGATGCTGTCTTCAATGAGTGGGTGGATATTTTAAGCTCTTTAAATCAGCTTGCCCGACTTAGTTTCGATTCGTACTTTCTGCTATAAATTTCTCCTGGCTAAAACGCCTGTTTACTACAGCCTGCCGGACTATTTCTTCAGGTGTTAACGGATTATCAATCACCAAATCATTCGCCTTTATGGCATCTTCAGACCGCCCCGCGTAATGCGCACAAATTGCGTATTCGAACAAAGCCAGGTAATCGTAAACCGGCTTTTCAATAAAGAGTATATCCGGCGGGTAAGGTACTTTTATAGCACGTTCTATATACAGCAATGCAAGCACATACCTCTGCTTTCCGCGCAGTAGCTTTGCCAACTGATAAAGCGGTTCGCTACGTGAGGGCCGGTACTCATAAGCTTGCAGGTAAGCATTCATCACAATTTCCGTTTCCGCTCCTGACTTTTCAAGCATAACTGCCAACTGATACATAGAATACCAGCGCTCCTCCTCCCATCCGTGTGCGTCTATACGTTTGCTATACCAGTTTATCGCCTGTGCAAAGTCGCCTAAATTTGCATAGCTCTGCGCCAGGTAAAACATATAGCGGGTGTTATTGGGCTCATTCGCTAATGCTGCTTCAAGTAAGCTTATGTCCCTGATGAATTTTTCTGTACGCTCGCCTCCGTCAGCAAAATGAGTAAGGCTGATGGCATCCAGCTTTTCGCCTCGGCTGCCAAACGGACTACGGATATACTCATGCGTGGGCCCCACATATTCCCAGTTAAATTTCGAATCCACCAGCATGGTTTGCCAGTAATCCAAAGCGCCGGTGTACCTCAGCAGGTATGCGTTTGCATTAAGTGCCGGCTTAAATTCACGATAAACGTTTAATACCATATCCGCATCAATCAAAAGCACATAGTCTGCTTTCTTTTCTGCGATTTTCATAGCCATGGTGCGGTTTACGCCGAAGTTTACCCAGGTATGGTGATGAAGCTCGCCGGGGATTGACGCAAGCGCTTCGGTTATAACATTGGGTGTATCATCTGTCGAGCCTGTATCGCAAATCACCCAGTAATCTATTACCGGCAGCACCGAAGCCAGGCACCGCCCGATTACGGCTGCCTCATTGCGAACAATCATATTTAAACAGATGGTTTTCTGTTCGGTCATCTGTCTAAGGTATTAAATCTTCATCTAATATAATGTTGAATGCAATCCTTCCCATCAGGGAAATCACTTTTAAAAACTTCTGGCGGCTTTTGACATAGCGATGGGTTTAAAACCTTATGTGTTCGAAACATGCATTTGTCTGCCGTTTTCGCGATGGGTGTTACCCATCGCTGACAGATGTAACCCTTTCAGGGTAGTTGGTTTGTACAAAAACATGAGATTTACCTTAATCTGAGAACCCTGAAAGGGTTCCATCTGTCAGCGTAGGGCATCGCCCTGCGTCATCAGGATAGGTTTTGAACACGCATAATTCTCAACCCTCGCTATATTATAGATCATTCAAGATAAATCGTCTTTTGCGTTTGAAAGTGGCGACCCATGCCTAACGATTTCAAACGCTGCTACCCTCCCCCTTTTTATAACAGCAAAGGGTAGCAGCTCAATTTTACTGTACTTTAAACGCCACAATGCTTTCTTCATTCCAGCTTCCGCCGCCAAAGGTTAATAGTGTTTGGCCGTTATTGTAAACAACTACTTCTCCGGCCGCATAATAATATGTTTTATTACCGCCAGAAGTATTATTAATAATAAGCGTACCGTTTAGCGTCGCATAAGTGGCAGGGCCAACAAGGCAGCCGCTAATCAGGTAAGGGCCAACAATGTCCTTGCTCGGGTTGCCGCCGGTCGCGTCATCGCCAAAAGTACTGCGCAGCCAAAATGATGAATTTGAAGGCGCCTGCTGATTGCTTGACATCAGCATAGAGACAGACACCGCGTAAATTCCGGGAGGCAGTACAATCCGTGAACCGGTTCGCACATAACTGTACGAGTAAGGCGAAACAGAAATTGACCCTTGCAGTATGCCCCTGATCCCTAACATACCCCCGCCATCTGCTCCTGTTGCTCCTGTTGGACCGGTCGGGCCTTGCTGACCGTTGTTGCCGGTGGGGCCCGTTGGGCCTTGTTGACCATTATCACCTGTCGGGCCTCGTTGTCCATCACTACCAGTTGGACCGGTAGGGCCCTGTTGACCGTTATCACCGGTCGGTCCCCGCTGTCCATCGCTACCTGTCGGACCTGTTGGGCCTTGCTGACCGTTATCGCCGGTCGGACCGGTCGGGCCTTGCTGACCATTATCACCTGTCGGACCAGTTGGGCCTTGCTGACCATTATCGCCTGTCGGACCGGTCGGGCCTTGCTGACCGTTATCGCCTGTCGGACCGGTCGGGCCTTGCTGACCGTTATCACCTGTGGGTCCTGTTGGACCCTGTTGACCGTTATCACCTGTCGGGCCAGTCGGGCCTTGCTGACCGTTATCACCTGTCGGACCGGTTGGACCCTGTTGACCGTTATCACCTGTCGGACCGGTTGGGCCTTGCTGACCATTATCCCCTGTGGGACCGGTTGGACCTTGCTGGCCATTATCACCTGTCGGACCGGTTGGACCTTGCTGGCCGTTGTCGCCTGTCGGACCAGTTGGGCCTTGTTGACCATTATCGCCTGTCGGACCAGTTGGGCCTTGCTGACCATTATCACCTGTCGGACCGGTTGGGCCTTGCTGGCCGGTATCACCAGTTGGACCGGTTGGACCAACATCGCCGGTGATACCGTTTAAAATCATATAGCTCCAGGTGGAGCCCGGAAAGCCAGTTGGTCCGGTGCCGCCTGTAGGGCCGATATCGCCGGTTGGCCCGGTATTACCAGTCGGGCCGGTGCCGCCGATTACTCCTGTTTCACCGGTTGCGCCCGTAGGGCCTGTTTCACCCGTAGCACCTCTTTCGCCACCGTCACCGGTGGGTCCGGTTGGTCCCGTCGGGCCGGTAGGCCCGGTTGGACCAGTAGGGCCAATTTCGTCCTGGCTGCTGCCGAATTGAGTGCTAACAGCTTTTGATTTTTTAGGATCGTCCTTTTGATTTTCCATTTTCCCTTTTTTATTTTAACAAAACAGGATTGTTAACTCCATTGAATATCTTTTTCATTAAGGTACAAGTTGCGCAGCCGCAATACCGGCAGCTGTGTGGCCGATAAGCTGGCAAACAGCGAAATGTCCATGTTAAATTTGGCGTCAGTGGTAACCGGCTGGTTAACCGCGAACCATTTGTCAATCAATGCCGCCAGCTGACAAACAATCGCGCTTTCCGGCGTAATGTCATCCGGGTTAACCGGGCATGCGCTGGTATTCCAGTCTGCCGGAATTTCAAACTCAAGCGGCGTTGTTATGCTGATAGGTATTTCCGTTCTTAAGCCGTCTATTCCTTCCTGGATATTATAGCTGTAGTTGATGCCGAATTTAATTTGCCGTGTGGTGATCTGGCCGGTCAATTCAACAAATAGCTCTTTAAGGAAGTTGCTCAAATACAATTGCAGTGGCTGTTTACCGCCACCGGTAGTATAATCGGCAATATTTATCAGGATGTCCGGATCGAGCAGCGGCGTCAATACGCTTATAAAGCGGATGGTTGGCGTGGTATAAATAAACTGCGGATTGGTCTCGATCCCCGGAACCAAAATCTTGTTACGGATAACCGAAATACCCGACCACACATTTTCCTGGTTAATGATGTTAAACTTGCTAAAGCTTACCATTCGCTGGGTAATCTTTTTCCCTTCACCAGGTGTCAGGTAAGTCATTTCGCCGTTATTTTCTGTGTAATAGGCGTAATGTTTTATCCCCGGCTCACCCGGTAGTGAATCATCGGTCTTGAACCCGGAGATATTGATTTCCGGTACCTGGAAATCGGTGCCGCTTTGCGAAGCTACCGTTACCATTAACGCTAACTGGTCTTTATCCGGCGTTTCACCTTTAATTATGGTTTCGCCTTCAACTATCTCATATTTACACTCTGCCTGTGCAGCAGCCATATCGCGGTATATAGGCTGGATTTCCCGCCATTTGCCCCATGCTTTGGCCACGCGCCCCACCAGCCATGCAAACGACTGCATAGCAGTGTACGCAAATTCAGGGTTCGATTGGTCAAGCAGGTACTGCGAAAAGTCGCGCTGTATGCCCGGGTAGGCTGCCGAAAATTGCAGCAATGCGGCAAACAGGTCAGGATCATCCTCATCCGCAAACATAGCCGTTCTAAAACCTCCCAGCGGTACATTCAGGATGATGTCTGTATTAATGGTATCCTGGTCGGCCCGCAGGTAATCATAGGTATAAGTGTAATCCCATTGCTTAGCCTGCTCCAGCTTATTCTCAAAAGCCACAGCCCGCAAGGCCTCCTGCCCTATCGTCGAAAATGTTTGCGCGGTGAGCGATGGCGATGTAGGGTACGCCCTTAGCGGAATTGGTATCTTAAGGTTTCCCAACTCAGTGTCTACTCCACTAAACGGCAGAATGAAGGTGAGCCATGTGGATGATTTATAACCGTCGATGCTGGTTACTTCCTTAATGTTATGCTCTATCGAATTGATCTCATATTGCAGGTCAATCGGGAAGAAGCCGCTCTCGAGGTGCAGGTTATTATCCTTTTTCGAATTGAATAAAATGGTCAGGTAAGATTGTTCGCCTGCAGGCTCATCAGAGTTTTCCAGCGAGAAGCGCGTGGTCGAAAATGCATAAGCCTGCTGGTCTGCCTGGGTTGTATTATTCGGATCTATTACCTTACCAAAAAGGTTAGGTGCAATCTTTTCAGGATCCTTATACTGCGACGTTACGTCCACATTAAATTGCAGTACAGTGTCGATGGCGTAAGCATTGGATAGCCTGATAAGCAATTCCTGTTTTAGCCTTTCCTGTGCATTCCACAGGTTCTCGTCGTCGGGGTCATTGCCATCTTCCAGCACAACTGCAAGATATTTCGAGATGTTGGCCGCCAGCGTTTTCTTGGTATCGATTACAGACTGGTATGGATAAGGAATCCTGTCGCCCTTATCGGCTATCCCGTTTTCAACCTGCCATGCCGGTATAGCAAAATCTGCCAGCAGGAAGGTATCGATGGCATTCAGGCAGGTTTGAGCCAGCCTTTCAATGTCAATGCCGTTAAAGGCGGCTTCGGCAGGTGTCATCTCCCATATCGGCGTACCCGGTTCGTAAGGATATATCTTAACCATATCCCTCGACATAAGGTGCGTAGACAATGGCAGCAACGCGAAGTAGAATGGATTGCCGCTGTTTGGAATAGAGAATTGTATACCTGTAGCCGATTCATTAAAGCGGACAACCCATATTTCGATAGTGGTATCATCCTGCACGCCAATTTGCGGCGTGCCCGAGGCGGCTTTCAGTTCAGGGAATGCATCCTGCAGCTTTTCGGCAAACTCTTGTATGGTGATAGAATTGCTGTTATCGGCAGCTGAGTTTCTCTGCAAATTCGGCCCAAGTACTGCGGTTGAGAACAGCACCGACGGCTCATCCTTAAAGTTATCGTCAACCAGGTCAAGTTCGCGCGAAAGGGTAATACTGGTTACCAAAGCAAACAGGCTTTCAGGATTTTTATCGCTCACCGGCGTTGCTATCACTTGATCTGCAGGTATTTCCTTTAGCGGAATAATAATTTTCTCGCCTACTACCAGGTTGCCATCCAATGGTATCGATGGATTTATCCTGCGGATATTTTCAGGCGTTGTGTTATAAGCCTGCGCTAGGCCGCTCAATGTTTCCCCAAGGTTTTCAACTACATAGAACACATAAGGGCTTGCCAGGTCTGCAAGAATCTCCCTGAGATACCGGTAAATGGCCAGCACCATGTTAATGAGTATACCTTTTGCCGATTCTTCCAGGGCAGTTATACCCGCAGCTCCTTCAAGCGAATTATTGATAGTGACCTTCATATCGGTCTGTACCAGTTGGTAGTATATCTGTACGTATGCCTCAAGGTCGGTAGTGGCACGCTGTTTCCAGCTTAGGTCGCCATCTTCTACAGGAACGTAGCCGGTAGGATTAAAGGCCAGCGTAATGGATAAGGTCGGTGCGCCTTCCAAATCTTTTTCGATGATGTACGATGCGGAGACGCTTGGATACAAACTAACGCCTATAACCGGGTCGATGTAACCTATTTTTTGCGGCGGCAGCACGGTAGTTTTACCGGTATTGGTGAACGATGTAAGGTTACCAAAAATATCATGCCACCTCATATCAATTTGTGCAGTTTTACCCACTGCGCGATATGGATTTTCTTTTTCCGGCGGTACATCGCCCACAGGTTCGCCCACTACAATTCCTTTAACAAAAGGATAAACCGGAACTATCCTGTTATACAGGTAGTCTTCATCCTCAACTGCCGACGGCCGCACCGCATTATCAATGTCTGACGGCGGCACGTAAGCGGTGTTGCCCGGCGCAACGGGCAGGCCGGGCGCACTTGCTATAAAGTCGGTATTATCGCCAACGTTATAACCTAACAGGTTGTAAAGTTGCTGCAGGTTCAGCTCAGCCGGCTCTATTTTGTCAATCTTAGCCGGGTTTTGCCGTTTCATCGCAAAGCCGATATTTCCCGGCGGAACGGTGGCTACCTTCACCTCAATCCGGGTGTCGAATGTTAGCGGTTCGGTAAACAGCCCGGCAACGTTTTTATTTGCATGCGCCAGTGCTATTACGCTGATGCCGTGTTTTTCTGCAACCGACTCGAGCGTTTCCATCGCCCCGGCCCTATGCTCCAATTGATTGGCGTTTAATGCTGATGCAGGGATACTTAACCTGGAGTTTTTACGGAAGATTGCCTTTGCATTTTGAACTGCAATTTTGCTTATGGACGTGCTGTAGCGTTTTGCAAGCTGCTGCAGGGTATCGTTCTCGCCGGGGGTTATTCCTTCCAGTGTTTGGGCAAGCGTTTCAACGTAAAGTATTTCGTCCTGTATATTAATAGGGTCGCGTATTACTGCGCTGTTCAGGAAGTTTTGTAATACATTATTGGTGATATTATACGTAACCAGCAGTGTAATTATGTTATCTGTACTGCCGTTAAACAGGTATTCCGGCAGCCCGGCCTTGCTGTCTTTAATCAAATAATAAAAATAATAGCCACCAGTACCAACAACAGCCGCTTCCCAGGCATATTTCAGGAAGTCAATCTGCCGCATGCCCAATAAATTTTCCTGTGTGCCCGGCTCTGCGGTGAGCCTGAATGTTGCTAGCGACTGCGGCGGATTGGACAAAGTAGACAGGTTAGTTTGCAGCAGGTACATGCTGGTATTGGCCAGCGCGTTCGACATTAAGCCTGATGGCGGCTCGGTCTGGTTTTCTTCCGCAGGTGGTTTGCTGTAGAGTACGTCTATCCGGTTAATGACGTTGGTACCGGGATTTTGTCCGTAATATTCTAACAGATTTCTCAGTAAACCCATCGATGCCTGGTCGATGCCCTGCAGCTCATACACATTCGGCATAAGCTGAGTTGGGTCTTCGGCAGACCTTACCTGGGTTAGGCGTACGCTTATTTTTGTCGACCAGCTATAGTCCACAATTGGCTCCGGTTTGCCTGCCTTCGTCTGTGTTTCCTGTACCTGTTTCAGCAACTGCACTTTCGGCGCAATAGCATCGTAACCGTTCAGCAATGCCCCAAGGTCATCCGGGAAACCCCAGATAGATGGGTCGATGGTGTCCTGTAATACATTGGCGCCATTTACCAGCATAAGCGCAGCCGGGGACTGCCAGGTGATGTTGTTTGGCAACGTAAACTTACGTGGCTGCACGTCATAAAGCGGACTTGGGGCCAACTCCAGTATTACCGGTTTAAGTGGCGCCCCTGCCAGGCCTGCCAGTGCATCAATATCCGGCTGTAGCAGGGTAAACGGCAGTTCGGTGCCCCCTTTTGCGCCCAGGCTTAGCCAATCCAGGCTTTCTGCCAGCTTTAAGGTGAGCTTTTGGTCGAGCACTAAAGCCGAGGCGTCAATTTGCTGACCCGATATCTCGTACATCGCCCTCGGTTCGCCAATTTCCGAATTCTCTTCCGGCAGCGGTACCCTCAGGCCCTGCAGCATAATATTTGCCGACAAGCCCGACAGGTGTTCAAAATCATGATTTTCTTCCATTGCCGCAATCAGCTTATCAACGGTCATCGATTCTGCAAACGGTACTAATATTTTCTTACCGGCAGGGAACAGCCCCGGCACGGATGTATTTTCGGCAATAAGGTCGAGCACATCTATGCCGTATACGCGTGCTACCGACAGCAGGCTTTCACCCCCGCCGTTTTCCGCCGAAGTAACATGTGTAAAGCGTGGAATAACTATCGTAGCGCCCGGTATTAACGTGTTGTTCTCGCCAAATCCAGGCCGCATTTCAACTTCGTGCAGCAATGGCTTAGGGATGCAAGGGTTGTCTGCCTGTGTCCTTAGGCGCGTATTGGCCAGCAGAATTTCGTTATGCTCCACGTTAAACCTGCCGGCTAAGGAGTGCAGCGTATCGTTGTGTTTAACAGTATAATTCACCCGGCTAACACTCAGCTTCGAGCCGCCATTCATAACCCGTGTACGGTTGGCGTGAGCTAATTCTACAGCTGATATACCGAAGTTCGGATTGTTGTAAACGATATCATCGATGCTCTCCCCTTCCTCAACGGTATATCCCAAAGCAGTAAGCCTGTCAATCCCTTTCTGGCTTGCCTCTTTGGCCAATAGCGACATATAGTCTATCAGCATAAAAGTAGCCAGCGATTGCTCATCCTCCTCAGCTGCAAAACCGGTCAATTGCCGTTCGGCATCATCATCCCCGCTGTTTCGTACGGCCAGCTCATTAAAGTAGCGTTTTATCAGTTTCAGCTGGTCCTGGTCGTAAGTATATTCCGCTTTTTCATTGCTGAAATAGATATCTCCGTCTGGCGTTTCAAAAATCAGGTTCGGCAACATCGGCAGTATGCTAACACTGGTTTCAGCTAAAACCTGGACGGTACGCGGTGGCGTAGTAATGTATGCATCCAGGTAACCGGCCATAAACTTAAATACATCATCTACTGTAAATGGCTCTACCAAATCATCCTGCGAGAAATAGCATATAATCTTATTCAGGTCCTCGATGCCTATTGGTTTGTCGAGTATGGTTTGCACAGGCACCCCGTCGCCAGGCTCGCTAAAGTAAGCCGTCAGCGCCCACAGGAAAGCGCCTTTGGCAAACTTGTCGAATGGATAGTCTTCCTCGACGGTTATACCATTCTTTGTTAATGATTTTTTTGTTGATGCCTGGTCGGCAGCGCATTCCAGGTACAGCATAGCTACTGCGCGTGCTTTTTGACCGTCCGCATCATCAGTGGCAGCGCTAAACTGCGGTATGTAAATAAGCTGTAGTTCCACTTTTTCCGGCGGGATAACGGGCTGCCAGTTCATTGCCGGGATGACAGGGCACTGGGTATCACTGTCAATCGCAGTTAAGCTAAGCCGCCTGAACTGGGTAGCGCGTATGCCGGTGGTAATCCATGGTGTCCGTTGTTTCGAACCGATAGTAAACGAGAACTGGATAGTAGTCGAGAACGACAAACTGATGCTGATACTAAATAGCCCCAGGTTTATCCGCACTTTTAACGACACCCTTACCCCGGCAGATAAGTTAATCAGTATCGGTTCATAACTTTCAAAAACAATGCGTGCCGCTACAAATACCTTCAAATCAACCTCTGCCGAAATAATCAGGAAGTTAACCGCCCCATAAACGTGACCGACAATAGAAAGCTTACCGAGTATATAGTAATAGGTCGGATTGTCTTTTTTTGCGACATCGTAGTAATTAAACTGTGCGAATGTTCCTTCAAGAATACCCTGCACAACAATACTGATACCGGCCTTAAGTATGCCTTTATTAATTTCTTTACCTACGCCAACGCGCAGGCCAATGCCAAATACAATTACCGGGCTAAAGTTACCGTTGCTGGCAACAGGAACTTTTTCGGCGGTTTCTGCACTCAGCATACCGAAATAAAATCCGCCCGAACCGATAAACGGCAGCATTTGCAGGCTGAATGATTCAGAGAAGTCATCGTTAACAGGGAAGCCAAGATCAATCTTGAAGTCGCCGTTAGTATAGATGTATATTTTGATGCTCGGCAGCGTAACAGAAACAGCACCAAAATCTATCTGGCGTATGGCGTCAGGCAGCTTCAGGTACACCTGGTAAACGCCCACCGTGTCGGATACTTTTTTGTAGAGTATCTCGAATTTGAGGCCCTGGAAAACTTTTGCCTTCGCGCCGTTTGCGTAAAGCGACAGGCCGTACAAATCAGGATCGAAGAATACGATGCCGATGGCAAACGAATCCATAATCACAAACTGAGTGCCTATCAGCCAGTTGCTCGAGCTGTTAAATTTAAGCCCCGTACCCTCAATCGGGTTGTTCGGATTAGGGGTCGAAGACTCAAACGATTTCTTGAGCAAATCAACCGCAGCTGCAACAGAGCCTGGAATTTTGTCGTCGTTGGCTACGGAAACGTGCTGCCCCATTCCTAAAAACTCCAGCTTGAACAGGTTTTCGCCCTGTCCGGGTACTGCAGGGGCAGTTTCCGGTTTGGTTACATCCCACGGCTTTGGCAAAGGCACGGCCCCGCCAAGAAATGCCCCCTGGGTAATGGCTATTTCAACAATGCCGTCTTTCGTAGGGTCGTTCGGGAAATAGGTATAGTAAAGCGTTACCTGCTCAATATTAATGAACCCTAAATTTATCTTTTGATTAAAGCTGAGGCCTATTTTATTCTTAGTGATATTGAACGAGAATACAAAGTTTTTCAGCTTAATATTGTTCATCACGTTCCATGGCGATGGAAGCGTAATTTCCTGCCCGGTGGCGGCGCTTACCAGCAGGGCTATCATATCGCCCAGGCTGGTATCATCAGTAAAGTCGAAGCAAATCATGCTGTCGCCGTTTACTTTGGTAAGTATCGCCCGGAACCTATTCATAAACGTGAAGGTGTATATGTTGTAGGTGTCCTTAAATTCCACGCGGGCTTTAAGGGCAATGTTGCCTAAAATCAGCTCACCTTCAATAAATCCTGCATAAATTGGCTTTGCAAGCGGGTCGTAGGTAATCTCCGTTAATGCTTTTATCAAAACGGGGTCGGCAAGGCCAAGATCGAGGCTCCAGGTTGCTCCCAGCTTAAAATAGTATGATTTTTTTACACCCTGGGTAATTATAACCAGCAAATTATCAATGGTTATACCAGTCGTGATAAATCCTCCGAATTCGGGCGGCAGGTAAGCTTTAATCAAATAGTCAAGGTCAATTTTGCTGCCATCCTGTAGGCCGCCGCTAAATACCCAACCGTCTTCAACACCTCCGTAAGCCGCGGAAACAAACAGCAGAATATTTTCGGCTTCATCTTCACTGTCTCCTATCTGGAAATTACCGAGTATACTGCCGGTACCCGCTCCCGCCACATAACTAACATCAAAAGCAACCTCGGTAATAATAATAGGCGTTATCGGTACCGGTATTTCCAGGTCGGTAGTGATAGCAATTTCCAGTGAGTAGGAACTATTTTTGGGGTCGACAGTAATGTTAAGCGTACTCAGCTTTAACGTATCGGGCAAGCTGTTGCCAATTTGCTGGCCGAGTAAATACGTAAGTATGGGTTTTAAATCGAGCGGGGTTTCGTCGTCCAGTGCACCCATAAATACATAGCCGGGGAATGCTGCCGTAATATTAAATATGGCGGCATCGTCGCCTGTACCTAGTTCGATGGTACCGCCAACGGTAAGGCCGGGACTAAAGGTGCCATTAGCATAGGCAATGGTTATCCATAATTCAACAGCTTTTAAAGTAATATATCCCGGAACTATAGCCCAGCTGAATGCAGCCCTTGTACCGGTATCAAATGTAATTGTCGAAATGGATTTTGTTTCTGTGTTGAAGGTCACGGTCCAGTCCTTCAACACAAAATCATTCAGCACCGGCATGTTTGTGGGCATAATAGCCAGCACGTTTTCATTATTAGCCAGTGAAATTATTTCGGACATCCCCACCTCGATAGTTTCAGGCAGTATAGCGCGCATAGTCAGCGCGCTTGATTGTATGCCGATTAAAGTGGCTACACCAATGGTCTCCACCTTATTTGTAACTATCGACTCGATAGGAATGGTGGTTTCAACCAGCAGCTCCAACACAGGCGCCGGTTTGCCTTTATCTTTGCCTTTGGGAATGATATAGGCTGATGCATTCATCGAGAACTGCAGCGTAAACGTTGGCAGCGAACCCAGCTTAATTTCAACAGTCCCGATTTTGCCGATCAGTTTCATTTCAGGCACAACGGTATCAGCAGCGGCAATAAAACCGTCCCCGCCTTTATTCAGGGTAATATCGCCTTTAACTTCAACGGTGTTCATGCCGTTAAACAGGAAGGTTAGCTGCTCAATCATACCGGTCAACAGCAATTGCCCGGTAAACTTAAGACCTGCTGCTGTTAATGAAAGATTAGCGCTTTCGAAGAAAATATACTGTATCCACTTGGTCTTATCTTCCGGGTTATAAAATCCGCCCCAGTTTGTTGTTTTAAGTACCGGAAAGCTGCTGCCGAAATTCCAGCCGTCTTCAGCCTTTATAATGGCATCAGCATTTACCGACATGGATGGCACTTCGTCCTTAACCGTAAATGTGAGCGTGTTGATATTCGTTTGAAAAAACAGGAGCGAGTTACCTGTGCCGCTTACCGTCACAGCGGTTTCATGCAGTGTGGGTACTGCTTTATCCACAACCAGGTCTTCATTAAGCAGGTAAGCATCAAATATGGCGGTAATTTCCGGTGAGGAAATAGTACCAGGTGCAAGCTTTAACGACCCGTCGTTAGCCTGGATGTTTGCATTTACTATGTCGTATATCTCCTGGAGCGTCATAATCAGCTTAATTATGGTTATTAAAAGGTTGTAGTTACCGCTACCGGGTAATGGTTACTAATGGCTTCAATCACAAATGCCCAGGCCTCCTGTACATTTGGCGTTGGTACGGTTGCCACAGCGTCAAAAGCATACTTGTTTGGTATATGAGCGACACTAAATGCCCCCGCAGCGGCAGACAGTGTGCCCACGTAGGCCGGCAATGGTGGTATGGGTGCAAGTAATACCGATGAATGTACCATCAGGTCAATCACTGTACCTGCCCTGGCGACTCCGCCCGCGGGAATTTTTTGAAAGATATTATCATACGCCATCGACCGGTAGGCTAAAGGATTCGACGATCCGTCGCCGCCCGTTTTCAGCGTTGTTTTTTCTGCCGTTGCATTGGTCGACGGCAGGTCCGTAAGTATATCATAATACCACCATGTAGGGCTTGGGTCATAGTCTACGTTAAAATCGCCGGCAATCAAACAGCCGTCAACTACCGTATTTGTGGGCGGGTTATCCAAAAAATCTATGCGGTCAAGTTTGGGAAAGTTTTCCACGCCCACACCGCTGTATATGCCAAACATGGCATGATAGGCAAAAACTGTAAAAGTTTTTTGCGGCATGGCATTGGTGCGGAACGCGCAGTAAAATGGCTTACGCCCGCCCCTGCGCTGACCGGGGCGCGGAAATTGCACGGTATTATCGCCATGAATATCCTGGTTGGTAAGGCCGCTATCTGGCACTACATTAGGGCCGGTGGTTATCCCTCCGGTACTATTTAAAGGTAGAAAGGTACGGTCGACACGGAAGAGTATTAAATAAGCCTCGTTAAACCCGTTATTAACGCCCCTGAAACGCCATGGCGATGGTACCGGCGGAAATACCACCGGCGCCATTGCATTAAGGCTGTTTATTATGCCGGTAGCTATTTGTACCGAAACACTATTGGCCACTTCCATTATAGAAGCGATATCGGCATTCGCACTTAAAATGGTACGTGCTATGTAATTGAACAGGTGCGGCGCATTATGCCCGTTTACCTGGCCCGGGCCAAAGTTTCTGATATTCCAGGATAACATGGTTACGTTCGGCATGCTGCTAATTTTAAGGTTGAACTTCGATAGTTACGGGCGGCACAGGGTTTTGACCGGTTGGCGGTTTCGGCTTCAGGTAATAGGCCGCATACCAGGCCAGGGTTGTCTTATCCACCCCGGAAGCATCGCCAAATAAAATAAACTGCGTATCGGCTGCGCCGGGCAGCTTTTTACCCAACAGGCTCAGCTTAACGTTATTAAACTTAAGCAGGTATGATATATTCTTTTCAACGCCCTGCGGCACCGCGGTAAACGTAAAGCTTTGAATGTTTATGCTTAAAACGCTCTGCAGACTCAGGGTTTTTTGCCCTCCAACGCCTGGTAATTTTATACCGGTAGCCACCCTTCTTACAATTGTATCAGGACTCCAGGCGGTCGAAATTTGCGATACAAAACCGGCCTTTGCTGCCAGTGCTCCCATACTGCCCAGGTTAAGGTTATACAGTAATGCATACCACTTTTCGGTTAACGCCTGGAAATCGATTCTTTTTTCCGCGCGTACAATTACCGGCAGGTAACCTAAATCCGACGGCTTGGCTTCATCGTCTTTTTTTGAATAGATAAGTCCTGAAAGGTTGATAGGGAAATTACGGAACATACTGTTGATGCGCGGCGTGCTTTGCGAAATATCAAACGACATTCGCTGTGGGTCGGCGGTGAATGTCCGGTCCCTTGCCTCGCCGGTTGCGTTGTCCAGCACAAAATCCATATTCACAAACAGGCTCGAAAAGTATAAGCCTTTATTATGGGTATTGTATTCCGATGGCGCATCCCCGAAAGAGAACAGGTCGAACGATTCAACCAGCTTGTAGTTCATAAATCCCCAGAAAACAAAGCGCGACATTATCTTTTCGGTATCGTCGGCCGTATCACCCACTTGCGTTTGGTCGGTTATGGTATAAAACTGGGCTTTTATAATTTCCACATAGTTGAGCACCTGGCTCTTCATCAAAAATTTATACGACTGCCCCGGTCGCGTTAAAAACGTATAGGTATTTACCCCGTTGTGCTTTTCGTAGCTGCCATCAAACTCGATAGTTTGGTTCATCAGCGAATTGCTGCTATTTGGGATATCCAGCGTGGCCGTTTCGTCGAACCAAACGGTGGTTACCAGTTGGATTTTGCTGGTAAAATCTTTTATTTCGGAATTTTCGAATACAACCTGCAGCGTCAATACCCTAAAATCATACAGCGATTCTGCACCCGTTAAAGGCGAGGTTACATCCTGCACCATGTTGATAAAGGAGCCATTTTGCATTTGGGTGCGAATATCCTGCTGCGAGCGATAATCCTTATCCACGTAGTTTATCAGCCCGAATAACGAACTTTTTGGAAGGGATAGCTGACCATTTATATCAGGTTCGATAAAATTTATCTCGAGCCCGAAGTGGTGCGCGTAAAATTCATCGCGATTAATACCGGCAAGCAAGCCCTTCAAATCGTCGGGGAAGTTTTCGACGCCGATGTCAACCTTCAGGGCGATGATGCCATTCCAGAGCGGGTTTTGTACTATCTGCAAAAAGTTAGCATACCGGCTATCGGTTTTTACATTCAGCTTTGCCGTCTCGATGTAAGAAGTTATCCACTTGGAAACCAGTATCGGGTTTTGGTTAAAAACAGAAGGACTGGCCCATGACTGTGTGTCTTTCACCCGGTTTTCGAGGCTGCCCTCGCCGAACTTAAATATTAATATATTGCTGAACAGTCCCTGGTCGCTTCCTTTTCCAACGTTAATTGTGAACGGCCAGTCGGCTATGGTAATCTTGTTTAAAAAGTTGCCCAAAGGCTCAGCTTCCGAAGCTACGAGGAACATCTGGTTAGACTGCATAACATCCCGCAGCTCTTTGGTAACCCCATTTGTAAATTCAAGGTTGTAGAGTATCCCCTTTCCTTCGCTTTTAGCCAAGAGTACAGATTGCCAGTTTAGCCCGAATTTAGGTACCGTAGCCAGCAGGCCCTGAGGCGTGGTAGTTATCAGCGTATCTTCATCGGTCGCTTTTAGGCTGGCAGGCATTTGAAGGTTAATATCGATTGAGGAGACCGCCTCGCGTCTCGCCGCCAGCAATACCTGTTTTTCAAATTTCTGAATATCGGTATATGAAAATGAGGAACCCGAACTAACGCCGGAATAAGGCGCCAGGGGCATCGACTGTGTCACATCAGCCGGGAATAGCGCCGCGACTATATTTTTTAGCTGCAGCACTTCATTGCTTACGTCGGCAATAATACTATCGTGACTGTATAAAGCGGCATCATTTGGCTGTGAGTAATATATAGGCGTACCATTCGGCAAGCCAATATTTTCGGCAGGAAGCGGGTTAGGGTTAGGCCTGACATTTATCCAGGAGGTTTTGTAAGTATCGACGAGCAATGACGGCGCGTTTAGGAGCGTCATTTTATCTCCATTCTGTTTGGCCAGTCGATGCGCCTCAAAGTGCCTCGTAAAAACTTCATTTGCCCGCGCGGTAGACCATGCGCTGGCAGGTTTAGATACCGACGAGTTGATAATTGGAAACACCGGCGCATAAGCATTCTGTTTGGGCACAAACCGCAATACACTGCCGTTAAAAGTTGCCGATTTTGCAATAAACTGCACCGACTCTGCGCCGGAAAGGCCGCAAAGTAAATAATCCGAAATCAATTCATCCGAATCAGCGCTTGCCGCTATGGTCAGCTCAAAATCGCCGGCTGGAGCCAGGTAATAACGTGGCTTACCATCCACTGGCGGCAACTCTTCAAATACCAGCTTGGGAGGGTGATCGCTGCCTGGCATTGGGATCAGGCTCACCTTCTTTCCGTAAACGGTCCTGAAATAACTTGGCAGCGCATTCTGGCCGGCAAGTTCAATATGCCAGCCGCCTTCATTATCTTGTTTCAGCAGGAACATAGTGCCGGTAAAAGCAAGATAAGAGCGGTCCGGGTCAAGCGGCGCAACCGGGTCGAGCACATAATCAAACAGTACCTGTAAACCGTTGTCTGCAGAAGTTTCGAACAGGGGGTAGTTTTGAGCTATCTTTTGATTGTTATAATTAACTACGTAATAAAGCGATGCATTCCAGCCGGTTTCCGCATTGGTCGAAAAATCACCAAGGCTCACCTGGCCTACTAACGCCCCCCTTTTAGGGCCCTGTAGCGACAACTGAATATTGTAAGGCTGCCGTGGCGGCGGGGCGCCCTCATAAGCCGGGTATTCGCAGGTAAAGGCTATAATATTATCGCTGTTATCTTTTACAGGCACAACCGGCGCCGACTGCCTGAGCGGCATGGAATAATTAGCGAAATTAAAAAAAACGTCCTCGGCTACCGTAACAATGGCTTCCGGCGCCAAAGTATTTAACACAGTCCCGCCGCGGATTGTACCCATATCTATCACATAATCAATCCAGGCAAAACCGGTATGTTCAGGGTTAGGATAGTTCCCGGCAAACCAGGTAGTTAGAGCTGCTGCCAAATCGCCTAAATCAGCTTCAGCGGGTGCACTTTTCAAAAACACATAAAAACCCAAATATTCATCCCATGATGGGTTGATATCGATAGTGGTTATTGCAGGATCGAGTACAGCAGAAGTAAAATAACCGAGAAACCCGGCATCTGTATTGGCCTTAATAGTAAAGAGCTGACTGTCCAGGAAACGGCTGAATGTTATCATAAGGCGTTAGGTTAGTCTGTAAAAGGTCGGTCGCTTCAGTCCCTGGTAGCAAATAGGAAGGCCTGAAAAGCTGGTTTAAAGTTAAGGCTATTTTAGCCACAATTAAAAACTTATTTTAAATTAACTGACGATTAAAATAATCAAGCAATGAATTAAAATATGTTCGAAGAAATTGTGATTTGATAGCCCGAAACTCAGCAATCGCCGTATTTATCCCCCGGCAGGTTTCTGCCCGAATATCCTGCTCAGCATACCATACAATTCGGGATGTTTGGTTTCAAATTGTTCCGGCTTTTCAAAGAAATATTCTGATACTACGGCAAAAAATTCCGCTTCGTTAGTCGTCGCATAGGGGTCGATATCTGAATGGCCATTTTCAATTTTGTTTATTTCTTTGTGCATCATGCTTATCCAGGGCTTAACGTACTCATGCGCCAGGAATTGTTCAGGTACGCCATCTGTTTCGCCATCAGCTTTATCCAGTAAGTGCACAAATTCATGAATAGCTGTATTTGAATCGCCGGCCTGGCTTGAAAAACCTTTTATCAATGCGCTGCGCGATAGCAACATTTGCCCGTTCATGTAACCGGTACCCACCATGCCCATTATGTTACGGCCATCAGCGCCTTCATATTGAAAATCCTTATCAAAAGTATCGGGGTAAAGCAAAACATTGGTGATATTCCGGTAGCTCCAGTCTTTGAACCTAAAAATAGGTATCACAGCGCTGGATGCCACCATTAGCTTGTCGGTATCGGTTAAATCAAATCCAACCGCTTCAATATTTACTGCGTCTAAAAATTGCTCTATTTTATCCTCAAAATATAGCTTGTCGGTATCAGAAAGCTTATTGTAATAATCTATATGCTTTTCCAGCAGCTTCTTTTGTACATCGTTAAGAATATGTTGGGTAAGCGCACCCCGTTTGCGCCTTCGTTGGTAAAGACTAAAGCTGATAACAATGGCGATAAGAATTGAGAAAAATATCATGACTACAGCGCATCAAATATATCAAATAAAAAAAGCGATAAACCCTAAAGTCTATCGCTTTCCATATTCTAAATTCGAAATCGAAATTCCGAAATTAAATTAACAATCTCACCGGCTCTTCCAGCAATGCTTTCAGCGTTTGCAGGAACGCGGCCCCTGTTGCGCCGTCAACCACGCGGTGGTCGCAGCTTAGGGTTACCTTCATTACGTTGCCCGGTACTACAGCGCCGTTTTTAACAACCGGCACCTGCTGTATACCTGCCACGGCAAGAATACAAGCGTTTGGCGTGTTAATGATGGCGGTAAACTCGTCGACACCGAACATGCCTAAGTTAGAGATGGTAAAGGTTGAACCTTCCATTTCGTTTGGCTGCAGCTTTTTAGATTTTGCTTTGCCGGCAAACTCTTTTACTTCGGCGCTGATGTGACTTAACGATTTACCATCGGCAAATTTTATAACCGGTACAAGCAGACCTTCGTCAACCGCTACGGCAACACCGATGTGCACATGCTCGTTGGTACGTATTTTATCGCCAAGGAACGATGAGTTAATAGCAGGGTGTTGTTTTAAGGCAACCGCGCAAGCTTTCAACACAAAGTCGTTAAATGATATTTTTACCGGTGCAACCTCATTGATGCGGGTGCGGGCTGCAACAGCCTGGTCCATATCGATGGTGATGGTTACATAGAAATGCGGCGCGGTAAACAAGCTCTCGCTCAGGCGGCGGCTGATAGCCTTACGCATTTGCGAAACATTTCTTTCGGTAAATTTCTCTTCGCCGGTAAATGTTGGCAGTTGAACTGGCGCAGCAGCGGCAGCAGGTGCTTTTGCCTCGGCAGCAGCAACAGGAGCCGGAGCAGCCTCTGCAACGGCAGCAGCTTTAGCAGCCGGAACATATTCTTCAACATCTTTCTTAATAATGCGGCCGCCTTCTGCGCTGCCTTTTACATCATTCAGATTGATGCCTTTTTCTTTTGCAATTTTGCGGGCTAATGGCGATGCCTTCACACGGCTATCGTCAGATGATGTTGCATCAGCCGGACTGTCCGATGGCGTTTCGGCAGCAGCAGCTTCAGCAGCCGGTGCTCCTTCTGCTTTCGCTTCTGGTGCAGCTTCATCATCACTCAGTAACGGCGTAATATCCGTTCCTGCTTTACCAACAATAGCTATGATGCCATTAACCGGCGCAGCTTCGCCTTCTTTAGGGCCGATATACAACAAGGTACCGTTTTCGTAACCAACAACCTCCATCGTGGCTTTGTCGGTTTCAACATCGGCAAGCGAGTCGTCACTTTTTACGGTGTCGCCAACTTTAAAATTCCATTTATTGATAACGCCCTCGGTCATGGTATCGCTAAGGGCCGGCATACGGATAACCGTTGCAGGAATACTGCTTTTGTCAACCTTTGGCTTTGCTTCTACAGCGTCGGCAGTTTTTTTATCTTCAGCAGCTTTAGGAGCTTTCTCTTTTTTGGCAGGCTCGGCTTTAGCTTCCTCTTTCGGAGCTTCCGCAGCAGCGCCACCGTCGCCAAGTGCAGCTTTGTAATCTTCGCCTTCTTTGCCTAATACAGCAATAACGGTATCAATCGGAACAGCCTGGCCTTCCTCTACACCAATAAAAAGCAGGGTGCCATCCTGGTACGATTCAAAATCCATGGTGGCTTTATCGGTCTCAATCTCCGCCAGCACATCACCCGATTTCACCTTATCACCAACTTTTTTATGCCATTTAGCCAATACCCCTTCGGTCATGGTATCGCTCATTTTTGGCATTTTAACTACTTCGGCCATATATTATCTGATTCAATAGTTCTTTGTAAATTCAATTAAATATAACGACTAGCTCATGATGTAAGGATAGTCCTGCTGAACGTAAACGTCAGTGTAAAGCTCCGATGCTTCCGGCAATGGCGACTCTTCGGCAAATTTCACCGACTCATCAACTTCTGCCTTTACTTTGGCCTCAATCTCCTCGAACCATTTCTCATCAGCATAACCTTCAGAAAGGATAGTATGCTTGGTCAGTTCAATAGGGTCTTTAGCTTTGTATGATTCCAGCTCTTCTTTGGTGCGGTATTTCTGCGGGTCAGACATGGAGTGACCTTTGTAGCGGTAAGTACGCATTTCCAGGAATGTTGGGCCTTCACCTGCACGGGCGCGCTGAACGGCTTCGTCCATCGCTTTGTGTACAGCGGCAGGGTCCATACCGTCAACCGGTGAAGACGGGATACCATAAGGGATGCCTATTTTATAAATGTCGGTGTCGGCGGTGGTACGGGCTACCGAAGTACCCATGGCGTATCCGTTGTTCTCGCAAACAAAAATTACCGGCAATTTCCAAAGGGCAGCCATGTTGAAAGTTTCTGTAAGCGCGCCCTGGCGAACGGCGCCGTCGCCCATATAGGCAACGTTTACAAACTCGGTCCCTTTATATTTCTCGGCGAAAGCGACACCTGCACCCAGCGGAACCTGGCCGCCTACGATACCGTGGCCGCCGTAAAAATGTTTTTCTTTGTCGAACATGTGCATCGAGCCGCCTTTGCCTTTCGAGCAGCCGGTAGCTTTACCATACAGCTCGGCCATTATCGCGTTTGACGATACGCCTTTTGCCATAGCATGAGCGTGGTCGCGGTATGCGGTTATCATGCTGTCTTCGGGTTTCAGCACCGACATTGCGCCGGCTAATACTGCTTCCTGGCCAATGTATAAGTGGCAAAAGCCCCTTATTTTCTGCTGCCCGTATAATTGTCCGGCTTTCTCTTCAAACCTTCTCATCAAAAGCATGGCCTCATACCACATCAGGTATGTATCCTTATTTATTTCGATTGAACTCATGTATTATTAAGAATCAATTTAATTACAATGCGCAAATCTAATTATATCTCTGAAATATAGAAACCGGAAAGGGCGCGAACCCCACGATTTTTTAAAAATACGTGTAATATTTACAATATCCCTGTAAACCAGCAGGCAGAGGACTATTTTTTAGGTAAAAATTATCGTTGGAGAATTAAAAAATTAACCAAATGTTAAAATGTTAATAACCAGCAAAATGCGACAATGCATACTATTTTTACATTTGTCTAAATAAATATGCAGCTAATTAACACTTCCGTACAAATGTTGAAAAAAAACTGTCATTTAGTTGCAAGTTTAAAAAATTTAGATAGTTTTGTAGCGAACAATAGACAGGGTGTCCAATTTAATACACAATTTGTTGGCCTAATACAACAAACTAATTGATTAAATGAAGAAAATTACTATCGTTATTGCGTTATTTGTCAGCACGTTAGCTGCCCAGGCTCAAACAAAAACAAGTCCAACTGTATCGGACGAAAAAAATCCTGACGAACAGGAATCATTAGCAAAAGATTATTTATCTCAAATTATGGGTGTGGCCATGTCGGCGACATCTAATATGAAGCTTTTCCACTTTGTGTACGATTGGATAGGTACTCCTTACCGTTTCGGCGGCGACTCACGCAGGGGGATTGATTGCTCGGCATTTACAAAAGAACTATACAGCAATGTGTTTAACATGGATATCCAGCGCAACTCGCGCGATATCTTCAGCATGGTGAGCCCTGTTAAACGCGATGAGCTGAAAGAAGGCGATTTGGTTTTCTTTAAAATACACAGCCGCAGGATATCGCACGTTGGCATATACCTGGGCAATAACAAATTTGCACATGCATCATCGCGCGGGGTAGCTATCAACAGCCTGGACGATGCCTATTATAACCGTTATTTTTACCGTGGCGGCCGCATGCTAGAGTCTTTCAAGGCAGAACTTGAAAAACAAAGCAGTGCAAGCAGCGCTGCCAGTACATCGAATAACAACTAAACTTATTATAAACCTAATTAATTTAGAATCCCTTCCTAACCAGGAGGGATTTTTTGTTTTGGGGATTTCCGGGTGTTCCATCTGTACTGTTCCGCGGAGCGGGTGGAACAGGTGGAACACTTGTGTACAGCCGGAAATTTTATTAAGATCGGGTTAAGACGCTATTATATTGTGATTAGGATAAGAAAAGCTGTGCTCTTGCCGCGGAACACTTGTACAGGTGGAACACTTTGTCCCGGGTCGGGTTTACAATGTCCGTGCTGACCGTCCGTGTTTGCCTTATATTGCCTACATTTAAAAAAACAAGATACCCATGAACGCCAAAATATTTTCCTATAAAGTTGAAGGAATATTGCTCGAACCGCACAACGAACAACTAAAGTTCAGCAAAAGCTTCGACCGCAAGGCTGTACTGGAACCCCTCAAAGAAGCCTTCGCCGCCGATAACTTTAAAATTGATGAAGCATCGTTAAGCTATAAATTGATTGATGACCAGCTGTATATTCAAGGCCTCGCTGTTCAGAATGAGGAAAAAAGGGAGGTGGGTTTTAGGTTTGGAAAGTGAGGGGGATAGGAAATTTATTCTAATGCTCTTCTTGCCTTAAACCACATATTTAAGAATCTGGCAGGTAGGCACGAATAGCATTCACGCTTGGGATCTATTACCGATAGAAGTTTGCCAGAGGCAGAAGGGTAAGTGCATTTTAAATTTTGTTTTTTTGTCGTATATTGCTTATGTATTAAACCTTATCTATAATGTTTGTTATTACCCAGAGTCGATCGTCAAAGCTTATTGAAGTGTGGCTTTTTGAAAGAAATCGATTTATAGCATCAACCTAAATATCTCATGAAACTCGATGAATTTGTAGACCAACTCTCAACCAGTGTCAAAAGCTTCATTATTTTTTATTTTACAATGTTCATCACGATATTTTTAGGTATTTGGACATTAGCGGCGCCTTTCGATATTAAGCAAACATTTCATACGTTACCTGATTTTTTAAAGGAAAGAATATTTTGGCATCTTTTACTCACGCTAATAATTTCAGCATATTTTACTCTTCTTATTGAAATATATTTTAGGAAAAGATATCATTCCATAGTATCGACAACTTTGCTCCGACGTTCAAAGTCTAACAAACGGATTTTTATAGTCGGGGCGAATACGACCGGAGTAAAAATTATAGAGAGAATATCTGAAGCCGGCTTAGTGATTAAAGGCATATATGATAAAAACTCACACGCGGCTGGTATAAAGTATGGACGAGATAAATCACTGGCCGTTTATACAAATCAATTTTCAGAGTTAAGAAGTATGTTAAACCAATGTATCGAGGAGCCTAATAACGAATATTATATTTTTTTAACCACTGAAAACCATAATTTCGTTCTTGCGGCAGATGAGATAATTAGAGGTATAAGAAAACATTCGAAAAATTTTAAATATTACAGACTAGGTATTGATTTTGAGGTTAACCCTTCATTGCCAGATATCCTTAACTTGACATCCGTGTTTTGAATCTCCCGCCGCTGTTAGAAATTTGCAACCTTGCTGTATGTAGACTGTTTTTTATTCCACGCTGTTCGAAGTTTGTAAATCGAATCAATATGCCTGTAGATTGTATCTACAGTTTCCGGTTGTTACCTTACGCATACAAACAAAATTCTGATTTTACGGTTGTGCCCACATGAAAACACATATCGTGGTCATCGAAGACAATCCTGCCTTGTTATCAGCGGTGTCAGAAGTGCTGGAGGACGCCGGTTACCGGGTAACCGCACTCAGTGCTATTGAATCGCTTGAATCCCTTACCGAGCTGCGGGCGGATTGCTTTATTCTCGACGAGCTGTTGCCTGTGGTCAGCGGGCATATTATCTGCATTATGCTGAAGTCTAAACCTGAAACGGCCGATATCCCGGTCATCCTGATCTCCGGGCACGAACAGCTGGAAAGCATTACCACACTGTGTAAAGCTGAAGCCTTTCTCAAAAAACCATTTGTGAACATTAGCCAAATTACCGGTGTAGTGGCCGCTGTTATCGAAAAGCAGCTTACTTCGTAAGTAATAGGGCTGAGTGATGCAAAGTACAAAGAAAAGGCTCGAAATGTTGCGGTTATGCTTCAGGCTAACCGGGCGTAAGTAAGCGAAAGATCTTTCTCCCAGGCGGCCCCGCCGCGGGACATTTCACCAACGCAGGTTATTTTATTGCCGTCACCAGATATTGCCATCGACACGCGCTGCGAGAATTCGGGATCATCACGCCACCATTTCAGCTGATCGCCTTCCAGGCTTACATCGTGCTTTCTTGAAATCCCGCGTTCATCGAAATAAAGCATGTAATACGTTTTCGCCTGGTCATCGCTGCCGAAGATGGCAACGCCATCCGGGAAATCCGGGTGATTGATCTCTGAATGTATAATCAGGAAAGCGCCGCCCTCATGCCACTGGCAGGTTGAGCGGCCATGAAGGGTAATGCCTGGTACCGCCGGATGTGTACCGGTCGTTTGCCATTCGCCTATAAGGAGGTTAAAAGATTGAAGGGCCGGGTTTTTTATTAGCGCTTTGCTGCCGGTTTTTGCTGTCATAATTTATAGTCTGGAATACTTATAAACAACGCAATGCCAATGCTGTTTGAGCTGCGCTCCCCGATTTATCCCCGTAAGCTTATTGTTACCAGCGCCATTGGGGCACTAAGCGATAAAATTTCCCGGTTGGGCAGAGGTGATTACTCCAAAGATGATGACCGGGAAACGGGGAGCCGGCTGTTCTTTTTTCTTTCCAGCCAGGAAGTATAGATAGTATAAAAAACGGAGGTAATGATCGCTCCCTTGAACATCCCGGTGAAGCCCCAGGCCGACAGGCCGCCGATTACACCAAGAAAAAGAACGAGAAACGGAAGCTTGCCGCTTTTTGCAATCATTACCGGCTTAACCACGAAGTCGATGACTAAAATTATAACCGTATAAACAGCAAGAATTACAACCGCGCTGTTATGGCCCTGCAAATATTCCCAGCCGGCAAGCGGTATCCAAACTATCAGCGGCCCTACCTGGATTACGCATAAAAAGAATATAAGGGCCGAGAGTCCTACAGCGAAAGGTATCCCGGCGAAAAGCAGGCCTGTCAGGCAAACAAATGCGGCGATAAATGCAGAACCCATCACGCCGATAGAAACGCCTCTTACGGCCTGTGTAATGGCTTCCAGCAGCTCACTTCCTTCCTGGCGGCTTAGCAAGTTATTAAGGGTATCTTTCACCGGAAGCAGTACATAATCGCCTCTCTCCAGCAGAAATGCCGAGATAATAATGCCTAAAATCAATTGGACTGCCACCCCGATAACGCTAAGCCCGCCGGTAACCAGGTGGTGGAGCAATACGCTCAGATCGCGACCGTGAATATGAACGACTTCCTTCGGGCTTTGCTGCAAGTCTTTCCAGAACGATGCTATGGCATCGCCGACCAGCGGAAGGTTAGTGATTTTATCAGACAAAGGGGGCAGCCCCTGCCTTTGAACGGTGCCGATCCAGCCCACCAGCTCCCTGACGTGCCGGCTTAAAGCCGAAATCAGGAAAATGAAAGGCAGGGCGATTACAGCTATCAGCGAAACCGAATAAACAACACCCGCGAGCTTTCGCCTGCCGCGGAACCAGGCGACCAGCTTGCCGTAGGGATAGGAAAAAGATACGGCAAACACCAGGGCAAAAGTGAGCACGCCCGAAAAAACTTCCAGCACCTGGAATAAAGCGTATAGTAAACCCAGGAAAAGCAAAACGACCAGAACCGTTTCGACCAGGCTTTTCGATATAGGCTTGTTGGATTCAAACATGTGATTATGCAATAAGGAATCGATGTTAGCATTTGTTTTAAATGACTAAAAATAGTGTGTTCATCATGATTTCTTTATTGGTACAATGAATTATTTAACTTTTCCCTGTTTTTCGAAGTAAAAAATGGTTTTAGCGACTGTTTTCATTGCTGTGATAGAGAGCCGTGTTGCCCGTCTTTTTTAAACGAAATGTCAAGAAATTTGTTAATCATACCTGGACCCCTGCATATTTTAAAATTGGCCCGCTAAGGCACCCAAATTAGCAGCTAATTTTGTGCTGAGGTTGATGAAATCATATTCAGATTACAAGGTTAAACAATATTTAAAACGAGAACAAACAGCAATATCACTTCATTAACGAGGGGTTTGCTGATGATTAAAAAAGGAGAAATGTTATGAAAGCTTTAGTAGTGACAGATCAGGCTGCCGGTGCAGCCGGGGTGAAATTGGCGGAGCGGCCAGAGCCGAACGCAGCGATAGGCGACGTTGTGGTTCAGGTTCACGCGTCGAGCTTCACCGGGGATGAATTATCGTGGCCGTCGACATGGATCGATCGCGCCGGTCGTGACCGCACGCCATCGATCCCAGGTCATGAAGTGGCCGGGGTGGTGACGGCACTCGGCTATGGCACAACCGGTCTTTCGGTAGGGCAACGGGTGTTCGGCCTTACAGACTGGTGTCGCGACGGCACCCTGGCAGAGTATGTGGCTGTGGAAGCGCGCAACCTCGCCCCCTTGCCGGGAGATGTTGACTTCACCGTGGGCGCGTCCCTGGTAATGCCGGGTCTGACCGCATGGCAGGGATTGTTCGATCATGGCCGCCTTCAGGCGGGACAAACCGTCCTCGTAGATGGTGCGGCCGGCATCGTCGGTTCAATGGCAGTGCAGATGGCGCGTGAGGCCGGCGCATATGTAATCGGCACGGGGCGTTCTGCCCACCGCCAGGCGGCGCTAGACTTCGGTGCACAGGAATTCGTAGACCTCGAAAACGATGTTTTAGAAGACATTGGCAAGGTCGACCTGGTTTTTGATGTGCTTGGCGGCGACATCGCAAAGCGATCTGCGACTGTGATCCGCGCCGGAGGAACGTTTGTAACTGTTGCCGGCGCGACGGATGTGCACCCTGACGGCGGCCTGTCTATTGATTTTGTCGTCGAACCCAATCGCGCCCAATTGACTGAGATCGTTCAGCGATACCGCGAGGGACGCTTGCGGACGCACGTCGGCAACATCATCACACTTGAGGATGCCGCAACGGCCTTCAATCCGGCCGGTCGGGCCCCGGGTAAGACGATCATCAGCTTTCACCGGTAAGTACCCGGCGAGACAATCACCTATTGTGCATAAAACGGGCAGCAGTTTCATCCGCTGCGGCCAGTTTTCCATAACGCCAGCCTAACTTCATTTATCTAATCGCCCTGCAAAAATATCCCCGCAGCCAAAAAGGCTTCAACCATAAACTGCGCAGTCTCCGGCCGGTTCCAGTCCCTTTGCAATTCACAGCCTATTTGGCCGATGCTGCATAATTTTGCGCCGGCTTGCTCAATTCTGCGCAGGGCCATTTCGTGCGCCACTACCGAGGTGCCGCCGATGGCATCGACAACAGTGTACACTTCGTAACCTTCTTTAATCGCGTCGAGGGTTGGATAGGTGAGGCAGGCTTCCGTCCACAATGCGCAAATAATCAGCTTTTTCCGGCCGGTGGCTATAATTGCCTCCCGCACTTCTTTGTCTTCCCATGCGTTGATGGTGGTGCGGTCAAAAGGATCTACGCCATCAAACACTTCGCGTAATTGATGCAGAATGGGCTTATTAAGCCCGGTTTTTACATTCACGGTAGAGACAATGGTGGGCAGCCCGTAAGCCTTCAACATCTTTGATAAAATAGTAATATTGGAAACTAACCGCGTTTTATCCATGGATTCGATTGTACTTATCTGTACGGGCTGATAATCAATCAGCACAAATGCGGCATTTTGTGGAGTAAGCAGGTGATCTGTTAGTTGATCACGCATTGGATAGCTACTCATCGTTTTAAATTTTTTAGCGTTAAGAAAGTGGTTAATAAATTCAATGTGCCGTTAAAGCCCCACCCAAACCCTCCCTGGTGGGAAAGGCTTTTAAGGACGGTGCAGCTAAAGTCTCCCCAACCGGGGGAGATTTAGAGGGGGCTTCGCGGGCAGCCTGGAAAAATCTGGGTTATTTACGCGAGGGATCGTTTTTCGGATCAACATAAGTCACCCCCGACGGACCAAAACCGGTGATCTCAACAATAACCGGTTCATTGCCGGTCATGGCAAAATGATTCTGCCCGGCTACCTCCGAATAAGTGCTTCCGGCAGGCAGCTTTTTGAGCTTTGCTTCATCAAATTTGTCGCCATAACCAAAGTTCCAGGTACCCGACAGCACGGTAGCCACCCGTTGGTCCGGATGCAGGTGCGCGGCGATTTTTGTATTCGGCGCTACCTTCAGTAGGATGGTGTATAAACCCGGTTTGGCAGGATTACCCACAAGCACAATTTCCTTAACAGCCGAATAATTGGATGAGCCGGGCGCGTTGGTACCGCCATTGCTTTTGAGCGTCTTTATTTCTTGCGGGTTTAGCCGGAACTGACCGTCTCTAGAAACCTGGGCATGTACAGCACCGGCAAATAAAAGCGCGGGCAGAAAAAAAGTAAGTTTGCGTAACATAAAAATGTGTTTTAAATAGTGAGAAAATATTTAACCAATCTATCCAACTTAGGTGCCGGTAATATATCTAACTGATAATCAATACACTTTTGTTTTACGTTAGCTTTTCCAGCACGATATAGCGGGGTTTTAAATGACGACCACGATATGCAGTTGTCACCCACTCCGCCTCCGCCGGTTCAAGCGTCCCGCTTGAACCCAAACTGCAGTCAGCGTCCAGCTGACATTATTTTGGCATTAACTGACCAACGCCTCACCGTAAGCGTGACGCTTACAATTGCTTAGTTCAAGCGAGACCCTTGAACCTGCGATCGGAAAAAGACTAAATCTCCAAGGTCCAACGGACCGACACATTCCAACACAGGTCGCAGGCCTTTGCCAACATCCACATAGGCCCTATCCCCTTAAGTTTTCATTATCTTATCAACCCTCAGAAATATTTATAAATTTGAGGTGCAGTTGATTAGACTATTCCAAAACGTTATTGGGTGAAGAGCGCATTACTTTTTATACTCCTTATTGCATTTTTTTTATTGCCCTTCGGTCGGCTTTATGCCCAGTCAGACCAAACGGCTGTTAACGGCGGCACTACAACTGCAGAAAATTTTAGCAGTGCAAGCTGCGCTTACAGCTGGACAAACAGCAACCCGTCTATCGGCCTTCCCGCCGGTGGTACAGGTAATATACCGCCGTTTACGGCAATAAATAAAGGGAACAGCCCTGTCAAAGCTGTTATTACCGCTACGCCTGTTCAATCGGTATTTGCTTATGTAGCCAATCAATTTTCAAATAACGTTTCGGTCGTAAACACAAAAACCAATAAGGTGGTTATCACTATCCCGGTGGGCGCCCACCCTACAGGCGTTTCGGCCAATCCCGACGGCAGTCGTGTCTATGTCACAAATAATACTGACGGTACCGTATCCGTAATTAACACGGTAACCAATAAGGTTACAACTACCATACCTGTTGGCGGCGGTCCGTACGGAATATGTGTAAGCCCCGACGGAAGCCATGTTTACGTAGCAAATTACAATTCAGCATCCGTATCGGTTATCGATGCTGCAAGCAACAACGTTACCGCCACAATTCCCGTAGGGTCATATTCATACGGTATAGCGGTAAGTCCCGACGGTAGCCGGGTGTATTCGGCCAGTTCGTACGACAACACCCTCTCGGAAATAAACACGGCTACAAATATGGTTGAAGCCACAATTCCCGTAGGGCCGCATCCATACGGCGTTATTGTAAACGCCGATGGTACACGGGTATACGTTTCCAGCGCTTACTCAAATACCATTACTGTAGTAAATACCACCGACAACACCATAGCGACAACCATTACAGGAGCTTACGTTAGCGATACGCCTGCCATGTGCCTTAGCCCTGATGGCAGTAAGCTATATTTTGTAGATATATACATATATGTAATTGACACCTCCACCAATGCTATTATATCGAGCTTTTATGGTAAAACGCCATACAGCATTGCCGTAAGCCCGGACGGTAGTTTTTTATATATGACCGACGAGAATTCAAACAGCCTGGCAACCGTGGACTTGGCTACAAATACGATTGTTAATGTTGTTGACGTAGGTTCAAATGCCATTTCGTTCGGCAATTTTGTTACGGGCCCGCCCTGTAAGCCTGTTAAATTTACTATCACTGTAAACCCAGCACCTGGTGCTGCATCCGCTATTACGGCAGGCATTGCAACGGGAAGTATTTCGGCCTGTTTTGGCACGGCATCTGCAAGCCCGCAAATTCAGCAGTTTACTGTTTCGGGCGTTAATTTAAGCGGAGATATAACTGCTGCCGCCAACGGCGGTTTTGAGGTATCGCTCACCGCCAACGGCGGATATGCAGCAAGCGTTACTATTCCGCAAACCGGTGGCTCCGTAAATAAAAAAGTGATTTATGTAAGGTCTGCAGCCTCTGATGCTGCGGGAAGCATCAACGGCAATGTGGTGTTAAGCTCAACCGGCGCGCCGGACTATAAAGTTCCGGTATCGGGCATGGTAAATGCTTTGCCAACAGTAAACCAGGTAGGTAACCAAACCGTTGCAAACGGTGCAACTACAACAGCAATCAATTTTACCGGCACCGGCAATACTTATAGCTGGACCAATGACAGGCCGGGCATTGGCCTGGCTGCGACCGGCAACGGGGATATATCATCATTCACAGCCATAAATACCGGAACTGCCCCGGTAATTGCTAACATAACGGTAACCAGCGCAAATAAACAGGCTGGTTATGAGTATATGCCTAACGAGACAACCGGCCAGGTATCCGTTATTTCGAATGTAACCAACAGCATTGTGGCAACCATTGATGTGGACGCCGGTCCTTACGGTATAGCACTGAGTCCGGACGGGAGCATGGCCTATGTGTGTAACTATATAGGTTCCTCTGTATCTGTAATTAATACGTCTACCAATAAGGTTGTGACTACAATCCCTGTTGGTTATAATCCGATTGGAATTGCCGTGAGCCCCGATGGCCGCAGGGTTTATGTATGCTGTAACGGTGGCTTGTACGTTTTAGATGCGTTAAAGAACCAGTATATTACAGGAACACCTTTAGGAAATTATGAACCAATGGGAATAACTGTTAGCCCCGACGGCAAGTGGCTGTATGTAGCAAACCCCGCCAGTAATTCACTTTTAATTGTTGATGCTGTAACGTTATTATACAGCGCGGTTAATATCCCTACTAATATTACGGATGCTGCATTTAACGTTGCGGTTAGTCCGGATGGCCGCCTGGTATATCTGACAGGAGCCGGCACAAATAACGTATATGTAATCAGCACCGCCAGCCAGTCGATTGTCAAAACGATAAATTTAAATTCAGTAGCTATCGGTATCGCATTAAGTCCCGACGGTAGCCGGATTTATGTTACAAATGAATTTACAAACACGGTTTCGGTTATTGACGCTGTAGGCGGTACTTTAATTACTACGGTAACAGTCGGCGACTCGCCGGAAGGGGTATCAGTAAGCCCCGATGGTAAAACCGTATACGTTGCCAATGCCGGTTCAGGTAACATGACGCTGATCAATACGGCAAACAACCAGGTAATCGCTACCGTTCCCACCGGCCCGGCACCTCATGCTTTAGGGAATTTTATTAAGTCCACGGTCACCTGCAGTGGGCCGCCCATTAAGTTTACCATTACGGTAAACACCGAACCGCCAACAATAACAGTAACACAGCTTTCGGGAACCATTTCAGCTTGTGCAGGCACAGCATCTGCAAGTCCGGATGTTCAGCAGTTTAGCGTATCCGGCAAAAACTTAACGGCAAACGTTGTCGCTACGGCGTCTACAGGGTTTGAAGTATCGCTTGCTGCCGCGGGCGGTTATGGCGGCAGCGTAACGCTCACCCAGGCAGCCGGCATATTAAGTCCGGTCACGGTTTTCGTACGTTCTGCTGCAAGCGCCGGCGCGGGCGCAATAACCGGCAATGTGGTAGTGAGCTCCAGCGGGGCAACAGATAAGGATGTTGCGGTATCAGGTACAATAAACGCGTTGCCATTAGTAAACATTGTTACCAATCAAACCTTAACAAATGGCGGTTTAACACAGGCTATCAATTTTACCGGCACAGGCGATACATTCACATGGGTAAATGACACCCCGGGGATTGGTTTAGCTGCAAACGGCCTTGGCGACATAGCGCCGTTTACGGCAATAAACACCGGAAGCAACGTTATAATTGCGACCATTACAGTAACTCCATCTTCACAAAACTCAAATTGCAGTGGCGATCCCGTAACATTTACAATCACGGTTAACCCCACCGGCACTCCGGGCATTACGGCCGCAGGTACTTTAACACCGCTCACCACCATTTATGGCACACCGTCAGCATCAGAAACATTTAGCGTGTCCGGCATTAATCTTAAGGCCGGTATTTTAGTCACACCCCCCAACGGTTTTGAAGTAAGTATCGACAATATAAATTTTACAGGCACAGTTTTAGTTGGCAGCAACGGTAACATTACAGCCACAAATGTCTACATCAGGTTAGCTGCAAAAACACCGGTCGGAAATTACGCCGATAACATAGTAACAAGCAGCCGGGGTGCCCGGGATGCGACTATTGCTATGCCGCTCAGTACCGTATTCCCGGCCCCGCTGACAATCAAAGCTGATGATAAAACAAAAATAATCGGCGCAGTAAACCCAATTCTTACTGCCAGCTATCATGGTTTTGTAAATGCCGAAACGCAGGCACAGCTAACCTCGTCTGCTGTATTAGCTACCACAGCGGTTACAGATTCGCCGGTTGGCTTATACCCGATAATGGTAAACGGCGCGGCATCCCCTAATTATACAATAACGCCGGTTGATGGCACGCTTACCATTATTCCAAAGGCAGTGGAAGTAATAATCCCAAACACTTTTACACCTAACGGGGATGGCGTAAATGATACCTGGAACATCGCCAATCTTAACTACTACCCAAACTGCGTAGTTAATATTTATGACCGGTGGGGTCAGAAAGTTTTTACGTCGATAGGCTATGGCAGCGCATGGGACGGTCGTTATAAAGGGCTGCCCTCACCTGTGGGCACTTATTATTATGTAATTAATCTCGAAAACGGTCTTAAACCGTTATCGGGATATGTAGCTGTTATAAGATAAACGAACTACGATCTTCCCCAGGGTCCAACTGACCGACACATTCCAGCACAGGTCGCAGGCCTGTGCAAACACATCCTCCAATCCAATTTCTCATCCCAATAAATTCCCTATCTTCGCACCGATGTAATGGCCCCATCATCAGTTGAAGAGCGCGCAGAAAAGAAAAGTGGATTTGATAAAAACGTGCCTGTTAATTTTTACAGCAATGGCATTGCTATTTTCATCGTGCAGCCAATTGCAAAATACCCCTGCCGACAGTTACCAGGCCAAGGCAAAACCCGCTCCCGTTAAGAAAGCTCCTGCCCCTGTTGTTAAACACGACACCATACAACGCGATTCATTTTGTATTGCAGCAGTAGGCGATATCATGCTGGGCACCTCCTACCCCGATAACCGCACCCTGCCACCTGATAGTGCCAAAGGAAGCTTCAAAAATGTAATCGAACACCTGCAAAGCGCCGATGTTACTTTCGGCAACCTGGAAGGTACCATGTTAGACAAAGGTGAGCCGGCGCATTACAAGCTGCACCTGCGCAGCAAGGGCTATCTGTTTCGAAGCCCCGAAAAATATGCGGCGATTATAAAAGAGGCCGGTTTCAAGGTGGTCAGTTTGGCGAACAATCATATCGGTGATTTTGGCGATACCGGCCGCGTGAATACCATGAGGGTATTGGATAAAACAGGCATCGCCTATGGCGGGCAGGTTACCAACCCTTCGGCCGTATTTAAAATCAACGGCGTTACCTACGGCTTTTGCGCTTTCGCACCAAACGCCAATACTGAATCCATCCTCGACCTCCCCAGCGCACGCGAGCTGATACAGGAGCTGAAGCAGCATTGCGATGTAGTTATCGTATCCTTTCACGGCGGCGGCGAAGGAGCAAATTTTGAGCACGTGCCGTTTAAGATGGAAAGCTTTTTTTCCGAGAAGCGCGGAGATGTGCATACCTTTGCCCACAATGCCATCGATGCCGGTGCGGACCTTGTTTTTGGCAATGGCCCCCATGTATGCCGCGCCATGGAATTGTATAAAGGGCGACTGATAGCCTATAGTCTTGGTAATTTTTGCACCTATACCAGTGTGAGCGTAGCCGGTGTTTGCGGTCTGGCGCCTATATTAAAAGTAAACGTCAACAAAAAAGGCGAATTTCTAAATGGCAAAATTATCTCGGCCCAGCAAACACATTACAACGGACTGCAGCTGGACACCCTGAACAAGGCGGCCAAACGCATTAAATTTCTTACAGAGACGGATTTTCCACAGTCGGGATTATCTATCAGTGATGATGGGATAATCGCTAAAGCGGATGGCACGCTGCAGACGCAGGTTAAAGAATAAGATTTAAGGCCGACAAAAATCGGCAACCCGCATCCGTCAAAACCCCTAAAATCTCCTTAGTTCCGACTACACCTCATCTTTCGTCGTTCTCACCAAACTTATCCCCGTAAAGAAAAATAAGATGGAGATTATTCCAGTCACAATAAGTGTTGTGGTTTGCCCGGAGTGGTTAATAACTTCAACACCGGTGTAAATAAGGCCGATAATTCCCAATACGGTAAGTATGGCCCCGAAGGTTCTTTTTAAGTTCATGGTTGGTAGTGTATCTTTTATATAGCTTTTTTTCAAAAACAAATAGCACACCAATAATTTATTCTACATTTATAATATCTAATATTAACCGATATGACCGCACAATACGCTTCTTTGATTGTCGTTTTCGTTTTACTGGTAATTTTGTTTTCCTCATTTGTGTCTGTAAAACAAGGCACTATCGTAGTGATTACAGTGTTCGGCAAGTATCGCCGCATACTTACACCGGGTTTAAACTTCAAAATCCCGTTCATCGAAAACATCTATTCAAAAATATCTATTCAGAACCGCTCCGTCGAGCTGGAGTTCCAGGCCGTAACTTTCGACCAGGCCAACGTTTATTTTAAAGCGATGTTGCTGTATTCCGTGTTGGACCAGCAGGAAGAAACCATCAAAAACGTAGCCTTTAAGTTTGTAGACGAACGTAATCTTATGCAGGCCCTTATCCGTACGGTTGAAGGTTCCATCCGCGCATTCGTGGCTACCAAAAGGCAATCGGAAGTATTGATATTGCGCCGCGATATTGTTGAACACGTTAAGGAACAGCTGGATGTAATTCTTGAAGGCTGGGGCTACCACCTGCAGGATTTACAGCTGAACGATATCACCTTCGACGACGTTATTATGAAATCCATGAGCCAGGTAGTGGCATCAAACAACCTGAAGGCAGCCGCCGAAAACGAAGGTCAGGCCCTGCTGATAACCAAAACCAAATCTGCCGAGGCGGAAGGTAATGCCATTAAGATTTCCGCCGAAGCCGAGCGCCAGGCATCACAGCTGCGTGGCCAGGGTGTGGCTTTATTCCGCGAGGAAGTGGCCAAAGGTATGTCTGTAGCTGCAAAGGAGATGAAAGACGCCAATATGGATACTTCTGTTATCCTGTTCACCATGTGGACAGAATCTATCAAACATTTCGCCGAAAACTCAAAAGGCAACGTAATATTCCTTGATGGCTCAACTGATGCCATGCAACAAACCATGAAACAAATGATGGCGTTAAACCAAATGCAGGCTACTACGTTAAAGAGCAAGTAACTTTGGGGATTAAGAGTCAAGAACCAAGATTAAAGCCGGGCATCAGATTGTGGCTTTCTGAACGTGCAACAACTCTCGGTATTTAACGTTTTTTGTCTTGATTCTTGATTCTTGACTCTTGATTCTTGACTCTAATGAAAGAAAGATTTGTGAGATTGATTTGTCTTGGAATATTGTGCTTTTATGGGATTGCCCATGCATCAGCGCAAACCCAGGAATTCCACCAGCTAACCGCTGATGATTTTAAAGGCGCACCCCGCAGCGATCAGTTTACCGTGGCGTATACCAACTGCTCCATAAACTTTCACTACCAGGCCCGCAGGGAAAGAAATTATTACCTGCTCGATTTTAATATAGGGCTTACGCTCAATAACTATAAATCGTGGCTTGATAAATCGCGCGTAACATCCCCGGTGCTGCTGGCCGAGGTGCTTAAACATGAGCAGGGCCATTATAACATTGCCTACATGGAACAGCAGGAATTGTTGCGCGCCCTCCGGAAAAACGTTTTCTATTCCGATTACCAAACGGTTGCCCAGGCCATCTTCGACCGTATCGACGCCAAATACAAGCAGCTTAATTTAGATTACGATGCCGATACCCAGCACATGCAAAACCGTGCGCAGCAGTTAAGCTGGGACGCTTATTTTAAAAAGAGGCTGACTTATATGCCGGAGGAGTAACATCGCCAAACATCAAAAAAGGGCCATCGGCCCGGTAGATATTGTAGCCCCGGGTTTCAACCCGGGGTAAGTAAGTTCATCAACAAAATTAACAGTGCCATCGGCACGATCCATATTAGGTATACAGCTTCGAAAACATGGGCCGAACCTATGGTTCTCAACCGTATTTCGTGTTTTCACCACAGGTTGAAACCAGTGGCTACAATATCTACCGGGCCGATGGCCCTTTGAATATTTGATGACGCATTTATTAGTAAACTCTACAGGAAAAATATGAGTCTTCTTTAGTTGTGAATCAAACCAACTCTTTTATTATCCCCTTACACCCCTTTTCAATCATCTGGAAAACCGGCTCAAATTGCGCATCATCATAATACGGGTCGGGTACTATCCTATCGCCTAATAAAAGCCTAACCTTTTTGCGGTCTTCATCGTTGCGGGCCAACGATAAAATATCGCGCAGGTTATTCTTATCCATCACGACGATGTGGTCGTAATAGTCAAAGTCGTTTACCCTAAACAACCGGCAAACCTGGCCGCTGATGTCGATACCATGTTCCCGTGCGGTGCGGGTTGAGCGGCGGTCGGGCCCTTCGCCCACATGCCAGTTGCCCGTGCCGGCGGAATCAACTTCCCAGTCGAGGCCTTGCGCTTTAGCCAGGTGTTCCATAATACCATGTGCCAACGGTGAGCGGCAAATATTGCCGAGGCAAACCATGAGGAGTTTCATTTTGGTTGGAGCTTAAAGCTAAAAGCAGAAAGACCAAGGCTTTTTTGCTTTTAGCTTTGGTCTTTTCGCTTTTGGCTGCTATTTAAAAATTTCATTCAACACCCCAGCCAATCTTACACCACCTTTCAGCATTTGGCTGTTGAGCGTTTCCAGGTAGGCGAAATTATATTTGTAACCAAGGGGAGCCTTAAGCATGGGGTCACTATAAATTTTTTCAGCAAGTTGGTTCGATTCGTAAAGCCATTCTGATATCGGCGCTTTCTGCCATTCGGCGCGCTGTGCAGCAGTAGTATGGTTAATGGCAGTTGCGTACTCAGTAAAGCTTAATTGCTGAAAATCTATCAGCTGAGAATCCCAAACCGAATGTAAATTAGTATCGTTGTTGAACCATTTTACTTTGATATCATTCCCGCCCTTATCTTCGGTATGACCGGTATGCAGGGGTTGGTGTACATCCTCAACAATATGGATCACCATGCGCAGGTAAAGCAGTTTATTTTCTTTACTCACGTCTTTCTTTTTTAATTCAGAAATAAGGAAATTCAATTTGGTATACGCATCAACATTCTTATCGCTTGCCAGGTATTGCTGCATTTCGGGCAGGGTATACGCCTTATCAAAATCAACAAAGTGCCAGTTGTACAGGTACCTGTAATTATCATCCGACTTAATAAAATCGGCCCAGTTACTGGCCATGGCTATGGATTCATTACCCAGAATTTCTTTGATGGCTTTACGGGCCTGGGGGCTTAGGTAGCTGTCTGCAATTTGTCCGCAAATACGGTGGCCTTGCGTGCCCCAGGCCATAGTTTGCAGCGGCACGTAAAACAGGGCTAAGCCCAGCGCAATAATTCTCAAAAATTTTGTTTTCATATTATAGCGGTTTTGGAACACAGGATGTTCTTTTAATAAGATGTGCAGTTATCGGTATTATGTTCGACAGACTGGTAAATTGTACAAGCGAATCCGTCTTTTTGCTGATTTTGAAATACTCTTCGTAAGAGCCCCAGCGCAGGCAGGTCTTTTCGTCCTTCACACTTTTATCGGCCTTGCAAAATTCACCCTTCATGCGCAAGGTGTCATGCCGCTGTTGGTAGGTACCTTTCCAGTACTCCGTCCATTGGCCTGCCGCCATACAGCTATCGCCGCTGGTGTTTACCTTGCTATGGGTTTCTATCTTCACAAAAAAGGAATCGCAGCTAAATTTGAGGTTGTAAAGCGAATAGGCGAGCAGTTTTTTTTGTGCGGGAACAGAGTCCTGCAGCCATTCCCCCTGTATCCAGCTTTGCCCGGTTGTTTGCTTGTTGGGATTAAAGCCGCAGGAGGTGGTGAAAGCCGAAAGCAAAAAGCCCAAAGCCATTAGGAGGTGAAAGCTGAAAGACGAAAGGCGAAAGGTGCTTTGCATTGTTTTATGAAGTCCCTCTCCTTTGGAGAGGGATTTAGGGTGAGGCGAAACGAGTATTATTTCAAGCTTCCAATCATATCTTCAGGGCGTACCCATTGATCAAACTGCTCGTTAGTTAGCAAATTCAAAGCCAGCGCCGCTTCACGCAGCGACAGGTTTTCCTTTAATGCTTTTTTGGCGATTTTGGCAGCATTCTCATAACCTATATGCGGGTTCAGCGCGGTAACCAGCATCAGCGAGTTCTCCAGGTGCTTTTTGATGCCCTCATAATTCGGTTCGATACCGACAGCGCAATGGTCGTTAAACGATGTGCAGGCATCGCCAATTAAGCGCGCCGACTGCAAAAAGTTGGCCGCCATTACCGGCTTAAACACGTTCAGCTCATAGTGGCCGTTTGCTCCGCCTATAGATATGGTGACATCATTACCCATTACTTGTGCAGCCACCATGGTAACCGCTTCGTTTTGGGTTGGGTTAACCTTGCCAGGCATAATAGATGAACCCGGCTCATTGTCCGGAATATGTATTTCGCCAATACCCGAGCGCGGGCCAGAAGCCAGCATGCGGATATCGTTGGCAATTTTCATTAGTGATACGGCAATCTGTTTCAACGCACCATGACTTTCCACAATGGCATCATGTGCAGCCAGCGCCTCGAATTTATTCTCGGCAGTGCGGAATGGCAGGCCGGTAAATTGGGCGATATATTCAGCAACCTTAACATCATAATCTTTTGGAGTATTGATACCGGTACCAACGGCGGTGCCACCAAGCGCAAGTTCAGAAAGATGGTCGAGGGTGTTGCGCAGGGCTTTTAAACCATGCTCCAACTGTGATACATAGCCCGAAAACTCCTGGCCCAAAGTAAGCGGAGTAGCGTCCATCAGGTGTGTACGACCTATTTTTACAACGCTCTTAAATGCTTCAGATTTTGCCTTCAGCGTATCGCGCAGCTTTTCGATGCCTGGTATAGTAACATCAATCACCATTTTATAGGCGGCGATGTGCATAGCAGTTGGATAGGTATCGTTTGACGATTGTGATTTGTTCACGTCATCATTCGGGTGGATAAAGGTTTTGCCTTCGCCCAGTTTATTACCGGCCAAAACGTGCGCACGGTTGGCAACAACCTCGTTCACGTTCATGTTCGATTGTGTGCCCGAGCCGGTCTGCCAGATAACCAGCGGAAATTCAGCGGCAAGCGAGCCTGTTAAAATTTCATCGCAAACCTGCGCAATCTGGTCGCGTTTTTCGGCAGGTAATACGCCGCAATCGGTATTGGTATAGGCGGCTGCCTTTTTCAGGTAGGCAAAAGCGGCAACGATTTCCTTTGGCATGGATGCTTCCGGGCCAATTTTGAAATTATTACGCGAACGCTCGGTTTGCGCGCCCCAGTATTTGTCGGCAGGTACCTGTACCTCGCCCATGGTATCGTGTTCAATTCTGAAACTCATGGTATTTGTATTTTTTGCAGGGCAAAGGTATGGGTTTGAGGCGAAAGCTGAAAGGTAAAAGCTGAAAGCATAGCAAAACCGTTACAGAGGGGTTTTGGGTAGATACTACACGATGTAACCCTGTATTCGTTGTCGTTTTCGCGATGGGTGTTACCCCGTTGGGGTATTAAGTTTTAGGTTCTTCCTTAATCTAATTTCCCTGAAAGGGATACATCCGTCAGCGCAGGGCATCGCCCTGCGTCACCAGGACAGATATAAAACATACAAAGTTCCATCCTCTCAAAAAAACATTTCACTGGCAAGTAGCCCTTTATTTCTTTATCTCATCCATCGTCACCACCCTGTATTTTACATCAAGCCTTTGCGCGTTTTCTTCGACGGTTTGGGAGAAGCCAGCTTTTTTTCGCCGCTCGTTTACGGTTGCCGCATCTTTGATTGGCCAAACAAAGCACGCATTCTTGTCCGTTTTTAACATTCCACAGCTAACTTGTGTGCCATAAACCTGCTCCTTATTTTGTTGCATCAGGTTCCTGTCGAGCATCATGGCGTAAAGGCGGAAGGGAAGTTCGCCGCTTTCAGCGGCCTTTTTTATCACACCGAAATATTGTTCAATTTTAGGAGAGTGCTGCAGCACATACCAGGCAGTTTCGTTTGCCGGAGTATCTACTAGTGCTTTGCCGGGGTAGCCATATTTTTTAATCACACCTTCAATAAAAACCAGGTTGAGTGAATCGAGCCGGTTTTGCTTTGCCCAGTAACGGCCATTTGCCTGCCGTACGGTAAGCGACAACGTCTTGGCGATGGAATCGGCTTTATTTGGGTCCATCAGCAGGGTTAACGTATCGCGGTAAAGTTGGTCTTTAACCATAACGCTGTCCAGCTGCTTTTTCAAAACAACGTTAAGTTTTGACTGGCCACAAGCGCCGGTCACGAATGGCAGCAAAAGAATTATAAAAAGCTTTCTCATAAGCAATGATTAGAACAGGTGATATGCTAAGATAGCTAAATGTGGCTATAACTGTATGCTTGGGTGCGAATCAAATTGTCGCCTCATTGGCCACTAACGCCGGGTTTCAACCCGGCGCTAAAACATCGGCCGAGCCTACGGCTCTTTAAGAAATCTATAAGTAAGAAAACTTCAAATGACCCGAATTAAAGAGCCATCGGCTCGATTCATGTTATAGCGCTGGGTTTTAACCCAGCGCGAATTAGCGATAATTTGATTTGCACCCGTATACCTCTTGACCTTATTACTTTCCGGCGGTAAATTACCTGGCTAATGGTCCGAATGCTAACTCCCGCCGATTGTTTACTGTTTATGGCTTGTGTATATTTAGCCGGATGAAGAATTTTATGGAACTAAACAAAAGAACAATGAAAACTTCCGTGAAATCCCCATTAATAACTGCCTGTTTTATCATCCTGTTTTGGCTGCTAAATATGCCTGCGTTCTGCCAGATAATGGTACAGGAAAAAGGTGATAAATTAGAAGTTTACGACCATTATAAACTGATCGACACTCTGCATGCGACACCTCAGCAAATAGCCAAAGTACATCAAATACAGCGGGTAAAACAACTTGTCAACGAGCATTATTACTACGATTTCCCGTTCTCCAGGAACATCGGCATCAGGTTCGATAACAGCGGAAAAACAAAAAGCGAAATTTATGAAGGCAAAGATTGGGGTGATGGCTATTTTTTTAAAAGTGTAATCATTGATGGTAATTGTGATGTAGAATTTACTGCCCTTGATGTCACCGAAAAAAACGCAGCCGATTACCGCTATCGCGTTGTACAAAATGGCACCCAGGAACTGGTGACCTGGACTACCCCCTCGATTTTCAAGCACACTGTAGATAAACGGTTTAAATATGCTTACCTCGGCCGCTTTCCTTACGTCGAAGGCCAGGTGTTGAAAGTGGAAATCTACAATGTAAAAAACATTAAGCAGCAGGACGCTATGCTGGTGGACTGGCGCAAGGTTGTTCCAGCCGATGTATATGGAACGGTACAATATACCAACCCTATTTACCGTAAGCTCGATAATGGCTTGGTGGGAGGCGCTTTAACTGAGGTGAAGCACGCAGCTTTTAAGCACACGATCATGCTTAATGGCAAGCCGTTTGAAGTTCCGTTTCCTGCTTCGCAGAGTTTTATCGAATCGCCATCGAAAAACGATATTCGAATAAGGCTGGGCGACTCGTTGCAAAACATCGATTTTGACATTAATAACGGCCACAAGCTATACAATTACCGTGTTTACCTGATGCGGGACATAGATGGCCAAAAAGATACGACTGATTTTGGTGAAACGAATTCTCATTTTTTATTATACAAAGAATTTTGGAAGACGCCCGGTAAATATAAAATTACCTTTACACCAAAAATTCATAGGCATGGCGGTCAGCCTATAACCGTGTTGCACAACCTGGCAACCAGCATCAGCTTTACTGTGTTGCCGCCATTAAATCAATCGCACAGCATCAACATAAAAACGTTTTTGCTAATCATCTTTATTATGCTGACTACCGGCGCATATATGTTTGTTCAATACAGGGCCGGTCAGAAAAAGAAGCTGGCCGCAGAAGCACAAAACCGGCAGATCGCTACGCTGCAACTGCAGTCGGTACGTTCACAGCTGAACCCGCACTTTATGTTTAATGCACTTGCCGGCATTCAAAATTTAATCAACAAAAATGAAATTGACCTTGCCAATAAATACCTGGCCCGCTTTGCCCGCCTTACCCGGAATGTATTGGATGATGGCAATAAAGAGCTTACGTCGATAGAGCACGAAACCGATTTGCTGAATGATTACCTGCAAATGGAACAAATGCGCTTCGGGTTTCAGTATCAAATCGACATCGACGATATAGACCAGCAGATAGAAATACCCGCCATGCTGCTGCAGCCCTTTGCCGAGAATGCTGTTAAACATGGCGTGTCTACCTTAAAAGAAAAGGGCCTGATTAAAGCTTCCATTATAAAAAGTAAAACGGATTTAATCATAACCATCAGCGACAACGGGAAAGGGTTTGGCGATACAAAGGCCACCGGCCTGGGTACTAAACTCTGTGAAGAAAGAATAGCCTTGCTTAACCGCATCTATAAAAATACCGTTATCTTGCTAAAAACAGACACCGGCGTAAACGGCACAACCGTAACCATCGAATTGAAAAACTGGCTATAAACATGAGGGCACTTATTGTTGACGACGAAGCATCCAACCGCGAAAACTTACAGCAGCTATTACATACCTATGCGCCCGATGTGGAAATATGTGCATCAGCAGACGACGTAGAAACGGGGCTGAAAGCTATACAAGCCGGCCGGCCGCAATTGATATTTTTGGATATTCAATTACATAATCAATCCGGCTTCGACTTGCTGAAACAATTGGGCGAAATAAGCTTTGAGATAATTTTTGTAACCGCCTATAACCAATATGGCATACAAGCTGTAAAATTTGCAGCGCTCGATTATCTTTTAAAACCGATAGATGTTGACGAGCTGGTGACCGCGGTCGAAAAGGCCCGCAAAGCCATTCAGCTAAAACAAAAAAACGAGCGCCTGGGATACCTGCTAGAATACTTAAAGGGCGATACCCAGGCGAGTCCGCGTATAGCCTTGCCGCTATTTAACGAAACCCGCTATGTAGAGGTAGCCGACATTGTCCGCTGCGAAGCAGACAATACCTATACGCGGTTTATATTGAATAGCGGCGAGCAAATACTGGTTTCAAAAACTCTGAAAGAATACGCCGCTATGCTGGGTAACCATAACTTTTTGCGCACGCATCAGTCGCATTTGGTTAATGCTGCCTTTATAAAAAGCTGGCTGCGTGAAGATGGTGGCAGCCTGTTGCTGAACGATGGCACGAAAGTCCCGGTATCAAAGCTGAATCGGGAAAAAATTAAAGAAATGCTGGCGGCTAAATTTAAGTTGTAAATTAGCGACACGACTTATCCCCCATCATGAAAATCAAAAAGAGGCTTTTACTGCTATTGCTGCTTACGCTTATCGGTTCTATTTTATTTGTACCATTTATTGTCGCCGGGGATGATACCATAAAAGGTGCTTTGATTTTTAGAACTACCGCCATTTTTACCCTTGGATCATTAGTGGTTATTGCCTTAACAGGATGGGGTGGCCTCGTATTTACGGACAAACTAGGTATACCTATGCCTATATTAAGAAACTGGGAGCTTGGCGAAAATGTCAATAATAATGACATTAAAAGCATCGTCGGCATCTCGGCTTTTACTGGAATATTGGTTGCCGGATTGGCTTTGGCAGGTAATTACTTTATGCATCCTCCGGTAAACCGTGGCTCATTGCTTGTGCGCATAGATACGGCAATATGGGCGCCGCTGGTTACGGAAACGGTTTCGCATTTATTCCTTTTGTCAGGCTTAATTTTGCTGATAAAAAATAACTGGATATCCATAATCATCAGCGGGCTTTTCTTTGTGGCATTGTTTCATCTCAATTCAGCATTCAGTCCGGCAATGGAGATTTATTTGGCCGCTGTAAATTTTGGCGCTGCGGTGGTTACCGGTTATTTATTTGTGAGAAAAGGATTTGAAGCAGCGGTTTTAACGCATATGGTGATGCATTTGATTTTGCTGGCGGTGAATGTGTGATAATAAACCCCTATTAGAATCAACGTAGAGATTCTGTGAATTATTAATCACGATGTTTATATTCGCAAGATGTAGTGAAAAATGGTTTATCGATTTGCAAATCCCCATTGAAACCCACCGGCTCCAAATTCTATAAAACACCTTTATTTGATGGCCTGGAAGCCTTGGATGCCACCAACTACAAGATATCGTTTCCGGCGCATTTTCATCCTACATTTAACATTACCCTGGTTTACGACGGTGTGTTTCAAAGCAGGCTAAAAGATAAGGATGTTAGCGCCGCTCCCGGCAGCATATTAATAACCAACCCGCTCGAAATACATGCCAATCCTTTTGAAAACGGTAACAGCGTTTCCTTTTTTACATTTTACCTGTCGCCGGATTTTATGAATCATGCCGATGGCAGGAAGGATATTATATTTAATGAAAGGGTAATTGATGATAATGCGTTGTTCAACCGGCTAAACACGCTCGCACAATGCATCAAGGCAGGCGGGGATGGAGCGAACTACGAACAAAAATTCGGCGAAACGCTGCACTTGTTATCTACCAATTATGGCGCGGATAATCTTGATGAAGAAGATGCCGGTTACCAGTTATTTGAAGAATACCTCGCCGAAGAGCACCTGAAATTTTCGCTCACCGAAGCCGCCAAACAATTCGGTATCGATAAATTTAAATTCCTCCGCATATTCAAATCGCAAACCGGCCTATCGCCCAATAATTACTTCAACCTTAAACGCATCGAAAAAAGCAAGTTATTACTGGCCGAGGGCGCCGACCTCCTTGCCATAGCCATCGACCTTGGCTTTTATGATGTGGCACATTTCTGCAACCAATTCAAAAAATTCACCGGCATATCGCCGATGGCTTACAAAACAGGATTATAAGATTCATAGCCCAACTCTAAACAGTTTCCAGTGGATTAAGAAGTATCCCCAGGTTTTGAGGATAAGTAAAATCGATGGCCCATAGGGCCTACCGCTTTGTAGAAAACATATTGAACAAGAATATTGCCTCGTAGAGGTTACCCAACCGTTGGACAGGTAATCAATCCGCATTTGGAACGCGCCGTATATCGACGTAAGGTAACCTCTACGAAGCACAAAAACACTTTTGTTTTATAGCTACAAAGCGGCAGGTCCTATGGGCCATTAAAAGTTCCAGATGAAAAGATTTGTGCATTCAGTAGTGCGATAAAAGGGCCCTTATAACTACTGCAATATTTTACAATAGAAGCTTAGGCCACCCCGGTAATTTTGTACCAGTTACCGCAAGGTAGCTTATCAAAATTATCAGTAAAATAAAATGAAAAAGCTCATCATCCTTGTCCTGGTGTTTACTTCGGTAAATACCTTTGCCCAGTCTTACACATCTAAACAATATAAAGCCGACTTTAACTATTTCTGGAATACCATCGACAGCAATTACGCCTATTTTGCCAAAAAGCAAATTAACTGGACAAACCTTAAAAATACATACAGCCAACGGGCAGATACCATCAATTCCCGCAATTCATTCGTTACGCTGCTGGAAGATGCCATTTATGAATTGTACGACCACCATTGCTCCCTGCGTACCAATACCAAATTTTCAAGACGCCTCGTGCCAACATCAGCCGATATATGGGCTGATTATTTAAGTGGCAGGCCAATAATCAGGGAAGTACGCAAGGGCTTTGGCGCAGAAAAAACCGGCATTAAAGCAGGTATGGAAGTAATTGCCGTGAATGATATCCCCGTTGCAGAAGCTATCAAACCCTTTATGGGCCACAACGCCAACGCTGAAGCCAAAAGCTTTGCCTTGCGATTGGTGCTGGCCGGCGACCATCATACCAAAAGAAAAATCACGATTAAAACAAGTGGTATCGTTAAGGATTATTTCCCAGACGAAGACGGCCTGGCGCTGGAAAACGTGCATTATAATGCAATGGTTGAATCGCAGCAGGTTGGCGACATAGGGTATATCAAAATCAATAATTTTCTGTTCGATAACAGCCTTATTGCAAAATTCGACAGCGCATTGAATACTCTTTTAAAAACCAAGGCTATGGTTATCGACCTGCGGGAAACACCCAGCGGCGGAAACACTTCTGTAGCCCGTGCCATTTTGGGCAGATTTATTACCCAGGAACATATCTACCAAAAACATGAGCTGCCCGGCGAAGAACTGGAAACCGGTATAAAAAGAAGCTGGATTGAAATAGTTTCGCCGCGCGGCGTTGCCTACACGCATCCGCTCGTAATCCTCGCCGACCACTGGACCGGCAGCATCGCCGAGGGCATTACCATCGCATTCAACGGCATGAAAAGGGCGACCGTTATCGGAACTGAATTAGCGCGGCTAAACGGCGCTGTTTACAGCTTCGAAATGCCAAATACCAAAATCGGTTTTAATATTACCGCCGAAAGGTTATATCACATAAACGGCCGGCCACGCGAATTATTTAAACCAGCAATTGAGGTTGATGTAACCAAACAAAAGCCAGTACCTGACGGGGATGTGATATTAAATAAAGCAATCTTATTTTTGAAGAATAAAATCCGTTAAAACATGCCACATAAAATCAATTTCGCCAGCGAGAATTATGCCCCGGTCCATCCGCAGCTAATGGAAGCGCTTATAGAAGCCAATACAGGTAACCAACCATCATATGGGAACGATGACATTACCCGCGAGACCGTTCAGCTATTCAAAAAAATATTTGGTGATAATATCGATGTCCACTTTGTTTTTAACGGAACCGGCGCTAACAACTTTGGGCTAAGCTGTATGGTTGAACGGCATCATTCTATCTTCTGTTCCGATGTTGCGCACTTATATGTTGATGAATCCAATGCCCCGGAAGCGGTACTTGGATGCAGGCTTTACCCGGTAAAATCTGCCAACGGGAAAATCATTATCGATGAACTAAAAAAATCGATAAAACGAATCGGCGATGTGCACCACCCGCAGCCAAAAGTGATATCGCTTACACAGCCTACGGAATACGGCACGGTTTACACACTTGACGAGCTAAAAGCGATAAAAGATATTTGCACAGCAAACAATATGTTGCTGCACGTGGACGGTGCACGTTTTTTTAACGCCGCCGCCGGATTAAATGTATCTCTTGCCGCATTAAGCAGCGAAGCAGGCGTAGATGTGCTTACACTGGGCGGAACAAAAACCGGGCTTATGTTTGGCGAAGCTGTGATATTTTTCAACCCTGCAGCCAATAATCCTTATCGCTTTAATTTAAAAAGGAGCATGCAGCTGGCCTCAAAAAACAGGTTTATCGCAGCCCAGTTTAAAAGACTACTACAAGATAATTTGTGGCGCGAAATAGCAGCGCATACCAATACCCTCGCTAAGGAGTTTCAAAAACAAGTTGCAAGCATCCCCTCGGTCAACGTGGCTTACCCTATTGAAACCAACGCCGTATTTTTAAATATGCCGCGGGAATTGTACGACAAAATGCAGCAATACGCCAATTTTTACTTTTGGAACGATGATAAAAGCGAAGCCAGGTTGATATTCTCGTTTAATAATACCATTGAGGAAATAATGGAATTTGCAACGGGATTGCGTGAAACTAAACTTACGAAGTTTTAGAAACCTCGTAAGTTTAGAGAGTAAGCTTTTAGGAAAATTTTATTGATCGTCGTTATCGTTATCGGCGGCTTTTTTAGTAGCCATCGCCAATACTGGTTTGCCAATAACCTTATAATTGCCTTCACCTTTAAGTATCTGGGCGATTTTGTCCTTATCCTGCATGATTTTTACAGCCTGGGCAAGTTCTTTATCGTATTTAAAATTTGTCTCGTAACGGCCCTTTTCAAAGTAGTAGCGGGAAGATATTTCATTTTCCAGCACTTGTTTAATCTCATCTTTATGCTGTTGCAGGTCGTTTTTCTTGCTGGCCATCATTTTGGCTTTCAGTGCATCGTATTCGCTTTGTATTTCGCCGAACTGCTTTTCCTTGGTCGCTTCGTTTTTAAGGCTGGTCAGCACCTTTTCTGAGGTGGTGGTGTAGCTATAGTTTTTACCATCTAAAAACTTCACAAAGTCGGCGTAGTCTGCATCAGCTAAACTGAATTTTCCGCCTGTCGGTATAGTCGGATGCGCATCGCGGTAATGGTTGGCGTAATCAAAAATAAACAGCTTGCTTACCAGCGCCTGGGTAACATTGGCGAAACGCTCCTGTTTTACAAAAACATCCGGATAAATGCCGCTGCCATCATAAACGGAACGGCCATTTTTGGTTTTAAACTCATGAATAAGGGAATCGGCAACCTTTACTACGCTGCCGTCATCTTTACGATGGGTGTAGTCAATTTCCTGCACACAACGCCCGGACGGAACAAAGTATTTGGCAATTGTAATTTTTACCAGGCTATTATAAGGCAGGTTAAAAGTTTGCTGCACCAACCCTTTACCATAGCTGCGCTGGCCTATAATAATGGCGCGGTCCAGATCCTGCAGCGAGCCTGCAACAATCTCGGATGCCGAAGCAGAACGGCTGTTTACTAAAACTACCAGCGGTAAGTTCGGCTCAAGCGGGGCGCTAACGGTATTATACGTGAAGTTCTTCTCCTTTATCTTTCCTTCTTGCGATACAACCTCTACATCTTTCGGCACAAAAAGATTTACAATTTTTACTGCTTCCTGCAATATACCGCCGCCGTTTGAGCGCAGGTCGAGGATGATGCCGTTTGGCTTATTCTTTTCAATGTCTGTAAGGGCTTTGGTAACCTCATCGGCAGAGTTTTCGAGAAATTTATCGAGCTTGATATAACCCATATTACCATCCACCATACCAGAATAAGATACATTGGGTTGCCTGATTTCGTCGCGCATCAGTGTTTTGTCAACCGGTTTTGCGTCACCGTCGCGCTGCATGGTGAGCTTTATGTTAGCTCCTTTTGCACCTTTCAGCAGCAGGCTTACCTGGTCGTTGTTTTTACCATCAAGCGGAATGTCGTTTATTTTCAGCATCTGGTCGCCTGGCCTGATGTCTGCTTTTTGGGCCGGGAAGCCCTGGAAAACATCAGATACATATACCTTATTGCTGCGTACAAATATACCGGCGCCTATGCCGCCATATTGTGTACTTACATAGTGTAGCTTATAATCTTCAATTTCAGATTCAGGGACGAATTCCGTGTATGGATCCAATCCATCAAGCATGGCATCTACGCCGGTCTTTATCATTTTTGTTGAATTGATATCATCAACATAATTGATATTAACTTCTTTGTAAACAGATGCAAATACATCCAGGTTTTTCGACAACTGGAAAAGGTCGTCTTTAAAGCTAAATGCCCCCGCAGCAATCACCAATATGCCGCCAATAAGCAGCTGTTTTTTATGCCTGTTCACAATACCCTTATTCATCCTAAAAGTGTTAAAAATATAAAACTACAAAAAAGCACGATAGTTTTAATTATCCCGCTGTTTTACAAACGGTTATTATCGATGTTAACTAACGCTTTTTTCAGGGTAAATAGTACGTAGTTTCTGTCGCGGTTTACCAATTGCATCAAATTTGTTATCAGGGCGTCCTCCTGGCCTTCGCTGTATTGCAATTGCTGGTCGCTAAGGTTATTGTATTTACGCTGGATTTTAATTTTTACACGTTCCCACTCTTTGTTAGAGATACTGATTTCGGCCATCTTAAAATTATTTTCAACAAAAATATAAAAATACAACGTGCCTGCTATTAATTTTTTGGCAAGGCTATTGTTAGGGCAATGTAATTAATTACTGAATTACGCGTTTGGTAACTTAATTATAGATAACGGGGCCGATTACCCCTCAAGGCGGCCCCAATCAGAAACTAAATTTACATTACTTATGAAAAAGATTTTATTAAGTGCAGCCATACTGTTAGCAGCATGCATCAGTGTAAACGCACAAGTATCAGTAGGTATTAAAGGCGGTGTTAACTTCTCAAAAATCAATACCGATAACTTAAGTTCATCAACCCGTACGGGTTACCAGGCGGGGCTTTTTGCGCGTTTTGGCAGCGCACTTTACCTGCAGCCCGAACTTTATGTTAGCGGCACAGGCGGCGATTTCCACTCCAGCGATAACTCGGTGAGCGGCCACGCCAGTTTCACTAATTTAAATGTTCCGCTGTTATTAGGTCATTCATTCGGCGAGAAAAACCTGAATTTCAGGATTATGGCCGGTCCGGTTTATACTTCGGTGCTAAGCAAAAACCTTTCGCAGAGTCTACAGGATGCGTATGCTGATTTTGGCCATTATAAAAACAGCACACTTGGCTTCCAGGCAGGCGCCGGTGTTGATATCGGAGCTATTACTGCCGACCTTCGCTATGAAGGCGGCCTGACAAAAATCAACTCCGACTTCGGCCAGCGCCAGAACCTTTGGGCCTTGAGCATAGGATTTAAGATACTTTAATTGTATTAGTTGGAGAGGTTGTAGTAGTTTACAACTTTTATAGCATGAAAAGTCCTGGTGTAAACCCGGGACTTTTCTTTTTTGGGGAAAATTGATTTGCATGGTTAAACTTGTCGTGGTTATGCAAGGTGATGCCCCGCGCTGATAGATGATGCCCTTAAAAGGCCGAAGGGTAGCCGGAGAACTCTTTTGCAATTACAAAGCTTTGTAAGAACAGAAAACACGCTAATCAATCCCTGTAAAAAGCTGCCGGCAAGCCCCGAATGTCATTTCCATGTCTCAATATTCTCATTTCATCTCATTTTCATAAAACCCCGCTAATTTAGCAGCATAAGTTTGGCGATACTCTGCCCTGTTTTTTAAAAAATACAGTCATCGCCGGAATAGATGAAGGCTTTTAAGCCCTCTAAATTTGAAAAACGTATGCTAGCTATTAAGACCATTTCCCCTAAGTCAGTTGTTTTCAGGCGTTCAGTGCGTTTGATGGGTTCCCAATTCGAAATAAGCGTAGTTGGAGATAATCCTTCATGGGCCGAAGATTGCTTTGAAACAGCTATAGCCGAAATAAGCCGCGTTGAAAAACTGCTGAGCGCATTTGGCGATGACAGCTGCATTAACCAAATAAATCGTAATGCGGGCGTGCAACCTGTAAAAGTAAATGCCGAAATTTTCAGGCTGATTGACCGCTCGCTGCAAATATCAGCGCTTACTCATGGCGCGTTTGATATTACTTACTACACAGCTGCAAATGATTATACCGAAACATCGGGCGCCGCAGTTAAAACCGCCATCAACGCTAACTACGAAAATGTGGTTATTGATGCAAAAGCACAGACTGTATTTTTGAAAGAAACAGGTATGCGCATCAGCTTTGCGGCTAACAGCAAGGGCTACGCTGCCGACCGCGCAAAATATATACTGCAACTGGCAGGTGTAAATAGCGGTGTAATTAACGCCGGAGGCGATTTGCTAAGCTGGGGCTTACAACCGGACAACGAGCCATGGACTATCGGCATTGCCGACCCATCACAGGAAAACCAGCCTTTTGCCGATGTTGCTATCAGCAATATGGCGGTGGCCACATCTGTTAATTCAGAGAACAATGCTACTGTAATCGACAAAAAATTGCTCGGCGCTGTTGCGCCTAAAAAAGGTTTCCCGGTAAGTAAAACAAAAAGCGTAAGTATTATCAGTACCACCGCCGAACTGGCCGACGCGATGGCAACCCCTGTATTATCTATCGGTATTAATGCAGGTTTATACCTGATTAACCAGTTAAACCAGATAGCAGCCGTGATTATTGACGACCACGACCGCGTTTATACTTCAAAAAATATAAGTATCAATTGATTTTTTATTTTTTCATTATAAAATGAAAAAATAAAAGGTATTTTTAATCCGTGTTGGTGTACACATCACACACTTAGCTATTGTTATAAACCTCAATTATATACTTCCGATAAGTATAAGTTTAATAGCCGCCTGTTTATTTTGAAGGCAACCGACTTTAAAAATAACCGGTTGGCGAATTTAATTGCGTGCTATTGAAAAGAGTTTTAATATTTTCTATCCTGTAATGATAAAGTGGTTTGCGTATATTGTCGTCTTATTAATATTTGCGCCTGTTTTATCGTCTGCCAAAATAAAAAACCCTCATTTCAGTTTTGTTTGTAATAATTTGACAATAAGTTTGTCTTTTGATAATAAGATATTAGCCGATACGACAAAAACTAAAAAACAAGAGCAGGAAGACAAAAAGAAAATTAAAGAAGTAGCCAAAGCAAAAAAACAACCCAAGCCCGAAAAAGTAGCGCCTGCCGAAAGCCAGGCCACGCCAAAGCCGAAACCAAAACGGCAGCGGCGACCCGAAGGTCTGGAACGTCCGCCCGAGATACCAAGGCACAATGGCAACTAACAAATTACCAACTTATTGCTGATACATAGATGAGGTACTATTTAGCATTGCTACTTTTCACGATAGGGATATCCGCAAATGCCGCTGCGGTGAAGCTACTGCCCGATATCGGCGGAACTCGGCAGGCTCATCCGGATACCGATACGGTTTTCAGGAAGCGGTCTGTTTCTGTAGGTATTAACTATGGCAGTGATGTACAGTTTTTTGGCCGCACAGGGCCGATAAAATATCCGTTCCTGAGTACCGATGTAATTTATAATACAAAAACGGGGTTCTTTATATACGGTTCGGCAGTGAAAGTATTGGGGTATGACCCATTGGTAGATGAAGTTGATTTGGGTGGAGGCTATTTTTATAAGTATGGCAAATTTGTTTCGGGCACCATTAGCTATACGCGTTTTTTGTTTATGAAGACGGCGGCCGACGTAATAAAATCCGCCTCCTCAAACGACATCAACTTTAAAAACAGCTTTGATTATAAAATCGCCAAGACGAGTGTTACTGCTGATTATCTTTTCGGTAAGTCGAGCGACTTTTTTCTGACGTTTAGCACATCTAAATATATCGAACCTAAATGGACGATATTTACTGACGACGACTATATTTCATTTAACCCCGGCATAAGCGCCATATTTGGCACGCAGAATTTTGTGGGCAAATACTCGCGCGACCATCCTAATCGCTTCGCGCTGGCCGAGATCGGGGCCATTCCGCCCGAGGGCTCGCCGTTACGACCGTATAACAACGGCCGGTTTAATGCGCTTAATTATAGTGTGAAATTACCCGTTGCTTATAACCGGCCTCATTATACTATAGAGGCAGCCTGGAAATATTCTATCCCTGTAAACGTGGAGGGTGAGCTAAAAAACAGGCACGAAGTGTTTTTTAATCTCACGTTTTATTACTTATTTTTCTAGGCGTATGAATGTACTGATAATTGAAGACGAAAAGGCCCTGGCGGAAGAACTGGAGATTTTTTTGATCAATTATAACTACATCTGCGATGTTTGCTACAACGGAACCAGTGGTTCCGAAAAAATTGCCGTAAACCTGTACGATTTTATTTTAATTGACCTTGGCCTGCCTGATTATGACGGTCTCGACCTGCTTAAGGAAGCCAAGAAAAATAACCCCGAGGCCATTTGCATCATCCTGACAGCCCGCGCCGAAGTGTTCGACCGCATAAAAGGGTTGGACCTTGGCGCCGACGACTATTTAGCAAAGCCGTTTTCGCTGCTTGAGCTGCAAAGCCGCATGCAGGCCATTACCCGAAGGCGTTTCGGCCTCAATCAAAACCTGGTTGATTTGGGCGGCTTTGTGATAAACCTTACCGAGCGTATAATTGTATACGAAGACACCGAAGTAAGTACCATAACCAAAAAGGAATTTGACCTGATAGCCTACCTCATCCTGCATAAAAACCGAACACTTACACGGTCGCAATTGAGCGAGCATATTTGGGGAAGTATCGTGAATGACGACTACGACTCTAATTACATCGATGCGCATATTAAAAACATCCGCAAAAAATTAAATGCACACGCCCCGCCCGACTGGCTGGAAACGGTACGCGGTTTGGGGTATAAGATTAGAATTGCAGGGTAGAAGAGAGAGTCAAGAACCAAGGATCAAGAGCCAAAACGAAAAAAACGCTTTTGCACTTAATATGACTTTTTTATCTTGACTCCTGATTCTTGACTCTTGGCTCTGTTCCGATATGAAGCTTAAAACAAAACTTACACTGTTCAACACTATTTCGAAGCTGGTTATTGTAACCCTCTTCGTTTTGCTGTTGCCTGTGCTTATCAAAAACCTGAACCAGGGCTTCACCGACAACAAGCTCCAAAAACAAAAAAGAAAAGTACTCCAGCTAATTAAAACATCGGGCATAAAAGAGTATGTATATGCCGCTTATTCTCCGTTAAAAGAAGAATATTATAACCTGGATGAGGACTCGCTAAACGAAAGCCTGGATACTATAAAAAACGAAAAGCGTAAAATTGAAGGCGATACTATAGCCTATAGAATATTAAGCTACAATTTTACCGTCAACAAAAAGACTTACCTGCTTGAGATAGGAAAAAGTATCGACACCATCGAGGAAACTGCAAAACCTTTGCAAAATATAGCTTTCCAGGTTTTGGTAGCCATGATATTACTCACAATTATGGCCGATCAGCTTTATTCAAATTATGTGCTGAAGCCATTAGGGTTAATTATTAAAACCAAGCTACTAAATCAGAAATTTCCAAATTTTGGGTCTTATAAAGAGGTAAAAACAAGCACGTCAGATTTTCAGCACCTGGACATCAGTATCCATAAAATGATACAAACTATTGAAAATGCCTTCCAGAAAGAACGTGAATTTATCTCGAATGCATCGCACGAGCTGATGACGCCGATATCAATCCTTCAATCGAAAATTGAGAACATGTTCGGGCGCGATGATATTGTTGACGAGGTAAAGGCCCGGTTGCTGGAAATGCAGCGTATACTCAACCGCCTTAAAAGCATCACCAAAACCCTGCTCCTGATATCGCAGATTGAAAATGAGCAGTTCATGAAGGATGATAATATTGCTCTTTCAGAAATCCTTAATGAGGTGGGCGACGAGATTTCGATACGGTTCCAGGCCAAAAACATTACTTACGAGGCAAATATACCGGCAGACTGGCACCTGGTTAAGGTAAATAAGTTCCTGTTGTTTAACCTGTTTTTCAACCTGATTAACAATGCCATAAAATATAATAAACCTGATGGCGAAATCAAGGTGACGACCGCCCACGAAAACAATATCTTTACGGTAAGCATAACCGATACCGGAATAGGCATTGCGGCAGAAGATATTCCTTATATTTTTAACAGGTTTAAAAAGATAAGGCAATCATTACAGCAGGATAGTTTTGGATTAGGGTTGCCGATCGTAAAATCTATAGCCGGTTTTCACCATATAAAAATCGTGGTTACTTCCGAGAAAACGGTGGGGAGTACTTTCAAGCTGGTTTTCCCGCCAGGCGCTATGGAAATCAGGGAAAAGTAAAGCTTTCCACTCAAAAAAAGCCCCAGGGGGCGACACAATGCAGCACAGGTTGCAGGCCTGTGCGAAGCGTTTTTACCCTGATTAGGAATTTGATTTTCTTATCAATATTTTTGATTGGGTGATTAAACCTTAACGGGTTTTATTTGTCTAATGTAAAAAGCGATTTATTTTAGATCCGCCGAATACTTTAAAAAGATTTTTTCTGTTAACTATCATATAAATAAAAAGATGAAAAGGTTGTTTAACTATGCGTCCGGTTTGTTATTAACCGGCATGCTTTCTGTGCTGCTGATTACCCCTGCAGATGCACAGCGCGGAGCTAGTCATGGCGGGGGCGGTGTTCGGATTGGCGGTGGCAGCTTTGGCGGTGGCATTCGCGGCAGCAACATAGGTGTTTCACGACCGGCTACTAACGCAGGTTTCGATGCCCGTGGTAACACTTTATCTACCCGTGGCGCTGCCAACATCCGCGCAAACCAGGCGGCTGTCGGTTACAGGGGCCGTACCGGTAATTACCTTGGCGGTTCAACCGGCTACCATGCAGGTGCATTTTACCGTACCGGTTTAGGCTACTATGGCTATCCGCATTTAGGCTTTTATATCGGCGTGCTTCCGTTCGGTTATTATCCGTTTTACTGGGGCTCATCGTTATATTACTACTACGGTGGCGTATTTTACAGCCCGTATGATAATGGCGGCTACCAGGTTACCGAGCCACCTGTTGGCGCCGGTGTTCCTGACCTTCCGGAAGGTGCACAGCCTATAAAGATTGATGGCGTACAATATTATGAGCTGGATGGTGTTTATTATAAAGAAACAACCGACGACCAGGGCAAAAAGGTATACGTAGTGGCCGGTAAAGATGGCGTTTTAAATACAAACGATTCAGTTACCGACCCTAATGCAGCTGTTGTTGCTCCGCAAGTTGGCGATGTAGTAAACCAGCTGCCTGACGATTGCCGCAAAGTTACCCTGAACGGTAAAAAATACTTTGTTTCGCCTAACGATATTTACTACGAAAAAGTAACCGGTCCGGATGGTAATACGGCTTACAAAATTGCCAGCATCCCAACTGACCTTAAAGGTATTTAATAGCCGATACAGATAAGTTTTAAGATGGCCCCTTACCACTAAGGGGCCTTTTTGTTGGCAGGAAGTGTAGCAAATATAAGGCAGGTTAGAACCAGGCGTCAAGAACCGAGATCCAAGACAAAAAAGTAAGTGGGTATTGACTCATGTTGAAAAATATCTATTTGCGAAATTTCTTCGATTATAAACGCCTGCAACACTTTTTCGGCCTTGATTCTTGACTCCTGGTTCTTGATTCTCTCCCCCGTGTAACAGGTTTGATACTTTTGGCATTCGGTTTGCTAAGAGGCCGATATACACTTCAAGATACTATGAAAACTTTAAAATTAAAGGTAGCTACGTTCTGCATAGCTTTAGCCATGACCGGCGTTTTAGCCACAGGTTGTAATTCACTTACCAAAACACAAAAAGGCGCTGCAATAGGCGTTGCAGGCGGCGGCGCATTGGGCGCATTGGTTGGCAAGGCTGCCGGTAATACCGCATTAGGCGCAATTATAGGCGGCGCTGTAGGCGGTACAGCGGGTGCATTAATAGGCCATAAGATGGACAAGCAAGCTGCCGAAATAAAGCAAACCGTTCCCGGCGCTACCGTTACCCGCGCAGGCGAAGGCATTATTGTCAACTTCAGCTCGGGTATTTTGTTTGACACTGACAAAGCCGACGTAAAGGCAGATGCACAGACAAACCTGGCAAAGTTTGCCCAATCATTACAAAATAATCCTGAAACCAATATCCTGGTTGTCGGCCATACCGATAATACAGGTTCTGACGCGCACAATATGGATTTATCCATCAGGCGTGCAGAAGCGGTTAAAGCGATAATTGTTGGGGATAAGATCGCTTCCTCAAGAATGACCGTTCAGGGTAAAGGCGAGACAGAACCAATCGGTGATAATACTACCGTTGACGGCCGCGCGCAAAACCGCCGCGTGGAAATCGTAATCGTAGCTAATGACCAGATGAAGACGGATGCCAAAAGCACTTCCGGTAATTAATTAGCTTATTTTACACTCAGTATAATGCAATGGGCCCTGCCGGTACGGCGGGGTTTGTTGTTTTTGCTGCTTTTAGTACATTTCAAGGAACCAGATAATGAAATCCCTATGTGGGGTAATTACGCTGTCAGCTACAACGCTGCATAATGCTTCGCTTCATCATCCAAAACCAATACCCAATCTTTACCATAACCGATGGAGGGCGGCGTGAATTTATGGTTCGCTATTTCAGCAATCATACCCGCGTCGGTGCTTTTGCCATTCCGCGGATCGTACCAATAAGCATGAATTTTAACGGCCTTCAGCTTTGATAAAATAACCGTAAATGGTTTGCCCGCCGCGCTATATACAAAAGCGTAACCATCGCCCCGGGTCGCCTGCACGCGTTCGGCAGCGCTGTTATTGTTTTCGAGGATGATAGATTGGTCCGGTGCGCGACGTAGCAAAGGGTGCGATTCCATTAACTTCTTTACATAACCCATTTGTACAGCGCCGGGTAATTTCAAAGCTTCCGTCCATGTAAAATGCGGGCCGTTTACAGGTTCATGTTTGGGCGAATTCATCTGCCAGATATCGTGGCAGCCGTAAGTATGCCCAAACGCGCCGGAGAATAAATCGAGATAAGCATATTTGCGCACATCATAAGCGCTTGAAGTGCCCAGGTCGTTCACGTTAAAGCAAACCGGGTGGTCTTCATAAATCGGCTCGCCATCAATTACAGGTTTGGTTGGGAGTGCATTGTAAGCCGCCAGCATCTTATCGTAAATAGCTTCATCGCGGCAATGGCCGTTCTGAAACATATTGAAAGCAAACCAGGGCTCATTCCTGAACCATTTCGCCGAGCCCAGCTGGTTGGGCTGACAATGATAGGTTATCAGCGCTTTATTATTCATAGCTTTCATAATGGCGTTACCCATGGCCCGCCAAATGTCAATATCAGCCTCGCCGCGGGGCTGGCGGTCGCCGCCTAGTATCCATATCACGTTCGTTTTGTTTTTATACCTGTTTGCCAGCCACGCTCCGTAAACAGCGGCGTTTTGTGTATTAAAAATTTCCGGACCTTTGCCCCACTTATCTTTAAATACCTTATCAGCCCAGGTTGGTAATATGGCGATATTGATGTTATACGTAGCTGCCTTATCGATAATATAATCCACATGCTCAAAATATTTTTCGTTAGGCCGGGTAGGGTCGTCGTCTATGAGTGGCTTTTCACCATAGGCATTAGGATCATGCAGGCCATCCATTTCGGCCAGTATGACGGCCTGTACTACCGTAAAGCCTTGTTCGCTGCGGACTTTTAAATAAGTGTCCGCCTCTTCGCGGTTCAACCGGTGGAATAGTTCCCAGGCGGTATCACCCAGCCAGAAAAAAGGCTTGCCGTCCTTTAAAATATAATGCCGGTTAGCACTAACGCTGAATTGCGCATAGCCTGTTTGTATAATGGCCGATAAAAGCAGCAGTATAAAATATCTCCTCATAAATAGCCTGTATAACTGGAATTTAAACTTACGTTATCGCCGCCAATTATTCAAATGCTAAAAATTGAATGCGATTGAATGTACTTGAAAGGCGTTTGAAAAACTCCGGGTAATAAAATCGATGACTTTTGGCCTAAACTTTTAAACTCAAAAATTTTATTATGAAAAAGACAGTAAAAACTGCGACGTTGGTATTATTAATAACCGTTGCGACCGCAAACGTGTTTAAAGCAAAAGCACAGGAAGAAGACAAAAGCAAACGCCCGAGTCCACCCGCCACAGCCACAGCAAAAGTGGGGAAGGCCAACATCACCATAAATTACGGCCAGCCGTCGGTTAAGGGCCGCGAGGTATGGGGTAAGCTGGTGCCTTACGGCGAAGTTTGGCGTACCGGCGCTAATGAGGCCACTACTTTTGAGACTGATAAAGACATAAAAGTACAGGGCAAGGTATTGCCGGCCGGCAAATATGGCTTCTTTACGGTTCCGGGAGAAAAGGAATGGACCATAGTATTTAATAAAGTGCCAAACCAGTGGGGAGCTTTTAAATACGACCAGGCACAGGACTACATGCGCGTAACCGCAAAACCCAAAAAATCCGCAAAGTTTAACGAGAAATTGCTTTACAGTATTAACAAGGGATGGGTATCTATCGATTGGGAAAATTTGGATGTAAGCTTTAAGGCTGAGTAATTGCCAATATAGCGATGGGTTTACGCGACGCAGGGCGGTGCCCTGCGCTGACGGATTTTTGCCCCTTTAGGGCGATGGATTGCGAGCTCCTTCTTATTCAACATTCAAAAGCCCTGTAGGGGCGCCGATCTATCAGCGATGGGCATCGCCCATCGCTATTACAACCATTTCACAAACCAACCCACCAGCATTTGCATTTCAAGGGGCGATGCCGTGTGACCCAGGTTGGGTTGGACGAACATGGATAATTTACCGGTTGCGCCGCTGGCAGCATAAGCCGCCTTTGCCGAATCGTAAGCAATCATAGCGCCGGGCAAGGGGTTATTCAAATCCTTTTCGGTATTCAAAATCAGCAATGGTCGCGGCGCAAAAAGGCGCAGCATTGATGGGCAGTCGAATTCCCCGTTTAAACCGTGCGCAACTTTATCCCATAGCGCCTGTATATTCTTTTTGTTTATAACGGTGTCGCCCATATCCTTCGCGGCTTGTTTGTGTGCATCCTGGATGGTACCCACGCGCCCCTGCCACCGGTCGTTATCCAACGACCACTTAAAGCTTTGCACGGCAATATCCAGAACCGCCACTTTAATGCGTTTATCTACCGATGCAGCCAGCCAGGTTTCAATGCCGCCCATGGATATGCCCGTCATACCGATACGTTTTGGGTCTACATCGCGGCGCGTGATGAGGTAGTCGGTTAAACGCCAAAGGTCATAAGCGGTATCGTAGTAAAATGGATGGGTTTGGTGCGCAGGGTCTTTATTTTCCCAGGCCTGCGTGATGGCATTCACATATTCCTTGCTGCCGTGTGCCCCGCCGGGGATACGTTCGCCATGAAAACGCGCATCGATAGCCACGGCTATAAAGCCTTTTTTGCATAGCTGAAACAGCATTTTTTTAAGGCTGCCATCGTCCTTTGAGCCACCTGTACCATGCAGGAAAATCACCACGGGGAAAGGTCCACTCCCGGTAACTGGTTTAACAATCAGGGTTGGCACCTTTTCGTTTTGCTCACTATAAAAGTAACCATGTTCGATGATGGCGGAATCCGTTTTAGTGATTTGAAAAGATGCATTGAGCGGAACTTTAGGCCTGTCGAGCAGTTTATGAAAATCAGCGGCGACTTGTGAAGATGGTGGGTAATCGGGCGTTTGCGCAAAGCTGGATGCAGCGCATTTTAAGACGCAAAGGATGATTAGAAGGGTTTTGTTTTTTACGGACATGGTATTAAATTAGGCAAGGTAGTGTTTGATATAAAAGTAGCAAATAATATGAATGCGGTAACACTCCGGCCTTTATCTCCTATAATTGGCGCCTTGACCCGGATGTGAATCGTAGGGGCGTATCGCATACGCCCTCGAAAAGCGACAGGTGAAAATGTCTGCATGGCGTGGTTTATCGCATAGGGCGTATGCGATACCATGTCCGTTAACCTAAGGATAATTCACCCTTTGCATGGGGGGTAAAGCCCCACCTAAATCCTCCCCGGTTGGGAGGACTTTAAAAAAATCAAACGCCACCGCAGCTAAAGTCTCCCCTACCGGGGGAGATTTAGAGGGGGCAACATACGCGAATGCCCTTAGGTTAACGGATATGGTATCGCATACGCCCTCGAAAAGCGACAGGTGAAAATGTCTGCATGGCGTGGTTTATCGCATAGGGCGTATGCGATACACCCCTACCGAAAGGCAATATTTACGGTCGGGCAGAATCGGTGCTTAGCCTTTAAGAGTAAAATTTCAACTATAAAAAGTACCTTTGCCGCATGGCATCCATCAAACCATCAGTACCAAAAGGCACCCGCGATTTCTCGCCTACCGAAATGGTAAGGCGCAATTATATTTTCGATACTATTAAAAGTATTTTCCGCAAATACGGCTATCAACAGATAGAAACACCGAGTATGGAAAATCTGTCGACACTTACCGGGAAGTATGGCGATGAGGGAGATAAGCTGATATTTAAAGTATTGAACAGCGGCGATTTTTGGGCGGATGCGGAAAGCAGAAAGCAAAAAACAGAAAGCTTTGAATTCAACTCAAAAAGCCTCATTTCTTTAATTTCCGAAAAAGCCCTCCGTTACGACCTCACCGTTCCTTTTGCCCGTTACGTGGTGATGCACCAGAATGAGATCGCCTTCCCTTTTAAACGTTTCCAGGTGCAGCCGGTTTGGCGTGCCGACAGGCCCCAACGTGGCCGTTACCGCGAGTTTTATCAATGCGATGCGGATGTGGTTGGGTCAGATTCGTTATTAAATGAAGCTGAATTTGTATTGATTTACGATGAAGCTTTAAGTAAGCTTGGTCTGCGCGATTTTACCATCAAAATCAATAATAGAAAAATACTTTATGGTATAGCAGAGTCGATAGGAAAACAAAATTGGTTAGTCCCTATGACTGTTGCTATAGATAAGTTGGATAAAATAGGAATGAACGGAGTTCAAGAAGAACTTCTAAGAGTTGGGTTTGATAATGCTGACATTGCCGCGATCCAATCATTCTTAGATGCATTTTTTTATACTAATTTATCAAATAAAGAAAGGGTTCAGCATCTTAGGGCAATGTTTGGAAATTTGTCAGCAACCGGCCTTAAAGGCTGCGATGAAATTGAGGAAGTATTCAACTACATCGCTAACTGCCCGCTGCAAACCGCCGGCTTAGAGCTGGACATTACCCTGGCCCGCGGATTGAACTATTACACCGGCGCCATCTTCGAAGTAAAAACTAACGAGGTTGCCATGGGCAGCATCGGCGGCGGTGGCAGGTACGACGACCTTACCGGTATGTTCGGCTTAAAAGGCTTAACAGGCGTAGGAATTTCCTTCGGAGCCGATCGTATTTATGATGTAATGGACGAGCTTAACCTGTTCCCGGAATCGACAGGCCAAACTACTAAACTCCTTATTTGCTGCTTTGATAAGGAAGGCGAAAAATTTGCTTTCCCGATCCTGCAAAAGCTGCGCAGCCAGGATATCAACGCAGAACTATATCCGGCAGGCGCTAAACTTAAAAAGCAGCTGGATTACGCCAATAATAAAAACATCCCCTTTACCATCATCATCGGCAGCGATGAAATTGAAAGCGGCTTATTAAGCGTTAAGGATATGAGGGCCGGCACACAGGAAAAGATGACCGTGGAGCAGGTGATGGAGGCGATGAAATAAGTAAATTGCTTATTTGTCTGAACTACTATTGGGGAAAAACTTACGAAGTTTCTAAAACTTCGTAAGTTTCATACGTGCTTATCCTGCAATCCTTTAATCCAATAAATCTTAGTTAAACTTACCCGGCGACACGCCAAACTTCAGCTTAAAGGCATTGCTAAAATGCTGCACCGAGCTATAGCCCAATTCAAAAGCAATTTCACTTATGGTCTTTTTTCGCTCAAGCAAATCTGTTTTAGCAAGTTCCAAACGGGTTTCGGCCAGGTAACCGAAAACGGTATTGCCGAAAAGTTCCTTAAAACCTTTCTTCAGCTTATATTCATTTATACCTGCAACTTTTGCCAGGCCGGTGAGGCTGGGCGGCATATCCAGGTGTTGTATAAGATATTCGCGCGCGTAAACAATGCGCTCTTTATCGTAGTCGGTTTTAAGATAGCTTTTGGTGTCGCTATGCAAATTATTATAAGCCTCGGCTTGTAAAACCAGCAGTTCCATACATTTGGAGAGCAGGAACATCTTTTTCAGATCCTGGTGATATTTACAGGCAACTATGGCATTTATGGCGTTAAGCATGTTGATATCCATATACAGGCTATCGTCGCTAAGCGAAACGGTCTTTCCTTCCAGCACATTACCGCCAAAACGCTTCAGCACGTCATTTGAGTCCTCGGTCAAACGCAAAAATGCATCCTTGTTAAACTGTATCATAAATGTATTCAGATACAGGTTGTCATTTTTTATAGTGCCCTCGCCGGTTTGCGAGTAAAACAAGTTATGCTGGTACTTGCCAAGCTCAAAAGGCTTATCCGAATTTTTATTGGCGATGGTGGTTTTGCCCTTCATATTAAAATAAAGGGTCACCATATCCAGGTCGCCTTTCCAGGCCATTTCAATGCGGTCGGTATAATGCCAGTTATAGTACCCGATTCTTATACCGTTAAAATACCATTGTCTCATTTTAGCCTCGGCAGCAGGCAGGCTAAAATGTATAGTATCCTCAACCAGCCTTTCGCTGTTAAAATCATCGCCCGATAAATCGTTGGTGTGCAGAATTTTATCATCCGCCTTATTTCTTAATTCAAATGGCATAAGCTCCGTTTTATATAACTCTTGCTCCTTTTGGTGTAAACCCGGGAATGCGCCTGTGCAGACCTTTGTAATGTTAATTAAACGCCCGGTATGGCCATTAGTTACGCCAACAGGAACAGAATTTATAAATGAACTTTAAAAAACTACGACAAATGATTGAAGTAAAAGGAGACGGGAACATAGTTTCCACGCAAAAAAACATAAGCTCTTTTATCCGCCTGCACATCAGCATCAGCGGAAGGGTTGAGCTGATACAGGCGGATGAAGAAAAGGTAATTGTTGAGGCCGATGAAAACCTGCAGGAATACATAGAGGTAACCAATTCGGGCCGTACGCTATATATCACCGCCGAGGGTAAATGGCGCAAGGCTGGATTCAGCTCGCTTACGGTAAAAGTTTATTACCGGCAGCTGTACAGCATTTACAATGCCAGCAGTAACGGAAACCTGGTATGTACCAATACCTTGAAATCCGGCGAACCTGTAGAGGTGAAAATTTACAGTGAAAAAAGCACCAGTAAATTAAATATCAATGCTCCGGCGATAAGCGTACGAACCGCGTGTATTGGCGACGTGGAGATTGAAGGAGCCTGCGATATTTTAGACATAAACGCAAAATCGGAAGGGAATCTTTTCGCATCCGGGATGCAGGCGAAAACTGTCAGCCTTAAAAATTACTCGGTAGGTAACCTGGAGCTGTATGCCGGCGAATGGCTCACAATCAGCAATTACGGCGAAGGGAACATCAGCTACCGGGGCGCCGGTAAGCTTAAGGACATTAAGCAATATGGCAGCGGGGAAATAAAACACTTAAACGATTAAATGGGCGGATATGAACTGGTACATCGTGAAAATAATTTACCGGATAATAAGTGGCAACGGCAACCATACCGCCCAATTTGATGAGCAGCTAAGGCTGATAAGTGCCGCGAACCAACAGGCAGCATTTGAAAAGGGAAACGGCATCGGTACATCTGAGCAATCTGATTTTTTGAACGAAAAGAAGGAGAGGGTAACGTGGGAATTTATAGCCGTAACAGAAGTTAACCTGGTGAACAGCCTGGAAGATGGCGCTGAACTTTATTACAATATACATGAAACCGGCAACGCGGCATTGTATATAGAAACCGCAAAACACAGGTCGGATTTGCTGGCAAACCGGCGCGTAATGCCAATATCACTATTAAAATAAAATGGACAACGAAAAAGTAATTATAATAGGCGGCGGAATGGCCGGCCTAAGCCTGGCCTTATTTCTGAAAAAGGCCGGTATAACGGCGGTAGTTTATGAGGCTTACCCGGAGTTTAAAAATTCCGGGCTGGCTTTTACCATCGCCCCTAACGGAATGAATGTAATGAATGAACTTGGCCTCGCCGAAGAAATAATCAGGGGCGGTAACGTTATATCGGCGTATCAATTCAGGAATGCGAAAGGCAAGCCCATAGTGCGCATGCGTACCGGGCCGGTGGAAAAATACGGGCAGCCAGCGGTTTTATTATCGAGATTTGTGCTGCATAGCCTTCTTTATAAAACAGCCGCAGAAAATGGCATCGAAGTAAATTACAATAAAAAGCTTATTGCCATAACCGAAGACAAACACCGCGTAACGGCACATTTTGCTGACGGTACCCAAACCGAAGGCACGCTGTTGATAGGAGCTGATGGTATCCATTCGGCTACGCGCCTGCTGACATTTCCGGATGCGCCAAAGCCTGCCTATGTGGGGTTTTATGGCACAGGTGGTTTGCTAAATATTAACGGGGTAGACAATGGTGAAAAGCTATGCAGGGAAGACTTGACGCTGGTTTACGGAAGCGGCGGCTTTTTTGGATATGGCTTTGACAAAGCTGATGAGTTGCTATGGTGGAGCAGTTTAGCCGTGCCCGAAGACGAAGTGAAACAGTTTATAACAACCGCTACCGACGGGAAGATACGCGAAATACTGTTAAACATATTTAAAGATTATCATTCGCCTGTGCCTGAACTGATCGGCAAAACAAAAAAGTTTGCACAAACTATAAGCTACGAGCTTGGGGAGTTGGGGAAATGGCACAAAGGGCGGGTTTTGCTCATTGGTGATGCCGGGCATGCGCTAAGCACCACCAGCGGACAAGGAGCATCGATGGCTTTTGAGGATGCTATACTGCTGGCAAAACTATTACGGGATAATACACTAACAAACTATGAGGAAGCATTCTGCCGGTTTGAAAAAGAAAGACGACCAAGACTGCAAAAGTTCAGGGAAGCCGCAAAAAAAGGAAACAGCGACAAGAAAGTAAGCAGTGCATTTGGGTTGTTTGTTATGGAAAAAATGATGAAATTTTTTATCGGGATATTTGGCGAAAATGGCCTGAAATGGCAGTATGGCTATAAAATTCACTGGAGAAATAAAAATTAGGCAACAGTTTATTGGTACCATAATTATTTACGCTATAGCGGAATCGCTTAAAAAATCGGCAGAGCAAAGTCACCGCAGAAAGAAGTGCTGAAAAAAAAAAACGAACTGAGGAAATAGCACGGCCAATGACACGATTTCAGGATCGTTTTGATTTACACGGATCTTCTTGCCGGGGCTAAGCAACGCAATGTCCTCCTATTTACGTATATGTTACAGGCCGGTTAATTTATTAAACAGTTAACCGGCATTTAGCTGAATAATTTTTACTTTTAGTTTTTACAAAACATAAAACGAAAATTTTTTCGTTATCCGGTTAAATTAATATATACACAGATAAATATGGGGAAAATCTACAACGGCTATCGCCCGCTGATGATTGGGGGATTGATTTTAATGGTGCTGCTTGGTTCTTGTTCAAAAGATAAGAAAGTGCCGCCTACGCCGCCTGCCACGCCAATTGCCACATTGGGGCTTTACGAAGTAAACAGCACCATTTACCGCAGGGTATTTATTGGCGTTGCCGTAGGTACTGTATCCAAAGTTTACTACAGCGTGTTCGACACAGGATCGTCGGCCATGACGATTGATGCCGATGGTATTATTCCGGCCTCGATGATTACTGATGCGGGCATTACCATTACCGGCGACTCGCTGGTGGTAAATGGCATAACCGTTACCAAGCAAACCGCTACCTTAACTTATGGCGATGCTACAGCAGGAACCAAAGAATACGGTAACCTGGCCTACACTACCGTAACTATTGGTGACGAAAACGGCTCGACCAAAACCGGCCGCATTCCCTTTTTCCTGTATTATAAGGCTGTTGATACAAAAAGCGGCACTAAACTGGGCTCGCACGAAAATGATGTTTTTGGAGTAGGACCTAATACTAACTTTTCGGGCCTGCAGATTGCCAGTCCGATAAGCTACTTTAAAATGACCAATGGCTTAACGCAGGGCTTTAAGCTGGCTAAGTTCGACAAGAACTCGTACACCGGCAGCGGAACCTATGTGAAAGATTTGCTGACCATTGGTTTGGTGCCAGGTGATATCAGTACATCGTCGGGTTTTGTTATGCATGATTTGGTGCACACCACGGCAGGTTATTCGCCTAATATTGCAGCCACAATTACTTACAACGGCAAAACTATAAACGGCACATTATTATTTGATACCGGCACGCCGGCATTTGCCAACATAGAAGACCCTGACGCGGCCACCGGCCAGGCCACTTTACCGGCCAATTCAACGGTTACCATTAGCACCAGCGCCGGTTTCAGCTACTCGTACACTACAACCAGCGATTATAACTTAACGCAGGTTTATAACCCTTCGGTTACCCACGACCCGCGTACCATTTTCAGCATCGACTTTTTTAATGACAACCAGTTTCTGCTGGATTATACCAATCATAAAATTGGATTGAAGAATTAGTTTTGAGTCCTAAGTCGAAAGTCCTTAGCCTTAAGTCGCATTAATGACTTTAGGCCAAGGACTTTATATTTTGTATTAGTAAGACGACTCGAGACTATAGACTCGAGACTCCCGACTAATACTTCGCAGGTGTTCCTGCTTTTGGTGTTGATTCTTTGATGAAATTGCGGAGGCTTTCGGCAGCTACGGCAAGGTCTTCTTTGCGCAGGTACATCATGTGCCCGCTTTTGTAACCTTCCCATTTCAGGCGGTCTTTCAGGCGGCCGCTTGGGTCAAGCTGCCACATGCTGTATTTTGCGTTGAAATAATCGCAGGCGCCATCATAGTAGCCTGATTGTATCAGCAAGTGCAGGTATGGGTTTTGAGCGATAGCCTGGCGAAGGTTCTCTCCAACGTGGTTATTCTTATCATCCCAGGGCCATACGCTGCCGAACATATTGTATTTAATGTCGGTTTTATAATTAAGCTCATTACGGAGGTAGATATTGATTGACGGGGTAAACGCATGCAGCCAGGCAACAAGCTCGGCGTTGTAATCCGGTCCATCACCACCCAACTGGCGGTCGATTCCTTTATAACGCGAATCCAGACGGCCAACAGTAAAACCTTTGTCGCGCAGTAGTTCTTTCCAGAACAGGTTGTACGATACATCCAGGTTATTCTGCATCACCACTTTTTCGGAAATGCCGGTGTACCTGGCGATTTTAGCAGCGATTGCGTTGCGCTGTGCGTCGTCCAAAAATCCGCCTTTTGATAACGCTGGTATTAATTCATTAATGGTGAATGCTTCAACCTCGGGTAAAAAGGCGGTAAGGTCTTTTTGCTGATATTCTGATGCCAAAGTGTTATGATACCATGCAGTAGCAGCAAAATATGGAACTTTAAGGGCTGCCTGAAGCGGGCCGCTGCGGTCGATGCCTAAATCGGTCGGCGATACCAGTATAACGCCGTTAAGGTACATCCATTGCGCATCCTGCAGCTCGAGCGCTAAACCTGAGGCGCGGGTTGTGCCATAGCTTTCGCCGATAAGGAATTTTGGTGATGCCCATCGGTTTTTGCGGGTAACAAAGGTATTGATCCACTCAGCCAGGTATTTGATATCCTCGTTTACGCCGAAAAATTTTGAGCCAGGGGTTCCTTTGTCGACTATGCGCGAGTAACCGGTATTTACCGGGTCGAGGTAAACGATGTCGGCCACGTCAAGTATCGAATTTTCGTTATCCCGCATGCCATAAGGCTGTACCGGGTAACCCTCGTTGTCGATATTCAGCAAACGCGGACCTGTGTAGCCTATTTCCATCCAAACAGATGGCGTGCCGGGACCGCCGTTAAACGAAATTACCAGCGGGCGCGATGCGCGGTCGGTAACGTCATCGCGTTCGTAATAAGTGTAAAACACGCCTGCAACAGGGCGGCCGTCATTATCCCAAATCGGCATGCTGCCGGCTGTTGCGGTGTAAGGAACAACTTTGCCCTTAATAGTTACCTGGTGCTTGGTAACCACGGCCGAGTCGACAGCTAAAATGCGGCTTTTTGAGATCGGGTTGGTGTTTTTTTGCGATGCGGCTTCCTGTGCAAGGGCGCCTCCGGCAATACAGCAAAACGCTGCTGCGGCGATAAAGTATTTTTTCATGTTATGGATTTAGATAGGCTACCAGGATTTCAAGGCTGCAATTGTTTTTTATTGATTGACAGCTTTTTGGTTCCGGTAAAGCAGCTACAATACTAAACTTTTCTTTGTGCTTTTGCAATGGGTTAAATACACTAAGTGGGAGGGTTTTGTAAAAATATCATAACGTTATAATGTTAATGTTACGTCCGGAGACTTACGAAGTTTTTAAAACTTCGTAAGTCTGACAAATGCCCTTACCCTTACAACGAAAAACTAAACTTCCCCATCAATACAGCCGGGTTACTACCAATAATGATAGGTTCACCACACAACGCCTCGTTACCCAGCAAAGCGAAAAGTATGGCCTCTTTAGCATCAGGGTTGATGCCGAGCTCATCAGTATTTTTGATAGCGACACCAGGCAAGGCTTTTTTAAGATAATCGACAATGTAGATATTTCTTGCTCCACCACCGCTGGCAAATACCTGCAAGTTGTTGGTATCGATATTTTTTTGAATGAACCCTGCAATGGACTTCCCGGTGAAAGCGCTTAATGTGCAGACCAGGTCTTCGTTACTGATATTCAATATGCCGGATTTTTTCCGGGCGTTGCTAATAAACTCCATTCCAAATAATTCCGGACCAGTGGTTTTTGGCGTGGGCTCATCAAAAAACGGATGTGCCAGCAGTGCCGCTAATAACGGCTCATTAACCTTGCCCGAAAAGGCAATTTTTGAATCTTCATCATACGGTTTATCAAAATATTTGCGGCATGCAGCATCAATCAACGTATTGCCCGGGCCAATATCAGTACATAAAACTTTGGCATAATCGCCATCGCCGGGCAGCCAGGTAAGGTTAGCAATGCCGCCGATATTCAGTAATAACCGGTTTTCGCCAGACTTGCTGCCAAGCAATACATCGCCATACAAAGCTAAGGGAGCGCCTTCGCCGCCAGCGGCAATGTGTTTTTGGCGAAAATCGCTGATGGTTAAAATACCCGTTTTTACAGCGATATGGTCGCCATCGCCAATTTGGAGCGTGGCATCAGGCCAGTCTTTTTGCTGGTGCAGGCGCTTTGGGGCGTGATAGATGGTTTGCCCGTGGCTAGCGATAAAGTCTACCTCATCCGGGGTTACTTCCCATTCTGCCAGCGCACGCAATATTAACTCAGCGTGAAATGTACCAATACATATGTTCAGCAGGCAGACTTTTTCCAGGCTGGCTTCTTTTTTTGCAAACACCTGCTGAACCTCTTTTTTAAAAGCATCATTGTAAGCAATGGTGGTAAAGTTTAACAGCGAAAATTGGGTTTGCAGCCCCTTGCCTTTGAACCTGCATAAGGCAATATCAAGTCCATCCAGCGAGGTGCCCGACATTAAACCGATGCCCAGTTTTTCTTCTTTTTGGGCGATGGTGACAAGTTTTTGCAGATTTTTATTGAGCGCTGACATGGGGCTTAAATTACCAAATTGTTAAGGCATGTACAAAAGTTAAATTTATCCCTCAAGTATCTGTACATATCTGATATATTTGCCTGAACCAATAATTAATCCCTGATTCCGGCACTGAATTTTACCGACTTAAGGGCTTTCGACTCAATACTACAGACTTACCCAATGGCCAGATTAAACTTATTAGAAGAGACACGTTATGAGAAACTGCCGGTAACGGTGTATGACAACCAGCAAGTGGCATCTATTGCCGTAGCGCAGCGGATAGCAAAGCTTATTAAAGACAAATCGGCAGCCGGCGATAAAACCGTACTTGGCCTGGCTACGGGTGTTACCCCCATCGGCGTTTATGCCGAGCTGGTACGCCTGCACCGCGAAGAAGGTTTATCGTTTAAAAACGTGATTACTTTTAACCTTGATGAGTACTACCCGATGCAGCCTAACGCTGCCCAGAGCTATGTGACTTTCATGAATGAAAATTTGTTTAGTCATATAGATATCGATAAAAAAAATGTCCACATTCCTGACGGTACGCTCGAACAGGATGCCGTAGCTGCTTTTTGCCTGGAATATGAAAAAAAGATAACTGCCCTTGGAGGATTGGATTTGCAGATATTGGGTATAGGTCGTACCGGTCACATCGGTTTTAACGAGCCGGGGTCTGCGCCAAATTCAGGAACCCGTTTGGTTACTTTAGATGACCTTACCAGAAGCGATGCCTCGCGTGACTTTGGTGGTAAGCAAAACGTGCCTACCAAAGCCATTACAATGGGTGTAGGTACCATTTTTAAAGCCCGCGAAATTATCCTGATGGCCTGGAGCCAGAAGAAAGCACCGATCGTTAAAAAAGCGGTTGAAGGTGAGATTTCAGGAGACGTACCTGCTACTTATCTGCAACTGTCAGACAATGTAGAATTTGTGCTGGATGTTCCTGCTGCAAGCGGATTAACCCGTTTCCATACCCCATGGCTGGTTAAAGACTGTGTTTGGGAAAACAGCCTGAAAAAGAAAGCCGTTATCTGGCTGGCTGATTTACTGGGCAAGCCCATATTAAAGCTTACTGAAGAAGATTATAACGGCCACGGTATGGCGCAGCTGGCAGTAGAGCAGGGGCCGGTTTACAATATCAACATCGATATATTTAACCAGTTGCAGCATACCATTACCGGCTGGCCGGGCGGTAAGCCGGACGCTGATGACAGCCAGCGCCCGGAGCGGGCATTGCCTGCGCGTAAGCAGTCAATCATTTTCTCTCCGCATCCTGATGATGATGTAATTTCGATGGGTGGTACATTTATCCGTTTGGTTGACCAGGGGCATGATGTACATGTGGCTTACCAGACCTCGGGCAATACGGCCGTTTGGGATGATGACGTATTACGTTTCGTCGAATTTGCAATCGATTTTAACCAGAGCATAGGCGAAGATAACAGCAAGCTAAAAAAGGTATATGAGGACATGCGTGCGTTTATCCCAACCAAAAAACCGAACCAGATTGATACAGAAGAAATCCGTGATGTAAAAGGTTTTATAAGGAAGACGGAAGCTATCTCCGGCGCAAGGTATGCAGGTTTAGAAGATGACCATATCCACTTTATGGCCTTACCCTTTTATGAAACCGGTAAAATCAAGAAAAATACCGCAGGCGAGGCCGATATAAAGCTCACTATGGACCTGCTCCAAAAAATAAAACCACAGCAAATATTTGCCGCCGGCGACTTTGCCGATCCAAACGGCACCCACCTGGTTTGTTTCAACATTGTACTTGCAGCCTTAAGGCGCTTACGCGAAACCGAAGAATGGGTAAAAGACTGCTGGCTATGGATGTACCGCGGCGCCTGGCTGGAGTTTGAAACCTGGGAAATAGAGATGGCTGTGCCGCTATCGCCGCAGGAAGTATTGAGAAAGCGCAATGCTATCTTCAAACATCAATCACAAAAAGACCGCCCTGTTTTCCCGGGTGACGATGCAAGGGAATTCTGGGTTAGAGCCGAAGACCGTACCAAAGAAACGGCACACGCTTACGATAAACTGGGCATGGCGGAGTACGAGGCAATGGAGGCTTTTGTGCGCTATAACTACTAACATAGCCAACATCGTCAATTGCGAGGAACGAAGCAACCTCTGCACAGGACATTCCTCAACCTTAATGTTTGTGGGGACTAAAAAGCAATCGGGCTAATTGGTCCCCATAATAATTTTACTCCATGATTTGCAAGCGTAGAGGTTGCTTCGTTCCTCAGCAATGACGGTCAGTTAATAAATGCTGAATCTTCCATCAATCGGTGTAATCATTTTAATCAATGAAATCAATAAAAATAACGTTAAATCGTGTTAAATCTTACTACTATCATTGTAAGTGCGTTATCCGTTTTGCATCTTAGCGGATTATTCCTGATTAATAGAGATGAGATTAAACTATACAATTACGGCGGCGGCCCTGGCACTGCTGATGGCTTCTGGAGGAGCATTTGCGCAGGTAAAGAAGAAGCCGGCAACATCGCCTTCACCAAAAAATAAACCGGCAGGCGTTGCCCAAAAACAAGTTTCTCCTGCAGCCGCACATAACCTTCCGGTAGATCCGGATGTTATTATCGGCAGGCTGCCCAATGGTTTAACCTACTACGTGCGCAAAAATGTTGAGCCGCAAAAGCGCGCTGAACTTTACCTGGTGAATAAAGTAGGCTCTGTATTGGAGACTGACGAGCAGCAGGGCCTGGCTCACTTCACCGAGCACATGGCTTTTAACGGCACCCGCGATTTCCCTAAAAATGATTTGGTAAACTTTCTGCAAAAATCGGGTGTACGGTTTGGCGCTGATTTGAATGCCTATACCTCGTTCGACGAAACCGTTTACCAGCTACCGGTACCAACCGACAGCGTGGCAGTATTTGAAAAAGGCTTTAATATATTAGCGAATTGGGCATCGTACGTTACCTTCGACCCAAAAGAGGTTGATGATGAGCGTGGCGTTGTACTTGGCGAAAAGCTGGCTAACGGCAAAAACGCCCAGGAGCGCCTGAGTAATCAGACTTACCCGGTGCTGCTTAACAATTCGCGTTATGCACAGCGTATCCCGATAGGAAAAGAAGATATCCTTAAAACTTTTAAGCCGGAGACCATCAAAAGTTTTTATCATGACTGGTATCGCCCTGACCTGCAGGCTGTAATTGCCGTTGGCGACTTTGACCCTGAACGCGTAGTTGAGCTTATCAAAAGAAATTTTTCATCGCTGCAAAATCCGGCTAACGAAAAGTCTCGCACTATTTACTCAGTACCGCCTACGCCGGGCACCGTAGTAAAAATAGCTACAGATAAAGAATTTCCTTATACGTTAGCCGAAATTATTGTAAAACACCCGCAGACTACAATAAGGACTACGAATGATCTATTGCAGAACATCCGCATACAACTGTTTAACCAGATGCTTAACGACCGCATGAGCGAGCTGACGCAGAAGCCAACGCCGCCATTTGTTTTCGGTCAGAGCAGCTATGCACCGTTTATTGGCCGCCAGGATGCGTTTACAACCATCGCGGTAGCCAAATCAGGCGGTTTGGAAACAGCTATTAAAGCGGCTGTTGCCGAAACTGAACGCGTACGTAAGTTCGGCTTTACCTTAACCGAGTTAGAACGCGCCAAGCAAACCGCCCTGGCCGGAATTGATAATGCTTACCGCGAACGCGACAAAACCCGTTCGTCGAATTTTGTAGGCGAATACCAGCAGAATTTCGTTACCGGCGAGGCAATCCCGGGCATCTCTTTTGAATATACTTTCTACCTCAATAACATCAACAAAATTACACTGGCCGAGCTGAATGCCATGGCAGGCAAATTTGTGAGCGACCAAAACCGCGTAATTATTGTTGAAGGACCGGAAAGCGAAAAAGACAAGCTGCCAAACGAGAAAACGATATTGGATTGGATTGGCAGCGCAGGCAAAGATGTAACTGCTTATGTGGACAACACCACAGACAAGCCTTTACTTGCACAATTGCCAAAGGCCGGCAAAATAACCGATATAAAAGCCGACACGCTTATAGGCACTACCACGCTTACCCTTAGCAATGGCATTAAGGTAATTTTAAAGCCCACCAGTTTTAAAAACGACCAGGTGCTGATAAACGGCTATAGCTTCGGCGGCACATCACTGGCAAGTGATGAGGATTATACCTCGGCAGAAATGGCAGGCGGAATAATTGGCAGCAGCGGTATAGCTGATTTTACCCAGATACAATTGAATAAGATACTCAGCGCCAAAAACCTGAGCGTGTCGCCGTATATAAGTGACGTTGCCCAGGGTATAACGGCCAATACCACACCGAAGGATTTTGAAACTGCCATGCAGTTAATTTACCTGTATTTTACCAATCCGCGTAAAGATGCGGACGTATGGCAGGCAAATATCAGCCAGACAAATGCACTGCTGGCCAATCGCGGACTTAATCCCGGCAGCGTATTCCAGGATACCGTTTCTGCAACTTTATTTAACCACAATTTCAGGGAGATGGTGGTAACGCCGGAAAGGCTGAATAAAGCAACACTGGACAAAGCCTATTCATTTTATAAAGACCGCTATGCCGATGCGAGCGGTTTTACCTTCACATTCGTAGGCAATTTTACGGTAGATGTGCTGAAGCCTTACATAGAAGCTTACCTGGCCAGCCTGCCGTCGACCAACAAAAAGGAGACCTATAAAAACCTGAATATAGTACCGCCTGCCGGGCAGATAACTAAAATTGTTAACAAAGGCATAGGCGACAAGGCCACTGTACAAATGGTACTGAGCGGCTCATACGAATATAACGACGCTAATAATATACAGATTGATGCACTGGAAGAGGTATTACAGATACGTTTGCTGGAGCGTCTGCGCGAAAAAGATGGCGGCACCTATGCGCCAAGCGTGCGGGCAAATTATAAAAAGATACCAAATAGCCGGTACAGCTTTACGGTGGCATTTACCTGCGCCCCTGCAGATGTGGACAAGCTTACCGCAGATGCACTTGACGAAATAAACAAACTGAAACAAAATGGTGCTGCACAGCCTGATATTGATAAGTTTGCAGCCGAAGACGCCCGCTCGACCCAGGTTCAGCTAAAGGAAAACATTTTCTGGGCTGGATACCTTGGTGCATCTTCACAAAACCAGGAAAACCCCGATAATATACTCAGGCACGTGAGCAACCTGGGCAATATTACCCCGCAAAGCACCAAAGATGCCGCTAATAAATATTTAAGCAGCAGTAACCTGATTAAATTTGTGCTGCTTCCTGAAAAGGCAGCTGAGCCGGCGAAGAAATAAAGGGATCTGCTATTCGATTCAAGGCCCTGCGATTTCACCGTCGCAGGGCTTTTTAATTTCAATTCCGCTTATTTTAAAACGTACTTTTTATTAGTAGGTTTAAGCAAGAATTAGTCGCTTATGGCTGGCATATTACTAAATTTCTTTCATAGAGATTCTTACGCTACGAACTGATGCCCGGTTGCTTAATTTCAGGTATTTAAATTATCTAAACCATTCTCCGGGATAATTGTCTATTATCCCAAACAACAATTACCGCGGGGCTATCAATATTTCAGAGCGCCCCGGTTATTAGTGAAAACGAATACTATGAAAAAGTTAATTTTTGCTGTCGCTTTGCTGCTGGCCTGCTTTTCAAACAAAATAGCTAATGCACAGGTTAGTTTGAGCATAAACATTGGCAGCCAGCCCGATTGGGGCCCGGTAGGTTATGACCATGCCGATTATTATTACATGCCCGACATCGATTCCTATTATGATGTTACCAATCACCTGTATATTTATAATGACAATAATGTTTGGGTGCACCGTGCCTTTTTACCCGAGCGCTACCATTTTGACAGGTACCGCACCTACAAAGTTGTAGTAAATGAGCATAATCCGTGGGAGCACCCTGAAGTTATAAGAACGAGGTACGCAAGCTATAAGGGTCGCAACGGGCAGGCAGTAATCCGCGACAGTCATGATGCCCGCTATAAAAAACATTACAGGGAAGTTGCGGAGCATAACCATGAGGTGGCCGTGCACAACAGCAAGGTAGCACATCATAATGCCGTAAAAACAAAGCATAGCCGCAAGATGGCAGCGCACAACGCAAAAAAGGTGCACCATGCCAGGGAGAAAGAAAGAAAAGAAGACCATCGTTAAAAAACAGCAGCCCCGGGTTATTCCCCGGGGCTGTTGTTTTTTAATATAAATCTCCGGGTGTTACTTGCCCAGCTTTTTTACAATTTTCGCTATTGCTTCTCCCCAAAAACCACCTAACGCTACAGCCCCTTGCTTGTTTGGATGCAGGTAGAAAACACCCTGGTGCCCCTGCTCAGCCTGGAAATCAGTTTCGGCATGCTTTTTAAAATAATCAAAGGCTTTGGTATCGCCCACAAATACGCGCTTAGGATAAGTTGCGGCATAGTCCTGTACCAGTAAATCAATTTCGGGAATATATTTCTGCAAACGATCTAAGCCTTCCTGCAGGTATCTTGCTCCGTTGTAAGTATTGGGACTATACCATACCGGGTGCTGAAAAATAACTATCGATGCCGGGAATTCTTTCAATAAACTATCAGCTATAGCCTTTAGATTCTGATAGTAATTTTCAGGGAACACAGGCGCCCCGCGGGGCCCTTCGATGGCGCTATCATTTGTGCCCAGTTTGACGGAAAATATCAGCAGCGCCTGCTTATTGGTAAAGCTGCCTGCAGCTTTCTCAACATCTTTAAATACGCCCCCCGTAGTCGGTAAAAAATCAACGGTGGTATAACCGCTATGGCCCTGGTTAGCGATCTCGACATTACCAACGTTTGATTGCTGCTTTAAATACGCCGCGGCGATAACAGGCGGGGCTTCCGTCGCCGGATCGCTTAGTCCGGCGCCGTAGGTAATGCTGTTACCGATAAAAACGATGTTAAGGTCGCGCTTGCCCTGCGCAAACAAAGCAGATGAATTAAGCACACCGGCAATTACTACCAGGAGTAACAGGCCAATAATTTTTTTAAGGTTCATTATGGTTGTGTATAATCAGTTCTGCTAAGACTCGTCGGTGGCAACACCGACGAGGGCGGACCGGGTCCCGACTTTCTAAATCCGAAATCGAAATTCCGAAATTAATACCGAACCCCCATATTCCAAAACATGAACGCCCACTTATCCACCTGGCCGCTTATTACCTGCTCGGTACTTTGGCCTGCACCATGGCCCGCTTTGGTTTCGATGCGGATTATCGTTGGCGCCGGGCCTTTCTGATATTCCTGCAAACGTGCGCCAAATTTAAACGAGTGCGCGGGAACTACACGATCGTCATGATCGGCAGTCGTAACCATAGTTGCCGGATAGCTGCCCGGTTTTAAAGCGTGATACGGCGAATAACTGTAAAGATAGTTAAACATTTCCTTATTATCTTCAGCGGTACCATAATCGTAGCTCCAACCTGCGCCCGCGGTAAATTTATTATAACGCAGCATATCCATTACGCCAACTGCCGGGAAGGCAACCTTGCACAAATCCGGCCGCTGGGCCATCACCGCGCCCACTAACAGGCCACCGTTTGAGCCGCCCGAGATAGCCAGGTAATCTTTGGAGGTATATTTATGTTTGATGAGGTATTCGGCAGCCGCGATAAAATCGTCAAATACATTTTGCTTTTTCATCTTGATGCCGGCCTTGTGCCAGCGCTCGCCATATTCGCCGCCGCCCCGCAGGTTTGGAACCGCATAAATACCACCATGCTCCATCAGGATAATGTTTGATGTGCTGAATGCCGGTGTAAGACTTATGCTAAAGCCTCCATAAGCGTAAAGCAGCAGCGGATTTTTACCATTCATTACCGTACCTTTTTTGTACGTAATAATCATCGGTATTTTGGTGCCGTCTTTTGAGGGATAGAACACCTGTTTGCTTTCATACTGCTCCGGGTTAAACTGCACACCGGATTTTTTATACAAGGTAGATGCCCCGGTGGCTATATCCAGCTTAAAAATTGTAGCGGGGTAAACATAGTTGGTAAATGTATAATACAATTCTTTATCTCCCTGCTTTGCGTTAAAGCCGCTTGCGGTACCAATAGCAGGCAAGGTAATTGTCCGCTCCAGCTTACCCTCCATATTATATTGCTGTACAAACGATGTTGCATCTTTCAGGTATTCGGCGAATATTTTACCGCCGCCTGTTGATGCGGTAAGCACATTGGCAGTCGCCGCGATAAAATTTTTCCAGTTTTTCGGCTTCGGGTCGGCCGCGTCAACAGTAACTATCTTAAAATTAGGCGTATACAAATTGGTCAGGATATACAGCTTGCTGCCTGCATTATCCAAAACGCCGTGCTGGTTATCGAAGTTATCGACAACGTTCATAATCAAGCTGTTGGAATTACTTAAATCCTGTATATACAGCTCATTGCCGGTAGTCTCTTTCGCTGCCGTTATTACCAGGAAGCGCTCATCTTCGGTAAGGTGGGCGCCGATATAGCGCCTTGGTGTGGCGTCGCCCCCAAAAATCAGTACGTCGCTGCTTTGCGCAGTGCCCAGCTTATGGTAAAACAGCTTGTGGTATTGTGTAATACCCGCCAACTGACTGCCCGCTTTAGGCTTATCATAGCTGCTATAGTAAAAGCCATCATTCCCTTTCCAGGCTATGCCGCTAAACTTTACATCAACTAATGTATCGCCGATAATCCGCTTGTCTTCCGTTTTTATAACGATTACCTTCCGCCAGTCGCTGCCACCTTCTGATAGCTGGTAAGCGGCCATGCTGCCGTCTTTGGTAAAGTTTATGCCCTGCAGGGAGGTAGTTCCATCGGCAGAGAATTTATTCGGGTCGAGGAATATCTCGGGTGTGCCATCCCCTATCTGTCGCCATAAAACAGCCTGGCTTTGCAGACCATCGTTTTTATAAAAATAGGTGTATTTACCCTCTTTAAATGGTGCGCTGTACTTTTCGTAATTCCATAGCTGTTTCAGGTGCTCGTGCATGGCATCCCGGTAGGGAATCTGGCTTAAATAGGCCTGTGTTACCTTGTTTTCTTCTTTTACCCATTCTTTGGTATCAGCAGCACGATCATCTTCGAGCCAGCGGTACGGGTCGGGCACTTTCGTGTCGAAATAGGTATCAACGGTATCAACTTTTTTGGTAACGGGGTATTGGAGTGGGTTGGTAGTAGTCATTTGTTGGGCAGAGGCGCAGCTGTAAATTAAAATAGCTGCGGATAAACAGTTAATAGTTTTCATTGCAAGGGGTTCGCTGATAGGCTAAGATAGGAAGAAAGTCGGAAAGTCAGTAAAGTCCGTAGAGAAATCGCTTTTATACTTTTTGGCGGCATTTTTCATAGCGATGGGTTTATAAACCCATCGCTATATTGGCGATCATCCCAAATGACTTGTCTTTTTGCGTTTGAAAAGAACGACCAGGCAATCGTTTTATAAACGATTGCCTGGTAAAGTCGGAAAGAAGCTACAATTATCGGAAACAGCCAAGTAAATATATTAAACAGGCACTTTTAAGAAGCCTGCCTGTTTTTTTGGCGACGTTTATTCATCAGCATAACTATACCGGCACCGGCCATTAAGCCAATCGACGCAGCACCTATAATAATGCGCCAGGTTTCATGCTCCCGCGCACCGTTGATAAGCGTAGTAGCATTAATAATTACCGTACAAATAAATATCAAATAGAATATAACCCGGTTATTCTTACTCATAGACTTATATACAATTCGAAGAAATATTATGACGCCAATATAAACTATTTAGTTCGAAATTTTTCGGGAATCGCGATGAGACAGTTCCGGAAAAATTTTGGATGATGGCAAAAATCAATCAAATCTTTAACTACTGATGCTTGTTATTTATCCGTCCCGCTTCTTCCAGTTCCGCATCCATCTGGTCATCATATTTAAAGCGATAAAGCACCCATTCGTTTTGCGGTTTGTAAAAGATAAAGGTAAACCTGATAGGCTGTATTTCGTGCTTAACCAGGTAGCTGTAAAATATAAGGCTATTCGAGGCTGTTTTTTGTACAATCAGGTCTCTGCCCAGATAGGTACCAATCCCCTGGCGTAACGAATCCAATTTTGCCTTCAGTTGTAAAATACCGGCAGGATTGGTAAAATATTTATTGGTACCGAAAAGGTAATCGATAGCAGCAGAGGTGCCATCGTCTTTATATTTCTTAAAAAAGGCTTCAATAATACCGGGAGCTGTTTTTGGTGTTGCAGGCGCTGCGGGAGTAGCGGTAGTGGCTGCCGCTTTTGTTGTATCGGTGACCGTACCTGTAGTCACAGTAGTTTTGGCTTTAGTGCTTTTTGCAGGGGCGGCCGGTTTAGCCTTTGGCTTTGCAGTTTGGGCATTCGCAGTAAAAACAAAGCAGCAAGCGGCAATAATCAACACGGACAAGGCCTTAACGTTCAAGTATTTCATAGTGTGTAGTTTAAAAACCCAAAGTAAATAAAAAAGCCTGCTATTTTTAGCAGGCTTTGTATTTTAATATTAGTTGCAAGTGTTGTGATAGTTATAGACGTTGAAAAGGGATGATTTACTACTACAACTTTTACAACAACTACAACCAATTCAACTATTGCGTAACGTACATCACTTCCTTAACTGCCTTGATAATGCGGTCAGCGTTTGGAAGGTATTCTTTTATCAGGGTTGGTGCATAAGGAAGCGGAACATCACCACCCATAATGCGCAGTACCGGTGCATCCAAATAATCGAATGCATCTTTCTGTACCTTAAAGGCAACTTCTGTAGCTATCGAGCCTAAAGGCCAGCTTTCTTCTATAAGCACCAAACGGTTTGTTTTCTTAACTGAATTGATAACGGTGTCATAATCGATAGGACGCACAGTGCGCAGGTCGATAACTTCTGCATGGATGCCTTCTTTCTCAAGCTCGGCAGCGGCAACGATAACCTCTTTCATAATTTTGCCGAAACTAACCAGGGTAACATCGGCTCCTTCTTTAACCACTTTGGCTTTGCCGAGTGGAATATAGTAGGTTTCTTCAGGAACTTCACCTTTATCGCCGTACATCAACTCCGATTCCATGAAGATAACCGGATCCGGGTCAATGATAGCGGACTTTAATAAACCTTTGGCATCATAAGGATTGGATGGTACTACCACTTTCAAACCAGGGCAGTTGGCATACCAGCTTTCGAAGCACTGGCTGTGCTGCGAGCTAAGCATACCTGCGTTACCGGTTGGGCCGCGAAATACAATCGGCACCGAAAACTGGCCGCCACTCATCGACATGATTTTGGCCGCGCCATTAATAATCTGGTCGATAGCTACCAGCGAGAAGTTGAAGGTCATGAACTCGATAACCGGCTTTAAACCGTTCATTGCCGAACCGATACCGATACCGGCAAAACCGCATTCAGAGATAGGCGTATCTATTACACGCTTTGCACCAAATTCGTCAAGCATTCCCTGGCTAACCTTGTAAGCGCCGTTATATTCGGCAACTTCTTCACCCATCAGGTATATTTTATCGTCGTTACGCATTTCTTCGGACATTGCCTCGCGCAGCGCTTCTCTGAATTGTATTTCTCTCATCTTATTATAAAAATGCTTTTTTAGCGAACGCAAATATAAGCAATGAACTCTTATTTGCAATTTGTAATGGATTTGAGATAAGAGAATTTAATAATCTTATAAAATTTGACATAAAATGCACTGTAATTTGGCCCTGTACAATAAAAGTATCCAGCCGATGGCTCTTAAATAGGATTATACAGCAACGCCGGGTTAAAAACCGGCGCTACAAAATTGGTCGAGCCGATGGCTCTTGAATATTTAAATGCGACAGTTTTGGCCACTGCAAACCACCCACTAAAAACTGCTACCTACTTCCGCTCCCCCTTCATCTTCGAAGCAATCTCCAAAGCACGGTAGGCATTTACAATCCCGCCCGTTTTGCTAAGCGTTGCGAAATCAACCTTGGTGTTGCCACCTGGCTTGCTTACCATTACGCCTTTTACAGGTGTGGCGCATTGTAAAATAATTTCTTTCAGTTGTCTGGATGATAAGCTGGGATAATATTCCAAACACAGCGCAGCTATACCGGTAACAATAGGCGCCGAGAAGCTGGTGCCATCGGCGGTATTAAATTCAGCATCAGTGTCTATCGAAGTTACTTTGGCGCCGGGTGCAAACACGTCCACGCCAACTTTTCCATAATTGCTGAATGAAGCCGCGAGCGAAGTGTCGGGCTTAGGGCCTGATGCGCCTACGAATATGATATTGTCAACCGGGGTACCGTCCAAATAATTTCCTGTCGGATATTCGGGAGTAACGTCGATGTCCTGCCCGTCATTACCCGAAGCTTTTACCAATAATACATCTTTTGATGCGGCATATTTAAATGCTTCATCCACCCATTCTTTATGCGGCGATATCTTTTTTCCGAAGCTCATATTAATTATCTGTGCGCCATGGTCAACTGCAAAGTGTATCGCGTTAGCAATATCTTTATCGTACTCATCGCCATTAGGCACAGCTTTTATCGACATAATGCGCACATTATCCGCCACACCATCAATACCATAACCGTTATTACGTACAGCACCAATCAAACCGGCAACACCGGTTCCGTGTGATGCATCGCTGTTTTTCAATACGTTATTACCATAAGGCTTCCCGTCTTTCGCATTCGGGTCATCGCCCACAATACGGCTGCGGGCATCCAGGTCGGGTGTGATGTTGGCGTTTAGCTTGGTCAGGTACTCGCCTATATCTTTTAATACCTTTGAATTGTCGGTACTGCCGCCAATCTGCCCCAATACCGATTCCCATACGGCCTTGCTTTGCGTTACCGTATCATTTACCGTATGTATTTTTGCAAGGTCGGCCAGGGTAAAGGTTTGGTCTGATTTTAATTTCAGCTCCCTTTTTATAAAGCCATTGGTGATGGTTAGCACGTTCACCTCGTACGAAACATCCTTCAGCTCGCGGTTGGTTTTGCTCATGGTGCTGTCGTAGGTGGTTTTTACCTTTTGCCAGTAAGCAAACTCTTTTTCCTGCCCGGCAGAGGCTGTAGTGGTTGAAAGGTATTTGCCTTTTAAGCGGTTGTATTCGCGTACTTCTTCAACTGTTTCGTTCACATCAACCTTGCGATCTTTACCACCTAAAAAGTCCCAGCCGTGCACATCATCAATATAGCCGTCGCCGTCATCATCTTTGCCGTTATTCGGAATTTCTTTAGGGTTTACCCACAGAATAGAAGAAAGGTCTTTTTGCGCTGTATCTATACCGCTGTCGATGGTGGTAACCAATACGGTTTTGCTTTTCTTACCTTTTAAAAACAGGTAAGCCTGTTTAAGGCTGATCCCGTAATAGCCATCAGTTTTTAAATCAAGCGTATGCCAGTTTTTGGGTGGATCGGCAGGCGGTTTCGGCGTAGTTTGCGCCATCGCCGCAGTAGTTGTAAAAATCGCCCCTGATAGTAAAGAGGCGAGAGCGTAAGTGCGTAGTTTCATAGTGGTTGATTAAGTGAGCAGTTGATTCGTGAGTAGTCGAAAAATCTAATCAACTATTCACTCAATCAACCACTCACCAAAAATTATAAATCAAATTTAATTCCTTGTGCCAATGGTAACGTTTTTGAGTAGTTGATAGTATTGGTCTGTCGCCTCATATAGACTTTCCATGCGTCCGAACCTGACTCGCGACCGCCGCCTGTTTCCTTTTCACCGCCGAATGCACCGCCTATTTCGGCTCCTGACGTACCTATATTAACATTGGCAATTCCGCAGTCAGAACCAGCCGAAGACAGAAATTGTTCTGCCTCGCGCAAATTTTGCGTCATAATAGCTGATGAAAGTCCTTGCGGAACACCATTTTGCAGAGCCACAGCCTCATCAAGCGTTTTATATTTTACCAGGTAAAGTATCGGTGCAAAGGTTTCGTGCTGCACTATTTTATAGCTATTTTCTACTTCGGCTATACAAGGTTTTACATAACATCCGGATGAATATTGAGCGCCATCCAGCTTACCGCCTTCTACTATAAACTTCCCTCCTTCGGCTTTACATTTTTCAATAGCATCCAAATACATGTTAACGGCATCTGTATCAATCAGCGGGCCCATGTGGCTGTTTTCGTCCAGCGGATCGCCAATGCGAATTTGCCCATAAGCTTTTACAAGCTTGTCCCTGAACGCATCGTAAACACTTTCGTGAATAATCAGCCTGCGGGTACTGGTGCAACGCTGACCGGCTGTACCTACTGCGCCAAACACCGCGCCGATCAGCGACATATCCAGATCGGCATTTTCGCTGATGATGATAGCGTTGTTTCCGCCAAGTTCCAGCAAGCTGCGACCCAGGCGTGCGCCAACCGCCGCACCCACTGCTTTACCCATGCGGGTTGAACCCGTGGCTGATACCAACGGCACACGGGCATCATTAGCCATCAGCTCACCAATTTCACGGTCGCCGATAACTAAACATGATACGCCTTCGTCAATGTTATGTTTTTTAAATACTTCCTGTGCGATATGCTGACAGGCGATAGCTGTTAAAGGTGTTTTTTCCGACGGCTTCCAAATGCATACATCACCGCAAATCCAGGCCAGCATAGCATTCCAGCTCCACACCGCAACGGGAAAGTTAAAGGCCGATATAATGCCGACGATACCCAGCGGGTGATATTGTTCATACATCCTGTGCTGCGGCCGCTCGCTGTGCATGCTTAAGCCATACAACTGGCGACTAAGACCAACCGCAAAGTCGGCAATATCAATCATTTCCTGCACCTCGCCATAGCCTTCCTGCAAGCTTTTGCCCATCTCGTAAGAAACCAAAGCACCCAGGCTTTCTTTATTTTCGCGCAGCGCATTGCCTATTTCACGTACTATCTCGCCACGTTTAGGCGCTGGGATGGTACGCCAGTTCACGAATGCTTTTTGAGCCGTTTCAACAGCCTGGTTGTAATTATCTGCGGTAGCAAACCGTACCGATGCGATTTTTTTACCGTCAGTAGGCGATACAATTTCTTTTACAGTGGCGTTGCCATCACTGTGCCAGTTGCTGCCTGTACTAAATGCGTCGTTAATGTCGTTTATATGTAAACGATTTAAGATATCCTGAATATTAAGGCCCATAATTGTTACTTTTGTCAAAGGTAAAAATCTTTAAGGCAAATTATTATCAACCCGCCCTTTGCCGGTAAAATGATTCACATTAATTATCAAGGCTTTGTAATTGCACCTGTTAACAATGTTTGAATGTTGATAACTAAATTGCGTTAAGGATGTTTATTACTTGTAATTTAATCTCGGTTTAAGTCAGATTCACCCGTTTTTTTGGGGAATTAAAAGGGCTACGGAGCGATTTTTTAGCCTGAACTGAGTGTATGTTCTGAAACAAAATTGAATGGAAGAAGAATTTGAATTTGGCTTTACCGAAGACGCAAAATTTTCGGTAGAGCGGTACGAAGAGATGATTCGTAATCATGACCAGTACTTTTTTGATGCCCAGGCGTTTGAGAACATTATCGACTACTACATCGAAAAGAACGACCCGCCAAAAGCCTTACAGGTTGCCGAATATGCCCGCAACCAGCACCCGTTTGCCGCAGTTTTCCTGATAAAGCAGGCCCAGCTTTTAGTGATCGGCAACAAGGTTGCCGAAGCTTTTGAGGCGCTTGAAAAAGCCGCTATGCTGGAAGCATCAGACCCTGATATTTATTTGATACGCGGTAACCTGTACGAGAGTATGGAGCGTTACGGCGAAGCCCTGGAAAACTACGAAAAGGCGCTGGACCTGGCCGAAGAAACGGACGAAGTGTTGCTGCATATAGCCTACGTTTACCAAAACATGGGCGATTATGAAACATCCATCACCTATTTAAAGCTCTGCTTAAAGCAAAATATGGAGAACCAGGATGCTTTATATGAGCTGGCTTTTTGCTACGACGTATTGGACAACCAGGAGGAGAGCATTACCTTTTATCAGCAATACATCGACAACGAGCCTTACAGCTATGCAGCATGGTACAACCTCGGCAACGCGTTCACCAAGCTCGGTCTGTTCGAGAAAGCTATAGATGCCTACGATTATGCCATATTAATAAAGGACAACTTTGCATCGGCCTATTTTAATAAAGGTAATGCACTGGTTAACCTGGAAAAATATGCCGAAGCGATAGAGGTGTACCGCCATACCTTTGAGTATGAACAGCCCAATGCTGATACGTATTGCGCCATCGGCGAATGTTACGAGAAGCTGGAGCAGATGGACGATGCCCGCGCTTTCTATAAAAAGTCGGTGAAAATGGACCCAAAACTGGCCGATGCCTGGTTTGGGATTGGTGTTACCCTTGATTTTGAAGAGCGCTACTTTGAGGCCCTGCACTTTTATAAAAAAGCGCTCGACCTTGACATTGCCAATGCAGATTACTGGTTTGCTATTGCTGATGCAGAATATAAGCTTGGCCACCTGGCCGATGCAGAGCGTGCTTATGAAAAAGTAGTTGAGCTTAACCCTATTGACGTTGATGCCTGGCTGGATTATTCATCGATATTATATGAGCAGCAGCGCTTGAACGATGCGATAGAAGTAATTGCGCAAGCTATAAAAAATAACCCTGATGCCGCTGAGCTGTATTACCGTATGGTGGCCTACCTGTTTGCCAAAGGCGATTACAACGAGGCATTGAGCCACCTTGAAATGGCACTAACATCAGATCCGGATAAACATTACATCCTGTTTGATTATTTACCGCAATTGCAAAAAAACAAAGTGATTGTGGATATTATTAACAGGTATATGAAATAATAGTTGATTGAGTTAATTAGGTGAGTGGTTGATTAAGTTATTAATCGCATATCCTGCCAGGTTAACTCAACTTAATGAATTTGTAAAAAAGCCGCTATCATTACAGATATCGGCTTTTTTTACGACCTTTGCGCCATTAGTACTTTTTGTTATAGTCTATAACCGATTCTGTTTACGATGAACTACCAGATCAATAACCTCCCGGAGAGAGTAGCCAAGCCACGCAATAGCGGCATTACCATGGTGATGGACAAGGGGCTTAGCCTGCGGCAGGCGGAGGATTTTATTGAAGTGGCAGGCACCTATACCGATATGGTAAAGCTAGGCTGGGCAACATCGTACGTAACGCCTAATCTTACGGAGAAGCTAAAGCTATATCGTGACGCCGGTATCCCGGTTTATTTTGGCGGCACCTTGTTTGAAGCGATGATTGTGCGCGGACAATTTGATGATTACTGTCGCCTGCTGGATAAGTTTCAAATGGACTATGCCGAGGTATCAGACGGTTCGATAACCCTGGAGCATGAGGTTAAATGCGACTACATTCAAAAGCTATCCAAAATAACCACTGTAATATCTGAAGTAGGTTCTAAAGACGTTCAGAAAATATTTGCTCCCTACAAATGGATAAACCTGATGCGTGCCGAAATTGAAGCAGGCTCATGGAAAGTAATAGCCGAAGCCCGCGAAAGCGGCAACGTAGGCATCTACCGCGATTCGGGAGAGGTGAGGCAGGGTTTGGTGGATGAAATACTCACACAAATTCCGGAAGAAACCATTATTTGGGAAGCTCCACAGAAAGCGCAGCAGGTTTGGTTTATCAAACTCATTGGCGCTAACGTTAGCCTGGGCAACATCGCGCCGGCAGACGTTATTCCGCTTGAAACCCTCAGGTTAGGTATCAGGAGCGATACCTTCGACCATTTTTTATAGGCCTGTATTTAATTTTCAATAAGCATAGGGTTTTGAGGGATTAGTTTAGCATATTTGTATAAACTAACCCTAACTTTATGAAAAGAAATATTTTAACTTTTGTGTTCCTCTTATTAACTGTCATCGCATTTGCTGATAAAGGCAAAACTAAACCTAAAACCACAAGCGATTCGGGCACCAAAACAAATAATGTAACTTTTGGCGGCGGCACCACCCGGACAGAACACGTTCCGGCTAATTAATTTCCGCTTTTTTTTGTAGGACACCACCTGGTTATCAATTAGATCATTTATCGCAAGCTTTTTGTAACAAACCCGATATACATTTAGTATATTAGACGGTAAATTATTGACTGTTAATTGGCCAATGGCTGTATCTCAAAAAATTTTTATTGTAGATGACCACCAAATGGTGGTGGATGGCCTGAAGCTTTTGATAGGCGATATTTCCGGCTTCCAGGTGATCGGCGAAAGTAATAATCCATTAGACGTTGCCGCATTATTGGACGAGATAAAACCAGACATCCTGCTTACCGACATCAACATGAACGGCATGAGCGGTGTTGAGCTAACCAGGTTGGTTAAACGTACCAAACCGCACATAAAAGTGCTTGCGCTCTCGATGTTTGGCGACAGCCAGGTAGTAGCCGAAATGATGGACGCGGGCGTCAATGGCTTTATCTTAAAAAATACCGGTCGCGGCGAGTTGGAAGACGCCCTGCGCAAAATAGCAGGCGGACAAGATTACTTTTCGGCCGAAGTTACCCGGCACCTGGTGCGTTCTTATAAAGACAACGCTGAAGGTAACCACCTCACCGACCGCGAAATTGAGATTATACGCATGATTGAAAAAGAATTAAGCAACAAACAAATTGCCGACAAGCTTTTCATCAGTGAGCGAACTGTGGAAACACATCGTAAAAACATTCTCCGCAAAACAAACACGCAAACGGTTGTAGGCCTGCTTAAATATGCCTACGAACGGAAGATAGTTTAATAACACGCTCACCTATACAATAGCCCCGGGTTTAAAACCCGGGGCTATTTCATTTATACCCTCGGCTGTGTCTCCACAGCCATAGCAGGGCGCTTCGAAACCTTTTACCTTTCAGCTTTCACCTCCTGCCACCTCCCCTATGCGGCTACCACGCAGTTTAATATGCCAATAACACGGTATATATCCAAAAACTTAATAATCAGAGATTTACAATCATAAAACATCAACAAAAATTCTAACAACAATCAAAAAACAAAAACGATGAAAACATTAAAACTCTCTGTTATTGTACTTGCATTGGTAGCTATAGGGGCTACATCATGCAAAAAAGACAGTACCACTACCAAGGCTGGTGTAGCGGCATCAGTTACTGCCGACAATTATGGCTTTGACGGTGGCGGCGGTTCTGCATTTAAAAGCACGCAGGCTGGTATTGTAGTTGCAGCCGGCACCTTTACAGTTTCTGCCATAAAGGATGGCACCACGCAATCCCTAAGCATTGTACTTATAGGCGCTACCACAACGGGCACCTACAGTCTTGACCAGGGTAATAGTGCCGGCAACGGTGCACTCATCACCAAAGACTATACCAAGCCGACCGATAACACCATAAGCTACACAACAGATAATGACGACGGTCATGGTGTTAAGGGGGGCGGCAAGGTGGTAATTACCAAACTTACTTCCACCGAGGCTGAGGGTACTTTCTATTTTACAGGCTATAATTCGGCCGGTAAAGCAGGTTTTACCGAACAAGGGAAATTCTCAGGCAAAATCAATTCGCGCTAATCCTTAATCATAAAAATGCCGGCCTCAAAAACCGGCATTAAAAAAACACTAACAAACAAAAACCCAACAACATGAAAAAATTATTCACCTTTTTTATGGGTATGCTGCTATGCGCAAGGCTGCTGGCAGGCGACCCGGTGTGGAAGGCAAAATTTACCTCCACCGTAAACTGGCAAAAAATGACCCCGTCAGGCATGCTTATCGTGAGCGCTAATGATGGCCTTTATGGCGTAGATTATACCAACGGCCAGGTAAAATGGAAGGTTGATTTTTTAACCGACCTTAAAGAAGAGAACTACGACCCTATTGAAAACTCGCCCTACGTTGCCATTGTAAAACGCGGAATGTTTCCGGAACACGTAATTATCGATGCATCTACCGGCAGGGTAATCTGCAAAACAAAAGATATGGAATTTCAGCGTGTACAAAAACGTTTCGAAATACCTCGCCTGGGTGGCATTTTGTTTTACGGTTTTAATAAAATGAACAAAGGCCAGATGGTGCTGGTAAATGCTGCCTCGGGCAATGTGCTATGGAAACAGGAAAAGCTTTTCGACAGCAACGGCGAGATTATAACCGCTGCGCCTTATGCCGTTGCTGACGACGCCTTTGTAATATCAACCACTAAAATGATATACAAGCTTAACGGCAATACCGGCGAAGTAATGTGGAAACAGGAAATGAAAACCCAGCCGCCTGCCCTGGCAGAAGCGGAAGGCTTTGGTGCATTCGGTGGTAAAGGAAACGCCCTTGCAAATGGAAACGCCACCTCGACATCCGCACAATTTTTAAAATACAAAAATCCAAACCTGGTATATTTCGCCAGCCACACCGTAATGACGGCGTTTGACATTGCCAGCGGCAAAGAAGTATGGAAACGCGCTGAACTGGAGTCGCCCGTGGCGCAGATCATATTTGATGACCGTGGCATATTACTTTGTACCGATGACAGCCGGGCCCCAAAAACTGACGGTGAAGGCCATGTAAAAAAATCGCACGGACTAATGGGTAAGCTGATGAATGGCGGCGGCAGCGGCAAAGCATTTATCAGCCTGTATGACCCTGAAACCGGTGCGCAAAAATGGAGCGGCGGCCAGCTTGACCTTGCAGGTTCAGTTGTATTTTACTCCTACTCGGGCAATAAGCTTTGCATCGCAACCGAAAAGAGCAAAGGCCAGAATGCGGTAAACGTAATCGACCTGGATTCGGGCAAACCTGCTATTCCGAAACAGTTGAAAGTTGACGGGACAATCCTCGATGTGCGCATGCTGCCGCAAGGCATGCTTTACCGCACAACCGAGGAAACCAACATTCTGGATTTAAATACCGGCAAGGATGTATGGCCTAAATCGATTAAATATAAAGACGGCGGGCTGGGTGTCGACAAAGATAACCTGACTTATTTTAATGGTGATGGTACCCTGTATGTAATGGATAATACAAGCGGGCAGTTCAAAAGCTTCGCTAACATGTATAAATTCGATGGCAAAGAAGCCCCTGGCTCATGCGAGCTGCGTAACAATGGCGTGCTGTTTACATCGAGCCAGAACCTTACGCTGGTTGATTTTAACGGCACCCAGATCTACAAGGTTTACAAGCCAGCGCCGGGAATAAGCACCTTTGGTAAAATTATGAGCGGAGCTTTGGCCGCAACTGCAATGGCTACGGCTGCCAGCCAATCGTACACGAGCGGTTATGCCCGTGGTGTCGGCGCGACTTCTGTTGCTGACGATTATCAAAAATCAGCAAACTCATGGAACGGAATTGCGGCTGCGTCGCTTAACGAAATCAGCAAACGTTTTAAAGCATCAAAGTCGACAGAAAACTATCAATCGATACTGACCAAAACCAGCGATGGTGAAGAAAAAGGAGTAGGCATTGTGCGCATCAACAAGGATAACGGCAAGGAAGAGGCTGCAGTAATATTAAACAACAAAAAGCCGGTCTACGAGCTTGACCCTGCATCAAACATGGTTTACTACCTATCAGGCAGCGACGAAATCAGCGCTTTTAAATTCTAAAGCACTGTTGTTAGGGTACCGGCGCGGCTTTCGCCGCGCCGGTTTTTTTGCTTTAAATGCTTCCCCTTCTATGCTTGCCTTTCGCCTTTAACTTTTACCTCTTTTTCATCCTCGAAAACGGATATCCCCCACAGCCCTTCTTCGGGTTCGCCCTGTCGGCGGCGGCGGTTGCTTCAGCAGCGGCATCAGTAGGTGCGTTGTAGGCTGTTAGGCAATAGCCCCATTTCCATGGCTCCATATTATCGAAGGTCATGTAATCGATACGGGTGTACAGATTGCCATCGCCGGGGTTTTGCACATCATTTTTCGCGATAATGTATTTTTGCTCCGTGTTCCATTTAATAATATGGAATTTGGTGTTGGGCAACTGTAGCCAAAGGGTGTCGGTGATTTTGTATTTTATCTGGTAGTCGTCTTCGAAGCTGCCAAGCATATTGGCAGGTGGTTTGGCTAACTGCTGGGCCCTGACATCAACTTTTGCTAATGAAATGATTAATAAAAATAGAATGATTACTTTATTTACCCGGAACATAATACGACTGCAACGTTTAATTGATTTGTAATTCAATAAGTTCCTGGCCTAACTCACGTATGCCAGATATTATTTTCTCGACCTGCTTCTGTGAAGGTTTTTTCTGCCCGCCAACATATTGCGCTAATAGGCTTTGATTCATGCCGACCCGCGACGAAAGTGCTTTAGCATTAATTACCTTATAATACTCAAAAAACTGCGGCAAATCCAAAGTAATGTTAATCAGTTCTTTGCTTATAGCAGGTAAGTCCATTTCTTCATTGTAAAGATTTACTGCTTCAACAATATTTCTTTTTAATTCGGTTATGGATTTACCAGTTGTATAAACAGGGAGTTTTTCGGCATAAGCTGAAAAACCTGTCGGTGTTTTCTCAACTATAAGATTGATCTTCTTTACCGTTAATTCCTTTTTAGCTGCTGTGATTTCTTTCTTCATCGTTTTTTTATTAACGAGCGATTATTAGCTAAGACCGGCTTTTTTCATAATATCTTTCTCCAGTCCTTTTGCTACTTCAGCGCTTCCGTGATTAGGTACAATTAAAGGTCCTTTTTTAGTTGGATGAGCCATAATAATGTGACTCCCGTTTTGCCTTTTTTTATACCAGCCATCTCTCTTTAGGATTCTTAAAAGTTCTGAACTTTTCATTTAAATAGATTTTTCTGTTCCGCGGTTTAGTTTGAAACACGATAAGTTAGTCTTTTAAGTCCCATTTAAAATCCAGACAAAGGTAATATATTTATTACCTTTTTTCAGCTAAAACTCAAAATTAATTATTCTTTTTATTGCCTCTTAATGAATGTTTTTCGAATATAAATTTAAAATATTATTTGGGTCAGCTTTTTTCAAACATTTTAAATTAGGTCAATTTATTTACTATTAAGCTATCTTCTTCTTAATATTACGCTTTGAAACCGCTGGGCCAAAATCTCAGGTCTCAAATCTAATATCTCAAATCTAACCCAAATGAAACATTACGGGCTTATCGGTTATCCACTTTCGCATTCGTTCTCCAAAAAATACTTTACCGAAAAATTCGAAAAAGAGCACATCACCGATGCAGAATATCATGTATATCCGCTGGAGCATATCCATGATTTACCTGCACTACTGAAAAAAAATCCTGATTTGTGCGGCCTTAACGTTACGGTTCCGCACAAAATCAGCGTATTAAAATATCTCGACTGGATTGAGCCCGATGCCAGGGGCGCCGGCGCGGTAAATTGTATACGCATCAGCGCTGAAAGTCCGGTACTGGCGGCCTTTTCCGGGGAATTGGGCATAAAAGGCCATGACTTCAGGCTGGAGGGATTCAATACAGATATCTATGGCTTCGAAATGTCGCTAACACCGCTGCTGGCAAATCACCATGATAAAGCGCTTGTTTTGGGTGATGGCGGCGCGGCAAAGGCTGTGAAATGCGTGCTCGAAAACCTTGGCATAGCTTATAAATGCGTAACCCGCAAGCCTCATGGCGATAATTTACTGTTCGAAAAGTTGAAACCGCATCATATCGCACAGCATCTCGTCATTATCAATACCACCCCGCTGGGCACGTCGCCCAACGTTGATGAATGCCCGGCAATACCTTATGACGCAATTACCGAAGACCATTTGCTTTACGATTTAGTTTATAATCCCGAAAAAACCTTATTTTTAAAAAAAGGCGAAGAGCAAGGCGCTACCATAAAAAACGGCTACGAAATGTTACTATTGCAGGCCGAAAAGAGCTGGGAAATATGGACGTCAAAAGCAAAACACCCTTGAAAAAGCTAATACTATTTATATCAGCCGCATTGATAATTACAGCCTGTGGCAACAATCACGACTATTCGCCCAAACCGCGGGGATATTACCGGATTGTTTTCCCTGAAAAGGCCTACCAGCCCTATGTCTCCGGCGCTCCATTTACATTCGAATATCCTAAATATGCCGTTATGGAACCGGATAAAAAGCCGGATGCAAAACCCTACTGGCTAAATATGCAATTCCCGCAGTTTAACGGAACGCTGCACCTGAGCTATGAGCATATCGCCTCAAAAAAGGAGTTCGACCTGCTGATTGAGGATGCGCACAAGCTGAGCTTTAAGCACACGGTAAAAGCAACGGGCATTGATGAGGGCATTATCCGCTACCCCGAAAATAAAGTTTACGGCGTTTATTACACCATAGATGGCAATGCGGCATCGTCTGTTCAGTTTTACCTGACCGACAGCACAAAAAATTATATCCGCGGAGCGCTTTATTTCCAGTCGGAGCCCAAGCTTGATTCTATACAACCGGTGCTTAATTTTGTAAAGAAGGACGTTGATACGATGATCAAAAGCTTCAGGTGGAAGTAAGAGATTGCAGAATTCGGAAGTTTGATTTCGGAATTATTTTTTAAAAACGCTCCGTTAGGAGCGAAATATTGGTAGAAATATACCAAGAGAAGATTTTCCGCGGCGTAGGTGCGTAACCGACCATGCTTTCGGCGGTGGTGATTTTTCGCTTATATTTAATTGAGATATTTTTAGAACCTTTATATCTGTAAAAACTATTAACATGTTTAAAGCTTTACCACTTTTTGTTTTGGGTTTGATGGCCTGCGTGCTGGCTAAGGCACAGGCGCCAACCTTTGATGTGCAGCATTACCGTTTCGCTGTACAAATAAACGATGATAATGATACTTTAAAAGGCCAGGCTAAAATCAGGATGAAGATTTTGAAAGATATCAACTCTTTTCAGCTTGATTTCGCTAAACCTAACGACAAGGGCAAGGGCATGGGCATGGTGGTATCATCGATCACCGAAGATGGCAAGAACATTAAATTTGCACAGGAGAGCGAAAAATTAACCATCGAAGCCACCGCGAAGGCAAATACAGAACATAGTTACACCATAAATTACGCAGGTATTCCGTCAGACGGCCTTATCATCTCTAAAAATAAAGCCGGTCACCGGACCTTTTTTGGCGACAACTGGCCCAACCGCGCCCATAACTGGCTGCCTTGTGCCGATTACCCCGGCGATAAAGCCCAGGTTGACTTTTTTGTTACCGCACCCGACCATTACAACGTGGTATCAAACGGCTTAAAGATTGAGGAAACCGGGCTGCCCAATCATCTTAAACTAACCCATTGGAAAGAGACTGCCCAGCTACCTACAAAAGTTATGGTAATTGGCGTGGCAGAGTTTGCCATCGATCATCCAGGTGATGCCGGCGACGTGCCAATCTATACCTACGTGTTCCCTGAAAGTAAAAATGCCGGTTTTAAAAGCTATGCCGTAGCGGTTGATATTGTAAAGTATTACCAAAAAGCTATCGGCCCTTTCCCGTATAAAAAGCTAGCCAACGTGCAGTCGAAAACCATATTTGGCGGCATGGAAAATGCAGGCTCTATTTTCTATTTTGAAGAGTCGCCTACTACAAAGGGCATCGAAGAATTGATGGCGCATGAAATTGGTCACCAATATTTTGGCGATGCTGCCAGCGAGAAAAACTTTGGCCATGTTTGGCTAAGCGAGGGTTTTGCTACCTATGTTACCAATCTTTATCTCGAAAATAAATATGGTGCTGATACCATGAAAAAACGTGAGGCAGCTGACAGGAAAATGGTTTTATCGTTTGAGAAGCAAAGGCATACTCCCGTTGTTGACACGCTTGTGAAAGACAACTACATGCAGCTGCTTAATGCCAACAGTTACCAGAAAGGCGGCTGGGTATTGCACATGCTGCGCCACAAAATAGGCGATAAAGCATTTTGGACCGGCATCCGTAACTACTACGCCAAATACAGCGGCGGCAATGCCTACACCAGCGGTTTACAAAAAATAATGGAGCAGGTCAGCGGACAAAACCTGGAACAGTTTTTTAAAAAATGGCTGTATACCCCCGGTCATCCTGATTTAGGCATTAGCTGGAAATATGATGCGGCAAAAGGGATGGTAAACGTAAGCGTTACTCAAAAGCAGGAAGGATTGTATGCAATCTCGTTAGAGTTGGCGATTGACGGACAACTGCATACTATAAACTTTAATGACAAAGCAACAACAGCTCAGTTTAAGGTAAAAGCCCAACCGGTAAAAATAGAGGCTGACCCGAATGTGCATTTGCTGGCTACGTTTGAAGTAAGCGAAACAAAATAACATTGCGTTCCGATAGACTTACGAAGTTTTAAAACGGTGAAACCCTTAACGAGGCCATAAAAAACTAACAATACCGGGTTAAACTTCGTAGGTCTGGCAATCTGATTTAGGGAACCACCAGCAGCTAATCCTTAACAAAAATTTAAACCGTTATTAAATAAGGCTTTACGTTATAAGCGTATCATTACCACTAATGGCGCTTATCAAATATCCGCGGGAAACCTTTAGTCATTTCTATAACAGTCCGGCAGACAGGATAGAGGAAGAGTTGTCGCGTGCATCTATAAGGCTTAAGCTGGTTGACACGCCAAAAACAACGGAAGAACGGGAACAGTACCAGGACGAGCTGGACAAGCTAACTGTTTTAAAATACATCAGCCGCTTAAAGAAGGCCAAATTAAGCCTCGAAGATTTCTATTCAAAAGTTGAACTGACTGTCAAATAGAAAATCACAAATTCTCACGAATTGAGACGAATTACACTAATTAGAAAGCAAATTAAAAACTCGAAAATTCGTACAATTCGAAACAATTCGTGCTGAAAATTTATAGCCCGCCCTGCCCGCGATAAAGTTTTATTTTTTTATCCAGCTTAAGCTTTAATACCGTCATGTATTTATCCTGTACCTTATCCGGCACATCGATATACACCAAACCGGGAACGGCGCTCCATGATATTTTACCGACAACCTTGGTGGTTAATGTAGTGCCATCGCCAACTACAGATGCCTCTTGCACTTTATTATCAAGCCCCTTTATCATCACAGGGCCGCTTACCTTTCCGGGCAGGAATAAATACAATGTAGTTGAATCCTTAGAAAGGGTGGTTGGACCATAGAAATGTCCCAGCGGCATACCGGCAACGGTATTAAAAATCGCCTCACCATTTTTTTTGTTCCAGGCGCCGAGCTCCTTTAACACGTTTACTTCCTGATCGGGTATGGTACCATCTTCTTTTGGGCCGATATCGAGCAGCAGGTTACCGCCATTGGCTATCGCGTCGGCAAAGATGCTGATGATTTCGCCGGGTGTTTTCCAGTTTTGGTCCTGAGGTTGATAGCCCCAGTTATCGTTGATGGTCATGCAAAGCTCCCACCATTTAAAGGGAGGACGCGTAACCGGGAAGTTTTGCTCGGGGGTGTTATAGTCGCCATAACCCTGTAAACGACCGTTGATTATTGCGTTCGGATTTTTTGAGGTGATGATGTACCTTATTTTTTCAGCTTCCCATTCTTCAGCAGTATGTTCCCAGTCGCCATCAAACCACCACAGGTCGGGTTTAAACATATTATTAACTTCGGCTATCTGCCCGTGCATGAATGACCTGAACCTGTCCCATCTATCATAATCATGCTGCAGCACGTAGCGCGAACTATCCTTCAAAAAGCCAGGATAGTCGGGATACGACCAGTCAATCAGCGAAAAATAAGCGCCGCATTTAATGTCTCGCTTGCGCAGTTCCTCGAACAATGGTTTTACCATATCGCGATTGGCCGGGGTTGCTTTTACTATGCTCAGCTTGTTTTGTTTGGTATCGTACATCGCCACACCATCGTGGTGCTTGGTGGTGATGACAGCATATTTGGCGCCGCTTTCCTTTATCAGGTCGGCCCAGGCGGCAGGGTCATACTTGCTGAGCGTAAAGCCTTTTAACTGCTTCATGTAATCGGCATGGCTTATCTTTTTGTTATGAAAGCTCCACGACTCATCTATCCCGTTTACCGAATAAATACCCGCATGAATAAATATCCCCAGTTTAGCATCCTCAAACCAATGCATTTTATCAGCAATGGTTTTGGGGTCAATTTTGGTTTGGGCAGATGATTGAGCGACTACAAAAAGCAGTAAAGTAAGAGAAACAATGGCGTTTTTCATATGAACAGAAGTTAGATGAATTGGTGGTACCGCGCCAAAAATAACGATATCGGCTATAGCTTGTTTATTTAAATATCAGCTTAATTAAAAATATCAGCATAAATAAACGCTTCGATAACTGTTATTATCGTCATACAACATAAAATCATCTGCTAACATCAGCGCTTCTTTTTATTGTTGATATGTCCGGATTACCCAGCGCTCCAAGATTACACCGCGATGAACAAATATCACCTCAAAATTTCGTACCTTTGTACGTTTTTTAACTAAGATTTATGGGATTTGCAGGATTGAAGGATTTTAATCTCACCCTCATCATACTCTGCGGTTAATCAACTATCGCCGCAGTATATAAAAAGCGGTTTATTTATATGTTAGAGAAATTAGAAGCGATCTATCAGCGCTGGAGAGACGTAGAAGCAGAATTGAGCAGCCCCGACGCTATGGCTGACATGAAGCGTTTTGCCCAGCTGAATAAAGAATATAAAGATTTGGCGAAGATTGTTGACCAGTACAACATCTACAAAAATATCATGAGCAATATCGACAGCAATAAGGAGATTTTAGCTACCGAAAAGGACGAAGAGTTCCGTGATATGGCGAAAGGCGAGCTGGACGAATTGCTGGTAAAACAGGACGAAATGGAGGAGGCTATCCGTGTGATGCTTATCCCTAAAGACCCCGAAGATTCCAGGAATGCAATTATTGAAATCCGCGGCGGTACCGGTGGCGACGAAGCTTCCCTTTTTGCGGGCGACCTTTACCGTATGTACATGCGCTATTGCGAAAAGCGCGGCTGGAAAACCGAATTGGTGGATTTTACTGAAGGAACATCTGGCGGCTACAAGGAAATTGTGTTCAATGTAAACGCCGAAGACGCCTACGGCAATTTAAAATACGAATCAGGCGTCCATCGCGTGCAACGTGTTCCGGATACCGAAACGCAGGGCCGTGTACATACCTCCGCGGCATCGGTAGTGGTACTGCCTGAGGTTGATGAATTTGACATCGATTTGCAGGTAAGCGATATCCGTAAAGATTTATTCTGCGCATCAGGGCCGGGCGGACAATCCGTAAATACTACCTATTCGGCAGTACGCTTAACCCACCTTCCAACGGGTATTGTGGCGCAGTGCCAGGACCAGAAATCACAATTAAAAAACTACGATAAGGCTTTGCAGGTATTACGTTCACGCGTTTATGAAATGGAATTGCAAAAGCATTTGGAAGAAACTTCAAAAAAGCGCAAAACTATGGTATCAACCGGCGATCGTTCGGCCAAAGTGCGTACTTATAACTACCCGCAAGGCCGTTTAACAGAACACCGCATCGGCTTAACCATTTATAACCTTACCGGCGTGATGAACGGCGATTTGCAGGACATTATGGAGGCTTTGCAGTTTGCTGAGAATGCCGAGAAATTGAAAGAAGGCACCGTAGCTTAATTCAATACCGAAAATATTATATAATGAAGGGCCTCCTGTTACAGGAGGCCTTTTGCTTTTTTGGGCTTTAAAACTTTCTTATCTTCGATGAATGACGCACCTGAAAGATATTTTTATCAAAACCCGGCATATCACCGTTTACGGGCTGATAATGGCAATTTTTGTGTTTGCGTTAAAGTGGTTTCAATGGAAGTTCCTTGTTTTAGATAACGCTACCGAAATTTATGCCGGCCTGATAGCGATATGTTTTACCCTGCTCGGAATTTGGGTAGCCACGCAACTGGCTAAACCTAAAATAGAAAAGGTTTTGGTAGAAAAGGAAGTATATGTTACCCTGCCGGCCGGGATTGAAATAAACGAAGCCGAGCTAAAAAAGCTTAACCTTAGCGGTCGTGAGCACGATGTATTACAATTACTAACCAAAGGCCAAAGCAATACAGAGATTGCCGGAAACCTTTTCCTCTCGTTAAGCACAGTTAAAACGCATGTCTCCAATCTTTTTGTAAAAATGGATGTAAAAAGCAGGGCGCAGGCTATTGAAAAAGCTAAACGGTTAAAAATCACCCCTTAACCCGGCCGGTACTTTAGTACAATAATCCCCTTAAAATTAAAATCGGTACTAAAGTATGAATAGCGTCCGGCATGCCCGTTTTAGCTTTGCTCCATATTAAACCGAAAACGAAATGAAGAAAAATGTATTGATTTTTGGATTAGTGCTTGGCGCTATCCTCTGCGTAAACATGATACGCATGGTTAACCTATGCTACACCAACCCGGACTTTAAGCCCAATAATGTTGTAGGCTATGCTGCAATGGTGGTTATTTTTTCGCTGATATTTTTTGGCGTACGTAACTACCGGAACAAACAGTCCGGCGGGATAATATCCTTCGGTAAAGCTTTTAAAACCGGCGCATTGATAGCCCTGGCCGGGGCTACCATGTATGTGGTTGTATGGCTGTTTTACTATTACCTGTTTGTTCCGGATTATTTGGATAAGTATATCCCCCATGTATTGAAGGAGGCCAACGCCGCCGATCTGCCTGCCAAAACCAAAGAAATGCAGGACTTTAAGGAGATGTATAAAAACCCGGCATTTGTAATTTTGCTTACTTATGCCGAAGTGTTACCAATCGGTTTAGTAGTTGCCCTGGTAAGTGCGCTTATACTTAAAAGAAAAAGCAAACCTGAACTTGCTGCTTAATGCCCGGAGCTAAAAAGAGTAAATAAATACATCCTGTTGTAACACAAAAAAAGGCTGCATCCAGTGGAATGCAGCCTTTTTTTGTGCGTCCTTTTCTTGCATATGAAGCGTTTTAAAAATTATTTTCAAAAAAATTTGCGCAACTGATCGATTGCATATATATTTGCGCAATCAATCGGTTGCAAATAAAATGAGACACGATATTTTCCAGGCCATAGCCGACCCGACCCGCAGAGCAATACTTACCCTGCTTGCTATAGGTGCTATGACGCCTAATGCAATTGCGGGCCATTTCGGCAGCAGCAGGCAGGCGGTATCGAAACATATACAGGTGCTGGCCGAATGTGGAGCTGTGGACCAAAAACAAAGTGGCCGCGAAATTTATTACCAGCTTAATCTTGAAAAAATGAAAGAGATAGACCATTGGATGGAACTCTTCCGCAAGTTGTGGGAGCTCCGTTTTGAGCAGTTAGACAAGTTATTAGACACGCTTTAAAAAACACTTATGATTTTCGAAAAAGATTTAGAGAAAAAACAATTGCACGTGATGCGCGAATTTAAAGCGCCCGTAGAAAAAGTATGGCGTGCCTGGACAGAAGCCGAACAGCTAGACAAATGGTGGGGACCAAAACCCTGGAACACCGAGACCAAAGCAATGGACTTTAAACCGAACGGCCGGTGGTTGTATGCCATGGTTGGCCCGGCAGGCGAAAGGAATTGGAGCAATGCAGTTTTTACCGCCGTTGGTACAAATACTTTTGACTATAAATGCACTTTTAGCGACGAAAATGGCGTCACAAATCCGGATTTTCCTACAGTGTACTGGCATATAACTATGGAGCAAAGAGGCGATAAAACCGTAGTTAATGTAGACGTACGCTTCGACGACATTGCCGGGTTAGAGAGACTGGTGGCAATGGGCTTCCAAACCGGATTTACGATGGGCCTGAATCAACTGGAAGAATTATTAGGATAATCAAATTAAAAAGAAACATAAACACTGTTAAACACCAAAACATCATGAGAAAGTTAAAATTAGTAATGCAAATGACCATCGACGGTTTTGTAGCCGGTCCGAATGGCGAGAATGACTGGGTATTTTTGCCTGGCAAACAAGACCCGGCCGCGTTACAGGCTACAATAGAACTTGCCGCCAGCTGCGACACCGTTTTAGGCGGTCGCAAATTAATACAAGGCGGATTTGCCGGTTACTGGGAAGACGTATTTAATAACCAACCCGACAGCATCTGGCACCCATATGCTAAGCTGATGGTGGAGCACCGTAAGATTATCTTCAGCCGCACCGGGGCCGAGATTACCGGCACCAACCTGGAAGTTGAAACCCGCGACCTTACCACCGTGGTAAATGAGCTAAAAAATCAGCCCGGTAAAGATATCATTGTTTATGGCGGCGTAGAGTTTGCAACCTCGCTGGTTGACCTGGGCCTTGTGGATGAGTATTATTTTATTGTTAACCCTATAGCCATTGGCAGCGGCCTGTCTATTTTCAAGGAAAGAAAAGTAATGAAGCTGGAAAGCTCGGTTGCTTATACACACGGAAAAGTGATGAATAAGTATGTACCGGTGCAAGCTGGCGCATAAACGTTAAATTACAATGGAAATATTAGTTTTTAAAACGAATGTAACCAGCAAGAAAAAAGTGAGCATGGTAGCGCCATTGCTCACTTTTTTTCCAGGCATCCGCCAATGGAATTTCGATTTGGACGACTGCGATAAAGTATTGCGCATTGAGGCTGCCGGGCTGCATCCCAATTCAGTTGAACTGCTGCTGCACAAGGCAGGTTTTAATTGCAAGGAATTGGAGTAGTAAAGTCCGAAAGAAGCTGCAATTGAATTTAAGAATAACCAGCTTTAATCCCAAATACCGTTTTGTGCTGTCAGTATTACGGGTTCGCCGCCGGTTACCATAATGGTGTGCTCGTGTTGTGCTACATAGCCACCTTTATTGCCGGTTAGCGTCCAGCCATCGCCGCCTTCCTGCGTTTCGGCAATCGTTGATTTGGTTGAGATGAATGTCTCTATCGCCACTACCGAATTCTTTTTAAAACGGGTGATGTTATAGCGGTCGCAGTAATTGGCAATTTCATGCGGTTCCTCGTGCAGGCTGCGGCCTACGCCATGCCCGGTAAGGTTTTTTATAACGGTGTATCCGTTCTTTTTGGCTTCCGTTTCAATCAGCTTGCCAATCTCCGAAATCCTTACACCGCCCTTAATATTCCTGATGGCTTTCTTTAGTATATCTTTAGATGCCTCTACCAGCTTGCCATGCCCGTGGATGTCCTCGCCTAATACAAAAGAACCGCCATTATCAGCCCAATAGCCGTTTAGTTCCGCCGACACGTCGATATTCACAAGGTCGCCTTCTTGTAGGATTTTCTCGGCTGAGGGTACGCCATGCGCAACCTCACCATTAATGCATATACAAGTATAGCCGGGGAAATTATAGGTTAGCTTGGGTGCAGAAACTGCGCCTAACTGTGTCAGCAATTCACCCCCGTATTCGTCAAGTTCCTTTGTAGAGACGCCGGGTTTGGCAAAGTCGCGCATCTTTTTAAGGGTGATGGCTACAGCATCACTGGCCTGCTGCATTCCGTTTCTTTCGTTTTCGGTGGAGATTGACATGTGTTAATTTTATATTGGGCAAAATTAGCAATAAATATGCCTGGTAGCTTCTTCTATTTTCTCATCAATAAGTAAAAGCCTGGTGTTGTGAAGTTGAATTCACCTGATTAAAAATCAATCAAAAAAATAAATTAAAAAAAGGTAAATCAACCGGGTTAAACTTGTGTATCTAATTGTTTTTCATTATCTTATAACAAAAAATAAAATGAAAATATTAGATAACATTTACGTCATACTCGACGAAATGCAAAAAAGAAAAGCTATGTATCTGGGTAATGATTACAATTTTCAATCGCTGGAAAGCTTTGTTTACGGCTACCAATTAGCGGCAAGTGACCAACATCTCGAACAGTCTGGGGCGCCTAATTTCGGCTATTTCAATACATGGATATTAGGCCATATTAGCGAGCATTACGGCCTTTCCGGCGGCTGGTTTTGGCAAATAAGGAATCGCAACTTAAATGACGATGCAAAGGCATTTGACGATTTTTTTGATTTGTTAAGCGTCTTTAAAAAATCAGGCATCTATTTCAAAAAAGCCATTGTTAACGCCCGTGCACGTGACTTTAGCATAACCGGGCCAGTAAAACGTTATGTAGGGCCTAACTTTGACGAACCCGATCAGGTACCACATTCTATCCGCTGGACGCGCATTGGCAATTCCACAACTACATGGATTAGTTTTTTAGATGCAACGAATAAGGTTTTTTCTGAAAGTTGGTACGAGAATGAAAAAGAAGCCACCAATGCGCTTGACAGTGAATTTGGCGGCTATTTAGATTTTTTTTAATGGCAGTTTAAAACTTGTTATTTTGGTACATTGCCATATCCAATATTTAAATCATCTCCAAAATCAGCCAATGAAAAAAATAATACTAATAGCCATATTGCTTACCTCCTGCCTCTCCACCAAAGCACAACTTGGCGTTAAATATGATCCCAGCATACAATCAACCAAAAACCTGCAATATTTTAAGCCAAAGGGAAATTTGTTTGTGGGCGATTGTATCCCGTTTGCGCGCAACGGCACTTATTATTACTATTGGCTGCTGGATTCTGCGCATCACAAAAGCCTGAACGGGTTGGGTGGTCACCAATGGGCCTTGAGCACCAGCACCGACCTAAAGACATGGAAGCAATATCCATTGGCATTGGGGATAGATGAGGCCTGGGAAAAATCGATCTGTACAGGTTCGGTTGTTTACTATAAAGGTAAATACTATGCGTTTTACGCCACGCGGCTGATAAACGATGGCAAGGTAAACGAGCAGTTGAGCTATGCTATCAGCAATGATGGCATTCACTACGAAAAGCAAAAGCCCAACCCGTTTTATACCTCAGCACCGGGTTACAGCAAACGCAATTTTCGGGACCCTAAGGTATTTGTTGACGCAGCGGGTGTTTTTCACCTGTTCGTATCCAGCAACCAGGAAAACCCGATTATGCAGAATGCGTCAGGCTGCCTGGTACACTTAACTTCGAAGGATTTAAAAACCTGGACGGTACAAAAGCCGATACTTACCGGGCAGGGTTCCACGCCTGAGTGCCCGGACTATTTCCATTGGAAGGGCTGGTATTATTTGGTTTATAGCGATGGCAGCAATACCTATTATGTAAAATCAAGAAACGCCTACGGCGCATGGGAGGAGCCGCGCTACCAGGCTTTAAACGAAGATTGGGCAAACGTGGTTAAAACCGCCGAATTTAAAAACGACCGTCGAATTGCTGCCGCATGGGTGCCAAGCCGGTTTGAAAACAAGGATAGCAACGGCGAAGTTTTTGGCGGCAACTCCCTGTTCAGGGAAATAACACAGGAACCTGACGGTACCTTAAATACAAAGTTCCCTACTGAAATGATCCCGGAAACAGGCAAGGAATTGAAGTTGACTTTAAAACCCGATTTAGATGCAAGTCTTATCAACAATAACAGCGTGGTAGTAAATGCGCCCGGCGCGGTAGGTTCTGCACATTTGCAGGGTCTGCCCTATAACTGCAAAATAACTATGGAGATAGAGCCAAACGGACTAAACGAAGAATATGGCTTAATCCTGCAATCAAACGATAAAGCCAAAAATGGTTACTGGTTTACTGTAGATGCAAACAACAGGACGGTGAGCCTTGGCGATACTAAAATAGCTGGCGTAACGGGTTTGAACAAACCTATTAAGCTAACCATCGTAATGAAGGATGGCATACTGGATGCTGATATTGATGGCAGGCGCACCATTGTAAACCGCACCTACGAGCAAAAAGGTGATTTTTTGTGGCTATATGCCAAACACGGGAAAGTTGCATTTAAATCGATAAAGATAAGCCCGCTTATTGAAAACGAATAATTATTGGTGCGTGGCTATCCAATTTCTGCGTAAAGCATAACTTGTTTTGCCTATTTTTGATTACAACGGCTCCCGCTAATCATCAAGCTATGAAAAAGTTATCCATCCTGTCGCTCTTATGCATCGCAGCTTTGCAAGGCCTTGCACAAACCAAATCATCGCCTAAGCATTTGCCACGAATTGCTATTGCCGGTATTGGTATCGAGTCGAGCACTTTTTCGCCAGCGCGGACAGAGGAGGCGGCTTTTCATGCAAAATATGGCAATGATATTTTTTCGATCTATCCTTTTTGGGCGCCCGATTCTTCTGTTCGTAAAGCAGCAATATGGGTACCGACCATAGACGGACACGCCTTGCCGGGTGGAGCCGTTACCAGGGCGGCGTACGAATCGCTGGTAGGGAAAACGCTGGCTGAACTTAAAAAACACGGACCATACGATGGCTTGTTTTATGATATACACGGTGCAATGAGCGTAGTAGGATTGGATGATCCCGAAGGAGATTTTTTGATAAGGATAAGGAAAGTGGTTGGGAACAAGACTATCATTTCTACAGCGATGGACCTGCATGGCAACGTTTCCTGGCGATCGGCCGAAAACAGCGACCTGATTACCTGCTACCGGATGGCGCCGCATGAAGACGCCCTGCAAACCAAACGCCGCGCAGTAACTAACCTGTTAGAACGCCTTGAAAGCGGCAAAGGCAAACCGGCATACAAAGCCTACATAACCGTGCCCATTTTACTGCCTGGCGAAAAAACCAGTACCCGCATTGAACCCGGAAAAAGCCTGTATGCAAAAGTATGGCCAGCTGCTAAACAACCTGGTATAGTTGATGCCGCGATATGGATAGGCTATGCATGGGCCGATGAACCACGCAACCATGCCGTAGTAATGGTTATCGGCGATGACAAAGCCAAGGTAACTTCGACAGCAGAGTATCTCGCCAAAAGCTTTTGGGATGTGCGGAAGCAATTTCAATTTGTTGCGCCTACCGGCGATTTGAAGTATTGTCTTGATAAAGCCATCGCAAGCAGCAAACACCCTTTTTATATCAGTGATTCGGGGGATAATCCCACGGCCGGCGGCGCCGGGGATGTTACCTGGACGCTGACACAAATATTGAAACGTCCGGAATTTAAAACGGATAAAGGCCCATCGCTGATTTATGCTTCCATTCCCGGTCCGGAATTGATTAAAAAAGCGCTGGCGGCAGGTGTCGGCGGTCATGTGGATGGCTACGTGGGCGCTAAAGTAGATGCAAGGCTTGCGCCGCCGGTACATATAACCGGCACTGTTGAATCTATTGTTAAGGGTGACATCGATGCAGAAGTTGAAGCGTCGATAAAAATGGGAAGTGTGCATATCATCGTAACACAAAAAAGAAAGCCCTATCACCATGAAAAAGATTTCACAAAACTCGGCCTTAACCCCAGGACGGCAGCTATCGTTGTAGTAAAAATCGGTTATCTTGAACCCGAACTGTTTGCCATGCGCGCCGACTGGTTGCTGGCCCTTACACCCGGCGGCGTGGACCAGGATATAGAGCATTTGCCCTATAAAAGATTAAAACGCCCGATTTTTCCTTTGGACAAGGATATGAAAGATCCGGATTTGAAGGCTAAGCTGGTGCCGGTATTGTGATTTAAAAGCCGCGTTTAAAAATATCTTTTATCAAGGATATCGCCCGGTTCATGTAAAAAATTAGTGCCTGGTGGCATAAGGCAATAGTTTCGGGCTATGATAGATCCTAATCCTTCCGGCACATCGCCGGTTAGTTCTGTTTCAACGTCTGCGGAATGGCCGCTATGGCAAAAAATAGGCTTTCGCTTTTTCTTCGTTTTCTTTATTCTTTACTGCCTGCTGGTGCCAAGTGATGTTTTATTGCACTACGGCAACATCTTTTACCCGTTTATCAATTGGTTCCAGTTTTTTATAATATGGGCAGCCAAAAGCCTGTTTCATCTTTCGGTAATGCCTGTTACCCGGTCACTGGGCGATAGCGGGGGCGATGCCACTTTTGATTACCTGCTTTATCTTTTTGTGTTGCTGGTTGCTGCAACGGCGACCGCAATCTGGTCATATACGGGGCGTAAAACCAGGAATTATAACCTGCTTTTTCACTGGCTACTGGTGGTGCTGCGTTACTTCGTGGCCTTTACCTTTATTTTTTTTGGTGCTGCAAAAGTATTCCTGGTACAATTCCCTGCACCTAATATTGGCAGACTGATGGAACGTGTGGGGGATATGTCGCCGATGGGCCTGGCCTGGACCTATATGGGTTATTCGCGGTGGTTCAATTATTTTACGGGCGGTTCGGAACTGCTATGTGCCGGTTTGTTATTTTTTCGCAGGACAACCCGTGCGGGAGTTGTAATGGGGATAGTACTGCTGCTTAATATTGTTGCCATTAACTTTTGTTTTGATGTATGTGTAAAGATTTCATCCACCACCTTGCTGCTCATGTGTTTGTTTATCCTTGTACCAGATTATGGTAATTTTATCCTGTTCTTTTTTGGCGGCCAAAATGCGGCGGCCTTTAATAGGGTTCAACCTGCTTTACGGGCAACCTACGGGAACAAAATACTGTCAATTGTAAAATATGGGTTAATTGCATATGCGCTTTACTGGAATTATGGGGTGATGACGGACCAGGTTGCAACTTATGGCGACGGCAGGTATACAACCCAAAAGGCGCCGCTGGCCGGCCTTTACCAGGTGGAAACTTTTGTGCGCGGCCACGATACGTTGAAGCCATTAACAACCGATACCATACGCTGGCGCTGTTTTTGGATAAGCCGCCCGGGAACAGCCACGGTGCAACTGATGAATGACAGCACACGTTTATGTGGCCTACAGGTAGATACGCTAAACCATAAACTTACATTGGCGAAAACCGCTGCACAACGTTTCGACTTCGGGTATATGACGCAAGGAGATGGGCTTGTGCTTGTCGGGCGGTGGAAAGGGGATTCGATCATCGTACGGATGCACAAGGTCGACCTAAATAATTTCCGGCTGATCAACCGGGGTTTTCACATGATTAACGAGGGGCCCTATAACAGGTAAAGAGTTGTATATTTTTAAACTATGTCGATTTGATGATTCTCCTCCGCTATTTGTAGTTTTTCAACGACGAGGCAATGTGCCTGAAGAATCTGCCTGGCGCCTAAAGTTTCGATTTCTATTCCAAACCACGGCGACAGTTGTAACAACATATATGCTGATTAGTCTCATTACCGCGTATAAACCGATACTTTAAGCAATGATTAAGAAACACTCAGTTTTAACAGGGATAATAATTTCGGCGGCCTTAATAATGGTTGCTATTTCACTCTACCCGGGCGGCACCATGTTTGATGAGTATTCTGCCGGTTTTAGCTGGTCAAAAAACTTCATGAGCAACCTGTTTGGTGCAAGGGCATTAAACGGCGTCGAAAACCCCTCCAGGATTTGGGCATATGCAGCCATGACTCTGCTTCCACTTACTTATGCAGTATTTTTCATTAATATGTCGAAAAAAATGCCTGAAAAAAATGCTGCTTATATTCTGACGTATGGTGGTATAGCAAACGCTCTTTGTACGTTTTTAACTGTAACTGCTTTACATGATATCATGTTAATCGTATCAACCACTTTGTTCTGGACATGTTTAACTGTTATCACGGTCTTCATCCTGAAGACAAGACTTTATTTATTTAAATTCTTTTGCGTAATTACGCTATTAGTTTTTTATTACAGTCTCTACGTATGGGCTACAAGCGATTGGAGCTTAATGCCAATTATGCAAAAGGTAAACTTCGTCAGTTCAACATTACTGATTTTAGGGTTGGAATATTTTACCAAAAAGGAGGATTTTGCTCATATCAAACCGCGAATACCTGGCACGTTAGCAACCGCCCGCGAACATCGGTAAAAACCCGGCATGGCCAGCCGGCAAGCTATAGCTCAACAACTATTTTCCGGGTTTTCACACCTCATCTTCAATCATGTGTGTCGAAATCCGGTTATCCGCCTCCAGCAAGGCGAAGTGATTCCGCTTGGGCACGGTTAATATTTTTATAATCCGGTTTTCCGGCTGTATCTCACAAATCAATTTTGGTATAGGGGAGCTAATGTCATGTACCCGTGCCAGCGATTGATTGGCTACTACCACGCGATTTTCCTGGATCAATTGCACATAGCAGGCGCCCATATTCGTCGCAAAACCGGCTGAAGCAACCTCCATTTTTTTTAGCTCCGGCGTAATGATAACGCATCCAAGGTCGGTAAGCACGGCTATTTTTAAAGCAGCATGCGGTTCGCTGATTGAAAAATTGATAACGGTATTTCTTAGCTTCATCACTTCAAGCTGACCGTCTTCGGTCAGTCGCATTATACTGTCACGTCCCATAAAATAAAAGTGATCTTTGCGCCAATATATCTTCGAAGGACACAAAGAAGCCAGGTCAGGAGCGTTTTTTTCTTTCTTTCCTTCAAGGCAATAAGTACGGGTAATTAAATGGCCATCCAGCGAAAAAAGGTCCATCCACAACTGGTCGCTAACTATATGCAGCACATAAAGCCGGGGTTCGTTTGGTTTTTGGCAATAACCCAGGGTATTGGGCAATTGCCAGTTCAGATAGTCAAAGCTTAGCGCTTTTTCAAAATACAAGCCAACATCCAACTTCATACGGCCCTGGGCCGGAATGTCTTCCCCGGTTAATAATACTTGCGGAGATATGTGCCCATCTGCAGTTAAACGAAAAGTATAATTCGGTTCCGCAAAACGAAATAAAAGTTCATGGTCGGCTTTGCCTTCCCAATTTCCGCGAAGCAGGTACAGTTCGTCGTCTTTTTTTCCAACGGCAATAACCTGGTCGTGATAGTTAACTATATCCACCCATTGGGTATCCCGGCGTAATTCAAGATAGCTTGTGGAAACATACCGCAAAGGCCTTCGTTGCTGATTTTGCGATATGTAGCGCCCGGTATCCTGTGAGAGTAATTTGTCTTCCTGCTGAAATTGATGGAGCAAGCGCAGCCCGCTGTGGTCGCCTCGCTTAATTTGCCGATGAACCACGTCATAGCTGATCTCAACTGCCGTTTGCCTCAAGCGCTCTTCCGGGTTGGCAGACGAGAACCCGGCCAGCACATTCAAAAAATCGGTTCTTCTTTTCAGGCTTACATGCCGCTCATAAATAGCCTTAACCTCATCGGGCAGGTTTTCGGCTTCCCCCTGCTCCATATATTTCACAAGGCATACTTCGGGTTTATTATCATCTTTCCAGCCATCCAGCAAAATATTCCGTCCGGCTTCGGGCTGTTCCATCTTTTCTGTTTTCAGCCTTGCAGCATTCAGGTAATCCTTTGCATCAACAAACCGCTGCACTGTGTCGTCATAATATTTTGTCGCCTGCTCATCATGGCCCAGCTGTTTATACAGGTCGCCAACTTTCTCATAGCTCCCCAATTCTATATAAATTGGTATTGCTTCATCCAGCAGCCCACCGTTTTCAAGGCATTCAGCAGCTTTAGCGTTGTTTTTAAGGTGATCTTTATAGATAGCGGCAGCTTCCCGGTAATGTTTACCATCCTGTAAGGTGCGGGCAGCCATATTCAGGTCGCCCAAAAGATGAGCATAAATGTAAGCTGCTTTTTTATAGTCACCCCGCTCTAACGCCGCGTTAAGGGTTTTCATGTAGTGCTGCCGCAAGGTAGTGCGGTACTCTCCCAGGTCCCAGTAATCAACCTTTCCACCGCCGCCCAGGCCTCTCAGGCTAAAATCTGTCGGGCGGCTTGTCAGCTTACCTGATGGTGGCGCTACGCCGCGGTTTAAATACGGGCTATCCAGCGGGATGGCATATTTTAGCGCATCGTCGTCATCATTATCGAACATATTCACCAAACGGTTAAGCTCGCTGTCCCGCTGCTTTCTTAAATCCTGTAAACTTTTATTTATCCAGTCCTCCAGCCGTGTAATCCGGCCCGGCTTTCGCGGACTTCCAACACCACCAGACATTCCGATACCACCAGTACCACCCGGAACGCCGGCACCTCCGGGGCGAACCGGCCGGTTTCCTCCTTTACCCAGCAAAGCCCGTATAAGCGCAAAAAGAATTTTAGCTATAGCCACCGGAATAAGCAACAGCCATAACACAAGCATGCTTAATACCCTCGCGAATCCTGCTAACGGTGTATGCCTGTCTCCCTCAGCATCCGGAATGTCTTCAAGCGGCAGCTGCTCAAACAATGAGCTCGGATCAAACGGAGACTCTTCCGGCTCTAATCTTATCGAATTTAGCCGTGGGTAGGAATTTACTGTGATCGGCGCGTTTAACCAGCGATTTTTACTGATCTCTGAAATTGCAACCAAATCGGCTAAATGCAGTTCATCTTTCGCTTCAAAACCCGAAAGGCCTGCTGAAGGATGAAACACCTGTACTTCCCATAATTTAAACCTTGACAATTCCGCAGCTGTAACAGCCGGGTAAAGCGTGCTGTGTACCGGGATATAAAAACCGGGGGCAACTTCGGTATAAGCCGAGCGCAGCGGAAGGCCCGAGGCTATGGCCTGGTGTTTAAATATCACAAAAAGGCCGCCCGGATGCGCCGAATTGATATTTTCGGGCACAATAAAACAACGCAATGCGCGCAGGTCTGGCTCCCAGCTGCTGATTTCCGCAAGCCAGTCGCCGGCATTTGCACCGGCAAGCAGCGCTGCATCAACAGGGGCGGCCTGGTTTTCATTATAAATTAACTGCAGCTGCATATCAATACAAAGTAGCTAAAAAAGGCCGTATATAATTTTTAAAAAATACTGTAGGTTCCATTTGAGGTGCATCGGTCTTTCCTGTAAAATATTTCAGTCCGCTAACCACACCGTCAGCGCTCCAGCACGCTGCCGGCTTTTCAGTCACCAACAAAATTGTAACCTCAGGAATGTTCCCGTTAGCAGCTTTTAAGTGCAGCATTCCACGAGAGTCCATAATTATCGTACTCCCGCTTTTCCAGGTAAATTTTTCAAACCAGATATTGGGCAAATGTTTAACGCTAACTCTCGCCACCTGTCCCGGACTTGAATACTCCCCTTCCTCCCGGCTAAAAGGCCACCAATTAAACCCACGCTCAGTAACATTTAATTCGTGTTTATCAAGCACAAGGCGGTAGCCCCGGTAGAGCTTAATACTTTTAACTGAATTAATTACACTGTAGCCAATATTGATAATCTTTTTAAGGGGAGCGATGTTTTTATAATATCTAACCGGCTGCTGATAATTAAAAGAACTTTCACTCCACTTTTCGTTGGGAATGATCTTCATCGTTTCCAGGCTGAGTATTTGGAGGCCTTCAGCACTCTTCAGGTAAAACTTGTCGTTTATATATTTAATCCCTGAGGCTGTTCCATGTTCCGATTCAATATCATAAAGGTCGGCAATGCCTTTATCAATTTTAAGATCGTAAAGTTTGATAGCCTTATGAGGATGCGCCGCAAGATAAACATTGGTATCTTTTTGGCCGAAGCAACTTTGCCCGGGCGGCAGGCATTCTATTAACTCAATTGCGCCCGCGTTGCTATCCCGCCAGCAAAGCACGCGGTTGTCCTGTGTAATTATAACCACATCTTTAACTGCCGGGTCCCGGCCATCTTTCCCATAGTTTACATAAGTATTATGCTGGCCTATCTTAACCTTCGAAGTCGGGTAATACAAAGGAAATTCTTCCATCAGTATAATAGCCGGCAAATCATCCCCCAAATCGGTTCGTTTATTATTTTTTACCGGGTGATATACCAGGTCGTCGGGGGTGATATCAGCCTCATTCATCAAATGCTGGTGCCCCTTGGTCAGCCTGATCATTTTCACATGGCCGTTGCGGCTAACCGTTACCAGGAAGTTCAATTGCTCCCGGATGCGATGAAAGCAGGCAGCTGTTGCCGGGTTAGTTAAAAAATCGTCTCCGGTAATCAGTATATATTTTCCATCTTTTTTCCGCTGCTCTTTAATCACCTTTACCAGTTGTTCAGCACAATTCAGGGCCGGGTCCAGCACCGATAAGGCGGCTATAACGCCTTTTTTCGAGTTCAGGTCCAGCTCAATGGCCTTTTCGCCAAGTCCCCAGGTTTTCAACTGCTGATTTTTCAGTTTACTTTCCCTGAAGGCCAGCCCGGCAGCAATGGCAAGTACCCTTGGCATCCCCCACATCTTCAGCGACGTATCGATAAATATCCCCAACTCCTGTTCGGCGTTGTCAGGCGAAATTTCCCTTTGTAAAAACAAAGCCTCGTTATTGGCCAGCCTGGCGGTAAGTAATATCTCGTCCTGCGCCAGCTCGCTCAATAAAAGCTGGTCGTAGTTACCGCGGTTGCTGATGTCGGCAACGCCACCTAAGGCGTAATCGCTGCTGCCCGACAGATCCATCGGTATCCGTATTGCCACTAATAATTTTCGTACCAGGTTGCTGAGCACCCGGGTTTGGTTATCCTGCTCCAGCTGGCCCAATAAGTCCGTACCCTCGTCATCGGGCCGGGGGATCTCTATTTTTTTGGGGACGTTGAGCAAGCCGGTTTTCAGCTTCAGCTCCAGCGTTTCTTTATCCGGCAGCAGGCGAAGGGCCTTAGCCAGCGGGGCCAGGTCTCGTTGAATTGTCCCGAAGCTTACTTCTTTTTTATTTTGTAAAACTGCATGGTCAAGCTCCCCGGTATTCAACTGCCTTACCATGCTGTGTATTTCCGGCAGCGATGCGTCATTTCCGATGGTGGCGGCTATGTCGCTTATTAATGCGGTTCTTCGCAGTCCTGTGCGTTCTGTAGCCGGCAGCGAGTTTACAATTTTTAAAAAGGCATAAGCAGAGTTTTTCATTTGCGCCGCGGCAGCATAGTTTGCAGAGGTGAAGCCCTGCACAACTGATACCCGCATAAGTTGCTGCTCAGCTTCAAAGTTGCTTTCCCAGCCATCTTTACAGGCACACAAAAGCAGCAGGATACTGCCCAGCGGAAAGCGTACCTCTCCCGGTAATTTATCAAGCAGGTAGGTTAAATCTTCCCGGTAACAAATGGTGCGCTTATTGGCAAACTCAATTACGCGGCCATGCTCGGCCCAATGCCAGAAATAACCTTCGTGCGCGCTGAAGTAGTCTACTGCCGTTGTTATCCCGTCAACCATCTGTTATATCAAATTTCGCCCTGCCGGGCTGAATGCTAATGACGGAATCACTTCCATCTGCCCGTCCGGGCTCATCAATACCAAGTTATCCGCGGATATTTTCTCAGCGATAAGATCGCCCAGTATCAACGGTTCAAAAGTATAGCCAGACGGAATCAATATATTTTTATGCTGCCAGTAACTTTCCCCTTTCAGCGAAGGTAATGGTGTTCCGGTTATCAGCGCCTCATTGGCGGTGAGTGCAAATCGCAATGCCCGTAAACGTACCTGCGGGGCATTTTTTCTGTAGTCCGTCCAGGCTTGCAAAGGAACCATTACTGCAGCAGCAGGCTCGGCGTCAATTGACCTTGAAAGCTGCACTGCGATACCTTCCGGCGTTTCGGCCGGCATGGCAGATACAGGCAACTCAACCGGCAGAAAATCGGCCAGGTTTAGCCACTCCATGTTTTTCAATTCCAATACCGGCGTTTGCTTTCCTTCGGGGAATAAACGGTTTTTATCATCGGCAAGGTAAGTGGCCATCGCGGGCAACGATTTTAATGCACGCCCGGCCGGGCCGTTCTCCACCGGCCCTTTCAGCCAAATGCCGCTACTGTCAACCGCGGCTTTCCACCCCGGGACGGTTCTTACGGTGCCTAACCGATCCCTGTGCTTTGCCGCCAGTAATAGTACGCTTTCCATTAGGTGGTTTGCATTATCTGTTTCCACAACTCATCAATTGGCTCCTGCACGTATTTGCGTTGTTCGGGATTGCTTATCCATTCGCAGCGGCCGTTCAGGTGCATTAGCCGGTCTTTAACCAATGAACGGTCGGCCATCGAAATCTCCGGGTCTTTCCATTGGGCTGCCAAGTGTTCCACCTCCTTATAAATCTCTTCCGCATCGGGCTCTGCGTGCTCCCTGGCGCGCGGATGCTGACCCGGCAGGGATTCCTCGGCAGAGATTACTGCGTTCACCATATTGGTAATAATTTCCCGCTGTTCTTCCGTATCCCAAATATGGCGCAGCACCCATAAATCAGAAAGCATTGCCTGTTCGCGTTTACAGATTACGGCGCTGGCGGCAATCACCCGCTGAAGCTTTACCGCACGCCTGTCAGAAACCTGTAGCCCGGCATTCCGCAACTGGTGAACCAGCTCGATATATGCCGGCCGAATTTCCTCCAGATCAACCAGCGATGTCATTTTTTGCAACTCGCGAACGTCGTCCGTCGCTATCTGCGGTTTATCTCCTTCAGATTTTCGCTCCAGGTTCCAGCCGGCATTAAGCACTGCATTTAATTGTTGCGGATCAACGTTATCGCAGCGCACCCGTAATAAAAAGCGGTCGAAAAGCGCCTGCAGGGCCTCATCTTCGGGCAGGTGGTTACTTGCGCCTATTACCATCAACGCCGGCAACTTGCGGGTTTCCCTTCCGCGCCTGAAAATCTTTTCATTCAGTACCATCAACAAGCTGTTCAGTATAGCAGAGTTCGCGTTTAGCAGCTCATCAAGAAAGATCAACGACGCCTCGGGCAGCATCCCGGCAGTGTTTGTCACCAGGTCGCCCTCGCGCAGCTTACGAATGTCAAACGGCCCGAAAAGCTCGTTCGGTTCAGTGAATCGCGTAAGCAAATATTCAAATGTCTGGCCGTCCAGCAATCGCGATAGTTCTCTCACCGTTGCGCTTTTAGCCGTTCCCGGCGGGCCGAGTAAAAACAAGTTCTCACCCCCTACCAGGCAGATGCCCATCAGGTCGATAATTTCGTCCTTACCCACAAACATTCCCTTTAAATGCTGCAGCACCTGTTGCAGCTTATCAGTCGTCAAAAGTTCTTTATCGCTCATATATTCAATAGTTCCAAACCCGGCCATAACAATTGCCGGTGGTCTCCCAGTACTTCTTTTAATAATTCTTTTTCGGCAGTTCCACTTAGCCTGCCTGTGTCTTTCTTCTCAATTACCCGGTCTATGTATGCCAATTTCAGGCTGTTGTTATTCAGCACTTCCGGCGGTATTCCGGCCGTTACATCCTTAAGGCCTATCGACGAGTAGGGCCAGGCCAAAGCAGTTTGCTTTAAATTTTCTACCAGCGGATCGCCGGGAGATAAGCCGCTGCTCAAACGAAAAAGGTCCGGAAGAAAACGCAGCAGCAAATCGGCACTATAAATCGCTTCGGCCGGGCGCTCTCCTTCAAAAGGGCTTAGGTAGCCTTGCATAACATTTTCATCCACATCTCTCAATAAAATCAGCTGACTTACATAAAAGACATACCGCGCCGCCCATGCTGCCGCTTCTTCGTGAAAGGCGGGCGTATCGCCCGGCATAGCCATCACATCGCGCTCATAAAATTCACGCAGGATCACCAATGCAGCCTGAACGTCGCTTTCGTCCAAAGGGCTAATGGTACGCGGGACAGTCACGTTCCCTCCCTGTACCAGGTCTGTTAAAAAACAGGTTAATTTCACACGATCAAGTAAAGGATATTTCCTGATTTACACAAGGGCAGGCGATAATAAAAAAGGTTGAGAACAGCCGCCCTGATACAGCTAATATAAATTCAAGCGGTCATTTTTTCGGCAGGTACATCATTTACCGCCGCCTGCAGGCCAGGCACCGTAATTGTAAAAGTTGTGCCGGTATTCGGTTTTGACGACACGTCAATATCGCCGCCAAGGCGCAGAATGAATTCCTTGGCCAGCCTGAGCCCCATGCCTGATGAGTCGCTCCTGATGCTGTTCCATTCAAACAACGTAGCCAACTGCTCAGGCGTCATGCCAGCGCCCGTATCAGCTACTTTTAGTTTTAGGGTGCTGCCGGCAGCTTCGGCTGTTATAACAACCGAACCGCCCGCGGGGGTAAATTTTATAGCGTTGCTGATGAGGTTGCGCAACACTATTTTCAGGAAGTTAACATCGGTAATCAGCACCAGGCTATCCGGGCAATCGGCATCAAGCGTAATTTGTTTTCCGTCGGCATGGTCGCGGTGCATATCTACCGCATAGGTGATCAACTCACATACTTCTACCTTCTCCGGGCTTATCGCAAACGATTCCATCTGGCTTTTACTCCACACCAGCAAATCCTCCATGGATTCCATCAGGTTCTCCGCCGAGTGTATCAAGCGTTCGTTATGCTCCTTCTGCTGCTCCTGGTTTAATTTATGGGCATGGTTTTTTTGTATCGTCAGAAATAAAAACAGGTTACTGATGGGCGACCGCAAATCATGCGTCAATACGCTGAAGAGGCGCGTTTTGGTAGTGTTCGCTTCATTTAATTTTGCGTTTAACACATTTAATGAGCCGTTCTTTTCTTCCAGCAGCTTGTTCGAATCCCGCTTAATCCGGAAGCTGCGGTATAGCAGGAAAGCTGTTACAGATAAAAAAGCAACCACCAGCAGCATCAGCCACCAATTGCGCTTTTGGTCGCGCAGCTCGATATCTTTCAGCTTATCCTGCTGATTTAAAAGGGTAATGCGCTGTTCTTTTTCGTTGGTCTGGTATTTTATTTCCAGGTCGGCTATGTTCTTCTTTGACGTGGCTTTTTCTATCGAATCTCTTACGGTGTTGTAATGAGCTTCGTATTTATAAGCCTTTTCATAAAGCCCGGCTTTCCCGGCAACATCGGCCAGCAGGCCGGATACATACGATTCGCTGTCATAATGGGCAGTTCGTTTGGCTATCTCCAGGGCCTTCTCAAAGTTGTCTATCGAAGCCTGGTAATTACCTTTATTCCGCTCCATTTTTCCCTTCATTATCAGCACATACATAAAACCACTTTCGTATTTATTTGTGGTGTAGTAGGCCATTGCTTTGTTTAAATAGCCGGTGGCTTTATCATATTGCTTAAGCTCGATGTAGGGTGATGCTATCGATACGTACATATCTACCACGTACGAATAATAATTCATCTTTGTGGCTGCCTTAATTGCGTTTTTATAAGCCTCAACCGCTTTTTGATATTCTTTCAAGTCTACATAATCAGCGCCGAGATCGTTAAACACTACCATCCTGTTAAGATGGGTTTCGCTCATATACGATATGCTCTCCAATGCATACTCAACTGCTTTTTTGTAGTTTGCCATATGCTCGTACATTTCGCCGATATCAGAAAGCTCTACGGCAATAGTTGCGCTGTCCTTTTTTGCGCGGGCATGTTCAAGCACCTGGAAATATAGCTGTATCGCCTTTTCAGGCTGATTGGTGGTTCCATAAATGTCGGCCAGCTTTTCAATAAGGCGCATTTTTAACGGCACATTCCTGATCGTGTCCACCTCCCTGCTCATCTTATTTTTGTAAACATTTACAGAATCAGGCTTACCGGCGTCATAGTAAACCCCGGATAGCATCATCTGTATTTGAATTTTCAAATCCAGCGAATTTGATTCAGCTGCATATGCTTCACAAGTTTTATAATAATTGATCGCACTGTCCTGCCGGCGCAGGCCTAAAAAGCCGTTACCTATACTTGCACATGAAAGGGCTATCTTTTTTTTGTCGTTAGCCAACCTGGCCCTTACCAGTTCCTTTTTACTTTCAGTTATTACGCTATCAAACTTCCCTTCTTTAAACAAGCGCCTAACCTGTCCATCGGCATTGTGCAAGGCTTTTTCTTTCGGATTTAATGCCGGGTCTTTTTTCGTGGCGGGGTGATTGCAACTTAACAAAAACAGCGTCGACAGCAGTAACCCGGCATATTTTAAATAGTTATGCCTGGCTGTACAATTGACTATAGTTTTAGCAGCATTCATGTTTACCTATTTCACCGTCAATTATTAAGCAGTGCTTTGTTAATATCGTTACGAAAGGTTTTACCTACCGGCAGCCTTAAATTATCAAGCAGTAATTCATTCTGCTCCATTTTGCGAACCTGGTTTATGGCGACGGCAAAGCTCCGGTGTATCCTTAAAAAACGGTCGCCGGGCAGCTTTTCGAAAAAATTCTTCAGGGAGCAAAGCGTCATGTATGTTTTCGCCGCGGTGATAACTTTAGTGTAGTCTTTTAGCGCTTCCAGGTATATGATATCGCTCACTTTTAGCTGTACAAGGTTGTAGCTCTCTTTAATGGTGAGGTAATCGCCGGCAAACTGCACATCGTACAATTTCGCTTTACTTTGTATTTCCAGGTATTCTTTCGCCCTTAGTACTGACCGTTCAAGCCTGTCGGCCTTGGCCGGTTTCAGCAGAAAATCAAAAGCATGGTTTTCATAGCTCTCCAGCGCGTACTCTGCGTACGAGGTTATAAAGATGCACAAAGGCGGATTTTTAAGCGAGCTGAGAAACTCCAGTCCGTTCAGGTAAGGCATATCGATATCAAGGAAAATAAGCTGAATATCTACCTGCTGTATCAGTTCAAGGCATTCAATAGGATTTGTAAAACTACCAAACAGTTTTATAAAGGAATATTTTTCCAAATACGACTCAATAGCAATTCTATCTAACTCATTGTCATCGATAATGATACTATTGATAATTTCCATAGCGGGGGTATAGGTCACACATTTGTTACCTAAAGTATGCAAAAATCACCACCCGCGAAAATTTTATGAATATAAGGCTTACAATCATTGAAAAACAACGGATTATGGATATTATTTCCTGCTTAATACTTCAAAACAATAATGTATTTGAAGTGCAGGTAAAAGGCAAAGAGGCAGGATATTCCCCCGCCTCTTTGTTGTAAAATAAAAAACTCTTTTATAATGAGACAAATGCCTCATTACTCTTATCAGATGTTTCTGCGATATTTTTCCCGATGGAGCGGATATAAAAATACCAGGTCTCGCCTTTAGCCGCGGCTTTGTCGATATAGCTATTTTTTGTTGACGGAACTGTAGCGACAAGTTTTGCCCGCTCGCCGCGCTTGTACCGGTAAATAGCAAACCGTGTAACCCTTGTATCATTTATAGCGCCCCATTTTAATGCAATGCCCGCAACATCTGCAAATGCCAGCAGTCCTTCAGGCTGGGCATAAGGAATGGTTTTAATTATTATGGCATTACTGGGTATCTGCATGCTATGCGCTTTACCAGCCAGGGTTTCGATGTTATAAGTATAGGTTACACCCGGAACAGCAGTGCTGTCAATAAAAGTATCGAAGCGTGCCGGATAGGTATTCCTTATCACCACGTCCTGTTTATCGCCGTCGGCACGCCTGGTAATACGGTAACCCGTTTGGTACTTGTTAAATTTGAGCATTTGCATCCAGGTGAGCCGCACCGCTTGCCCCTGTAATATTGCGTGAAAGTTTTTTGGCGCCATTAATATACTGTCAACAGTGGCCGCCTGTACGTAAGCAACCGGCGAGTCTTTACTTTCCACATTACTTGAGTTTTCGCTTCGCACCGCGTAGCCATACATTAAACCCGGCCTTAATTTCGATGTATCGGTATAGTTGGTTGCAGTTAGCAGCGTAGTGAGGCGTTTCATCGGCATTCCCACCCCTTCGCTGCGATATACGTAATACCCGCTTTGTTTTTCGGCCGACTGTTCCCAATTTACCAATACCGCATTTCCTTTAAGTACCGCTTTAACTATGCGCGGCGGGAAATTATTGATTTTGGTTTGATATAAACCGAAAGTTTTGGCGCTTCGCACGGCTTTACGCCCCATCTTATCCACCATTTGCAGGTAATAATAATATTTTTGTCCGGGTTCTATTCTAAAATCGTTATACACGGTATCATACGCCATTGCAAGGCCCACCTGCTGGTATTTACCATCGTCATAGGATGTACTGCGCATTACGGCAACACTGCCTATAAAACCGGGGTTCGGCAGGTGATAGTGAAGCTTGATGGCGTGACTCGCTTCATCGCCGACTGCTTTAAAATATTGCGGCGTCAACAGGCCGCGTGCTTCCATACACGTTGCGGGTATAGTGTCTGATACTATGTTACCGCCGCCGCCAAAATTATTTACCGGCATAATATAGTACCGGTACATGGTACTGAATGCTACATGCTCGTCGCGGATAGAATACTTCAGCGTGTCGCCTTTATGCTCCATGTAAACGAAAGGATGTATCTCCTCAAATTCTTTGTCTCCCTCAGCCTTTCTAAATGTTTTAAAGTTGAACGAATTGTTATCATTCCTGGCGAACCACTCTAGACGGATTGCCTCGTTTTCTACCTTACGGGATAGAACGTGCGGCTTCAAAGCGGCACTTACTGCAGGATATTTTACGTTATTGGTAATAAATGACGTGCCGCCCGCACCAACTTCCGAAACACGATAACGATAGGTTTTCCCTTTAATAACCGTAGTATCTGCAACCAATACGTTGAAAGCCATTTGCATGGGCGTAAATGCCAGCTCGTTACTTAGTGAATCGAGGTTTTGGTTAGTAGCCAGAAACTTCTTCCATATAGCAGGCGGGTCAAGCCGCAATTGTTTGCCTTCAGGAAAAAAGCGGAACGACGCTCTTAGGCCCCTTACCAGTTCGTCAATATCCTGCGGTGTATGAAAATCACGTATGGCAACCCATTTCCCCGGCGCTCCGGCATCTTCCCGCTCAAGCTTGTAACCGGTAATACCATTGTTTGGATATGCTGCCGATGCCGGGTGAAATGCATGGTAAATAAATATAGCCCTGTCCCCGCCGTAGGCAGTGATGGCATTATCCTGCGCATTAGCAATAAAGCCTAAAAGCGTTACCTGGATAATTATTAAAAATGCTTTTCTCATCTTAATTTTAAAAACTTAAGCCTGGTATTTTAATATGGTCAGAATATGTATGGTCAAATATACTTACCCAAACCTCACCGTCCGTTGGTGTCGTGGTGCCTGGTGGTTTTTCTACGTTCACACCCATCCCCAAATCCATTGATTTGCCAATACCCGTTGAATGGCAGCCCGGGGGGATTTTAACGCCGAGTACTTTTATTGAATTACAGTCGTCATCGCAAACTCCGAAACCCACATAGGCGCTTCCGGATAATATAACATGCGCGCTGGCGCTCATTTTAAAGTCGCTGGCCTCCAACAGGTCCACCGGATTTGCCGGAAAATTGGCAAAGGACGGCAGGCCAAGGTGCTGTACCACCGTTGTGTTTACCTCGGCGCTTAAATTTAGTCCCGCGCAACCTACCAACACCGATGCTCCCGCATGTACTTTAACATACGCACCAACTTTAACGCCGCCATCGATATTTACGGCGCCTCCGCCAAAATCAATAATGGAAAATATATTGGCATAAATACCTTTTTCAACAGTAACCGATGCTATTGGGCCTACATTAAGATTGATGTCAGGAATAATAGGCAAATTCATATCCACGGATGTAACTAACATGGTTCCCTTAAGGTTGTTATAAATACTAAATCCGTCGGGCATTACGCCGTCATGAAACTGCGACTGTATGATGGATTGAATTTCGGGAGTTATGGTGCTTGCCCCAATCCATACCGCGCCGCCTGCTTCATTTATCGGCACCGGCGATCCGGTTATATGGTTTATCTGCGCTATGCCCAGCATGTACCATTGCCCGCCGCCCAGTTGCAATTCGAAATCTGTATGAAACTCGGCATTAGGTGTCGTTTCATCCAGGTGGAACGAACCAATAATTGCCTTCTTACCAAAATCATAGGTAAAGTTACCATTCTTCATCCCGCCGAACGACAGGTTTTTTACCCCTATTTGGCTTTTGTTGGCTACCAGGTCTCCCTGCACTACAAAGCCCATTCGCGTTTTATTTGTATTGGCGTCTACCGACGTACTATCGCGCATGCCTTCGGCGCCAATAACATCCCCTTCAAAAGCGAAGTTTTGCCATTTTTCGAAGGTACCCGGCATAGTCCCCTGTATCGCCGTAAGCTTCTGCGAACCGCCCATATCCATAATGTTATTCTTGTCCTGCGTAACGGATATTACTTGAAAGCTAGGATAGTATTTAGCAAGTTTTACCTTAAAATTGTACGCCGAGCTGGGCGCCTTATCCTGCAGATGCCCTTGTAGAATCAATTGATTGTTTACAAAAGTCTCACCCGTGTTGTCAAAGTGAACCCGAACGCCGTTGCTAACCAAATCAAGCGGCGGCAAATTAGTTTGCATATGTACCAATGCCGTTCCGTTACTTTTGTAAGCCAAATTGTAAACCTTGTCGCTCATGCCTGTAAGGTTTGGTATCATCAAATCAAGCTGACCATCGAACGAAATATTATCCGTTCCATTAGCTACCTCGTAGGGCGTAAATTTGGCGAAATTGTTAAGCGTTACCGGTTGTTGATTGTTTGATATGACAATACGCGATTCATCCCCCTTGCTATACAGCGATATATTCGATATCAGTATTTTATCATTGGGATTTAAGTCGGGCAGGTTGTCTATCACAGCCACCGGGCTATCATCCGGCGACACCATCGAGAGCGACCATGAGCCGTATTGCGAATTTTTCAACGAACCATATTTGGCTGCTTTATCGTATCCGAAGGATGTGGCGACATTTGACCCAATTGTCAAAGTTTTAACCCCGGCAATACCAATCTTGTCAACAGACGTCCAACCGTAGCCGATGTTATCATATCCAATTTCCAGGGCACTAACCGGCACTGTTATGGAGCCAGCGTACAAGCTACCGGTTAGTTTAATAGTGCCCTGGTCCAGCGTCCATTTGCCCTGCGCCTTCCAGTTATCGAAACCAATACTTAAATCAGTTTTACTGAACGTTTGCACCATCGACTTATAATCAAATATCAGGTAACCCACATCCAGCTTTAAATCCGGGTTGTTAATATTTGCGATATTGGTGTGAACCGTTGACGCCAGGTGCAACCCGGTGAAATCCAGATAGCTCATGTACGACGCGTCGACATCATAAATATTATTAAGCGTGTATTTAAATGGTTTGCTGCTTAAACTTTGAACACGATATGAAATAATTTTATCATCGTCGAATTTACTTACAAACAGGTTGAATGAATTTTTTGTAGCCGCATCCAGGGCATCACCTATTATATCAGGCGAACCCGGCGCATACACCTGCATCTGGGCCTGACCGCCATTACTCACACCCATCTGCATGCTCATGTTATTGCCATTCCCGCTGTTACCATTTTCCACGTTAATTCCGTTTTTTTCAGCATTTTTTGCTGCCTGCTGAACTGCGTTGCCCTGGGCTTGCTTACCAAGCTGCTCCTGTTCTTGCTGTGCCGGACTGAACGCATTGTTCCCCTGCTGTACATCATCTGCGCCCACAAACGGAAATATTGATTGCGCTCCTTTCCATACCACCCCGTGCGAGAATGAATTAGACGCTATTGTAGCCTGCCCCACTATAGAGCCCCTGGTTGGGTCGCCCGGCATTTGCTGTAGCGATAGCCCGAATAAACCAGATGCTGTTACGTGGTAGAATTTGAACATCACCAGGTCGACATTATTTTCGGCCAACGGTATTCCATCGCCTGCTCCTACTATTATATTAGGTGGAATCGGCCTGCCGTACTGATCGGTATTATCGTTACCGGGCCGTTTGATAATCTTTACCTTCACATCCTTAAGCGTGAGGAAAGAATTGTAAAAGTTGTTCATTTGCACGTGCAAATTCGGTTTTACCTGCACCCTGCCGTTCAGCGTATAGGTGGAATTTTGGGGATTCTGTACCCATGATTCTACCTCTATCGGGAAACCGTATATCGTGCTAAAGTCTATATTGGCATCGCCGGTAAGTGAAAAATCTACCTCAGCTGCATTGATAGGAATGTTCTTAAAAATCGTGGCGGCCAGCTTTACTTTTTTCGCAACACCCGGCCCGGAAGGATCAGACGCTACAACTGTAACGTATCTGCCATCTTTCTCCAGGCCGTCAATGCTATATTTTCCCTTTTCGTCGGTGTATACTTCCTTTACGGTTTGCCACATTTCTTTAATATACACGCCAACATTTGCCTTTGGTTTTCCGTCTACCTTAACGGTGCCAAAAATGCTAAAACCCGGCTGAAGGCTAACATTGACAAGCGTTACTGCGTCAGACGAGCCAGTTGCAACAACGGTTGTTTCATCGGTAACATATCCACTCGATACAACTTTTACCCCATACTTGGCAGCGCTGCTCTGAAAGGTAAAGCTTCCGCACTCGCCTGCTTTTATCGATATCATGTTAGGCGTTTCGTCCGGCGGTAGCTGGGTTATGTATATGTATGCCGGTATTGCTTTTTTCGTAGCAGCGTCTTTAACACAAACTGACAACTTGTTTATCGGGCGCAGCATTTCAAACGGCGTCATTATGGTATAATTGTCATCAAGCGATTTGTCGCCGATATCCGGAGCATCAATAGTGCGCGTAAATGTTTGTGTATGATAATTTACCTGGTCCTCGGGTATAACCGTAAACTTTACCTGGCCGTAACTCGTTTGCATTTGCGCGCGTTCTTCGTTGGGGCTTGTTGCTGTTTGAGACTGGTATAGCGGCTGCGTATCCACCCAACTGAAACCATCGCCTACAACAATTCGCGCCGCCACGGGCTGTTTGGTATCATGATCTATTACATCAGCCTGCATTAAACGCGGCGGCAATATAAGCCCTTTTACATTTTCTTTTCTGCCCGGCCCCATAGGTATACCTGAATTTACCACGGCGGTGCCGGTTATAAACCCAGATTTGCTAAAAACCAGCAGCTTCCAACCTGTGTAGTCTTCAACTTCCGGATCGTCAAATCTGAACAAACCATTATCATTGGTTATTTGAAGCGCCTGCAGCTGAACCATTGAGTCGGGCAATTTTTGCAGACCATTAAGTATCGTTAGCGGGTCCGATGTTTTGAATGCAGCTTTTAAATCATCAGGCGTAAGGTTTTTCTTCTTATCCTTAGTAACTGCTATGTCATACAGTTCCACAACCACATCAGACAATGCATTAGTACTGGTGTTACTTTTAGGATACACGGCACCATCAATGTATGCTGCCTGGGCCAATGTATTTACCGTTACGTTAATCGAGATATCTTTATTCAAAATAACGCTGTTTAACAATGGCTCGTGAAAGTAACTCCCGTTTTGCTTGAAAATTTCACCAAAGGTGCTAATCGGTTGCGCCGCAACGGTTGAGTAATTATCACCGGTTAATATCTCCGATTCCGAATAAACGTAGTACTGGTCGTTGGAATTGAGGAAGTCATTTGCCACCAGCCGGTTAAAGGTAACCTGGCCGTCGAAGTTTGTTTCACCATAGGCAACTACGTTATAATTAGTACCGGAGTAATCCTGAACTGTTTTTTGCTGTAAGGTGCTTTGCTGTCCTTCGTCATCCGGTATGCCATATTGGCTGTAGTTAAAGTCAGCCGTCCTGCATAAATAAACGCGCTGATTTTTAAAGTTTGCAGTCGCCTGCGTGTTATTATCAAAACCGTTTACAGCTACTGTCATGCTAAAATCTCGTACCTGCGCCACAACCTCACCTAAATTGTACGTATTACCTGCCCTGAATGAATACGCAATATCGGGACTGCCATAATACGGACTGGATACTTTTAAATACTGTAGAAAACCCAAATGGTCGTCATAATTAAATAGCTTGAGATTGTCGTATCCTACTACGCCCGGATTGAGTTCGAAATAACCATTGGCGTCGGTTGTTTTTGAATCGTACACACTGGCGTGTTGGGTATCGTACACGGTTTTTCCGTTACCATCAGGATATATTGGAACAGACTCGAGCGAGATGGCTGTATTGGCCAAAGGCCTTGTTGAGCCATTCCCAAAACGATATTTCAATACACCTTTTATAGCGAGCGATACGTAGCTTGGTTTAAAGCTAACATATTTATAACGAACGTCAGGTTTTTCAGCCGGCAGGTACGGTTCGTCGTATTCCGGGGCCATCGATACTTCCACCGGTTCAAAGTAAACCTTACTGTGCTTGTATTCGGCATACAAGTAGTATGAATCCGATGCCTTAAGATTATCAACAAGATTGTCAAAAATAGCCAGCGCCCTGTAGGTATTCATTAAATCTTCGTGAAACATGGCCGCCTGCCGGTGAGCCACTACTTCATATTTACCACCTGCAGTGTACCAGCTTGCTTTGTCATCAATGGGAATAAACGGTGTGTGCCCGGTGTTATCGCCTTCGTCCAGTGGGATGGTCGTTGCACGCGGCAGCTTTCTGAGCACATAAACCTGTACGGTGTCGTCGGCTATCCCCTCTACCGAAGCATTAACCGACTTGCCTGTGTTGGTTCCGCCTTCCGCATTCCGGTTTACTTCCACTTCCAGGCGGTAATTATTTACAAAAACATTTTGCGTGCCGCCATCAACCTGGGTGGTTTCATCTTTATCAACCGGCCGTTTAGCATAAATGAACGAATGCGGGTCGGTATATTGTTCATTTACGACGTTGATGTAATAGCACATTACCATAGCTAAATTATAGTTAGGGAATGCCTGAACTATCCTGCAGGTATCGTTTTTTGTGTTGAAATTGAATTGGTAATGTCCGTTCGAATCGGTTTTGGCAGTTGCTACTACATTCTGCGGCCCATAATCGGTGGCCGGCAGCAACAAATTCCCGGTTTGGTCTATGGTGTCTATTATTGGTGGAGCGTACACAAAGTTGCTGATGCCATTTTTCAAGGCTGATTTTCCCCCTTTATTCACCTGGCCTGCCGAATTCATATTACCATTTGCGCCGTTATATTTCTCTACCTGGTTTTCCTGCTGCTGTACTGCCTGGTTTACTTTCTGATCATCCGGTTTATTAAAACCCACCTTTGACCCGTTTCCCGTTTTCGCTCCTTGCTTTCCTACCTCTTTCCCCATCGAATCGCCGACTTTCGAACCTCTGACCGGCATTCCCTTCTTATATTCTTTAATCTCTTCCTGGTGAATATCCATCGGCACATAACATAACCCATAAACCAGTTCTATTTTAGTCAGCTTCAAGGGCACTGCGCTGTCGCGGCGGGCAGTCTTTACGTAGGGCATCTGCTTATCGTTATAACGATGGTATTGATAGGTCAGGTTTCCGCTTATCTGGTAATCGTAATGTATTACCGACAAATTGTCGCCAGGCTTGGTGGGGTGAAATTTATCGTCATCATTGCTGCCATCCGGCTGATATATAAAAACCGAAGCCGGGCTGCGGCCATTATTCCGAAAAACCACCTTATTATTGGGGTCAATAGCCGTTACCCGCCACGCATAGCTTTTGCCGGGTTTAAACGGCACGTTGCGCATGTTATATTGATAGCTCGTGCCGGTAACAACGGTAGTTAAAACCGGGAACCCGGCGGCATTCAGTATTTGGTTAGGGTCTCTTCCCGCATCGGGCATTTCCGCAATCTCAAGCTTATATTGTGTACCAAGCGGAACTGTACCGGGGTTAATCCAGTTAAAAAAAGCGGTATTTGCGGGAGTAGCACGCAGGCGTTCATTTTTTGACGGCCCTACCAGCACCGGCGGATCAGGGTTGGTGATGGTTATCATACTGCACCCCATTGGTGCGTTTGCAGAAAGCATGCGGGTACCGCTATAGTCATACGCTTCTATACATAATGTATAATGCCCCTCCGGAATACGCGAGGAAGCCGCCAGCTTAGCCTTGTCGATACCATAAACGTTAACGCTGTTTAAATCAAACACGCTTTGCAGGGTGGTGCCGTTAAGCTGTTTTGTTTCATGAGGGTTAAGTATGATCGGCTGGGCCGGGCGATAGTTGGCGCGGGTTGAAATAAGGATACCGTTATCGCCCTGCAGCTTGCCGGTAAGGCGTACCTTTTGCTGTGTGCCGCTTAGGTTTTGCAGGATGAGCAGCGTTTTTGAAGCATATGCGCTGGTATAATCGGAATAATAAGGCGAATAGGGGGGCAAAACGTTTATGGTGATATTTACCGTTTGCGCTTTAACAGCGCCGCCGGTAAGCAGCAAAACGGCAGCAAAAATCAATCTGCTTAAATTCTTAATCGTGGCTGTGTACTTTTTCATCATGCTAAAAAGTATGAGTTAAGGATAATGACGACCGTACCTCATTAAAAGACGGAAGTGTTATATCCTTCGAATTGCTTTTCAAATAGGATATGGTAGTGGTTATGCCGTCGCGCCTGCCCAAACGGTACGTACCGTTAAGATAGGCGTTGATGACGCTGCCGGCATCTTTATCATCGTTGTGTTGCTGCTGGTAAGCTAAATTTGCATTCAGCATCAGCCTGTTTTTATCAAGCTGCTGGCTGATACCTATTGACGGCCCGAACAAACGTGTACGCATGGTGCTGATTTGTGCAACGGTATAATTTAAATTAGAGTTGATGTTTAAGCCTGATTTACCAAACCCAAGCGAATACGACAGGTTGGCGCTTTTGCTGTTGCTCTGGCTTTGGCCTGATGTAAAATGGTTTAAATCGACCAGGGACGTCAGGTTGCCCGACAGGATAAAGTTGTGCGATATAACCGAATCGCCCAGCATGTAACGCAGCAGGCCGTTAACGTTGTAATTGGTGCGCGCTACGCGGAAGGTATCGATAACCGGGTTAAGGCCCCTGTCCTGTGTAATGCCATAGTTGGAGAAGCGGAAGTCGGCGCCGAATTTTGAGGTATTATACGATGCACTGAACGAACTGATGGTGCGGTGCGAGGTGTACATCAGGTCGTGCGCGATATTGTCGTGCTGAAAACCCAGGCTGCCGTTTAGTTGCAGCTGATTTTTAATAAGCGAGATACCTCCGTTAATTGTATAATCGGCCACATCGGTCTCAAAATAATAAGCCCCCATCGATTTAAAGTCCGGGTCGACGCGTTTATACTGAACCCCGATGTTATAATTTTTATTCTGATAGCTTAAGGCAGTCTGCGCGGCTGTAAGCAGCTGGCTGGAGTTATTGAGCGTTATCCAGTTTTTCAGGAAATTAAATCCGCCCAAATCAAAATCGCGCAGGGTGTCGCTTAAACGATTGCGCGTGTACAGGCTGCCGGCAACATCTGCCTCCCAGCGGAAGTGTTTAGCGATCAAAAATTTTGTGCCAATACCTGCCACCAGGTTTTCTGCGGGCTGCAGACCGGATAGTACAGATGGATTTTGGATTGAATTCGGATCGTCTTTTGCTTTCAGGAAAGTCAGGTCGACGTGATTTTGCTCTGTACCGTAACCCAGCTTGCCTGCATAACCGGTGCGGCTATATGACGGAGTCTCGAACAGGAGCGGCTGGGCTGAACTTTCGGCAATGGCCTTATTAAAACGGCCGTAAATAAAACCTAAACGCAATTTACCGGGGTTGGCTTCAATCCCTCCCCCTAAAAAATTATAACCCGATAGCGTAAACGGCGACCACATAATACTTTGCCAGCCCGCATGCACGGTTAGCCATTTATATTGCGGGCTAATGCCGTACTGATTAAAAGGCTGCCTGAACCCGCGCTGCTGGTCGCTCACCACTATCGAAAACGGGAACGATATACCATAAAGCGTTAAAACGGGCGCGCCGCTCAATAAATAAGAAAAGGGGTGTTCACGGTTCCCGATACCTGATGAGGTATACGTGCCGATGCCCAGGCCAAACTGGCCGCTGATGGTAACCGGCTGCGCATTGGCCATCTTCGCCACATCCTGCGCGCGCGCCGGGATGGCTGTAACAACCATCAGCATTAAAACCCATAAGACGTTAATAAGATGCTTCATAAACAAAACTGGCTGGTAGTGGCAAGTAGAAAAAGTGGCGTGCCATAATTTAAGGCACGCCCCGGTTATGAACTATTTAACTGTCTTAAAACTTCGGTCTGTAAGGCTGAACTGCCGCATTACCTGTTTTATAGAGTGATTCCCGCCGACGACGTTAAGCGTACCGGTAGCTGATTGCGGCGAGATGATTACCCGTATTTTATTGATATTAAGCAGTGGCGATGGTTGCGTGTTAATAGCGTTACTGATATTACAGAATACGCGTATGCTATTGCCGCTAAGGGATGCTATTGAACGGAATGTATACGCCTGTATATTTGATGTGCCGATAACGTTGGTGTATGGCAACTGTATCCATTGGTGCACGGTTGTATCAGCAGGGTTAACAATTTGCGCGTAAACCAGCGTCACACCATTTCTTAATGAATTGTACACTGAATCCGGTAATTTGAAAAAGGTCACTGTGTCGCCGATAAAACGTTGATGCCTCAGCACAAAGTTTGTTGGCGGGCCCGAAGTTGCGGAGCCGTAAACGTTCCATTGCAGAAGGTCGAGGTCTGAAGTTTCATAAGCTACCGCATTCCCGCCGCTGCCCGGGGCGCCTTTCAGCGATACGCCGGGGCCCCAGCCATCAACGTTTTTAGGGCCATAAAACAGGTAAGTTCGCCTGTCGAGGTAAAAGTCGCCGGCTTTACCGCTGGCAGGGTCGGGTGCACCTATGCCACTTAATATTGTCGCGCCATCAGCTCCCGCAGCGCCAGTTGCGCCTGTGGCACCAGTAGCACCGGTTCCGCCGGTAGCTCCCGTAGCGCCGGTAGCTCCTGTCGCACCCACTAATGATGTCGGGCTTCCCCAGCCGCTCACAGTTTTGGGACCATAAAAGCTACGGTTAGTTTTATCAAAATAATAATCTCCGGTGGTACCCACGGCAGGGTCAGGTGCGCCTGCGCCGCTATAAATAATGCTGCCATCGGCACCGGCAGGGCCAACAGGGCCCTGTGCACCCTGGGCGCCTTTTAATAATGTGCGTGTACCCCAGCTTGATGCCGTTTTTGGGCCGTAGAAAAAATAGGTGCTCAGGTCGAGATAAAAGTCCCCTACTCTTCCTGTCGCCAGCGATGGTGCACCGTTACCGCTTAAAATTGTTGCGCCCGCTGCCCCGGCGGCGCCTGTTGCGCCTGTAGAACCGGTTGCGCCTGTAGAACCGGTTGCACCAGTAGAACCCGTTGCGCCGGTAGCGCCTTGCGGCCCTACTAATGATGTAGGCGCGCCCCAGCCTCCGCGGGTAGTTTTCGGGCCATATAATCCGCCCGTAGCTTTATTGAAATAATAGTCGCCGTTTTGGCCGAGGGCCGGGTCGGGAGCGCCATTGCCGCTGTAAATTATGCTGCCGTCAGTGCCGGCGGGTCCAACAGGGCCTTGCGGACCCTGTTGACCGCGTAATAAAACCGGCGTTCCCCAATTTGTATTTTTAGGACCGTATAATAATAAGTTTGTTTTGTCGAGGTAGTAATCACCTACGGCCCCTTGTGTATTTGATGGCGCGCCATTTCCGCTCAATATTTTGCTGCCGGCAGCACCTGCAGCACCCGTTGCGCCAGTGGCGCCCGTAGATCCTGTGGCACCCGTTGATCCGGTGGCACCCGTTGCACCTGTAGATCCTGTGGCACCTGTGGAGCCGGTAGCGCCGGTGTTCCCGGTAGCGCCCTGTGCGCCTTTAAGACTTATTGGCGTGCCCCAGCCGTTAACGGTTTTAGGGCCATAAAGGTCGCCGGTGGAGCGGTTCAGGTAGTAATCGCCATTGACACCTGTAGTGCCGGAGGGGATGGTGTTACCGCTATAAATGATGGAGCCGTCTTTCCCGGCAGGCCCGACGGGGCCTGTAGCACCGATTGGCCCGACCGGACCAGCAGCGCCTTGCGGACCGGCGGGGCCATCAGGCCCCTGTAATCCTTCCTTACTACATGATACGACCGTGATGGCCGCTATAACTAACAGGAAAATACTTTTGTAAATGTTTCTCATAACGCGACAGATTATTTGCAGGTGATGGCTTACACAGGCTATAAACCGAAATAAAAATAGGCTGCACCATGGCCCCAAAGAACAAAACATAGACGAACGGCGGTTAATAATAGACGAAGGGAAAATGCGAGTGAAGTATTACTGCGCACGGGGATGCCGGTGCACAGAAATTGTTAGGCTGGCCGGCCCATAATTAAAATAATAAACATTTGTAAATCAATTTATTAATATTAAATTAGTGTATTGTTTTAGTTAAACCAACCTTATTGTATATGGCATGCGCATTTACCATCACTCTGACCGGGGGGGGGGCCGATTCCTTTGTAGCATCAGCAAAAAACAAGTTACCGACGCGGGCGGCCAATTTAACGGCGATGCGGCTTCGGGGAGTTTTACAGTGCCGGATCTTACAAGCAGTGTTGCCGGTACTTATACTATAAGCGGCAACGATGCAGACATAGTAATTACCCATCATCCCTTTTTTATCACCTGTAACCAGATTGAAAAATATGTCAAATCTCATTTAACGTAGGTAAGGCTAAACAACTTTGCATCTTGTAAGTAAAGCTGATCCGGATAAATTTTTGCTCATTTTATATTTTAAAAAAGTTATGCCGCTGCTGTCGCAAATTAAAAAAGTATGGAAAAATTGCGTTAATCTCCAGGTAGCGCATCCTATCCGTTATTTTAAGCCCACAACCATTCACGAGGTTATCGGGATAATTAACGATGCGGAAAGTAAGGGCTATAAGGTAAAGGCGGTGGGTTCCGGCCATTCATTCTCTGATGTTGCGGTTACCCGCGATTACCTGGTTGACACACACGGTTTAAAAAAGGTGCTGCCCATAAACCAGTTGACATTAAAACCGGGTACCGACAGCGAAAATTTGTTTTTGACAGAATGCGGCATCCGCATTCGCGACCTTAATAAGGCCCTGGATGACAGGAAAAAAGCATTGATCAATATGGGCGCTTATACGGGGCAAACCATTATCGGGGCCATTTCTACATCCACGCATGGTTCCGGCAGCGGGTTGGATGCATTACCGGGTTTTGTTGATGCACTTATATTAGTAGGAGAAAAAGGGCGCGTAATGCATATTGAACGGTCCAACGGAGTTTCAACTTCGGCTATGCGGATAGAAGGTGTGGATGTGGAACTTATACAGAATGACGATGTTTTTCTGTCGAGCGTTGTGAGTATGGGCTGTCTTGGCATAGTGTATGCCGTGCTTCTGCGGGTATGCGATAGTTACCTGCTAAACGAAAAACGCACTTTTTGCACCTGGGATGAGGTTAAGCCGCGGCTGATGAACGGCGAGCTGCTGAGGGACAATCGCCACCTGGAAGTGCTTATCGATCCATACAGCGTAGATCGCCCGTCCTACGATTGCCTTGTTACCGAACGCAATATATGCCCGCCGGATACTAAAACTGATTGGTTTCGTTTACACCGGTCTATTGGCTACACTATAATCGGCTGGCTTATCCCGCCATTTGCGTTTCACGCCTTCTTACGCTTTATTTTCAACCATTTCCCAAAGCTAACACCCTGGATTCTGAAGCTATCTTTAAAGACGCTGCGCGACGGATGCTTTATAGGCCCCAGCTTTAAGGTGCTCGACCTGGGTTCGGCCAATAATATTTCCGCTTATTCTACCGAAATCGCATTCCCTGCCGACCGTTACCTTGATGCCGTTTCGGCCTTGCTGGCGCTCTTCGAAAAAACCAGGAAGCAGGGTCAACAATATATCACCTCCCCTTTCTCGCTGCGTTTTGTAAAAACCACCCGCCATTACCTGGCCATGCAATACGGCACAGACGACCCGGGATTTGTTTGTATGATAGAATTTCCGGTACTCAACGGAACTATCGGCGGGATCGAGATGCTTGCCCGCGTTGAGTCGGAAATGTATCAATACGGAGGAATACCGCATTGGGGGCAATATAATCACGTAGGCACAGGAGACCAGACGCTGCATAAACTTTATCCGGAATTTAACACCTGGATGAAAAATTATAGAACTATGTGTCCCGCCGGCACTTTTAAAAATGAGTTTACAGAAAGGTGCCGCATTATTTAGCCACAAACCTTAAATCCCCGGCAAATGAAACACTTTCACAATCTGAGAAAAGGCCTGATGATTCTTTTTACAGGCCTGATGCTGTCTTCTACAATATCCTGTAATATTCAGCAAAAACTACAGTCCACGCTCAATGGTTTGAATTACTCCAAGCCGCTGGGTAAACTCAAATCTCCGGCTGATTCGTTAGTGAACAGTCTTGCCGGAAGTGCGCTTATGGGTGTAGCCGATAGTTCGCACAAGGCGCTTGATAAAATCTTCAAAAATTTAAATGGCAACGTTGACCCTGAACTTACAAAGCTTATTCATGCTATCAATACTTTTGGCGATACAACAAATTTTCAGATCCGCAAAATAGGAGATAACGTTACCTGGCAAATAGGGCGTTTTAAGGGCAAGATAAAAGCCTACGGCCCAATGCTGGATAGCCTTGTGAGCCATTTGAAAGGTAAAGTGCTAAATATCCCTGGGCTTTTAGTAGCCAATGCGCTCGACACGCTGAAATCTACGCGTTCCCATGCAAAGCTCGATTCGTTCGTATCTCACTTATTGGACGCAAATACAAAAGAGCGGCTGGGATTTGTAGTCTCCGGAGCGCTGAAACCAACACTCGACTCGCTTTCAAGCGATGTTCACCAGCTGGTGCATAAAGACGTACCATTTATAACAAGGCAGGCTCTAATATTGGTGGCAGGCATCGGCATTGTTATATTAGCGATCATGGCATTTGCGTGGTACGAACGCAGGAAATATATGCGCCTGTCGGAGGTGCTAACTTCCGAGATCAATAAAATGCCCGGCGATAAGGCTGATGCCTATGACGACCTGACCCATCGCATCCAATTCCGCGCGCAGGACGAGAACCTGGAACCAACGCTGCGGAAATTATTGGTAAAGCAGGGGATCAATTAGCATTGGTTATTTGCGGTCCATTAAAATAAGCTCGTCAGTTCTTTCCGCGTCGTCATTCCAGCGGATAAGGGTTGTAGGTTTATAGGTATTATCGGGGCTTTTTCTTAACCAAAGAAAGGTGTAGGTTTTGTCGTACCGTACATCGGCTGCATCAGTTTCAAATACCGGTATCCAGGTGCCGGTGTTATAATATCTTTTTGAGGAATGACTTTCCTTTTGTTCGGGGTCGTGCGTATGACCGAAGGTAACTATTGCAACCCCCGGATAGTGGTCCATAACATGCTGCGCGTTTTTGTATAAGCTGCCGGGCGAACTTAATTTCAGCATGGCGAATAACCTGCTTAAAAAGTACGACGATATCAGCAAGGCCAGGTTTTCAAGCGTTTTAAATACCATACCCCAAATACCCGTTGGTGTAGAAAAGCTGATTTTTACCGGGTTAAAATATAAAAAGCCGGCTACTACCAATAGTATGGGCAGCACAATCATCCATAAAAACTGAAAAAGATAGCGGAGGGCAAATGCATATTTGCGTTTAGGTATCACTCTTAAAGCAAACGGCACATAGTTAAATAATATTTTAACAGCCAGCGGGAAACGTTCGCGGATCAATACCGGCAGCAGATTTTCACGCGGGCGCACATTGTCGATATAAGGATACGCCAATTCGACCCTGTTAATAAGGTAACGGTTAAAAAATGAGCCGAAGGGCAGGTTAAGCTCCGTTTGATTTTCCAGTACCGGGGGGCCATCTACCACGGTGAAACGCTCGTACCTGTGCCCGTGTTCGATGTACAAAACGTCGTTAATAATCAGCTTATCATCAACAAAAAGAAGATTTGGCTGAACTGTTTGATTTAACGCGTCCTGGACTGACATGGCCGATACAGCTGCGGTTTTTTGCGCCATTAACATCGCCATATAATCCCGCACAGCCGGCCAAAACCATTCCAGATCGTGGTTGCCCTTTGTAATAATAAGCTTATGCCCTTCAGCCAGCCAATGTGCCAGGCCGGCAAAAAACATCGGATGGCCCTGGGCGCATTTAAGCAGCTTCCATACCGATTTGTAATCATCGGTCTTCAACCCGTACTTGCGCTCTTTGCCGGTTACCGATGCCCTTAATTCATCTTCCGGCTTGTTAATACGTATAGATAGTAAGGCACTGTGCCATTTCTCTATATCTTCGGCTGTGTGCGGCACGTTGGTAATTCTCAAAAAATCCACCAGGTCGCCATTAATAACCAGTAATTTTTTGGCGTCCCTGTTATTAGCCATCAGCCTTTTAATAAAGCGCGCAAATGAATGGTCGGCAAAGAAATTCTCGCAGCCCGTATAGTTGCCGTCGTGCCCCTGGCCGGCTCCCATATGCAGATCGCTTATCACAAAAATATCTTCGCCATCGAACTGGTATTCGATCAGGCTTTCACCATAAGCGGCCGATGGGTTGGTATTTTGCGGATCAATTTTCAAGGCTACCAGGTTTTAGGTACAGCGGTTATACAATCTGAAGAAAAATGAAATTTATAAATTATTTTGCAAATATTCAAAATAATTGTACCTTAAATATTTAATAACCAATTACTTGCTATTTGCGGCTATTTTTTTACCCTGCAAACGGCATGGTGGTTTTAAAATTAATTTATAAACCTAACCTATTGGCCTATGACACTCCTGCAGTTACTGAAACTGGTTTATGAAACACTGAAAACATATTTCAGAAATAAACATTTTGTCATCATGTTTTCGGCGTTTTTACTGCTGATGATCTACGGATATCACGGTAACCTGGACTTATTGGCCGGTATTGTGCCGCATTGGTCGGCGCCAGGTGTGGACGTTGGTACCAGGACGCCGATAATAGCCGCAATACCATGGGACCGCGAGTTCATCTCATTTATCGGCGGCGCTATTTTGCTGGTGGTAATACCTTTGCTGATCATAAAATTTATCTTAAAGGAGAAGATAAGCCGCTATGGCCTTGCGCTTCCGCCAAAAGGCTTACGAACAACCGGCCTGTTAACCTATTTGTTCTTAATGGTTGTGCTGGGGCCGTTATTTTATTTTACAAGCAACCAGCATTCTATGCAGGCTGTTTATCCGTTCTTTAAAAACTTCACCTCGGTAACGGAATTTGTTGTTTATGAACTTTCTTATTTCCCTTTTTTCATCACCATCGAGTTTATTTTCCGCGGTTATCTTTTATTCGGGCTGGCAGATATGCACGATACGTTCGTTCGTGATAATCACCAAAAAAACCTGCATTTTATAGGCTTCGGCCTCATTATCCAAATGCTGGCCTACACCATGTGGCACATGGGGAAACCTATGCCTGAGCTTTGGGGTACGCCTGTATGGGGCCTTTGTGTCGGCATTATGACTTACCATTTAAAATCAATATGGCCGGTAACATTTGCCCATTGGACCCTAAACATCCTGCTCGACGCCATGATATTACACCATTGTCATATTTTATTTTAACAGCGCCATGAAAACAAGAAAACACATCGCATTACGGATCTTACTTGGCCTTGCCGGTATTTATATTGTTTTAAGCGGTATCAATATTGCTGTGGGCGGTATGCCCACGCTTGGGCTTGGCGGGCAAAAGGATTTCTTCAAGGTGACCGACATGCAGCCTTACCTGGTACAAGACAGCCACATCCGCTTCGTTGGCGGTGTGTGGATGGGTATCGGTTTATTCTTTATTGTATGTGCATTCAATATTGTTAAGTATAAAAAACAGCTGCTTTTTGCGTTTTCGCTGATTTTTATTGGCGGATTGTCAAGGTTGTTCCAGGGACATCCAGAGATAACCTTCAGCAAATACATTATCGGCTCATTAATTGCCGAGGTTATCGGAATGCCGGCGCTTTATATTTGGGTAAATAAAACGGTATAATTATGCCAGCTGCTATTTAAGGTCGCCGTTAACATCCAGCCACATTTTATAGCTAAGCCTCATCAGGTAATTTAGCAGCAGGATAAATATGCCACCCGGTAACCCTAATACCGCTGTCCTTACCCATGCATTGCCGATTCCGAGGGGCCAGTTTGGCGCAAAAACCCAATAATAATCATGAATGATGCCCAGCTTATTGATGAGTTCGATTGAGCCGGCCGAAAGTGCCCCGACGATAAATTGCACAAATGAGCTTTGCTTACGCAATGCCTTTGCCAGTGAGCCAAACAGCAGGCCAAAAGCACCCACTATTATAACGAAGATAAGCCACGACGGATAAAACTGGTAGAACTTGCCGATATGTGCAACTACCTCCACCACACATCCCAACAATAACGCAGTAATAAAATATTTTGTCCAGAGCACAGCGCCCGACTGGCGCGCCATCTCTCTCAGGGTTTTTTTCTCAGCAAAATACGGCACCAATGTTTCCCGCATACCTTGTTCCATGCTGTGCCGGGCTACCCACCCAAAATCCCTGTTTGCTTTGGAGGGGTCGGCAAGCCAAAAATCCTGCGTTACTTCTAATGCTTTGTCTTTCGTCATTTTGGGCCTATTGCCACTAAAATAGTACTCAAGGGTGGCAAACGGCGCGGCCAACTTAACCAGAAAACCCGGAACCGGGACAGAGAGCCCTACCGACTTATTCATTGCCCTGCCTATATTTTTTACAATGGATTTTGAGGTTAACAGCTCCGCATTATTTAAAAAATAGGTTTGGCCCGCTGCGTTTTTGCTTTCGGCTGCCGCTACTATTCCCTCCGCCAGGTCGTTAACATATACTGCGTTGGAATATTTAGTGGTAAGCCCCAGCTTGGGTTGGATGCGATATTCGACCAGGGGGTAGGTTTGGCTGAGATCCTGTTCGCCCACGCCATAAACTATAGCCGGCCGCACAATGGTAATAGGAATTTTGTTACCATAAACATTTGCCAGTTCCTCGCACTGCTTTTTGGATTTGCCATACCATGAAATTGGATGCAGTTCATTTTCTTCGGTATAGGGCACTTTGTCTTTATTGGGGCCTAATGCAGCAAGGCTCGAAACAAATAACATCCGCTCAAGCGTTTCAGCCGCATGCCGGCCTGCCGCTTCAAACACATTTTTTGTCCCTTCCACGTTGGTTTCGTCAAAGTCGTGCCGGGTTGGCACCAGCAGTTTTGCTGCCAGGTGAAAAATATATTTTGCACCCTTAAACGGCCCCGTTAAGGTTTCTATTTGCCGGGTATCGCCTATATGCAAGGATACGTCAAGGTTTCTCAACGCAGAGACATCGCTGGTGTACCTGACAAGGCAATGCACATCATAACCTTTTTGAATTAACAAGGGCACAACGTGAGAGCCGATGAAGCCATTTGCACCGGTAACTACTACTTTTTCTTTCATGACGCAAAAAGTTTAGGTGACAGTATTAATTATAAGTTTTTAACGAACGTGCTGAAAATCAAAAACATCACTTAAAATTAATAAAATAAAAATTAAAAAAACAATACCCCGTTTGGTAACACCCCGGGGCATCATTTTAAATGGTTTTGGGGAGGCTTTTTTATAGGGATGGGTTTAAACCATGCATGTTCGGAACCTATCCTGATGACGCAGGGCGATGCCCTGCGCTAACGGATTGTGCCCCTTCAGGGCGAAAGCAGGTTTGACAAAATAACATTTGGCGATATTTTAAGCCCTGAAAGAGCGTCAATATACCAGCGATGGGCATCGCCCACCGTGAAACGGCAGGTAATCCAAATGTTTGTTTTTGCCTGCCGCGTAATATAATTTATCGATAAATAGCTTAAAGCTATTTCCGTTCGACCTATTCAGTGCTTTGCAAATTAATATCAGCCTTAAGCCTGGTAAGCTCGCCAAGCAGCCTGGTATTGCTTACAGCGCCTGCTTTATTAAAGCTTTCGGCAATCCGTACTATTTCAAAATTCAGGGTATCAATCTCGGTTCTTCTTTTATGGTTGATGTCCTGTAAGGTCGATATCAGTTGTCCGTCGGATGAGCGGCTGATCTTCAACAGGCTGTCCTCTACCTCATCCTCATTAATTAAAACACCTTTAAGCCTTGCAATGGCTATACATTCCGAAATTATCGTCCTGGCAATCTCTAAGGCGGCACTGTTCCGGTAAAATATGCCGTTGTCTGCGTCCAGCAGCGGGCAAACAGAGTTGAATACACAGTTGGCGATCGCTTTTCTCCAAATAACCTGCTGGATATTTTCTTCTGCTTTAAATTCAAAATGTGGTGTACTAAGCTCCCGGACGATATTGTTCAGCGTATCCTTATCGCCTTTTTCTACTCCTACCGGGCAAATGGTAACAGGCTTAAACCGCGTAGTCGTCGCATCAATGGATTGGCTTGTTACAAACAAAACACAACGGTAAACCGCGGTAAAGCCCCCGGTAATGAAAGGCCGCTCGACCCCTAACCCATTTTGCAAAAGAACGATGGGCGAAGAGCCGGTTTTAGATTTAAGGGCAGCGGCCAGGTTTTGATTCCCAAATGATTTGTTTGCCAAAACAATAATGCCATTTAAGGCGTCGAAAGCGCTTAGTGTCGCTATTTCTATATCCGCCTGGTAAACTGTAGCGTCAGCGGTTTCCACCCTGATCTGTTCGGTTACGGTAGTACCGTCATCAATGCTTCCGCGTAAAATGATTACGTGCTTTCCAGCCATTTTTAAAAAAACCGCCAGCGATTTCCCGATGGCGCCCGCGCCGATAATATATATTGTTTGTTCAGTTTTCATTATAATTTAGCTATTGGGTTTGTTGTAAAAAGGTGCGCAATGTTGTACGTATGCTCAGGCCTTATCCAGGTTGCTGTTTTTTGCGCTGTAAGCAAAGTAGATGATAATGCCCACGGCACTCCAGACTACCAGCCGCACCCATGTCGACTTGTCCAGGCTTAACATCAGCAAAATGTTAAAGCCTATACCCAAACCTGCCACCAGCGGAAGATATTTTACCCTGAAAGGCCGGTGCAGATGGGGTTGTTTTTTTCTGAGCACTAAAACGGCGGCGCATATCATTGCAAAGGCAAGCAAAGTACCGATGCTGGTCATTTTGGTGGCTTTTTCAATTGGTGTAACGGCGGCCACTATGGATGCAATTGTACCCAGCAGGATGGTGCTGCGCCACGGTGTTTGATACCTGGGGTGAATGGCGGCAAACATTTTTCGCGGCAGCAGTCCGTCCTTCGCCATGTTTAAAAAAATTCTTGTTTGTGAGAGCAGCATCACCAGCATTACGGAAATTAAGCCGATCACAGCGGCAATAGTGATCAGCAATGAAGCCCAATTAAGGCCGATGGCGCTGAATGCCGATGCTACCGGAGCCCCCAGGTCGAGGCTGGTATAATGGGCCATGCCGGTTAAGGTAAGCGACACAAAAATGTATAAGGTTGTGCAGATAATTAATGATGCGATGATGGCGAACGGAATATCTTTTACAGGGTTAACAGCTTCCTGCGCCTGCGTTGAAACGGCATCGAACCCAATAAAAGCAAAGAAAACGATACCTGCTGCCGTAAGTACACCCGAGAGGCCGTAATGGCTTACGCCCGAACTGTCTGTAACCTGCGGAGGTATAAACGGGTGCCAGTTAGCCGGATTGATGTAGCCTACACCCATTACAACTACAAATAATACTGCCGCCACTTTTAGCGAGACAATGATATTGTTTGTTTTTGCCGATTCTTTGATGCCTTTTAACAGGATATAAGTAACTACCCAGATGATTAACGCCGCGGGGAGATTTATGGAAAAAACCGGGGCCTTAAGGCCAAGCCTTACAGCTTCTTCGCGGGCGGTTACCGGGTCGTTAACTAACCAGGCGGGTACATTGTTCAAGCCTGCAAGATGCAGCAGCTTCACAAAATATTTAGACCAGCTAACAGCGACAGTTGTGGCGCCCATCATATATTCCAATACCAGGTTCCAGCCGATGAACCAGGCAAATAATTCGCCCATGGTGCCGTAGGAATAGGCATAGGCCGACCCTGAAACGGGCAAAATGCTTGCAAACTCCGCATAGCAAAGGGCGGCAAACAAACAACCAATACCAGCCAGTACGAACGATAACGCAAGGGCCGGGCCGGCATATTGATTAGCAGCTACGCCCGTCAATACAAATATGCCTCCGCCTATTACAGCACCTACGCCAATGGCGGTAAGTTCCCATTTACCCAACGACCTTTTCAGCTGGCTTGTCTTTATGTCCTCGTTATAAGCCGCAAGCGGCTTTTTTCTAAACAGGCTATCCAGCTTCATTAGTTAAGGAGTTTATTGTTTGATAAGGCAAAATCAACAGCGGCATAAGCATGAATTTCTGTTGTATTAAAAACCGGCACCGTAAAGTCTTCCTGCGAAAGCAGTAGTGGAATTTCAGTGCAGCCTAAAACAATACCTTCGGCGCCCCGCTGTATTAATTCATCAGCTATCCGGATATACCCGGCCTTTGTTTCGGGTTTGATAATGCCTTTACCCAGCTCGTGCTGCAAAGTTTCTTCTATAAAATCTCTTTCATATTTACTGTCCGGAATAATTATCTCCAGGCCTTGCTCAGCCAGTTTCTCCTTGTAAAAATCCAGTTCCATGGTATAGGTGGTGCCTAATAAGGCAACTTTGGTGATATTTTTCCTTTTGATGGCATCGGCAGAGGCAATCCTTATATCTATGAGCGGAAGGCCTGTTGCTTCGGCTATCCTTTCGGCAACAATGTGTGCCGTATTTGCCCCGAGCATAATCACCTCTGCCCCGGCATCCTTAAGGTGCAATGCGGCTTCTGACAATAGTTTAAAAGCGCTGTCCCAATCGTGCGCGGCGTTGTAGTTTCTGAAATGCTCAAAATTTACCGAGTATATAATGCATTCAGCAAAATTTAAGCTGCCCAGCCGTTTATTCGTTTCTTCATTAATGAAGCGATAGTAGTCTATCGTCGACGTCCAACTGGTGCCGCCGACAAGCCCGATTTTTTTCATGGTTTTTATTATACGCTGTGATTTTTTTTGATAAACTAAACTCCTTCAGTATCTCCATTGCCAGGTGTCATTAAGATAAGCGCCGGTCTTCCAAAAAGCTGCAGCGTCGCCTTACCCTGCCCCCGCTAACCGCATACCGCCTTGGCTTCGGAACCGTCAAGCTTTTATAAACTCAATGACCACTTCCGTCGCCGAAGCAATATTCAGGATAATAAATTTATGATAGCAGATACAGTTTTTGTATTTTTGATGATAGCAGATTAAACAGTAAACGAATAACATGAGCAAAAATGAATTTGCCTACCTGCGGATAGCGGGCGTTATTGAACAACAGATAACGAATAATATATTGCGCACGGGCGATAAATTGCCATCGTTAAGAACGATTTGCAACGAATATGGCGTTAGCCAGAATACGGCGCTGAGCGCTTATTTCCGGCTGGAAAGCAAAATGCTGATTGAAACGCGCCCTAAATCAGGTTATTATGTAAGGTATTCAAACTCACGCCTGCCGTTAATACCCAATGTAACCAGCCCCCCGGGTATTGCAAACCATGGGGATAGCGAGCTATTGGTGAGTAAGGTTTATGCAAACCTTGGGGAGGATGCTTATTTACAGCTTTCTTTAGGGACCCCCGCCAATGAATTGCTGCCTATAGCCAAGCTGAATAAAGGCTTAATGCAGGCTACCCGCGAGTTGAACGGCAGCGGCGTAGCTTATGACAAGGCTGAAGGAAATGAAAGGCTTCGCCGGCAGGTAGCGCGCTGGGCTTTTACCATGGAATGCAACCTGAAGAGCGATGATATTATTACCACCAGCGGATGCCTCAACGCGCTGTCGTACTGCATGATGGCAGTGACAGAAAAAGGCGATACCGTTGCCATGGAAAGCCCGGTATCGTTCGGGATGCTGCAGCTTGCCCAGGCGCTGGGTGTCAAGGTGCTCGAGCTGCCTACTCACCCACAAACAGGTATAGACCTGAATGCGCTTGAAGATGCGCTGAAAAGCAAACAATTAAAGGCAATGCTGCTAATAAGCAATTTTAGCAACCCGATTGGAAGCTGCATGCCCGACGCACATAAAAAAGCGGCAGTACAGCTGGCCGAAAAGTATAATGTTCCGCTGATTGAGAATGACCTTAGCGGCGACGTGTATTTCGGCCAGCAGCGGCCGAAATCGTGCAAAACTTATGATAGCAGCGGTATAGTATTGTGGTGCGGCTCGGTGTCAAAAACATTAGCCCCAGGTTACCGCGTTGGATGGGTGGCGCCGGGAAAATTTAAAGAAAAGGTGTTGCGGATGAAGCTATATCATTCTATTTCGGGCACCGCCATAACCCAGGAAGTGATTGCCGGTTTTTTGGAGACAGGCAGGTACGAAAATCACCTGCGCAAATTGCGGCAAACACTGCATAGCAACCTGCTTAAGTACTCAGCAGCAATCGCCGGTTATTTCCCCGAAGGAACGATGGCCAGCCGGCCACAGGGAGGCTTTGTGCTATGGGTTGAGCTTCCTAAAGCCATCGATACCATGCAGCTGTACGAAAAAGCCGTCGCCCGGAAAATCAGCTTCGCACCGGGCAGGATATTTACACAACAAGATCAATATCATAACTGCATGCGCCTGAATTATGGCCTGGTATGGAATGACTGGCTGGAAACCTATCTGAAGGTTTTGGGTAACCTGGTAAAAGCGGAGCTGCAGCAGGGCGGGAAAGTTTGACCTGCTATCTTTTGCACTTCATGATCTAAATATTATCGTCCATAATGCTGAAGTCAAGATGCGGGCTTGGCGCGCCTTTGCCCAACTCGAGATAACGCTTTAAACTGACCATGTAATACGCCCAGCCTTTATTCATCAATCCAAAAGTTTCGTCGCGCGCAATATAGCCGGTTTGGTTAAGATCAAGGATGGTTTCGTCTCCGTGACGACTAAGCGAGAAACTGATAACCGTTCCATCCTGTTCGGGGCGGAAAGAATGCACTACCTCCCAGGCTACGTGCGCGCGTTCCTGCAAATCGATGATCCTGACGACCGTTTCAACGGTTTTTCCATAGTTGAACCGAAATATCCCCTCACCGCCAACCATCTCCTCCAAATATACGTCTTCGGTCCACCACTGCCTGATGCCCTCAGCGGTCGTCAGTGCTGAATAGATGCCCGCGGCGGCTGCCTTAATACTTACCGTGTGTTGTATATCTGCCATCTGAGTTCGCGGTATGTGCCCATTAGTTTACTGTGCCGTTCACAAACTGCTGGAGCAATTCCGATAATCCCGGCCGGTTATTCATCAGCATAAAATATTTTCCGCTTAATTGTCCCGGCTCGCCACTGAATGAACGCATAGCATATCCTGCCAATACTTGTTCGCCTTTGGTTTGTTTAACGTCCAACAGCAACAAGTCTCCTTTCATTTCCGTAGGGATTTGTCCGGGAACGTAAAGCTTGCCTTTAAGTATTTCGCTGCCCATATCTATCCAGGCGTGAATGCCGGCCCCCGGTTGTCCCTGTTGTTTATTTAAAAAGGCGAAAAGACTTTCTTCCAGGTAGAAAGCCCAGCCTTTCCGGCAGTCGTTGAAACATTCCTTATCCGGCGTCAAGCCCTGGTGTGTGATATTTATGACCGAAACATCCTTATCGGCATGAAGATCAAAGAGCAGGCTGGTGCCGGTCCATTCATGTACGTTTTGCAACAGGTCCAGGTAACAGTCTGTCACGGTCCATGCCATTTTATTTGCCGACAATGCGGTAACCTCAAACAATGCCCAGGTGTTGCCGAAGTGCACAGTAAAAGTATCGCCAATTTTTTTCGGGGCGCTGTCAATATCCTGCGCCCACCAACCCTTAATATTTAATATACCGTGGATTGCCTGGCTTACAGGAATGCCAACGCTTATTTGAGTATTGTAATTTTGTGTTTCCATTATATTGCGTAAAGTAATTCAGGCTTCATCGGTAACCATTTTATAAAGGTTTATGATCATGCCCCAGCCTTCATCCATACTATCTATCACTTTGGCGCCACCCCTAAGCTTATCCAGGTCGCGCTGCTCCAGTATAACGCGTGTTTGCTTAGGCCCTTCAGCAATAAAGCTTACCTCTACCTCGCTGATCAGTTCCGGGTCGTACTTAAAGTTGCCATCTATCTGCCAGGCCAATACAAGTTTTGCGTAAGGGTCCCAGCACAGGATGTGGCCCACCTCCTGCTCACTTTTGTCTTCATGCCGCGAAAACCACCGGCCACCTTGTTTCGGTTCCAGTACCGATTCCACCATCGGGCATTTGCCAACATGGTGCGTCTTTGGCCACCAGGCGTCCATGCGTTCGGTAAATACTATAAAGGCCGTTTCCTGCGAAGCACTTACCAGCACTTCTTTTTTTATTGTTGCCAGGCTCATGTTATGGTTTATTTTTCGTTTAGTTTTCGCTCTGTTTGTTCTGCCAATAGCTTGAAATTATCCAGCGCTCCATCCCAGAAGCGATCAAGGTAATTCCTTATCTCCAGCAGGCCCTCCTGCTCAATGCGGTAAATACTGCGGGTGCCCTGCTGCTGCATCGAGATAAGTTTAGCTTCGCGCAGCACTTTCAGGTGCTGTGATACCGCGGGGCGGGTTACTTGCAGTCCCTCCGCAATATGCACAACGGAGAGCGGGCCGTTTTCAAGTTTTTCGAAGATCGCCCGCCGGGTGGCGTCGCCCAGGGCGTTCAACACGAGGTCGTATTTTTTTAGTGCACTCATAGTTTAAATAGTAAGTATTAACTAACCGTTAGCACAAACTTACTAATAGTTTTCAATCCACCAAATATTTTTTTCTAATTTTCGGGGCCGGGTTATTTCCAAAATAATTTGCGCGCGTGGTATTTAGCTATTAACTTGAATTTTTTTGCATTAAGCCGCCCATCATGACCATAAAAACGCTCCTTTCCTTTTTTCTTGTTTTAGCAGCTTTTCAATTGAAGGCCCAAACCCCGGTTAAGGAGATTTTGTGCGATTACCGTTCAAACCCCATTGGCGTTGCTGTTGAGCGGCCGGTATTAAGCTGGAAGCTGACATCCACCAAAAGAAACATTATTCAAACTGCTTACCAGGTATTGGTGGCCAACGACTCCGTGGCGCTTCGAAATAATAAGGGCAATACCTGGGATTCAAAAAAGGTATTTTCGAACGAGTCAATCCAGGTTATTTTTTCAGGAAATAAGCTGGAACCGGCGAAAACCTATTACTGGAAAGTGCGGGTATGGGATAACAAGGGCAAGGCATCCGGTTGGAGTAAACCGGGAAAATGGCAAATGGGGTTATTAAATTCTGCTGACTGGGCCGGCGCCAAATGGATAGCTTATAATAAAATGCCGGATTCGTTACGCATCGTTCCGGGGCTTGAAAATACTGCCGATAGCCGATGGAATAAGGGCAGCGATATATTACCGCTGTTGCGAAAGAAATTCGCTGTTGCAAAGAAAGTTAAAAAGGCAACTGTTTTTATTACCGGGCTGGGGCAGTTTGAGCTGAGCTTAAACGGACAAAAGGTTGGGGATGATTTTTTAGACCCGGGCTGGACGTTGTTTGACAAACGCACCTTATATGTTTGCTTTGATGTTACCAGCCTTTTAAAACAAGGTGACAATGTGATGGGCGTAATGCTGGGAAACGGCTTTTATTACATCCCCGGCGACCGTTATCACAAACTGAAAGGAGCATTCGGCTATCCGAAAATGATTTGCCGCGCTTTAATTGAATATACCGACGGCAGCACACAAAATATAATCAGCGACCCGACATGGAAGGCCGCACCCGGCCCGGTTACTTTTTCGAGCATATATGGCGGCGAGGATTATAATGCAACGCTGAAGCAGGACGGCTGGGATACTGCAGACTTTGACGACACCCGGTTTCGCGACGCGATAATTGTTGACGGTCCGCAGGTTTTGGAGGCACAATCTGAGCAGCCATTGAAAATTTTCGACAGGTTTACAACTCAAAAAATCACGCAGCCCAGGCCGGGGGTTTGGGTTTATGACATGGGGCAAAATGCATCGGCAATTCCGCAGGTATCGGTAAAAGGCAAGCGGGGCAGCATCCTGAAGATAACGCCGGCAGAGTTGCTTGACGACAATGGCCTGGTGATGCAGGCGCCGGTAGGCACGCCGGTTTATTTTAACTACACGCTTAGCGGGCAGGGCGTTGAAACCTGGCACCCGCAGTTTATGTATTACGGGTTCAGGTATATCCAGGTAGAAGGGGCGGTTCCCGAAAATGAAAGCAACCCAGGCCAGCTGCCGGTACTTACCAGCGTAAATAGCCTGCATACACGCAATAGCGCCGCCACTATCGGCACCTTCAATTGTTCGAACGAATTATTTAATAAAATATTTAACCTGATAAACTGGGCCATTAAAAGTAACACCGCCAGTGTATTTACCGATTGCCCGCACCGCGAAAAATTAGGCTGGCTGGAGGAAGCGCACCTGGTTGGCAGCTCTATCCGCTATAATTATGACATAGCTACACTTGTACGTAAAGTAATTGCGGATATGCGGGATTCACAAACGCCGGATGGCTTAATCCCGGATATTGCCCCTGAGTATGTAACATTCGGCGGCGGGTTCCGCGATTCGCCGGAATGGGGCAGTAACGGCATTATTTTGCCGTGGTATATGTATCAATGGTATGGCGATAAACAGGTGCTGAGTGACAGCTACGAAATGATGACGCGCTATGCAGCTTACCTGGAGCGCAAGTCGAAAAATCATATTCTTTATTTTGGTTTGGGCGATTGGTATGATATCGGGCCAAACGGGCTGGGCTCTTCGCAGTTAACCCCGAGCGGTATCACCAGTACGGCGATTTACTATTATGACCTGACCATACTTGCCAAAGTAGCGGCGGTACTCCATAAAACAGCTGATGAAAAAAAGTTTACCGGTTTAAGCATAAAGGTAAAAGAGGCCTATAATTCAACTTTTTTTAATAAGCAAACCAACCAATACGGAAGCGGAAGCCAGGCAGCCAACGCCGTATCTGTTTACATGGGCCTGGCAGACCCCAAACTAAAAGACAAAGTGATCGCTAACCTGGTGCAGGATATCCGCAATCATCACAATGGTGTTACCGCCGGCGATATAGGCTTCCGCTATGTGCTGCGGGTATTGGATGATGTCGGGCGCTCGGATGTTATATTTGATATGAACAACCGCTCGGATGTACCTGGCTATGGCTACCAGCTGGCGCAAGGGGCAACGTCGCTTACCGAATCATGGCAGGGAAACCGTGAATCGTCTAATAACCATTTTATGCTGGGGCACCTGATGGAATGGTTTTACAGTGGCCTGGGCGGAATAAGGCCCGCCGATGGTGTAAGCGCCTTCAAAAAAATTATTATCCGCCCGGAAATTGTGGGAGACGTTACCCACACCAAAACGAGCTTTGTATCGCCCTACGGCCTTATTGAAAACGAGTGGACAAAAACGGGCAGTAAATTTGTAATGACCACAACTATCCCCGTTAATACAACTGCTACCGTTTATCTGCCCGCAGGTAAAAAAAGCCCGGTTAAAGAAAATGGCAAGACTTTAACACCGGCTGATAATTTGGAGTTTGAAAACGGCAAGATGCTGGTAAAAGTAGGCTCGGGGAGTTATAGGTTTGTGGTTGATGGGGATTGATTTTGTAGCGCGCAAATATCCTGTAGCTGCAAACGGACAGGCACAGTCTCCATGCATAATGTCATCCCTTTAAAAGTTTTGTTACTATCGCTTTGTAGCTTTCGCCAATCGGCAATTCGGTTTTGCCCACCTGAACGTCGCTGGCAGTAAAGGCTGACAAGTGCTTGAGATTAATGATAAAAGAACGGTGAATCCGCAGAAAGCCTTTGCCGGCAAGTTTGGTTTCCATATCGCCTATCCTGTATTTGTTTAGTATTGTATTTTCGGTGGTAACTATCTTCACATAGTCTTTCAAACTTTCTATATACAGCATATCATCGATGTTTATTTTGATATGTTTATAGCCGGATTTGACATAGATGACAGAAGTTTCTGCCGGGGAATTGAGGGCAGGCGGGGGTGTATCCTGCCGCAGGCAACGTTCTATCGCTTTAAAAAACCGATCAAAAGTGATAGGTTTCAGGAGGTAATCTACAACGTCCAGGTCATAGCCGTCCAGCGCATATTCACGATAAGCGGTGGTGATGATCACTTTCGGCGGGTTCCGCAACGTCTTTAGAAAATCGATACCACTGACAGCCGGCATTTGAATATCCAGGAACATCAGGTCGATCTCTGTGCTTTTCAGAACTTCCAAAGCTTTCATTGCATTGGAACACGTAGCCGTTACTTCCAAAAAATCCAGCTGGGCAACATGTTTTTGCAGTAACGTTATTGCCAATGGTTCATCATCAACCAGCAAGCACCGTGTTTTTTTCATGTTTGTTTATATCTTCATTCAAATGCAGGCACAAGGTCACTTTAAACAGTTTGTCCTCACGATTTACGTCCAGCCGGTATGCTTTGCCGTAGATCAGGTCCAGTTGCCGCCTCAGGTTATTCAGGCCGATCCTGTCACCGGCGTCCCACTTCTCAGTACTGTTATATGTTGCTATTGAATTTGTTATGTTGAAGATAAAGTTTTCTGCCGTCACCCGGAGGTCGATATCTACCATGGGCGCCCCTGCATCGTCACTTGCCCCGTGTTTGAAAGCGTTCTCGACCAGCGAAAGTAAAATAAGCGGCGCCACTTCTATATCGTGTTCAATATCGATATTAAAATTTACGGTCAGCCGCTCGTCATACCGGAGTTTTTCCAGTTCAATATAATTACGTACCAGGTTTATTTCGGCTGATAAAGGCACATACTGCTCATTACAGCGGTACAAAATATGATCCAGTATTTCTGCTAAACCGGCGATGGATTTTGAGGTAGCGGGCTGCGAAATAAAGGACAATGAATAAATGTTATTGAGCGTATTAAACAGAAAATGCGGATTTAATTGCGTTTTTAATAGCCTCAGCTCCGTTTCGGTTTTTTCTTTTTCCAGCTGCAGCGCGTGTTTTTGCGCTTCATGCTGATCTTTTAATAATTTCAGAAACACGAAGATGGACGCGGCCGCCATCATGTCCAAATAATAATTGTAGAGCAGCTTAGGCAGATCTCTTAGTATTTCCGCATAGGTTTCAGAAGCCTTTGGGGCTATCCCGGCCAGCGGCTCACATATTTTCACAATAAAAATACGGCCAACTACACACGCGGCATAGCTGGATACCACGAACCCGGTGGCCGCGAGCAGGTATCGTTTACGGTAAAGAAATTGAGGAACGACAAAATAAGCCAGTGCATACGCAAAAATCATCTCGGCCGACATATACAAGGCATCGCTGATAAACTCAAAACCGTAGGTCGCCCGGTTGCCATTGCGGTATTTACTGGAACTGACGCCGATGAACAGGAAGATGAGCCAAAACACCACATGACTAAGCCAGCGATGCCGCTTATGAAAGTGTAACAACCTATCGGGTAAGCTCATATATAAACAAGTATAGGCATTTCTGCGCTTCCCGCAGCGATTGTAGACGGAAAGGCAAAACCGCCCCCCGGATAAGCCATTTTTGCCCCCAGGCCGGGTTCATGGGCACATTTAACCCATATGGCGGCAAATTCGCCGCGTCTGTCTGCACTCCGGATCTGGTGTTTGTTTATGGGGTATTATTGGTTCAAATCTTTTACGATGAACCGATTTATTATACTGCTGCTATGTGGTTTTTTCCTGTCTCCGTGCTATGCGCAAACCACCATCAAAGGAAAAATAACGGATGAGAAAAAACAGCCCCTGCCCTCCGGTATGGTCCGCCTGAAAAAACTGCCGGACTCGGTTGCCATCAAAGCGATTAACACCGATGCGTCCGGAAACTTTGTATTCGGGGGTATTCAGCAGGGAAGTTATTTTATTGAAACAGACCTGATAGGCTACGCGGGTATAAAACGCAGTTTGGTAATTGGTGAAAAAGACACCCTGATCAATATGGGCGTCATCAGCTTAAGCCCCGTAACAAATATGCTTCGCGAAGTATCAATAAAAGCACAAGTGCCTTTGATTGAAAAGCAGATAGACAGAACGGTGGTAAATGTGGACCAGAATATTGCCAATACAGGCACCAACGCCCTCGAATTATTGAAAAAATTACCCGGCGTTTCGATAGCGCCGGACGGGCAGATCACCCTCAACGGCAAGTCGGGTGTTAATATTACTGTCGATGGTAAAACCACTTTTTTATCAGCTGATGACCTGGCGAACCTGCTGGCCAATACGCCATCGTCTGATGTGAGCAAGATAGAGATAATGACCAATCCTTCATCAAAATATGACGCCGCAGGAACGGGCGGTATTATCAACATTATCAGGAAAAGGAGCAATAAAAGCGGACTGAACGGAAGCCTTAGCGGCAGTTTGGGGCAGGGATATTATAACCGCTATAACGGCAGCCTGGTACTTAATTACAAAACACGCAATTACAACCTGTATTTGAGCAATAACTATGGTTACAACAAAGCATTTAACCGGAGCGACGGTTTCAGCGATATTATGAACGGCAGCGCTTTGGCTACCGAACAGGCCTCCACCAACACCGGTATAACCGTCAACAGGGGTTATAATTCTGCGGGAGGGCTTGATCTTTATCTTTCGGGGCGTACAACATTGACATTAACGGGCAATGTTTCAGTCCGTCGTTATAATAATAACTTAACATCGACGATGACAACAGCCGACAGCAACCGGACCAAAACCGGCAGCGAAAATTTTTCGGCATTAAACTTAGACAGGCCATTTAATTTTGCTACCGGGCTTCAAATACTGCATAAGCCGGACACGACAGGCAGGCAGTGGTCTGCAGCTATGGATTATGCCAGCTACCGGTACAGCCCCGGGCAATATAATACCGCTTTAACTTATGATGCAGCAGGGAGTTTTTTAAATGAGGGTCATGTATTTATCGACGAATCGCGAATGCTGCGCATTTTTGGCGCCAGGGCCGATTATACCACGCCCTTGCCCGGCGGCGGTAAATTTGAGACCGGCCTGAAATCGAGCTATGTAAAAACCCTTAACAATAGTATTTATTATAACCACGTTGAAGGGCAAAACGTGGCTGACCCGACCCTGGGCAATGACGATAACTACAGCGAAGATATCAATGCGGCATACATTAATTTTAACCGGCAATACGGAAAGCTCACGGCTCAGGCAGGGTTACGGGCTGAGCAAACCGTAATAAAAGGTCAGCAATTATTTAACGGCACGGCTGTCCGTCAAAATTACTTCGGGCTGTTTCCTACACTTTTTCTTAATGACAAGCTTAGCGACGAGCAGAACATTAATTTTCAATTCGGACGAAGGACGGACCGCCCCGACTATCATGAATACATACCTTTCAGGAGACCGCTTTCGGCAACAATTTCTTTCCAGGGAAACCCCGATCTAAAACCCGACTTCAACTGGCATTCTGAACTTACCTGGTCGTGGCGAAACACCTGGTTTCTGACCGTAGCGTACGACATCGACCGCAATTATATGCGTACGCTGTATTATCTCGATTCAAACAAAACAACCATTACGCGCATGCCTACCAATATACAAGGGGCACACTCGTGGAATGTTAATATAAGCTATAATAAGGAGCTGCTAAAGTGGTTTACCACCAACACCACTGTTACTGTTTATCAAAACATGTTTAACGGGAATGCCTACAATGGTTTTAGCCTGAACGATCCCGGCTTTGCCACTGTGGACCTGGTTACCAATAACAGTTTTCGCTGCAGCGATAAATTATCTATGGAGGCCGATTTTGAGTACGAATCCAAACGACAGTTTGTAGGCTCCATATTCGGTGCTTATGCCACGCTAAACCTGGCGCTTAAGCAAAAGGTATTTCACGACCAGGGGTCGATCACCATCAATGCCACCAACGTGCTGAATACCGAGAACCGCAACTCCACCGACAGGTATCTGAACCTCTACCAATATGGCTATTCGCATTTTTATACACAGGCTGTTATCGTAACGTTCAATTACCGGTTTGGCAGCGGCAAACTAACTAAAACACAAAGCAGGTCCGGATCGGAAGAGGAGCAGAAACGGGCAGGGAATTGACAGCGGGGCGAAGGCAGCTATTACAATACCCGCAGTATGGAATACCGGCATACGGTGTTTCGTATCTGCGGCACGTATTGTCCTCTTTTCTATTTTCTGCCAATATGAGACCCCGCTGGGGCCGCCAATCGATTTCGCAACTCTTTCGCGGTTTTCTCCATCAAGGTGGATCCCTATCGTCCCGTTATTGTTACCCAATAAACGCAAGCAACTTTCATCAATTTATTAGCTTTGCGCCCAGTTAACTGACTAACTTAATGACGAAAACATACGCCACACTACTTTGCGGCCTGGTATTTACCTGCGCCGTTTTTAATCCCGCAAAAGCGCAATTAAATCACCACCCGGCAAACGTTCCTTACTACCATGCAGCTGCCGAAAAAGTTAATGACCTTATAGATACCAAACTGGATGTAAGGTTCGATTACCAGCATTCGCACCTGGCCGGCAAAGAATGGGTAACCATGAAGCCGCACTTTTATCCAACCGATTCCGTACGCCTGGATGCCAAATGGATGGATATTAAAACCATCTGCATAATGCAAAACGGAAAAGTGACCCCGTTAAAGTATCAATACCAGGATAGTTTGACCATTGCCATACAGCTGGACCGCACCTACAGACGGGATGAACGCTATGTGCTTTACATAGACTACACCGCCAAACCGAACGATGTACACAGCAAGCCGGGATTTAAGTATGATGGCAAAGGCTTGTATTTCGTAAATCCGTTAGGAAAAGAGGACAAGCCAACGCAAATATGGACGCAGGGCGAGGCAGAAAGCTCGTCGTGCTGGTTCCCTACCATCGATAAACCCGATCAGAAAACAACCGAGCAGGTGAGCATGACGGTGCCGGCAAAATATACTACCCTATCAAACGGATTGCTTATCAGCCAAAAAAATAATGGCGACGGCACACGAACCGATACCTGGAAACAATCGCTGCCGCATTGCCCGTATTTGTTTATGATGGCAGTAGGCGAGTTTAAGATTTACAAAGATAAATGGCGCAACAAAGAGGTTAACTATTACCTGGAGCCTGCCTACTTCCCTTACGCCAAACAGATATTCGGACAAACACCCGAGATGATGGAGCTTTTTTCGAGAGCTTTAGGCGTTGATTTTGCATGGGAGAAATACGCACAGGTAGTTGTACGGGATTACCCGCTTGGCGCGATGGAAAACAGCTCGGCCACCCTGCATGGCGACTATGTGCAGAAAACGCCCTGGGACCTTATTGATGACCCGAACGGCTCCGGCGGAACCACCATTGCCCACGAGCTTTTTCACCAATGGTTTGGCGATTTGGCGACCAACGAAAGCTGGAGCAACGAAACGCTGAATGAATCGTTCGCGGTATTTGGCGAAAAATACTGGAACGAGAAAAAATATGGCAAAGATGACGGCGACGCCAAACGCTACGACGAACTGCAGGCTTACCTGAATAACCGCACCGCCTACAAGCAAGCCCTTACTCCTTTTGTTTACAGCGATGAGGAAGGTGTTAACGGATCGAATATTTACGATAAGGGCGGCCTGGTGTTAAACATGCTGCGCAATTACCTGGGCGACGAAGCCTTTTTTAAAGGATTGCAGCTTTACCTGAAAACCCATGCCTTTAAAAATGCGGAAGTGCATGAGCTGCGCCTGGCCATGGAAGAAATATCCGGCAAGGATCTGAACTGGTTCTTTAATCAATGGTATTATGGCGCCGGCCACCCCGTGCTCGATATTGCCTATCAGTGGAAAGATGCCGATAAGCAGGAGAAAGTGATCATCAGCCAAAAACAGGAAGGACAGATTTTCAATACACCAATTGCTGTCGACTTTTATATTGGCGGGCAGGTAACCCGCAAACAGGTTTGGCTTTCGCAAAAAAGCGATACGCTCACTTTCAGACTGGCGGCTAAGCCCGATCTGGTAAACGTTGACGCCGATAAGATACTCATCACCAAAAAAACAGACCATAAAACCTTGCAGGAGCTTGCTTATCAATACCACCACGCACCGCTTTATATGGACCGTTTGGAAGCCATTAACGCGGCGGCGGGTCAGCAAACAAGCCAGGCAGGTTTGGATATTATTTTATCAGCATTAAAAGATAAATACCATGGCCTGCGCATAAAAGCGATAAAAGACCTTAAAATGGATAGCGCCGAGGTAGCCAAAGCGGCTTTGCCTATTCTTGCTGACCTGGCGCGCCATGATGTAAATTACCCGGTGCAAGCCGCAGCCATTAGTGTTTTAAGTAAAACTAAGTATGATAACTACGCGGATATTTATAAGGCGTCGCTTAACAGCCCGTCATATACGGTAAAAGGCGCTGCGCTTACCGCCCTGAATAATACAACGCCCTCAGATGCTTTTAAAAGTGCCAAAAGCATGGCGGCCGACGCCAAAGGGCAATTGGGCCAGGCAATTATTACTGTTTACGCAGCAAATGGCAGCGATACGGAATGGCCGTATGTTATTGATGCATTTAATAAAAGTTCCCTTCAGCAGAAATATACGCTTACCCAGGGCCCGCTAACGCAAATGCTTTGCAGGCTGAATAATAGTACCTATGCACAGCAGGGCATAACTGGTGTTAAGGAATTAGCCGTTAGCTTTAAGCGGTTCAACATCGCGCCAAAGCTCATTGCAATGTTGCAGCAAATTGGAGAAGCCCGGAAAAAGTTGAATGATGCCGCAGGTGCAAAGGCCGCGGCTGATGCTATTGATGAGATAAATAAAGCGAAAGCCTAATTTTACATGGACAGCGGAGCTTGCTTGTAAAACAAGCGGGCTACGCTGTCCGTATTCTGCATTGCACAAGATACATTCGAATATTTCGCTGCGTTAAAATTGTATGATAAACCATGCCTGTCGGATTTCCCGGTTTCCGCATTTAGGGACTACCTTTATTTGCTTTGCGGCCCGCCAGTTCAACAACGAGGCCCAAACCGCCGGAATTATTATTATCTCTTTTTAATTCCCAGTATCACCTCCCTCGGCCTCAACGTCAACAATGGCCACGCCACCGGAAGCTCGCCCGTAACACTAATGTTAAACGTTTTAAAAATAGCATACAGGGAAAATGCCATTTCGGCCATAGCGAAGTTATTGCCTACGCACATCCTGGGGCCTGCACCGAATGGGAAGTAATTTTTAATGTTCTTATCAATTGTGCCTTCCGGAGTTAAAAAACGTTCGGGGTTAAATACAGCAGGGTTTTCCCAATAGCCTTCGTACCTGTGCATACCATATATGTAGGTTAATATACTGGTACCGGCGGGGTAGGTATAACCGTTGAATTCATCATCTTTTATGGCTACACGTTCGTTTATCCACACTGAAGGATACAGGCGCATACCTTCATTAATTATGGCATTGATATAGCTGTCACGCGGACTATCGATCATATCGATCCCGGCTGTAATGCTCATCAATTTATCATACACCTGCTGGTTTGCAGCAACCAGGTATAACAGCCAGGAGAGGGTGCTGCCGGTGGTTTCATGCCCCGCAAAAAGCAGAATGAGCAGCTCGCTGATGAGCTGTTCTTCGTCCATGCCTTCGCCGGTGTCTTCATAGCGTGCGTTCATCAGCATGGCCAAAAGGTCGTTATGCGGCGTTTCATCTGCCCGCCGCTGCGCAATAATCCCCCTTAACATTATCCTCACCCCGTCCCATTGCTTTACCAGCCTCCGCTCCTCGCCTGTTAAGGGGTAGAAAACCCTGCGGAAGGGCTGGAGCACATCTTTGGCCATAAAGGTTTGCAGATCGGTAAAGGCCCGCGATAATTCATCAGTCATTTGGCGGGACATATTGATATTGAACAGGGAGTTGATCAGTACCGAGAAAGAAAGCTCGCGCATTAACGGATAAACATCAACCCGGGCGCCCTGCGGCAGATTGTCTGAATATTCGCTGACGGTATGCATCACCGTTTCATAAAGCTGGTGTATGCTATTGTGGTGAAAAGCCGGCTGTATTAACCGCCTTTGTCTTCGCCAGTCATCGCCGTTTACAAACAGCAGGCTGCTTCCTAATTGCTTATCAACTATCTCCGTATCCTGTTTGGCCTTTTTATAATTGGTATGATTTTCCCGCAACACATAATTAACAAAATCGCCGTTCTGCGTAACTATCACCTGTCCTTTGTCGGGCATAAACCCGGAATACGTACCCGAGAACTTTGCCATTTCTTCGGAGACATAGCTCAGCGGGTCTTTTATTGCTTTGAAGGATTGGGTCAGGCTTTTAAACCTGGTATTTCCGGCAGGGAAACGATAGGAAGTATTCATAGTGATTTACAGTTTGTACCTGCAAACCTAAAAGCGCGGCGCGTTAAAAAAATTAACAAAAGATAATTAATGCTGCTGCTGCCCTGAAGCAATTCTTTTGCGGATGCGGCTGAGGGAAACCGGCGTGATACCCAAATAGGTAGACAGGTATTTATCGGGCACGCGGTTAACGATGTCCGGTTTTTCCTGTATCAGTTTAAGATATCTTTCCTGCGGCGACAGCAGCACAAATGACTCTATTCTTTCCGTTGCTTCCTTTAACATATCTACCTGGAAGATGGAACGGTAAGCGCCTATTGAAGAATTGCGGTCGGCCATTTCCTGCACCAGGTTGTAATCAATTTCGGTAAGCGTGATGTCTTCCATGGCCTGGAAAATAAAACGGGAAGGCTTTTGCCACATAATGGTATCGTACGAACCAACGAACTGGCTCTCCCAGCGCAGTAAAATAGTTATATCATCGCCATTAGGTTTCAGCTGGTACGCCCGCATCAGGCCTTTTTTTATATGGCCCATTTTTGTGGAAACGGTCCCTTCGTTAATATAAATTTCACCGGCCCTTAGTCTTTTAGTTTTTGCCGTTTTAAAAAGCCGGTAGATATCAATAATATTCACGCCCTTTAAAATAGAAACATAAAATTGGATATCCTCCTGGTTAAGCATAGCCAAAGGTAATTGCGAGGGCGTTTAAATTTATGTTGATGGGATAATTTAATTGATTGAGCGTCCGTATAAATTGCGCGGCCGCCTTTTCCATTTTCCGCATTAACGAACTGCATTTACCTGCATTTGAGCATGGTTGGCCAACATTAATAATTCCTTTTTCCCCGGATGTTTTTTTGCGTTTCATTTGTTTTAGGTGTTCCAGCAGCGCCGGTGTGAGCAACATATCAATTTCTGACGCATGAATGACCCGCCGGTTGCTGAACGCTTCACCTGGAATTACTTGATTTGTATGGCTTACCGACGCCTGCGGAGCAGGTGCGTTACCTATTAAATCGTCCTTCGCCGGACTACTTTGTCGCCTGTCCTCCCCGGCACTAAATTTTTGTCCGAATGACTGCTAAAAGCGTAATTACTTTCCAAATATTTAATTTCCGGTGCTGTTATCGCAGCAATCACCTCGTCTACTGCCGGCATATTCCCGGCGCATGCTTCTTCATCCGCACATTCACGTGTCCGCATATCTGCACGTTAACTTGCACATATAAAAAAATAAATAATTTGATAATCAACATATTACATAATGTTCAAGATATCCATGTGCAGAAAAACTGAACGCTAAAATTTAAAACAGGGCTAAAAGAAAATATGCAACCAATAACCAAATTGTAAGCGCAATTATTTATTGACGAGAAAATGCACTATCCGGCATACGCTGCCTTTGCTGTTAAAATTGTGATTTTTCTGCACTTTAATGTGCAGGGTATGGTTGCCCGGAGGCAGCGCACTTGTCAGCAGCAAATACCATGGCAAATGCAGGCCGGAACTCCATTCGGTAAAAAGGTCGATGGTCTTTTCCGGGCTTTCATCAACCCGATAGGAAATAATACCCGCGTCGGGACCTGAAACCACTGCTATCCCAACCGCTGTGCCACCGAAAGTAAGGGTTAATTCTTCGCCCGGCGTTGTATTAGCCAGCACCGGAATATGAACAAAGCCCTCACGGGTACCCGCGGCATCAGCCGGCACCCAATCGGCAACCAATTGCCATCCCGAAGTATACTTCGCTTTAGCTACGTCCACGTAAGTTCCGCCGGCAAAGCTATGCGCATCAAGCGGTGGCGGTAAAGGTGTATTAGGTGCTGACCGGCCATTCTTAAGGCAATCGGCAAGTAAGCTTTTAATATTTTCGAAATACAGGCGCTGACCAAACGGCGACGGGTGAAGGTCTTTAAAATCCTTTTCCCAACTAAATTCATGCAGGGCTATTTTGTCATGCACCTCTTTTGCAAGATTGATAGACGGGATTTGATAGTGCGCCGCTACCAGTTCATGGTTTTTCACTTCTACCGGTATTTTACCTTCGTTGTAATCCTTGTTTTTATCGGGATCGGCAAATTCCATCAGCACCATATCCGTATCCGGGTTGCTTCTCTTTGCATGGCGTACAATACCTTCCAGGTCGCGTATTTGCGCCAGGCTGTCTGTTCCGTTCACCCGGTCGTTAACGGCAGCTTCTAAAAATAGCAGGTCGACTTTCCCGCTGTCAAGCACGTCTTGCTGCAAACGGAAAACATGCGGCAGGCTCCCGAGCGAAGGTATGCCCGCTGCGATAAAATGAAATTTCACGCCAGGAAATTGCTCCCTGAGGTAATCGCAAACCATTGGCCGCCATCCCGGGTTATAGGTTATCGAGCCTCCCAGAAACGCGACGGTAACGTTTTTTCGCTTAGCAATTTTTTGGTAAAAATGGGGAAGCCCATTTCTGACCCGGTAAAAATCAGACAAAGGCAGATCAGTTTTTCGCGTTCCCGGCACGTCTTTCACCCGGGCATTTGCCAGGAAAGGCGGGCTCAACAACATGGCTATAATTACAAAAAGACTATTTCGGAAGCAGGAGCGCATAGCGTAAAATTAATGAATCCCATCGAATTAAGTTTATTGCCTAAGTTGGAACAATAGCATATATTGCAGTCTATTGCAACCGGTGCTTAATTTCGAGCGTCCTATGAGTAACAATTACCGAATTTGCGACCCGATTTTTTCTATACTACTCTATATACTCAGGCCTCTTCGGCAGCGTTGTTTGCAGGATTCACCCTGGTGTTGCTTTTGGCATTCGCCAAAAGGCCCGATAAAAGCTCAAATCTATTCCTGTCTTTAGCATTAGGGACAATCGTATTAAAAGCAGGGGGCCTTTCTTCGCTCCTGCTACCGGCGCTAGGGCCGCTCCTGTATTTTTACGTGCGGCAAATAACCTGTCCGGACCGCAAATTCCAGCGGAAAGATACACTGCATTTTTGCCTGCTGATTGTGGTATCCTGGATACCACCCCAGTTGGTCCTGGTGCAGGTCATCATCTATTTATACCTATCGCATCAGCTGATACAGGGCTTTTATAGCCGGCTGCAACCCGTGCTGATGGACAGGCCCCGTTTTGCTTTCAGGTGGTTGGAGAAAATATTGATCGTGCTCGGCTTATTTTGCGTGTTGTCGGCAGTAAGTGATATTTTTTATTTTGCAATTGCCTTTGCGCTGATTGGGTTGGCCGCAAAAGTGGTACTGAACCCCGATGGCGAAGTTAGGCTGGCGATGCCGGTGGCTGACCGGTCGGATGAAAGGGAAAAGGGCCGAAGGTTAAAAGAGGCCGTAGCGGCAAATCGCCTTTATGCAGATGCAGAATTGACATTGACAACCCTGGCCGTAAAGCTGAACGTGCATCCGCATGATTTGTCGCGGATCATTAACGTCGGTCTGAACAAAAACTTCAATGATTTTGTGAACGAATTCCGGGTTCGTGAAGTCGCCCGGAAGATGCAGGACCCTGCCTTCGACAGATTAACACTGCTGGGTATCGCCTATGAGTGTGGATTTAATTCCCAACGGACTTTCAACCGTGTCTTTAAAGAGATAGCCGGTAAAACCCCGGCAGAATACAAGAACAGCCTGAAAAATGAGTTGCCAAATGATAAGTTGGCCACTCTGCCACGTTTACGACCTGTAATATTGCGTTCAGAAAGCCCGCTGGATTGGGCTGCTGGAAAATTAAATCGCAATTATATGTTTAGAAATTATTTTAAAACCTCGTTCAGAAACCTGCTGCAGAATAAGGTCTATTCCTTCATCAATATTGCAGGTTTAAGCATTGGCCTGGCCTGTGCAATGCTCATTATGCTGTATGTGCAGGATGAAGTGAGCTATGACCGCTTTCATAAAAATATCGGCCAAATTTACCGCATCGATAAGCAAATAACCAGGGATGACGGAAGCGTCTCGAACGGCAGCTATACCGGTTATTTCCCCGGCCCCCGTTTTGCCGCAAAAATACCCGAGATACAAAGTTTTGTCCGCTACCAGCCGGCACAGGCAGACATTAAAACAGGCGCCGATGTTCATTCGCAGGCTGTTTATTTGACCGATGCTAACTTTTTCGCGGTGTTTAGCTTTCCTTTACTAAGCGGCAATGCCGCGTCAGTTTTAGCTCAGCCCAATTCGGCGGTAATTACCGAGGACATGGCTAAAAAGTATTTTGGCACCCCGGATGCTGTCGGTAAAACGATATCAATAAAAGAAGACAGTATTTTTAAGCCCTACGCTATAACCGGGGTCGCAAAAAATTGCCCACAAAATTCATCCATCAAATTCGAGGTTCTGCTGCCGCTGAAAGTTTCAGCTGTAGACGAAAGCAATAACAGCAATTGGTTCAACTCTTTTCTCAGCACATTTGTAGTGCTTTCGCCCGGCGCAAATATGAAAGCTGTTCACAGCAAAATGGACAAGGTATTTGAATCGGACGCAAGTGAGGCAATCAGCCAAATCAAAAACAAATATCATGTAAAAAGTATTGGCCAATCGTACATGCTGGAGCCATTTACCGGAATTCATTTAGGTAAGCTGGTGCCGGATGGAGACGATATCCTTCGCGATAAAAGCAACCCTGAATTTTCTTATATTCTTTCGGCCATTGCAATTTTTATCCTGCTTATAGCCTGTATAAATTTTGTTAACCTAACCGTAGCACGCTCGGTAAAACGTGCAAAGGAAATTGGCATACGCAAAGTAATTGGCGGCACCAGCAAACAATTGCGCATACAATTTTTAAGCGAGTCGTTTATTCTTTGCCTGGTCGCCTTCATTGTAGCGTTGGTTATTGTAATAATGATATTGCCTGTATTCAGCCACCTGGCAAACAAAGTGCTTTTCCTATCGTACCTGTTTAATGTAAAGCTGATAAGTTATTATGTGGCGCTTTTTATCGTCACAAGTTTATTGGCGGGTTTTTATCCTTCGATAGTTTTGTCGAACTACAACCCTGTGCAGGCGTTATACAGCCGCTTTAACCTCGCCGGAAAAAATTATTTACAGAAGGCATTGGTGATATTTCAGTTTGCGCTGGCATCTTTTTTAATCATCGGTTCTATCGCCATTTTTTTGCAGTTCAATTATTTAACCACACAGAGCCTGGGTTATAACGATAGCAATTTAATTACAGTGGATAAATCCCCCCTAAGCCGGAATGAAGCAAGCCTGTTTAAGCAGGAATTAATGAAGAATCCAAATATCGCCGACGCCGCTCCAAAGAATGGCGGAAACAATAACAACACGGTAAAAGTAAGCGGCGATAAACAGGTAAACATCGCTATTGAAACCGTCGATGCATCTTATTTACCCCTGCTTAAAGTACCGGTAATTGCAGGCAGAAATTTCTCGGCTGAATATCCGTCAGACGTAATGCATTCAGTTTTGGTGAATGAAGCCTTTGTAAACGAAGCTGGCTGGAAACACCCTGTAGGCGAGCAAATAAAAACGTTTGACAATGAAACTTACACAGTTATAGGCGTTACAAAGGATTATCATTACAAACCTTTAACTGAAAAAATAGGGCCGCAATTTTTTACTATGAACCCTGCAAGCGGCTATGGAACAATGTTCATAAAAATAAGGCCCGGTACCGAAACGGCAAGCCTGCAATACATAGCAAAAGTATTTAAAGGTTTGTTCCCGTTAACTCCGTTCGCTTATACCTTTAAACAGGAACAAAACGAACTAAGCTATGCCACTGAAGCCAGGTGGAAAAAGATTATCCTGTTCAGCGCCATACTTACCATTTTTATTTCGTGTATAGGTCTATTCGGATTATCCGTACTAGCTGTTGAAAAACGTATCAAAGAAATAGGCGTGCGCAAAGTGCTCGGCGCTTCGGCAAGCAGCATTGTTAGCATCCTGTCTACCGATTTTTTAAAGCTGATATTTATCTCGCTGGCTATATCCGTACCGCTTGCATGGCTGGCAACCAGCAAGTGGCTACAGAATTATCCCTACCGGATAACGTTGAGCTGGTGGCTGTTTTTATCGGGCGGCGTATTGGTAATATTAATTGCATTAATCACCATCAGCTTTCAATCGATAAAAGCTGCCATTGCGAACCCGGTAAAGAGCTTGAGATCGGAATAAAACAGTTGCAGGGCTGTTTTACAATTCCGGTAAATGCTTTATACAGGGCTTGCATAGAAAAGCCGATAGCGTACAATTTGGGATATTATAAGGCAGATAGTTTTGTTTACCCGGTGGAAAGCTCAAGATAATGATGTACTTATCGCTGTTTGCCAACCGAAAATAATCACAGCCGCTTTACTAAAGTAAAGCGGCTGTTTTGTATCTTTTTTACTATGGATCCAATGGATCTAAAGGGTCCATATGCAAACTTTCATAAACCGGGTAAAAAACGACATCGTGGTTCGAGATGCTTTTTTTTCCTTTATAAGGTAAATAACCCAGTTCTTTCGCGTTCCTGTTATCAAAAGCATCCTTCATCACCATGTCATGCTGGCTTTTGCTGGTGATAAACAGCGAAGGCTTGTCGGTTGGTATGCCATAACGGATAATTAACCTGTCGGCATTCCTGAAATTGGTTGTGGTATGGCGCGCGTGGGGGTCAATAATGATCGCATCGGCGGGGATACCGAATTTTTTCATCAGATATTTCTTCATCTCTACCGCTTCGCAATACGGCCCGCGGAACGGATAACAGTAACCGCCGCTGGTAATGATGAAAGGAGCCATGCCCTTAAGGTAGCGCATTGCAGCCGCATCGCAATGGATTTTATTGTCAGGGCTTATGGGCGTGGTATACAGTTCCGGCCCGTTACCCGGAATTACAATAGCTGCGTAGGGGTACTTAGTCCATTGCGTTGTTTTAATTTTAGCAACTGCCGCTTTATTGTCACTTTGTTCCATCGGTTCAAAACGTGCCGGTTCATCGCGGTCGTTGGCATCCATTAAATGCATCGCGACAGCAAGCGATGGCTGATAAAACAACTTCATGCCGTCGCTTTGTTCGTCAAGCAGTGCAAACATATCCTTCATCACCGTGCGGTAATAGCGACCGGAAACTACATAGCTGGCCGTATCTATCCGCGGATAGCGCATTTTCTTCCCTAAGCCAAACTGGTCGACAATGTAATTTATGCCGTAAATATATTGTCCCCAGGCTTTTAAAAGCAGTTCGGCGTTGCTTAGTCCTGCAAAACGCATATAATAGCCTGACGGGCGTAAATGCGCGTTTATCATCTGGTCGAACGCTGCCTGGTGGCTCTTATATAATAATCCGATATTTTCGGTCAGCTTTACAGAGTCATCCTTACTGTATTTAAAACCACCGGCTAACGACAGCGGGTGCGAACAGGTATCAGTAGCATGGCTTTTAAGCAGCGTCAACCGCTCAGCAAAAAATTGTTTAAAATAAGCGTCGCTTTCCATTGCCGATTTAACGGCAGGCGTGTGGTCGATAACAGTCAGCAGGTAAAAGTTTTTGTCGGCCACCAGGTTATCTGAATGCAGAAAACGGTAGTTCTTATTAAACCCGGTTTGTGCCATGCTGCTGCTTGCAAAAAACACTAACAGCAATGCCATAAACAACAGGGGTTGATTCTTTATTATTCTCATATAAATTGTTTTTTATTTTAAAAGAGGAAGCTGAGAGACAGCTTCCTCTAAAATCAGGCGAAAAGAAATATTAATAGCCAGAGTTCTGGTACATTTTTACCGGATCCAACTTGGTTTCATTAAACGGAATAGGATAATATCTATCCTTGGTTGTAAAGTTCGACAACAGCGCTGAACCGAAGTTAGCCTGGCTTTTACCACGGAAATAAGCTACCAACTCATCAGTAGTGAAAGTGCGCAGTAAGTCAAACCAGCGGTGATGCTCAAAGGCCAGCTCTACGCGGCGTTCATGCAATATGGCCAACTTAAGCGTTGGATAGTTAGCGCTATAAGTGGGGTCAACTGACGACACTTCGTAGGTTGGTACGCCTGCTCTTGCGCGCACCATATCCAAATATTGAATAGCCGCCGCATTATTACCCAGGTACATATTGGTTTCGGCCAGCATCAGTATAACATCCGCATAGCGCATCAATATCCAGTCGTTACCGCCGTAACCGTTTTTACCGGCGCCGGAGCTTACATCCCTGAATTTGGTTACATACCAATCTTTTACAGTAGGTGCCGCAGCGTACTTAATTGAAAACGCCATACGCGGATCGCCGGCTTCATAATCGTTCACCAGGTCGTGTGTTACATTATCGCCAACACCTGTGGATGCTTTTTGTGAATTGGTAGTCTCGCCTATAGCCTGGCTGTTGGCAGCAATAGCCGAGCTGTAAACGGGGTCGCCCTGTATATTTACAATCTGCCAGATAAGTTCGGGGCAGGTTGACTTTTTGGTTACGTCAAATACATCGCTATAGGGTATATCGCTCAGGTTTACAAATGTTTTAGCGTTGTATGCTTTGGTAAGATAAGTTAAGGCGTTGTTCAGGTTATCGTTTTTACCGGCAGCATCCAATGTTGTAGCCATTGTAAGGTACACCTGCCCTAACAATGTGTTTACAGCAGCCAGTGATACGCGGCCAATTACCCCTGCCGATTGTGTGGCAGGCAATGGGCTATTAGCGGCGTCTTTTAAATCAGCCACTATCTGGGCGTATACAACATCCTGTTTGGTACGGAAGGTGTTTGCAGCGATATCGCCGGTGCTGGTTAATTGCTTAGTCACCAGCGGAACATCACCCCATTCGCGCACCAGGTGGAAGTAGATCAGCGCACGGATAAACTCTGCTTCGGCCTTATACTTCTGCTTGTTTGCCTGGTTAGCAAAAGTAACCCTATCTATGTTTGACAGTACGATATTACAGTTTGATACTATGCCGTACATAGCCAGCCAGTGCGTATACAAATAGCTGTTGGTAGGTATCAGCGAGAAATTGCTGAATGCAAAAGGCTCGCCTGCGTTCGACTGGTTATCATTTGTACCGGTATCGTCAGAGCGTTGGTCTGTCCACAAATCACTGGTTTCCCCAATGGAGTTACCGCTTCTTAACAATTGGTAACAGCCGTTAACTGCCAGTAATACATCGTTTTCAGTTTTAAAGGAGTTGGCGATGGTGTTGGCATCCGGATCGTTTTGCTGTAAAAAGTCCTTTTTGCATGAGCCCAGTGTAAATATTACCGCCAGGCATAATAGCTTAAATCTTATATTCTTCATTTGCTTCAGAATTATTATTAATTAAAAAGTTGCTTTAATACCCAGGTTGTATGAACGTACCAAAGGATAAACGCCATAATCAATACCGGGAGCAAGGTTAGCACCCTGCGAGCCGCTGTAGGTATAGGCATAATTAACTTCGGGGTTATAACCTTTGTATTTAGTAATGGTGAAAGCATTATTAACCGAACCATACACCTTAAGCGCTGTTAGGCCCAGGTTACGTTCGATAAATGACGATTTGATATTATAGCCCAACGTTAAGTTTGTAGCCCGAAGGAATGAGCCGTCCTGTAAATAGAAGGTCGACAGCCTGGTGCTGTTACTTTGGGTGCTGCCGCGTGATGCGCGATACGCAGAACCATTGCCCGGATTGGCGGCATTACGATAGCGGCCTGCAACATCTGCATATTGGTTGCCCGAGCCTTCCATGTTGTACAGGTAATAGTCCTGCCCGTCAAGCACCTGGTTGCCGTATGAACCGGCGAACGACGAGTTGAAATAGAAGTCTTTATAGCTTGCGTTTATAGAAAAGCCATAAGTAAACTTGGGATACGGGTTGCCGATTATGCCGGCGTCTTTGCTATTAATTATACCGTCGCCGTTCAAATCCTTAAAGTAAAGATCGCCTGCCTGCAAAGGCGTGGTTGAAAAAGTAGAGATTGGCGGCCCTACAGGTTTATAGCCTGCCGGGTAAGAGTGGGTGGTATTATTATAATTAGCACGGTCGGTAGCAATGTTGGCCAGGTCGGCAGCCGTTACCATTCCACCAACCTTGTAGCCGTAAAACATACCTATTGGCTGGCCGGTTTGCGTTATGCTGGTTAAGTATGAGCGTTCTGCGCCATTGGTTATCAGGGTATTGTTTCCGCTGAGGCCTAACACCTTATTGCGGTTGATAGATATATTGCCGCTGATATTTAAATTGAAATCTTTGCTCGCAATCACTTTAGCATCAACCTGTATATCAAAACCTTTGTTGCTTACTTTTGAACCCGATCCTAAGTTGGTAAGGATGGTTGAGCTACCCGAAACGGCTGATACGGGCTCGTTAAATAATAAATTGTACGACTTGCTGAGATAGTAATTGGCAATAATGAACAGCCGCCCTTTTAATAAACCGAAGTCGGCGCCAAAGTTATATTGCGAAGTTGATTCCCAACCCAGGTCAACATCCTTTATATTGCCGGCGGTTAGCGCCGACGATAAAGATCCGGAACCAAACACAACATTTTGCGGCGAGCCATAAACACGCTGTGTATTATAGTTACCAATGTTGTTATTACCGCTCAAACCCCAGCTGGCACGCAGCTTAACGGTCGATTGGTCGCCAAGCCAGCTATGATAAAACTTTTCGTCAGAAAGGTTCCAGCCGGCTGAAACAGAAGGAAAAGATGCGTAACGGTGGCTGGCGCCAAACCGGGAAGAACCATCTGTACGGAATGAACCCGAGAGGAAATACCGGCTATCGAAGTTATAATTTACCCGGGCCAGGTATGATAACAAGGTATAAGTTTGGTCGCCTGTTGCCTGCACACCTTCCGGCGGGCTGCTGGTTATCAGCGTGATCTGGCTTGGTGCAGCGCCTGTTATGTTTGGCACATTATCGTTTTGGAAGCCGGTTCCCTGTACGGTAAGCACGTTATTAACCGTTTTTTGCGCAGTATAACCCGCTACAGCATCGAAGTGGTTTTTACCCAGCTGTTTGGTATAATTCAGCGTAAACTCACCTAATTGGTCACGGTAATCAATTGTTTGCCTGATGGCTTTTGCTGCCGCTATGGACTGGGAAGAATAAGGAGGGTTAGCTCCATTACTTATGCTGGTGGGCAGGTAATAATTATAATTCTCGGCATAGGTTTGCATACCCAGGCTGGTATTGAACGTAAAGCCGTTAAAAATTTTATAGTTGGCGTGTACGTTGTAAGTAGCCCTGTCGCCTACGCGGGTTATTTTAATCAGTTCCGCAGTGGCGATGGGGTTCTCGATGGATTGGTAACCGTATGCCGTTGATTGCGCAGCTGCTAAGTTTGTGGCAATGCTGCCATCCGCATTATATGCCGGGAAAAATGGCATATAAATCAATGCCCCGAAAGCAGGGCTGTGGTCCCAGCGGCCGTCCTGGGTTTCCTGGTTAGTATTTTGGGTGAATGATAAATTAGCCCCAACCTTAAGCCTTGTCCCGATAGTACCATCTATATTAGCCCGCAGGTTAATTTTTTGCTGACCGGTACCCAGCATTATACCTGGTTGATCCTGGTAACCGGCGCTTAAATAATAAGCCGTACCGTTTGAATTGCCGGTAAACGACAGGTTGTGACTTTGCAGCAGCGCATTGCGGTATAATTCGTTTTGCCAGTCGGTATTTATCGTTTGGTGGATTAGCGTTTGCGATGAAAAGTCGTACAACGAAGCAGGAATGCTCACCGACGCGGCGTTACCCACGTTCGCAATACGGGTGGCGTTCGGATCTGAGTACATGGCATCGTTCCAGGTATGACCGGTGGTTACCCAAAGGTCATGGTACGAGTCATTGCGGCCATCAATTACCAATTGCGCAAATTGGTCGGAATTTAAAAGATTGACTTTTTTAGCCAGTTGATTTATACCGGTCTGAAAGTCATATTCAAATTTACCTTTTGTATTTTGTTTGGAGCCATGTTTGGTGGTGATAAGCACTACACCGCCTGCGGCTCTTGAACCATAAATAGCGGCCGATGCAGCATCCTTCAGTATATCGATAGATTCGATATCTTCAGGATTGATGAACAGATCGTTACCAGCGGCGTAACCGTCGATTACATATAACGGATCGGAGCTGGCGTTGATTGAGCCCACACCGCGCACGCTTATTTTTGTACCCTGGTAAGGCGCACCGGTAATTTGCGATACCTGTACACCCGCTACCTTTCCAACCAATGCCTGCCCTACCGTCGGTGCCGATAAGTTCAGCTCGTTTGATTTTACACTCGCAACAGCACCTGTAAAATCGCTTTTGCGCACAGTTTGATAACCGATTGCAACAACCTCATTAAGGATGTTGGCCGCGGGCTTTAATTTGATATTAATTTCCGTTTGGGCGCCAACAACTACTTCCTGCGTAGCGTATCCCACAAACGAAAAAACCAAAGTCGCGCCCTGCTCCACCGATAAGGCATATGTTCCGTTGCCATCGGTGGCGGTTCCTTTGTGCGATACTTTTTCATAAACGCTTACACCCGGCAGCGGCAGGTCCTTTTCATCAACCACTGTACCGGTTATCCTAACCTGCACGGGCTGAACCACTACGGCAGGCTTTGGCGTCACAGGCGCCTTTTCAACCTTTATAAGCACATGGTATTCATCCACCTGGCTTATTGTGCCTTTGTAGTCCTTTAATAATTGCTGTAAAACCTGGCTAACCGTTTTGTTAACAATGTGCAGGGAAATATGCTTATTCACATCAACGGTATTGTCATACCCGATAATAAATGATGTTTTATTTTCAATGATATTAAACACGGCCTTTATCGACAGGTCTTCTGCCATAATGGTAATACGTGTGTTATTAATGGTTTGGCCATCCGTCGCCGAAGCCGGAATGATAAAAGAGAATAGTAACAATGTGGTTAAAATCAGCGGGAATATCCCGGCTGCTAACCGCTTTAATAAGGAACTTGAATGCCTGATTCGATAAAAATTTTGCATTTTTGATTAAATTTTAATGATTGCGTAATCGTTTAAATTGCGGGCGCCTGATTTTGCGCTTCCATGCAGGGGATGCTGATACATTCCCTGCTTTGGGTGAGTGAATTTTTACTTCATGCTTTTGCCGGGTTTTAAATTAATTTGGATTGAGCTGCTGGTTATTTGGTAATTCATTCCCGATAATTTTTCGAGAACTTTCAGGACGTTGGAAACGGGTTCATTGTTAAAGCTTACCGTGTAGCGGCGGCTATCCGTATGGCCATTAAGATTAACCGTTACGCCGTACCATCTTTCGAGGGTGTTGGCAATTTCGCCGAACGAAGCATTGTCAAATCGTAGCTGATTCTTTCTCCAGGCAGATATTTCGCTGGATTCTGTAGTGTTTAAAATAGCCAGCCGGTTGTCCTTATTGTATATAAGCTGTTGGTTTGGAATAATAGATTTCGGGAATATTGTTTTGCCGGGGCCTGCTTCTTTTACATTAACCTCGCCGGTTTCAACAGAAACTTCAATTTGGTTTTCTTCTGCATAAGCCTTTACGTCAAACGAGGTGCCTATATCAGTTATAAGAAGGCTGCCCGATTGAATCATAAAAGGCTTTTCAGGGTCGTGCTGCACCATAAAAAAAGCTTCGCCCGATAGTGCTATTACCCTGTTTTTAACGCCGAAGCCGGGTAAAATACGGAGTGATGAACCTGAATTAAGATATACTATCGAGCCATCAGGCAATGCAAATTGCTTCTTAACGCCCTTTGGCGCCGCAATAAGCGCATAATTAACCGGGGCTGTTTTTGGTTTCCTGAAATTTTTGTACAAAATAACTGCGCCAACGCCTGCAAGAAGCACTGCTGCCACCTGCAACCAGCGCATATATACGACACGGTTTCTGCCTGCATTAAGTTCAATTGTGCCGGCTATTTCCCGGTCCATCTGCACAAATAAGTCAGGGTGCTGTTCTTTATTAAATTCCTGTTGTTGCCGGCTATCGAAAGATGCGAACCAATCTTCAACCAGCTGCCTTTCTTCGCTGCTGGCATTGCCTGCCTGGTAACGTTCAAATAGTTCCTTAATTCTGCTGTCCACTAATGGTGTTTTAGTATAGCTCGCGCAGCAGGGCCGAATGTCCTTTAAGCGAATGTTAACAATGTGTTACTTTTAACACAACCGGCTTGGGATTACAAAAACAGGTACTGAAAGTAAACCAGGAGTAGCATCATTAATTCGGGATACGTATTACGAAGATTCGATTTTAATCGCTTTAGGGCTTCTGAAACATTGTTGCGTACAGTTTTTTCGGAGATTTTCAGGATACCCGCAATTTCCGCATTCCTGCGCCCTTCGTTCCTGCTTAAGTTATAGCAGTTGCGCATGGTTTCGGGCAATTGGTCAACAGCACTTATAACGGTCTCGTCAAGCTCACGGGCCAGCCTGTGTTCCTCGGCCGAGTGCTCCAATTCAGAGAGGCGCTCAAGCAGGTAGCCCTCGCCTTTTAACCTTATATTTTTTTTCCGGTAGGCCGATACCACCTGGTTGCGGCTTAAAACATACAGGTAAGTTTTAAAGTCGCGCAAGCCGGTAAACTGCTCCCGGGCAGCCCATAAATTGATGAAGATATCCTGTGTTACATCCTTGGCATCGTCACGGTCGTCAAGCCTGGCTGCAACAACCGAATACACAAAGGCTTTGTGCCGGTCGTAAAGTTCATGAAAAGCACCAGCATCACCATCACTGCACTTTCTCAACAGCAATTGTTCTGATAAATTTTGATATACCATATTGCCCGGACGATTGATACGGCAAATCTATCAGGCTAATGCTTCCCGGCTATTAAACTTATATTAACAAACGGATACTTTTACCGGCTATAAATTACCAGCCTATGTGCATGTAATTAACGTTATTTTTACGGGACGAGGTAACGGCAACACCATTATCCAGGCCTGCAAATGCAAAGCCCTCCAGTTCGTCTGCACGCGCATTAACGCTAATTTCTTTAATAACCTCCATCTTTCCTGAATCCATCGACTTTTCAAAATCTACATAAGTAAAGCGCCATTTTCGGCCTTCAACCTGGTTTTGTATCAGCACAATAATGCCTTTTTCATTCATCCAATAAAGGTTTTGCACCCAGGGAGTACAGGTAAACTTTTTATACAATACGCCGGGCTCACTTGTTTTTGAACAATGGCTCAAGCGTTCAGGATCATATAGCCTTACTTCGTTGCCATGGTTTCCGTAATCAGCAGTCGCCACATACCACTTGTTATGATACCTTACATATTCAGGCCGGGTGCCTTGTATGCAGGCGTCATCTTCAATAGTTTTCAGCAGGTTGCCGTCAAGCGTTCCGGTTTTCCATAAACCATTCCAGTTTACACAATAAATAAATGCTTTCCACGCAGTTTCCCCTTTTGCCGGTTTAACAGAATTCCCCATAAATACAGGCATATCACCGTGATAAGCGATTCCCGTGGGATGATTAATTATATTTTTTCCGTCGATGGTGAGCTTGCATTGCTTATTGTCGTATACAAGCGTATCGCTATTAAACGAAAATTGCCTGATTATTCCCACCTCCCTATCACCGTACAAAAATGCTTTCCCATTGCGGATGGATACGCCCTGGCAGGCGCCTAATGAATCTACCGTTGATTCCTTTATAATATTCATGCTGATATCCACCTTAAACAGGAATGATATTACACCGGCAAATAGAAATATGGCAATAACTTTCATTTATTTTTTCCTGGTAAACTGTAAGTAATTTATTAGCAAGGATTTTAAGACATACTATCCCGCAAATTGAATTGTTACATATTGTTTTAATATTAAGTGACCGTTATCTTATGCATAAGCAATTCAGTAATGAAAAATTAAGACCCATCCTTTTTTGTTAATATGGCACACCTCAGAGATCAGAAAAAGTCGGATTTGTATAAAATTTTTATTTAAGTAAGTGCGAATTACATTTTTGCAAGCCCTGAACAGTGATTTACTATACTAATGCGTTTAATTTTTTATACTGCCCGGGGGTAAGACTTGTAACGTTTTTGAAGATTTTTGAGAAATGAGGTAAATTCTCAAACCCTGTCTTTTCCGCTATTGCGCTAAAAGATAATGCAGTGGTGGCAATTAAATACTGTGCCCGTTCAATCCGCTTTTCGTGCAAATATGCCAGCGGCCTTTGGCCAGTATATTTAAAAAACAATCTTGAAAAATAATCCTGGTGCAAATTCGCCCTGCCGGCTAAATAATTTACGGTTAAATTTTCACTCAGATTTAACTGAATGTATCTTGTGGCATCTAAAATTTTGGAAGGAACAGGATCATCATTGCTGCCTTTAAACTGTCGTGAGTTTAAGAACCGGGATATCAATTGCAGGATTATACCCTGGGTTTCAAAAAAGACAGAATCACTCACGGTGTAATTTAAATCCTGGTATCCCTTGTAATATGCGTTCTTTTCATACACGGTTGGGTTGTCTGAACGATTAATTCCCCGACCAGGATTTATGTTCATTAGCTTTCTGATGTTTGCTACATCTGTTTCAGATGCGCTGACTTTTACAACCTTTCTATTGTTCTCAAAAATTGATATCCCGTCCGCAGATTCTTCAAAAAAATGAAGGAAATATTGGCTGAGGTATAAATCGCAGGATAGGTGGCACAACGTAAAACTTGGAATTATATATAAAAATCCTTCCTCAAGCTTAATTTTCTCCTGCTTTGTTGAGATAAGCCCTTCTCCTTCATCAATGTAATAGATCCGGAAATAAGGACTAATCACATTTGGATAGTTCCACTTCTCACTCAGTTTAACGTAGTCTACGTGTAACAAAGAAAAATTATAGCCAAGTAATCTTTTATTCATAAGCTGAGCTGCTAAGTTCGGAAAAAGTCGGATTTATATAAAACAATGTCTATTTAATACAATGATTAACGTAAGGTTGGCGAATAAATTTGTTCTTAGCCAATTTCACCTATTATTAAGTATGAGATATGAATACGTCATTTCCAAAAAATGTTGCTGTAACCGGAGTTGCCAAAACCGGGTTCGCCTTTATGCTGGTAACTACCTTATTCTTTTTATGGGGCTTTTCGAATAATTTGAATCCCATACTAATTCCTCATTTAAAAAAATCGTTTACGTTAACAACTACGCAATCAACGTTAGTTGATTCTGCTGTCTATATAGCATATTTCCTAATGGCTCTGCCTGCGGGCTATGTAATGAAAAGGTTCGGGTACAAGATTGGTATCATAACAGGGCTAATATTTTTTTCAATCGGTGCATTTTTATTTATCCCCGCCGCTAACACTCAATCGTATATATTTTTTCTTTTCGCGTTGTTTGTAATTGCCTGCGGTTTAGGGTTTCTCGAAACCGCTGCTAATCCGTATGCGGCGGCATTAGGGCCTCCGGAAACAAGTACGCAAAGATTAAATCTCGCCCAATCATTTAATGGCTTGGCTGCGGCACTAGCGCCGGTTATAGGCGCCAGAGTGATCCTAACCAGGGGTTATTCTGAATTACAACTCCATGCAATGTCACCTAACGCGAAGCGAATTGCGCTGGCATCAGAAGCGTCATCAGTTAAAACCCCTTATTTTATACTGGGCAGCGTCCTCATATTAATTGCGATCTCCTTTGCACTAACCAATTTACCCAAGATTCAACACAAAGAAACGGGGATAAAAAGGAGTCAAAACATTCTGCACGCATTTAAACATAAACACCTTGCATGGTCTGTAATTGCACAATTTTTTTATGTGGGTGCACAAGTTTGTGTTTTCAGCCTATTTGTGCTATACGCTACAAAATCTGCAGGCATTAGTGAAATGAAAGCTGCTTATTATTTAGGCGCCTGCGGTATAGCCTTTCTAATTGGCCGTTTTCTTGGCACTTTCCTTATGCAATATATAAAACCGAATAAACTGCTTGCTATTTACGCCGCTATCAACGTCCTGCTATGTATCATAGCAATAACTACCCACGGAATGATAACAATCTATGCGGTCATCGCCATTTGTTTTTTTATGTCAATTATGTTCCCAACCATTTTTGCCCTGGGAATAACTGATCTTGGTGGCGATACTGAATATGGCAGCAGTCTGTTAATCATGTCTATTGTTGGCGGTGCGATACTGCCGAGGTTGTTCGGAATGATTAGTGACTCAACAGGCAATATTCAATTAGGCTACGTGGTTCCGCTAATTTGTTTTGCCATTGTGATGTATTTCGGGTGGAGGGGTTATGAAACCGTCCGGAAAGTTAATTTAAAAGAGGAAGCGGTAAGCGGCAACATTGAGTGACATTTCAAAAACGTTAGATGAAAATGAAAAAGGAACAAAAAGAAATCCATCTAAGTCTTCCACCTATTGTGTTCGGAACAAGCGGCCTAGGGAATCTGTTCGTTGCTCTTGAAGAACAAGAAAAACTGAACATTGTAAGCGAGTGTATACGTTTATCGAAAAAGAAAGCGGTGTTTGATTCGGCGGGGAAGTATGGCGCCGGGCTCGCATTAGAAACTCTCGGAAAATGTCTTAATCAATTACAAATTCCACAGGAAGACGTTATCATTAGTAACAAGTTAGGCTGGCTTCGTACTAAATTAAAAACAAAAGAACCAACTTTTGAGCCGGGCGTCTGGAAAAATTTAAAATATGATGCCGTTCAAAACATAAGTTATGACGGCATTATCGATTGTTTCGAACAAGGTAATGAATTACTTGGCGGATACGTACCTCAAATGGTTTCCGTGCACGACCCCGATGAATACATTAATAATGCAAAAGATCATCATCACGCAGAGGAACTATACAACGATGTTCTTGAAGCATATGACGCTTTGCACGATTTAAAAGCACATGGCGAAGTACAATTTATTGGTGTTGGCGCTAAAGACTGGAAAATAATCAAGCGGATTGCCGGGGAAATACAATTGGATTGGATCATGATCGCGAACAGCATGACCATTAAAAGCCATCCGAAAGAACTGCTGGAGTTCATAGCGGAGATGGAGGCTAACGGTGTTTATGTAATTAATTCTGCTGTTTTTCATTCTGGCTTTCTTGTTGGCGGCAATTATTTTGACTACAGGCTGATTGAAAAAGGCACCTCACAAAATGATGCTTTGTACCAATGGCGCGACCATTTTTTTGAAAAATGCAATAAGTTCAATGTAATGCCTTCAGAAGCCTGTGTCCAATTTTCTCTAAACGTTCCGGGGGTAAAAAGCATAGCCTTAAACACAACAAATCCAGCCCGGGTTCAGTCGAATCTGCGTATGACCAACACAAATATTCCTTTGGAATTTTGGCAGGAATTGAAAATCAATGATCTCATCGAACTGGATTTTGCATCCTTACTCCCGGCAGCAAATCACCCGAAAAAATTAACAGAATGGACATGAAAACTTTAGTATGTACAAAACCTGGCGAGTTTGAGTATGCCTCCGGAGAAAGGCCACAACTACAACAGGGGCAAGCCATCATAAAAATTAAACGAATTGGAATTTGCGGTACCGATTTGCATGCATTTGAAGGTACACAGCCATATTTTGATTATCCACGAATCTTAGGTCACGAGCTTTCGGGTGAATTAGTTGCATTTGATAATGCTCCGGGTTTTGAAATTGGAGAGCCTGTTACGTTTATTCCTTATTTCTATTGTGGTAAATGCATTGCTTGCAGAAAAGGGAAAACAAACGCCTGTGAAAAAATAAAAGTGTGTGGAGTGCATCAAGACGGCGGGATGGTCGAATACATTTCTGTTCCTTCCTATTCTTTAATTCATGGTGAGGGGCTGGGTTTCGACGCATTGGCGTTAGTAGAACCTTTAGCTATTGGTGCACACGGGGTAAGAAGAGCCGCGGTAACAAAAGACGAATTTGTTCTAGTTGTCGGAGCCGGCCCCATTGGCTTAGGGACAATGGAATTTGCCCGGATTGCCGGTGGAAAAGTCATTGCTGTTGATACCAACGATAGTCGTTTAAGATTTTGTAAAGAAAAGTTAAACGTGGAGCACGTTATTAATGCTATGGACGCCGATATTTTGGAGCAATTGAAATCAATCACAAACGGTGATATGCCAACGGTTGTAATTGATGCAACCGGGAACTTAAAAGCCATCAACCATGCATTTCAGTATATGTCACATGGCGCACGATATGTACTGATCGGCCTTCAAAAGGGAGATATTTCTTTCAGCCATCCCGAGTTTCATAAAAGAGAAGCAACGCTGATGAGCAGCCGCAACGCAATACGGCAAGATTTTGAACACGTGATTTCGTCGATGAAGAAAAAATTAGTCGATCCAACCAATTATATTACTCACCGCGTTTTTTTCGACCAGGTGAAGGATGAATTTGAAGAATGGTTGAACCCCGCCAATGGTGTCATAAAAGCTATGGTGGAAATGGTTTGATTAACCTCTTGTTCTAAAAATTAACCTTTCTGAAAAATTCAATAAAATGAAAAAATATTGCCTGACAGTTGACCTAATAGACGACCCGGAATTAATAGCTGAATATGAAAACTGGCACAAAAAAGAAAACGCGTGGCCGGAGATCACTAAAAGCATTACCGATTCAGGGATCACCAATATGGAAATTCACCGAACCGGTAACCGGTTGTTCATGATTATGGAAACTGATGATAGTTTCAGTTTCGAACAGAAAGCAACAATGGATAAGACCAGGCAAAAAGTCCAGGAATGGGAACAGTTAATGTGGAAGTTTCAGCAACCTTTACCCTGGGCAAAAAATGGAGAGAAATGGGTTTTGATGAATAAAATTTTTGAATTGTAAATACAGCTGATTAACCGACAATCACTATAAACTTTTAAAATGAAACGCAGAACATTAATCAAAGGAACGGCTGCCGCTCTGTCCTCGTTGTGGTTATCGAGGGCATTGGGCAAGAATTTTTATGAAGATCACTTAAATGAGCCTATCGCAGCCGGGCCATTCAAGCCAACGTGGGAATCATTGCAAACTTATCAAACACCCGAGTGGTATCGCGACGCCAAATTTGGCATGTGGGCTCACTGGGGCCCTCAATGCCAGCCCGAAGCCGGCGACTGGTATGCAAGAAACATGTACCAGGAAGGGTCATGGCAATATAAATTTCATCTTCAGAAATATGGCCATCCCTCAAAATTTGGATTTAAAGATATAATACATGAATGGAAAGCCGAGAAATGGAATCCTGAAGAACTGGTGAGCTTGTACAAAAGCGCAGGTGCTCAATATTTTATGGCACTTGCCAATCATCATGACAATTTTGATTTATACGATAGCAAATATCAAAAGTATTGGAATTCTGTTAAGATTGGCCCAAAGAAAGACCTGATTGGCGGGTGGAAAAAGGCCGCGAGAAATAACGGACTGCCGTTTGGCGTAAGTATTCATGCCTCACATGCATGGCGCTGGTATGAAGTGGCACAACGGTCTGATAAAGCCGGTGCTTACGCGGGCATTCCTTATGATGGAAAACTCACTGCAGCGGATGGAAAAGGAAAATGGTGGGACGGGTTGGATCCACAAGAATTATATGCACAAAATCACCCGTTGAGCCAGGGCAGTTTAGACGATAATTTCAACGTTAACCAATGGGATTGGGGTAATGGTGTAACCCCTCCTACCAATGCATACGTTGAAAAGTTTTATAACCGCACGATAGAGCTTATTAACAAGTACAATCCTGATGTAGTTTATTTCGACGATGACAGACTCCCGCTTTGGCCGGTTAGCGATGCAGGCCTGCGCATAGCGGCACATTTATATAATAAAAGCATTAAAGACCATGGGGAACTTCGTGCGGTACTCAATGGAAAAATGTTAAATGAAAATGAACGTAAAGCAATGGTCTGGGATATTGAAAGAGGACAAGCTAACCAAATTCAACCCTTACCGTGGCAAACCGACACCTGTATCGGTGGCTGGCACTATGATCGCGCATTGTATGAACGCGATGGGTATAAAACAGCAAAGACGGTAATTCAAACATTAGTTGATATTGTGAGCAAAAACGGGAATCTGATGCTGAATATCCCCGTTCGCGGCGATGGCACTATTGATGAAAAGGAAAGAAAAATCGTTGAGGAGATTGGCAAATGGATGAAAGTGAACAGCGAAAGTATCTACGCTACAAGGCCATGGAAAATATTTGGGGAAGGACCGGCCCAGGAAGCAGCGGCCCAACTGAGTGCACAAGGCTTCAACGAAGGGAAAGGGAAACAGTTTACATACGAGGATATTCGCTTTGCAGCAAAAGGTGATGTTCTTTATGCAACTGCAATGGGTTGGCCTGAAGATGGGAAGCTTGTTGTTAAAAGTTTGGCAAAAAACAGCGAACATTTTCCAAAAGAGATTCAAAAGATAGAATGGTTGCCAACTAAACAATCCTTAAAGTTCGAAAGAAATGGAAATGGACTGATTGTTTTTATGCCTGAAAGACCTTCAGATGCATTGTGGTATGCAAATGTGATAAAGATATTTTCATAGATTATTTAAAACCACCTGAATTTTATATCAAATTTGATGGGTCGTTTGATTTCGAACGACCCGTCAAATTTAGACGATGGTCAAAAGGGGAAAGAATCTTCATCCTGGTATCCAGGCTCGTTGCATTTTCTCGCTCTCGGATTTGCTATCTTTAACGTATAAATATTACTATTAATTAGGGTAGGAACAGGCCGGTCAAATCTTTAGCGAAGTACCTTCCTGCAAATTTCATTTATTCATAGCGTTTAAAAAGCACTCCTCTCGCCGAAGTGTAGCTTTCATAACGCTTTTTCATACAGCCTTATGAACAAAAGTTGACTTTTATTGCCGATTAGTGTGATTATCTGCTTTTTCGAAAGTATAGTTTTGAGTTATTGGCTGTCACAGCCTTTTTTATCAAAATCAACTTAAGTTAAAGCATCAACTATGAATATTAAACGCAATGTATCATTGCTGGCGGCGGGCTTTGCAATTTTAGCAGCATTGAAGTCGCAGGCCCAGCCTGGGCCACAGGCTCAGTCCTCCATTTCAGGAGGCAGGCCTGATAAAATAACGGATAACGATTCTGTACGAAGTATCGTGCCATTCTTTATCCCGGCAACCACATCAAAAAAGAGCCCTAATTCCGATGGGTTTATTCAGCGCTGGTTACTTTTAGAGCCTATTAATAAATCAATACGGACTAACCTTGTTTTTACCAATAACTACCTCAAAACACAATTCGACACCGCTTATTTTCCAAACCAGTTCTCGGTTATCCCTAAAGACCTGGATAAAGTAAATGTTGGCCAACAGGAATTAACATGGCATGCGTTGGAAAGTCCAACCTTCAACGTCAAATTATTTCGTTTGGCCTACGGGTTAAAGAAACACACTTATTCAGTATTGTTTTGGGCAGTAACTGTAATCAACAGTCCACGCGAAATGAAAAACGTACGATTGGCAGTAGGGTCAAATGGAGGATCAACGTGGTGGGTGAATGGAAAAGAAGCAGTGGTACTTGACGGAGACAGGCGCATGGTGATGGATGATTGTGTTTCGCCCCGGTTGACGCTTAACAAAGGAAAAAACATAATTCGGGGAGCGGTAATCAATGGCCCCGGACTTAGTGATTTTTGTGTTCGCCTGCTGGATGAAAAAGGAGAACCCGTAAAAGATGTCACCGTCAGTTTACAATAAATTAGTTGATCATCCCATTTAACATCGAATTTTTACAGCAATTGAGTTATTATGAAATTAACAATTAAGGTAATAAGCACTATAGCCCTATTTTCAATGTGGTTAGCCGGAAAAGCAATAGCACAAGTTGGCAAACCATTTATACACGACCCTTCCACGATTGCAGAATGTGACGGAAAGTATTACACATTCGGAACATTTGGAGGCGGGTTAATATCAGAAGACGGCTGGACATGGAATGGCGGCGCAGAACGCCCCGGCAGAGGCGCCGCCCCCGACGTAATAAAAATAGGTGATCGCTATCTTGTTGTTTATGGCGCAACCGGCGGTGGCCTGGCGGGCGGTCATAATGGGAAAATATTAACCATGTGGAATAAAACGCTTGATCCAAAATCGCCGGATTTTAAGTATTCTGAGCCTATTGTTGTTGCCTCATCCGATGGTATTGAGGATAATGATTCTATAGATCCCGGCCTTCTCCTGGACCCAACCGATGGAAAATTATGGTTATGCTACGGCACTTATTGGGGCTATATACGCCTTGTGGAGCTTGATCCCAAAACAGGCAAACGCGTGGAAGGCAATAAAGCATTAAATATTGCCATTGACTGTGAAGCCACAGATTTGATATATAAGGATGGATGGTACTACCTGCTTGGAACACACGGCACATGCTGCGACGGCCCAAATTCAACCTATAATATTGTTGTTGGCCGCTCCAGGAAGGTAACGGGCCCCTACCTTGATAACATTGGCAGGGAAATGTTGAAGGGCGGTGGCAAAATGGTTATTGCAGCCGGCGACAGGCTGATTGGACCAGGACATTTTGGACGTATAGTACTTGGCAACGGCGTTGAAAAAATGTCGTGCCATTACGAGGCCGATTTGGATCAGGGTGCCCGTAGTGTATTAGGCATCCGCCCATTATTGTGGAAAAATGGATGGCCTGTTGCAGGCGATAATTTCAAAGAAGGAACATATGAAATTGAGTCGGAGCGAAGAGGATATGCTTTAGGATTGGGCGTTGATTTTACAAGAATGGCCGGCGGAATGCGATTTAACAGCAATAATGACGAGCCGGTAAAACCCGTACCATCCCAGGAATTAGCGGATGTAATTAAAACATGGCCCAGCGGAAACATTGGGGTTAACCTGGCAGATTACATGTTCCGTCCGCATCAGAAATGGGCAATTTCGCCTGTTCCCGCTGCAGGAGGATATTTAGGCGGGCCATATTATAAAATAGTAATTGCCGGAACCGACCGTGCCCTGGCGGCAACCGCTGACGCCGAACTTATAACAGTGCCAACGTTTACCGGTGCGCCGGAACAATTATGGCGAATTGAACAGTTGACTGACGGAACTTACAGGATTATGCCAAAAGTGGTACCAGGCACTAAAGAGCCTTTAGCTTTAGTGTCATCCGGAGACAGCACACCGACACTCGCCAATTTTGATGTAAATAGTGACAATTCAAAGTGGAATTTTAGGGTTCACTAATTTCTTTGACCTGATGTTATATGAAAATCCAATGATTCTTGACACCTATACTATAAAAAAAATGAATTTAAAATCGTTAACCATTGCAATAGCCGCCTTGCTGGCCGTTAGCCTTTGTGAGGCCCAAACAAGCACTAAAGAGATCAAAGAAGATTTCCAGGCTTCTACCCTTAACCAGCCCAGGCAAGAATATCCCCGGGTAAATTCACAAGGCTATGTCCGTTTTCATATAAAAGCACCTAAAGCCGACAGTATACGGGTTACCTTAGGCCTGGGTGGACGAGGAGGTACTAAACTTACCAAAGACACCGGCGGGTATTTTACAGGCACAACCGAGGGCCCGATGGACGAAGGTTTCCATTATTATCATTTGATAGTTGATGGGGGGATATTTAATGATCCCGGCACATTGAATTATTACGGGTCAACCCGCTGGGAAAGCGGAATAGAGATACCAGCCCATGACCAGGACTTTTATGCCTTAAAGAATGTTCCGCATGGAAGTGTTCAGCAGATACTTTTCCCTTCAAAAAGCACAAATACCCAGCGGAGAGCATTCGTCTACACCCCTCCGGATTACGGAAAAGATAAATCGAAAAAATACCCTGTGTTGTACCTGCAGCACGGCTGGGGCGAAGATGAAACCGCATGGAGTAACCAGGGACATGCCAATTTGATAATGGATAACCTGATTGCCGAAGGCAAAATAAAACCTTTCATCATCGTGATGACCTACGGCATGACCAATGACATAAAACCACGTGCGGGCGGATTAAGGGATTTCAAGATTGATGCTTTTGAAGCAGTATTAACGGATGAACTGGTACCCTATGTGGACGCCAATTTTCAAACCATTGCAGACAGGGCGCACCGCGCAATGGCCGGCCTGTCAATGGGTGGCATGGAAACGCACTTAATTACACTTGCCAAACCTGAGGAATTTGCCTGGTACGGTTTGCTAAGCGGAGGCACGTATACACCCGCCGAATTAAAAGACAAACCGCAACCAAAACTCATTTTTATAAGTTGCGGCAGCAAGGAAAACCCTGCCGGAGTGAACAATGCTGCGGCCGCATTAAAAGATGCCGGTTATAATGCCGTCTCATTCGTTTCCAACAATACGGCTCATGAGTTTCTAACCTGGCGTCGCAGCCTAAAGGAACTGGCACCGCTGTTATTCAACAATTAAACAACTGCAAAACTGTTATTAATTAAGCTTTATTGAATTTAAAGGTAACCTAAAATGCTAAAATCATTAAAAAACTGCCTATATGCTATTCTTGTATGTGTCATGTTTTTCGGAAAGGGCGCTTCGGCGCAACAGGCAACAAAATTAACGCTTCGCTTAGACCAGCCAGGAATCACCTTAAGCCCGGTATTATACGGATTGATGACTGAAGAGATCAATTACTCCTATGATGGCGGCATTTACGCCGAACTGATAAGAAACCGTAGCTTTAAAGATAACAATAAGGGTCCTGACCATTGGAGTTTAATAAAAGGCGCCGCCGATTCATCCGTGATAGCGTTAGACAATAAGCACCCGGTAAATGAAGCGTTAACTGAATGCCTGAGACTTACTTTGTCTGCCGAAGGCAAAAATACGGGATTAGCAAACGATGGTTTTTGGGGAATCCCTGTATTTCCCGCTACTAATTACCAGGGCAGTTTTTACGCCATGACTGACAGCAATAACCAGGGGCCAATTACCGTAAGTATCGAATCGGCCGACGGCAAAACCAGCTTTGCAACAGCAAATGTCGTGGGCGTTAGCGGGAATTGGAAAAAATTCACTTTTAATCTTACTACCGCCGCATCTGTTACGCCGACTGCCGATACCCGTTTTGTAATCAGACCTTCGGCTAAAGGAAATTACTGGTTTACACTTGTATCATTATTCCCGCCTACTTATCAAAATACGCCCAATGGCAACAGGCGCGATATTATGCAACTGCTGGCTGCCATGAGCCCTAAGTTTTTAAGACTGCCTGGCGGTAATTATTTGGAAGGCAATATGTTTTCGACCAGGTACAATTGGAAAAAAACCTTAGGACCAATTGACAACAGGCCCGGCCACCAGGGCACCTGGGGCTACCGCTCGTCTGACGGAATGGGTTTACTGGAATACCTGGAATGGTGCGAGGATTTAAAAATGGAGCCATTACTGGCCGTTTTTGCAGGCTACACCTTAAACCGGGATTATGTAGAAGCAGGCCCGTTTTTGACCCCCTATGTTGATGAGGCCCTGGAGGAGATAGAATACGTTACCGGCGACACCACTACCAAATACGGAAAACAACGTGCCCGTGACGGTCACCCCGCCCCTTTCCCCTTGCATTATGTTGAAATTGGAAATGAAGATGGCTTCGATATGTCAGGAAGCTACGAAGGCAGGTTTACCCAATTCTATGATGCAATACGTAGTAAATACCCGGCTTTGAATATCATATCAACCACTGGTGGTAAAGATTTTTTAGGCCAGCGTTTTCCGCTTACCAAACGCATTCCTGATGTAATGGATGAGCATTATTATAGGAATGCGTTCGAGATGGAAAGTGATGCCGGTCATTACGATAACTACGACAGACGTGGGCCAAAAATATTTGTTGGCGAGTGGGCCACCCGGGAAGGTAAACCAACACCAAATTTCAACTCTGCACTTGGTGACGCCGCCTGGATGACGGGAATGGAACGAAATTCGGATATCGTTGTTATGGAGTGTTCGGCGCCGTTGTTTGTAAATGTTAACCCCGGCGGCATGCAGTGGGAATCGGATTTAATAGGTTACAATACGTTAATCAGCTATGGCTCTCCGTCATATTACGCACAACAAATATTCAGCAATTACCATGGAGATAAGGTAGTAAACACAGTTGGTGAGGGCATCCCTGTTCAGGTGCAAAAGTTGAATCATAAGGATAGCCTGAATAAAATTACCCCAAAAACATATCCTTCCCTGTTTTACGTAACCACCCGCGATACAAAAACCGGTAGATTGTATGTTAAAGTTGTTAATGCCGGTGATGCTTCAAAGAACATAACATTAGATATAACGGGCGCTTCATCGGTAAAAAGCAATGGAAAAATAATTGTTATGAAAGCCGATAAGCCAGAGGATACAAATACGATAACTGAACCGGAAAAAATTACGCCGGCGGTGTTACCCTATAAAGGATTTAAGAAAACGTTTACTTATACCTTCCCAAAATATTCAATTACCGTATTACAAATTGACACCCAATAACTACGATTATATTATTTAAACGGGCTTTAACCTGATACCTTAGAATTTACACAGTTAAGCGCAGGCGCCGGCAAACAATCAACATTGCCGGTACCTGCGCTTGCATTAGCAGCCAGGCTGATTGGCTATAAAAACGAGGAGTAACTATTATGCGCAAATTTTTTAACAAGCTTGTTTTTGCAATGTCGTTCTTGTTTTTGGCGATAACCTTATCCTTTGCACAAACGGCCCATAATCCAATTATTTATGCCGATGTGCCTGACATGTCCATCATAAGGGTAGGCGGCACTTATTACATGAGCAGCACTACCATGCACATGAGCCCAGGTGTGCCAATAATGAAGTCGAAGGATTTGGTTAACTGGAAAATTGTGAGCTACGCATATGATATTTTAGATGATACGGATGACCTCAACTTAAATAATGGCCGAAATAGCTACGGAAAAGGTTCGTGGGCGAGCAGCCTGCGTTATCATAATGGTATTTACTATGTGTCGACCTTTGCCGGCAATACGGGAAAAACTTATATTTATTCGACACGCGACATTGAAAAAGGTCCATGGAAAGCTTTATCATTTAAACCAAGCATGCATGATCATTCATTGTTTTTTGATGACGATGGAAAGGTTTATATGATTTATGGGAGCGGAAAGATAACGTTGGCCGAATTGAAGGATGACCTTTCGGGAATAAAACCCGCCACTACGCCAAAGGTGTTGATAGAGAACGCCAGTTTGGTGGCCGGGCCCAACTTAGGGTTGCCGGCAGAGGGTTCGCAGCTTTTCAAAATCAAGGGCAAATACTACCTGTTCAATATTGTATGGCCGCGCGGCGGAATGCGAAGTGTTCTGATTCACCAGGCAGATAATATAGCTGGCCCTTACGAAGGTCGTTTGGCTTTGCAGGACAAAGGTGTAGCCCAGGGTGGTTTGGTGGATACACCAAATGGTCAATGGTTTGCCTATCTTTTCCGCGATTTTGGTTCAGTTGGCCGCGTGCCCTACATGGTTCCGGTGCAATGGGAAGATGGCTGGCCTGTATTGGGCGTAAATCACCAGGCGCCTGATACGCTTCTGTTACCGCCAAACGAACCACTAATACCGGGAATTATTTCGTCGGATGAATTTACCCGTAAGCCTGGAGAACCTGATCTGCCCCTGGTTTGGCAGTGGAACCATAACCCGGTAAATAAACTGTGGTCGGTAAGGCAACGCAAAGGATACCTTAGGCTTACTACCGGACGGCTCGATACAACTTTAGTTACGGCCAGGAATACACTTACACAACGAACCTTCGGGCCGGAATGTTCGGCTATCACGGCCATCGATGTCTCAGGGCTTAAAGATGGGGACCGGGCCGGCCTTGCCTTACTCCAGCAAAAATTTGGATGGCTGGGTGTGAAAGCCGAGAATGGTAATAAGTTTATTGTTATGGTAAATGCACAGGGCACATCCCCAATCGAGTCAGCAAATATTCCGTTAACCCAAAATCTTGTATATCTAGAAGCAGTGTGTGATTTTAAAAACCGCGCCGACAAAGCATACTTTTATTACAGCACAGACGGAAATAATTGGGTACCGGTCGGTTCTACGCTGCAAATGGTTTATACGCTCCCGCACTTTATGGGTTATCGGTTTGGGCTTTTTAATTATTCCACAAAGACTACAGGAGGCTATGCGGACTTCGACTTTTTCCGGGTAAGCGGTAAAGTGCTACCTCAACATTGATGCTGTTTTATTTGGTTATAGACACAAGTGTTGCAATTGTATTGATCAGTGTTATTGCTAAACTGGCATTCATTTTACCTTGCACTGCAATCGGTTAACATAAATACAATGAAAAATGTAACGCTTCTTTTTTGCCTGTTGATGCTCTTCTGCTTTGATGCCAAATCTCAGGACAATAAAGCCAGTTCTGATATCATCGGAAGTATTTCTGCTTCCACCAATATTAGAGGAGCTAAGTACCCGCTTATCTTGCCTAATCATCATGTTATGTTCCGCATAAAGGCGCCGGATGCCCAAAAGGTGCAAATAGACTTAGGGAAAAAATATGATCTGATAAAGGGTGATGACGGTTTTTGGAGTATTACTACGGACTCGATAAGTGAGGGCTTTCACTATTACTCACTTTTGATAGATGGCATGGCAACCGCCGACCCGGCAAGCGAAAGCTTCTACGGCATGGGCCGGATGGCCAGCGGTATTGAGATTCCGTTTGCAGCGGGTGAATACTATGCCGAAAAAGATGTACCGCACGGCGACATCCGCATAAAAAAATATTATTCAACGGTTGCCAAATCCTGGCGGCGGGTTTATCTCTATACTCCTCCCGGTTATGATGCGAACATCGGCGAAAAATACCCGGTACTCTATATTTTGCATGGCGGTGGCGAGGATGAGCGGGGCTGGGCCACCCAGGGGAGAACTGATATGATCATGGATAACCTAATTGCGGGAAAAATGGCCAAACCTATGTTGGTTGTAATGCCCGATGCAAACTTAGGCGCGGGGGCATTTGGCGAAGATGGCTTAAAGGCATTTGAGGCAGAAATGAAACAATGCATTATTCCATTTATTGAAAACAATTACAGGGTTAAAAACACAAGTGCCAACCGTGCGCTGGCTGGTCTGTCAATGGGCGGAATTAATACGCTATACACCGGCGTATATAACATCAATTACTTTTCATACCTGGGGGTATTCAGCTCCGGTTGGATTGTGCCTATGCAAGATGGCATAGCCAATGCCCAATATGCTTACATGAAACAAAATGGTCCAAAGATCAATAGTAACCTGAAATTGTTTTGGATCTCAGAAGGCGGTAAAGAGGATATAGCCTACAAAAATGGCCAGATTATGCTGGCTAAGTTTGATGAGCTAAACATACATTATACGTATTCCGAATATCCGGGCGGGCATACATGGCCCGTTTGGAGAAATGATCTATACCATTTTGCGCCACTATTATTCAAGTAAAATAACTGACGGACAATGAAATATTTTAAGCAATCCCTCCTATTAATGAGCCTGGTTTTATGCGTTGAGTATTCGACAGCACAAAACCCATTAATAACGACCCAGTTTACAGCCGACCCTTCGGCGCGCGTTTTTAATGGAAAGGTATATCTCTATCCCTCGCACGACATAGTGGCCACGCCCGGGCATGGCAAAGCTGGTTGGTTTTGCATGCAGGACTATCATGTATTCTCATCGGAAAATCTTACAGATTGGACTGATCATGGTGTAATTGTAAGCCAAAACAAGGTGCCCTGGGCCGACTCGGCGGCCTATAGCATGTGGGCGCCTGACTGTATTGAGCGGGCAGGAAAATATTATTTCTATTTCCCAACCACTGCGAAAGCAGGCGGCGCCAGGGGCTTTTCGGTCGGCGTTGCGATAGCAGATGGACCTTACGGCCCTTTTGTTCCGCAACCATTACCCATAGCCGGCATTCATGGTATAGATCCTAATGTGCAAATTGACAAGGACGGACAGGCATATATCTATTGGGCACAAGGGAACCTTTATGGTGCTAAACTTAAAGCAAATATGCTTGAGCTGGCTTCGGAACCGGTAAAACTTGAGGGGTTTCCTGATAAAGGCTTAAAAGAAGGCCCTTACTTATTTGAACATAAGGGTATTTATTATATGACGTATCCGCATGTGGCTGATAAAATAGAGCGGCTTGAATATGCGATGTCCGATAATCCTCTTGGCCCGTTTAAATATGCTGGTGTACTTATGGACGAATCCGCTTCGGGCTGCTGGACAAATCATCAATCGGTCATCGAGTTTAAAAATCAATGGTACTTATTTTATCATAACGACGATTTGTCGCCAACTTTTGATAAAAACCGGGCGGTACGGGCCGATAGCTTGTTTTTTAATCAAGATGGTACTATCCGTAAGGTTATCCCCACATTGCGCGGTGTAGGTGTAACTGCCGCATCAGAGAAGATACAAATCGACAGGTTTAGCGCTAAAAGCGAAGACGGCGCAGGAGTAGCGTTTCTTGACACGGCAAACAAATTCAAGGGTTGGAAAACTACTTTTGATAAACCTGGTTCATGGGTAAAATACAACGGTGTAACATTTCGCAAAAAAAAATGGAAGCACGTCAATATAAACGCTCGTTCAGCAACCGGCGGCATTTTAATAATAAGTACGGAAGACGCGCCAGGGAAAATTATAGCAAAGATGAATATACCAAAGGGGGACAATTGGGGCGTACTTAATGAAAACATTTTAACGGCGCCAGCCGGCGTAAAAAACCTTGTTGTACAATTAAAAGGCAGTGGCAATGTTGAAGTTGATTGGATAAGTTTTGAATAGGCTTCTGCTGCACCGCAAAGTCACACAATCAAAGTTACCTGCCCCTCTAAAAATTAAATATATTATTTATGTGGCTGCTATGCCATAACAATTTTTTTTTCGGCCTTTCTGTATTCAGAAGGAAGCATATTAAATTTATCTTTAAATGAACGGGAAAAATAATGAGGTGTAGCGAAACCAGCTTCATAAGCTATTTGTGTAACGGTGAGGTCACTTTTTAGAAGCAATATTGCGGCCCTGTCCAGCTTGTACGACCTTATAAACTCTACGGGGGGAAGGCCGGTTAACTCAAATATTTTGGTGTAAAGCGCTCCCCGGCTCATGGCCAAATGCTGGCTCAAATCCACAACAGAAAACCTCGGATTGTTTAAATTATTATCGATATAGTTGACCACTTTAGCTAAAAATTTCTCCTTGCTCGACTCAATTTCTACACCAGTATGCACAACTTTTAATTGTCTTGTATAGGTGTTTTTAAGCGAGGTATTAAGTTGTAGTAAATTTTTGATTTTAACATTTAATATCTCGAAGTTAAAAGGTTTTGTCAAATAATCGTTTGCACCCGATTCAAGCCCCCTAAGCTGTTCATCCTCACGGGTGCAGGCTGTAAGCATTATAAAGGGAATGTGGCTGGTGCGTTTATCAGCTTTTATTTTTCTACTTAGTGCAATGCCATTCATAAACGGCATAGTTATATCGCTAATAATCAGATCTGGGTGACAAGAAAGCGCTTTATCCCAACCTTCTTCACCGTTTGACGCCTCAACAATTTTATATTGCGTTTTTAAATTATCCTTAATATAATAGCGGAACTCGTCATTATCTTCCACAATAAGAACCACGGGCATACCTGTGATAGCCGTGTTATCCGTTTTTGTACTAACCTCTTTTTCACTAACAGCTGTTTTAACCGGCAAGCAAATTCTGATAGAATTATCTGCAAAAATCTCAAGAGGAAGCAACACGGTAAACACAGAACCATTACCAATTTCACTCTCGACAGAGATGCTGCCCTCATGCATTTCAACAAACTCTTTCGTGATTGAAAGGCCGATTCCACTACCCGGATCTACGTTTCCTATATTGATATCTCCCGCCTGGTAAAACCTTTTGAATATTAATTGTTTTCTATCCGGAGCAATACCGATACCGTTATCAGTTATTTTAAATTCCAGCACAGTTTTTTCTAACTGTGATGTCGGATGTTGCGCGATGTCAACAGAAACCGTTCCGCCAGGTAAAGTAAATTTAAAGGCATTTGAAAGAAGATTAAACAGGATACGCTCCACTTTGTCATGATCAAAGCGTACGAATATTTTTTCCTGCGGCGCATTAAATTTAAGGGCAATGCCCCGCGACTCTGCTAAATCGTGAAAAGAATCCACAACGCCGCTTATGAAGTATATTATTTCACCTTCGCCCAGGCTAAGCCTTAATTCTTGCTCCGCTAGTTTCCGGAAATCTAAGAGTTGATTTACCAAATTCAATAGCCGCCGGGCATTTCGTCGTATCATTGCCAATTGGCCGGTGGTTTGATCGTCTTTATGCTCTGCCAATAACTTATCTGCCGGAGCCATAATAAGCGAAATTGGTGTGCGAAATTCATGACTAAGATTGGTAAGAAACTTTATTTTCAACAAATCAAGTTCATGCACCCGTTCTGCTTCTTTTCTCTCCTGTTCGAGCGCAAGTTTAGCCTTTAATTTATTGATACCTCTATAACGGATATACAGGAGCGCGCCAACAATCATTATTACATACAGCAAATAAGCATACCAGGTCATCCAAATTGGCGGGTGGATTACGATGCGGATTTGTGCCCCGGTATTATTCCATACCCCATCGTTATTACAAGCCCTCACCATAAACACATACTCGCCGGGATCCATATTTGTATAATAGGCTGTTGTGGCCGAACCTACATAGTTCCAGCTTTTATTGAACGATTTAAGCATGTAGGCATATTTATTCTGCTGGGGAAGTGTAAAATTAATGGCAGAATAACTGATTGAGAAGTTTTGCTTATAATCCAGATCAATTCGTTTCGCAACGGAAATGTCTTGTTTAAGAGGCGAATGATTGCCTGCCGGAACAACAGTATTATTTACTTTCAGGGCGGTAAAAAAAACAGGAGGAACGTTGTTGTTTCGATTTACTTCCTGTTGGGGGTCGATATAATTAAAACCTTCTGCCCCGCCAAAGAAAAGCAAGCCTTTTGTTGTCCGGATGCCTGATCCGTCTATAAATGCGTCATTTTGCAGGCCATTGTTGGCGGAATAGCGCGTGAACTTTTTCGAGGCCCTGTTAAATTTGCATATTCCTTTACCGGTACTTAGCCAAATATTGCCATTTTGGTCTTCCAGCAATTTGTGAACTACTCCATCTGGCAGATTTTCCGGCGCCGAGTAATTAACCAGTTTTTCACGGTCGGGATTGAAGCAAAATAACCCATCGCCGGCTGTGCCTATCCACATGTTACCACTATGGTCTTCCAGCAGTGAGAATGCGCGATCAATTGCCATTCCGGTATTCTTATTATCGTACATCCGAAACTTTTGGGTTGTTGGATTCAATACCGCTATTCCACTACCATACGTGCCAATCCACATATTTCCATCCCGGTCTTCCTCAATAGCTCTGATGAAACCATTCACCGGTAACTGCCTTTCATCAGCAGAGACGGGATTTGAAACGTATTTCAGGAAGGTCTTCGTGTTGGGATCATATACGTTTACGCCGCCACCATTGGTTCCGATCCAAATTTTCCCCCTGGTGTCTTCTTTAATACAGAAAATTTCATTCTGATTTATATGCGTAGCATCGTTTCCTGCAGTTAGCTGTTGATACCGGCCTGTTTTAGTGTTGTATACAAATATACCATCCTGGAAAGTGCCGATCCAAAGTTGCTGGTTGTGGTCAAGCATTATCGTCAAAATCGGAAGACCGGCTGAGTTAATTTTTTCCTTAGCCTTGATAGCGATATGGCTGAACAAACCACTCTTTATATGGAAAAGATTTAGCCCCCCACCGTCTGTGCCGACAAATATATCCCCATCCTTGTTCTCGGCAAACGAAGAAACAAATGGCGCATTCAGACCGGCCGGGTCATAGGCATTGTTTTGTTTTGAATTAAATAGCGTGAGGTTTTTATCATACTTATCCACGCCTCCCTGGTACGTGCCGAGCCAATAAATCCCTGCAGCATCACTATAAATACAGCGAATAGACTTGCTGCTTACGCTAAATTTATCCCTGTCGTCATGATTATAGCGTTTTGACTTTCCGGATACCGGATCTACAATATTCAAACCGCCCTCGGTACCTACCCAAATTTTATCACCGTTTGCCGCTATGCTATAAACAAGGTTGCCGCTGATTGTATTATCGTCAATTGGACTGTATTTAAAATTTCTAAAAGTTTTTAAATCCTGCGATAGGCTGCTAAGCCCATCGGTAGTTCCTATCCATAACCTGCCCTGGCATTCGGCTATGGTATTTATTGCATCACCTGAGATACTTGAGGGATCGTTTTTCTTATGCCTAAAGGCAATGAAGCTGTTAGAACCTTCATTATACAGATAAAGGCCTTTATCTGTACCGATCCACATTCGCTGTTGGCTATCCCGGAAAATTGATAATATGATACCCGATTGGAGCTGTCCGGGTTTGTGTTCGTCGGCTCTATAAAATATTTCTTTTTTTGTTTTAGGGTCAAGCACGCACACCCCGTTTATCATACCGATCCAAAGACGGCCATGATCGTCACCGTAAATAGACTTTATATAGCTGTTTGCAAGCCTTCCGTATGCGGAACTCTCGGGGTATATTCGAAACTGATCATAAGAACGATCGAGGTAATATAGTCCGCCCCCCATTGTGGCCACCCAAAACTGTCCTGCTTTATCCTCATACATACCTGTCACTTCTTTAGAGCGATAGCCTGATTTATCAGTGGGATCCAGGCGGTATGGCTTATGTTCCATGCCGTCAAATCTATCCAGTCCATCGGCGGTTGCAAACCATAAAAATCCGCAACGGTCCTTTAAAATCGCATTAACCGTATTGGAGAGCAAACCATCGTGAGATGTGAGCACAGTAAATGGTATAGCCTGCCCGCGGCATTGGATAGCGACACTGAGTGATACCGTTAATACAATTAAAAACGACCGTTTAACCATACTACACTTACGTTGTGATGAGGAATTCAACATGGCAAATATTATTACTGTTTTAATCGAACGATCTATCCCCTTATCGGAGGATAACCGTAAGAATAATTTAATTTTCGAGAACAAGGGTTTATAATGGTGTTGCCTCCTGCTAAAGGTTTGCGGGAAGTTCACAAGGGTAAATTTAGATTTAAATTTCGATTATGCAATCGATTGCATAAAAAATATTATCATTAAGATTTTAAGATTTTGTTGACTGCCTGGGAGGGTTTCAATTATAGAAAGTGTTTTTTACGACTTGCACATTTAAGGCAGATATGCGGCTCAAATAAGGATATTTCAACCAAAGTGTTGTTTTACTAAACATTTGTGGCACCTCAAATTCAATTTTCAAAATAATTTTGACCCACATTGCCTGAACAGTTGCTGGTTGACGGTTTACTTCGCCGTTAAATCACAATTGACCCGCCGATTAAGATCACCGATTATAATAAACATTATGAACCTTAAGCGAAATTTACTTATTCACATATTTATGGTATATGGCTTATGCGCCTCTGCGCAAAAACTACCGTACCAAAACCCCAATTTACCATCGGCGATAAGAGCAAAGGACTTAGTATCGAGGCTGACGCTTAAAGAAAAGGCGTCCCTGATGAAAGACGTTTCGGACGCTATTCCAAGATTGGGCATTAAAAAATTCAATTGGTGGAGCGAGGCGCTTCACGGTTATGCCAACCAGGGGCCGGTTTCGGTGTTTCCGGAACCCGTAGGTATGGCAGCTTCATTTGATGACCAGTTGGTTTTCAACGTTTTCGATGCCGTGTCTGATGAGGCGCGTGCCAAAAATAATGAATATAAAAAACAGGGCGATAGCCAGCGCTTTCATGACCTGTCTGTCTGGACGCCGAACGTGAATATTTTTAGGGACCCGCGCTGGGGCCGCGGGCAGGAAACCTACGGCGAAGACCCGTATTTAACTTCGCGCATGGGAGTACAAGTTGTGCGCGGTCTGCAAGGCCCTGCTGATGCCCGGTATCGAAAATTGCTGGCTTGCGCCAAGCATTTCGCGGTGCATTCCGGGCCAGAGTCAACCCGCCATCAACTCAATATTACAAATGTTGAGCCACGAGATCTTTGGGAAACATACCTTCCTGCCTTTAAAGCCCTGGTACAGCAGGCTGATGTAAGGGAAGTAATGTGTGCCTATCAGCGCCTGGACGACGAGCCTTGCTGCGGCAATAGCCGTTTGCTGGGGCAGATTTTACGGAATGATTGGGGCTTTAAATACCTTGTAGTTTCAGATTGTGGCGCAATAACTGATTTTTACCGCAGCCATCACTCATCGTCAGACGCCAGCCACGCTTCGGCAAAAGCGGTTCTTTCGGGAACTGATGTAGAGTGTGTAGGTTATGCATTTGATAAGATACCGGATGCAGTAGCTCACGGGTTAATTAAGGAAAAGGATATCAATACGAGCGTAATTCGCCTGATGACCCAACGTTTTGAGCTTGGTGAGATGGACAAAGATGACCTTGTGCCCTGGACCAAAATCCCGATGTCGGTTGTTAACTCCGAAGCACATCAAAAACTCGCTCTCCAGATGGGGCGGGAAGCAATGACGCTTCTCCAAAATAATAGCGTTTTGCCGCTAAACAAAACTCTGCAAAAGATTGCAGTAATAGGCCCAAATGCCGACAACTCCCAAATGCTTTGGGGCAACTATAATGGCACACCGCTTAACACCATAAACATTTTAGATGGCATTAAGCGTAAATTAAACGCCGGACAAGTTATTTACGACCAGGCCTGCGATTTAACAGACGATAAAATTACTTTAAATGGGTTTGATCAATCGTCAATTGACGGTAAACAAGGCATCCGTGCCACTTATTGGAATAACCGGACGTTTGACGGGGCTACCGTAATTACCGATCAAATAAAAAACCCTATTGCCCTTACAACACTGGGCGCCCACCAATTTGCGCAGGGCGTTAACCTTGAAAATTTTTCGGCCAAATATGAAACCACCTACACCCCAACTGTTAGCGACGACATTGTGTTTAAACTGGAAGGTGTTGGTTCTGCAGAACTATTTATCGACGGAAAATCGGTTTTAAGAACAGGTAGCTGGCGGGCAATACCTACACGGTACCCGCTACACGTGGATGCAGGTACATCTTACAAAATAGAAGTTCGTTACAAGCAATTGAATAATTGGGACGCCAGTTTAGGTTTTACATTTGGCAAGGAGGTACCTGCAACTTTCGATAAATTAATTGATAAGGTAAAAGATGCGGATGTAGTAGTATTCGTTGGCGGCATATCGCCGCGCCTGGAGGGTGAAGAAATGCCCATCAACCTACCAGGATTTAAAGGCGGCGACCGCACCGATATTGAATTGCCTGCCATACAAAGAAATTGTATAGCGGCATTAAAAAAGGCAGGTAAAAAGATTGTTTTTGTAAATTGTTCAGGTTCCGCGGTCGCCATGGTTCCCGAAACGCAAAACTGCGATGCTATTTTGCAGGCATGGTATAGTGGCGAGAGTGGCGGACAGGCAGTTGCCGATGTGCTTTTTGGCGACTACAACCCGGCCGGCCATTTACCGGTTACTTTTTATAAAAACCTGCAGCAACTTCCTGACTTTAGCGAGTACGCCATGAAGGGCCGCACCTATCGTTATATGACGTCCGAACCATTGTTCCCCTTCGGATTTGGCTTAACCTACACCACATTTAACATTGGCGATGCCACAGCAAACAAAATGCAGATACTTAAAACTGAAAGCGTACAGTTAACGGTGCCTATCGCAAATACAGGAAAACGCGATGGAACTGAAGTTCTGCAGGTATACGTAAGGAAATTAAATGATCCGGGTTCGCCGGTAAAAACCTTGCGCGCGTTTAAAAGGATACCGTTATCATCCGGAACGAAAGAACTGGTTAAAATAGACCTTCCCTCAAAAACCTTTGAGTTTTTTGACCCAACAGACGCAGTAGTTAGAGTAACCCCAGGCGAGTATGAATTGCTTTACGGCGAAAGCTCAGATAATAAAGACCTCAAAACTATTAAGATCAAAATTATATAAACGGTAACTAACATTTTTTATTCGACCGGTAAGACGACACCACAGGTACATCATCGCATGAAAAAAAACTTTTTTCTTCTATTTTCCACCCCTTTCTTTTTGGTTTTGGCGCAAAAGCAAAAACTTGTAGCCCAAGCCCTTACCCTTTCCTCGCCCGACAATAATATATCCGTCCAGTTAAACTCGCCTGTCAATCAAAATGCCCTTTGGTGTTTGAATGTCAGGTATAAAAACAGTACGGCTGTTGTACCTGCTATCGATCTCGGTTTAATAAGCGAAGATGCTGACTTTGCGCATAACCTCAAATTTAAAGGCGCAGGTAAAATTCAACCGGTTCATGACCGGTATGTAGCTCTGCACGGGAAAAAATCAATTTGCGTTAATGACGGCAATGAAGTTAACCTGCAATTTGTAGCTGCCGATAAAAAGGAAATAGACGTTATACTGCGGGTTTATAATAACGGCATTGCATTTCGTTATGCCTTTCCCGAAAAAGGCGCCGGGCAACACAAAATGCTTGGTGAATTGACGGCCTATCATATACCCGACAGCTCGAAACGCTGGCTGCAGCAATTTGTAAGAAGTTATGAGGGGTTTTATCCCGAACAGGACAAGGCCTTTAAGGCAGGCGAATGGGGCTATCCTGCACTGTTTAAAACATCCGGCGCAACAGAATGCTGGGGACTGATTACAGAGGCAGACCTTGACCGGAACTATTGCGCAACTAAACTAACCAATACAGCTGCAAACCCATCGGCATATCAATTAACTTTTCCCTCTTCGGGTGATGGCAACGGCACAGGCGACGTCAATCCCGTTTTTGCATTGCCATGGCAATCGCCCTGGCGCGTTGTAATTATTGGTCAGCTGGCAGATATTGTGCAATCGACGTTGGTTGAAGACGTAAGCAAACCCCAAATTTCCGGGAATTTTGACTGGGTACGGCCCGGTATTAGCTCCTGGGTATATTGGGCTTATAATCATGGCACCAAAGATTACCAGCGTTTATGCCAATATACAGACCTGGCTGCCCGTATGGGTTGGAAATATACTTTATTTGATTGGGAATGGGACCAAATGACAAATGGCGGTGATGTTGAAAAGGCCGTTAGTTATGCCGCATCAAAGGGAGTAAAACCGTTGATCTGGTATAACTCCGGTGGCAGCCACAATACCGTGCCGGCAACACCAAAAGACCGCTTAATTACAAAGGAAAGCCGTGCCAAAGAATTTGAGTGGCTAAGCAAAATCGGCATTTACGGTATTAAAGTAGATTTTTTTGAAAGTGATAAGCAAAATATCATCAATTATTACATCGATTTAATGGAGGACGCGGCTAAGTACAAATTAATGATCTACTTCCATGGGGCCACCGTACCGCGTGGATGGTCGCGCACGTATCCAAACTTAATGACGATAGAAGGCGTGGCCGGTGCCGAACAATATAATAACGGCCCGGTAATGACTACAGAAGGCGCAAGGCATAACACAACGCTACCATTTACCAGGAATGTTATCGGGCCTATGGACTATACACCCGTTACGTTTACTAATTCTCAGCATGCGCACACCACCACATTTGCCCACGAATTAGCGCTGTCGGTTGTATTCGAATCAGGAATACAGCACTTTGCCGACCGTCCGTCAGGCTTTGATGCCCTGCCGCCGGCCGAAAAAATGTTTCTTTCGCGGGTGCCTGCCTCGTGGGACGACACACGCCTTATATCGGGATACCCTGGAAAATCACTAATAATGGCAAGGCAAAAAGGCAAACAATGGTTTATTGGCGGCATAAACGGAGGGAACCGTGGCGGACAAGCAACCATTGACTTTAGCTTTTTACCCGCCGGTAAAAAATACCGGCTTACCCTAATGAGCGACGGAGATAACGACATGGCTTTCCAGGAGCAATATATAGCTGTGGAAAGCAAGGATAAAATACAGGTAAACTGGCTCCCCCGCGGCGGCTTTACCGGATACCTGGAAGAGTTTTAAAAGGATAAAATGATAACGAGTCCCTATTTAATATAAGATATGAGTATAAAAAGATCGATGTTCTTGTATGCGACGATGGCTGTGTTGCCCGTTCTTGCAAATTGCCAAACCCATAAAGCTTCCGGGAAAGTAGCGTTTACAGGCGCGGTCGCCTCCGGTATTTACTCTAATTTCCTGAATGCAGCGGGTTATAGCAAGGCCGATATAGACACTAAACTGGCAAAGGCATATCACGATGTATTTGAAGGCCCTAACAAGGTATACTTCGAGGTGGGCGTTTCTATGGCCTATGTATCTGATGTAAAAAATCACGATGCCCGCACAGAAGGCCTTTCGTATGGCATGATGGTAGCGGTACAGCTCAACAAAAAAGATGTATTTGACCGTATATGGCGGTGGTCAAAAAAATACGTTCAACACCAGGATGGCCCGCGGGAAGGATATTTTGCATGGAGCATTAACCCGCAAACAATGAAGCGTAATTCGGAAGGTTCCGCATCTGACGGGGAATTATACTTTGTCACGGATCTGCTTTTTGCCTCCAACAGGTGGGGAAATAATACAGGTATTAACTACTACGCAGAGGCCAGGCGGATACTGGATGCGATGTGGAAAAAAGACGGTACCGCAAATATTCATCCTTTTATAAACATGGGGGCAAAACAAATTTCTTTTGTGCCCGAGGGTGGCGGGTATGAATGGACTGATGCTTCGTATCATCTGCCAGCATTTTACGAAGCGTGGGCGCTTTACGCTAAAGATGGCCACGAACAATTCTACCGGGATTGTGCGGACACCGCAAGGGCTTTTTTACACAGGGCTTGCGACCCTGTAACAGGACTTAATCCTGATAATAGCGAATTTAGCGGTAAGCCGCACAGCTGGGGTAAAATGAAGCCGGCGTTTCGTTTCGACTCATGGCGGGTGCCAATGAATATCGCAATGGATTACGTTTGGTTCGGAAAGGATAAAACGTGGCAGCAGGGGTATGCAAAACGTATTCAAAACTTTCTGCGCTCAAAAGGGATAAATGAGTTCGATGATCAGTTCAACACGGATGGCACCACGCCCGAGTTTGTTCTGCCGGCAGGTGGCGTAAAAAAATTACGGCATTCCCTGGGATTGGTAGCTACCTCTGCTGCTGCCTCACTTATGATTACAGATAACACAAAATTCGATTTCATACGCCCGCTTTGGAGCGCTAAGCTGGAACCTTACGCGGATAACTATTTCGATCCGTATTACGACGGCTTGTTATATGTATTCAGTCTGATGCATCTCAGCGGCAAATACCAGCTTATACAACCACAAACTCATTAAAATTTTATCAACCTATAAACACTATTAATAATGAACAGATTACTACAAATTAAGCGATTGCTTTTTGCGGCATGTGCCCTTCTTTTGTTTAGCATACCCGGTTATTCGCAAAACATAATTAACCAGGCACGGGTGGGCTTTGACGTATTCCGTGCTGATATCCAGCATGGTAAAATAGATACAATCACTTATGAATCAAAGACTGTGGGCAATGCCCGCCGCACCCTTATTTATACTCCGCCGGGGTATTCTAAAAGTAAAAAATATCCGGTACTGTATCTTTTACATGGCATTGGCGGCGATGAAAAAGAATGGTACAACGGTGCCAATCCCCAGGTGATATTGGATAACCTATATGCACAAAATAAAATTGTGCCCATGATAGTGGTGTTGCCTAACGGGAGGGCACTAAAAGACGACCGGGCGATAGGAAATATAATGGCCCCCGAAAAGGTACAAGGTTTTGCTGTTTTTGAAAAAGATTTATTAAACGACCTGATACCATTTATTAATAGTAAATACAGTGTATATAATGATAAGGACCACAGGGCAGTCGCAGGCCTTTCAATGGGCGGCGGGCAATCATTAAATTTCGGTTTGGGAAACCTTGACGTATTTTCATGGGTAGGCGCTTTTTCTGCAGCCCCCAATACCAAAACGCCCGAGGAATTGATCCCCAACCCTGATGCTGTGAAAAGCAAGCTAAAGTTGCTTTGGATATCATGCGGTTCAAGTGATGGGTTGCTTTCATTCAGCAAACGCACCCACGATTACCTGGTAGAAAAAAATGTGCCGCATATTTATTATATCGAGCCGGGTGTTCACAATTTTAAGGTATGGAAAAACGGCTTATATATGTTTTCACAGTTGATTTTTAAACCGGTAGACGCGTCAACTTTCCCCCAATATGCTTACAACGAGACAGGCGTACCCGCTCCCACTAATATCCCGGGCATAAAATATCCCGAGATATTCCCGGATAATACGGTGTTTTTTCGTGTAAAGGCACCGGAGGCAAAAACGGTTCAAATCGACCTGTTAAAAAAATATTCGATGAACAAAGATACCGGGGGCTATTGGACGGTAACTACTGATCCGATTGCATTGGGATTCCATTACTACTCGTTGATAATTGACGGTGTTGCCGTTGTTGACCCGTCTACCCAAACTTATTACGGTATGGGCAGAATGGCAAGCGGAATTGATATACCCGACCCTGACGGTGATTACTATACTGTAAAGGACGTACCTCACGGTGAAGTACGTTCGGTAAACTACTACTCAAACATAACAAAGGCATGGAGGAGGGCAAATGTATACACGCCTCCCGGGTATGACACACAGCCTGATAAACGATACCCTGTACTTTATCTGCAACATGGTTCGGGCGAAGACGAAACCGGCTGGCCTGCGCAAGGTAAAATGAATTTTATTTTGGATAACCTGGTTGCCGCTAAACAGGCAACCCCTATGATAGTTGTGATGGACAGGGGTTACGCCACAGATCCAACGCAACCAGCACCTGCCAACACCCGTGGACCAAGCATGGCAGGCAATGTTTTTCCGGATGTGCTTGTGAAAGAAATTATCCCGATGGTTGATGCGAAATTCAGGACGCTTGCCGACCGGGACCACCGTGCCATGGCAGGGCTTTCAATGGGCGGATTTCAAACCTTCCAAACTACAATGACCAACCTCGACAAATTTGCTTACGTAGGGGGCTTTAGCGGCGCAGCTTTCATGCAGCCGGGTGCCGATATAAGCAAAATGTACAATGGCGTGTTTGCCGATGCAAACTCTTTTAACCAAAAAGTTAAAGTACTTTATTTAAGTATAGGTACCGCCGAGCCGGAAAGAATGCAAACCATGGTAAATGGATTTCATGAGGCGCTCGAAAAGGCGGGGATTAAACAGGTGTTTTACCAATCTCCTGGTACCGCCCACGAATGGCAATCATGGAGGCGCTCTTTAAACCAGTTTGCAAGCCTGATATTCAAGAATTAAGGTATATACAGGAATATGAAACTTAGATTCATAGCGGTGGCATGCCTCACTTTGCTGACCCTGAAAAGCTTTTCGCAGGACAAGAAGTTTTACATATTTATCTGCTTCGGTCAGTCAAATATGGAAGGTAATGCAAGAATCCAGGCCCAGGACACCGTGGGTGTTGACAGCCGGTTTCAAGTATTGCAAGCTGTTGATTGTGCTGACAGAGGCCGGATAAAGGAAAATTGGTATACGGCTATACCGCCATTGGCGCGCTGCGGAACAGGCTTAACCCCGGCCGACTATTTCGGCAGGACGCTGGTAGCTAACCTTCCCGGCAAAATAAAAATCGGCATCATAAACGTTTCTGTTGCAGGTGCAAAAATCGAGGTTTTTGAAAAAGACAACTACCAGTCGTACCTCGCAACGGCACCTGGTTGGATGAAAAATATAGCCGCTGAGTACGGAGGCAACCCTTATGAACAACTGGTAGCGCTTGCCAAAATAGCACAAAAGTCGGGTGTAATTAAAGGGGTATTGTTACACCAGGGAGAATCCAACACCAATGATACCTTGTGGACCAAAAAAGTTAAAGGTGTTTACGATAATTTGATGAAAGACCTGAAGCTAAAGCCAAAAAAGGTGCCCTTACTTGCCGGGGAAGTGGTAAATGCCGACCAGAAGGGGATTTGCTCAAGCATGAACACAATTATAGCGACGCTGCCTCAAACAGTTCCTAATTCGTATGTTATTTCTTCGGCGGGGTGCACCTGCTCCGGCGATCACCTGCATTTTACTGCCGAAGGGTGCAGGTTGTTAGGAACACGATATGGCGAGACAATGCTGTCGTTATTGGGTTATAAGATTAAGGAAAATAAATAAGCATTAGCCTTCATCTGTTAAGATGAATAAAGCGTGCCTGGTTATAAATCGATAAATATTAATAAACAAACCATTACAAATATGGATTTTTATACTGCTGCCAAAAAAACAAGGCGAGGCTTATTAACGGTAACAATTGCCTTTGCGGTTTTATCGTTTATTCAATGCGCGGCCAAACACCAGGTAACGTCATCTTCCCTGCCCGATACCAATTCAGATAAAGGTTTAAAAGATTATTATAAAAACTATTTCCCAATTGGTGTTGCTGTAAGCATGGCTTCTTTACGTGGCGCCGATTCGGCGTTAATTGTAAAGGAATTTAACAGCGTAACGCCCGAGAATGATATGAAGATGGGACCGATACATCCGTCTGAAAACGTTTATAACTGGAAAAATGCCGATGCAATAGTTGATTTTGCAACGAGCCATCACATCAGGATACGCGGCCACAACTTATGCTGGCATAACCAGGAAGCTGCGTGGATGTTTAAAGGGCCGAATGGCGAGCCGGTTACTAAAGAATTACTCTTACAGCGTTTAAAAGATCATATTTTTGCGGTGGCAGGAAGATACAAAGGGAAGATCTATGCCTGGGACGTAGTAAATGAAGCGGTTGATGATAGCGATGATACCACTCAAATATATCGTAAAAGCAACTGGTATAAGATATGCAACGGCCCCGATTTTATAGATTCGGCTTTTAAGTATGCGCATGAGGCCGACCCGAATGCAAAATTATACTACAATGATTACAATAGCGAACATCCGGTAAAAAGAGAGAAAATATATAAATTGCTGAAGAAACTGATTGCCGACCACGTGCCTATTGATGGCGTGGGCATGCAGGCGCATTGGAAATTGTATGAACCCTCGCCCGATGAATTACGTAAAGCTTTGGACGAAGTAACCTCATTAGGCTTAAAGGTACAATTCACAGAGCTGGATATTACCATACGGCTGCCCAAACCAGCTCAGGCGCCCGGCTCAACGCCCGCGGCTGCCGGGGCCATCCCAATACCCGACGAGGGTTTTACTCCCGAAGCGGAAGCCAAACAAATTGCGCAATATAAAATGGCATTCGATATTTTCAGGCAGTATAAGCAATTTATAACGAACGTTACGTTCTGGAATGTGTCTGACAGATCAAGCTGGCTGGACGCAAGGGGCGGCGGGCTTATGGGAGGCGCGGCGGCAGGCGCGAACACGCCCCGCATGGTTAGAAAAGCCTACCCTTTGTTGTTTGATGAAAACAGGCAACGCAAAAAGGCTTATGGGGCAGTTGTGAATTTTTAGCGAGTACAAACCAAACTATATGACAGGAGCAGTTAACAAAAAGGCGGGCATTTTTGCTGTTGCATTACTGATATTTTCATCAGTACAAGCGCAGCCGAAGCATCATACAGATAAAAAAACAAGTTTGCCGTACAGCCATGGCCGGTATAAATTGTGGTATAACAAACCCGCTAAAAACTGGAACGAAGCTTTGCCGCTTGGCAATGGTTTTATAGGAGGGATGGTGTTTGGCAACGTTCAAAACGAACGTATCCAGCTCAATGAATCAACCATATGGGGAGGTGGGCCGAATAATACCATTGATTCGGGCGCGAGGCCCTATATCAACCAGGTGAGGGCATTGCTTGCTGAGAAAAAATATGCCGAAGCGCAAGCATTGGCCAAAAGCAAGCTCGGGCCAAAAGGCAATAGCGGCATGCCGTACCAACTTGCCGGTAATCTATACATCAAATTCCCCGGAGCAGACAGCGTTACTAATTACTATCGTGACCTGGATATAGAGAATGCTACAGCTATTGTAAAATACACTTTAAACGGAGTTAACTATAAACGGGAATATTTTACATCGTTTGGAAGTAATGTACTCATGGCCAGGCTTACGGCCAATAAGCCCGGCATGATTAATTGCAGGTTAAGCCTTCAGAGCCCCTTAAAATCGTCGGTTTCCATATCCGGAAAAGAAACACTTGTTTTATCCGGGCAAGGCAGCGATCACGAAGGCGTAAAAGGGCAGATTAAATATAGTGTGCTCACCAGGGTTAAACATTCAGGCGGAACAAAGCTTGCGGATACATCGGGCATAACTATAGCAAATGCCGATACTGCGGTTATATACCTTTCAATGGCCACTAATTTTGTAAATTATCATGATGTTTCGGCAAATTCAATGACCCGGGCCGAAGATGTTTTGAATAAAGCCTTTCAATATAATTTCGATGATCTGTTAGCTAAACATACCAGATTTTATCACTCTTATTTTGATAGGGTTAAGCTCGATCTCGGCATCGATAGTTCAGCAAACAAGCCTACAGATTTGCGTATTAAAAATTTCTCAAATAATAATGATGCCCAGTTGGCCGAATTATATTTCCAATACGGGCGTTATTTGTTGATTTGTTCATCGCAACCGGGTTCACAACCGGCCAATTTGCAAGGTATTTGGAACGGCGAAGTTAAAGGCCCATGGGACAGCAAGTACACCATTAACATAAACACCGAAATGAATTATTGGCCGAGTGAGGTAACGCAATTACCAGAACTAAGCAGGCCACTTTTTAATATGATTAAAGATTTGTCGGTTACCGGCACTCCAACCGCAAAAACAATGTACCGCGCACGCGGATGGATGTTACATCATAATACGGATATCTGGCGAATAACAGGCATTGTGGATGGTGCTTTTTGGGGGCTATGGCCAACATCAAACGCCTGGCTCAGCCAGCATCTTTGGGAGCATTATTTATATTCGGGCGATAAGGCATTCCTAAAAGAATATTATCCAATAATGAAAGGGGCAGCCGAGTATTATATTGATGTACTGCAAAAAGAACCCGAGCATGGCTGGTTGGTAGTATCGCCTTCGGTATCGCCGGAACATGAATATATTGAGGGCAAAAACCAGGTTTCTGTAACTGCGGGCGCTACCATGGATAATCAATTGGTTTACGGCTTGTTTACAGATGTTATAAGAGCTGCTGCCGAACTGAATGTCGACAAAGTTTTTGCGGATAGCCTGGCCAATTACCGCAGCCAATTGCCGCCTATGCAAATTGGCAAACATGGCCAGTTACAGGAATGGCTGGAAGATTTTGACCGTACCGACGACCACCATCGCCATGTTTCTCACTTATACGGTTTATTTCCGGGTAACCAAATATCTCCGTTTACGCAACCACAACTTTTTGCGGCAGTAAAAAATTCGCTTATTTATCGTGGTGATGTATCAACCGGATGGTCCATGGCGTGGAAGATCAATTTGTGGGCACGCTTGCTGGATGGCAATCATGCCTATAAACTTATAAAAGACCAAATAAAACCTGTAACCGGAAATTCAGGTGGTACCTACCCCAATTTATTTGATGCACACCCCCCTTTCCAAATAGATGGTAATTTTGGTTGCACCTCAGGAATAGCGGAAATGCTTTTACAAAGCCACGACGGCGCAATTTACCTGTTGCCGGCCTTGCCTGACGAGTGGAAGGATGGCAGTGTTTCGGGACTAATGGCAAGAGGGGGCTTTAAAATTGATATGAAATGGGCCAACCACAAAATTACCAGGCTGGTTATACATTCCTCGCTTGGCGGAAACTGCCGGCTACGTTTTAATCAACAAATAAACAGCACATTGCTGACAACCGGAAAAGGTGCTAACAAAAATAGTTTTTACGAGGTAATGGATCTGAAAAAGCCAATAGTGAAACCTGGCGAGGAAAACATTGTGCCCAGCCTAACTAAAACATGGGTGTACGATATATGGACCCAACCCGGCAAAACTTATATTATAGGTAACTAATGAACATTAGGTCCCGGGAAAGCCCAACCAGATATTTCACCCCAGTTATTGCAAATTCCTAAACCTAACACTAATAGCAGCCGCAAATTGATGCGGCTGCTATAGGCTTTGCTTATTGCTTTGTATAGGTATTAATCATTTCTATTTTTCCATTATCCAGGTGATGCAGTTCGGTAACCTTAACGTTCCTGAGGTTTGTTTTGCCTGAAAGCTGGGTGTCATGATAGAATATATACCATTTATTATTAAACTTAAGAATAGAGTGATGTGTTGTCCACCCTTGTACGGGTTGCATAAAGTGCCCGGCGTATACAAAAGGCCCAATAGGGCTTGAGCCGATAGCATAAGCAAGAAAATGCGTATCGCCGGTAGAGTAAGTAAGGTAATACTTCCCCTTATATTTATGCATCCATGAGCCTTCAAAAAAACGGCGGTCGTGGTCGCCACCTAATAACTCATGTCCGGCACTATCAATTATAAGGGCATTTTGTATTTTTCCGTCAAATTCCGTCATGCTTTTGTCCAGTTTGGCTACTCTGCAACTTATTGCAGCTGCCTTGTCGTTATGAAGGTCGGTTTTTGAACCATTGGCCTCATATTTTCCTGTCTGCCACCGCTGTAGCTGACCACCCCAAATACCTCCAAAATACATGTAAGCGCTTCCGTCATCATCAACAAAAACAGCCGGATCGATACTGTAGCTTCCTTTAATAGGATGCGCATTCGCTTTAAATGGCCCTTCGGGTTTATTGGATGTTCCGCATCCTATCTGGAAGACTCCATCCTTATTTTTTGCCGGAAAATACAGGAAGTAAGTTCCATTTTTAAAAGCAGCATCGGGCGCCCATAGCTGTTTGCCAGCCCACGGTATGTTTTTTATGTCCAACGCAACGTCGTGGTCGGTAACCTTTCCGCCTATATTATCGAGCGAAAGTATATGATAATCGCGCATTGCAAAATGATCTCCATTATCGTTTTCGGGTACACCTGCATCAATATCATGCGAGGGATAAATGTAAATTTTTCCGTTGAATACGTGTGCGGATGGATCGGCTGTGTAAATATTCTTAATAAGCGGGGTATTAAGATATTTCACTTTGCCAACCTTTTCCTGGGCGATTAAAGGACTGAAAAGGAACGTTGACACAACGGTCATAATAATCATCTTTGAAATAGTCTTCTTCATTATCTGGGTTTATTTAATATTGATTGACACAATTTGATCTTTAGGTTTTGCTTACCGGGCGAAGATAAGCCGGATTGACATCCTGCCTGTGCACGTTTGTGTACATATATAACTCATATGTTCAACCGCCTTGTTCAGATGTTATATTAATGTAGACAAATGTTGTGTTTTGGGATTACCGTCCTATTTAAATTTGTTCAGTTAGCATCCGCTTTCATTTACAGACCTATTATGATGTTGTTGAAGTACAGAATATTAATGATATTTTTTATTGCAGGTAGTTGCAGTGTCATAACATCATGTAAACCACATCCCCCGGCTAATATGGCCGTTTTGTTGCAGCAGCTTAAAAAGCGGAACTATAACCCGCAAAATATTTTTAGTTCAGACGCACGGCTTGCCACCAGCGATTCGATCCTAAAAGCAGATCCGCAAAACTTTAATGTTCAGTTGCTATCACAAAAAGCATTGCTTGAATTGCAGGAAGGCCATGAACAACAGGCTGTTGATATATATAATAAAATCTCAAAACTCCCCCGGTACATGAACCCGTTAAACGTATTGCCCGACCAGGCTGTCGGCTATATGCGTTTAGGTGAACGCACCAACTGCATGCTTAATCATAACGGCTCATCGTGCATATTTCCTATTGAAGGCGCAGGAGTACATAAGGTTCAAACCGGGTCGCAAAAAGCAATAGAGACGCTGGAAAATATTTTGAAGGATAACCCCCACGATCCCCAGTCGCTATGGCTGCTAAACATCGCTTATATGACGTTGGGGCGTTATCCGGCGCAGGTTCCTGCTCAATATCTCATCCCTGGTTTAAATGGCGATGACGGGCAATACAAGGTGAAGCCATTTACAGACGTAGCGGCAGATGTTGGTATTAACCTGAACAGCAGGGCGGGCGGTTCTATAGTCGACGATTTTGACGGTGATGGTTATTTAGACATCATTACGTCAGGGATGGACCTCCAGGACCACATGCATTATTTTCATAATAATGGAAACGGCACCTTCAGTGATCGTACCGCTCAGAGTGGTCTGCAAGATGAGGTTGGCGGCCTGAATATCGAACAAACCGACTACAACAATGACGGCCGTCCTGATATTTTCATACTGCGAGGAGGCTGGCTTCGGGATGGTTTTGGCAATCAACCAGCTTCATTGCTTAAAAACAACGGTAACGGCACTTTTACCGATGTAACTTTTGCCGCCGGTTTAAAGTTTATGCATCCCACACAAACCGCAGTATGGGCCGATTTTAACAACGATGGCTGGCTTGATGTTTTTATCGGGATGGAAAGCCATGGCGGAACCAGCCCCAAGAGTAATCATCCATCGGCACTTTACATTAATAACCATGATGGCACCTTTACCGAAATGGCCCAAAAGGCGCATTGCCAGGTAAACGATTTTGTGAAGGGGGTAACGTCAGCAGATTACGATAACGATGGTTGGCCAGACATTTTTGTTTCGACCATGAGCGGAAGGAAATATTTGCTGACAAACAAATGTAAAGGCGGGAAAGATGTAGATTTTGAAGATGTTACAGGCAAAGCGGGCATCAACATAAAGCAAAACACATTTACTACCTGGTTTTTTGATTATAACAATGATGGATGGCCTGACATTTTGATGGGCAGTTATGATTTTAGCACCACCCTAGGCTATTACGCTGCGTTAGAGACATTGGGTACACCGGTGGCGGATAATGGCAATATTTTCCTTTTTAAAAACAACCGTGACGGTACATTTACAAATGTAACTCATAGCACAGGGCTGGATAAAGTGGTGTTTAGCATGGGTGGCAATTTTGGCGATATTGATAATGATGGTTATCCGGATATTTATTTTGGAACCGGCAACCCGGATTTCGGATCACTTATACCGAATAAACTTTTTCGAAATATCGGGGGGCAAAAATTTGCCGATGTAACCCGTTCGTCGCGTACCGGCAATTTGCAAAAGGGCCATGGTGTATCATTTGCCGACTTTAGAAACAACGGCCTCCAGGATATTTTCATCGAAATGGGCGGCGCGTATACAGGTGATGCATACTCCAGTTCATTATATCTTAATCCACGCCAAAACAATAATAATTGGATAGGTTTAAAACTGGTTGGCACAAAGTCGAATAAGTCTGCAATTGGTTCGCGAATCAAGCTTACCTTCACAGAAAACGGTTTACAAAGAAGCGTGTTTAAAGACGTAAACTCCGGCGGTAGTTTCGGTTCGTCGCCACTTAGACAAGAAATAGGGATAGGACAGGCAAAAGTAATCGATGAAATAGAGATCCGATGGGCAGGCAGTGGCACAGTACAGCATCTTCAAAAAATAAAGCCAAACCAGTTCCTGGAAATAACAGAAGATGGAAAGGCAACACCGCTTAATTTGAAAACACTTAAATTTAATACCAGCACGCAGGCGATGTCAATGCCCATGGCCGGTATGTAAAAGGCAAATCTAAATCACTACGCCGAACGAAATGGCCGGTGATTTAGATTTGCACTGATAGAAAAGCTATTTATTGAGAGCAGTCAGCCAAATAATTAACTGCCCATAATATTTTAACTAAAATTTGACAAGCCTGGTTATCCCGGAATTGTTTTTTATTGACACCTGCGCTACCTTATCGTCGATAAGAATAAACCTGGACGATTGGGAAAGAAACGAACTTCCATAGTAAAACTCTTGTTTGGTATGCCTGCCATCCTTGTAGGTTATAACTGCGCTTTGATCGGTATCGTTTACTTTAAAGATTGAAGCTTTAGTATTTAATTGAAAAACCCGGAGCGGGCCCAGGTGCTCGCTGGCTGCCATTAGATAGTTATTGGCTGCGCCCCTTAATTTTACTAACGCTTTCCCATTGCCTGGTAAGTAGACTCCGCTATTTGCAATTGATACGGGTACAAACCCTCCCTTACCATCTCCTTTTAACAACAACCCATTTAAAGCATCGTACCTTCCGAGTGAGACATCAGTGCCAAAATCATTTCCATTAATCAATAAATCGAGATTGCCGTCTGCATCAAAATCGTCGGCTACCATACCATTTAATGCTGAGACCTGTGCCTCAAGAGGCAAGGGAATTATGGCAAAGTTACCTTCGCCATCGTTCCTGAAATAGCACGACCTTAACTCGGTGGCTTTAAGCCGCAATGCATTTTTCATTTGGTCCGCGCTCAATAAATCCTGCATAGTGGCCTCCGCATACGAGCGATAGTTAGTAAATTTTACCCGTAAACTTATCATTTGCTTAAATGCATCCTCCCGTACACTTACCGGGTATTCCCGTTTTATGCCATCTTTGCCTGGTAGGAATAATGATGGAAAAGCATCAAACCTATTCCTTTTGTCGAAATCATTTGCTGTTATAAACACCGGAAATTCGTCGCTTGCCTGGTATAAAGAATTTAAGCCTGCATTTCCAACTATATAATCCATCCGGCCTGTATGCCTGAAATCACCGGCGATTATAGAGTTCCACCACCCGGTTTTATTGCCGGTACCACTTTTTGCAGTAACGTTTACAAACCTTCCACCGGTATTTTTTAAGAAAGTTACGGGCATCCATTCTCCTGCCAATACCAGGTCTGTTTTACCATCGTTGTCAAAGTCGCTGAAAATGGCGTCGCAAACCAATCCGATTTTTTTCAGATCGGGGGCAACGTCATTGGTTACATCTGTAAATTTTACCTTGCCGTCTTTTGAGTCGTTTCGTAATATATAGCTATTCACAGGTTCCGGATATTTCCATGGCTCAACCCGGCCGGAAATAAACAGATCTAATTTGCCATCATTATTATAGTCGAATGCCCTTACACATAACTTACTTTTAAAACATACAGGTAAGGCATCTTTTGCAATCGTAAAATGGCCTTTACCGTCATTAATATATAAGCGGTCCTGGTATGCCGGATCATTTGCCGGCGCTTTATAACCACTGCCGGTAATTAATACATCAGGAAATTTATCGCCGTTAGCATCGAAAATGAGAATACCACCGTCAAGATAGGGGTGGTCGTATTTCTTTTCTTCTAAAAGGTTTCTTTGTATAAATGTGCCATCCTTTTGCTGCAAAAAAGCCTGTGCCGGCTCAGTTATATTTCCGCTGACAATCATATCGTCTAAACCATCGCCGTTAATATCTGCAACAGACAGCGCCGGGTTGTACTCTGAAAGCTTATGCGGCAAAAGCTTTTGAATATTAAAGTCCTGGTAATCCGTATCCCGATGAATGTATTTAATGGCACTTTTGCCCGTGATATTTGTAAACAACGGCGTTTTAGCTGGCGCAGGGTTTGCCGGGGTATTGCTCTGATGTGCATTATCAACATTTGCCTGCAAAGTTTGATCTGCGTTTACATTTAAAAATGTTTGCCGGTACTTGTTGGGCCATTTAACAACTACCGAGTCTATTGTTTTGCATTTACCTAATCCAAAGTGTGCCGTAGGTTGTATACTGGAGAGATAGCCCCGGTAGGGGTTATTTTCATACACCTGGTGCAAACCGTGCTGGTAATAGATATCGACAAAAGTCCCGATTCCCTCACGGTTTTGACCTGGTCCCTTAAACGCCACGTTGAGATAATGCTGCGCATTTTCCGAGCCTTCTGTAGTAGAGGTGTTTTTATAAATTAACGCTTCATCATTAATATTATTAATTACCAGGTCCATTGCACCATCATTGTTCAGATCAGCATATACAGCACCATTGGAAAATGACGGGATACCCAGGCCCCAATCCAGGCTTACGTCAGTAAATTGCACACCGCCCTGGTTACGAAAAGCGTAATTGTGGATCTTAACTGACGGTATCTGGTTGAGAATTTCCTTCTTTGGCGCCATTAAAAATGCATTGGATCTGTAAGTAATAAAATCATGATCGGTAACATCGCGGGGATAACCGTTTGTAACGATGATATCGCGGTAACCGTCATTGTCAAAATCGGTCACCATTGGTGTCCAACTCCAGTCCGTTTGTGCCACGCCACTTAAAAAGCCAATTTCGCTAAATGCAGGATGACCGGCCTGGTTATCTTCTCCGACAGATGGCCCCTGATTTAGCTGAAGTGTATTTCGAACATATTGATATTGATAGCCGTAGTGGTCGAAGTTTTGAATAGTCGCGTAGCTGCTCGGTCCCGACATCATTTTTTTTCGATAATTATCAGCAGGATACATATCGAGCTCAAATATATCGGCCAGCCCGTCGTTGTTAATGTCCTCTATATCCTGTCCCATGGCATTGAACGAGGTATGCTTAAAATACTCTTTTGATTTGTCAGTAAAAGTGCCGTCGTGGTTATTGATGTACAGTATATTATTCGATAGAAAGTCGTTTGTAACATATATATCCTTCCATCCATCGAGATTGATGTCGGCGATGGTTGCGGCATGTCCGTATCCTTCTATTTTTATCCCTGCAGCTAATGATACATCAGTAAACACCGGGTGTTTAAGTTTGGGATCCCAATCGTTCCTGTACAATCGCCCCATGCTTCTGCCTGTGCCCGTGGTATTAATTGGCCTGAACTGGTTAGGGAATTCAGCCGGGTTTGGCTCATTTACCGTCAAATACATATCCAGGTCGCCGTCGTTATCATAGTCAAAGAAACTCGCCATGGTAGAAAACAGCTCCATATCAAGGCCGTATTCCTTCGCTTCTTCTTTAAATACAGGCACACCATCTTTATCAACCCCCTGGTTTATATATAATAAGTTTTGCCTCTTTTTTGGGTCATTCGCAAACGAATTGCAAACGTATATATCTGGCAAACCATCGTTGTTGATGTCAATAACAGAAACACCTTTTCCCCAGCGTCCTTCGCCACCCACGCCTGCTTTAACGGTAACATCATCAAACTTAAAGTTCCCCCTGTTGATATATAGTTTATTCGCTACCATGTTGCCGGTAAAATAAACATCCGGCAAGCCGTCGTTATTAAAGTCGCCAATACCAACCCCTCCGCCATTGTATACAGTAGCATTATCGATAGGATTAATTGAATCGTTTTCTGTAATCAGGTTGTTAAAAGTTATACCGGTAGCAGAAGACTGTAGCTGCTCAAATAGCGTATGCTTTTTACATGAAGAAAGTAGTAAGGTTACAGTAAAAGCGATTAGGAGTTTCTTCATAAATTTAACATAAATATGCGAAAAAACAGGCGACCGATAGCCGCCTGTTCTCAAAATTAAATCAAATTAAATTAATAGCCCGGGTTTTGGTGACCGGCAACCAGTGGATTATTGTCAAGTTCAGACTGTGGTATAGGAAGTAATTCATCTCTGCCGGGGTGGAAATTAGCAATCGGCTCGGTAGCGAAATACCCTTTCTTACGCCATCTTAAAATATCGATGTTACGTACTTCTTCATCTCCCAATTCTACCATTTTTTCATGCATTATAGCTTTAGTCACATCGTTTTTTGTACCTACCGGAAATTGAGCGGTTGGATAAGGCGGCATGGCGACATCGGCCCTGGCCCGTACCATATTAAGATAACCTATTGCTCCGGGGATATCACCCAGTTCATTAGCGCATTCGGCAAGATTAAGCAGAACTTCTGAATAACGTATGATACGCTGGTTGTTTCCGGCGGGGTGAAAGCCAGCTGTAGCCGCGCTTTCCTGGTAGATGATCATAAATTTACGCCAGCTGATCTTTTTAGTAACTCCGTTAACAACTGAAGAATTACCGTTTTGATCTCCATCTTTTAATGTACTTAAACCATTGTTATAAGTATCGCCGCTTTGATACACACTAAAGGAGAAACGCGGGTCAGTTTTTGTTGCACCGGTAGCAGTGTTTTCAAATTCATTCAAATATTTGTTTGAAGGAATGAGGTTTCGCCAGGCAACGGGGCAGTATTCCTGGTTTCTAACAGTTGATTGCGGTTCAGTTGCACTTTCACCGCCCCAGTTGTAATTATTATCGCCCTTATCTACAAATACAACTTCAAAAATTGATTCGGGGTTAAACTCAGTTGCCAACTCAAAATTATCAAGGTAACGGGGGGTTAAAGAATATCCGTCAGGCCCTGTTGTCGGTATTTTCAAAAATGCGGCTTTCGCGTTGGTATAGTCGCCTTTTTGCATCAATACCCTGCCTAACATGGCATTAGCAGCTGCGGCTGTGGCCCTTCCTTTGTCAGTCGCTGATTTTGCGGGTAATACGGCGGCAGCATCGGTCAAATCCTGAATGATTTGCGTATAAACTGCATCAACGGATGCGCGTGGTTGAAATGCGGCAGGGCTTTTGGGTACTGTTGTTAACAAAGGTACGCCGCCCCACATGCTAACCAGGTCAAAATAAGCCCAGCCCCGTAGAAATTTTGCTTCGCCAACTGTTTCATTTTTGTCAGCCACGTTGTCTGTAATGTTTGGCGCGTTGTCGGTTACCACGTTTGCGCGGAATATTACTGTGTACCAGCCGTTCCACACCGAGTTCATCACCGAATTTGTAGGGTCGTCGGTGTTTTCATACAACTGCCTGCGTGGAACTTCCAGCTGACCGCCCCCTGGGAAAACCTCATCGCTGCGGGTATCATGCAAGTAATACCATTCGCGAGACACCAGGTTGTTTTGGTGCAAAGTTGCGTACGCGGCGTTAAGTGCCGCCTTTAATTGTGATGCAGTTTTGTAATAGTTGCCGGTAGTTAGGTTATTGGGATCAGATGTATCCAATGCTGCCTTTTTGCAGGAGAATACGATCACCGTTATCATTAGCAGGACGGCCGCTGCAAAAAAATAAATTTTTCTATGTTTCATAATATTACAATTTTTTATAATTAAAATGTTGCTTGTAAACCTACCAGAAGCGTCCTTGGTTGAGGATATTGCCCATAGTCTATACCACTTGTAAGCGTTCCATTTTTAGAGCCGACCTCCGGATCCAGCCCGGTATATTTGGTAACAGTGAATATGTTTGCTCCCGACAGGTATATCCTAACTTTGCTTACATTATTATCGGTAGCGTTTTTAAGCCAGCCCGTTGGTAAGCTGTAGCCTATCTGCAGGTTTTTTAAGCGGAGATATGAGCCGCTTTCAATCCAGCGTGACGAAACCCTTAGGTTACTGTTAGGGTCGCCAGAGATTGCCCTCGGAATATTAGTGTTTGTATTTGACGGAGTCCAGGCATTTAAAACGTCTACATCCGAATTAAATAGCCTTGCCATACCTTCACGGATCACTTTTTCCGCATTAAATATTTTATTGCCATACACTCCCTGGAAAAACATGGTTAGGTCGAAATTTTTGTAACTGGCAGAATAATTTAACGAATAGGAGAATTTAGGAAGGTAACTCCCCAGGTTAACCCTGTCGTTGGCATCAATAACACCATTATGATCCTGATCCTTAAATTTAATGTCACCCGGCGCTGCGTTAGTTTGAGTAGCGTGGCCGGTAACGTCAGATGCATTCTGGAATATGCCTTCTACAACGTAGCCATAAAAATATTGAATGGATTGGCCCGGTACCGTATTAGTGATTACACCATTACCAAAGTCAGCATCCTGGCCGGCAGATATAGAACCATTTGCACTACCTGTTAATGAGGTAACTTTATTCCGATCTAAACTAAATACACCAGTAATATCATATTTAAAGTCGCCGGACGATTTATGGTAACCTACAGTAAACTCAATACCCTTGTTGTCCATTGAACCAACATTTGCTAAGGGCCCGCTAACACCAAAGCTTGGTGGCACCGGTACACCTAAAATCAGGTTATCGGTTTTTCTGTCATACACCTCAGCCGATAAAGTAAAGGCATTTTGGAATAAGCCCAAGTCGACACCAATGTTTGTTGAATTGGTTATTTCCCAATGAAGCTGGGGGTTACTTAGTCCGCCATAGAAGGAACCGTTACCCTGGTTAGCACCTGTTGCCAGGTTGTTGAACGGATAGGTCGTGCCGCCCGCTGAAACGTTCGAAACATACGGGTAATTACCCAATACGGTTCCGTTTATGCCAGTACGGCCATAGCCGGCACGGAGCTTCAATTCGCTGATTGACTTGATACCCTTCATAAAATCTTCCTGGTCAACCTTCCAGCCTATTGAAGCTGCAGGGAACCACTCAAATTTATGCCCGGGAGCCCAAACCGACAAGCCATCCCGGCGGATTGAACCGGAAAGCAAATATTTCCCCTCATAATCATACCCCACACGACCGACATATGACGTCAGTACATTGGTACCATAAGTGTAATTAGTTGTGGTATTGGTGGCGTTCTGTAGGGTCTTTATTGTGTTGTTGTTTTGGTTGCCGAAAGAGTTTTGGCTATCACCACGGTTTGTTTGAGCTTCGTAAACTGCCACAGCCGAAACGTGGTGTTTGCCGAAGGTTTTGTCGAAAGTTAATTGTTGTGTATACAGTGTGGTTGTGCCGCTGCCGGTATTTTCCGTTATCGCAGCGAGCGGGCTGCTAGAGGTACCGCCATCATTGTATATTGGCGTATACTGTTCCTGCCTGTTTGTTCCATAATCGATGCCGTAAGTAGAATTAAACTTCAACCATGGGGTAAACTTTACTGTTAAAAACAGGTTACCATGTATTCCGAAGCCGTAGTTACGGTTGTCATTGATCAGGGCCTGTTCAACAGGGTTAACCGGGTCGGCGCCATCAAAACTGTTTTGAGGGCCGAAATAACCACCGGCATTATTTGGGTTCTTAACAGGTATATACGGCTGCATCCGTATCACATTGGTAAGAGGCGTTCTGTTACCCGGGGGAATGCCGAAACGTTGGCGGGTGGATGAAACGTTAAAAGTTTCGCCGATGGTGACAAATTTATTTACATTGTGATCGGAATTCATCCGGAAGTTTTTCCGGGTATAAAACGTTCCGACTGTGATACCATCCTGGTCAAAATAACCACCGGATGTAAAGAAGCGGGAAACATCATTTCCGCCGCTTATGGTAATATCATGCTGCTGTATAGGTCCTTTTTGAAAATATGCGCTTTGCCAGTCGGTATTGGTTTGAGCAAAAGTTTGCGTAGCGCCTGAATAAATTGGCTGGTTGAAATTTGCCGGGTCTAAACGCGGCGGCAGCCCGATTCCTGCGGCTCCGTCTAACGCCCGCTCATACTGAAGATATTGATTTGTATTAAGCAGTTTAAACCTTTTGGTAACTTCCTGAATACCTCCGTATGAACTGATACTGACCTGGGCCTTATTATTTCTTGAACCCTTTTTAGTGGTGATCAAAATAACACCGTTGGTTCCTCGGGAGCCATAGATCGCTGCCGAACTGGCATCTTTAAGTACATCAACAGATTGTATGTCCTGTGCATCCAGGCCTCCGATAGATCCGGCCACCCCATCAATAATATAAAGAGGATCGCCTCCATAACCTATCGAACTTACGCCGCGGATCTGAACAACAGGCGCCGAGCCGGGAGAGCCATTGTTAGTAACAGTTAAGCCGGCCACCCGCCCTTGTAAAGCCTGGTCGACACCGGAAACGGGCAATTCGGTCAATGTTTTACCGCTTACTGAAGAAACAGCGCCGGTTACGTTGGCACGCTTTTGCGTTCCGTAACCTACAACAACCACCTCATTTAGTGATTTCGCATCGCTCTTTAATGCTACATTGATTACTGATCTGCCTGCTACGGCTTCCTCTTTTGACCCATAACCCACAAAGCTAAAAACGAGCACTGCCTGTTCATTAGGTACCTCGATGCTGAACGCGCCGGAATTGTCGGTTCCGACCCCAGTGGATGTCCCTTTTATTCTGACAGTTGCACCGGAGAGTGGTAAACCGTCCTCGTCGGTTACCTTGCCGGTGATAACCTTGCTTAGGGCTGCTTTCGCTGCATCGGGATTTAAATGCCGCAAATGAGCCGGGCCATCAGCCGCAAACGTATAGTTTATACTGATAATACATATAATTACCAGTATAACCGTCATTCTAATGAAAGTGCTTAGTAAATATTTTTTTTTCATAATTTGGTTTGTTGATTGAAAAATTGGTAAAAGTTAAATTGGCTGTTAGATCGGTCGGGCGGAGTGTTAAGGTTCAATTCAATTGGCTATTGCACCGCACAAACAACATGCACCGATTTAGTTTAATACGGGTCACAAACTGTGGCCGGCAAAACAAAAACAATCTGGTTTATTCTCTCATACATATTCGTTTTAAAGATGTGCAATCGATTGTAGAGCCGGATCTGAGTACGCTTTCCTGAACACAACTTAACGATAGTATGCAGGTCGAATCAAGGTTTAACTTAAGTCGAAATTTTAAAGGAACTTACCGGCCGGCTTTACTGGTTTAAATAATAGCAACAAATTGATGAATCTGCGATTGCTATATAGGAGTAAAATTACCTTTGGGGGAGAGTTTCGTAACACATTTTTTACCTTAAAAACACAACATTTGTCAAGCTATCATAAAATCATACTGTCATAATATTGAAGAAACAACAAGTATCATAAGGTTTTATCACAGGAATTAATATTAAGATTTTGTTGGACAAGGAGCAGGCTACCCGGTTGCGTTCATATATTTTCCTGTACAAATGTGCTATAGGCACGGTGAAATATTTGCTTCAAAAAAACTTTCCAAGCTTGTCTATTATTTATTAAGACACCAGTATTATTACACGGAAATTATAAGGCTCTTTTGTATTCCATCTTAGGCTTATCTGTATTTCTCGCCAGGAACATGGTGGTTAACTCCTGCAGAATGGCATCTTGTTCAGCACGTTTGAAAATGTGGGTTTTTATAGGGTTGAGGGAATATCAGTTAGCGGCAGTTGGAACCCGGTCAAATGGTCTGGTTTGAATGGTTTTGGCAGCGTCAAACTTGAGCATGCACAGGCCATGTCTACAACGTATTAAGGGATATTTACGGGAATGTATTTTATTTCAACGGCAATACACAATTCAGGTTGGGTAAAGCTGGAACGCGGAGCTAAACGGCTTTTTCCAATCTAAAACCAAAACATTCAATTTGATCAAGCTGGCGTGGCGCGCTTAAATGCGGTGTTCCAAAAAAAGTTCTCCAGCGGTCTTTCAACCCGGCTAACCCTTACCGATTTCCTGCCGCTGTTTAAATACAGCGGCACTTATAATAGTTTGCCATTGACCAGGCCACTTATCAAAATAATTTTGACACCCGCGGTTTTAATGTCAGTTTGACCTGGCGGTTTGGCAAAGCCATTAAGGACCTGCTTAATCACGACGCCGACGCTTCGGATGACGAACGTGGCCGGGTAAAAAATTAAACAGGGGCAAAGGGCAGTGGCGTTTTTGTTAGCCCTGATCATTTTTAGGTGGGCCTGCCCACTTAGTTCAAATGCAAGGAAGCGCTGTATGATAGAGGATATTGATGCAGACGATTTCAAGGCGACAATACTGGAATGTGCGGAGCAATTAAAGCGCGTTGATGCTCAATTATCAGACTTGCCAGCCAAATCAGACGGTATAAAATCGATTGAGGACTTGCTTGATTGTCTGGTTACTAAATACTTGGCATACGGTCATACTACAAACATGCCTCTTTAAGCGATAAAAGAAAGCTAATCGGTTCCATGTACCCAAAAATCTATGTTTTGACGAAACCCAATATGGCACCGGTTATTTGAACACAGCATTGAATTTATATTATAGATTAACGGCGAGTTAGATGTAAATAAAAAAAGAGAAAGATATACCAACTTACATCTTCCCCCTAAGTAGCGGAGATGATCAATATTTAGAACACTTATTGGCCTTGTTAGAAGTTTTAAAGTCGATTTTGCAAAACGATAATGAAGGTATCGAATTACAATAGCAATTAGAAATCATAAAAAACCGAATTAAATCATTGTTTAGCGTAAAATGCAAAATATTGACAAAACATTCCTATCTTAATTTTGGGCGGTCTGAAATATGATAGCAGCCTTGTGCGCCGGAAAACTTTTTTGCAAACCTCTATTCTATTACCTAACTAATCTAATTAATAATTCTCCGCCCTACACGAACCCAGTCATAAGGGTTTGGCAAACAATTAAAATATAACGAATTTCTTTTTGCTAAATTTCACATTTAAGCGGGTAACACATTTCTGAAAGTCGCGCGAAACGATAACCGATTGAATTTTATATTTGCTTTTATACAGCAACGAGCAAATACTTTCTACGTTTGTTTCATCGCCATTAGCAATTACTACTGTACTACCGCCAGAGCATAGGTAGTCGTTAAAATCAGCGGATGTCCGCCTGCCCGATGCAACATCCATAAATAAGGCTTTAAATAAGTCATCATTGGCAATTTTTTTGTAAGCAGAAGGCGCAGCCGGTCCGGGATCTGGCTGTTTATCAGCGTGGGGTTCAGCCGGAACGTTTTTTGGCTGCGCAACAGAGTCAGTTCCAGTGGCCTTCGGTTTATTGGTTTGGCTAAAATCATGGTAGTAAGGTTTGCCACCGCCGCCGCCATGTGTAGGGGTAACTATCTTTTCGTGCGCCGGCCCTACTACCACCATTGCTTTGTAAACCTGTGCAGGGTCGCCATTCAGCTGTAGCTGAACAGTAACATTTCCTTCAGCAAAAAAATTGAAAGTAGCCTTATTCGTAACCTTATGGGCATAAGCAGGGTTATTTTCTATACTCCACTCAAAACTTTTAACAGCTTTTTTACCATTATAAACAAAAATAGCATTACGCCCCACTGTCGTAAATTTCGGTCCCCAAATCGGGTCGATATCTGTAGCATCGGGTTGTACTACCGGATCGTTTTTATGAATCACGATGGTATCCGCTTTAACAACACGCCCGTTAAGAATTATTTTTATTAGTTTTTTTCCTTGTTCGCGGTAATTATGAATAACGTTATTGCCTTCCGCCTGCAGGCTATCGCCAAAATCCCAGGTTACTTTTCCTTTCGTTTTAGTAATGAAAGTCAAATTTTCGCCGGTATAAAGCATATTTTTGGACGAACCGCTGATATCAAGCACCTTTAAGTCGGCTACTATATTATTATTGTACGTTACTAACTTATAAGCCAATGCGCTTACAGATATAAGGCTAAGGGCTAATAGCGTAAACCAAACATTAACATCAATTCCCCGCACCCTTTTAGTTAATATGGAATATCCGTTTTTCATATTTTCAGGACCTTAAAACGCTGTTAACTATTTATTGATGTTTAGCCAATTGTGCTATTTGGGCCTGGCACGATGCAAGGTCCTGGGCGGCTTTAGCGGCTTGCTCTTTATAGTAAGCAGCATTCTTACTATCAGTGCTGCTTTCCCGCAATGCTTTTTTTGCCGATCTTAACTGAGTGAGGCTTACAACAATGTCGTTAAACATTTTTGACCGTGCAGTTGTATCGCCTCCTATTTGTTTTGTCAGGTCCTCTATATTAAAGCCGATGCGGCCGTCTATGATATCTGCGTTTTGTATGCCTGTGTTGTTAATATTGCTTAAATACGCAACCGTTTCAGACATTTTGGAAGAAAACTTCTTTAAAAACATCTGATCATTCTGCAGGCCTTCAACTTCCAGTTTCAATTGTTTATTTTCTTGCAGCGGTACCTGCATGCCAAAAAAAACCGTTACTGTTATTAAAACAATACTTATAGCGAATAACGCCAGAAATACAAAAAAGGCCGATTGTCTTTCGCTGCTATTAAGTGCCTTCATTTTGATATATAAATAGTTAACTGTTAATTTATCTGCTTATGAATCTTGAACTTGTTTTTGGTTTTTGTATTTCAGGCGCAACTTGAATTATTTTTTCGTCTACCACGTAACCTTCCTTACGTTTACCAATAAATTCCAGATTGCTTAATATTTGAAACAATTCGCCAATGAAGCTCACAAATGACATTACGGTAATTATGCTTTTGTTGATATCATTATTGTCATATCTCTCGCTCAGCATGTTAATTAATATTTGTTCAATTTCTCCCTGTTTGGGGTCGCACCATTCTGTAAAATAATTAATTAAGACATCTTTGCCCGAGTCGGTATATAGGTCGATTGAGTTTTTGATAATCCTGGCCAGCCCGGATAACGACGATAGCAAATGCGCCGGCGGCGCGTATAGCAGTGTCCATCTAAAATTATTTATTGTTTGCCCCAGTTGCGGCAATATGCGGTCGCATACAAAAAGCACCATTTCAGACAAGTCGTTTTTTTGCTTGCGCTGAAATATTTTTTGTACAATCCTGGTACAGTTTACTTCTAATTTGTTTAAGAAGGCCTCTATGTAGCTATGAAACTCCAGCAGGGCAGGAAAAGCATCGACAGAAATGCACGGAGGAATATAATCTTCATCAATTTTGAAGCCTGAACCTACAACCAATACCTTACCGATAATAAGAGCGAACGGGTTGGCTGCAAACTGCTGATATTGTATGTTGCTTACCACTTGTACCGTATATGAAGGCAAAACATACGGAAACCTTGGAGGGGTTTCGTTAACAATTAACGGACCAGAGGGTCGCTTTTCAAACGGGTTAACCATTAGCACGATCCAGTAAGCTAACTCGCCAGACGATGGCGGCAGCGGGTAGGATATGGAGGGTGCGCCATCTGTACTGTCGATACCTGCTTTTGCAGAGGCCGAAATGTTGATCGGTACGCCGCCCTGGGTTATGGCCTGGCAGTTTAGTACTGAAACACGCAGTATGTTTTGAGCATCGATGGATACATTAACGTTAAAGGTATCCTGCGCAACCGAAGCCGGAGGCAGAACGCCGTAACGTATTTTTGAAAGATTGACAGATGCGGCATCAAACAAATCATTTTTAAAAGCATCATCCTGGGCAATGAAAAGGTTTTTATTAATTTTCATGCCATCAATCCAATTGACGTGGAAATATTGGGTATTATCTCTCATCGTTACTTATTTGTTATCGGCAGGGATAATTTGTTCGCATATAATTACTGAGTTTTCTTGTATGTGATTGTCCCTTATCCTTTGTGATGGGTCAAGCACGATATTGCGTTGGTACCATTTTCGCTTAAGCCTGAACCACCACACAATAGGCTTTTTGCCGGCGTCTAAATATTCAATAAGTGTGTCACCTTTTTCTTCGTTGTATTCATTAATGAAATGGTAAAACAGTTCTCCTAAAATAATATTTTCAGGCGCCCTGGCCCTAAATGACGTCTTTTTATCGCCTATACGTTTTGGGATATCAAAACCTATTACATAAAGGCGCTCGTTGTCGCTTTCATCTGGTGGGTCAATATGCTGCGACAGGGGGTACTCCCATACCGTATAATCAGTAGGCGGTATGTTTACAGCCGCATTAAAAGTAAATGAAAAACAAACAGGAACTAAAAAGGCAAGGCCCGAACACATTACCGGGTAAAACAGAAACGCCCTGTCTTTTAAATAAAACTGCAGCAGCGAACTTATTACGCAAACAAAAAATACCACGGCCAGGTTGAAAAAAAAATTTCCCAGGCCAACAATAAATTTTTTCTCATCTGGCCGTGCTTCAAATTTGTTTTGAGCAAACACAACGTTTACAATGCCAAACAACAAAAAAATGAAGCTGTATATCCAAAACAGTGAAAATGGTTCAACCACCAGGTAGGTAATTGAAAACAAGATGACAGCGTTAAGAATACCAATAAAAAGAAGCGCCAGGTTATCCTTGCGGCTTATTGAACCGAACGCCTGCGATATATTCTTTGCCAGCATAACCAAAGCTATCGTAATAACAGAGGCAAGCGACATTGATATAAGAAAACTTTTTTGAAGCATCATAAAGGCATACTATTAACTTACCGGTACCGGCAGGCCATTAAAAATAAAAAAACGGAAAAGCTATTCTGTTACCTCTCCCTTCCAATCCTTGGCGCCTTTATGTCCTTCAAATTTAACAAGGAAGCTTTTGGCCGTAAAAAAGGGTTTGAGTGTAATATTGATATTCACCTGATCCGGCTGTTCTTCATTTTGCTCAAACTGATCTATCGTAAAATTCTCTATCAGGTTGCCCGGCCCTTTAATACCATCAAGAAATTTCACTATCTGGCCGCGCAGATTTTTTTCAAGCAGTGTATTCCAGGTTTCCATTGTGCGTCTGTTCAGGAAATCGGAAACCACCTTGCCAACAAAATCAAAAACTCTTACCACCGAATAGGTTTGCAAGCCCAGGTTATCGCCATTAAAAAGCGTTTTTGCTGAAAAAGGCATCACACTACCCCACTCACCAACAAATGGAACCAGGCCTGCGTTTTCCAGGGCCGATATTGCAGCTTTCTTCTGATCAAACCGAACAGCATCAATCTCATCAATAGTGCCGTATGTTTTGCCTGCTACAGGCTGTGATAATTTGGTACAATACATTTTTCCTGCCAGCGCGGCCGAACCGGGCACGTAAATATCATCCTCTTCACCAACATCAACTTTTTTTCCACGACCTACAATGTAGTTACAGGTCATGATTGCGTTTGATTTATAAGCGTCGCCCGAGGTATAATTGCCTTCAACAAAATCCTTCAATGTTTCATCAGGCGATTCGGTGTTGTCAAAATCAGTAACCAGCATTACCTTGTTATTGTACGCCATCTTGGCCCATTTATTTACGACCTTGGCCGAACCGAGGAAACCAGGCACAACCATCAACGAGTAGTTGTTACGCATATCGAGCTTATCAAAGGCGCTGTTTAGTTCCTCTTCTACATGCTCAATAAAATCAGGCTCATCCAAATCCTTCAATTGGTCAATTGAAGCATTCATGATATTAACATTTTTAAGACTGGTAGATTCCGTGTTTTTATAAAACAAGTGTACCGAGCGGTAGGCGGTTTCTAATTCTTTAGTGTTTTTAAGAATTTTTTTTAGGTTGCCCTTAAGCAAATCTTCGGCAGCTGCGGCCTTTTCAGAAGCGCTGCCTGCCATGTCTGCTACTGAATTTGTTTCAGCCAACAAATCCAGCCAGGTTTGCATTTTGGCCTTCAACACCTTGCGCTGTTCTTTTTTATCACCGTCTTTTTTAAAAATTTCCACCCTGGCCTTTTTTGCCGGGTTAAGGTTATTTGCCCCGTCTATTAATGCTTCAAAAAAATCAAAACCGCCCGCACGCTCCAGCGTTTTTAATGAATCTTCTAACGGCGCAGGAGCCGCTGTTTGCAAATCGTTAACTTTATATCCGGCTTCAGCCGAAGCCTTTACTTGGTCTGACATGATAATTACTGTTTAGGAGTTGGTATGTTACAATAAATACAATAGCTTTCTTAAGCCTCTAATTCGGCTATGAGCGTTGTTAATACGTCAATAAAGGCCTTCTTTGTTTCGGGGTTTTCCAATACCCTATTTAGCGTTTTGTTTGAACCTAACTGTTTCGCCATTTTAAGGTACGTATCGTTTTTAAAGTTTAAATCTTTTAGGTATTCGCTTTTTCCAACCAGATTTTTGGTGTCAAAATCACTCAACTTGCCAAAGCTGAATGTTTCGCTAATGGTCGAACCATCTTTTCTGTCTAATTCAACTTCGCATGATGGTTTAAAACGATCGAAAACATCTTCAACCGTGCGGAGGTCTTCCACAACTACAGGCCTTATAGGGTCATCATAGGTAAGCTTCTGTATAAAAAGGGTCTTGTTAGGAGAAATTTCAACGAAACCTTCTCCGTCTTCAAGCGGGGCAAGTATTGTCGTTGCTATTCCTGGTTTGGTTTGTGGCATGGTTTAAATGATTTAATTTCTAAATATATTATAATTAAAAGTTTTTACAAAAATATTATTCAATCGTCCATGTTAATTCATCTTCATTAATGTCAACTTTTATCAGGTTGCCTTTTTTAACCTCGCCGGTAACCAGGTATCTCGATATCGGCCTGCGTAGCTGATTGCGTATCACTGTTGATATTTGCCTTGCTCCGTATTTAGGTGTAAACCCTGTATGTGAAAGATACTCTTTGGCCGGCATCGAGATTTCCAATGATATACCTTGCCTGGAAAGCGCTTCTAGCAGACTCTTTAGCTGTATTTCAAATATGCGGACAATGTTCTTAGCGCTTATTGGCGCAAACGGAACTATTTCGGTTAGTCGTGCCAAAAACTCAGGGCGAAAATACCTGGCCATCATTTCCATTAATTCATTCGAAGTGGGAATAATTCCTTTGTCAAATTGTTCTGCAATCCATTCACTCCCTATGTTTGATGTGAAAATAATTAGCGCGTTTGAAAAATCGCCTTCTTTGCCAAGCCTGTCATGCATGTGGCCTTCGTCCAATATCTGCAAAAACGTATCAAAAACTGATGTATGCGCTTTTTCAATTTCATCAAACAGCAATACCGAATATGGTTTTTGCCTTATTTTATTTACCAACATTCCGCCTTCTTCGTAACCTACGTAGCCCGGGGGTGCGCCATAGAGCAACGCGGCCGAATGTTCTTCTTTAAATTCAGACATATCAAATCGGGTCATGGCTTTTTCGTCGTTAAACAAAAAGTCCGCCAGCGATTTGGTAAGTTCGGTTTTGCCGGTGCCCGTAGGCCCCATAAAGAAAAACGACCCGATAGGCTGCCCGGCTTTATTAAGCCCGCTTCTGGATTCCAGTATACACTGGGCAAGTAACTGAACGGCATGATCCTGCCCAATTACCTTCTTTTGCAGATGAGCAGCCATGTTCAACAGCTTTTCTTTCTCCTGGGCTTGTATCTTACCCATCGGTATCCCGGTTTTATATGCCACTACCGACGCAATGTCGTCTTTTGTTACCGTATCTTTTTTTTCCTTAATCAATTCAAGGAGCCTGGAAAAGCTTTCGGCTAAATAGTTCTCAAATTCGGCCGGGGTTTCAAACTTGTCGGTTTGAGACTGATCTTCAAGCCTGCCGAGCAATACCGGGCTTATTTTATTTTTAAAAACATTGTTTAGCCATTGGTACTCGGTAAATAACTCCTTTTCGGGAACATCTGTATTTGTTTTTAAATCAATCAGTTGCTGGTTTAGTTCTACCAAATCTTGTTCGTTGGTATCAACCATCAGCTTAATTGATGCCATAGTACGGTCAAGTATATCAATCGCAGCATCAGGTAAATTACGGTCCTTAATATATCTTTTTGATAAACGTACACACTCGGATATAGCAGCGGCATCAATTTTCAGCTGGTGATGAGCCTCAAACTTCGGCGCCAGGCCCGATAGTATTTTTATTGCGCTTTCTACGGTAGGTGGCGCTACGTTTACTACTTCAAAACGCCGTGTTATGGCTTGGTCGGGCTCTATAAATTTGCGGTATTCGTCATTAGTAGTCGCTCCTATTACAGTAATTTCTCCGCGTGCCAAATCGGGTTTTAGCAAGTTGGCCGCGCCCGCCATATTGCCTTTACTGTCAAGCAACACGTGTATCTCATCAATAAACAATATAGCCTTGTTATACTGCTTTATTTCTTTAAGTATACTTTTTATGCGATCCTCTATTTCACCTTTGTATGATGCTCCCGCTACAAGCAGCCCTAAGTCTAATTCAAAAATAAGCGAGCTGGCAAGTTGCTGCGATACTTTGTTGTTTACAATATCAATCGCAAGCCCGTCAACCAGCGCGGTTTTCCCTACGCCTGCCTCGCCTGTAATAATAACGTTCGGCTTGGTGCGGCGGCATAGTATTTCCATCGTCATCCTAATCTCTTTTTCCCGCCCTATTACCGGGTCGTTTTTCCCCTCTCTAACCAACGCTGTGCGCTCAATACAATATTTAAACAAAGCGCCTCCTGCTGTTGGTGCGGCTATTCCGTCAGCCTGTCCTTTAATAGCCTGCTGCAGACCATCTTCCTTTACATATACCGAGAGTATATCTTTTTCGTTAAGCGGGAATGATTTTAACTGTTCGGTGGTAAAAGCTACACCCGGTTTAGAAATTGCGCCCAAAACACATACAGGCGATATCTGGTCAAGGCCGAGCTTTAACCGGATATTTTCAGCTTCGTCAAAAACAGATTTAATACGGGTATCGCCCGTGATCTCATCTTTAACCTTTCCCGTTTTAGGGCAGTCTTCAATTCGTACTTCGGCCCACTCATTCAAATAGCCTATATCCTGATTAACTGATTCCAAAAAAGGCCTTAAACCTATATCCTTATGCAACAAAGCCATAAGCACATGCGCCGGCGAAAAGTATTCGTTATGATATTCTTTTGCGTATGACTGGGCTATCTCTATTACTTGTTTAAGTGATTGATTTAAGATAAGGTCGGACATGTAATGATTTTTTCTGAAAAATACATTTTTTATAATCAAATATTATATTTTCACTTAAATTTTTAAAATATTTTATACTACTAAATCTTTCAGCATATTGCGTTATCAGATTAGAAAATCCATTTACCAGGAAACGAATATTCTGAAGCACCTTATCAATATCCCCTTATGGCTACATATCTTAAAATTCCCATTAAATTTCAAACGGCTCTAAAGGGGGATAATCCCGTATATTGTAGCGCAAACGAATCTATCATTCAAAATATCGAATTAATTATTATCACCAAATACGGCGAGCAGCGTAACAATCCGCTGTTTGGCTGCGGGATATGGGATCTTGATTTTGACCTGATGACAGATGAGGATGAATGGAAAGAACAGTTACGAACGGGGCTGTTAGCTGCCATAAAAAACTATGAACCCAGGCTGGTAAATGTGGATATGGATATTAAAATAAGCAGCCTTAACAAGCAATATAAATTCGAAAAATTTCCCTCAATAAAAAAAAGTGTTGCTATTGAAATAAAAGCTATGATAAACCAAACGGGAAAACCATTCCAGTTAAAAACAAACTTATATTTAAGTCCGCTCGCAAAAAAGTAACAGCCCTATGTCGTTTGAACTGCATAATACCAAAGACAATATTAAAAAGCGAATGATTAAACATGCGCTTAATTTTTATGAAATTGAAAATGGCAATGAGCATGAGCTGGATCCGATAGCCGGCCTGATAATAGAAGCGCTGTCGGCTGAATTATATAATCTCAGTAACGACATTGTTGAAACGCAGGTACGTGTACTCGAAAAAATAGCCAACCTACTTACTCCTGATTTTTTAACGAGTCCCAGCCCGGCACATGCACTTATACACGCAATGCCTGTTGAAGCGATTGAAAAAATCAGCGAAAAAACGATATTTTTTATAAACCGCAAAATTGCCTCAAAGAATGACGAGATGCTTGACACCAGCATTAACGTGCACTTTACACCCATTGATAATGTACAGCTGTTTGACGCCCGGGTAGCATATTTAGTTACCGGTAATAAAGTTTTCAAAAATGACAATGCGATAACCCGTCAATTATTACCGGTAAAAGGAAACACCGGCGTTGCCAATACAGTTTGGTTGGGCATAAGGGCCGATAGGGCTATACAAAGCTTAAACGGATTTAATTTTTGTTTCGATTGGCATAACCTGGCCCCCCGCGATGTTTTTAAAATTTATCAGCTACTACCCTTAACTACATGGTATCTTAATGACCTTGAAATAAAAATAAAACCTGGTTTTGGCATCCCGGAAGCGGCACATCACAATAATTCGATAGAGAATATATTCGTTGACAGTAATTTATTATCGTTGATAAAAAAGGATGTAAGAAAAATTTACGATGCCCGCTTTATCACTATCGCCGAGAATCCGGCCATCCATCTAAGCGAGTTAAAGCAACTTTACCCCCCCGCGTTTGCCGCTTATTACAGGGAGAACGATTTGCAAAAATTCGACGAAAAGCTGCTTTGGATAAAGGTTATCTTTCCTGCCGGGTTAGACCAGGACTTACTGGATGAAATAAGCGTTACACTAAACTGCTTCCCGATTATTAACAGGCGATTGATTGAAAAAAAGCACAGGTTAAATAAAAACAGCCACATTATTCCGTTAGAAATAGCTGACAGTGATCAGTTTTTAGCAGTAGAGGAGGTTTCGGACGAAGTTGCTGAATACAAACCTATACCTTATCGCGAACATCAAAAAGATAGCGCCGGTACTTATACGCTGCGTAACGGCGGGGTTGAAAGGTTTGATGCGCGCAACGCCAAAGAGCTTATAAGTTATCTCCTTGAAACTTTACGCGGCGAAAGCATTGCCTTTTCGGCATTTGGTTTTGATAATATTTCAACCCAGATAAAAGAAATAAACCAGCGTATTGAATCTATAGAGCAAAAAATCAGAAAAAAAGGGAATGTAGTTTTAGAAATGCCCAACTATATTGTTGTAAAGCCAATTGAAGGCCGCGAGCTGATGTATGTTGAATATTGGTCGACCCTGGCCGAAATTGCGAATAACATAAAGCATGGGGCTAAACTCCAATTATTTGCAGGTGCAGAAATAAGGGCGGAATCATTATTGCTATTAACCGGCACTACGGGAGGCCGCAGCAGGCTTGAGCCGGAAGACAGGCTGAATGCATTTAAGTATGGCATGATGACACGAAACCGGATTGTTACCAAAGAAGATATCCGTAATTTCTGCCATTATGAATTAGGCGATAGCATTAAAGAAGTACGGGTAGAAAAAGGGTACGAAATGTCGGCTGATAACCGGCAGGGCTTTAACCGTACTATTGACGTTTTGATTGAACCCGCAAAACAATCCATGCAAAACGATCATGACTGGCAGATTTTGTGCGAACAATTGAAAGTAAAATTACACGCACGGTCGGGCATGAGCAATAATTATCGTGTTTTAATAGATAATCAGCAAGCTTAACAGCATCAACATAACATCCATGAAACCAGCTGCCGATATTCCTAACATATTATCCTATAATTTCGACCACGATTATAAGGCAGAAGTGCTTGCTGCCGAATTGGTTGAAAGCGGCCTGCCTATCGACCGGGTGTTGATATTGATGATGGGCGGAAAAAAACGCAGCTACCGTAAAGATGCTGACTTTTTAGAAGAAGAGTTTTCAGGTAAAGACCATAACGACTATACGATTATCAATACGCCGAAAGAGGGCATTTATGATATGCTGCCCGAAGCGCTGTTTCATACCGTTACCCTTCACGACGATTTTAAATCGCAGGCCGAAATTGCAAACTTTATTAAGATACACCACCAGGAGGAAGCAAACGCCCGCCGCTTTTTCATACCGTTCGAAATAGCGATAAACCAACTGCGGATACAACTGGCGCTGCTGGAAAACAGGCTGGATAAACGGTGGAACCATAGCGAATTGCCGGATATTTTTGCCGCCAACTGGGAGATATTTAACTACCTTGACCAGGAACAGGCCAATGTGTTTGTGAACCTGCTGCCAATGGTGCATTACATACGCGATGACTATCAGCTGGCACAGGGCATTATGGAAATGGTACTTATGACGCCGGTAAAAATTACCGCCCGGCGCCGCCGCCCCGTACTGATTGAAGACCCGATGGTGTCAACCATGGAAGACTGCGCTTTAGGTGTGAACATGACGACCGGCAACATTATTTTTGATGACGGCGAAAACACATTGCAGATAGCCGTAGGCCCGATGCCCCGGCAGCAGCTTAACCGGTTTATCCCCGGCAGCAAGCAGCATAAAGTTTTTGAATTGCTGTGCGATTACCTGTTGCCCGTTCACCTTGATATTACCACCGAATTTGAGCTGAATCCAGAAGACAAGATTTGCGTACTGGCCGATGGGGATGATGATGGGAATAGTACGATGGGGTTTAGTACGTATTTGTAAAGAAAGGGAGGGCTATTTTTTCCGTTTCAGAAAATATCTGTAGCTATCAACTCCGATATCTATTTCGTCGTTGTTTATAACGTGGATACTTGCAAAAGGCAGGCCGCAAGATGTTTCAACTATTTGAATATTGGTAGTTGTACACCCTATAAGTTTTAAATAAGCGTGGTCGCCATCATAATATTTCAGCGCGTTCACGGTTTTAAACTGATAAGCAGGTAATGAACATCCGCCATCAAAGGTGCTGTTTTTGGGGGCAACAATTTTATCAGGCAAAAAAGTGATGGTTTTGCCCACAAAACGTTTACTGTCTTCTTTAGTAGTTGGGTAATCTGTTGATATTGTTCTGATAATTACCCAATTTCCCAACAGCGGGTTTATTTTGCTTTGTGCAAAGCCTGCCGCCCCAAAAAATAACAAAACTATTATTCCGATAAACTTTCCCATAAAAAGCAATTTATTTGTTTGACTTTGCGTGAGAATAAGTACCGGTGGTGAATAGAGTTACCTCATCCCTGCGCCTCCCTATTATTTCGGGTGGGTGCCGAAAGTTCATCATTAACTCGCCGTTATATATACCTTTATTCAATTGCTCCAGGAACTTGGAACCGGCTAAACCGGTTCCTTTAGTACGGCTTCCTTCGCCAACATTAAAAGTAAAGCAAACAATTGCATCAAACTGATACTGTGTTAACGAAACTTTAACCAACTTGTTGATGGCAGCTACCCTGCTTTGCAAATCCTGCTTCAGCAGCACTAATCCATCATCTTCTGTCATGTTTTGATATTTTTCAATATCTGCGGCGGTAACCGGGCTTTTATGCAGTAAATGCCCGTAGCCAGTGGTAGCATAACCCTTGCTGTCGTTATAAGGATTAACGCGGTGCCATTTAGGATGAGGTTTCACTATTTTACCGGCAGGCGCCTTTATAGCCTTACCGCTTTTGTCTGTAGCAGGCGGGCTAACCTTATCGCGTACTAATTTACCAAAACCCTCGTGGCTTTGTATAAAAAGCAATCCATTCGGGCTCAGCTCCATATGCAAACTCACCAGTTGCAAAGTAACCGGCTTTTTCTGGACAAAGTTAGGCGATGGATTTATCATGTACTGATTATACTTTTGTGATATTATAAAGGCTTCACTTGTGTAAGGCAATTTACAAAAAATCCCCTCTCAGTATCAAATAAAAATTGTCCCCCTTTTTAATGTGCGACCAAATAGCTATTCCAACGATGAATTTTTAATTATTTTCATAAACTGTTTGCAATCAGTATTTTATTATATATTTTTAAGCAGACTAAAACCCAAGCACAATGCCCGAATACGACAACAATAACAGCCAGTTTACTTTACAATTGATGCAGATAGGCATCCTGTCATACCGCGAACAGGAAACTTTACGCGACATAGCCATACGCTGTGCCAAAACCGCCGGTATGCCAATGGCCGGTGCATTAATGGGTATTACAACCCTACCTGGCGTAAGTACAATAGCAAGAGGAACATTAGTTGATGTTTCGCAAAGGGATGCTTTGAGGAAGCTGGCGAGTGCGAAGTGATAAGAAGTTTATATGTGTTTTTCGGCGGTAATTGAGACAGCCCTTTATCGCAATACGGTTAGTAGTTATATTAATCTGACGGGATATTGTCGAAATATTCATATCGGATTGCCTTTCCCAAAATCCATTCTTAAAGGTTGAAGATTTTTATACTCCGGAATATCGTTGTAGAGTATAGTTGTAACATTAATCAACGCATCTTCTAAGGGGGTGTTTTCAAAATCTTTGTACGACGACATTCCTATGTCATGCATTGCCCTTAGAATTCTTAGAGCAATGCTATTAGCATCATTTTGAACGGCCTCCATTAATAAACATAAAACTTTTTTTGTGCTTTTTATAGGCTCCTGACCTTCCTTGTAAGAGCTACTACTTTGTACCAAATTATCTGCTTCTGCCAAAGCTATTTGTATATATTGAATCAATCGTTCTGAATGCATAGAAGTTTAGTTATGATCCTGTTATTTAAATTGTCCTGAGCATGATGGGCTAAAGTATTGTGTGCCACCACCTGGATATCCTTTGTAGTCAGCGGCTGTGCTTTTCAATGCAAAAGCATCTTCTTTTAATTTAAAACTTACTTGGGACCTATTGTCAAAGTTAATACCTAGGTTTTTCGCTTCGCCATTTTCTACAGAGGTAAAATAATTACCGACTTTGCCATCTTCTACCCATTGTGTTACTACAGTTCCTTCTTTTAAGGTAACAACCTCCACGTCCTTTGAGAAGTTTATGCCTTCCATATGAGAAAGTGTTTTCGCATCGCTAAAACCCGATTCGGCGTAAAACGCCTTTGCAATTTTAACCTTTTCGGCCTTTTGAATATCTCCGGCCCCCATCACCACATTAACCCCCCCAATCCCCAACTTCGCAACTCCTTGTTCAAAATCCTTGCTGGCGTTGGTTAAAGCCTGGCAAGTTGATGCCTCCGCGGTATCATTATAAAAATTAGCAAGGTGCCCGATGCCTTCGCCTATTTGGTAGCCGCTCATTGCTACTCCCGCTATAGTAGCTACTTCTCCCACTGCTGCAACAATTACACTGCCAACCAATATCTCCGGCGCAAGGGCAATTGCACCTAAAACCACGCCTGCGGTAACAAGTCCTGCCGCAATACCTCCCCAGCCACCAAGTTCATTTAAAACCGCATGCGGTACGTCTGATTGTTTTATAGAAGAAGCCATTTTTTCAATATGGCTCATATCAGCAACTTTGGAATCTTCGCAAGGGCTCGACGTCATTGTTGCCGACCCAACCTCCCCAATCAAAACCGTTGGGCAACCAATTACTATTACGCCGCCATGGGCAGTTTGATCACCCATGCGTGCTGCAGGCTTGCCGCCTATCATTACGCCGGAGGAGCCTTTGGCTATTACATCGGGCGGGCCGGCGCATACACACATATCGCCTGCAACGGCTGCAGGCATACCACCTATAAGCACGGTAGGGACACCGGGCCCGCTTACAGGCCCGCCCACATGCGGCACCATACCTGTAACCATAGGGCAGGTATGCATATCACCTAAACGTGCTGCGGGGTTTCCCATTTAAATTTAAGCGGTTTGTGTAAAAGGATAAAATTGGTCTAAATCTCCTGAAGCCATAACTTCCAGGACAATTGTCTTCCCATCTTCTTTCCATTCCTTTATAAACTTTAAAAGCTCATCAATTTTTGCTGTTTCTTTCAACACTATACAACCATCGCTGCCGCGATGGCCTCGTGGGTGAATAAGAAAGCCGTCCCTTCCGTGCATTTGATTGCCCTTATCGGGTGTTAACCGTATAAAGTGCGATTTACTTTCATGAGCGGATAATTTGTAAAAGCCCAGTGGCAACGCTCCTCCGATTCCTCCTTTTTCAAGTTTATGACCTGTTAAAAAAGGGTTATTGGCCAATATCGAATTTACTGCACCAGCAGTTGTCGATCCGCTTCTGCCACCGGATACTGCCAGGGCACTAAAGGGTTTTTGACCGATAATTCCGCTAAGATCTCGTGTGGCAATGTTAAATGTAAGCTGATGTAACATAGGTTTTTAGGTTATTTCTTAATTTATCTTCACCAGCGGTGCTTTCAAATTGGCCAGGCCGCTGCCTTCCAGATCAAGGGTGCCGCCGCTAACTTTGGCGCTGGCGGTGCCGGTAATCTCGGTTTGCGCGCTTTGAACTTTTACCGATGCTTTACCATTGGCAGCGATAGAGTTGCTGCCATCCATCGAGATGTCAACCGCGTTTACACTTACTTTTTTACCGGCCGACATGGCAATGGAGTTTTCCTGTACGCTTACGGTCAAGTCTTTCTGCACATTAATATCCATGCTTTCCTGCACGTTAATATGCATGTTTTTCGCGTTCAACGTCATGTTTTCAAGCGCAGTGACGGTCACATTATTATTCTGCGTATCGATATTGATTACGTTGCCCTTGCGGTCGGTTATAGTTATCCCCTGGGTGTTGTCGCTGTCATCAAACTGGATAAGGTGGCCGCTTCGGGTCGACAGGCTTTTAATATGGTTATTTTGCTGCTTATTGCTGTTGCCGTTGTTATTATGATAAACGCTGCCCATTATTACCGGGCGGGCAATGTTGCCTTCCTCAAAAGCAACCAATACCTGGTCGTTTTTTTCGGGAATAGCCATAAACCCACGGTTACTACCATTCTGGTCATCGGCGCCAGCGCTTGGCGATACTATGCGCAGCCATTCGGTGGTATCGTTGGTGCTGCATTCCCATTTAAATTTAACCCGTATGCGCGATTGCTTTTTAGGGTCGTTATTATCAATCACGGTAGCCAGCTGCATATCGGCGAATGGTTTTTGCGCGTTATAAACCGGGAGGCGTTCAGTGTCGGCAGCCACGGCCTCAAATGTGTTATAATAATGGTTAAGGCCGTCAACATGATGGAATATGGATGTCACTAAAAACTTACCAAAATCCTCCATGGTAAAATCAGTTACTTCACGTTTGCTCATGCTGATATCAACCACGCTGCCAATGGCCACCTGCGGTTCGTCAGAACTTCCGGTTATGCGCACCAGCTCTGATATAAGGGCCTTTTGTTCGTTTTGTACGTAGTCGTTAATGTCTTTAGCGGTATTTACCCTTACGGGTAAGGGTTGCTTATAAACCTTACTGTAAAGGCTGTTTGATGCCGAAATGGCGTGCGCCATATCGGCGGAGCCCATTGATCTGCCTTGCCCGTCTGATGTCAATATCTGGTCCTGCACGGGGCTGTAAGCAAATTTAGTGTACTTAAGGGGGGCCACCTGTAACGCATATTGCAGGTTCTGCAAATTTCGGCCATACACCAGTTGAACCTGAGGAAGGTTATTGGGTTTGCCAAACACCATAGTGGCACCATCGTAATAAAACCATTCGTGATATTCGGCCGACAGACGGTTTATAAAATCGAAGTCGCTTTCGCGATACTGGATAATGTAATCTATACTTCCTGAATGTACCGGCTGCACTTTCATCTTTAAGTCATTGGCCGAAACGTCGCTGGTGGCTTGCTGAATAATGGCCTTCAGGTCCTTATCGTAATAAGATCCCAAATCGGGGCCTCTGTCAATTAAAATTGTAGGGCTATAGCCGCTTACAATTAGTGCACCATGGTAACCATGGCTTTGCGAAAACTCAACCCGGGTTACTTTACCCACAAAAATCTGTTCTGCGCCATCGCCAAAACCAAACTCCACGGTTATATTTTTCCCCATAAAATCTTTCGATTTCTGAAGGGTGAATATTCCCTGTGTTTCTACTACATCATGATCAAAACGCAGCTCAAATTTATGATGTTCGTTAAACTTCTGTTCGAGCGTAAAACTTGAGAAATGCAATATATCTGTACCTTCGATATTTATGCTGACATTAAGCTTTTTTTCCATTTGTAATAAAAAATGAAATGACGCGATAATTAAGGTATTGCGGCCAAACGTGCCTAAACATAAGTATTATCAGGAACAAGTTGCAGCTAAATTGAGTTGGCTTTTTTTACAAAATACGCCTATAATATATTGCCGCACGCTTAAATTTTGACATGCAGCAATAAACACATACCCGCGCAGCCAGTGCAATTTTAATTTGCAGTAACCGCGCAGGTACAATGTTAAATTACAAATAAAAGCTGATTAAGCCGGCCAATCGTTTTTATGATCAGCGTTACCAATTTTTATGGTTTGTGCTGAAATGGTAAAATGAATCAGCATAGGTTTTGAACCGTTAATGTCCAGGCCTTCTGTATACTGCACTACGTAACCTTTTTCAAAAGTTAGTTCTTTCATTTTAGCATCTTCTTCGCTTTTCTTGAAAGTGATGCTGCCGTTAATAGGCTTAAACTGATTGTTAACCATCGCTTCAACTATAGAAGTATCTTCGGTTGATTCGATTACGATATTAATTGTACCGCCATAAACCGGAGATGACGGCCTCCCTTTAGAATCAACGTCGCGGTGAAGTGAGTAGTCGCAGGTAATTACATCGGATTCCTTGCTGCCAATTTTGAGTTTTGCTTTAAATGCCATTTTGATAAAATTTAAGTATTATGATTGTGAATCAATTGTTTAGCAAATTAAATAATATTTCGAAAAAAAAATAATTTAACAGAATAAATAATCGTATACTTTTAACAAGGCTCCTGTTAACAATGTTTCGTTATCTAGCCTGCCCGTTTCGTTCCCGAATATTTACTGAAGCAGCGTTTTTTTCAATTGGTTATATTTATTACGATTGGGCTTATTTTCTTTTTGTGAAAGTATAGCCAACAGGTCTTCTTCAAACAGTTTAATATCTTCTTTCTTTATTTGAGTGCTGGAAAAAGACTTGCTGATTAATTCCAACCCTTTGTCGAAATTCCCGGCTCTTACATAAGTGCAGCCCATGCCATAAAGCGCCTTTGCGTTATTAGCATTTAAACTTAAGGCCTGGGTAAAATATGAGGCGGCCTGCGTATCGTCTTTAAGATACAGTTTGGCAAATCCATAATCTACCCAAAAAGTAGAATCACTTTTTGAGCCTTCATATTTTTCATATAGCGCATAATCTGACGCGGCTTTATCGTATTCTTTATTTTTAAAATAACTTATTCCTCTTAAATAATACCTGTCTTTAACCGTACCGGCAGAATCTTTAATAATTGCATTGCTGAAATTAGCAATAGATTGATCATACACGCGTTTTTTAAAGTTTGCTTTACCATTAGCATAAAAATATCTATAATCCTGGTTTATCTTTAAAGCCTCATTATAGTCCTTTATACTTTTCGAAAGTTCATTTTGAGCCTCGTTAACCAGTCCGCGGTAGTAAAAAGCTTCGGCATTTTGCTGATTATAATCCAACGCTTTATTAAGGTACTGCATTGAAAAGGCGTAGTCGGTAAGTATATACTTCGAGGTTCCGCATAACTGGTTTATTTTCGACAACTCGTTGGTTATATCCACCGCGAGTGCTTTTTCATTATTCTTTTTTGCCAATTCTAAACTTGCAGTCAATAGTGTCATGGCGTTTATGTAATCATCTACCGCCTTTGCATGTGTACTTAATACCTGGTAAGTATTTCCACGTTCAATAATTGCATCGGTGTTGGCTGTGTTGCTCTTAATGGCCTCGCTAAAACTTGCTATAGCATCGTCATATTGTTTAATTAACACCTCGGCCAGTCCCTTACGATAGTACGCATCTGAAAAATTAGGATTACATGCTATGGCATCTTTATTATAAAGAATGGACTTTTTTATACTGGCGTTAACTTCGGCAATATTGGTTAGTTCTTTTGCCTGGGATAAGTATATGTTGGCGATCCCGTGCAACGCATCGGCATTACACTTATTTATTTCGAGCGCATTATTATAGCTTTGCTCAGCAGTTTTAAAACTATGTTTCTTATATTCAGTTTCTCCATTCGCAAAATAACTCGCACTTATTGAATCAATAACAGTTTTTTGCGCGGGTTTGATAAGTAAAGTGGTAAGTTTTGTAAAATCAACTCCGGCCAGGTGATAATTATTTTGGCCAACAAAGTTTAACCCCCGAAAATAATAAGCATCTGCATATTTAGGATTTAGCTTGATCGCGATATCAAAATTTGATTTTGCTTCATCATATCTTTTTAGCCGGTATAGCAATTCGGCTTTTTTAAAATATGACGAATCAGTGCGTCGATTTAATTCAATAGCTTTACTGTAGTATTGCAACGCATCAGAGCTATTGCCTAAAGCGTCTTTCCACTTTGCCAGCGTTGCATAATAGCCTGGTTTTTCAGGATTGCCATCCGCCGCGTCTTGTAACACTAATTCGTAATCGCTGATGGCCTTGGCATAGTCACCAATATATCTGATATAAAAATTAGCTCTTGCTATAAGGGCATCAATGTAATTGGGAAACGCGGTTATTGCCAGGGTATAATTTTTCAAAGCATCCCTTAAATTACTATTACGTGGTTCGCCATCTTTTGCACCCGGGTTTTCAGGGTTATTTAAAAACAGGCCTTCGTCGGCTTTCGCTGTTATAAAATATAATTCCGGGTAATTTGCAAGGTCCTTTTTGTGTTCTTTTTTTACTTTCACACATTCGGCAACGGCCTGCGCGTACTGCTTTGACTCAAGCAGGCTTTTTGGGGGTTTTACAACTAATAAAATACTCCGGAGCGCGGCAATTTCGGTCCCATTTAAATTAGCATCCTGTTTTTGCTCCTGAGCCCTTTTATAAAACTCCAGGGCTTCTTCATAACGTCTTTCCGCTTTGAGCTCATCCGCTCTGTTTTTTAAATAAATAAAGGTATTACGCTCCTTTAACCGTTTAACTTCGCGAATTTTATTCTCAAGCGAAAGGTCGTCGGGCTTCTTATCTAAGGCCCTGTCAAAATAATCGATAGCATCGTCATAATGCCGGTCAGTAAGGGCATTATTCCCTGCGGTTAACAATTGCTTAAACTGGTCATCAATAAGCTTTTGAGCAGCATTAGCTACCGTTTCTGTACTATCTACCCTTTGCCGGAGTTCTTCTGGTGTTAACGTTGTAGATGCTGCCGATGTATCCCTATAAATAGGAATGTCGTTTTGGTCAGAAGTTATCGGCTTTGCCTGATCGTAGAAATATAGATTAGCTATTAATGCCTTCCATTTCAATGAGCTTCTGTCCAAACGCAGCAAAGCCTCCCTCGTTTTAACTTTATAGCCTGGCCTGTCAAATTTCGATTCATACTTAATTAATATATAATACCCGAAAGCGTCATTTTTTTTTACGTTAGACAATGTTACCCCATCTATTTTTATCGTGTTATCGTCCGATTTTGGGTAGCCAGTATCGAAGCTCTCTAAATAACGCTCAATAGATACGTCCTCGCCGTTTGTTGCTGATGTATCAAGGTCATTTTGGATAACTATAGTTTTATCGAAAAATATTTGAAACCTGTGTCCCGCCCTGTAACTCTGTACAATATCCTCCAACCTTGTACCATCCTCCAATTGGTCATTAGATATGTTGTTCAGCAGTTGTGGTAACCCTCCTAATGTTTGCGCCGCCGCAAAACGAATGTTCGTAACGTCTTCCAATGTCAGCCTGTCTTGCGCTAATGCAAACGCCATTGTAGCTAAAAAACACAAAAAGGTTGATAAAAATCTTTTCATTTAGTAATTGCTTTATTCAGTAAGTTCAATATTGTATTTTTTTGAAAGGCTTGCTTTATATAAATTGCGATAATATTTTTGAGCTTGATTACATTTTGGTATCGGTGCTAATTTTTACCAGTGCACTGATAAGCCATCCGGAGTTTTTTGTGCGCCGGTTAAATCTTTTTATCTCAAGCAGCCAACCAGGTATCTGGGTAAAATAATATCCGATGCTGGTAGGGCTGTTTATTTTAATAGTTCCTTTCACACATTGTTCAACCAACACCGGCAAATCATCATCATAATGGCTTCTGTTTTCAAAGTAATTAGCAATATTCTTAGTGTCTGCAGATACTTTGTCAATATCCATAAAATCAACAGCATTACTAATAGAATTGAGCGCCGTGGTACTGTCTTGTGCGGCAGGCAAGGCAAAATCGTCGTAGCTCTTCCCTGTTTTCAGCGCGTGTAAAAAAGGCGCGCTTGCGCCGGTAATAACCCATTTAAAAACGTCATCTCTTACCCGCTGAAGCTTTAAGGTAAGACTAACGTTCCTGAGTACTTTTTTGTAAGTAACCGGGCAGGTTAGTTTCACATACCAATTATCGCCTAATAAATGAAGTTTAAGCGGATTGATCTTATTGTTAACGGTGTCAATAAAATTATTGATTTGCTGATAATTCCAGTTCTTTTTTTCGGCATTAAAAAGGCTTTTTATCAGTCGTTCTCGACTAAGCTCCTTATCCGGATTTTTCTCTTTAAAATAAAGTTTTATTAGCGTGCTATCATCTGCGTTAAACCGTTCTACAAATTCATTTATTTGTTTTACCTGGTAGGTAAATAATATTACATAGTCTTTTTCGTACGGTTGCGCCTGCAGCCTGCAAGCGCACAAAAAAAGCGCTATAGTTAAATAAAATTTCCACATACTGGTTCTTGAGTTTAGTGCTTTTGGACAAAATGTTTATTTTAATCTGTCGGTTTGTAAAACAGATATATTCCCCAAATAAACTTCCCATCCCTCTGTATATCCGTTCTCTTCCGTCTTTTTATATTTTTTAACCGTTATAACAATGTTTTTATTAGTCACATCACTATAAATAACTACACCGTCTTTTATTGCTGAATATTTCTGCGCAACGGTTACAACTGCACTCCAGGAACCATCAACGTTTTGACTAAAATTAGTTGTGTAATTAATTTCGGCAAACTCAATCTTTACCTCACTGTATTTACCGGCGTTAGTTTGTAAGCTGTTTAAATAGGTTAGTATCGCTACCGGTTTCATTGTTGGCCTGTTAAGGCTCGAAACCTGTATCTTTGCATCGGAAAGGAATAGTTCATTGGCCAGCTTTATTGTCAAATTAGACTTTGCGATTGAGGTTTCAGGGCTCATAATAATTTGAAGATCTTTTTCAAAATCCCTTATTTTCACCAGGGATTTCCGTTTAAAGCTCTCTGCGTTAAAATCAGGCCGCGTAACCGGAGCCGTCGTTTCTGACTGGGAAGGTACAGTTGATTTATTTGGAACAGCCAGGGTTGGTTTTGGAGTCGCAGTAACCGGACTGGCTTCACTTGCAACAGAAGCAATGGCTTTTACAGCAGGTTCTTCCGGTTTTTTTAACAGGCTTGCTATCACGGGCTTTTTATCCTCTGTTAAGTATAGAATAACATCTTCAGGTTTTACAAACAGTTTATGGTTGCCGTTTTTATATATAATGGCGACAATTGCACTTGAGGCATCATTCACCAACTGTCCGCCATGCCCGTACGAAATGGAATCGACCTTTTCGCTGAGAATTTTAGCCGTAAATATTTCGCCTTTTTTATTAACTATGATATCATTCGAGCGTAAAATACCCGCCTCGTTCATAAACTCAGTCCCTTCATTTTTCGAAAACATAGCCCCGTTGTTAAACACAAGATAATCGCCGTAGCTGTTAAACACTAAAATAAGATCGCTTATTTTTAAGCGTGTCCTTGGGCTGCTCGTCCTGCTGGGTCCGGTTATATATTTTATCTTATCATCATCGATGTCTACCACTTGACCGGTGATTTTTTTATTTCCTTTTTGATAGATAATATTTTGCGCGTTGGCACAGCACGAGAAAAGGATCAAACTATATAAAAACAAAGAATATTTCATGAAACGTATTTATATCCAAGAACTTAAATTGCAATATGGTTATTGGGTATACTTATCGATAACACATCGTAATTAAATAGTACAAATATGATTTCGATTTTAGTATAACCTGATTAATGATAAATTTATCAATCGACTGAATATCAGATTATAAGCCTTAAAATTCCGCTATCAGCAGAAAAAAGGCTAAAAATCGCATAATAATTTCAGTTGTAGGATCAAAGAACAGATGGTTTAAGGCAACGACTAAATATAGATAAAAAAATTTCTTTCCAAATAATTTATTATAATACTTGCAATTAATCGATAATCTAAAATTTAATATCCCGGTTGTCACTGAAGAATTTTTTTTATTGCCAGAAAAAAGCAACTATCTGGCTGTCGAAACCTTCATCAAAAAACACAAGGGAAAGAATCAGTACTTCTATCGAAAGGGAGTGTCATAATGATAATTATACTTAAAACACTACTCTTCACTTTAACAGTCTTGCGGTTCATGGAATTATCTGTTAAATAACTCCAAAATTTGGTTTCTATACAGTCCCCCTATCGGGATTGATTGACCGGTATCTAGTTCAACATAACCGTTATCTGCTTTGTTAAATGCCCTAACGGAATTGGTATTTACTATAAAAGATTTATGCACACGAACAAAAAGTGAAGCAATTTCAGGCATATTCTGAAAATGCTTTAAATTTCTGGATACGAAAATGTTTCGCCCATTCTTCAAATGAACATTGGTGTAGCTCCTGTCCGCAGCGAAGTGCGTTATTTCACTGAGCTGAACCAGTTCTATTTTGTCCTTTATCGGTAAGGCTATTTTCCCCGAGGTATAAGAATTATTTCTTAAAGTTTTTTAGATATAACTATCTCCGTATGAGCCCGCGGATAACAATCGCTTATATCACATTGCCCGCAAATTGTTTTTTACTGAATTAAAAAGCTGGCCGGCGCGTATGCCTTTAGGTCAAATGAAAATTTTCTATCCTTTGTTAAAATTGGCTTTCCGATGGGGCGGCCACGTAAATCAACAGGCTGAACAGAAGCGATTTTCATACCCGATGGTAAAATAACTTCACATTTGCCTGATTGGCCTGTTTGCTCCCAAAGCCTCAGAATCGTACCATTGCCGTCCGGGTTAGCACCAAACGCGGTTACATTGATACCTTTACGGGAAAGCACCAGGCCCGATTGGGCCGGCGGCAATTTTCCGGTTTCAGCTGTTGACCTTGCCGCAATTAAAGGCACGCGGGTTTCCATGGATGGTGAATACAAAGAAGATTCCGTATTATATTTATCAAACGACCATAAGCGTACACTTGCGCTCATACGCTGCCCATTTCCTATCCACGCCGCAAAATTGGTACGCCATTGATTATTGTAAAGATTGATGTATACATATGGCTTTTTTGCTTCGTAGCGGCGATCAAATTTATATTCGCCCGGTTCGCCTAAACTAACAAGAGGGGCGTCTTTAGAGCTAAGGCCAAATCCGCTGCTTGTATTATTGTTATACACGGCAATGCCTGTGTTAATCCAGAAGAAATGGTAGTTTACATTATCTACGTTGATGTCTTTAGCAGGGTCCAGGTCAGCGCCTAAACGCCCCAGCCTGAATTTGAAATTATCGCATTTGAACGGCAGGCAGATCCATGCTGCTTCGGGCCAGCTATCTGGCTGTTTTTGCCAGCTTACATTCAAATCAGCTACAGGCATTGAGGCTGGCAAGGTAAGCGTAATGCTGATTTGCTGCGGTTTTCCGGGGCCTGGTATTGTGCCCGTCATTACTGCTGTTACATCAATGGCTGTTTTATTTACATGTAACTTCATATTTGCCGGCAATGCCGAGCTGTAAGTACTGTTTTTCGGCATATCATAGGCCGCAAACGCAAAACGGTGGGGGACGTACTGGGGATAAAGTGATTTGCTCAACCAATCGTCGAGCATGTTGTAACTGAACCGTTCATAAAAATATTGACCGAACCCTTGAGGGGCTGAACTGTCTACCATTTCGCGACCTGTTCTTTTATCAACCAGGCTCGAAATCCGGCCATGGGCAGCGTCTATCACGGCTTTAAAATAGGGGCTTTCAATTACGCCAGATGCGCTATCCACCGAGAGCCCGGGCTTTTCAATCTTTTCGTTGGTGACGATATAGGTGCGGTAGCCCATAGCCGGCACATCTTTTGCCACAAATCTCATAATTCTATAAGGGTCTTCAATCGCGGGTCCTTCGCCCTGCAATGTTATAGAAGGGCCGCCATCAACAGCCTTCAGCGACGAGCCTGCCGGTAAGTGAAATGCGTTCAGCACAACTTCGCCGTCTCTCTTCCATGGCAATGGGTTATATACTACAATCCGGTTGTTCTTTATCTCAACGGCGCTGTCAATCCCATTTGCACTTTGCACAAAAGCTGTATATTTTAAACCATTTGTGCTAACATTGTCCGCAAGGGTTTCAACTGCGTCACTATATGGAATGGAAATCAGCCTGTCGACGTTATTAATATAAGCTGCTTTATCCTTCCATGATTCTTCCATTTTACGGTATTGCGACGGAAGGCCTTTTGCCCATAACTCATCCCATTGATCTCCGTAAGGCGTTTTTATGTAGTGCTGGTTTGCCATTCCCCAGGTATGCTCACTGAATAGTAAACTATTTTCATAAGCATCGTTTATCGTTTTGCTTATATCCGGCCGGTATATCCCCCAGCTTTTTTCGAGTGTGTTTAAAGCATCAAATCCCCCAATAGACGGACGGACGTTTTGCGCTATACTGCACGCTTCCGGCATACTCATCGTACCATGTATCCACACATCCGAAATATCGCTGCGGATTACTGGAAGCTTGCTTAAATCTTCTTTAAAAAGCAATTTGGCAAAATCATCCATCGTACCTATCCTGGCGCTGATACCCTTAGTTTTATACGAGTTCAAATCCTTATCCACTATATCGGGTGATGGGGGGCCCGCGTTATCGCCTGTCATATTGATATAGATCCATGATTTAAGCGGCCAGTTTTCGGGCGGCATTGGCGTTGTACTGTAATTGTTAAAATACAGCGTCAGTAATCGCGATCCATCGGGTCCTTCCCACCAAAAAACCGGCGGCAATCCAAGCGTTTTGTTTACCAAAGGTCCACCAAGGGCCAGCATTTTAATACCCGCATGGGTAAACAAAGTTGGTACTAACCATGATTGACCCGGCACATCGGTATTTTTTGCGGCAATAGGTAATGGCACGCCATACTTACGTGCTATGGTCGAGGAGATATTCAGGCTGCGCACCATGTCCTCAAGCTCAGAGGTTTCTGTATGCATTATAAAAGGATAAGCTTGCAAAGCCACGTTTCCGCTACGTATCGCCTTTTCTAATTTTTGTTTTCGTTCGGGCGACTGCTGAAGCATCTGTTTCAAAGGCCATCCGGAGACGGTCCAGACAAATTGTTTGTCCTTTGGCTGGTGCCGGTTGGCGTCGATAGCTTCAAATACCCCATCTACCATGTTTTTACGGTATTCATGCACAACCTGGTAAGTCCGCGCAGTATATCCTATATCAAAATGCGTTTTGTAAACAATTACTACGTTTTTCAGGGCAGTTACTTTCTGTTCATTTTGCTTCCGGGCACCAGGCTTAGTGCCTCGGGATACTGATTTATTCTTAGGATTTTGTGCATCAGACGATAACACACCTATCCCAAAAAAGAGACCCAGCACAGCATATTTTGCGATTTTATACATGACAGTTTTAGTTTTTATTTTTTACCAAAATGAGGAAGCCTTTTTTGCCCGGAATCGTTATTTTGTCTAACGAAACCTGTTTCTGCTCCGCTTGAAAGTCTTTTATTTCCGGAATAGATATATTTGACTGATTGGGATCAATGCCCAGTTTTGACCAGTCGACAGACAATGACACGGCCTGGTTATCTGCCGACCAATTGGCTACAGCAATAATCACTTCGTCTTTCCCTCTGTAAATCGTGGCTTTGATCAACGGATTCTCACAATAAGCCGGGCAATCCTTTTCCCAATAGCCGATCATGGTTTTATCCTTTATATGATATTCGTCCCAGAATTTCCATATTTCGGTGGGCGGATTTATGGTCCATCCGGCGCGAGTGGTTATACCATAAACCATTCCTCGCCATGGGTTACCGCCGCCTTCCAACATCTGTCCCGGCAAACCGAACGGAATTCCCGATACTTCTATCAGCCAATGATCAGGCAAGCGGTCATAGTTACGGGCTTCACCAATCCACACCAGGTCCATATAGGGCAACAGGTCCATATAAAGATTTAAACAACTGGCATATCCGGCCCATTTATTAAAATGGTTCCAGCTGTGCATGTCAATCCTGCCTTCCGGGCGATAAGCGTCTATGATCTTACGGGCGCGTCTCAGTGTAAAACGGTCAAGGGCAGAGTCATCGATGTAAACGCCATCAATACCCATATTTTGAACCATCCAATCTAAACCAGCAATGTAAAAGTTATTCAGGCGGCTATCAGGCGTTGTAATAACCGAGAGGTCAACTTCTCCTTTATGTCTACCGTATTTTATAGTATCATACCAGGCGGGGATGTATTTTTCCCGCACATTATCGATAAGCCATTTACCCGGTCCCTTTGGATGCAAGGCCTCTGTTCGTGCGGCGTTGCCTGGCCCCGGAAAAATCACTTCTCCATTCAAACTGTTTAAAGCCCAAAACTCCGGCAGATTTTTTGTAAGTTCCCTTGTAGTGTAATAAAGCTTCAAACGCATTCCACTGTTATGTGCATCGGTCGCCATTTTCGTTATGGCGCCGCTGTTTTCATCCAGGTAAGGATAATTGATAAACGGATAAATGTCATCTGCCTGGTGAATGGTGAGCATATTGGCGCCCGCCTTTTTTGCAGTCTCAATTTTTACTGATGAATTTCTGCCGCCGCCCTGGTAATAACGGTCGCCAAACATGATGTTTTTATCGATGAGCTTAAATGGCGTGATCAGTAGTTCAAAATCAAAATTCAGCACTTCATTATTCGTCACCGCCCTTTTTCCCGAAACGGCTTTGATAACAACATCGCTGTTCTGTTGCCCAACATTAATCCCGCCCTTGCCGTTATTTTGCCATGACGGCGGCATTTTCAGCGGACTAAACTCATAATAGATATTTACGAGCGGCCGTACATAATTCTCCGCCTTCCATTTTACGCGAAGCCCCCCGTTTACAGCACCTACCCAAAGCATGTCTTGATTTTTTGATGCGTCCCATTTCCAGCTCAATTCAGCAGGGCGTATTCCGCCCTCTTGTCCAAGCCCCATCATATATTCTGATTTTTCTTTAACAACAGGAATCTCGAGGCGGATATCCCTTACTTTCACGACCGCCTTTGCCTTAAGCTTCAGGCCAAAATCAACAAAACCGTCAAACTCCATTTGCCCATTACAAGTGAGTTCAAACTCCGGGGAGCTGCTAATTACCTGCCAACTTACCTTAGAGGGTGTTTGTGCAATAAAGGTTAATTTGCCTGGAGTTAACCTGACGATTTCACCACTCTCTTTTTCGACAATAAAACGGAAGGGCTGATTTACGATTGGCTCGCCCTTGTCAGTCAGCGATTGATTGGAAAGGCCAAAATAGCTGACAATGGAAGCCGGAAGGCCATTATCGGCGATGGTTAACGTCCGGCCCAGAATGCTCACTTTATTGCCCGTAGCTTTAACCGGGGTGTAACCTTTGGTAACCTCATCACTAATCCCGACAGTGGAATTTAGCCAATTGAGCCTGGCTAAACGCGAACTCTCATTAAAACCATGATTAGGAACTCCATCCCCGGTTACTTTTAACAATAACGGCACCATTTGTTTCTCTCCGCCGGCTGTTATGTACACAAAACCGGTATACTCTCCCTTTTTAACTCCACTCAAATCAATGCTGTTCCACAACGCCTGTGTACGGCCTGCCGGAATATTTATTCGTTTTGAAAAAGGAGCGCCTTTAAAACTTACACCGCCCACGTTAAAGCAGGTCATCTTTGAGGATTTAACAGTATTCCCGTTTTGCCCCTTTAAGTCGGAGAATTTAACCTGAACATCGTTAAGGCCTTGTTTCAGAGCTTTTACACCCACTTGATAGATGTAATATTCACCGGGCTGTGCATTCATTACAAACGCCTTCAGGTGACGAAGATCTACTGTTTTTTCTTCAGTTAAAGTGTCATACCATTTTATGGGCTTTTCGCGGTATTGGGGAAAGACAACAAAGGAACGTTCCGGGGTAAGCGGCTCTTTTTTTGAGTTTATTTCAGATACAGACTGCCCTTTTGCCGGCACATAGAATATCACCGCGCTTAAAACAACAAATATTGATATGCAGATTCGTAATCCTCTCATCTTATTTAACTCTTAATTTATTATATAAAAACATATCAACATAATTCATATTCGCAAGTAAACCGTAAGCCTTTTTCGATATCAAAGCACCGGCTAATGATTTGATCCGTGATTTGCAGCAATTCCTATCAATTAATACCCTTTTGCTCTTGTCAGAATTATTGGGTCAGTTTTTTGTCCGTTGATTTTTTGATGCAGTTTCCAACTATCATTATTTCCTCCTTTTTCCAGAACCCAATTTGTAGACGGATCAGCGAGGAGTTTTTTTACGCCCCTTGGAAATGCGTTGGCAGCCCGGGCATCTTCCCATGTCCTTATCGTTTTAAATATCGCGTCTTTCAGGGGGCAGCTTTCTATCGATTTTTGGTTTAACTCCATCGCATATGTTGCGCCAACTCCAACCGAAATCGCTTCTACATGTTCATATTGTTCAACTGTTGAAGAGCGGCCTATAGGGAAATTCCCGCCAAAAGTTGCCGGGAAATAATTGGCAAAAGCAACATCTCTCAAATCCTTGCCCTCACTTGTTTTGCTACCCCATTGCCTTGTGTCGAGATCATACATATTTTTACCTCCTCCTACATTCCAAACACTTTGATAATGCCAGGAACCTTCTGAAAGCGTAGCACCGGTGATACGCAGGTAAGGGATTTTATATTGCGCTGCTCTTTCAAACATTTTCCTGAAAAATCGCTTTACTCCGTAATAACCATGCCCGGTGTTAAACAAAAATTCCTGGCCATCAAGGTCCATAAACCCAATTCCATTCACATGGCTAACGTCCGCATAGTATGCCGCAATTTTATCTTGTAAGTAAATATCAGGTATAAGGCCGGCATAACCATAGTCGATAGTCGTTTGAAGTTTATAAATGGTGTCATTAACACGGTGGCTAATTGCCTTTGTTCCCCAATAGCCCCTTTGTACTTTTTGCAGTGTATATGGTTTTGTTTTTGAAACCCCGAGATAGTGGATGAGCTCTTTCCCGATCTTTATCATATTCAAATCAACACAATGCCCTTCCCAGCTTGCAATCTCATTCAAATATGCCGGATCATTAACTTCTATTAAAGTGTCGACGGCGCCTATACTTTTTACCAGGATTCTTTTTTGCTGATAGCATAAACTATCGCCAGGTATTGGGCTGGCGTCTTTAGTTCCCGGAGGGAGTGAAGTGGTTATTGTATGCCTTCCCAACAAAATTCCCAGGGGATTCGACATATCAGTAAATTCTTTATGTGATTTATTTCCGGATGTGAAATGGAAAGGTTTTTTTTCGAAATTTTTTCCGTCAATAAAACCATTGTTTCCCCGGTCTACACTAAAGTAAGGCAAGTCGTTTGCCTCAATAGCTTTAAAACCTAATTTTGAGACGTAAGCGATAGTACTGTCCGACAAATTTCCGGAAGTAATTACATCCGGGATATACCGGGCGGGATCTTTTACCCATTTACCATTAACGGTAGGATAAGGAAGGCCTTCTGATAATACCACATTTTGAATTACATTCATAAGTGCAGTGCTATCCGGGCTTCCCCATAAGGCAATGGACGAACCGATCAAATCTACACCCGGCAGCGGTTGTACTTGCTGATGGTTGGGCGTATTGGTTGCCAGTAAAGGGATCAGAGAAAATAAGATATCCCTTTTAGCTCTTCTGTCCCTGGAGTGATAGGTAAGTAAAATCCTTCCCTGCCTGTCAACCGAGGCGGCATTTCCATACAATATCCGATAATATTCTTCAGGATGGGAGTAAAAGGCAACGTCGCTTATCCCGTCTCCGCCTATCGGAAACACTTGCCCTTCATGTAAATTGGATGGCAGGGGAAAACGGTTTTTATCGGGGCTATGAATAACATATTGAAAGGGAGCGGCATCTCCTTCTAAATTTGAAGTCCCGCCCGTTGTGATATCATTTAAGGCCAATATGCCTATTGCGTAATTAATAACATCGCTTGTATCTCTTGCTACTCCAATTACTTCGCCAAAAAGATTGGTGATATTAGTTTGATACGGCCCCCATTGAATATCATCGACGCCGTTGCGCGGAGAGAGAGATTGAAGGGTTAACTTAAAATACTTTTTATGCGGAACCAGGTTTACTTTAGCTACTGAGCCATTAGGATACCTAAGCGTTATGGTTTTGCCGGCATTATTATAGGTGGCATTTTGAGGCTCGTAGTAAACTTTCTTCTTGCTATCATAAAGGCATAACAATGGCGAAGGCTTATCAGTGGGGCTAAACTCCCGGGCGGGTTTCACCGTAATGTTTTTCATACTGGTGATAAAGCCTCTTCTATCCAGATGAATTTTTAAGTAATTTGTACTAAAATTAAATTGGGCTTGTGCAGAGAACCGCATAAGCAGTAATAATAATACCAGCATTATGGCATTTATTGTTGGTGTTTTTTTCATCCGTAAATAATTGTGTCGACTAAAGGGGCTGCAGTGAAAAAATTAATAATAAATTATTCAATTCGATTTTTATCGGACAGTAAGGCAACCTCGATCTTCGATTCCAGCAGGTTATAATTATCATCTTTAAGTTCATCCGGATTGTAAATAATTCGTCCATTTTTATCAATTACTAAATAAAAAGGGATCGCCTGAACGTTAAATATCGGAGCTATTTTACTGTCGCTAATTTTGGTTCGTTCTGATACGTTGATCCAATCCAGCTTATTTTTCTTAATGTGGTCTTTCCATTTTACCGTATCATCATCAAGATTAAAATAAATTACTTTTAGGCCCCGCCCCCGGTATTTATGAAATAGAGCTAAAAGCTTTTTTTGTATTTCCTGGCACGGAAGGCACCAAGTTGCCGAAAACGCGATTACATAAGGTTGGCCAATCAAAGCCCGGTTGCTAAATTGCTTTCCCTTGTCGATCATCACAGTAAATTCAGGTACAGGATTCCCCGACTTGGAAGCCAGATATGATTTTATCAAGCTATTAGAAAGACGCATGAAATTCTTTCCGGGCCCCGATTGTTTTTGGGCCTCGCTAAAAAGATTAAAAGTTTTCAACGGCAGGTCTTTTTCACCATTTTTAAAAAGCGGTAAAGACAATTCAGTTAACTTAAACACGCTGTATGGGTCATCAGGATACCGGGTTAGTAACTTAAACTGTTCCTGGATGATCGCATGCCCTTTTTTATCCGCGGCGCTTTTATCCTTCCTTACTGAAATGTCATAACTTATTTCATCAAGTTGCTTTTGTATTTTATTGGCCTGGGAGTTGAGCATAACCCACCTCGAAATACAGTTCTTGAATAGCTTATCACCCGGAAGGGTAGGCGTTGATACAAATTGATTCAATCCCGGTTCCAGCACAATATTGGCGAATCCTATGTTGCGGTTGTCTTTGAATACCCAAATGCCGGCTAATTGATGTCTATCGCCAATTGTTCCCTTAAACGTAAATTTATTATTTCGTATGGTTGAAAAAATCGGCTTTTGTCCCATAGGTAAAATGTAAAGTCTGACGGTATCACCATTTAAATCGACAGGCACTCTACCCATAAGTACGAAAGGGGTTTGCGCATAACTGAATATGCTGCAAAAAATGAATAAACTTGTTAATAATTTCATCCTGTTTAGTTCCTATTAATGTATAGCATCATTTGCTCAGAAACCTTCTATAATCTTGCCGTTATTATTAATATGGAGTAAAGTAGACTTACCTGCTTTTACCTCTATTTTGGGCCATTTTAAAAATGATGTATTACCAAGCGGTTTCTTAGATTGAGCCAGTGTTTCGGCCAGGACGGAAACGTTAGCGTCATACTTTGTGGGATTTGTAATTGATAGTACGGCACCATCTTTAAGATGTTTTACTATTTTCGCTTCAACGTGATCAAAAACGTAAATCTCATTCTTATCTGTTTGCAAATAAATCCCCGGGATTTCCGTGGCTATCAGGATGCCATTTAATTCATTCCAGCCGGTGCGTATATTTCCCCGAGCGCCCCTGCTATCAGCATCGCAATAAGTCAACCGTTCACCGATATTGCCGTTAGATTGAATGCCTTCGGCATGTGCATGAATAACGTCCCTTATCAGCCCGGCATATAGTGTGCTGCCGGTGGCACGATATATTTTGAAAAGAGGATCGCCTGATGATGTGCAGAATCCGGGCGCGCCGTGCTTGTTTTGTGTGCTGGCCCAAACAGCTCCGGCTAATTTTGCACCCAGCTGAGCTAGCTCAGTATTAGGCGGCAATTCATAGTCGTACGAAACCGCCCAGGTAGATAAAAGATTAGCAAGATTGCGGGATTTTTCGAGCCACTTTAAATCACCGGTTGCCTCGTATAAAGTCATAAGCGAGGTCATAAAACCAGCCGCAGTTTCAGAATCAGCATTCTGTAAAATATCTGCACAGGCTCCAGTGGTCATGCCGAGTTTAACAAAATCACGATTATAATAAAACGCAGCAGCCTCTTTGGCAATCTGTAAAAACCGGGGATTTTGATAATATCTTGCTGCCAGTGCCAATCCACCTATTGCAGAAACGCCACTGCTGGTATTGTATACAGCAACGTCACCTGTTTGGTTATTCAAAAAATTACCCCATTGCCCGTCTTTTTTCCAGGTGTCCACAAAGGCTTGTGCCAATCGCTTTATATTTTGTTCCCATACAGGTTTAATAGCATTAGCCCTGCCTTGTGCTTTGAGTAAGTTGAATTGCTTAATCATCCAGAACAGCACATCGCCATTTTTGCGGGTGAGGCAAATTTCCGGGTATTCGTCATAGCCCTCGCGTCCAAAGCATTTTCCATCATGGTCAAGCGCTCCGTAAAAATATCCCGATGGCCCTTGTGCATGAGGAATAGCAAAATCAAATGTACTGGTCACGCGGTCAAGACGTGGTTGATCGCCGAGTGCGAGCATCGGAAAAGTATCCATTAAACCGCCAATCCATCCAAAAGATATCCAGTTTGCATTTTCCGGGCAATAGAATTTGCTATCAGTTCCGTTATAAAAACGTTTGTCGATATTATTGGCCATCAGACGGGCAACTTCGCTCAAAGGAATAAGGTTGCGCGGATGATTTGGACCTGTAACTTCTTTCCTTACCTTCATGAATTTATCCAATAAGCCGGGAATACCAGGTGTTGTAAACGAATACAGACGTAAATGCAGTTTAACCTCGTCACCTGCTTTCCATTGAATACCACGATCCGGGCTTTTACTAAACCCGATAAATTCTGGCTTTTTTTCCCGCACGCCGGGAGCGCTGATTACAAAGGTTGCCCGCGAACGGTCCGGGCTTTCTTCTATAGTAAAGCCGTTGTCAAGCAAAGCATTTCCCACACGAATGCCCTGCTCCGCAAGGGCGATGAAAGCGCGTCCACTTTTTTTGTCATAGAAGCACATTGCCGGCGTTGTAGCATTACAAGCGCTTACTTCTATCTTCGAGGGCTTACCAAATTCAGCCGAAAGGTGCGGCAAATCAACAGTAGTTAATTGTAAATCTTTTTTATACAGATCTGCCCGGTCAAGGCCGGTAGCATAATCCCGATTTACAATGCGGTTGCGGTTCCCGTTATAAACGGAAGCAGGGATCATCACATAGTTATCAGCGCTCCAGTTGGCTATGTCAAAGGCCAATGCAATACCGGTTGATGCCGCAGCACCTTTATTCAACTTAACAGATACCGTAAGGTCAAGTGCATCTGGTTTGCCGGCGACTTTATTTGTTTCAGTTTTGACCGACCAATTGTTTTGTTCTGTATTTATCCCGCCATTAGCAAAAGTACGGAGCGATGTTAACCGGGCTTCATCATATTCGCAAACCAGTGGGCGAAAGGTGCCATTAAGCGGGATAAGAAAACTATCGAGCAAAGTTTTTGTCAGCGCTATTCCTTTCGGGCCTAAAGTGGCCGCTGCTTTGCCTGAAGATAGCCAACTGATAGAAACAGTATCATTTTTTCCCGACCGAGGTGTGAAAAGGTTCGAATGTTTACGACTCTCTCCCTCTGTCGTATTATGCAATCTTATCGTTTTTTCAGGCCCGCTTGTGGAAAGCATGTGCTCTTTTACAATAGTTTTAGGGGTTGGCTGTTCTTTTACAGGGATGCCAGTAGTTACAGCGCCCCACAAAGCGCCAAAGGCTAATAGGTAGTTCTTCAAATCCATTAGTGATTATATTTAAATCGCTTCCATTTTATTTTCAAAAAGAGTCCCGTGCATAGCCGGGACTCTTAACCAACTAAATCTCCAGTTATCTCACTACCTGAAGTCTCCTAAAGAAATTCAGCCGACTCGATTCGTTACATGGCTGGTTCTGTCCCTATACCGGAATTTCAATCCGGGTATTAAGCTTTTATTTTTCACGAATTGACCAATAAAATTCGCCCGGGCTTCTCTATAAGTAATTAAGGGATAAACACGGTGAACAGTTGATAACCTTAGCCTTAAAATACCTGTATCCCGATACAGTAAACGGGGGCAAAGCCCCCCTGTTTACTGTAATTACTAAACTAAAATTATTGCAAAGGATCAAATGCTCCCCCCCAGTTGTTATTTTGTTGCAAGTTTGGATTTGCATCAAGGTGTCTTTTGGGAAGGCCGTAGAAATACTGCTTATCAGATAAATTAAAGATAGCGCTCGGATCCTCAATATTATTGACAATTTGTGGCGTAAATTTCGACCACACTGCCGGATCGTTAATATCGTCGGTAATCACAGGATTGGAAAAGCCCGGCTTCATCATCATATGAATTGCGCCGCGTGTTTGCTGTGTATTTAAAATATCAAACCTTCTCCACCGGCGCAGGTCATCCCACCGTTTATTTTCAAAGGCAAATTCTACAAAACGCTCTTTTACATACGCTTCACGAATAGCTGCCGTGCCACTTGCTGTTACCCCGTAGGTAGATATACTGCCAGGTAAGATACCTGCCCGTTTACGAATATCATAAATTACCTGCAAAGCCTCGCCGGTGTGGCCTGCTTCATTGGCGCATTCTCCATAATTCATCAGCACTTCGGCATAGCGCATTTCTAACCAATCAACGGCGGCCATAGCAACATGATTCGCATCAACAGTGTGATCCATGCCTTTAATTTGCCAAAAACCGCTTCTATTAGCTACAGCTGAGCCGGGAATGAAGGTTTTCTCAAGCGATATCCCGTTCACATCATATCCTGTCCATATTTTTTCGCCCGGTTTAAAATCCGGGGTATTGTAAGCACTGCCATTATAAGCTAAGGTTGCATAGAAACGATTGTCCCTGTATTTGAATAAGGTATCGTATGCCTTCGGTTTTGCAGGGTCAAATGCCGAGCCGTCTTTCATCGGGTAGGTGTTAACCAAAGCCAGCACAGCCTGATCATGTCCAAAATCTCCTTCAGTAATACCTTCAGGGCGTATTGGGGCGTCACTTTTATAATGATCCGGTGCATAAAATTGATTTACAATAATTACTTCACTGTTTGCCTTATTGTACCAGATACCACCATAATCGGGATATAAACCCTTTCCCTGGCTGGCCAGGAAATCTTTAGCTGATTTGGTTGCGGTATACGCCGCCTGCCACCGGGCCTGGTCATTTCCCGGATTAAACAATGGGCTTGCCCACCACATTCCTACTTTACCTAAAAAGGCTAAGGCAGCTCCTTTGTCTATACGTCCCCAATCATTTCCGCTCCATGAATCAGGCAACAAATTTGCGGCATCCGTCAGATCTTTTTCCATCTGGATAAAGCATTCCGAAGATTTGTTCCTTTTCACAAATAAGGATTGCGGGTGTTGAGCATCCTGTACCTGCAAAATTAGCGGTACACCGCCATAGGCCTTAACCATTTTAAAATACGCCCAGGCCCTCCAGAATAGCGCCTGCCCTTTTAAATGTTTAATATCATCTGCAGGATAAGGGGCGCCATCAATTTTGCTTAAAAACAGGTTGATTGCATCAATACCAGCGTATGAATAAGCGTCGTACGAATCAATTGTAGCTATTCCTTTTAGGTAATCTGCCATGCCCTGTGAGCCATCCGTAGCTTCATCACTTGCAGATCCGTTATAGGACCATCCAGGCAATTGAGCAGCATAGATGCTATTAAGATAAGCTGATGTCTGCGTTTCAGATGTCCATACCAGGTCGCCGGTATACACACCCAGGTTTGGCTTTTCCAGCACTTTGTTACAGCTAATCAGGCAAAGGCCCACTAGCGTGCTTATTGCTATGGTTGTTATAATATTTCTTTTCATTTCAAGTCTTTTAATAATAATTCAACAAATTAAAATGTAACGTTTAGGCCCAAATTGAATGTCTTCATGACAGGATAGGCGTTAACACCACCTAATTCGGGGTCAACATCCAAAAACTTATTTGAAGCTGCTATATAAAACAGGTTAGTGCCGGTAGCAAATACCTTAACATTAGATACACCTAATTTATTAACCCATTGCTTTGGCAGGGAATAGCCAAGGTTCAAGTATTTTAATCTTACGAAGCTATTATTTGTTAACCAATAGGTTGAATTAACATTGTAAGTATTTGGGCCAAAGGCGCTTACCGGGTTTGGCATTGGAGCATTCTGATTATCCGGCGTCCAGTGATTCAACCAATAACTTGGCACCCTGTTCCACTCTACCCATCCGCCGCCTGTATTATATATTTTACTTCCAAACTGTCCGGCAAATAATACATCGATGCTAAAGCCTTTCCACGATGCGCCAAAATTCAAACCAGCCCTAACAGGCGGAGCCGAATGACTTGCGATCTCGGTTTGGTCATAGCTGTCAATTATTCCATCAGGCGTTCCTTTAGGGCCGCTGATATCTTTATAAGTCATCATACCCAATGCCGGTTTTTGCCCGAAAATCAAAAATCCGGAAGGAAGAGCATCCAAATCGCCCTGTGTTCTGATAATTCTATCATATACATATCCGGTCATAAAACCTAATGATTTTCCGTTAGGGTTGCCATATGCAGCTCCGTTAGCCGGATAATCCATTTGTATCACTTTATTTGTTCCGTAGGAGAAAGTGCCTTTTACGTGGTAAGTCACCTGGCCAACATTATTTTGATAGCCTAATTCTAAGTCAATTCCATGTGCGTCAACCTTTGCATAGTTTGCCTGCGGCAAAGCAAAGCCAAAACTTGTAGGCAGGGCCTGAACACGTGAACCCAAAATATCGTAGGTGTGTTTAAACCAATAATCGGTCGAAAGGGTAAAGTGGGTAAGGAAGTTCATGTCAACCCCGATATTATAATCGCGGGACTTTTCCCAGGTAATATTCGGGTTTGTTATTGAAGCCAGGGCAATGCCCGGCGACATAGAAGGTGGGTTGCCAAAATAAGCGTTTCCTGATGGATTAAAGGTCTGCAGCCATTGTGATGATATAACGTTATCATTGCCTGACAATGCAGCTGATGCCCTCAATTTAAGGAAGTCTATCACATTACTTTTGAAAAATGATTCTTTAGATATGATCCAGCCGGCTGAAACCGTCGGAAAGTATCCCCATCGCTGGGAAGGCGAGAATTTGGAAGACCCGTCACGTCTGAGGGAAGCATTAAAAAAATACTTCTCCGCATAATTATACCCCAGCATACCAATATATGCTAAACGCCCGCCCTGGCTTGCAGAGCCGCCTACATAACCATCGGCCCTCGCGCCGCTGGTAGCAAAAAACTGGTCGATAGTAGCGATGGGAAATGTTTCCCTGCCACCATAAAATGAATCGAGGCTGGATTCAGATTGTTCGTACACAAACACACCGGAGAAGTTGTGGTTCCCGAAACTATGTTCATAATTAGCCTGTAGATCCAACTGGTAATTTTTTGTGAGAGCGCTGGATTCCTGGAGGAATGGCCTGCCGGGGGCGTTACTTTGAACATTGGCTGTCACCGTATCTGTCCAGATATGGGCATGCGCACCATCCTGTTTTATCCGAACCAGGTTTTGTTTCTGTTCAAAAAGCCGGTTATTCATTTCACTGAAATTATTAGCGTACTGAACTTTTAAGTTTAAGCCCTTTACAAAAGGTACTTTATATACGGCGTTTAACAACACGTCTGTTGTCCGTCCACTATTTGTATTATAGCCGGAATGTCCATTGGTAAATTCCCCTATATTGCCCAGCCATCCATTGTCAATAGGCTGCCCCTTGTCGGTATACATTTGCCAATCAGGCTGCCAAACCATTAATTTGTTGTACAGATCACTTAGGTTGACGTTTGAATCAAAATAAAGCGAATTTTGGCTTGTGCTGCCTGTTGCCAACTGTCCAAACAGTGTTAAGTTTTTAGTTACATCTATACTTACATTGCTTCGCAAATCGTACTTGTTATATTTTAGATTTGCTAAAAAGCCATTTTGATTTAAGTATGAGCCGCCTACATAATACCTAACCTTATCAGAACCACCGGTAACACTCAGAGATTGGTGCATGTCGGTTGGGTTATGCCAAACAGCTTTTAAATTGTCGGCGCCATAACCGTTATTTACAGTTTTGATATACGCTATCTCATTGGGGTCCCAGTAGTAAAAAAAAGATGGATCATTGGGATGCATGTAATCTGTAAAATTAGCTCCCTCAACGGCACTCATTAAAGTTGGCACTTTCGAACGTTTCTCAACATCTGTAGAAACGATGTAATTAACTACCGGCTTACCGGCTTTACCCCTTTTTGTGGTAACCAATACTACGCCACCTGATGATTGCGAACCATAAATAGCTGCCGAGGCGGCATCCTTTAAAATACTGATGTCGCCAACTTCACTTGGGTCCAACAAATCAAATGTTGCTTTATCACGCACAACACCGTCAATTACAAATAATGCCGGGGCCGTATTTGGTGAACTGTTTGTGCGGATACTAAGGTTAGAAGCAACTCCCGGTACACCGGTATAGGTTTGGATATTAAGTCCGGAAGCTTGTCCGGTTAATAAAGCACTAAGATTGCTGGTAGGAATATCCCTCAGTGACTCATTTACGGATATGGTTGAAACCGCACCGGTTATGTTTTCCTTCTTTTGGCTGGTGTAACCAAGCACCACTACTTCGGTGAGCCCGGTTTGGTCGGTTTCCAATTTAACCAGCATGGGGCTGTTTGTTGTTACCGGCAATTCTTTTTTTACAAAGCCTACAAACGAGAAAATAAGAACTGCTTTATTATCCTGAACATCGATGCTAAATTTGCCGTTAGCATCAGTTATTGCAGCTGCTTTACCATCTTTTACTTTAATGGTCACGCCAGGCAATGGCAAATCTTTATCATCAACTACCTGCCCTGTTATTGTAATAACAGGTACCGCTACCAAATTGGGAGCCTTGTTAGCAGTAACAGCATCAGTTTGCTGCAACACAATCGCTTTATTTACAATTTTGTAAGTTAACGACTGGTTTTTCAAACATTCATCTAAAGCCTCATTTAAAGAAGCACCTTTCAAATGGACATTGACATTTTTGTTGCTCACATCCTTAGAATCATAAAAAAACACGTACCCTGTTTGCTTTTTTATTTCCCTTAGCACTTTTGTAAGTGGTGAATTATTTTCGTCCAGATTGACTTTCTGACTATAGCCCCTTGCACTGCACTGCAGAAGGGCAATTAGTATAATCAGGGTTGTTAGTTTCATAATCCGTGAGATTTTGCGCAGCCATGGTTTATGCATGGCTATATAAAAAGGATTTAATTTCATACCTTTGTTGAGTTTGGGTTAATGGTAAAAGACACTAAACTTATTCCCGTTTTCGGGAGGGTTAGCCCAACATTTATCGCATTCCGATGGCCGTCGGGGTGCGTTTTTTATGGGATAACCTCATCAATGGATGGCCTGAATTTATCATGGCCGCTGAGGTATCTATCTTATCATATCGTTTTTGGGTTTTAAGTAAATAATTGGTTTTTATGGTTTAATGATTATTGTTTTCCCATCAATTTGGTAGTGAATTTTTTTGAAGGTCAAAATGTCTAATATTTGAGATGCGTTAACATTCCTCGGGATCTCGCCGGAAAATTCTCTTGATGGTAACACCCCTTCATATTTTATATCTACATCGTACCAGCGCGCAAGCTCCTTCATCACTCCCCGGATATTATCATCCTTAAAATAGAAGAACCCATTTTTCCAGGCCACAGCCTCATCAGCATCTACCTCCGCCACACTAATAGCGCCTTGTTTAAATCTTGCCTGTTCACCGGGTTTAATAATGCTACTTGCTCCTGCAGCCGTTACTTTCACGCGGCCTTCAAGCAGCGTAGTTTTAACTGCATCTTCATCGCTGTAGGCATTTATATTAAAATGGGTACCAAGTACCTCAACAGTCTGACCATTGGTGGTTACTCTGAAAGGCTTTCTCTCATTATGCGCTACTTCAAAATATACCTCGCCGGTGATTTCTACATTGCGTTCATTTCCCAGAAATTCAACGGGAAACTTAATGGAGGATGCGGCATTTAACCACACTTTAGTGCCATCTGATAAAATAAGCTGGTACCGCCCTCCCCGCGGGGTGGCCGCGGTATTATAAACCATATTTTGGGCCAATGAATTGCCTTTTGAACTTGCGTAGTTTACCAGTCCGTCAGCGGTTTTGTTAATTGATGTATTTCCCTGGCTGGCAAGCTTGCCATTTGGTGTGCCGTTTAATGTTATAACGTTCCCGTTCGCCAGCGTTATCGTTGCTTTATTCCCTCCGGGGGCAACGTCTTGTTTCCGGAGCTTATTAATTGCTATATGTTGCCGCGGCGCCTTATTTAAAAATAAAACATATACGCCCGCGGTAATAAAGACAAGTGTTGCTGCCGCAATGCTAAGCCATAAATTAAGGTTCCGGACTTTCCTCTTAGCCATTCCGGCTTCAATTCTCTGAAATAGCTCAGCTTTAAGATCTTCCTCCGAACCTAAATGCTCCGCATCCCAGTCCTTCTGTCCTGAAGTAAGCTGATTTAACAATACTGAATATTCAACCAGTTCCTGGTCCGAAGCAGTTCCTGAATTTATTTTATCAATTAAAAAGGTAAGTCTTTCTTTATTCACTTAGCGGTGCTTATATATTGTAAGGCACATAACAGCGGCCCAACACCTGCCATGCTATTAAAAAAAGTTTAAATTCTTTTAATTAGCTGTAATACAGCAAGATAATTTTAACGCAGGTTGTGTGTTTAGAATAAAAGAAAGATAGAAGCAAGTTTGGACAGGGGCGTCTTTAATTTTTGCAGTGCCCTGGTTATGTGATCATCTACCGTTTTCTCGGCAATGCCAAGTCGTTCTGCAATTTCTTTGTGTTTTAGGTGTTCTTCCCTGCTGAGTAAAAATACCTCGCGACATTTTTTCGGCAGCCCGTCAAAAAGCTGGGCAATTAAGCATTTAAGTTCTTTAATCTCCAATTCATTTGCATTGTAGGCTTGCAAATCTATTTTCGCCAGGTCGTCAAAAAGGCACTCCCGTACTTTTCCGTTCCTGATCAGGTTGGCTATTTTATATTTTACCGCAGTTTGCAAATAGGCTTTCAGGTTGGTACTCACCTTAACTTCAGACCGGTTTTCCCAGAACCATAAAAAGATTGATTGGCACACGTCCAAACTGTCTTCCCTATTCCTGTTTACGTTATAGGCGGTATTAAAAAGAAGTTTCCAATACCTGTTATAGATTTCAGTAAATGCATCACGATCACCATCTCTTACCAAGCAAAGCAATTCCTCATCAACCATTGTGCTGCACCGTACCGACATAATTTAATTTGCTAAAATCAATATTTAAAGACATATAAAACCAAGGAAAAACATAAACCCGGCCTTCAAAAAAGATCCGCGTAGGGTAAAGTTCGACAATTGGCTTATTGTATGTACATAATTACATTTTAAAATTTAGATTTACAAATAATATTTTAAATAATACTTACTGTAACTAATACACAATCACGTTATTATGAATTAACACCCGTCAAATACTCATAATAATAGGGCAATTATGTAAAGACAAACGTTTGCGTAACCTGAAGACTTTACGGTCTTTAATGATACCTTTGGAACGGCTGCAATACATATAAAAAGCGCCAATTGCATTATACAGGTCGCAGGTGATTCAAAAAACAGAACCTTAATGTTAAAGTGCAAACTGGCTTAAACCCTAACTCATGAAAAAATTATTTTCACATTTCATATTTCTCTTTTTAATACAATTGACCCTGCATGCGCAGGTGAAAAAATATTGCGCCTAACATTATACCCGCAGTTCGTCAATGGCAAACAGGGCATGGCAGTTTTATAGTCAGTACTAATACTGAATTCAAGTATAAACAGGCAATAGCAACCCAAAGGACAATCTCAATCTTCCTGGAAGACTTACATGCATTACAGGGCTTTCAGCAACTTCCGCCGGCAAGGGCAAATACAGGCAAAAACTATATTATAATAAAGATCAAACCGAGGCAACATCTGTCACAAATACAAAAAGAATCATACAGCCTGCAAATAAAACCGGGGCGAATTGTTATAAAAGCCGCAGATGAAGCAGGTGTTTTTTATGCCACCAGAACGCTATTGCAATTAGCCGCCAGCACCACTGACAGGAGAACTATTTCCTGTTATACCATCAAAGACACCCCGGCTTATCCTTTCAGGGGATTTATGCTGGACGTAGGCCGTAAATTCTTCCCGATATCGCAATTGAAAGATTATATATGCCGCATGAGCTGGTACAAAATGAATCAGTTACAACTGCATTTAAACGACCAGGCTTTTCATGGCGAACATTACGCAGCTTTTAGGATTGAGAGCAAGACATTCCCGCAGCTAACAGCGAAAGACGGTTTTTATACGCAACAGGAAATTAAAGAACTGATACAATACGCAACGGATCGCGGCATCAATATTATTCCGGAGATAGACGCGCCTGCTCATGCTATGAGCATATTGGATATGGCGCCCGAATTAAAAAATGATAAGCTACAGGACGGTCAGTTAGATGTATTAAACGCAAAAACCACGCAAATAATGGAACAAGTATATGATGAATTTGTGCCATTATTCCCATCCCCTTATTTTCACATCGGAACTGATGAGTACCGGTTTAAAAAATCGACACCGACCGAAGATCGTAAGGCTTTCGCTGTAGGCTTTTGCAATTATATTAACCACTTCAACAAGTATATACGGGCCAAAGGGAAAGAGGTAATGATATGGTCGGGATACAACCAAATGACCGGATTTACACCCATCGACAGCAATATAGTTATTGATATGTGGCTGGGAAACAATGCCAAAGAAGAGATAAAAGCAGGGCATCAGTTAGTCCAATCTACCGATGAATGGCTGTACATCGTTCCGGGCGCACCTTATTATGGTGTGGACAACAAGTTTTTATATGAAAAATGGACGCCTAATGATTTCGGCCCAAATCAGCAATTGAATCCAGCCGAACCTAATTTATTGGGCGGAAAATTACATGTTTGGAATGACCTTGGGCCTATGGGTTTTACCTACCATGAAACAGCATACGAGATTTCGGTGTCTATGCCGGTGATGGCCGAAAAATTATGGGGCACCAAAATGTCGGCTACTTTTGATGATTTTACTAAAAGGATACCAGCCTTAAAAAGCATTCCGCAAGTAAATGATATAAGAGCATTGGAAAATGAAAAAAACACCGATCCGATTATCGATATCGATTTCGATAAAACGATTTTGACTGACGCTGTAAATAAACAATTAATAAAATCTGAAACCGGCAACAAGATAAACCCTGTCCTGGCGCTTGAACAGCATGATTTTGTTCAGCTAAATTTAAAGGCCGATGAATTGGAACAGCCATGGACGTTGAACTTTTCCGTAAAAAAAATGGACAACCGCGATACAACCGCGGTGTTATTCGAGTCTCCTTACGGAACGATCTTCATGAATTTTAAAGATAAAAAATCCGGCAGGTCCGGGTTAGGCATTGCCCGGACGATTGGTTACAAAGAATATGCAGGTAACAACGATGATTATTACCATGTATTTAATACAGTTATCCCCGCGAACGAATGGACTCGAATAACCTTAACCGGCGATCATAACTCCACTACTTTGTATATAAACGGCAATGAAACAGAAATTATTAAAAAGCAATTTGTTTGCCCTTTAAAAACTATCGGGAGTAACAGTAACCATCTTTCTGCCAATGTCTTATTGGACAATTTAATGGTGTTTAGCCGAATATTAAATAAAGAAGAAGTAAAGGTTCTTTTTGTAAAATCAGGTCCATTCCCAAAGGATTAAATTTCAGTCGTTTTTTTGTGAAAAATATATCCTCAGACCTTGTTGATTTCTGAATGTCATGCACGAGTCTTATCATTTTGCGACAACTGTTATGGCAGCCTCTTAATGCAGGTCAATTTATAAAACGCTTGTTGTTACCTCTTTAATTTCACCGTTAACACGTACCTTAACCTTACTTAATTTTGCAGACCTGATTTTGTAAGATATTACCTTACCATTCCGCCACGCGCAGTCAACTATCAATCCACCGCGTGCACAAAGGCCTTTGAAAGCGCCCTTAGCTGCCCATGCCTTAGGCACGGCCGGCAATAAATCGATTTCGCCGTTATGGCTTTGCATCAGCATCTCAGCCATTGCTGCGGGTATCCCGAAATTCCCATCTAATTGAAACGGTGGGGCATTGCAAAATAAATTAGGCAGCATGTTATAAGTGAGTAATCCCCGAATCATCATGCCAGCCTTTTCACCTTCGCCCAAACGGGCCCATAGCGCGCATCGCCACGGCCACGTCCAGGACTGGCGGCTATCACCAACTGTTGATTCAACAGTCAATGGCTTGTCGATGTTCTTTCCATAATTACCACTACGGCTTCGTAAAGAAATAATTGCCGCTGCTGCCAGCGCCGGTGTTTGGGTCTTATCTATCTGACGACCGGGGTAAACTGCAAATAAATGCGATGTGTGACGATGTTCATCGTTAGGGTCGTCCCTGTCTTCCTGCCATTCCTGCAACTGGCCCCATTTACCTATTTTATTGGGGGCCAGCCGGGCTTGCATATCAGCTATCTTTTTTTGATAACCCTCATCAATATTTAGTGCTTTGGCTGCCTCCAGGTAGTTTTGGAAAAGATCCCAAACTAATTGCTGATCCATCATAACACCGTCTTCACGCGGGCCATGCTCTGGCGACCATCCGTTTGGCGCCATTAACGTGCCATCGGGCATTTGTTTGAGCCGATCTTCCCAATATTCACATATTTCTTTGATAATAGGATAAGCCGTTTTGCTCAAATATTTATTATCACGCGTAAAATCCCAATGTTCAAATACGTGATGCGCATACCAGGCGCTGGCCGGAATATTCCATTCCCATCCGTTCCCCCCGAATATACTTTGGCTGGTACGAGCCGTCCATCCGCGAATACTTGAACCGAAAGCTTTCCTTGTTGCTATCCTGCATGGTTCCCGGGCAGCAACAATAAAGTCTATAAGAGGTATGTGGCACGCTGAAAGATTGGTTGTTTCGGCAGCCCAATAATTCATTTGGATGTTGATATTGCTATGATAGTCACTTGCCCACGCAGGCGTGTTGCTATCGTTCCATAATCCCTGCAAATTAGCGGGCAACCCGCCCGGTCTGGAGCAGCTTATCAATAGATAGCGGCCATATTGAAATATGGTTTTTTCAAGACCAGGATCGCTGCCGCCTGCCGCATATTTTTTCAGGCGTTCATCCGTAGGCAGCGAAAGCGTAGCTTCGTCACTGCTGCCAACATTAATAGAAGCCCGTGCCGCCAACAACTTGAAATCGTTTATATGCGCTGCTTTCAATTTTTCATAGCCCTTACCCCGGGCCGCTGCCAATTCCCTATTCATTAAAGGCATAGGGTCATCGCCACGCCACCCGCTTTTATAATCCGGCTTGTAGTTGGTTCGGGCATCCAGAAAAAGGGTGAGTGATTTGCAATTCTCAAATACCAGGTGATTATCTTTTATTTTAATATTTCCACCAACATGCGTGAGCATTAATGATGCTGCATATTTTAATTTGTTGGGCATTTCGCCGTTGAAACTAACAGACCGGGCATCAGCAACACTTATTGCACCTTGTGCAGATTTCAAAGAAATTTCACCGGACATTGTTCCTTTATCGCCCGCTTTAAAATTGAAAACCATTACATGGTCAGGATTACTGGCGAAAGCTTCCCTGTTGTAATTCACGCCGCGTTGGGTAAAATTGGTTTTATGGATACCTGTAAATAAATCGAGTGACCGGCTATAGTTTGTACTTGCAGATTGATCGGTAAAGGAAATTAAAAGTTCTCCGAAATTCCTGTATGAGCCAAAACCATGGTCACCCGTTTCGTACCCGCCGTCCCAATTATTATCGCCCGACCATAGACTTTGCTCATTAAACTGGATATGTTCATTGGAAATACCACCATAAATCATCGCTCCTATGCGGCCGTTACCGATCGGTAATGCTTCCAGCCATTTTGATGCTTCCTGCTTATACCAAATATTTAAGGACGTATTGCTTTGCGCTACAGACAATACGGCTATGTGAAGCAAAATAGCTAAAGCCGAAATTGTTTTTTTTATTTTCATAGTTAATTGGGATATAGAAATATCTTAGTGGTCACCTGTTCTCCATTATAAATACTGTCATGCTTCTGGCCCCGTGGGCGCCTATTACCAGGGATTGTTCAATATCTGCTGTTTTTGAAGGACCGGCTATAAATGTCCCGAACCCATAGGTGGTTCCATCTATTAATTTATAAGCATGGTGCATAGTTGGGACGATGGCTTGTATATTAATAATTACGGCCAGGTGCTGACAAATAAAAGGCAATGCCCTGTGGTGCATATCGTTTTCTGTCAGCCACACTGCCCCGTTTTCTGCTACACCAAAATGCGCCTTCAATAAAGCAACATCTACATTGTATAAATCATGTGGTGATGAAACAGGCTCATTTCTTTCATCGCAGAACTCTTTAAATTCAGGCAAGGGGCTCACTATTTTCGCATCCGGCCCGTGCTTTTCTAAAATTAGCTTTGTAATTTCTTCATAGTTTGACACATAAAATACATTTCCACCAACAGATAATAATACGCCGGCAAATTCCTTTAACGAGCCTTTATCCTCCGTATCAAATACAGTGATATCAGGCAGAACTACGCTTCCTGGTTGATTTGCTTTTACTGCTGACAATATTGCTTCCCTGCTGCTCATAAGGACTGCGGTAATATGTTTTTCATTTTAAAATAGCTTAACGTGTTATCTATCAGTTCTTTTTCCTGTTTTTAGCATACCATTCGCCAAATGACCACACCGGGGGATTAGGCATATCCCGTTGTTTATACCACGGGTTTAGCTTGTTGGTTATGGCAAATGGTGCATGTTGCATAACCCACCTACCGGATTTTCCCGCCAGACGATATGATATGGGCGAGGAAAGGGCCTTCGCCATAATGTGCATACCGGCTTTTTTGCCGGCCGAGGCGTGTCCGTCTTTGACCAACACCTGCCGCCATTTGTACAATTGCTCATGTATGTCAATTTTAACCGGGCAAACGTTCGAACACGAACCGCAAAGCGTGGAAGCAAAAGGCAGATCGGCATATTTCTTCATATCCAGGTTGGGGGCCAATATTGATCCTATAGGCCCGGCGACCGCGGTATGGTAACTATGACCTCCGCTACGGCGGTACACAGGGCAGGTATTCATACAGGCGCCGCACCGGATACATTTCAACGAATTACGAAAATCCTCGCGGCTTAACTGGACTGTTCGCCCATTGTCAACTAATATTACATGAAGCTGTTTTCCTGTTTCGGGTGTTTTAAAATGACTGCTATAAGTGGTAATGGGTTGCCCGGTAGCACTCCTGGTAAGCAAGCGCAAAAATATGGCGAGGTGCTTCTTTTCAGGTATCAGCTTCTCAATACCCATGCTGGCAATATGTATATCGGCCAGGTGTGCCCCCATGTCGGCATTGCCTTCGTTTGTGCAAACTACAAACTCGCCCGTTTCGGCAATGGCAAAATTTACTCCTGTAAGTGCTACTTTGCGGGTCAAAAATATTTCACGCAAATGCTGCCGGGCAGTTTCCGTTAAAAATTGTGGATCAGAAACACCAGCCGGCGTACCCAGGTGCTGATGAAAAATTTCACCTATTTCTTCTTTCTTTTTATGAATACAGGGCAATACAATGTGGCTTGGCGGTTCTTTAGCCAGTTGTACAATACGTTCACCCAAATCAGAATCTATTACCTCGATGCCATGTTCGGCTAGGTATTCATTTAAACCACATTCTTCAGTAAGCATAGATTTGCTTTTTACCATCCTGGCTTCGCCGGCCTTATTCAAAAGCTGGTGAACTATGCGGTTATGCTCAGCAGCGTCGGCTGCCCAGTGAACTTCAATGCCATTAGCAATAGCATTCTTTTCAAATTGGAGCAGATAGTTATGAAGATTGGAAAGGACATTATTTTTGATTTGCGATGCAGCCTCCCTTAGACGTTCCCATCCGGGTACCTGGTTTACAGTTTTATCCCGTTTTTGGCGTATCCACCATAACGTTTCGTCATGCCAGTTTACCCGGTCCTCATCCCTGTTGAATTCATTTGCAAGGGTTGAATGATCTTTTGTTGATTGTTCTGCCATCTTATCCCGCATTTAAAATTTCAGCAATATGTATAACCTTTACTTTGCTACCCTGTCGCCTTAATATACCTTCCATGTGCATCAGGCATGACATATCTACCCCGGTAATATATTCAGCGCCATTTAACAGGTGATCAGCCACGCGATCCTTCCCCATTTTTGCCGAAACGGCCTCTTCTGTAACACAGAACGTGCCGCCAAAGCCACAACATTCATCTTTGCGGTTTAAATCGACCAGGTCAATTCCATCAACCATTTTTAATAAGCTACCCGGTTTTGAAAACTCAGGCGCAACCAGCTCGCTCATCGAACTTATATGCAAACCGCGCTGCCCATGGCAACTTTGATGTACACCTACACGATGCGGGAATTTTGCCGGGAGACTTTTAACTTTTAATACGTCTGTTAAAAACGACGTGAGCTCGTAAGTTTTCCACCTGATTTCTTCCACTTTTGAGGCGTTATTTTCATTATGTAAATGATCCCGGATATGCAGCACACAGCTTCCGGAGGGAGCTACGATATAATCAAATTCAGCAAAATTTTTAATAAACAGCTCGTTACAACCATGAGTAAGATGTTCGAATCCCGAATTTGCCATCGGTTGCCCGCAGCAAGTCTGATTCATAGGATAAACTACATTTACTCCCAATTTCTCTAATAATCGCAGGGTGGCTATGGCCGCACCGGGATAAAACTGGTCAACATAGCATGGTATAAATAGTCCAACCGTCATCTTTTCCATTATGATAATGTCCTGTCAAGATGGGTATAACCACCATCTACATATATTAACTGCCCCGTGGTATGGCTGGAAACAGCGGAAAGCAGAAAGACTGCCGTCGCAGCTATCTCCTCAACCGTGGTCATACGTTTACCGAACGGGATTTTATTTACAATTGCCTTTAATTTTGCATCCGGGTCGGGTACCGTACTGATCCAACTTTCGTACAAGGGAGTCCAGCATTCTGCAACGATAATGGCATTTACACGGATGCCGTATGGGAGCAGCTCAACGGCCCACTCCCTTGTTAATGCATTTCTGCCCCCGTTTGACGCGGCGTAACCTGAAGTACCTCCCTGCCCGGTATCAGCCGTTTTTGAACTGATGTTCAATATGGCCCCTTTCGATTTTATTAATTCGGGCAAGGCGGCTTGCGCAACCAGGTAATAGTGCACCAAATTTTTGTGGAGGGAGGCTAAAAATTGCTCATAATTCCCGTTTACTAATCCAACCCCATCATTTACCCCGGCGTTATTAACCAGGCCATCAATACGTCCAAATTCCCCAGTTATCTCCTTTACGGCCCTTACACAACTTTCCGGGCACGTGAGCTCTGCAACCACTTGCCATGCTTTTCCGCCAGCCAACCGGATATCCGCCACGGCATTTTGGTTATCTGCCTCGCAACGGCCTATAATTACAGCTGTTGCGCCCTCCTTCGCAAGCATCAATGCTATCCCCCTGCCTATGCCTTTAGCCCCACCGGTTACAATGACAATCTTATCCTGAAGCTGTAAATTCATCTATCGTATATAACTCTATATATCATTTAATTTGAAAAGGCGATTAATATTTAAAATATCTGTCTCCCGTCCGAAACGAAAAATCTGCTGACAGGCATGGGTCCATTTCGCCTTCGTTCAATTTAACGATGCCTATTGTTTGGTATTTAATTTTATTATTGTATCATAAGGATCAACATTAATGTCTTTTATATAAACGAACACGCCTTCCGGCTGTTGCTTAAACTTAAGCGGGGTATCACTTCCTAATACGGTAGCTTTAACAACTTTTTGATTGAGTGATGGGATCAAAATGTAGTCTTCCGTTGGCGCTGCAAGAATGTGTGCGAACACGATATTTTGTTTTGCGGTAATTACTCCCCATTGCTGCGGTGCAATAATGCCGCCGCGGGTACCGTAAATACTTTCCCCATTCTTTTTCATCCAGTCACCAACTTTGGCCAGGGTATCCACAAATTCAGGTTGGATTTTCCCGTTGGGCATCGGCCCTATGTTTAGCAGAAAATTGGCATTTCGGCCTGCGGCATTTGCCAGGTAGCCGATAATCTGCTTAACGGTTTTATAATTCCTGTCGTTTATATTAAAGCCCCAACTGCCGTTAATAGTTTCGCATGTTTCCAACGGAAGTGCACTTACCGTCTGGTTATTGTTAAAACCGGTTGATTTATTTCCTGGCAAGTCTTTTTCAAACATCTGAAAATCTTCTCCATCATACGGAGCGATATGGTGATTGTTACCCACCAATATTGCAGGGTTTAGCTTATGGATCAGGGAATAAATCTCGTCAAAGTGCCAATTAACTGCATGTCTTTCCCATTCTCCATCAAACCAAATTCCCTTTACCGCAGGATAATTAGTAATTAACTCTGTCAGCTGTCCTTTCATAAACTTGATGTAACTATCCCAATCGCCCTTTACAGGTTTACCATCAACAATAGGGCTGCCAAATGCATAGTCCGGTCTACCCCAATCCAACAATGAATAATAAAAATGGAGCTCAATGCCTTCTTTCTGGCATTCCTGCGCCAGTTCCATCAAGGGGTCTTTGTGGTAAGGCGTTGCATCTACAATATTATAAGGCGATAATTTTGTGCCGAACATACTGAAGCCATCATGATGGCGGGACGTAATGGTGATGTATTTCATACCCGCCCGTTTGGCAAACTGCACCCATTCCTTTGCATTAAAGGCCTGTGGATTAAAAAAATCGGCCAGCCGTTTATAGTTATTATACGGAATATTTTTGTCGTGCATCACCCATTCGCCGGCACCCAATTCACTGTAAATACCCCAATGGATAAACAGCCCGTATTTCATGTCCTGGAAATTCTTACGGGATTCCGTGTTATCCGCCGAAGGTACGTACCTGGCAGTTTGTGCTTTAGCCATTAAACAGTTCAACAGCAAAACAATAAGCAATAGTTTTCTTGTCATAATCTTCAATTATTAATTTTTATAAATCCTCCATCAATAGGGTAATCGCACCCGGTTGTAAAGCCGGCCTCGTCCGAGCATAGATATAAAGCCAGCGCAGCTACTTCGTCCGGTTTACCCATACGGCCTATAGGCTGGCTTTTTGATAACTTTTCGAAAATTTCTTCCCGGTTATCCGGGTAGTTCTTCGCAATAAATCCATCAACAAAAGGGGTATGGATGCGTGCCGGCGAAATGCTGTTACAGCGGATGTTATCATGCAGGTAATCGCGGGCCACAGAAAGCGTCATGGCGAAAATCGCCCCCTTGCTGGTTGAGTAGGCAAACCTGTCGGTAATGCCCACGCTGGCAGCAATCGATGCTGTATTTAAGATCACACCTCCGCCATTTGCTTTCATAGCAGGAATCGTGGCAAATAAACAATTATAAACCCCTTTAACATTTACATTCATTACTTTTTCGAAGTCGGCCTCGCTGGTAGTATCGGCTTTGCCAACGTGGGCTATTCCGGCATTGTTCACCAAAATATCAATCCGGCCAATGGTTTTGAAAGTATCTATTACCTGTTGCTGATTACTTACATCACAGGCATGACTGAAAGCAGCACCCTCATGAGCGTTTATTTCGGACATCGTAACAGAGGCTGCCCCGGCATTCAATTCAACAATATGCACAGTTGCGCCTTGTTGCGCAAACAGTATGGCTATAGCCCTGCCAATACCGCTGCCCCCTCCTGTAATTATTACTGATTTATTTTTTAGGCTAAACATATTTTTCTATTTCGGAAATCGAATGTTCGATTTCGAATTTTCTCTTTTAATTTCTATCTATTTTATGGTTTCAGATCCCGAGATCATAAAGAAACCCCTCTCTTCCATGGTATAAAGTCATCCTGGCCCAGTTGTACTGCCTTTGGTTCAACTTCACCGCTCGCTGCTGCGATAACGTAATCCAAAATACGTTCCCCTAATTGCGGTATTGTTTCCGTTCCTTCAATTACAGTTCCGCAATTGATATCAATAATGTCCGGCATACGCAAAAAGAGTGGGGTATTAGTGGAAAGTTTAACAACCGGGGCTATTGGATTGCCGGTTGGCGTTCCGAGGCCTGTGGTGAACAAAACAATGTTTGCTCCAGCCCCTACCTCCGCAGTGGTGCTCTCCACATCGCTGCCAGGTGTGCATAATAAATTTAGCCCGTTCGTGCTTACTTTTTCAGGGTAATCAAGCACGGCCATAACCGGCGAGGTGCCGCCTTTCCTGGCCGCTCCTGCAGATTTTATTGCATCTGTAATCAACCCATCCCTAATATTACCGGGCGATGGATTAGCATAAAATCCGGAACCATCACGCTCCGCCCGGGCGTTATAGCTAACCATGAGATCGATAAAACGCTGAGCGGCAAGATCGTCTATACAACGGTTACTTAATTCCTGTTCAACCCCGCACAGCTCCGGAAACTCTGAAAGAATAACTGCTCCGCCAAGGGCCGCTAACATATCAGAAACATGCCCTAACGCAGGATTTGCGGAAATTCCGGAAAACCCATCGGAACCACCGCACTCCAGCCCGATACATAATTTAGAAAGAGGGGCCGGCTGCCTGGTACATTTGTTTGCTTCAACTAATCCTGCAAATGTTTGTTTCAAGGCTTCCTGCAGTAAGTTGCTTTCGGTGCCCATAGTTTGCTGTTCCAATACAATAAGGGGCTTGCTGAATGCAGCATCACGTTTTACAATTTCTGATTTTAAAATGCTGGCTTGTGCATGCTGACAACCCAGGCTCAACACAGTTGCTCCTGCCACATTAGGGTGAGTGATATAGCCTGCCAGCAAGCCGCATAACGCGTCGGAATCCATACGGGTACCACCGCACCCCATATCGTGGTTCAGGAATTTAATGCCATCGATATTTCTGAATATACGATCAGCTCCTGGTTTTCTTTTTTGCAGCGGTATATCCGCATTCAAAATCTCTTCGGCGGTACGACCGGTTTTATAGAGATTTATCAGTTGGTCCACTTCGCCATCGTAACTGGCCTCTTTCTTATAACCCAGCTTTTCAACCAGCGCTTGTTTAAGAACATCTATATTCCGGTTTTCGCAAAATACCAATGGAATCACCAGCCAGTAATTGGCTGTGCCAACAGAGCCGTCAGCGCGATAGTATCCATTAAATGTTTTGTCTTTATAACCGGTGATATCTGGTTTGTTCCAATCTAATTTACGCTCTCCTAATCTAAAAGCCCCTGCCGCGTGCTGCAGGTTGTCAGTCGATAATAAAGATCCCTGTGGTACTGCTTTCGTGGCTTTACCTACCAGAACGCCATACATATAAACCTCATCTCCCGGCTGAAGGGTTTTTAATGCAAACTTATGCTTGGCCTTAATATTTTCGGAAAGTAAAAAGCAGTGATTTTCCAATCTTATTTGATTATCCTTTTTCAAATCCTGTAGCGCCACAGCAACATTATCGGCCGGATGAATGCGTAAATAGCTTCTTGTATTATTGTTAAACATTACTTTTTTAAAATTCAAATACCTTGTCCATTAACACCAATTTCTCACCGGACAGACCTGGGAACAGCCCGCCGGTATTTTTCCACGTTAATCTAATGTCTAAATTCAACCACCACCGCTGTCGCACTCTTACCATCCTTTACCTTGTAGCCTTTCCATCCGTACCAGGCCACAACTATAAAGCAGGCCAACGGTATCGAATAAGAAACTGCAGTTGAATATTTGTCGGCAAGCAAACCCATTGCAACGGGTACAATTGCGCCACCCACTATCGACATGATGATAAAAGAGGAGGCTTTTTTGGTATGATGCCCCAAATCCTGAATGCCCAATGCGAAAATTGTGGGGAACATAATGGATTCGAAAAAGAAAAGAGCCATAAGGGCATAAACGGAAATCCAATGGTTATTCCAGATGACAACAATACAAAGCACGACATTGATGATTGCATAAATCGCCAGCAATTTATTCGGTGCTATTAACCTCATTAAAGCGGTCCCTATAAACCGGCCTGCCGTAAACAATATCAATCCAACCGATAGCAAAGTAGATGCGTTTGCATTTTTGATACCGACTCCGCTTTCGGTACAATAATTAATAAAGAATGCCGCCACGCCTACCTGTGCAGCTACATAAAAAAATTGCGCTATTACACCGAACGTGAAATTGCTATGGTTAAATAATGGCTTGCCATACATTGACGGTGACGATATGGTTTCGCTTTCTTTTATCTCAGGCAGCTTAGTCCTCAAAAAGAAACCTGTAATAACCAACACCACAGCGCCAATAAAAATATAGATTGTTTTAACTGATTCAAGGTTGTGATGCACACCGTTATCGCCTCCAAAAAAAAGATAAGCTGCTATGATAGGGCCGAGGAAAGAACCAACCCCGTTAAAACATTGGGCCAGGTTTAACCTTGAGGTGGACGTTTCGGGAGTGCCCAGGACCGTTACATAAGGATTTGCGGCTGTCTCTAGGCAGGCCAGGCCGGATGCAAGTATAAACAAGGCCAGCAAAAAGAAATTGAAGCTTAACTGTTGGGCCGCCGGATAAAAAAGAAAAGCACCGGCCGCATATAAAGACAGGCCCAATATAATGCCTTTTTTATAACCGTACCTTGTCATGAAGAACCCGGCGGGAAGCGCCACCAAAAAATAAGCACCAAAATAAGCTCCCTGCAGTAAGGTAGACCGGGTTTTTGTAATATTAAGCGTTTCCTGGAAATGCTTGTTCAGCACATCCAGCAATCCGTAAGCGAAACCCCAAAGAAAGAACAAAGAGGTTATTAATATTAAAGGAAAAAGATATTTGCTTTTCGACATATATTTAGCTTTAAAGTCAGGGGTGACTTAATAATTGGTTTACAAATAAAGGACTTGTGAAAGGCTTAAAGTTTAATGTTTTTATCAATTCATTAAGTGATATTGGAAAATAAGCATACACATTCGAGCATTTTTGCTCCATTAAGCTCAATTTTACTTACATTGGCATTACAATTATAAAGCTATGAGGCCCCAGTTATTAAAAGTATCCCAGGACCAGGTGAATTCATTTAGTGCCAGGAGGGACACTATGCCTAATATCAATAACAGGTGGCATTATCATCCCGAAATCGAACTGCTATATTTCAAAAAAGGAAACGGATCTCAATTTATCGGGGATAATATCAGCGCATTTTCAACGGGTGATATTGTGCTGGTGGGCGCAAATCTGCCGCACTACTGGCAATTCGACAATAGTTATTTCGACAGTCCGTCAAAAACTGCCGCTGATGTAAGTGTAATTCATTTTAATGGCTTTTTTTGGGGAGATACTTTTCTTAAACTGCCTGAAACTAAACCAATCAGGGATACGCTGGAGAGATCAAAAAGGGGAATATATATTCCGAGCGCCGCCGGCGCTGATATCGGAAGTTTAATTGAAAAAATTATTTATGCCGAAGGCTTCAAAAAGATAATGCTGCTATTAGAGGTATTAGCGGCAATTGGCGACTGTAAAGAAAGTAAGCAGGTAGCCACAATCGGATTCAGGCATAATTTCCAGGAATCAGAAAGGGATCGCATAAACGCCATTTATAATTACTCTATATCTAATTTCAGGAAGAATATAACATTGAAAGAAATTTCAGCTGTTGCTAACGTAAGTCCAAATTCCTTTTGTAAATATTTTAAGTCGAGAAGCCGAAAAACATTTTCCCAATTTATACATGAGATCAGGGTAGGGCACGCTTGTAAACTCCTTATTGAAAACAAACTGAATATAAAGGAGATTTGCTACGAAAGTGGTTTTAATAATTTCTCCAGCTTTCACAAACATTTTAAACAAGTAAAAGGCAAAACCCCTCTGCACTATCAAAGAAATTTTCTTAAAGGCGATGCGTGATAAAAATGGGAAGCTATGGCAAACGTGCTTCATGATAACAGTTTTCGCTGATTCGTTACTATATTTTTGAAATTCAGTCAAATTGTTTATTTGTTTAAGAAGTTAAAAAAAACTTGGAGTTATATTTTTTTTATGTAATTATGTATATACAAAGAATCTATAAATAATTTAGCAAGAATGAAGTGATTGTGCGGACTAACGCCTATTACCTGTATAAGGCTTTTATAGAATAAAAATGGGAATTTCGAAAGAACTTTAGGTTTCCTTAATAAGACTAGTCATAATATGTTTCTACACAAAAAAACTATTTCATGCGAAAACTTATTTTAATAGCGCTATGTGTTTTATTAGTGATTGTAGTAAGCATATATTTTTATTCCCCGCCTGTTGCGTTACCGCCGGATGTAAAGCAGGCCTATGAGGCTTTACCTGGATCACTGGATTATAATGTAGATGTTAAACCAATACTTTCCGATAAATGTTTCGCCTGCCATGGCCCCGACAAGGCAAAACAAAAGGCTGGTTTAAGATTGGATATCGCCCAATTTGCTTATGCTGATCTGCCCGAGGATAAGGGGAAAGTGGCTATTGCTCCCGGGGATTTGGAGGGCAGCGAATTTTTTCACCGGATTCTTTCGGATGATCCTAAATATATGATGCCTTCGCCTGAATCACATCATACATTAACCGCCACCGAAAAAGCAATTTTAATTAAATGGATAAAAGAAGGGGCTGTTTATAAGCCGCATTGGGCCTTTGTAAAACCGATAAAATCTACGGTCCCCGATGTTGATGAAAAGGGTTGGACGATCAATAATCCCATTGATAATTTTGTTTTGGCTAAGCTGAAGCAAAAAAATCTTCATCCATCTGCACAGGCCAATAAAGAATTACTATTGAGGAGGCTTTCCCTGGACCTGACCGGCCTTCCTCCAACACTGAATGAAATAGATACATTTTTAAAGGACAATTCCGCCAACGCCTACGAAAAACAAGTCGACCGTTTACTCAATTCTCCGCATTACGGAGAAAAAATGGCGGTAGACTGGCTTGACGTGGCGCGTTATGCCGATTCTCATGGTTATACCATTGACAGGTTGAGAGATATGTCGCCCTATCGTGATTGGGTAATAAAGGCCTTTAATACTAACCTTCCTTATGATAAATTTCTGCAATGGCAACTGGCAGGCGACTTGATGCCGCATCCGACCCGGGAAATGATCATTGCTACCGCTTTTAATCGCAATCATCCGCAAAATATGGAAGGCGGTATTATTGAAGAAGAGTTTCAGACAGAATATGTCATGGACCGTACTAATACCTTCGGCAATGCAATATTAGGCTTGTCTGTTGGGTGTGCCAAATGCCATGACCATAAATTCGATCCAATTACCCAGAAAAACTATTACCAGCTATTCAGCTTTTTCAATAATGTCAAGGAAGCCGGCCAAATTTCATTCGACGACGCGTTGCCTACGCCCACATTAATGCTGCCAACTGAACAGCAGGAAAAAATAGTACAGTTTATCAATAACAATATATCGAAAGAGCAGCAAACAATAGCTCAAACTGAACAAAAAGCCGATGCAGATTTTGAAAAATGGTTAAATACTAGTGACTATAAAAAACTTGTTGCAGATAAAATTCCACAATATGGCTTGCAGGCATTTTACAATTTTGACAATAACCTGGTTAATACTATTAATCATCGGGAAATTGGTGTGATGAAGCGTGAAGCCGGGCAAGCAGGCGACAAACCACTATTTATAAATAAAGGCTCAGGAAAAGCGTTGCTATTGAGCGGTGATACCTGGCTTGATTTGCAAAAAATTGGCATTTTCAGAAGATCAGAACCATTTAGTATTGGTATTTGGGTAAATATTCCAAAAAACCTCACCGAAGGTGTTATCCTGCATAAAAGTAATGCAGAGCGTCTTTACAACTTCAGGGGATATCATTTATACCTGAAAAATAATAAACTGGAATTGAATATGGCGCATACGGCCCCATCAAATGCCATTACTAAAGTAAGTACTGACAACGTTCCCCATGATAAATGGATCCAGCTTACAATTACCTATGATGGCTCGTCAAAAGCTGCCGGCTTTAAGCTGTATCTTGACGGAGCGGAGATGAAAATGGAGACCACTATGGACCAGCTAACTAAAGATATCCTTTTTACAGGCGGACCGCAACCAGGGCTTCAAATCGGCGCGTGGGAACGCGGGAGTGGTTTTAAAGACGGCAAAGTTGATGACATCGCTGTTTACAACAGAGCACTAACCCCTTTTGAAGTTAAAATTCTCGTACAAAAAGCAAGCTGGGCTCAAATTGCCACAAAAGAAAAATCAGCATTAACAGCAGATGAAAATAGTATTCTAAAGAGCCTTTATTTGGCAAACGTTGATCCGAATGTGCAAAAAGAAATTACAACCTTAAAAACATTGCGGACTGAACTATCAGACTCAACCGAGCATATCAATGAATTAATGGTAATGCAGGAAATGGCAAAACCTAAAAAATCATTCTTACTAAAAAGAGGCAACTATGATATGCGCGGTGAACAGGTGTTTCCTAACACCCCTGAAGCAATATTGCCGTACCCTGAAAATTTGCCTAAAAACAGGTATGGATTGGCGCAATGGGCAACCAATCCAAATAACCCTTTGACTGCGAGGGTTGCTGTAAACCGTATCTGGCAAAACTTTTTTGGTGTGGGTTTGGTAAAGACTGCTGAGGATTTTGGTAACCAGGGCGAAATGCCATCCCACCCGGAGCTGTTGGACTGGTTAGCCGTTACCTTTAGAGAGTCGGGCTGGAATGTTAAGATACTAAACAAAATGATCGTAATGTCCGCAACATACAGGCAGGATTCACGGGCATCTGAGCCAATAGAAAAGGACCCGGAAAATCGTATGCTGGCGCATGGGCCTGCATACAGGATGACTGCAGAAATGATAAGGGATAATGCCCTTTTTGCAAGCGGATTAATGAATACACAGATCGGAGGTAAGAGTGTAAAACCATACCAACCCGAGGGCATGTGGGAAATAAACAATTCTCATTATATTCCTGATACAGGGAAAGCTGTTTACAGGCGCGGCCTATATGTTATAATAAAAAGATCGGTACCGAATCCAACACTGTCTACATTTGATGCCCCGTCAAGGAGTTATTGCATCATACGCAGGCAAAAAACCAATACCCCCCTGCAGGCGCTGGTTACACTTAACGACCCTACTTTTATTGAAGCTGCCAAAGTGATAGGTGAACAAATGACCAGGATAAGCGACGGGCGAAAAGCAATAATAGAAGCTTACAGGAAGCTTACCGGAATACCGCCTTTACCTAAAGAGATCGACCTGTTACTGATGCTTAAACAGGTTGAGTTAAATAAATTTAAACAATATCCGGAAAAGGAGAAAGGATGGCTAAATGCAGGCCAATATAAAATTGATAAAAAACTCGATCCTGCGTTAGTGACAGCTAATACTGTTATTGCCAGCACGATATTAAATTCTGACGCATCACTTACCAAACGATAACCATTATGTCAAATCACCATCATGAAGAAGAGTTTAGGCTCAATTCCCCTGAATTTGATAGGCTAAATAAAAAATTAGCGCGGCGCGATTTTTTGACCAAAACCGCTATGGGGCTTGGAGCAATAGCTGTAGGGTCGTTATTCGGAGAAAGCCTGTTTGGCAGATCGGGAATTCCATCGAACAGTACAGGCAGTGATCTGGAGCAGGATATTTTAAAGGCAATTCCCCATTTTGCTCCAAAAGCAAAAAGAGTGGTATATTTATTTATGAGTGGCGGGCCATCTCAATTTGAATTGTTTGATTACAAGCCCAGGCTGGCATCTATGATAGGCCAAAATTTGCCTGATTCGGTCAGAAAAGGGCAAAGGCTCACCGGGATGAGTGCTAACCAGAGCGCGCTGCCGATGGCGCCATCCTTTTATAAGTTTAACCAGCATGGGCAAAGCCAAACCTGGATGAGTGAGTTGCTTCCTTACACAGCACAAGTGGTTGATGAGCTTTGCATAGTAAAGTCCGTTTATTCTGAACAGATCAACCACGATCCGGCTATTACATTTTTTCAAACAGGTAACCAGCTTCCCGGCCGACCATCAATCGGCTCATGGCTAAGCTATGGTTTAGGGTCTGATAACAATAATCTTCCAACTTTTATTGTACTGGTTTCTAAGAACGGCCAAAAAGATCAACCATTATACTCAAGGTTATGGGGCAACGGGTTCCTTCCGTCTAAATACCAGGGGGTACAATTTGGTTCGGGAAAAGATCCGGTATTATTTTTAAATAACCCGGATGGTTACGATGGTACCGACAGGAAGGAGATGCTGGATTATCTTTCAAAGCTTAATAAACTACAGAATGGGGCTTATGGTGACCCGGAGGTTGAGGCAAGGATAGCGCAATACGAAATGGCTTACCGCATGCAAACATCTGTGCCCGAAGTAATGAGCACTGCTGATGAGCCCGCTGATGTTTTTGAAATGTATGGCCCAGACAGTCGCGATCCCGGCACTTATGCTGCCAATTGCTTGCTTGCACGTAAGCTGTTAGAAAAAGACGTAAAATTTGTTCAGCTTTATCACCAGGGATGGGACCAGCATAGCAATTTGCCTAAAGGCATAGCCCAGCAATGCAAAGCGACTGACCAGGCGACCGCCGCGCTGATCAAAGATTTGAAACAGCGTGGTTTGCTGGAGGATACGCTCGTAATTTGGGGCGGCGAGTTTGGCCGTACCGTTTACTCACAGGGAAAATTGACAGCCAATGACTACGGTCGCGACCACCACCCCCGCTGTTTTACGATGTGGATGGCCGGCGCCGGTGTTAAACCAGGCATCACTTACGGCGAAACCGATGATTTTAGCTATAACATAATAAAAGATCCGGTACATGTGCATGATTTCCAGGCTACGCTATTGCATATAATGGGTATTGACCATGAACGTCTCACCTATAAATTCCAGGGCAGGCGTTTCCGCTTAACCGATGTGGAAGGGAAAGTTGTTAAAAATATATTAACCTGATAATTTAAAGTCATGAATAACTCCAGAAGAAACTTTATTCGTAATTCCGCCATTGCATCGGCTGTAGTTGCATCCACTCCCATACAAAGTTTTGCTATTTTGCATAAAGATAAACAGCCTGACGAACAAACTATAGGGCACGGAGGCTTTACCTACAAAGCTGATAAGAGTTGGGCAAAAATCAGCGTAAATAATACGCCATTAGCCAACTGCCATGAAATGGTCCAGGATAGTCAAGGCCGTCTTATTATGCTTGGCGACCACCCGCACAACAACATCCTGATCTTTGATAAATCGGGCAAGTTAATAGACTACTGGGGTACAGCTTTACCCGGAGGGCACGGTTTAAGCATCAGTAAAGAAGGCGGGGAAGATTTTTTACTGCTTACTGATTGCGGCTGGGCTTTGGACAAAACCGGTAATAGCTATGGACAATCGGGCCAGGTACTAAAAACCACGCTTGATGGCAGGCTGATATTTGCCATAGGCCACCCTCGCACCATCGGTATTTATAAAGATGATGAACCATTTAAACCGACTGAAACTGCGGTAGCGCCCAATGGCGATATTTATGTAGCCGACGGATATGGCTCCGATTATATTATCCAGTATGATAGCAAAGGGCAATATATCCGTCATTTTGGCGGGCACCATAATGCCAATAAAGATCATAACCTGGTTAATGCGCACGGTGTGTGTATTGATACCAGGGATAAAAACAACCCAACACTGATTTGCACCTCGCGCGAAGAAAATTGTTTTAAGATATTTACTCTTGACGGTAAATTTATTAAACGTATTGATATGCCCGGCATGTACGTGTGCAGGGCAGTGATTAATGAACAGAACATTTACGCGGGAGTTTGCTGGTCGAAGGATGTGACTGGAAAACGGTTGGATTATTCTGGTTTTGTTACTATACTGGATGATAATAACAAAGTGATATCTAATCCTGGCGGGATGGCTCCTGAATATAAAAATGGTGTTTTGTCGCCTGTTTTGCAAGCTGCCCAACCCGTTTTTTATCACGGCCACGATGTATGTGTTGATGATGATAAAAATCTGTATGTATGCCAGTGGAATGCTTACCATACTGCCCCGGTAAAATTGACGCGTGTATGATACTGCTGGATATTACCACATTTTCGGGGCACTTGCACCCGTTGATTGTACATTTACCAATCGGGTTTATATTAATCGGAGTAATTTTCAACATTTTATCCTACTCGAAAAAGTATGAAAACTTAAAACCCGCCGTCCCCATAGCCCTCTTATTGGGTTTTATATCTGCTGTTTGCGCTTGCATTTTTGGGTATGTGCTCTCCCTGTCGGGCGATTACGATCAACATGTATTAAAACATCATGAATTTTCTGGTATATCTCTTATGCTTATTTCAGGGATATTATGTTTTATAGCAACGGATCATTCAAAAAAAAGGGCGCTTATCCCCGGCAAGTTATTTTCTATAATTCTGGTTGGCCTTGTTATATTAATGAGCTATAGCGGGCACCAGGGTGCAAGCCTTACACATGGCAACGACTATCTGACAATGCAGACACTTACAAGAAGTGTACGTGATAAACCTACAAGTGTTGATAACGCTATGATATTTGAAGATGTTGTGCAACCTATCTTTCAAAACAAATGCCAGCAATGCCACAGTGACGGAAAGTTAAAAGGGAATTTATCTGTTGAATCACTGCAAGCACTTTTTAAAGGGGGGAAATCCGGGCCGGCGGTAGTGGCAGGAAAACTAAATGAAAGTGAGTTATATAAACGCATAACTCTTGACCCTGAGAACAAGGATTTTATGCCGAAGGATGGCAAAACGCCACTTACTAAATCCGAAGTAAAAATAATAAAATGGTGGATAGAAAGAGGCAATGCCGTAAGTGGAAAGAGAATTGCCGAGCTCAAAAATATAAATCTAATAAAGCCAGAGCTAACATCATACTTAGGAATTGGTGGAGTTGTTGCGCCTGTTGAAGATGAGCAAGCGCTTACCCAGGTGATTAACCCGGATATCCCTTTAAACGCGGATACATCGCTGATCAGCCGACTTAGGAAAAAAGGATTTATGGTAAGATTTATGTTGAAAAAGCCGTTAATGCTTGATATAACGCTTCCGGCAAGATCAGGAATAAAAGCGGAAAGTTTCAAGAACGACATGCTGCCGTTAGCGAGGAACATAATTTGGCTCAACTTGTCATCCAATAATTTTACAGATACCGATCTTTTGTTTCTTAAATCGCTAACCAACCTGGAAAAACTACGACTTGAAAGAAATCCGCTGACTGACCAGGTAAGTAATAGCCTATCGGCACTAAAACACCTTGAAGCGGTTAATTTGAATGAAACCAAAATAACGGCTGTCTGTGTGTCTAACTTAAAAAGGAATCCTGGTGTTAAAAGAATTTATACCTGGAATACAGTTGCTGAGCATGGAAATTAGATTTCGTATTTAATGACAATCGTGCCTTACACGACGTATAGTTACAACACCATAGGTCCCGCCTTCACCTAAGCGGGATATTCAACTCTGTTTTTCCCAAACCATTTCCCTCAACTTTTAATTGCAAAGCGCCCTTAAAATTCAGCGTTGCTCAGTTACCTTAACACCTTTGTGGCCTGCTTTAAGTAAAAATTCCTTACCGGCAAAATGGATATTACTTAACTCGCCCGAAAACGGGCGTGGCGTTGATTGATCGGCAGAAATATTTGCATTACCAGCTTCGGGAACAAAGCCGAAGAAAGTGGTTATCACAACATCACTAAAGGCCACACCACTGATGCATTCTTTCATGCAACCCTGTCTTGCCGCAATGCGCACAGGGGCGTCATATCCCGTACGGTTAGGCCCAAAAAACTCACGGGCCTGGGCAAAAGGGCCTTCGCTTGTAACCACTGCCGTACGGCAATAAAACTTATATGCATCAACAGGATAGCCCAGATTCCACATGGTATTCACGGTTAGCGGAATCCATCCGTCATAGGCGCCCATTGGTCCATGATCCGGCCGGTCTGAATTCACTGCTGCGGAATCCTTCAGACTCATGGCACGCATCCAATCGCGGGTAAGCAGTTCGTTCTTAACAAAAGAGACCATCTCCGCCTTTTGTGTTGTAGAAAGATCTCTTCTCAAAGCATTGCCAGTATAAATAAAGTCTACACAGTGACGTAGTTCCACCCGTCTGCCATTTAACTGCCAGGCATTCCAGATGCCAGCACCGGGTTTGTAAAGTGACATTACTTTAGGAAGTAATGCGTCAGCTTTTGTCTCAAGTTCCCTTGCACGCGCCATATTATTATGCAGGACATACCATTTCGCTGTCTGCCGCATCATCCAAATATTTTGGGCATTACAAGATGATACGCAATTGATATAAGCCGGTGCACATTCAAGAAGGTTATTATTCTCACCGTAACTGGCCAATCCGTCATGACCCTTTGGAAGAGTTTCCCAATCTGTAGCAAGCGCATCCAGGGTTTCCATAACGCTCTTTCCATTTTCCAGTCTTTCATTAAGGAAAGCCTGATCATTTGTCACGCGCAGGTATTCGTCTGCCGTCTTGAAAATAGTGCATGCGTTGAAAGCATAACCATTGATACGGTTGTAATGAGTTGTATCAAACCCTTTGACGTTCCGCAAATCAAGCGCATATCCGCTTGCCTGCCCAGTCCTCGGGTTTTGCACCAACCAGCGGCGTAGCGTCGCCTTCATACCGACAGGTTCAAGAAGTGCCCATACGGTAGCCTGCATGGATGCATCCCAGTAATACTGTGTGCCGTCTTCACGCTCGCCACTTGTAATGAAAGAGCGTTTATTGACAGGAAACTGGGTACGCTCTAAAGCCAGCATAGTCCATATGCCCACATAGTAGTTGCGCATTAGCGCGGCATCATTACTCTTTAAAATGGGCAAATGCCCGGAAAAATGTTTATTACCGGGGGTAAAAGCATCTGCCCAGCGATTCTCCCAGTTCGTTTTACAGCCATCAAAATAAGCGTTAAACCCGGCAGCCCATTTCATAACATTTTCATCGGTATGAGCGCTTCGTTCCAAAGTTTCGTCTCCTGCGGCAAATTCAACATGCGCAGAGCTCCCCTTAGGCAGTTCAATTATCCAGCGCCAAACAACTATATCGTTTTCTACTGACACGGCATCGGGCCTGCGTGCCGGACGTGCGATAGATACGACACCCGAACGTTGCGTGCTATTGGAAACACCAATACCATCGGCCATAAGTTTACCCGGCACACGCAACGCAAGGGTGATACGGCGCGGCAATATAGTTGTATTGGTTGCGATAATACGGCACATTACATTTCTTGACTCACTGATCATTCGTGTATCGGTTTCTACCGATGTGCCATTACAATACTGGTTGCGGCGAAGCGCTTTATAGGGAAAACAACGGGTTTCTGTAGCCGGATATTCCTGCCCATCAATGGTCAGGGTAGTCATGGGGTGTCCCTTTTTCCAGGGGTATATGCCACCCGGATAATAGAAATAAGAGGTCAAATCGCGGTTGACCACCAACATATGATTGAAGTTGTGAACAGCCGGCATATTCTCAACTTGCTCCATCGGAATCCAATCGCCTGCTAAATTATCAAGTGTGGGAATCCCTAATGTTGTGGCACGCTTTGAAGGAGGACCAGAAATAACTGCTTTTTGCGAATTTTCAAAAGCAAAAGCTGAAAATGCGCTGAGGAAAGACAAAACAAGAATGAAATAAGCGATATAAATTTGTTTTTTCATAATAAAATGATTTTCAAGACCAAGAACCAGGTTAAAGAATCAAGTCAAATACATTATTCTGTGATTTATGGCTCTTTCTAAAACGACCTGGTCTACCTATTAGCCGATCGCTTTTAAGAAAACTAGCTGAACGGTGAGAGCGTCAAAATCGCTTGTTGCTTTTCGTAATATAAATTTATCACAAGTAAAATGCTATTTAGCTTTAGCCCATCCCTTAAGCAATTCAACGGTACGGGCTAATTCACCGGCCGAGCCTTTAAAATCTGAAGATCCATTAGGTTTATTATCGCGGCTATACCATTCATAAAAATGTTTGTCCCTTATCGTTCTGTCAATCATCGGTTGTAACTCCGCGTATGCTTCTTCAACAAGCCCATTTCGGATCAATTGCTGGATCATCCTTGCACCGAACCATGTCCAGTCGCCCCCGTTTTGATAGATGTACGGCTTTGAAGCTGTCGAATTTTTATATATCCCTTCGGGGTAAGGCGGGTAAAGTGTTAGCCCAATTGACGGGGCGCCTGAAAGCACTAGGTCTTTAATCATGCTCTGGTTAACAAGCTTTATTTCCTGCTTGCTAAGCAGGTCAGCTTCTATCGCCACGGCTGTACCACCATGAAAACATATCTTATTTTCGTTGAAGGAGGCAGCGAAGGGTGATGTGGTTAAATACAAATGAGGTATAAATTTATGATTTTTTGAATCCCAAAGGTATTGTCTGATTTTTTTAGCTGTAATATTTTTTAGCTTTAGCCACTTTTGCTGTCCTGTGTGGTTTTGATAAAACCCGACCATATCCTTCAGCGCTATAACAAACATCGCATTGTCGTAGATATCAATTGCCCAATGGGTGTTTGAATCTATATCTACAACGGCCCCCCCTCTATCTGCACATCTCCCCAATCCTGTGTTGTTGCCCCAGTCAACAGGCGATACTTTTTGGAATACCTGTTTGTTAAAAGGTAATTAAGAGAAAGTTCCAAACGTTGCCGGGCTGTTTTGCCGCCTATCGTTTCGTTAAGTATTGACCTGTCACCGGTAATGTTTATATACTTTGAAAATGCTTGTATCAGTGATGTTTCCTGATCGGTTTCTACCGTATTTTTAAAGCCTACATGGGTGGGATCAACTGTAGAGGTGTAAATGTTTGGGTCATTCCAGGTAACATGCCCCTTAAGCACATAACCATCCACAATTTCCCCGTTGGCTTGCTGCAGTTTAAGAAACGTCAGCAGGTTCTTCCGGATACTGTCCCTGCAGTAAACTTGGCAGGACGTTTCGATAAAAGTGTTGAAATCACGTATCCATACCTGCGGATAACCATCACCAGCATTAAAGCCTTTACTCAAAAGTTGTGTTGCTTTGGCATATACCGTATCGAGCCTTGTATCATTCAGGATTTTTTTTCTTAAGTTATCTTGCGCCTGAACAGACGATGCAAACCAAATTGTTGTTAAAATTACAGCTATAATTACCTTCATAAAACCCTTACTATAACCCTGATCATTTTTTTATTTTAACACAATAGATATCGGTGCATAAGCTCTGATATCAACGTCAATTTTACCATTCTGTATATTGAAAATATCTCCGATCGCCTGGCCGCGCAGATCGCAAAATTGAGCGGTTTTGAACGAAATATGCTCAGGCAGAGTAATTGTACACTTACCAGGTTTGCCTGCTTGCTCCCACAACCTCAAAATAGTTCCTTCGCCGTCAGGGTTTTTGCCGAATGCCGTCACCAATATCCCCTTTTGTGACAATTGAACTCCAGCAGCTGAGATGGGGAGTATTCCGCCATCATTATCCATCAGGGCAGCTAAAAGCGGAGAACGGCTTTCCTCAGAAGGAGTAATTATAGAACGCTCATTATCAAAATTACCGGTCGCCCATAAGTAGAATTTTGCAGACCAAGAACCTTCCACCCATTCCGTAAAATTGGTACTCCATAGGTTGTTGTAAAGATTTACAAAAACATTAGGCCTTTTCGGTACGAAATAACCTGAGTATTTCCATAATCCCGGCCTGTCAAGACTGATGCCGGGGGCATCCGGAGAGGAAAGGCCGAAACCATTACCCGATTTATTAACAACGGCCATGCCCGAGTTCAGGAAACAGTAGTCAAAATTACTGCCCTTAACGAAATCTTTTGATGGATCTGTTATTCCGCCAAGCCTTCCTAATTTGAATGTTGGATCGCTTACATTAAATGGGAAACTCAGCCACCCCGCTTCCGGCCATGATTCCGCAGGCTTTGCATTAATGCTCCATATTAATTCTGCATTTGGCGTATCAGTGTATAATGTTACCGTGATACTATAATTGTGCGGACAAGCCGGCGTTACTGAGAACAGCATTGTTGCGCTTACCGAAACCTGTGTTTGTGAAAATTGGATCTTTGCATTCCCTCCTTTTTCCATCACGTGAGGGGCATCCGTTAAATTCGGTCTGCCTAACTCTGCGTCAGCCCAATCTTCATGAAATGCTTTAACATAGGCTTTAGTATAATCATCCGCATCTTTTTTGCTAAAACGCTCATACACATATTGACCGAAGCCGAATTCGCTTTTTTTATCAACCATCTCCTTACCCGAAACTTTGTCGATGATGGAACTGATAGAGCCTTTTTGCGCATCAAATTGTATCCTTAGATATTTGTTCCCGATAATATTGGCTGCTTTATTTAGCATCAGATCTTTTTCTATCCCGGATGGCTTTTCATTAACAAGGATATAATTGCGATAGCCGGATGGAGGAACATCATGTGCTAAAAATTGAATTCTGTTTTGCTCGTTGGAAACTGGTATAATTTCTCCTGTCACAACGTCTTTAACAGCTGTCCCCGTATTCCACGAGCTGCTTTCTTTAATCGTAACCACTCCGCTCCTTTTCCATGGCAGCGGATTATATACAAATATCCTCTTGCCCTTGATATTGACTTCTGCGGCAAGCTCTTTTAGTTGCCGGTTGAGGGATGGTACCACAACTTTTTCGGCGTCATAAACGCGGTCGGCTTTTTCCTTCCACGATTTTTCAATATCATCGAAAGCGCCCTTTGCTCTTTGTAATTGAAAATCATTTCCATAGCTCCAGGTACCGTTTTCTCCGTGGCTCATCGCCATTCCGAAAGTATGCTCATCAAACAGCAGGTTGCTGGTATACGCTTTTGATAAAAGAGAACTGATGTCATACCCTTTTGATGTCCACAAATTATATAAGGTATTTAATGATTCTAATGCCATTAAATCTTTGCTTACTTTCCTGGAATCTTTAACCTCCCGTGGCATCGACATAAACCCATGTATCCAGGTATCCGGCATATCTCCGCGTACTACCGGCAATTCAGGCCGCTCTTTGATTATCGCGTCATAAAAATCCGAGATCCTTCCGATTTTCACTTTCGCATTAGGTGCATATTTGCGAAGTTCCGCGAGGTATTTAGCAACCGTTTCTGGTGACGGCGGCCCTGAGTTATCATTTGTTTGCATTATAGCAAGCCACGTTTTGCATGGCCAGTTAGCCGGGGGCAGCAGGGAAGTACCATAATTTTTTTCCGAATACATTGTCATTAGTTTTGACCCATCGGGCCCCTGCCACCAAAACAGTACAGGAATATTGGGCGATTGTGAAGCCGGATTACAACCAATGTGCAGTATTTTCACACCGGCATTAGTCAGTAATGTCGGCAGTATCCAGGAGTGACTTGGCACATCAGACATTTTTGAGTCATAAGGCAGCGGCAGTCCATAGTTTCTTGAAATGGACGAAGCTATATTTAACCCCCGTACAAGCATTTCGGGATCACTTGATTCAGTCTGCATACTAAACGGCAAAGCATGAATAACAAAATGTCCGTCTTTTAACGCCCTCTCGACCTGTGATTTAATTGCGGGTGTGCTTTGTGCCAGCATTTGGCTCATGGGCCAGCCCGAAACGGTCCAAACAAATTGCTTCTCTGGCGGAAGGTCTTTGTTTTTTTCAATATCTTCAAAAGCATTTTGCATCATCGATGTGCTGTACTTTTGAACTACCGCCTCGGCATAGTCAGTATAACCTATATCAAAATGCGTTTTGAATACCAGGACGATTTCCCGAACGGACGTATCTACTTTGTTTTGAGCAAATGAAGATGTGATGATTAATGAGGCCATCAGCAAAAAGCAAAGGGATTTTATTCTCATAATGTATTTAGAAGATATGTTGGTAATTCAATTATTAGTTATTTAGTCTCTTACCGTCTATTTTCAACAAACGTCGCCTTATAATTACTTTTGTCAGGACTCTATTTTTTCGCCTCGATCAGCCTTGCGGAATGGGGTTCGAGCGATTGAACAATGAAGCGGTTGCTGAAAGTCCCTAAATACTTACCTGTCCATTTATCAGTGAGCCGGTATCTGCCGGCAGGTAATTTTATTATTCGTTGCGCAGCGGTGTCATTCCAATTAAAAACAGAATAAACATCCGCCTCTTTAATACGTGTAGTGCCTATTTCAAAATCTTCATTTTCAAACCTGGCTGCCACGCCACCTGGTGGTATCAACTTCTTTAATATCGCTACCTTTTCCGCAGGCAGCCTGGTTAGATCGTCCCCGCTCAACAGCATGCCGCCCGTGGCATAAATAACTGTTGCATGAAAAAGATATTCGTTTTCGGTTGGCGTTCGGTCAGTATGCGGGCTACCCAGCAAAATACAATCAGGGTCATTCCACCATAGCCGGCCATTCTGCCAGCCACGCAGTAAATTTTCCCGGCCAACGGTTTTGAACGACAACCAGGAATAATCAACATCATTGGAGCTTCTTGAACCATCAATCAACCCAAGCGAAGCCCAGATGGGATGATTGCAGCCTAACAAAAATGCATCTCCAGCACCTTTTCGTATTGCTTCCATACCCCGTCGGTAGGCTTCTATTCTTGTAGCATTTTTGTCATAATGCACGCCGCCGTGTATGGCGCCCCAATAATTAGCATCTAATTTAAAATAGGTACAGCCCCATTTTTCCCGCATAGTTTTAAATAATTGCGTCAAATAACTTTGTACAGCGGGATTGGTACCATCCAGCACATACCAGGGCGCAAGTCTCCATCCGCCAAAACCGATTTTATCAGAACGCAGCGGCTTCCCATCCTCATCTTTTATCATCCAATCAGAATGTTCCTTGAATAATTTAGATTGTGGACTGGCAATAAACGGCGCTACCCAAATAGCCGGCTGCCGCCCCTTCGATTTTATCTGGCGAAGCACTTCGCCAACATCGCCGCCGAAAGATTTTCCAACCTCCAGCCAATCACCCATCCAGGGCTGGTAGCCGTCATCTATCTGAATATATTTTAATTCCGGAGCGTTTTTAACAATCCAGTCAGCATTATCGGCAACATTTTTTGCTGTAATATTTGGCCCAAAACTTGCCCAGGACGACCAGCCCATTGGCTCGGCAATTTTATGCAAGCGCGGATGATGCTCAGCGATAGCGGCGGTTAGCCGGTCGTATAGCTTCTCCCTGTCGGGTCCCGCTATCGCCATAAATTCTTCAAGATCCCATTTTTGTCCAGGGTTTAAGACCAGGTTTTCACAATCCATGGAAATGCGCATTCGCCGGTCGTCAAAAGAAAACCGGGAAATAAACCTATTGCATGAGGCGGTAGCCAGTAAAATCCGGTCATGCGCAGTTACCCGGAGCGTGAGCATTCCATATACTGTTCGCAAGCTTTCCGGTTCGGGAATTTTGTAATGGCCCCTGTCTGCGTACCCTCCCAGGTCATCAGGATGAGCAAGTGTACCGCCTGTTTGTGACAGTTTTTGAAAACCTTCTCCATAAATTGGCGTTGCGCCTGACAGACCGTGCTGCCAATCAAACACAACAACTTCGCGTATTCGCAAAGGTTTGCCGGATGTGTTTTGTACCGATAGGTTGCACAAACCTTTGTTCCATTTGCGTGTTACAGCGATATCCTTTGGCCCGACGGCCGAACCATCCTGTAAGATCACAGCATAGGGCGCCTTTTTCAGATCAGTCAAAAAATTCTCGGATGTTTTTTCCTGCGCCAGTACTATACCAGGTATCAAGAAAATGAAAAACAATAGCTGTTTTCTCATATTTGTTCTTTTATGTTTTAAACGTAGCAAAAGCTTTCCGGAAAGTGATTATCAACCTTCCACGTATAGTTTTTTATAATCTACCTTCGGTATAGAAGCCAAAAGCTCACCTAACTCCAGATCAGGATCGAACAGCACGGGAAAAAATTTGCTTTCAAGCCGCCTATCCTGTAGCATCTCGGGAAAATTCTCCAGTTCCCCAGTCCGATCATAATCTTGAGTATTTCCTAAAGTATTGCGATCCATTGCATTAATTACAACAGCTCGTCTTGGCCGCTCGGAATAGTTTGCATACGATCCATGCATAGTTTGCGGATGGTGAAAACTGGCGTAGCCTTTTGGCAGTTCGTTAGCGAACTTTCGTTCGAATTGACCCAGTTGTTCTTTCGTGAGGATTTCTTTTACAGCATACATATCGTTTGTTAGGCCGGTAATAGGAAGTAAGCCCCACTTATGGCTTCCCGGGATATAATAAAGACAGCCGTTCTCCGTACTTGCATCATCCAAACCGATCCAACAAGTAAGATGGTGCATGGGTTTGGTAAACGTCCAGTAGGAAAAATCCTGGTGCCAGGCTACCACCCCACCGTGTTTGGCAGGCTTACAGAATAATTGATCGTGAAACAGGCGGAAAGATTGTCCTAAAAGTTGGTAAGCAGCCATCCTGTATGCAGGCGACCAAAGCAGATCGTGAAACCCTTCCGCAGCACGCCAGGCGCCGATTGCATGAAAAAGCACTTCATTCGGATTTCCCGATTCGTTGCTTTTATAATAATAAAATAATTTTTTCTCCTCTGTACTTAACGATTGCAGGCACGATAGCTGGTTGTTCAGCGTATCTACCTGCTCTCCGGTCAGTATTTTTATACCGCTTATATAACCATTCTCTTCAAAAAAACTGATTTGCTCTTTTGATAATGCATATTGCTCCCATTCCTTTGCGGTACGTGGCTGTTGAAACATCTGGCCAATTTGGGCATTATAGTTTGACAGGTCGGTTTTAAAATCTAAACTTATCATACGCTATTGCTAAAAAATAATAATGTTCTGAAAATATTTTCCGCCCAGTAAATCCAGTCGTGGGCACATTCAAACTCTTCATAGATGCAATACTACTATATAACCAATTCCTCGTTGAGCTTTCTGTTCCCAGTTATTAATGGGTTGCCTACATCGCGATCAAATCTAATGTCAGGCAAGGTGCCCTTATTTCCAAAATAGCCGCCTTTGCTATATACCCTACCCATCACTTTCGGTTAATCAATTAAAAATCCAGCAAACCCAGGCGATAATGCCTGGGTTAATTGCTTACTGATCTATTATATTATGCTTTGGGGTTTCATGGATTGATCGTAACCAAATATCATTCTTAAAATAACCGGGATTCTGAACGAGCTCATATTTATTTAAGAAAGGCCTTTACTACTTTTGCCCGGCGACGTCCCAGGTTTGTCATCTGATAATTTTTTGCCGCAGCGGGAATAACAAATGTTTCGGCGTAAGCAAAGGTGTTTTCGGTGCCGTCTGCTGTTCGCACAGAAATAGATTCCCCTTCAACCAGCATCAGCACATGGCAGGAATTTTCGGTATCGATGGTTATCTCTTCGTCAAATTCCACGCGATGCACATCATAGAAATGCTCAAAATGAGTTGGCAGATGAATTACTTGCCAACCATCGCCATGATCGATGATGTTAGGTTTTGAAATGAGTTCGCGGCATACCTTGCTGCCCTTCCTGCTAAAATCGAGATTTTTAAATGCATGATCGATGTTAATTGGGCGGGGATTGCCGTCCAGGTCCAATCTCAGCCAGTCATACATTTTGAATGTGAAGATGTACGGGGTCGCGCTTATCTCGAGCACCAGGTTATCAGCACCTGCGCTGTGAATAGTACCACTAGGGATTAAAAACAAATCATGCTTGCGGGCCTGATGCGCCTGGACATATTCTTCTATTTTCATTTCGATATTGTTCTGCTGGCTCATGATCAGTGCATCCTGAAACGCAGCAGGATCGATGTTTTCCTGAAAGCCGAGGTAAACTTTTGCATTCTCTTTGCAATCAAGTATATAATAGGTTTCATCCTGGGTAATATTTTCTCCGAAAACTTCCCGAATATACTTCAGCCTCGGATGGCATTGAATTGACAGGTTACCACCATCGTAAGTATCCAGAAAATCGAACCGGATAGGGAATTCCTCGCCAAACTGATCTGCATGTTTACCTAATACCTGCTCCGGATGGGTAAACATTAGAAAATCGAAAGAAACCTCAAGTAAATTTTGATCGCTTTCAAATACCAATCCGTTTTCAGGAACAATTAATTCAAAGGACCAGGCGTAATTAACTTCATCCTGGTTTACATCACGGATATGCTGTTTGATCCACTGCCCTCCCCAAACACCGGGTTCAAACCAGGGCCTTACCCGTATAGGAGCGTACGCAAGCTTATTTAAACCAATCAAAAGTTCTTCGCTAAAAGCCCAATTTATGTCATCCACCCACTGGCCATCGGCTATAACCGCAACGCTATCGAATATTGCTTTTTTGTGTTCGTTTAAAACAACCCAGTCAACAAAATAGGACCTCTTATACATTACATAGTGCAACTCCAAACGATTGGTGCCCAAATTGGTCGCCGCTCCTGCTCTCATCCGGTATTGCAGCTCATTTTTGGGCAGATCAACGTAAATTACTGGAGCCCCCCAATCGGAAAGTGCAGCACCGGTTCCTATAATAATATTTACAGCACAAGTCTCATCGTAAAGCTGATTTCTAAGTTCATCTATTTTGTAGAAATCAGCAATATTTAACGTACAGCGGGTTCCCCAAACTGAATCTTTTTCTCCCAGAAAAGGCGCTATGATGTTATCAATTTCCGGTTCTGGTTTTAAGTAATCTGATGTTTTGATCCAGTTTACAGTTAATCCTCGTTCTTTAATAATATTGCCAAGCTGCAGCTCAATAACATCCCAGCGAACGCCGGTATATCCATCGATAATTACAGTACCCTGCCGAATGACCCATTGCGCCAGTGAATCGTACCCATTAAAAATCCGGTTCTCCCCAAGGGGAAAAACCGGATACATGTTATAGGCATCTTCCGGTGTCAAATCTGTGACTAGTCTTACGGGCATTAAATTTTGCCCAGACTTGCGTATAACACTTGCAGTAGCTAAGCTCTCGGAAACCGGTTTATTTTCACTATAAGAATTCATTTTTATATATAATAATGTATATACATACTATTTGTGATGGAAAACTGATTTCAATGATCTGATATGGATAAAGTGATCTGGTTATTATTATGTATAAACATACAAACATTTTTAACAAATGCAAGTTTTCCTGATGATTTTTATTCCACGCACACAATCAGTAGTTTGGGGCTATTTTGCGCCTATGCAAGCACATCGCAATAGAATGCCGTTTATTATGAGCATTGATAACTAGCTTCGTTTATAAAAAAGCGACATCTCGTTAATCCAAAGGCAATGAGCCTCCTGTTTAACAGGAAAAATCGGAATACTTATGTATTTAACCATTTGACCAATATCTTTCAATTTCTTCCAGTGTCTTTCCTTTGGTTTCGGGTAACTTCTTCCATATGAATAGAAACGTCAGGATTGACAGTATCATAAATAGCCAGAAAGTATATGCGCCGCCAAAAAATTTTAAAAGCGCCGGGAATACCAGGGAGACGATAAATGTCGAAACCCAGAGGCAAAGAATGGCAATGGAAATTGCTTTGGCCCGTACGCGGTTTGGAAAAATCTCCGCTACCACGACAAATGTTAAAGGCCCCAGGGAAATGCCAAAGAATGAAACATAGCCCAAAATTGCAACGATTACCCAATACCCACGCGTCATGCCCGCAAAAAAGAAAATCCCTATCAAAGCAAGAAAAATCGCCATGCCGGCTGAGCCGATCAGGAGCATTAATTTTCTCCCTAATTTATCCACATACACGATTGCAACAATGGTTGATATAATATTCACAACGCCAACCAAAATGGTTTGGAGCAACGCCGATTGCACGCCATCGCCTGCTGCCTTAAATATTTCGGGAGCATAATACATGACAGCGTTTATGCCGGTAATTTGCGAGAAAGACGCAAGAGCAATTCCTATAATCGTCACCATGCGCAGGCGCGGACTCCAAAGCTCGCTAAATGAACCGGTTTCACCCGTCATTGATTCCCGAATGGCGTCAAGTTCTGCATTGGCGGTTTCAGGCGAATTCAATTTATTTAGCACTGCAGCTGCTTCCGTCCATAGATTTTTTTGTGCAAGCCAACGTGGACTCTCCGGAACAAAAAACAACAACAGTATAAATGCAATTGCTGGGATACCCCCGGAACCAAACATATAACGCCAGCCGACTGCGATAGTCCAACCATCGCTATGCAATGATGCGATATAAGCATTTACAAAGAATATCACGAGGATACCAATCACTATGCCCAACTGGTTGATCGAGATCAAACGGCCTCTTACGGCAGGTGGAGCAATTTCCGAAATATACATCGGTACTACCATCGAGGCTATTCCGATGCCAAGTCCGCCAATCAGCCTAAATATTACAAAACATATTAGATTTAGCGGAATAAGGATGCCAATTGACGAAATCGCGAAAAGCAAGCCGGAAACCATCAAAACTTTTTTTCTGCCTATCCGGTCAGAAATTATTCCGGCAATTATAGCGCCAAAAACACACCCTATAAGTGCGCAAGAAGCAATCCACCCCATCATACCTGGCGACAATGCATACTTGAGCTGCATAAATCCGATAGCACCGGCAATAACAGCGGTGTCGTATCCGAAAAGCAATCCACCGATTGCTGCGACAGACGTGCACCGGTATACATAATTTGAATATTTCATTTTTATTAGCGTGTATATTTCCGAACCTTCGTTCGCATCAGAGACCAATTAATTCCGATTATGAAGCTCGCTATTTTTAAATAATTGACTGAGTTTGTCACTAAAATCGCACATCTTTATACAAATGTTTGCATAACAACCGCTAAACGCCTCATCAAACAATCGGATAAAACAATGACAGTTTCAAAAAAGCGCTCCCCATCTCACAAAGGAGCGTATTACTAACCAACTAAATCCTCAATCTTATTTGAGAATATCCCTCGGTCGTATCACCTTCTGTTCCCATATCAGTGCAGCGTTAAATTTTTTAAATGTCATTATGTACAAACATATAAATTTATCTGTGATTTACAACACCTTTCAACGATTATTTTTCCGAACATTTAAATTTCTGATTTGCCCTGTTGTCAACCGCCGTTACGGCATCCAAATATTTACATAATATGTACCAACATTTAAATTTATTTCGTAAGATTGCACATCAGACATATCATATGAGATATTCAATAGATCATAAAAGCCCTATCCCTCTCCATATTCAAACCGAAAGCTTACTTAGGGAAATAATAGCAGAACCCGAGTATAAAAACGGCAAACTGCTGCCTAATGAAGTGGATCTGGCTAAAATGCTTGCGATTTCGAGAACAACCCTGCGGCAAGCTATAAATAAGCTTGTGTTTGAGGGGTTGCTGGTTCGTAAAAAAAGAACAGGTACTAAAGTTGCCCAACCCATGGTTAGTTCCAAATCAAACAACTGGCTCAGCTTTTCGCAAGAAATGAAGTTAAGAGGAATAACGATAAGGAATTTTGAATTGCACATTACCTGGGAGTATCCTGATGAATTCCTCGCCAATTTTTTTGAGATAAAAGCCAACCGTAAGGTCTTGAAAATGGAAAGAGTGAGAGGAAGGACCGAAGAGCCATTTGTTTACTTTGTCTCTTACTTCCATCCTCGTATAGGATTGAGCGGTGATGAGGATTTTAAAAGACCATTGTATGAGATGCTCGAAAACGACTATTCAACCATCGCAACATTATCAAAGGAGGAAATAAGCGCCCATACAGTTGAACCCCGTATTGCGGACAAACTTAAAGTATCCCATGGTAGCCCTGTGTTGTTAAGGAAGCGTTTCGTATTTGACCAGGGCGAAAGGCCAATAGAATACAACCTGGGCTATTATAAGGCGGAGAGCTTTGTTTATACCGTTGAGAGCAGGAGATAATTAACATCGCTGGTATTAAAGCAATTCATTCGTGAAGTGCTGATTCTTTTTTATCAAGTTCTTTCTGACTCAACTTGCGGTCAATAGCATATTCTATACCATCAAAACCTGCACATTAAACTTCTTCGCAAAGCGCGTTAAACCCTCCGGTGCTCCCCCATGCAGGACAAATGAATTTAATCGTCATATAGATCTATCCGCTTTTATTTTCAAAACTTCCGGGCGCAGGTAGGGTTTATTAGCCTCAATAGTGCCTTTCCATCGGTAAGGATCACTTCCTGAAACCAATACGACGTCCCGCAGATCTTCGGCAGCCGCCAGTTTTCCATCCTGATCCCATGGAAGCATTGAATCTGCACTCATGTAATGATTGACAAGCGCTGTATGAAAACAATCGGTAGTCTTGTTACGGCGTGAGCTATGCAGGGTATATCCACTAAAAAAACAACGCTGTCTTTCTTAACCTCTACCGGCATCATTTGGTTTTCCCATGCTGATACATCTATAGTGTCGACGTCTGCATACTCTTTTGATTCCGATGAGACCCGGTTCATTATGTAACCAGGCCTGCCCGGTATTATCCATAAACAACCGTTACTCATATCAGCATCATCAATGGCTATCCAAACACCTATCAAAGACTTATCACGGGTCGGTATATAAAATTCATCCTGGTGCATCGTCCTGGCTAAGCAAAAATTCCCAGCGTTTGATGACCTGGTATCGAAGTAAGGAAATAAAAAAACATGCTTCTACTTGTTTCAGCAGAAGCATGTTTAGAAACATTTTTCAATATTAAATGATAACTATTGTCAACCATTCTTTTCTTTTAATATGAATTTGGGTAGATATCGCCGAAGATACTAATAGTGCCATAATTTACGCTCAATCAATGATCTGTCTCACCTTATCATAGGCAACATGCTCAATTCAGTGTTAGCTTTCGCCCCAATTTGGATAAAATTAATTTATAGGAATGATTGTTTAAACAGCTTACACCAATGGCTTCACACATGGCATAGATAATTTGGCTCCAGGGTCTATAAAGCAAAAGTTAAACAGTTAGAGAATATTAAAAACTAGTTGAACGTAAAGCCGAATTGCAAGTTAAGACCGATTGAATAGGGATCGCTATTGCCGAACCTGTTTGGCAGGGAGAGTGCGGCAAAATAATTTACAGTTTTGCTCCTGGCGTAAACCTGGTTAAATACCGGTGTAAATCCGTATCGGCCTGAGGTCTCAAATGCCAACCGGGTAATAACGGTAAATCCATGATCAAAACGAAACATAGTGCCGGGGGCAAATTGCAGGTTACTCATTTTGCTTGTGCCGCCCGACGCCTTTACAGTGGGTGTAAACTCGTAGCTAAACCCAAAGCGGTCGCTATAAAGTACATTCAAGCCAATCGGGAAGCCGATGCTGGCGCTATGGTGGGCAAAATTCGGGGTGAAATGCCCAGCTTGCAAAGTTTCCAGCGGCAGAACAAAACTAAGGTAGCCAACTACCTTTGGGTACTTTGGCTTTGTTGCTGCCTTTTGGTATAATGAACCTTCGTATTTTATAGAATCAGGCGGGACTTCCCTTACGGTTTGACCGAAAGCATGAGTTGCTGCCTGGCCAATCAATAATATCAAAATCAATGTGAGGCGTATAGTATTTTTCATAGAAATATTCTTTAATATAAATTTTGTTGACGGCAGGAGTAAACAGCCCCGCAGGTAAAAATCACAATTGGTAATGGAGAGATGGAGCCAGCCACTATATCAGCAACAACAATATTTGAGTATATGGCTATTGAAAAAGGCTAGCTTAAATGGTTGACTCATGTGCCAAATTTAGCATAGATTTCAATAGTCTACAAATTTAGTAGATTAATTTTTATACCATTGTGATTTAATTCGCATAAATATGATCAAAGAGTATGCGCTTGTCACTGGTGCAAGTAAAGGAATTGGTAAATCCATGGCTTACCGCCTGGCGAAATTGGGTTACAGCTTACTGCTGGTCGCCAGGAATGAAGGTGAGTTACAGCAGATTGCCGCAACCTTAAAACAGGATTTTAATGTTGATGTCCATTATTTTGCGATTGATCTGTCAGAAATAAGCGCACCAGGCGAGGTGGCTAATTGGTGCAAAAAAATGAATGTGCCGCTAACAATATTTATAAATAATGCAGGCTATGGTTTATGGGGAAAATTTGGGGATACAGGCATCAGCGAACAGTTGAATATGCTCGACCTGAATACCAGGGCTGTGGTTGAACTTACTCACCTGCTGCTTCCGGTGTTGAAAAATCAGCCGCAATCTTATATTTTAAACGTATCCAGCACCGCAGCTTACCAGGCGGTGCCTACCTTCACTATTTATGCCGCCAGTAAGGCTTTTGTTCTTTCCTTTAGCCGTGGCTTGCGATATGAGTTGAAAAATACCAATATCTCGGTTAGCTGTTTATGCCCCGGCCCCACCGATACCGGGTTCGCCCACCGGGCGGGCATGGACGCCCTGGCCGAACTTGCAGCCAAAGTTAACATGACACCTGATGACGTCGCCGGGATAGCTTTGAAAGGCATGTTTAATAAAAAGACGGAGATCATTCCCGGCTTTCTGAACAAACTGTCTTCATTCGGCGCAAAGCACCTTAATAAATCCCTTGTGGAACGTATAAGTGCCGGCTTATATAAACTTTAAATATTTTTTTCTTTAAATTTTGATAAGCTGAATAATTCTCTACATTTGCATTGTCTACTAAATACATAGATAAAGTATATATTGAATTCATCATCACAAATACAGGCAGCATATTTTATGCGAATGTACCTTTCCCACAAGGTGATGTGTTGCTGTTGTTGTTAATTCCAGCTGATTAATCATTCAATAGTAACCTGCGCTAACGGCAGAAATTCATTTACACTTTATACTGATAATTTAATGTCCCTATCCTATCAAAAATTCGCGCTTGGTGAAGTAATTACCAGCGAACAACGTGCATTTTTTAACGAAAACGGTTTTATTCATTTTAAAAATTTCATCAAACCAGAAACAGTTAACGATATCGTCCGCGCCTCCGAACAGGTGCAGCAAAACTGGCTTGCCAACAAAGTAGAAAAAGTAAACGGCGTGCCCATTAAATATGGGAAGGACCTGGATGGCTCGCCCATAGTACAGCGATTTGCCTTTATCAACCTGCGCCATGCGTCGCTGTCAGAATTCTCGAAAGACCCGAGGTTTAACGTATTGCTTGACCTTATCGGCCCCGAAGCCCGTTTAGGCGTTACCGAAAAAGATGGAATGGTGTTTAACCACTATGTAAACGGCCCCGAAAGCAGCTTTACAAAAATGGGCTGGCATACCGATGGCCTGCGGGATATTTTCCTCGGTCAGAAATTAAACCCTATGCTGAACGTGGGCATACACTTAAGTACACTGGGGCCTGAAAACGGTGGCTTGCGGATTCTGCCCGGCACACACAAGCAGAATATTTACCAAATGCTTTTCCGCAAGCGATACTTCCTGGATAATAAAGCCGATGAAAAAGAAGTCGCTATTGCGCCGCGCGCAGGCGACCTCACCATACATGATGGCCGCTTGTGGCACCGGGTAGCACAGTCATCTGTTACCGGTGAAGCCAGCCGCCGCCGGGTAATTTATATCCCAATTATCGCGGGAAAATTTGAGCCTAAGCATGAGGATAGTCCTACGGCATTTTATCAACGTTTTGCAAGCCTGGTTAAGTAAACAGATATGTTGATAGCACTTGTAATCGGCTACTTTATCAGGAGGAGGAAATTAGCCGCCGTTAAATTAACACAACCTGTAAAAACACTATCAAAATAATGGTTACTAAACTCAGCTCCGCTGAAATTATTCATTTTTTGCTCATCCTGCTGCTGATTTTAATCCCGGCCAGGTTTTTAGGAGAAATCTGCCGCAGGTTTAAGTTGCCGGCCATTATAGGTGAAATTCTGGCCGGGATAATTGTCGGCCCTACCCTGCTTGGTACCTTTTTCCCGGACTTGTTTAAAAGCTTATTTATTGATGCCCCCAAAGCTGATGGCGCGTTCGACGGTATTGCCAATATAGGTATCATACTCCTGATGTTCATAGCCGGTTTTGAAGTCGACTTAAAACAAATCAAAGAAAACGGGAAACAGGCTATTGCTATTAGTTTATCCGGCATCATATTCCCATTCGCCATCGGCTTTTTAGCCGTATGGTTTCTTTACAGCAGCCATTTTTCAAACGGCGTAAATAACCAATTAGTCACGTCATTATTTTTCGGTACAGCGTTATCAATCACCGCCTTATCCGTGATCGCAAAAATCCTGCTCGACCTTGATATTCTGAAAACAAGAATAGGCAATATCGTATTGACGGCCGCCATGGTTGATGATTTTTTAGGCTGGATATTGTTTTCCATCATCATCCAGATGATGAACGCAGGCAAAGAGCAGGTTTCTTTTTGGTCAGTATTCGCCGTTATTTTATTCGCTATATTCATGCTTACTGCAGGTAAATGGATTGTACACCGTTTGCTTGCCGCTGCCGGCAAAACAGGCAAAATGAGCCAGGTATTTACCGTTGCCATTTGCCTTTGCTTTGTAGGCGCTACTGCTACAGAGGCCTTAGGAGTACGTGCAATTTTCGGGGCATTTTTAACCGGCATCGCGGTAGCTGATTCGCCCTACTTTACTGACGCGCATAAGCATGTGCTTCATCAATTCACGATCAATGTTTTGGCGCCGCTGTTTTTTGCGTCTGTCGGTTTACGGTTGAATTTCATAACCAACTTCAATTTAGAGATAGTGGCCATTATACTGGTTATCGCCTGCTTCGCCAAGCTTACAGGCTCGCTAATCGGCAGCTCCTTAAGTGGCATGAGCAGGAATGACTCAATTGCCGTTGCCTTCGGGATGAACGCCCGCGGTTCGCAGGAAATAGTTTTAGGGCTGATAGCCTTGCAGTCGAAAATAATAACCGGGCCAGTGTTTGAAGGCCTGGTGTTTATGACCGTGGTTACCATGATTATTTCAGGACCTATTATGAAACACTATTTTTTGAAAGACCAAAAGGCGGCATTACCGGTACCAAATCCATCATTAGCAGAGACAATTTAATTAAGAAAAATATGAAAAAATCGATTTTAACAGTCCTCCTTTTTTCACCCGCGGTGTTATTAGCACAGCAGGGAAATTATTCGGTTACCGGAACTGTTGGCAAGTTAAATGGCCCGGCCAGGGCTTACCTGTCTTATCGCACCGAAAGCGGCAGCGTAATTGACTCAGCCAATATACAACAGGGTAGCTTTAGTTTTAAGGGGACTATTACAAATCCAATCAAAGCATCGCTGATTATAGCACATGACGGCGAAAGCCTGAGAAAATTGCGGGACCCCGATATATTATCGCTATACCTGGAACTTACAACCATAACCATCAACGGGAAGGATTCGGTGTATAATGCGTCTGTCTCCGGGTCGTCGCTCAATAAAGACAACCAGGAATTGACGCAGGTGCTATCGCCTTACACCGCCCAGTTAAAAGCTGCCGCAAAAGCATTCAGGGCCTTAACCAAAGAGCAGCGGACGGACGAGGCCGAAGCCAATTATGACAAACAAACCGACGCTGTTGAAGAAAGCCAGAAAGGCGTTTTGGAGACTTTTATAACGGCACATCCAAGCTCCATAGTAAGCCTTGATGCCCTAAAAACCTACGGCGGATATTTCCCGGAGGCAAGCATAGTTGAACCACTTTATGCGGGGCTTTCAAACGATGTAAAAGCCAGCGTTGCCGGTCAGCAATATGCCAAATGGTTAGATGGATGGAAACGTACCGCACTTGGCGCAACTGCACCTTTGTTTGCTCAAAATGATAAAGATGGCAAACCGGTAACCCTTGAGTCGTTTAAAGGCAAGTATGTACTGGTAGATTTTTGGGCGTCATGGTGCGGCCCCTGCAGGAGGGAAAACCCTCATATAGTAGAAGCTTTTAACCAATTCAAAGAAAAAAACTTCACCATACTTGGCGTTTCGCTCGACAGCAAGCAGGATGCCTGGCTGAAGGCTGTTCAGGATGACAAACTGGACTGGACGCAGGTTTCCGATTTAAAATATTGGAAAAACAGTGTTGCCGAATTATACGGCGTACGCGCAATCCCGCAAAATTTCCTACTCGATCCCCATGGTAAAATCATAGCTAAAAATTTAACCGGCGACCAGCTCGCATCAAAGCTCGCTATAATTTTCGGTCCGGCCGGTTCAACCGAAGGCGCCAGGGCCGGCAGTGACTGAAAGGCTGGGAAGCTGCTTAAAAACTACCACAAAATCGCGTTATAGGAAAGAAAGTAGCCATTAGGCTTTAGCCAACAGACTAATAATGATACCACGAAAGGGGCTTTAGCTGAGAATTTGGCTAAAGCCCCCTTTCGCTTTGTTATACTTGACCGTTGACTAAAGCCGAACGGCAATAAAAAAAATCTGCCAATCAAATTTTAACAGCCTCCGGGAAAGATTGCTTATTTATTATTATTTTTATTTCCTATATATTCTATAGAATTAATATACTATAATTGTAAACACGAAATAATCAAACTATTCCGATCATTAAAATGGCAGATCAAACACCAAAACAAACAGCCTTAGGCGATGTAGCCGCCAGGCAATTGGCCATCGCTACGCGTACGGTCCCACAATTATCACGAATTACGCCCCGCTGGCTTCCGCAGCTGCTTAACTGGGTTCCTGTAGAATCCGGCGTTTACCGGTTAAATAAAGTTAAGGACGCAGAGAATGTAGAAGTAGACTGCTCTTCCCGCGACGAGCGCGAGCTGCCTTCAACATTTGTGGACTATGTAGAAAACCCGCGCGAGTACAACCTAAGTGCCGTAAACACTGTGCTGGATGTACACACACGTGTTTCTGACCTGTATAGCAAACCTTATAACCAGATTAGCGAGCAGCTTCGCCTTACTATCGAGATCATTAAGGAACGGCAGGAAAGTGAGTTGATAAATAACGAAGAATATGGTTTGCTCCATAGTGTTGCACCTGGTCAAAAAATAAAGACAAGGCTTGGCCCGCCTACCCCGGACGATTTGGATGAACTGATAACTAAAGTTTGGAAAGAACCCGGATTTTTCCTGCTCCACCCTTTAGCCATCGCCGCGTTCGGCCGCGAGTGTACCCGCAGGGGTGTGCCGCCACCGACAGTATCGCTGTTTGGCTCGCAGTTTATTACCTGGAGGGGCATACCACTCATTCCGTCAGATAAATTACCTATCGAAAATAATAAATCCAAAATCATCCTGCTTCGCACCGGCGAAAGCCGCCAGGGCGTTGTCGGCTTGTTTCAGCCGGGCTTACCGGGCGAGCAGTCACCGGGCTTATCGGTACGCTTTATGGGGATCAACAACAAGGCCATAGCCTCGTACCTGGTGTCGCTTTATTGCTCGCTGGCGGTATTGGTTGATGATGCGATTGCTGTTTTGGAAGATGTCGACTTAGGTAACTATTATGAGTACAAATACTAACCCGGAAGGGCTTTTAGATATTAAGGAACTTGAAAAGCTGGCTAACCAGTTTTTCAAATCCTCATCGGGAGATACGCCGGTAAACCAGTTAAGCAGCCAGGCGCAGCCTAAAGATTATCAGCCGGCAATTGACCGATTGAGCGCTATTCCCGGTGCCGATGGCCAGCCGTTTAATTTGTATGGCAACGCGCCGCAGTCCAGCCCGGTTTCCGGTGTTGGGGCGTCTCCTTCCGGCATTACGCAGGGAAATGTGATCGACTTAAAGGATCCGCAAACCGGCTTCGACGATCCGGCACTGAATAATGCCCGCCCCTCTTCCAAAGAAAATTTAACCGGCTTCAGTCTTTCTGGTACCGAATTGCTCGACGACAATTTCAGGCAGCTGCCTTATCACCAGGAGCAATCCTTTGAAAAGGATTTACGGTCGGCTTTAAATCAAATCATAGCTTATCCGCATATCGCGCAAATTCCTTTCACGCCCGATACACAAACCCCGGAACCTTCCTACTATTTTTTGAAGAAGGTACCCGCCGTATTTTCAAATGAACGGCCTAAAGGGGCAAGCGGTATTATTACCGCCCCATTTGATGTAAATATCATCCGGCGGGATTTCCCGATCCTTGGGGAAACAGTAAATGGCAAGCCATTGGTATGGCTGGATAATGCCGCTACTACCCAAAAGCCAAAACAGGTAATAGACCGGATCAGCTATTTTTATGAGCACGAGAACTCCAACATCCACCGCGCTGCGCATGAATTGGCAGCACGCGCCACAGATGCTTATGAAGGCGCACGCAAAAAGGTTCAGCAGTTTCTGAATGCGGGTTCACTGAATGAAATTATCTTCGTCCGCGGGGCTACCGAAGCAATCAACCTGGTAGCCAAAAGCTGGGGCGAACAAAACCTGCAGGCCGGAGATGAAATTATTGTGAGCCACCTGGAGCATCATGCCAACATTGTTCCATGGCAGCAGCTTGCCGCTAAGAAAAACCTGAAGATTAAAGTTATCCCGGTTGATGACGATGGCCAGGTAAATATCGATGAATACATCAAGCTGCTCGGCCCTAAAACTAAATTAGTAGCTTTTACCCAGGTATCGAATGCATTGGGCACGGTAACTCCTGCTGCTCAAATTGTAAAGCTTGGTCATTTAGCCGGGGCAAAAGTTTTGGTAGATGGCGCGCAATCCGTATCGCATATGCCGGTGGATGTTCGTGCGTTGGATGCAGACTGGTTTGTATTTTCAGGCCACAAGGTATTCGCGCCAACAGGCATCGGTGTGTTGTATGGCAAAGAAGACCTTTTGAATGAAACCCAGCCATGGCAGGGCGGTGGCAATATGATAGTGGATGTAACCTTCGAGGAAACAAAATACCATAATGCTCCCGGCCGGTTTGAGGCAGGCACCGGCAATATTGCTGATGCTGTTGGCTTAGGCGCTGCCATCGATTACGTGACCCGCATAGGTATGCAGGCTATTTCCCAATATGAGCATTACCTGCTGGTTTATGCAACGGAACTTTTAGAAGACGTAAAAGGCCTGCGACTAATCGGCACTGCGCCCGATAAAGCGAGCGTGTTATCATTCGTGCTTGAAGGCTATAAAACGGAAGAAGTCGGCACCAAACTAAATGAACAAGGCATAGCAGTCCGTTCCGGGCATCATTGCGCGCAACCTATATTGCGCCGTTTTGGGTTAGAAAGTACCGTGAGGCCGTCACTGGCATTTTATAATACCTGTGCCGAGGTAGATTTATTAGTGGAAACACTTCATCGCTTGAAAAAATAATGGAAGCAGATCAGATCACTACCTTCATCGAACATCTGTACCAGGTGCATAAAGCTGAATGGGAAGCAACGCCATCCTTCAGGCAGGCGGTCGATTGGCTGTCGGACCTGTATGAATTCCTGTTTCCGAATAACCGCTTAAACCGGCAGTCGATTTATGAAGGGCAGTTGAAAAAGAACCAGATAGACCTGGAAAACATTCTGCTGAGCTACCTTGACCCAGCCGATATTAATATCGACGAAGTGATATATAAATTTTACGCCTCCCTCGAAGAAATTTACCAAAGCCTGAGACTGGATGCGACAAAGACCTTCGATGATGACCCGGCGGCGGGCAGTATTCATGAGGTTATTGTTTCCTATCCGGGCTTTTATGCGGTGGCAGTTTATCGTATAGCAAACAGGCTGTCGCAGTTAGGCGTACCTATTTTGCCGCGTATTTTGAGCGAGCATGCGCACGGTAAAACGGGGGTAGATATTCATCCGAATGCCAAAATAGGCGTACCCGTCTTTTTCGATCATGGAACCGGAATTGTAATAGGCGCGACCAGCGTAATCGGCAAAAATGTATCTATTTACCAGGGGGTGACTTTGGGAGCTTCACAGGTGAGTAAAATCCTCTCCGATGTAAAGCGGCATCCGACCGTTGAGGATAATGTAATTATTTATGCGCGCAGCACTATTTTAGGAGGGAATACGGTTATCGGCCACGACAGTATCATTGGCGGAAGCGTGTTTTTAACAAAGAGTGTTGCGCCATATTCAAGCGTTTTTAATACACACCAGCTAAGGATTGAGGTGAGAGAAGAACAGTGATACGGATTTAATCAGTCACTGTTCTTCGTGCCCTGGAATCTAATTGCAAAGTTTTCAGTTATCCCAATCTCTCATTAACCTTATCCCAGTTAATAACATTCCACCAGCCATCAATATACTCATTGCGCCTGTTCTGATATTTTAAATAATAGGCATGTTCCCAAACATCCAGCGCCAGCAACGGAGTTCCTTTTACAGTTGCGTTATCAAACAATGGATTATCCTGGTTAGCGGTTGATGCTATTTTCAGCTTACCGTTATCGCTGATGAGCCATACCCAACCAGAGCCAAAACGGCCTAGCGCCTCTTTCTTAAATGCTTCTTTAAATTGGTCAGCGGAGCCAAAATTTGTATCGATAGCTGTCTTTATTTTTCCATCAAGTTTTGACGACGCAGCTGGTGTCAGGCTTTGCCAAAAAAAGTTATGATTCCAGGCGCCGCCGCCGTTATTACGCGCCTTGGGCGATAATTTTGACGCATTATCAAAAAATTCTTTTTCGCTTGCAAAGGTTAGCTTATCGGCAGCAATAGCGTCATTAACGTTTTTGATATAAGCCGCGTGGTGCTTTGTGTAGTGTATCTCGTTAGTTAGGGCATCTATGCTCGGTTCCAGTGCTTTGTAATCAAAACCCAAAGGTACCTGGACAAATTTTAAAGGCTCGCCTGACCTTGCATTCGGTTTACTTTCAGCCAATGCTGTTGTGTTACTTAAAATTAGCGGCCCGCCAATAGCTACAGCCATCGTGGTTTTTAATGTTGTTTCCAGGAAATCCCTGCGGTTAGTTGTTTTCATGATGGTATAGTTGGTTGATAAGTTTGTTTAAAATTAAGAAACTGCCCGGAATTATCCGGAACAGTTTCATTATATATTGTTTTAGTTGTGGGTGATAATTGTAGCGCCAATGTCGGCGGTGCCGGGCGTACCATTTATGTAGATAGTATATATTTTGCCGGCTTGCAGGCTAATGTTTGTCAGCGGATTATTTACCAAAGCAATAGCGGATTGATCGCTTGTTTTTAAAACATTGAAGCTGACGGCACCGGCATCAACGGTAATAAACGGTCCTAATGAAAACGCATTCAACCCGCTGCCCGATAAAACAGACCCGCCTGCCCTGCCATAGGCGGTATTGGTAAATAATGCGCTGGATTGGCCTGCTATTCCAAAATCGACAGCCGGCGCACCAGGGGCAAGGTTCACAAACCGTATTTTGGCTTTACCGCTTGCAGGGGCGGTAAGGTCGTCGTAAAAAAGAATAAGCGAATCGGCTGTGACTTTTGCATTTTTTACCGCAAACACCGTGTGATAATAGGTAGCTATAGGGCCGTTAGGGCCACCGCTGGTGGTAAACGTCGCACTGTTCCCGAACTCCCGCGATGCGATGTACGAGGTATTCGTTCCCTGGGTAACATTTATTTGCACATCGCCGTATTGGGCATCCAGGTAGGGCGTATAACCATTTAACGGCACGAGGGTTTTGGTGACCTGGGTGATATATGTCCAGAACTGTACGCCACCATTGGTGTTTAGCGCGTTAACAAAGCTTATATGCGCTGCCAATGGAGGCCGGTCGGCAGCATTCATGTTTAAGTAGTCTGTTTTTTTGCATGATGACGCCAGCAGCAATGCAAATACAGGAAATATGATAGATTTTATGGTAGAATATACTTTTTTCATGATGATTAAATTTTGTTGATTATAAATGAGCGGTTAACCTTACAAATGGCTGGATGCCGGCACTGCCGTTTTGGATGCCAACAACAGTAGGGTTTCTTAGTCCGGCTATAGTCGGGCTGCTGTAATCGCCAACTATGTTAAACAGGTTATTAACGCCAATGGTAGCCTGTAGTTTCGAGTTGAATTTATACCCGGCAGAAATATCTGTTACCCAAATAGGGTGTAAAACCTGGTAAAAGTAAAGCTTCCTCTCCCTTCTTCTTAATAAATCAACTAATTAATGGTGGGGTTAATTAGAATGTTGTAAAGGTAACAATAAAATTATATAAAACAAGTATATCTATAGATTTGGTAGAATATTTTTTATTTATATTGATTTCATACTTTTATAAAAAGAATTGATTGACATCCTGGACTGTACAGGCCCACGCTTAAATTACCACCATAGCAAAAAGCATTGCACAAAGTACAGCCAGGATGTTAATCTGATTGAAAGAATTTATACCCGGAAGCTGTATGCGCTTTATTTACAATGGCAACAACAGAAAAGGGCGCCACCATTTTGTGTTACTATCTTAGCGTAGAGGTTAATAGATAATGTCGAATTTCTCATGACTCATTTTTGTATTGCCCGGATGTGCGTTTTAACTTATATCCGGCCCGGATCAATTGGTGGCTATTGATCCATTTGTATTATTATTTTTTATTTTATTGCGATTGTAAATTCAATGTCCTCGGGTGGTAAACATTCGTGGTCGTTACAGGCCATATAATTAATTGTTCCATTAACGGATGCTCTGCCGCTTTTAAGTTTTACTTTTTGCTGAAATATAACGGTCTTCTCAAAATAAGCTACATTCATGCTGAAAGTTTTTTCATACTTGCTAGCCGGCTTGGGTTCAATTGTGCTGCCATTTAGTGCAAAAGCATCACCTGTTTTAAATGTAATGGAAGTTTTAGCCGGTCCGCCGTCATTTACATGCTGGGAGTAAATATGCCATCCCTTATCTATCGATGCTTTTATAAATATGACCGCTTCTAAATCGTTGATCTTTTTTGCTGCATACGACCATTTTACCGGCGCCTCTATTTGGGAATAGCTGATAGTATATATAAAGGAAGATAAGATAAAGAGTATAATTTTTTTCATTCTTTCAATTAAAATAAATATCAACCCCCAAATTTTCCAAAACAGCGCCAGGGGATTTGATTCGCCCCATATTGGGTTTACAACTGTGACACGCCTGCGTCGGATTTAAGGTATTACAGGGTACTTGACTGTAATAGTTAAATTGTATCGATGCAAATATATAATTATATTCTACTTAATCTATAGATTATATATAATAATATTATAACTTGTGATTTTCTTTAGTTTTTCACTGGCATCCCGAATGCAGTGGAGATCACTTAACCGAAATAAGTCCCAAATTTCCAAGCAAAGCGTATACATAGCAACCTGCACAGAAACCAGCGGCTGATTCAAGGAAAGCAAAAAACGCCAGTACAATGGTCAGTATAATTGCAACGAGATCTAAATGCAATAATGCCGATACTATAATTAACAACGAGAAAACCAATCCTGTGCCGGCAGCAAAGCGTTTCGGAGCCCTGTCTGTCGGCTTATTGCTGATATTGAAAAAGGAGATAACAACATCCGCCAGCACGCCAAGGGGACTGACTTTTCCAAACCTGCTTACTCTCAACAAAAAATCCAGCGCTAAAAAAGCAATTAGGTACAGATAGCCGGTCAGCAGGTAAGCTATAACAATCAGCAGCACAAACAAAGCGACAACCCTCGTTTTGTTTTCATTAACGCTTACGTGCTCTACAGGACAATCCGGTGCTTCCTTCATTTCGCTGATGGTCTAATTTGTTAAGCGGATTTTCGTTTTTGTGACAGGGACACTTCCGAATTTACCGCATCTAATATTACCGACGAGGGAAGAGGCCCCTCTAAATCCCGGTCAATATGGTCAAAAATAATTTGATTGTCCGCATTCAGCATATAAACAGATAACAAGGGAACATTTACATCAATGCCTGAATATTTGTCCCAGGCAGGGTCTTCGTCCGAATAAATGCCGAATTTTCGCGCAAGGATATTTTCCTGATCGGAATAGAAATTCAGGTACAGGCTGTTATCCCAAATAGTTTGCTCGAGCAGTTGCCCGCCTTCATCCGGACTTACTACCAGCAGGTTTACGCCAAGCTTTGCAATTTCGCAATTAATGGAATTTAATTGTGTTAGATATTGAACGCCCCGCTCCTGCCAGGCCGCGCTATAAAAGAAAAGTATCAGCGGTTTCCCTGCCAGTTGTTTAAATAACACCGAACTGTTTACTGCCGCACTCTTCACAAAACGCTGTTTGTTAATATTGTCTTTCTGCAAATTAAAATCATACAGGCCATCGCCTGATTTTAAGGATTTTAAAGGCTTTACTATTCTTAACGGCAATTCAAGCTCCGCAACTATTTCGGCAAGCTCAAAATCAATTATTGTATCGTATAAGGCCATATATCTATTATTTAAATCCTTTTTCCCTTTTTAATTCGCCGGCTCAATTGTATCCCGGAGTTTCAAATATAAAACTTTTTCATTAAATGTATATAAAATCTATCGATTTTATATACATTTGTTTTTAAGTATTCAAATAGTTTGTATGCTTAGCGGGAATAGTGGGGGCAACAGCCCTCACCTTCCCGGTAGGCTTAGGTAAAAAGATAATAAAACAAGCATGAAAGTATACCTCGACAACGCCGCCACAACACCGCTCGACAGGGAGGTGTATAACGCCATGACCCCTTGCTTGCTTGATCAGTATGGCATTCCTTCTGCCCATCATGGTTATGGCCGCGATGCTAAAGCGGCGGTTGAAATCAGCAGGGCTGGGATTGCGAAGTTATTAAATGCATTGCCCGAAGAGATCATTTTCACATCAGGAGCGGCAGAGGCCGACAGCATTGCTATTTTATCAGCCGTAAATTGTTCGCTGATTGACCACATTATTACTACGCCTTTTGAGCACCAGGCTGTAATTCAAACCCTGAATACTTTAAAGCGCAAACATGATATCAGGGTCAGCCATATCCGGTATGACGAATGCGGTAACCTGGATCTGCAATACTTAGAATACCTGCTCAGGACAAACACGCGCAACTTCGTATCAGTTATGCATGCCAACAACGAGATTGGCAACGTTAACGATATTGAAACTATCGGGCGGCTTTGCAAAAAATACCAGGCGCTTTTTCATACCGATGCTGCGCAAACCGCAGGGCGTTACCGCTATGATCTTGCCGCATTAAACGTTAATTTCCTTGCGCTGTCCGCTCATAAATTTCATGGTCCGAAAGGAATCGGCGTTTTGTATTGCCGCAAGGGTACCAGACTGCTACCCGGCCTGCATAACGCGGGGACCGCCAATATTCCGGGTATAATTGGGCTCAGTAAGGCCTTTAGCATCGCTCATGAACAAATGGAAGCTCAGCACAGACACATTCAGGGCCTGAAAAACCGGCTGATTACCAGCTTGACAGAACTGTTGCCGGGCGTAACTTTTAATGGCAATTCGGCCATTGCTGAAAAAAGCATTCCGTCTGTACTAAGTGTTAAACTGCCGGAGGCAATTATTAGCAGGGGCTTTCTGCAATATCTCGATGATCAACAGATCGCTGTATCAGGCGGGTACAGTACATCGTCGCATGTTTTAAAGGCCTTAGGCGTAGCTGCCGGTACCGAAAGCATACGTTTTTCATTCAGCAAATTTAACACCATCAAAGAAATAGATCATGTAGCGGAGGTTGTTTCTTCCGTTTACCAAACTGTAGCTGCGTAACGTAATCGTAGATAAAATATGTTCAGATTAACTATCCTTTTTATCTTAACGGTGATGAATCTGTCTGTTCTGTTTGCACAGGAACAGGCGCATGGGCCGCGTGTATTGGTCGTGATGGCGCATCCGGATGACGAAAGCACATTTTCAGTTACGCTTTATAAAATCGCTAAAGAGCAACACGGTACAGTTGATTTATTCGTGATTACTAACGGCGAGGCCGGCTTTAAATATTGTACGCTTGCCGAGCAGTATTACGGCGTGGACCTGACAGACGAAAAAGCGGGCCGAACAAATCTTCCACGTATTCGCAAAAAAGAGCTGGCAAACGCCGGCAAAATTCTTGGCGTTTCGCAATATTACTTCCAGGATCAACCCGATGCACATTACGGCCTGGATGAAAAAGGTCCGTTAGATTCCACCTGGAACACGATTGTAGTTAAAAAACATTTAAAGCTGCTGTTAAAGAAAAAGGGATACGACTTTGTATTTACGCTTTTACCGGAGCCGGGCACTCATGGCGAGCACAAGGCGGCAACAATACTGGCCTTAGATGTATTAGCTGCTTTACCGCCGGCCGAACGCCCTGTAATTTTAGGGGCCATCACGCAAAATAAAGCAGACACGGTTTTTAAGTTTAGCCGGTATGCAGCTTATCCGGTAACTGAAACTACCAACGATACACCATTATTCGAAGTAGACCGTACGGCAAGCTTCAGCTATAAAAATCGCGTTAACTATAAGGTCGTCGCCAACTGGGAGATTGCCGAGCATAAAAGCCAGGGCTTTACCCAGATGACGATGAACGATGGCGACTTGGAAGAGTTTTGGTATTTTAAGTTGAACGGGGATGTCGGGATAAAGAAATGCGCTGATTTATTTAATGTTTTAAAACAGGTCCCGTATCTGTCTAAAGTTTATTAAAGTTAAACCGCTGGCTCATCATTATAAATACAATTCTCCCTTCATTACAATTACTGACGAGCCGCTTATCCACACCCCGTCTTCAACAACTTTTACACGGATAATTGAGGGCTGGTTAACATGCTCGCCTTGTAATATTTGGTAGTCAATACCCTTTTGAATAAAACCGAGGCTTTCCAGGTAACCCGCCAGCGGACCTGCGGCAGTTCCCGTTGCAGGGTCTTCATCAATTCCGATACTTGGGTTAAAGAAACGCGCCCGGGCCAGGTAATCAGGATTAGGCCGTTCAGTAGTAAACAGGTAACAGCCCTCAAACCCAAATTGTCGCGAGGCATTTTTCAACAGTGTCTTATTCAATACAGCACGTTCAAGCGTCTCCAAATTTTTGACAGGCACCATCAGGTGCCCAACTTCGGTTTTAACGATATTGATTGCCCAGCCATTTAATTGGAGCTCTTCGCTGGTTAATCCTGTAGCTTCCGCAATTATTTCTGCCGGCACCGTTTTTATAACGTCAGCGGGCCGCTGTTTCATACCGACGTAGGGAAAGCCGTTTTTTTCGTTGATGGATAAGGGTATTTTTTCCTCCGCCATTTGCACCCATGTCTCTCCTTTTTGCTCTTTGAAGATATCCCATTTTAGCAACAGGGCCAGGCAAACTGCGCCCAGCAGGTTGTGGCCGGCGCCGATAATTTCGAATTTTGCCGGGGTAAACGAACGTACCTTCAATGCTTCATCGCCCGGCAGGTAACTGATAAACGATGTTTCAGAATATCCAAACTCTTTTGCAATATTGTGGTACTGCTCCAATTCAAGCTCTTCATTGGTGTATACAACCGCCAATTGGTTTCCCTCAAACTTGCGGCCGGTAAATACATCAAGCACATAATAATCAAGCGTCTTCATATAATTTTTCTTTTTTTATACCGGTCAAAATTACGATGAGATAGTTTATTTTTGTTATCGGTTAACTAAAGGTAACTAGTTACCTTTAGTTAACTACCGGTAAATGCTATGGAAAACGTTCATAAGCCCGAAGCAACCTGCGAGCAGGAACTCGCCGCTATTCGCGACAGTCTTGAAATACTTGGCGGCAAATGGAAATTGCGAATTATGCGCCATTTAAATAACCACATCGGCGAAAAAAATACTTTCAAGAAAATCCAGCGCGAAATTGAAGGTATCTCCGCCAAGATGCTTTCCAAAGAACTACAGGATTTAGAAATCAACCTACTGGTATCCAGAATAGTTATGGATACCAAACCGGTTACCGTTAATTACGCCATTACAGAATACGGATTGTCCGTTTTTCCAGTGACTGAAACTTTGGTTGACTGGGGCTTGAATCACCGGCAGAAGATCAAATAAAAGTCGTGGTATCAGGCATCTGCCAACAGCAGATTGTGGTCGCCTACCAGCTCGCTTGCAACCATATCAGCAATACTCGTATCTGATAGTATCTTCAGCTCCTCCTCGCGTATTTTAAGATAAACCCGCCTGATGCTGCATGTTGCCTCATCTGTGCATTCGTCGCAGCTGCGATAATGATAAGCGCTGGCACAGGATATCCGGGCTATCGGCCCGTCCGCCAGCCTGACGACGCCGGTCAAAAATATTTCTTCGGCCGGCTTGCTTAACACATAACCACCGGCTACTCCTTTTTTACTAAATATATACCCTGCGTTTTTTAATTCCGTAAAAACTGCCTCTAACGACTTCCTGGGGATCCTCTCCAATTCGGCAATTCGGGCAACCGGCAATGGCGGCTTGTCTGTATTTCTCGCCAAAAACATCAGCGCCTTGATGGAATATTTTGCTTTTTTTGACAGCATATTAAATATCAATATAGCACGGAGTTTATCATTTGCTCCATCAGCATATATTTACGATTACAATATATATAATTTCTATGGAATAAATAGACAAATAGCAAAACTTTATTTAGTCATACAGAGCCATTAATGTCTCAAACCTAAAGCAACCTCAATTGCACCATACCTCCCTGTGCTTTTTCAATATCACTAAGCATCGCCAGATAAACCGATTGTTGTCATTGGTCGAATCGTTAATTCTAAAAGAAAACAATAAATTTAGAACAACACCAATTAACGACACAACTAATTATTTTTCAATTAATTAACTGCGTAAAAAAAAGAAAACAAATATTATATTTTTTTCCTTAAGTAGGTTGAGTGGCAAAATCTCGAACTTTTTTCTCAGAGATTTGAAACGATTAGTAAGTTTTTAGGGGGTGAAACCTCTTTCTGTAATCAGCCAATTAGCTAGGCAAGCATCCGATCAGGGGGCCATGGATATTGCATCTCATGAATGCGCAGTTACGGGTTATACTTTTGTCCGCCATTTATCAAGGAACAAATGCTGGATCTGGCGGAAGTCATCCTGGGTGGCGCAAGTATAAATGCGTTAAAGGAAATTTGTCACAGGCAAAAATTTTAGCCAAGGCAAATTTTGTTCTATTTTAACTCTCTTTTTGATCCTAACTTTAAAAAAGTAAATTTTCCCAATCATGTTCAAAGTACATAAATCCGTTCACTGGCTACTTTTTGCCTATTCTATTTTAAGCCTGCAAGGTAAACTGTAGATCTGGGCATGGTCATGATAGTGCATTGCATTCGCCTGCAGGTCACCTGGCTTATAATCAGTTATACAAACGGTGGAGCCTGTATTGCGGTTAACAGCGCTCACATTCCCAAAGAAACTCCCTTCATGCAATACGATCATTGGTCGGCTCGAATTTATAAAACTATATTTAATTAATTGATTATTAGATACTTACTTTTGGGTTAGCTTTTTGTTTTGGGTGTATCATTTAAATTAAAATCAGCATTATGAACAATCAAAATCAAACTATTACCCGCAGAAGTTTTATAAATTCTGCAAGTTTATTAGCAGCCGGAATTCTATTGGCACCCAAGGATCTTTTTGCCCAGGCACAAAGCCCGGTAATTACCATAATGAAAGCTGCAGCAACAGCTAAAATAAATATAACTAAGCTGCGCGGCAACATAAGTATCCTTGAAGGGTCCGGGGGTAACATCGCTGTTTTTAACGGCCCCGAAGGAAAGCTTATGGTTGATGCAGGCATAGGTGTTTCAAAACCGAATGTTTCGGCGGCGCTTCTCTCCGTTAGTCATAACCCCTTAAAATACCTTGTTAATACACACTGGCATTTTGACCATGCTGACGGAAATGAATGGGTGCATGCTGTAGGGGCAACTATCATCGCGCATGAGAATACGCGCAAACATTTGGCAAATTCGGTTAGGGTGGAAGATTGGAATTACACATTTCCGCCGGCGCCAAAAAGCGCCTTACCTACCATAATTGTCAAAACACATCATAACTTGCAATTCAACGGCGAAGCTATACACATTAACTATTATACCCCCGCCCACACGGATTGCGACCTTTCTGTTTACTTTCCGCATGCCGACATTATTCACGTTGGCGATACCTTTTGGAACGGCTACTATCCTTTTAGTGATTATTCTACAGGTGGCAGCATCGATGGCGCTATCAGGGCCGCCGAGCGCAACGTTGGTATGACAACTAAAAACACGATAGTTATACCGGGACATGGACCGGTGGGAAATCGGGCGCAACTGATAGCATTTAGGGATATGCTTATTGATGTAAGAGGAAAGGTTGCGAAACTAAAACAGCAAGGCAAATCAATCAATGACATTATCGCGGCAAGGCCAACGGCTGACTATGATACACAATGGGGTGGTTTTGTTATTAAGGGCGACTTCTTCACCAAGCTGGTCTACAAAGGTGTTTAGAACAAAACAAGTTACGTTGAAAATAAATAAATTATTTAGTGAATAGGGGAAAATTGCTCCCTATCCACTCGTTCAGTAAAAGGTTTCGAACATAGATTATCGCGTGCATGAATTTTGCAGATGCAGAACCTTGGACCAGCCGCCTGTAATCCCATAGTTGTAGTTTTTTCCGATTTTCCACGCAAGGAAACTAAAGAGGCTGCCGGGTTGTCAACGGACTTGGTTCGCCGGGGGGAATGGTAAAGTCAGCTTCTCGATAAAGCTCAGCATATAATTCGCCCGGGTGCAAACATAAAGCGGGTTCAACGCTTATTCCTATAGCGGTCCGACGCACTGTCAGTTACCCGCACTACCTTTTCCCCATTATCAGGCCGGGGAACGGATCACTACCCACACGCCATCAAAACAGTTAAAGATGCCGGCATCAGAAAGTGTTGTGTTAGCTATCAATGCAGGCTCATCCAGCGTCAAGTTCGCGCTTTACCACATACATAACAGGGAGGAAACTTTGTTATTTTCCGGCAGCCAGGAAGATTTGCAGCAGCGCACAGATCTGGCAGATTGGTTCATAAAACAACCGGGCTTTGATCAAATTACAGCCGTTGGGCACCGGGTAGTATACGGTATGAGCCACACCAAGCCGGAGGTGATCACGCCGGCTTTAATAAAAGAGCTTAAATCGATGGTCAGTTATGATCCTGAACACATGCCGTCCGAGATAGCGTTAATTGAACTGTTCGTGAAAAAATTTCCGGATCTGACACACATGGCTTGTTTTGATACGATGTTCCATCAAACCATGCCCGTGGTTGCTCGAACGCTAGCCATCCCCCGGAAGTACAAGCAGAGAGGCATACTACGCTACGGTTTTCATGGCATTTCCTTTCAGTACTTAACCGAACAATTGAACCTTTTAAATAAAGATAATACAGCAAATGAAAAGGTAGTCATTGCGCACTTAGGCAGTGGTGCCAGCCTGGCCGCCGTCAAAAACGGGCAAAGCATAGATACCAGCATGGGCTTTACGCCAGCTGCCGGCATCCCGATGAGCACCCGCAGCGGAGACCTTGATCCTGGTGTGGCAGCTTACCTCATGCAACAGGAAAACCTCGGCCCCGAACAATTCAACCATTTAATTAACCATGAATCCGGCCTGCTGGGTATTTCTGAAACCTCCCCTGATATCCGCGAACTGCTTAAAATAAGAGATACGGATGAACGCGCGGCTGAAGCGATCGATTTGTTTTGCTACCAGGTCAGTAAATATATCGGCGCATATGCTGCAGTTTTAGGCGGCATCGACACACTCGTTTTCTCAGGAGGAATCGGCGAAGACTTACCAAGCGTGCGCGAGCAGATTTGTCACAACCTGGGCTTTCTGGGCATAGAAGTGGATAACGATAAGAATTTAACCAATGCGGACATCATATCTACAGGCAATGTTTGTGTCCGCGTGATGCCCACCAATGAAGCACTGATGATGGCCCGCTTGATTACGCGTGCTTTAACGACTGACAATTGAAGAAACAATATGGAAACCTTACTGATTAATCCAGAAGCAGAAACGCTGACAGCCGAACTGTTGCAAAAAATTGATGCTTACTGGCGTGCTGCTAACTATTTATCCGTTGGTCAGCTGTACCTGCGGCATAACCCGTTATTGAAAGAGCCATTACAACTGGAGCATGTCAAAAGTATGCTGTTGGGGCACTGGGGAACCACGCCCGGGCAGAATTTTATTTATACGCACCTGAATCGGGTGATTAACCGCTTTGACCTGGATATGATCTATATATCAGGTCCGGGTCATGGCGGGCCTGCGGTTGTTGCTTCCACCTATTTAGAAGGCACCTATACGGAGGTATACCCGGATATCACACAGGACGAAGAAGGTTTAAGAAAGCTATTTACGCAGTTCTCTTATCCCGGAGGTATCTCCAGCCATGCTTCTCCGCAAACACCGGGTTCTATCCATGAAGGTGGTGAACTGGGCTATTCCTTAAGCCATGCTTTCGGCGCGGTGCTGGACAATCCGGAACTCATCGCAGCATGTGTGGTGGGCGATGGCGAAGCAGAGACAGGCCCGCTCGCTACTGCCTGGCACTCCAATAAATTCCTGAACCCACTGACTGATGGCGTAGTGCTGCCGATCTTGCATTTAAACGGATATAAAATTTCAAACCCAACAGTCCTCGCCCGGATCAGTCATGAGGAACTGGAACAGTTATTTATGGGTTATGGCTGGACGCCTTATTTTGTGGAAGGCGACGATCCTGCCATTATGCATGAGACTATGGCTAATATGCTTGAAAAAGTCATAACGCATATTCAGCAGATTAAATCTGACGCGAAAGGCAATACGATGAATGATCGCCCACGCTGGCCCATGATAGTGCTACGTTCGCCAAAAGGCTGGACCGGGCCAAAAGAAGTGGACGGCTACAAAATTGAGGGTAATTTTCGTGCGCACCAGATCCCGCTGGCCGTTTCCGCCGCTGCCCCACCTGAACATTTACAACTATTGGAAGAGTGGATGAAAAGCTACCGCCCGGAAGAATTGTACGATGAGCAGGGAACATTACATGCAGAACTACAGGAACTTGCCCCTAAAGGCGAACATAGAATGGGTGCCAATCCGCACGCCAACGGTGGACAATTGCTAAAGCAGTTGCACTTGCCGGACTTTCGGAATTATGCGACAGCCGTTACCGCGCCGGGCGCTGCGGGGGAAGGTGACACCTATGTTTCAGGCCGCTTTCTTCGGGACATCATCAAAGCAAATGATAAGCAGCGGAACTTCCGGATTTTTGGACCAGATGAGACGGCCTCTAACAGGTTAGAGTTGGTTTTCGAAGCGACCAACCGTCAATGGGAAGGACCTGTTGTCGCTACTGATGAGTTCCAGGCAGCTGAGGGTCGCGTAATGGAAATGTTAAGCGAACACCAGTGTGAGGGTTGGCTGGAAGGCTACTTACTCACCGGCAGGCACGGCTTGTTTAATTGCTATGAAGCTTTTATCCATATAGTCGATTCTATGTTTAATCAGCATGCCAAATGGTTAAAGACGAGTTCGGAATTACCATGGAGACGTGACATTGCCTCGTTAAATATTTTGTTGACCTCGACCGTTTGGCGGCAGGATCACAACGGCTTTACACACCAGGACCCCGGCTTTATTGACCATGTGGTGAATAAAAAAGCAACCATCGTGCGGGTTTACTTACCGCCTGACGCCAATTGCCTGTTATCTGTAATGGACCATTGCCTCCGCAGCGTACAATATGTAAACGTGATCATTGCCGGTAAACATCCTGCACCGCAATGGCTCAATATGGAGCAGGCCATAGCGCACTGTACCCGCGGAATCGGGATTTGGGATTTTGCGAGCAATGATCAGGATGCTGAGCCGGATGTAGTGATGGCCTGTAGCGGAGACGTGCCAACCTTAGAAATATTGGCAGCAGTATCAATTCTGCGGGAACATCTGGCAGAATTAAAGATCAGGGTCATCAACGTGGTCGACCTGTTCAAACTCCAAAAAAGCACGGAGCATACGCACGGGTTGACTGACAACGATTATAACGAGTTGTTTACAACAAACAAACCGGTAATCTTCGCCTTCCACGGCTACCCATGGCTGGTACACCGACTGACTTATAACCGGGCCAACAATGTGAATATGCATGTTCGTGGCTATAAAGAAGAGGGCACGATCACTACGTCTTTCGATATGACCGTGCTTAACGAGATGGATCGTTTTCACCTGGCGATAGATGTAATTGACAGGTTACCGCAAACCGGCAGCAAGGGCGTGCATTTAAAACAGCAACTACTTGACAAGCTGATCGAACACAAACATTATATCGGCACAAATGGTAAAGACATGCCGGAAATCCTGGACTGGCAATGGCCGGCTAATGAAAACAATTCTATTTAATATTAAAAATAACAACACATAAATGAATACTATTAAAAACATACAGCCCATAGGCGCTGAAAAACTATTTGATCTGTTAAAAACTGAATTCGGAAACTACATCGATACCAAACTGGATACCAACCTGGCCATTGAGTACGCGCATGTTTACGATACGATTAACGTCTCCTTCCCGGAAATTATTGAGGGCACTGTATTCACACTCATTGTAAACGACAATGAGATTGAACTGTCAAACAATGGAGAGAACTCCGAGTACAATACCGATCTGCTCGAACAACATCTCCTTGAATTCCTTAACGAAAAATGCAGCTAAAATTGAGTTTCTAAAATTATCAAGATGGATAAGAACACACCCGATCAATCTGTACTATTGCATATTAAGCAGCTAACAGAAAAAGAAGAATTATTATATGGCAAGGCAGACTTGACAGATGATGACGTAAAAGATTTGCATACCGTCAAATCCGAACTGGACCAATATTGGGACCTACTGCGCCAGCGCAGGGCGTTCCGTGATGCAGGAGAAGACCCCGGCCGGGCGAAAATGCGTTCCAGCGACATCATTGAAAACTATAAAGAGTAAACTAAAAATATAGCAGTGCGAATTAAGCTACGGCGCTTTTTGTGCGCTAGTTTACGCTGCCCGACCATACGCGTGATGAAAGATGTTAACGGCCGCCCTTTTTGAAGCGGCCGTTTTTATATCCGTCAAACAATTTCGTTTTTTATTGTTGTACCATTATACATTTCCTATTCAGCAGTTCGCTTAAGCTTCCATCCACTTACCCGTAGCCGTTTTTTAGGCTAATAATCTATGACAGATACCGAAAAAATACAGGCGCTGGAACTCCGTTTGGCCGACCTGACTGATTTTATCGAGCAGGGCGCCATGCCCCTGCATTGGGTAGACGGTAATGGAATCATCATTTGGGCCAATAAGGCAGAACTGGACATGCTGGGTTATACCATTGAGGAATACCTTGGCCAGCCAATCGGAAGTTTCCATTCAGACGTTCATGTTGTCAGTGATATTTTAAGCCGATTAGGAGCCGACGAAACAATCATTAATTATCCCGCTAGATTAATCTGCAAAAACGGCGCTGTAAAAGATGTGCTGATCAATTCCAATGTCAAACGCGAGAACGGAGAGTTCATCCACACCCGTTGCTTCACCCGGGATATGACCGCTATTTTCGAGGAGGAAAAGCGTATGGCTGCAGTATTAATTGACCTGGAACAAAGTGAAGCGCGCCTGCTGATGGCCATGGAATCTACCGGTTTAGGTACCTGGGATTATAATCCGATTAATGGACGGCTCACGTGGTCAGATCAATGCAAAAAAATTTACGGGCTGCCACTGAACGAACAAGTCGATTTTGACACGTTTGCTAAACATCTTCATCACGAAGAAAGTGCACTTGTTCAGCAGGAGATTTCGCGCGCTATGGAACCGGGTGGCGACGGCCATTATGATCTTACCTTCCGCATCATTCGATTTGATGACGACAGCCACCGCTGGGTAAGGGCGCAGGGAAAAGTGTACCACAACGGCGACGGACAAGCGGAAAGATTTATTGGCACGGTGATCGATATCACGGAGCAGAAACTTGCGGAAGAAAAAAGTGCAATGCTGGCTGCTATCATAGCCTCATCTGATGATGCCATCATCAGTAAAAACTTTGATAGTATTGTAACCAGTTGGAACGATTCGGCTGAGCGCTTGTTCGGCTACACTGCGCAAGAAATGATCGGCGAATCAATCGTTAAGCTGATCCCTCCGGACCGCCTTGACGAGGAACCGCAAATCCTGACCCTTTTAAGACAGGGCAAGCGGATGGATCATTTTGAAACAATCCGAATGGCAAAGAACGGATACTTACTGAATGTTTCGCTTACGATCTCGCCCGTCAAAGATGCCCAGGGGAATATAATAGGTGTCTCCAAGATAGCCCGCGACATTACTGAGCGAAAGCAGGAAGAGATGCGGAAAAACGATTTCATAGCGATGGTGAGCCACGAATTAAAAACCCCGCTCACCTCCATGAAGGCTTATTTGCAGGTATTATTAGCCGCAGCAAAAAAAGATGGCGGCGCTTTCCAGTTGAATGCGCTAAGCCGCGCTGAGGCACAGGTACATAAAATGACGATCATGATCCACGACTTTTTAAACCTCGCACGGTTAGAAGATGGAAAAATTGGATTGCATAAAACCGTGTTCGACCTGCATCCGCTCATTGAGGAGATTTCCTCGGAAGCCCCGTTCCTGACATCCAATCACCCGATTAGGATGGTTGATTGCGAAAATATCCGGTTGGAGGCTGACCGCGACAAGCTCGGGCAAGTCCTGAATAATTTGCTAAGCAACGCCATCAAATATTCACCAAAAGGCGGAACAATTACCATTGGTTGCGAAAAACTGGCAGAAAAGGTGAAGGTTTTTGTAAAGGATGAAGGGGTGGGGATCAGCGCGGAAGATCAGAAACGGTTGTTCGAGCGGTTCTATCGCTCCAAGGATGATAGGATCAAAACGGTTTCTGGTTTTGGAATCGGGCTTTATCTCGTCTCAGAGATCCTCCGTTACCATGGTAGCCAAATAGCTGTAGAAAGTTCGCCGGATGCGGGGGCGACTTTCTATTTCCTCATGGATCGAGCCTGAAAGCCCTTCCACATCTGATATAACGGAAAAAGCCGTATTAGCTAATATCTCAAAATGAATAATACGGAAAAAAAGATCGTCATCTTTGACGACGATGAAGATATCCTTTCTATATGTACTTACATTTTAGAAGGAGACGGCTGGGAAGTCACCACTTTTACAGATTGCAACGACCCGGTCGAAAAATTGACCCGGATCCTGCCGAATATTATCCTGATGGATAACTGGATCCCAGACACGGGCGGTATTATGGCTACGCAAACTTTAAAACATTCACCCGAATTACAACATATCCCCGTGATATACTTTTCGGCAAACGCTGATGTTAAGCTATTGGCTAAATCGGCCGGAGCAGATTTTTACCTTCCCAAACCATTCGATATCGCAGAATTAAAACGGGTGCTGGCTGTTGCCCTGAATCCAAACTGATAACATTACATTGACCTGTCATCCCTTGATTATTAAAAGCTTATCTTTACACCAAACCAAGGATAGGATGAAGAAGAAAGTGTTGATTATCGAAAATGACCAGGATATCAGGCATATTGTCGAGTTTATTTTAAACGAGAAGGGCTTTGAAACCCTGAGCATACCAGAGCCTGATGAACTGTCTGAAATAATCCCTTTTGAACCTGATTTGATCCTGTTGGATGAGTTTATCAATAGCAGGCCCGGCCATCGCCTTTGCCGGAAGATCAAGCAGGTTGCCGGTTTAGCTACGGTACCGGTGATCATTCTATCGACAGCTAACGACATTGAACTAATTGCTACCGAATGCGATGCAAACGATTATATCCGCAAACCATTCGATGTTGAAGACATAGTAGGTAAGGTTTTGCGTTTCGTTGACCATCAACCCCTGGCTTACTAATTCAGTTAATTTTGGTCCCAGCACCGTTAAAGTGCGGTAGTTTCTTTCACTGCGGCAGAATTTATCCAATTTTCTGCCCGAAAACCGGAACATTTCAGGTGTGGCATTAATCGTGTCATCAACAATTTTAGTTCCAATTCATCCGGTCTGCAAAATACTTCGTAGTCATCGTTGGTTTCCAGTTGCCGTGCTTTACAAATATCGGTAAGGCACATACGCCCGCTTGTGATAAATACTTCTAAAATCAAGCTTCAAAAGTGATATCGTTCATGCATGAAGCTGATTCGCATCATTATTTTTCCGGGTTTTAACCAGCAGCTTTACATCAAATTAAAATCTCCATGAAAACTATACTGGTACTAACCGATTTTTCCATAAACTCAGCTTACACTGCGCATTATGCCCTGGAACTGGCACAACAAACGGTGTCGGATTTGCTGTTGTGTAACATATATGAGCGACCGGCGGATGAGCAAATTGCAAACACAGAATCGTGGGAGATGTGTGCCGCCAAAGAAAACAGCATTAATGATTTAGGTGCATTATTAGCTGAGCTAAAAAACTCTTTAGATAAAGACGTTAATCTAAACAAGTACAGGCCAGCCATTGTGCAATGCAGTAAAGATGGGCTTATTGCCGATAAGCTTAATGAGATAGCGGAAGGCGGACAAATATTGATGGCGGTAATAAGCGCGCACAACGCAGGTGTCTTGAATACGCTGCTATCCGGAAACCACGCCCTCGAAATTATCGATGAGTCCAGGTTCCCGATTTTGGTTGTTCCGTACCAGGTGCGTTATAAACATTACAAAACAATTGCTTTCGCCAGCGCGATGAACTATACCGACATTAGTGTGCTTCAGTCATTATCAGGGCTGGCAAGCTATTCAGGCGCAGATATTTTAATAGCACATGTAGACCCCGCTAAGAAAGACAGTGACGGTTCCGTCAGGCATTTTTTTACCCAAATACCTTCTAAAATAAATTATCCCAAAATTCTTTATCGCAATATTCAAAACAGGAGTATTGTAAGCAGTCTCAAATCGCTGATGATGAACGCCAACATCGACTTGTTGGTTCTGGTTCATCGTAAACCCACCTTTTTCAGAAAAATATTTAAACAAAGCGTGGTGCAAAAGCTGCTCCGGCAGGCCGTTAAACCCTTGCTGGTTTTTCCATGTGCACTGGCAATGAAGACCATGCCTGTATTTTGACCGCAATCATTTTTGGGGGTGATGCCTGTCATTCCCTGCCGGGATTTCACGGGATACATTTGTTCCGTACCATTTAATAAATAAAAAACTATGAAAGCATTAGTGTACTACGCCCCCGGAAATAAAGCCTGGGAAGAACATTCAAACCCTGTAGTTATAGAACCTACAGACGCCATTGTAAAAGTGCTTAAAACAACCATTTGCGGTACCGACCTCCATATTATAAAAGGCGACATGCCGGAAGTAGCAGCCGGAAGGATATTAGGCCATGAAGGCGTGGGCATTATTGAAGAAACAGGAAGCGCGGTAAGCAACTTCAAAAAAGGCGATCATGTAATTATATCCTGTGTAACCTCGTGCGGTAAATGCAGCTATTGCAAAAAGGGTATGTATTCGCATTGCGAAAAGGGGGGCTGGATATTAGGTTATATGATTGATGGTACGCAGGCTGAGTATGTAAGGATACCTTATGCGGATAACAGCCTCTACCCTATCCCGGCCGGTTCTGACGAAGAAGCCCTTGTAATGTTAAGCGATATTTTACCTACCGGTTTTGAATGCGGCGTTTTAAACGGCCAGGTAAAACCGGGCGATACCATTGCTATAGTAGGCGCAGGCCCGGTAGGCATGGCAGCTTTACTTACCGCCCAGTTTTATACGCCCGCAGAAATTATAATGATTGACCAGGATGATAACCGCCTGGAAGTTGCCAAAACTTTTGGTGCCACACATACCATCAACAGCGCCAGCGAAAATGCCATAATAAGAATCATGGAGCTTACGGATGGCAAAGGGGTAGATACGGCAATTGAAGCCGTTGGCGTACCGGCAACATTTGAGCTATGCGAAGAAATTATTGCGGCAGGCGGCCATATTGCCAATATCGGCGTACACGGAAAAAGCGTAAGCCTGCACCTTGAGAAACTTTGGGACCGCAACATATCCATTACCACCCGGCTGGTTGATACGGTAAGCACGCCAATGTTGTTTAAAACGGTTCAATCCAAAAAAATCGAACCCAAAAAGCTTATCACCCATCGTTTTAAACTCGATCAGATGATTGACGCCTATGACACATTTGAGCATGCCTCGAGGGAAAAAGCTTTAAAAGTATTAATCGAAAGCTAGATGAAGAAGATAGTGATTTCCGGATTAATAGCGGGCTGTATTTTATTCGTGCTCAGCTACGGGGGGCTTTTTTTAGCGGTGAAGTTTTTCCCGGCGCTGTTTACCGAATATAATAACCCGCTATTTAATTCGGATGGCAGCAGGGACATGCTTTTTTACCTGCATGCCTTTATCTTCAGCTTTGCGCTCTCCTGGTTTTGGGACAGGTTTAAGGGATTGTTCAAAGGAGCATTCATATTGAGAGGGTTAGAATTTGGATTTGTGTATTCAATAATAGCTTTGTTACCGGTGATGTGGATTTCGTTCAGCGCTTTAGACATCACCGTAATAATGGTGCTCAGCTGGTTTATTTATGGCTTGTTACAGGCAACTGTTGCAGGGATAGTGTTCGCAAAAATTAATCCTTAAGGCCATGCGCTGCAGATTTTTTTTATGGGGATGCCCGGTTTTTCTTTTAATCACAAGTTTTGTTATGCCTTTTAATATAAATAAAGCAAGCCCAAAAAAACGGTGGCTGGTTAATGAAAACAGCAGCCTTTGCGTAAACGGCACCACCAACATCAACAAATTTGCGTGCGATATACCTTCTTATGGCCACACTGATACGCTGACCGTGAGCAAGGGAGAAAAGGAAGTTGCCCTATCCGGAACCATCAGCCTGAATATAAAAAGCTTTGATTGCCATAACTCCATAATGACCGCCGACCTAAGGAAAACACTGAAGGAAAAACAGTTTCCGCAACTTCATATCACTTTTCTTTCATTAAGCAAGCTACCTGAATTGAAAGCCGATCCGGCATTTATCACCGGTATGGTGAATATAGAAATTGCAGGCGTTAGCAAGCGTTTCGAAGTGAATTACCAGGTAACGGAAGACGCTCAAAATATCATTCATTTAGGAGGCGCCCGGGATATCAACTTTTCTGATTTTAACCTTATCCCTCCCAGAAAATTAGGCGGGATGATAAAAACAAGAGATAAGTTAAGCGTCGAATTTCATTTGAATATGAAAGCGATGGACTAAATCAATTTAAGCCACATAAAAACACTAATCATGAAAACAGTAACAAAAGACCCACAGCTGGAAGAAGAATTACAGGAGCTATACCTGGAAAGTAAACATTGGTTATCAGATCTTCATTTTGAAGAAGATGAAATTAGGTTTTTAAAAAAAATGATCACTAATTATTTAGTGCCCGGCCTCAACAATGAGCAGCTAAATAGAATTGAGAGTTTTAACAAGCCGTTATCCCGGTATGAGGCAAACATTCCATTGCTGAAAAATAAGATCAATGAGCTTTTAAGGCTTATCGGAAACCTTATTAATGAAAAGGAAAAACGGATAGGCATTGACCTGTTAGAACAATTTACTGCACTGGAACTGGAAATGAAAGCGCTTTTTGAGGCCGTTAAAGATGTTAAGAAGCTGTTGTTCCTTTTTGCTGATGATGTTATGAAAGCAGAATGCGAAGTATTTATCAGCCAGCTATGAGCGAACCCATCTACACAACGGCCGACGAGGCTTTAAAATTTGTAAAAACCGGCGACAGGGTTTTTATTCACGGCAGTGCCGCCACACCGGTACACCTGGTTGAAGCCTTACAGCGCAGGCACACGGAACTTAATAATGTAGAACTGGTTAGCATCACCACTTTAGGCGATGTTAACTTCGACAGGCCTGAACACCGAAAGTCATTTTATTTTAATTCACTTTTTGTTTCCGCTGCTACACGCTCGGTCGCTAATAGTGAGGACGGCGACTATGTGCCGATTTTTCTAAGCCAGATCCCGCAGCTGTTCCGCAAAAATATTTTACCCATAGATGTGGCGCTGGTGCAGGTTTCACCGCCGGATGACCATGGCTTCTGTTCGCTGGGGACATCTGTGGATATTGCCAGGGCGGCCGTTGAAACGGCAGCATACGTAATTGCACAAGTTAACCCCCTAATGCCACGTACCCACGGTGATGGTTTTATTCATGTCAAAAAAATTGATGCCATGGTTTGGCATGTGGCTGCATTGCCTGAACTTGATTACTCGTTTGATATAAACGAGGTTACGAAGAAAATAGGGTACAATGTTGCGTCCCTGGTATCAGACGGCGCCACGCTGCAACTGGGCATTGGCAGCATCCCCGACCAGGTTTTAAAAAATCTAACCCATCATAAAAACCTTGGCATACATTCCGAAATGGTCTCAGATGGAATAATTCCACTTATTGAAGCAGGGGTTATTAATAACAGCCAAAAAAAGTTAAATACGCGCCATACCGTAACAGCGTTTATAGCCGGCACCCGTAAACTGTACGATTTTGTGAATGATAACCCGGCGGTAAGGGTAATGGAAATAAACTATGTGAACGATACCAGCATTATCCGCCAAAACCCCAGGGCAACAGCCATAAACAGCGCTATCGAAATTGACCTTACCGGCCAGGTATGTTCCGATTCTATTGGTTCATACCAGTATTCAGGAATTGGCGGCCAGATGGATTTTATCCATGGCGCCTCGTTATCCGATGGTGGGATGCCCATTATTGCTTTACCATCCCAAACAACTAAAGGCATCAGCCGCATAGTCCCGTTTTTAAAAGAAGGAGCCGGGGTTGTAACCACCCGCGGGCATGTGCACTGGGTGGTTACTGAATATGGTCTGGTAAACCTTTTTGGCAAAAGCCTTAAACAACGGGCAAAAGCACTTATTGAAATTGCGCATCCCGCCCATCGGAAAATGCTTGAACTTGCTTTTTATAACAGGTTCGAAAAATGCAGGGTGCAGCCCAATAAAAACCAGGACAGCCGGCATTTTAAATGATGCTCATCATTTAAAATGCCGGTAAGCATCATCAATAACCCTCACTACCATCATTTTCTACCCGGTGTATATACCTCACATTTGAGCATACACTAAAACCACGAAAATGAAAAAGTTAAACAAGCAAATTACAGCTACCATTACTATCCTGGCCGTAATCATTTTTATAGTAATGCCGCAAACCCTGCGGGCCCAGGCAAGCTACAAATTATTGCCGGGCAAGGATGTTACCGTAAAAGTATTGGGATCATCCAATGTGCACGACTGGACCGAAACCGCAACAGGATTAATAAGCCAGGGCGATTTTAAATTTGAAGGCGACCAACTCAAATCGCTGCATTCTTTCAGCTTTTCTGTAGATGTTAAGAGCTTAAAAAGCGAACATGAATCAATGGATAACCGGACTTACAAAGCCATCAAGGCCGATAAGTTCCCAACGGTTACTTATAAGCTTACTTCGGCGGTAGTGACACTGGTTCAAAAAAATAAATACGTTATTAAAGCCACAGGTGACCTAACTATTACCGGCTACACCCAAACCGTTGTCCTAAACGTGTCCGCAGTAGTTAATCCCGACAATACTATTACCTGCACCGGGGAGCAAAAACTACAATTAACCGATTACAAAATTTCGCCGCCAAGCTTTATGCTGGGCGCCATGAAGGTTAAAAATGACCTTACTATTCAATTTAACCTGGTGTACAAAAACAGCCAGCTTTTAACAAAAACAAATTAATCAATACCATCATGAAAATTAAAATATTTACCATAATCAGCTTAGTTGGCCTAATGGGACTAAGTCTTATTTCTGCCAGTGTTAAAGCGCAGGAAACCATACAGTTTTACCGCCCGAATAGTCAAAAGGGCCTCAATGTTTTTGAAACCTCGAAACTGGACACGGTTAAATTTACCGGGCTAAAAGTTAAGGTCGGCGGTAACTTCGAGCTTACATTCCAGGCGCTGGGGCAATCAAATACAGCTATACCATTAACAAAGCCTGGTTTTACCGGCAACGTAAACAGCCTGATACCTATAACGCACGCTTTCCAGCTGCCCATGGCGAACCTTAATGTCGACGTTCAGCTGGCAGACGGTATCCGTATGAACATTACCCAATACCTGGCTTCACGCCACCACGAGGATACCTGGGTAAAGGGTGGTTACATTCAGTTTGACAGGCTGCTTTTTCTGCATAGCGATCTTGTAGATAACATCATGAAAAACGTGACAATAAGAATTGGCCAGAATGACGTGGACTACGGAGACCAGCATTACCGCAGGAGCGATGGCGGGAATACCATTTACAATCCATTTGTCGAAAACTACATTATGGACGAGTTTTCAACAGAACTGGGCGCGCAGTTTTACTACCATTGCAGTTCCGGTTTATTTGCTATGGGCGGAATAACTAACGGCGAGCTGAACGAAACCGTTGTGGCTGGCTCAAAGATCGACGCAAAAACAGGAAAGGCGAATAAATATGATGCCGCTTTTCTTGGAAAATTAGGTTTTGATAGACAACTGACCAGCGATTTCAGGCTGAGGGTATCCGGGTCATTCTACACAGTGAACAGCGCTAACAGCAGCACATTGATGGGCGGCGACAGGACCGGGTCACATTACTTTAACTTATTTGAAAACCAGGCTGTAGCAAGTGCCACAACGCTGAGCAACGCTGTTGATTATAGCGCATTTTCAGGAAGGCTGAATCCGGGCTTCGGCGAAGAGATACATACCTTTATGGCCAACCTATTTTTTAAATATAAAGGGCTGGAGTTTTTTGGCACAGCTGAAAATGCCAAAGGCAGGGCTATAACAGAAACTGTTAATCGCCAGGCAACCCAATATGCCGGTGACCTGATCTACCGGTTCCCTGAAAACAAAGAAAACTTTTGGGTTGGCTTCCGTTACAACACGGTAACAGCCGGGCTTGCAGGTATTGGCGACGTAACGGTAAACCGTGAAGCAGGCTCACTGGGCTGGTTCATGACCAAAAACATCATGATGAAGGCCGAATATGTAAGCCAGGCATATAAGAACTACCCAACCGATAACATACTTAACGGTGGTAAGTTCCATGGCGTAATGCTGGAAGCATCTATCGCATTTTAATCACTAAACAACGCATTAAATTTAATTACTGCTAATAAGCTCCGGAAATAGCTTATCAGCAATAGTGAATATGACCTGCATCATTATTTCGCCGCTTTACTTTAACCACCTTTACCAAAAGGTTAAACAATAAAAAAATGAAACGCTTCCTGTTCCCCACCGATTTTTCGGCTAATGCTATGCACGCTGCTACTTATGGCTACAACCTGGCCAGGCAGGCAAAAGCTCACATCATTTTGTGCAACGCGATAATTGTCCCGGCAGAAATGCCGCAGGCCGGTATGGTTGCCTGGCCGATGGAAGAATCAGACATCCTGTTGCAAGACAGTAATACCGAGCTTAAACGCATTAAATATCAATTGGAAACCGGTAGCGAGGGTGATGGCTACAAACCCGCTATCAGCTACCTTAACGGATCAGGAACGGTTATTGACCTCGTAAACCACATGGTTGACAGCCAGGAAATTGACCTGGTGATCATCGGCACCCATGGGAGCAGTGGACTAAGCACTTTATTGTTGGGTAATCACAGCCGGCAAATGATCGATGTGGTTGCAAGCCCTTTACTACTGGTGCCCCCGGCAGCGCCGATAAAACAGGTAAAGAAAATTGCATTCGCTACCGACTTTACCAACCCTGTTGAAGATTTGAAATGTATTTACAGGTTAATCGCGTTGGCCCGCCCGCTAAACGCTGATATTTTGCTTACCCATATTCATGATGAAAAAGCGCAAACGGCTGAATTTGAGCGTTGGGTTAAGGAGTTTATTACTGACCTGTCCAACAAGGCTGACTATCCACATATCTATTACCGCACTGTTAAAAGCGGCCACACCACCTCGGGGCTTGATTGGCTGTGCGAACACGGGCAGATTGATATGCTTGCGATGGTGCACCGCACTCATAACTTTTTTGACAGCCTCTTCAGGGGAAGCCAGACGCAGAAAATGGCCGGGCATATACCTGTTCCGCTGCTTGTTTTCCCACAAAAATGACGATTAAACAAGCATAGATCTGATGAAACAATTATTCCGCAACCACGAATTACAAAAGCGGGTGCAGGATGCCATCAATTTTAAGTCGCCGTTAAACGCAGCAACAATTGTTGTATTAGCTATTGATGGTGTTATAATACTCACCGGCACTGTTGACAGCTATGCCCGCAAATGGAGAGCTGAAGATATCGCAAAAAATGTAGCAGGTGTAAGCACTGGGGTAGATGCGATTGAGATAAATCCGGGAAGCGCAGATGATAAAATTGACCTGGAAATTACCTGCAGGGTATTAACTGCATTAAAATTAAACTTCTTTGTTCCGGCTAACCAGGTAAAAGTAATGGTGCAACGCGGACATGTTACACTATCGGGCGAAGTGCACCGGCCGTTTCAAAAAGAAGCTGCATTAAAATCGGCGGGAAGCGTAACAGGCGTAAAAGCGCTCACCGATGAAGTGATAGTTACTGCGTATGCACCGGCATATTGTTAAAGAAGCCTTACAACCTTGTTGTGCCTTTCAAAACGTCCTGTCTTTCTCGCAATTACGATCTTATATAAAATCAATTCTAATTCATCGCCTACATCACTCGCTTTTGCAGTGATGCCATGCGAAGGATGGCTGTCATCACCGGTTAAAAAAGGAACAATCCTATCGGTTATCTTCTGCATCGCATCCACCTTTTCATCAATGTCTTCTATCTCTTCAAACCTCCCCCAAAGTATCACGCTCTGCCAGTTAATAACTGATTTGATATCATCAACTTCAAAGCATACGTCGGGGTTGCTCCGCATCATATCTATCTTCATACCTTTTGCGGAATGGGCATAAATACAGGTCCCGTCGTAAAAATAATTTACGGGGACTACATAAGTAACGTCGTTTGCATGGCAGCCTATGCGGCCAATCAGCTGATTTTTCAGCAGTTCTTCTACCTGGTTGTCGTTTAGTTTTGCTAACATTTTCTTACCCTTAATTTTTCATTTTTGCAAGGCTGGTGATATTCAATAAGGTTATCATACTCCCTTTCTTATCTATCAACCCTTCATCCTTAAAATCAGACAAGGTGCGGCTCACCGTTTCTGTTGCCATGCCGGCCATTGCAGCCAAGTCTTCGCGACTGATTTTGATGTTAAGTTCTTTCTCGTTTTGCTGTTTATGCAGGCGCACAAGGGCCACCGCTAATTTTTTTCTTACCGATTGATAAGCCAACTGTAGCAGCTGATCTTCTTTGTCGCGGATGTTATTTGCTAAAAGCTTAATAAACTCTTTGGCCACTACAGGGTAAAGGTTTAAAAGATGTTCAATTTGTTCCTTTGGTATCAGGCATAATACGCTGTCTTCAACTGCCGTAGCAGTATCCGTATAAGGCTCATTCGCAAGGATAACGTTCACCCCTAAATAGTCATCAGCTATAAACATACCGGTCATTAGTTCCCGGCCATCTTCGGATAGCTTGATGGTTTTTACCCTTCCGCTAACCACAAGATAAAGGCCGTTCCCGGTGTCACCGTCGTAATAGATCACCTGGTTTTTTTTGAATTGCCTGGTGCGGCGCTCATGAATAATTTTTTTTAGTTCTGCCAGGCCATCGTTTTTTGACACAAGCGTATTTAGCCTGTCGAGAGATTTGCTGTAAAATGCCAGTTGCATCTCTTTTTTCTTCAGCCTGCTTTCAATAGCGTTTAAAAGCTCCATATCATCAAACGGCTTGGTAAGATAATCGTCTGCGCCCATTTCCATACCTTTTCGCAGGTCGACACGCTCCGCCTTGGCGGTTAAAAAGATGAAAGGGATATTGCTGGTTTCGGGGTTTTTGTTCAGCATATACAGCACACCATAACCATCCAGTTCCGGCATCATAATATCGCACAAAATAATATCGGGCACGTTTTTCGTCGCAAGGTCGATTCCTTCTTTTCCGTTTTTAGCGCCTTGTACCTCGTAATTTGCCAATTCCAATATTTCAAGGATGTTATCGCGAATGTCATTGTTATCTTCAATGATCAGTACTTTTTTGCTCATGTTGTTGGAAATGTAATGGTGAATAATGTGCCCTTATTAACCGTGCTTTTAAAATCTATCGTACCATTCATCAGTTCGGTATAACGCGCAACTATATTTAAGCCAAGGCCTGTGCCAGGTATTGTGCCGGTATTGTGTGCCCGAAAAAAAGCTTCAAATAGGTGTTTTTGGTCCGCCTCTGGGATACCTATGCCGTTATCTTTAACAGTGATAACACACTTGTCGGAGCTTATCGTGGTATTAAAAGCGATCAGGGTATTTTCGCCGGAATATTTGATGGCATTCGTAATTAAATTGCTTATGCAGTTTTTCAGCAGGTTGCGGTCAAGCCGGACCAAATTTTGCAGCCCTGTATGGTGATAAATAATGTTTTGGTCTTGTTTAGCCATAACCTGCATCTCCTGCGTAATTTCTTCCGAAAATTTCACCAGGTTGAAATTGCTGTAAACAGGCTCTTCTTTCCCTGATTCGATCTTTTCAATAGAAAGAAAATCATTCAGGATAGTAGTTAGGTTAAATACCGCAGCCTTTATTTTTGCCACATGTTTCGCAATATTTGCCGTTTGGAATGATTCTCCATATTTTTCTATTAGAGAAGCCGATAATTGGATTGATGTTAGCGGCGTACGAAACTCGTGCGACGCGATGGACACAAAACGGCTTTTCAGCAAGCTCAGCTCTTTTTCTTTTTCCAGCGAAACGCCTATGTCCTCCTTGGCTTGTTGCAGCGCCTGAACGCTTTCATTCAGGGAATGAGTGCGTTCTTCCACCAGTTCTTCCAGGTGAAGGGCGTAGTCTTTAAGGAGGTCCTCAGCCTCTTTTTCTTTACTCAGGTCATGAATAAAGCCGGTATAAATCTTTCGCCCGGAATATTGCACCTCGCTCAATCCTAAGCGAAACGGGAAAATAGTGCCATCTTTGCGGCAGCCCTTTACTTCGCGGCCTATGCCTATCATACGCGCCTGCCCCGTACGCTGGTAACGCTCCAGGTATGCATCATGCTGGTCCTTATCAGGCGACGGCATCAGCATAGATATATTTTTGCCGATAACTTCATCCGGCTGATAGCCAAATAGCTTGCAGGCTGAAGGATTAATCAGCTCAACAAGCCCACGCTCATTAATGGTAATTATTCCATCTATTGCATTTTGAATGATGGCGGCTAACAGGGCTGCATTTTCCATAAAAGTGTACTGGCGCGTAAAAAGATGTGTAACTGCAAAGGTTAACAAAGCAAACGGGATAGTGCGTAACTAATTTCAAGCGAAAAAATGACGGTGGTCATTTTTTGCTGGTATCGTTCGTTTTTTTAAGATAATGCTCACCATCAGCTTTTGTGGTGACCCTCGTCATCAAACAAGGTTTAACTATTAATGAGCTTTGCAGGATAATTATAAGATCATGCAAAAAGTCCTAAGGTTAACAAAATGGTGTATTTTTTTATCACTGCTGATAAATGCCTTAAATTTGATGGGTGCAGATACAACTAGTGTACGTTCACAACTTGCCGCACACCGTAATCAGTTATATTACCCAAATTCAGTAGAGCGGTTTTATAAAAAATCAGGGTTTCAGCTTGTATGGATTGCACCAGATACCGTCAAGACACATGTTTGGGATGCAATGCTTTTATTGGATTGCGTAATACAATACGGCCTTAATCATTCAGATTACCATCCTGACCAGTTATTATACGCTAAACTACACCAACTTATTGAACAGCCCGGCAAAACAAATAGCAGCCAAAAAGCCCTTTATGATATTTTGTTAACAGATGCAGTAATTGCTTTCGCAAATAACCTGCACTATGGCCGGGTGAACCCGGAATGGCCGGCGGCTAAAATAGACAAAAGAAAGTCGTTAGGTTTTAAGGCTGAGGATATTTTGACAAATGCCCTTATGCAAACGGATTTTTATAGCGCGATTATTGCTGCCCAGCCAACTTCCCAATCCTACAAATCCCTGCAATATAAAATGCACCTGGTTACCGGCCTTTACACAGGGGACTGCTATGAAACGCCGGAAAGCGAAATCAGGCTGATGGCGGTTAACCTGGAAAGGATGCGCTGGCCGAACGTTAATCTTAAGAATTGTATAGCAATCAATATACCGTCAAAAATATTAAGCTATTACACTGACGATACTGTTTACAGGTTCAAAATAAAAACAAGCGTTTTGAGCAGTTTGCCTTTTTCATTGAATGATTTAACAAGCAGCGGCGGCGAAACAATATTACGCCGAAAACAAAATACGCTAAAGACACAGGTTGAAGGACAGCTGTTGACAGTAAATAATTTTATCATAGTGCAGGATAAGGGCAAATTAGCCTCGTTACTGCCTGGTCACGCTGTTGGCAATAGCCGGTTCAGGCATTTGCAATTAACAAAACCATTGCCCGTTTACGTAACTTATTACACCTGCGAAATGCAGGAGGGCCTGTTAATTAAGTATAAAGACATCGACCACCTCGACGCTAAAATTGAAAGGGGTTTATATCAGGTAAAATACCGTTGACCAAGATATGGTTGGTAATGTTGCGCATCGGTATAGCAGCCGAGCCTGCCCGCCAAATTGGTTTTTAATATTTCTTCGGCTTGTTGGTCATTTAGTTTACCCGGAATGATATATTTAAAAAAATCAGTTGTTCATTCTTTTATAAAACCAGCGCTTAGCCATTTCTGCGCAGGCCAGGTAAACGATAATGATCAGGAACGTCCAGCCGTAATAAATCAAGGGCAGCGTTGTAAACCCGAACCAGCTCATGAAGGGCGTTAACGGGAAAAATAGCACCAAAAGTAAAACCCCTAACGTGGCCAGCGACAGATATTTGCCGGGCAGACTTTTAAAAAAGGGCAGCCGCGTGCGTACGACAAGGACAATTAAGATAGCTGAAAGGACGGATTCCATGAACCAGCCTGTTTGAAATACTTGTTCATTGGCGTGAAAGATGTACAGTAATACCCCAAAGGTGAGATAATCAAACATTGAGCTTAGCAGGCCGAAAGTGATCATAAAGCGTTTGATAAAGTCCAGATTCCAGCGCTGCGGCGACTGGATATTGATAGTATCAACCCGGTCAGTAGCAATGGCCATTTCCGGGAAATCAGTCAGCAGGTTGGTCAGCAGGATCTGTTTGGGTAATAAGGGCAAAAAGGACAGGAACAAGGACGCGCCCGCCATACTAAACATATTGCCAAAGTTGGCGCTGGTGGCCATAAAAATATATTTCATGGTATTTGTAAAGGTCTTGCGGCCTTCTATGATGCCATCTATCAGTACATCCAGCCCCCGGCCCAACAATACGATATCCGCGGCTTCTTTCGCTACGTCAACTGCTGTATCGACCGAGATACCTACATCGGCCGTATGCAATGCAGGCGCGTCATTAATGCCATCCCCCATAAAGCCAACAACATTGCCCGCCTTTTTCAGCAGGACTATAATCCGTTCTTTCTGATTAGGTTCAACCTCAGCGAAAATATCGGTCAAGGGTGCCTGGTGCATCAGCGCGGCATTGCTCATTTTTTGCATAGCGGAGCCGGTTAATATTTGCGGGTTTAACACGCCGATAGTTAAGGCAAGGCTTTTAGCGACCAGTGCGTTATCGCCCGTAATAATTTTAAGCTTTACGCCAAGATTGTTGAGCTGGGTTAAGGTAGCGGCAACATTTGCCTTAGGAGGGTCAAATAGGGTCACAAAACCCAGGAAGGTCATTTCCTTTTCATCGTCCTTCGCAAAATCCTGGTTTGTAGCTACCTGTTTGTAGGCTACGCCCAACGTACGGTAACCTGCTTCGCTTAGCTGCCCGTACTGTTTTAATATCGCATTTTTCCGGTCTGCTATATCAATTACCATTCCGTCACTGGTTTCTGCCTTGCTGCAAATGTCAAGGATAACGCTTAGTGCGCCTTTGGTAACAGCCAGGTTCTCTTTGCCGTTCTTAATCTGTATAGTTAAACGTTTACGAATAAAATCATAGGGTATTTCGGACTGTACGGAAAAATCACTTTTTGGACCTTTATAAGCCATAACTATCGCCGCATCGATCGGATTATGAAACCCCTGCTGCATAGAGGCGTTTAGCCAGGCGTATTGCAATACTTTATCGCTGTGCCCGCCGTCAACGGATAGGGTATCTTTTAAATGGACCTTACCTTCGGTGATGGTACCTGTTTTATCCGAACAAAGTATATTCATACTACCAAAATTCTCGATAGATGAAAGACGTTTGACAATCACTTTTAATTTGGCCATTCGCCTGGCGCCGGTGGAAAGGTTGACGCTGATGATCGCCGGCAATAATTGCGGGGTTAATCCCACTGCCAGCGCCAGGGAAAACAGGAGTGAATCCAGTACCGGTTTGTGCAGGAATACATTAATCGCGAAGATAATGATGACCAGGATGAGCGTAATTTCCATCAACAAGTAACCAAACTTCCGGATACCCTTTTCAAAATCCGTTTCCGGCGCCCTGGATTGTAAACTTGACGATATACGGCCAAATTCGGTGTCCTTCCCAGTTTTTATAACGAGCACCTTTGCCTTACCACTTATTACATGGCTGCCCATAAAAAGCGAATTACTTCGTTTAGCTAAAGGGGTATTAGCAGGCAGTACACCGGCATTTTTTTCCACGGGGTAGGTTTCACCGGTAAAAGCTGCTTCGTCCACAAATAATTCCTGCGAATCCAACAGCAGGCTGTCGCCGGGTATTACGTCGCCTGCAGACAATATAATGATATCACCCGGGACCACCTCCTCAACAGATACTTCTTTTTGATGACCGGCCCGCAGGACATCACAATGCAATTGCACCATTTTTAATAATTCCCTAACCGCATTCGCAGCGCCTTTTTCCTGCCAGAAGCCAAGGAAGCTGCTGATCATCACAATGACCAGGATGATCGCGGTATCCGGCACATCGCCCAGGACCGCCGAGAGCACCGCCGCCGCGACCAGCATTAGGGTTACCGGGCTTTTAAATTGCGAAAGCAATAACAGCATGGTAGAAGCATTCGTGTTCACCTTGATGCTGTTTGGGCCATATTGCTTTAGCCTTTTTGCTGCTTCTTCTGTATTCAGACCGTCCTCACCACAGGACAGTTGCGCTAACGCTTCTGTTTTGGTGAGATGCCAGAAATTATTAAATTGGTTTGCCGGTGTTTCCATAAACGTGACTTTTAAAAACGGATGGGGTTTTCGTACTCTACTTTCAATATGTTAAATTTAGCATAACTGAGGTCACTTTTTTTTAATCGCCAGATCACCTCAAAAGCCGTGGGTACTTTGATGTCATTCATCTCCCGGTAAGTTGCCATTTTAATGATCCAGGTTTCTAAATGGTCTTTATCCATATACCGTTTAGTCTCCATTTGGATAATTTCCCCCGCATCATTAAAGGTCACCCGATAAAATAAGGACAATCCGTTATAATTGAAAGTGAATTTAGCAGCTTGTTCATCGATGGCAGACCATTGCAGGTTTGGGCCTGGCAGTAAATTGGTTGGGTACAAAACACTTTCACCAAGCCAGCGGAGCAGTTCGCCCTCGTCGTACTGTTCGCCCTTTCCATCCACTATCTTAATCATCCCAAAAAGCGCAACCACCAATCGCCCCTTGCCTGAAATATACATATCGCGGGCGGTGAACAGGGTTGTCGTACCTTTCCAGATAAAGCCTGGTTTTTCAGTGGTAGCATATTGCTCGCCATTAATAGCTACCCAATCTTTATCGGGTCCCGTTTTAAATAACCCATCGTGGATGATCCGGGCATAACTGATATAGGGCTGTCCATCGTTTAAAACCTGTTTAAAATAACGCTGTACTGGTGCCGGCAGACCGCCTAATTGTCCGTAACGAAAAATTTGGCTGGAAATAGGTTTTGAATTAGTGAAAAGCGTTTTCACTTCGTTGCCGAATTGCCATGACATTTTGATTTTCGCTGTTATAAATCCCAGGATAAGAATGGCGATCAAGGAAAGTGTTAATATCATTGTCGTTCGTATTTCGCTGTTTTTTTGATATGGTAAAGGTTCCGTATTTGTGCTATTTGTTTTACACAGGTTTGGGATCTGTTTGTCATGGTGTTGCCCTAAACCTAATAGGAAACCCCGAAGATATGCCCTGCCGGCAGGTTAGAAAATGACGGCATCGTTTATAAAATGTGACAATGATCACTTCGGCGAAAAAGGTTGTGTATGCAGTAGACGAATTTAATAGCTGCCGCCGACATTTAATTACATAACTACTTTATAGTGAATATGTTTTAATATGTAAATCAAAACTAATTACCCGCCGGGTTGTTGTCCCGGCATAGATGGGCGGAGGGAAGGAAGTATTGATCATTGAGGACAACCTGGATATCCGGGAAAATATAGTGGAGATCCTGGAACTGTCCGGGTACCAGGTATATGCCGCTGATCATGGGGAAATGGGCATAACACTGGCGCTCCAAAATCTGCCGGATATTATTTTTTGCGATATAATGATGCCCCAACTCGACGGTTATGGCGTATTATCCCGGCTGAAAGATCATCCCCTAATGATGAACATCCCCTTCGTGTTTTTAACCGCTAAATCCGAGCGCCTTGACCTGAGTAAAGGCATTGAGTTAGGCGCGAACGGTTACCTGGTTAAACCGTTTGATGACGGGGATCTTTTGAATGTCATTGAAAATAAATTAAAATAAAAATTGAGGGGAACCATTATTAGGCCTGAGCGAGTCCTAAGTTACAAGTTGGCCCGACTAACTTTGTACACCATCATACATCTAACGAAACGATTGCTTAAGTATTCATTCATACGAAAAGGAATTCCTGGCCATAGAATCAAAAAAGCAGGGGCTGATCTGTTTCATTGCACTAAAGCTACATTCGCTACTTCAAGCCCTGCGCACAATGCAACAAGCAAATAGCGTACGGGTAACTCGCCCACATCCCGAAATGCCGGTGCCACGTCTCATCGGAGGCATTTCAGCACATATTACCAGCTTTGCCTTTTCCTAAATAAATTTTATCAGTCTCTTTTTCCAATGCGATAAGCATTCTTTCAGTCTCCTGTCTGAAAAGAAAATACTATGTCGTTTTATCGCAAATATTTTCACATCGCTCACATCAGTATTATGTTAAGCAGCGCACGCCGTATTTGAATAGTTGAAAAACCATTATCTGTTTAATGTTATATAACTTATGGATTATGGGCAATAAAAAATTTGAGGTTTCAACCCCTGAAAACTGACTACACTGCCACGTAGCTACCTGTAGCGAAATATCGAAACTTTTACGGCTAATTTACTAAGTCGCTGATAATCAATTTTTAACAATTTCCAGCCCTCTGCTTGAGTTTAATTCGTACAGCGAGATTGTCATTCTTATAAAAAGCATAACTTTTGTAAGTTGCTGATTTATAATCAAATTAAAACAAAAGAGAGCTAGTTACAAAGTAACTAGCTCTCTAAAAGTAGCCCGTAGGGGAAACCAATTTTGGTCGTAACCGATTGGTTATCAATATCTTTTTAAGCTAAAATGTCTTGACTCTCCGGAGGACTGAGGCAACATTGGTCGGTGATCGGCGAGCAGAATATTAATTTTTTCAACCAGGGAAAAAGGTCTTATCTAACTCGTCCGAGTAGTGTTTTCTGTGCTCTTTCAATATGTCTCGAGCCCCTTATCGCAGTGCATTTACCGAAGACGATATGCACATTGCAATCATAATTAAAATTTAATAAACAATCCCCGCGTCATTATTCTAAAAAATGGAAATGGAAATCCCCAGACTGGAATTTTAAGACCTGTAAAATATATTACCATCTCATTATAAGCATTTTACATAAGTGGCACTTCATTGGCATACACAAGTAAAAACAAATTAAAATGGAAATAGATAATAACATCAGGATATTTTTAGTAGATGACGATGCTTATTGTATGAACGTTTACAAACAATATCTCAACAGCCTTGGGTACTATGATATAACCAGCTTTGAAAATGGACCCGATTGTTTAAATAGCCTGGCTTTAAAACCCGATGTAATTTTCCTGGACCACGGAATGGATTATCTTACCGGTCTTGAAGTGTTAAAAAGGATAAGGGCATATAATCCTTACATTTTTGTTGTGTTCCTGTCGGGGCAGGCAAATATAATAACGGCTGTGAAAGCTTTAAAGCTTGGGGCGACTGAATATATTGTTAAGGGAGTATACGACCTGGATAACATCAAAAAGGTATTAAAAACCATCAACAAGGTTATAATTGCTAAAAGGACTGAGATCGAGGCTGGGTATATTGAAAGACTGTTACACGCAGCTAAATAGTACTTTGTTGGTAATTAGCAATAATACAGGTAACTACCTGTTTATTGCCGCTTTAACGCAGCACCGGCACAATATTTAAAATGAAACGCTGCCGGATTGTGAGACTAATACTAAGTTCTAAAAAATCTGAACATACTTATTGTTGTGCGTTAAAACGAATAATATTTTAATATAAATACTTTTTGAGTTTTAAGATCAACTCATCGGGGTTAAAAGGTTTTACAATATAATCCTGCATCCCTGCCTCTAATACCTTATCGCGGACGTTACTGGTGGCCGAGGCTGTTATTGCCACTATTGCCGTTTCCTTGTTAAACTCCCTTATTTTAGTAGTAGCTGTGTAGCCATCCATTACAGGCATTTGCAGATCCATCAACACTATATCGTAGCTTGCCTGCTTCATCATTTGTACCGCTATTTCGCCATTCTCCGCTACTTCGACAATTGCATTCCAGCCTTCCAAAAGTTGCGTGGCATACAAAACATTAAACAAAGTATCTTCAACAAGCAGCAGTCTTTTGTTTTTTAAGTCGAAACCTGCAATGTCGTTTTCAAGCTGGTTTACCTTTTCCGCATCAACCGTATTTAGTTCCAATGTAAAATGGAATTTTGAGCCTTTGTCTAATTCCGACTCAACAATTATATCGCTTTTAAATAAGCCAAGTATGCGCCGGCTTATGGCCAGCCCCAGGCCGGTACCGCCATACTGCCTGGTAATAGATGTTGAGGCCTGCATAAACGGTACAAAAATATTTGGCAAATTGTCTTTGGAAATACCGACTCCTGTATCATGTACTGATAAATGCAGTACGGCCGAGCCCGGCTTTAATTTCTGCAGATCAACACGTACCGAAATAAAACCGCGATGGGTAAACTTTACCGCGTTTGAAACCAGGTTGTTTAACACTTGCCCAAGCCTTAAGGCATCACCCATAAAGTAATCAGGCAGCCTGTCGTCAAGGTTTAATGATATCCTGTTTTCGCGTTCATTTGAGCTATTCGTATTGGCCGAGACAATATCCTTTACCAGTTTTTTAATGCTGAAGGGGGCGTCCTCCAGGTCGAGTTTTCCCGCCTCTATTTTATTAAAATCCAGTATGTCGTTAATTAATACCAATAGATTGTCCGACGATGTTTTTAAAGTCTCCAGGTTATCTGTTTGGTCGGCACGCGGGTTATTTTTACGCAAAAGGTGTCCCATGCCTATTACCGCATTTAACGGTGTACGTATTTCGTGACTTATTATCGACAGAAACTCCGACTTGGCGAGGCTTGCTTTTTCGGCTTCTTCCTTTGCTATCAGCAACTGTAATTCAACTTCCTTGCGCCTTTTTATTTCTTCGTTAAGCAGGTCAACGATTTCAAGCAGATCATTGTCATTACCGGCAAAGCTGTCGCTAGTATCGGCTTTTATGTTATTAAACGTTTCTTTAAGTTTTTTTATCGACAGCTTTCTAACGTCAACTTCGTCCTTCAGTTTTTGGTTAATTTCGCCAAATTCCTCCTGGCTTACCATAAATGCGTGGTCCGACAACTCTTTGTCCCTGTCATAAGCTGCATACGAATCATTCACCGCCTCTATAAAGCGGATAAAATGTTTATTTGCCAGTAATTCAGGAGTAGTGTATTTTTTAAGTTGCCTGTCTAATAACTTATGGTTGGGCATGCTAATCTATTTCTTCGTTAAAGGTAGTAATTGTCATGGTTTGATTTAGTAATTCGCACCGGGCATTTGTATTTAAAGGAGAGATCTCTCCGTATGAGTAAAAACCTGACAGCAATGTCCCTTCGCCAAATATTTCTTTCACTGCTTCAATCTCTTCATCAATACGTTTGCCGAGTATAAGTTTGCGGCCAACGCAGCTTATCAGCAGGGCAAGCTTGGGCCTGGCCGGAAACTGCGTAAGCGCCTGGGTTGCGGCTTGAGTTGCGGCATCAATTAGTTTATCAAAATTTGCCTTCATAAACCGGATGTACGACCCCTCGGGGATATCACCAGCGAAAACCATACTTTGTTCGTTATTATCTATAGATAATATGGTACGCACAACTGAATTTTCAGAACCTTCAGTCCGTACATAAAGTGGGAATAGCAAAGCCGAGCCTGGTAGTTCATCAGCATATTTGCCAAGGTATTGCTTGTAAAGGTCAAGCGCGCCCTTACCGTCAATTTCATAAAGCTTGTTTGACACCGACCGGGTAACTATTTTTTCAGGGCCGAATATCTCCCATCCGCCCAATGATGCATGCCCAATTTTTAAGCTTTTACCATAAAACCCAACAGCTGCTATGTTTCCCTGTTTGGGTTTTTCGTTGCAGCCCACAACTGTGTAATTAAATTTATCACCATCGCCGGCAAGGCCACCTGTAACGGGTATGTTGCCGGTATTTGCATGCTCTATCCCCCTAACCAGCTCGCTGCCATTCACCAGGCCACCGTCTGATATTACCATCACGTAACTAAGGTCGGCGTCGTTCAATCCATTAAAAAGTGTTTTTCCGGCCTCAAAACTATTTAGCTGGTCACTAATATTTAAGCTAATAGTTTTAACCAGCGTATCGTCAAACTCAATAATAACAATCGTAACCGTATCATCCAGCACCGTATCGTCATAAATTTCGCCCGATGTTGAACACAATACAATGTTGGCCGCCGGATAACTGTCACGCAGCACTGAATAAATATCCTGCTCCAGTAAAACATCTTTACCGCCAAAACCCAAAATAAGTAAATTGCCGTTCCCGGTAATTTCGTCTCCTGCCTGGTAGGTAAATAAACCTCCGCAGTATAATTTCTGTGCTACTTTCATAATTACCTATCCCGGGTACTCTGTTTTTAAATCGTTTATCACTTTTAAAATAATTCTTTTTAGGGTGTCAAGCTTTTCAAACAAGGTCGTATTATCCATATTATCAACACTGGCGCTTTCAATATCACGTATCAATTGTTTTATTGATACTATGTTCAAATTATCAATACTCGGCTTCATTTGATGGGCCATTTTCCTTATTCTGTCAAAGTCGTTGATAAGGCCTGCGGCCTCCATCTCTTTTAACATCACCGGAGTTTGCTCACAAAATATGTTTACCATTTTTTGCATAAATCCTTCATTCCCCCTGCTTATAGCTTTTAGGGATGATAAGTCATATAATTGTTCGTCGCTCATAGTGCCGGTGGTTAAATGGGTTGAAAGATGCGGATGTTTGATCCATTTATCCATCATCTTTAAAAACTCTTCTTCGTTAATTGGTTTGGTAATATAGTCGTCCATGCCTGAGGCTAAACACTTTTCCCGTTCGCCTTTTATGGCCTCGGCGGTAAGCGCTATTATGGGGCTGTTATAACCATGTTTACGTATAGTTCGTGTAGCGTCAAACCCGTTTAGGCCCGGCATTTGTATATCCATTAAAATTACATCAAAACTGTGGCTTTTTATTAACTCAACCGTGTTACTCCCGTTTACCGACTCTGTGACCTCGGCTCCATAGTTTTGTAATATAATTGAAGCAACCAGCCGGTTTAGCTCATTATCGTCTGTCACCAATATTTTTTTGTCTTTTAAAAAGTCTGGCTCAAAATGCATGTCGGCCTTTTCAGTCAGATCTTCGTATCTGCCCTTTTTTAGCTTTATTATAAAGGTTATTTTGGTGCCTTCGTTCTTTGTACTTTCAGCGTAAATGTCGCCGTCCATCAATTCAACCAAATCCTTGCAAATACTCATGCCCAAGCCGGTACCGCCATACCGCCGGCTTACCGATCTCGATTCCTGGCTAAATTTATCAAACAGGTGTGTCAGATACGAATCATCCATTCCAACTCCCGTATCAATAACTTCTATCCGGATTGACTGGGATGTGTAGTTGTCTTCCAATAGCTTGAATTGCATATCAACCAAGCCCTTTTCTGTAAATTTAATAGCATTGCCTATAAGGTTTAGCAAAACCTGGTTTAAGCGGTATGGGTCGCCAATTAAAACCTGCGAAATGTTTGGGTCAAAGTAAGAGTTACGAAGAATGAGGCCTTTCTCTTCGGCTTTGTGGGCTAAAACCTGGATAACTCTTTCGGCCGATTTTTTGGGTTCAAAACCAATATTCTCGATATTAAGTTTTCCCGCCTCAATTTTCGAAAGGTCGAGTATATCATTTATTATAACCAACAGGTTTTCGGAGGCGGAATGAATGATATCAAGGAAAAATCGCTGATCGGGGATGAGGTTCGTTTTTGACAGCTGGTTGCTCATGCCCATAATGGCATTCATTGGTGTGCGTATTTCGTGACTCATATTGGCCAGGAAAACTTCCTGTGTATGCGCTAAATTTTCTGCACTTTTCCTGGCCTCAATTAATTCCAGCTCCTGTTTCTTTTGTTCGGTAATATCAAGATGGATACCAATAGAACCTACCAGTTCACCCTTATCGTTATAACGCGGGGCGCCGCTTATCAGCCACCATTTTTCTTCGCCTTGCTTATTTAATAATTTTACCTGGTACGCGTCGGCAATGCCATTCCTGCGTAGTTCCTGTTTCTCTTTAAATACTCCTGCCTCATCACCTTTTGCCAGCAGCGCACCGGCGTTTTTATCCAGCAATTCATTTAAGGTAAAGCCACTCATTCCGCAAAAAGTGCTATTAGCGAAAGTTATAATTTCGTTATTATCAACTTCAACAAGGCCTAAATTCATATTGGCTATTATATTGCGGTACTTTGCCTCATTAATCCTTAGGGTTTCTTCTATGTTTTTTCTTTCAGTTATATCCTGCATAAAACCGGTAAACACCTTTGCGCCACTTTGAGATATATAGGAAAATGATGAGTGTACAGCCTGCCACCTGGTACCCATCCCCGGTACTGTTAACTGCGATTCATCATAAAATGGTTCAAGCGTATCCCTGCTGTGCTTATTTTTTTTGATGATCCTTTCCCTGTCTTCGGGCTGCACAAATGTTAAATAATCTTTAAAATCTTCGGGCTTTATGCCAAAGATTCTTTCGATAGCCGGGCTTATGTATTTTAAGCCTTCAGTCCCGTCCGGGTGAAACTCATATTCATAAATTACGCCGGGAATATTTTCAGACAGCGATTTAAATTGCTTGGCCCGCTGTTCGAGCTCGGTTTCGGTTTGTTTTATTTGCGATATATCAGTATGTGTCCCTGTTATTCTCAATGGTTTTCCGTCTGCCCCGGTTTCAATAACGGCGCCCCTGTCCAGGATCCATTTTATAGTGCCATCGTTATTAATTACACGGTATTCCATACTATGCGAATCAATTAATCCCTCTTTATATTTTAAATAGGTTTCTTTTAGCTGTTTTAAATCTTCACGGTTCACCACATCCCACCAAAACATTTCGGTATGGCCAATTTTATGAGTCGTGTATCCGAACTCGTTGTTGGCTTTTGAAAAAATGGTTTTCCCCGTATGTAAATTGTGCTCCCAAACATTATCACCTATTTTTTCGAGCGCAAGCCTGAACCGCGCTTCGGATTCCCTTATCAGCTCTGATGCATTTTTTTCGCTGGTGATGTTTTCTTCAACGGCAAAAAAGCCTGTTAGCCCGCCATTTGAATTGTGTATGGGTTGCCCCTGTATTCGCAGCCAATAAGGGGTGCCCGATTTTGAATAATTTAAAATTTCGGTGTTAAAAGGCAAGCCGTTAGTAATCTGGCTTTTTAAATAGGTAATTGCTTTCGGGTCCGTATTAGGTCCCTGTAATAAATGCCCTGGTTTTTTATCAATAGCTTCGTTAAGCGTATAGCCGGTTAGTTTAGTGAAACTTTTATTGACCCAGGTAATTGTGCCTTTACTATCAGTAAGTATCACCGGGTTTAAGTTATCTTCTGCAATTTTCGATAATACCTCCAGCTTCTCTTCTTTCTGTTTTTCAAGGGTTATATCTTCAACAATGGCAAAACATTTTAACTCCTGCGTATCGCCGCTTTTGTATAATTTACCTTTAACTCTTCCCCAAAACCACGAACCATCTTTTCGGTAATGAATTAACTCTTCGGTAAATGAGCTTTTTTTACCCATCGACTTTGCAATACCCATTATCACCCCATTGTCGGTTAAAGGGCCGCAGCAAAAATCAAGAGGGGTGCGGCCGATAATTTCATCAGCGCTATAGCCGGTAAGCTTACAAAAACTTTCATTCACCCAAAATATCTTTCCGTTGGCACTGTTAAATACCACCCCGTTATCATTGGCACTTGCAACCAGCGAGAGTTGTAACAGATCCTGGCTGGCCCCGTCAAGCGTACAATCATCAACCAAAAAATTTTGTGTATCCATGTTTTAGCAACTATAATTCCTTAAGTAGCTAAAAATTATACCAACTATAGAATTGATGATATTTATCTAATTATCAGATAGATATGTTTTATGCTATTAATTTTATTTCCATATTATGGAAATAAATCCAAATTGAGGACGTGTCAATTTAACTCGCCGCTTTGCATCATTTTGTAAATAGTGCTCTTGCCAATGTCGAGCGCTTTTGCAGTGGCAATTACATCGTTATTATGTTTCTGAAGATATATTTTTATGATCTCGCAGGTTTGCTCGCGCAATGTTTTGCCTTCCATTACAAGGGGGCCGCCGCCTTTCCTGGTCGAACTAAATGTAATATCAGTTGCTTTAACTTCATTATTGTCGCACATCACAACGGCCAAATCAATTATAGCTTTCAGTTCCCGTATATTACCCGGGAACAGATAGTGCAATAGCTTGTTCCTGGCATCCTGTGAAATAACTATCGTCCCCATTTTATTTTGTTTGGAAAAATCATCAGCGAAGTATTTGGCCAATATCAAAACGTCGTTTCCGCGTTCGCGCAAGGGCGGCAGGTCAATAGGCAGGCCAATTATACGGTAATAAAGGTCCTCCCTGAAGCTTCCGTTTTTAACTTCATCGGCAAGGTTTTTATGCGTGGCCACAATAACGCGGATGTCGAGGCTCATCCTGTCGTTACCGCCAACACGTACTACCTCCCGCTCCTGCAGCACCCTCAATATTTTGCTTTGAACTGCCAGATCGAGCTCGGCAATTTCATCTAAAAAAATGGTACCGCCATTTGCTTCCTCAAATTTGCCAATTTTACGCGCCACCGCACCCGTAAATGCGCCTTTTTCGTACCCAAACAATTCGCTTTCAATCAGTTCACGGGGTATAGCAGCCATATTTACGGGCACAAAAGCTTTCTTTTTTCGGTCGCTGTTATAATGTATGCCTTTGGCTACTACTTCCTTCCCTGTACCGGTTTCGCCGGTTATTGATACATTGATGTTTGTTTTTGAGGCTTTCTCCATCATCGCAAAGATCTTTCTTAACGCATCGCTTTGGCCTATCATCGTTTTTTCGAACGAAAATTTTTGGCCCAGTTCCTCACGCAGGGTTTCAACCTCTTTTTTTAACGACTGTGTCTCCCTAATCCTTATGATACTGTTCCACAGCAAATCTTTGGTCGAGTCGTCTTTCACCAGGTAATCGCTCACGCCCATTTTTAAAAGGCTCACGGCCACAGCAATATTTTCCTGCGAACTGATCATTATAACCGGCACTGTTGAGTTTACTTCGCGTATTTTCTGGTACAGTTTGTCGCCCAGCATGTCAGGCAGTGAAAAGTCCAGTGTTATCAGGTCGGGCTGCAGGTATAGCTTATCCAGCAGTTCTTTTCCTGTCTCAAAGCGGGTTACTTTATAATCCGGGTTTAAGCTAATATGGTATTGCAATATTTCGCCATACCATTTATCATCTTCAACAATAAAAATATTATAAGCGCTCATAATAATAATGACAGGTTTTTTTAGAGGTAGTGACCGCAAATTGGATACGGAAACGGCGAGTAAAAGTTAGTTATATAAAATCACTATTTACTAACATTAAATTAAAGTTGCAGAGAAAAATAGTTAAAGCGCTGTATTAGCGAAATTTAACTAAAATTAAAAAAAATTATTTTGGAAAAAATACCGTTAAAATACGGGTTGTAGATGTTAAATATTTTTTTAACATTTATCTGATTATTCCGCCCCGTTAAAACCTGGGATTGCACAAACTGCGTTAATAAATTACACCTAACGCTGTTAATTATCAATCCGGGCGCTTTTTTACGTTGCTGAATTAACTATTATGCCAAGAAAACCTAACCTTGCAACTAAAAACCCCCTGCCCGGCAAAGTACCGGATGCACTCCGTATGGCCGATGAGAAACTGTGCCGCGCCATGGTTAACAGCATTGTAGATTACGCCGTTATTTTAACCGACCCACAGGGCGTTATTATCAGTTTAAATAAAGGCGCCGAGCTTATCCTGCAATATAAAGAGACCGAGGTAATCGGAAAATCGATTGCTATTTTTTATCCCGCCGAAACTTTGTCAACAGATGGCCCTGCAACGAATTTGCAGGAAGCATTGGTAAACAACAATTATCAAATAAGAGGCTGGCGGTTAAAAAAGAACGGGGCAAAATTCCTGGCCAATATCCATTATAATGCGTTGTATGATGAAAACCGCAAATTATTAGGATACACCAAAATAATATACGAGATAAAGGAAGATGATATTGCAGAAAACCCGGCCAAAATAAAACACAACCCTGCGGGAAGCAATATCAGTTTCCGCAAGCTTATTGAAAACAGTTATAGCGGCATTACCTTGCTTGATAAAGACTTTAAAGTTATTTACCGGAGCCCCTCAGCTGAAAGAATTAGAGGCTGGAGCACAAGCGACGTGATAAAGCACAGCATGAGAGAATTAACTCATCCTGATGACAGGGAAAGGGTACACCTGCTGATGAACGATATATTAAAGTCGCCGGGTGAACCTAAGCCCTCCACGTTTCGATCAAGTAATATCCACGGGCATTACATATGGCTGGATTGCGTTTTTACCAACTTTTTGGATGAACCCAATGTTAATGCCATTGTGTGCAATTTTATTGACGTAACCGGCAGGAAAAATGCGGACATGTTGCTTCAGCAAACAATAAATGAGCTTTCGGCCTATAAATACGCGCTTGATGAATCAGCTATAGTTGCAATTACCGACCAAAAAGGCATTATACGGCATGTTAACGATAATTTCTGCCGGATCTCTAAATACAGCAGCGAAGAGCTTATAGGGCATGACCACAGAATCATTAATTCATCCTACCATGACAAAGCCTTTATTAAGAACCTGTGGACCACCATTGCCGGTGGAAAAATATGGAAGGGTGAGCTTAAAAATAAAGCTAAAGATGGCAGCTTCTATTGGGTTGATACCACTATAGTCCCATTTTTAAATGATAAAGGCAAACCTTATCAATACATAGCTATACGATCGGACATTACCGAGCGTAAACTCGCCGAGCAGGAGATAAAGAGAAAAACCGGGCAGATCGAGAATCTGCTGGAAAACATTACGGATGGTTTTATAGCACTTGACGAAAACATGTGTTATACCTACGCAAATAACCAGGTAGGTACCCTTTTAGGTATCCCGCCACTATCATTAATCGGCAGGTGTATCTGGGATGTTTTCCCGGATTTGGTGGGATCGGATTTTTATAAAATTGTTCAGAAGGCATACGACGAAAAAATAAGTTTTAGTAATGAAGATTATTACCCGCGGCTAAACTCGTGGCAGGAAAATAGGATATACCCGGCAGAAAACGGCATTTCTATATTTATAAGGGATATAACCAAAAAAAAACTAGAGGAGCGGCAAAAAGCCTTACTGGCCGAAATAAACATTTTATTTAATGAGCCCCTTGAGTTAAAGGAGATCCTTTTAAACGTCCTGAAAAAATTAGCAGATTTTGGTGATTTCAGTATGGCCGAAGCCTGGCTGGTTTCGCCGGATAAAAAGAAGGTTAACATGGTTGTTAAACACCCGTCGTCAACCGCTATGGAAAGTTTTTACCGGGAAAGCGCCGGCATAAAGAGTTTTGTAAAGGGTGAGGGGGTTCCCGGCATGGTGTGGGAAACAGGGACAGTATACTTTATGCAGAACGTTGTTGATGATGAAAATTTCCTCCGGAAAAAAGCTGCCAAAAAAGCCGGGTTAAAAAGTCTTTACGGAATACCGGTACGATTTAAAGAAGAAGTTATTGGCGTTTTAATATTAGGATTAAACCGGGAAGAAAAGCAGGAGAACGAGTACACTGTATTGTTTGAAAACTTTAATCACCATTTTGGTACCGAAATAAAACGGAAACAACTTGAGCAGGAGCTGAACCAATTATTTAACGCGGCGCCGGATATTATTGCAACCGCCGGGGTCGACGGATACTGGAAAAAGGTTAACCCGGCAATGTTAAAACTGCTTGACTACACTGAGCTTGAATTGCTTAACAGGCCATTGATGGAATTCATTCACCCGGATGACAGGCCTGTATCAACCGGTCAACTCCAGGAAATTATTGAAGGCGAAGCAGTAATTTATTTTGAAAACCGGTATATAACAAGGTCGGGCAAAATAAAGTGGCTTGCCTGGACCACGTCGGCGGCGTCGCCTGAAGGGCTGATCTATTGTGTTGCTAAAGACATTACCGAAAAAAAAGAACTGGAGGACCTGCTAAAAAAGGCCACCAACCTGGCACGTATCGGCGGCTGGGAAATAGACCTGCTGAAGGGTACGGTATTTTGGTCGGACATTACAAAGGAGATACACGAGGTTGAAGCTGACTATAAACCCGATTTGGAAAGTGGCTTATGCTTTTATAAAGAAGGCGACACCAGGGATTATATAACCAAAAAGGTTAAGGATGCCATTGAGAAAGGAATGTCGTGGGATGTAGAACTGCAAATTATTACAGCAAAAGGAAACGAGCGATGGATACGGTCAATTGGAGAAGCTGAAATGCAGGGCAATAAATGTATTAGAGTGTACGGCAGTTTCCAGGACATTAATGCCCGTAAAAACGCAGAGATCTCGGTTACCGAAATCCTGGAGGACCGTAATACGATATTGGAGAGCATTGGCGATGCATTTTTTGCCGTGGATAAAAACTGGATTGTTACCTATTGGAACAACATGGCCGAGAAAGTATTGGGAAAGCAAAAACAGGAAATGCTCAACCGCAATTTATGGGATATTTTTATTGATTCAATAGATTCTGAATCTTATAAGAATTATCACCTGGCAATCGCAAGCAATTCAGCTATTCATTTTGAAGATTATTACCCGCCGCTTAATAAATGGTACGAAGTAAGTGCTTATCCTTCAGGGAAGGGGCTGGCCGTTTATTTTAAGGATATTACAGAAAGAAAAGTTTCAGAAAGCCGCTTAAAGGGATTGAACGAAAGCTTACAACGGCAGGCCAAAGAACTGGCAACATCCAATGCCGAACTGGAGCAATTTGCATTTGTGGCCTCGCATGATCTGCAGGAGCCGCTGCGGATGGTAACCAGCTTTTTAACCCAGATTGAACGCAAATATGCCGACGTGCTGGATGAAAAAGGTAAGCGTTATATAGACTTTGCCGTTGATGGCGCTAAGCGCATGCGGCAAATAATACTCGACCTGCTTGAATTCTCAAAAGTCGGCACATCTGAGGATAAACTTGAAGAAATAAAACTGGACAAGCTTATTAACGAAATTTTAGCGCTGCACCGTAAGCAAATTGAGGAGAAAAAAGCAATCGTATCAGTTAAAAACCTTTGCAGTGTTTATAGCTACAACACGCCATTAAGGCAAATACTGACCAACCTTATAAGTAATAGCTTAAAGTACGTAAACCATGGCGTTGCCCCCCACATAAAAATCGCCTGCAAAGAAACTAAGAAACACTGGCAAATTTCAGTTACGGATAACGGCATCGGTATTGAGCCGGAGTACTTCGACAAGATCTTCATAATTTTTCAGCGGCTGCATAACAAGGATGAATACGCAGGCACCGGGATGGGCCTTGCAATTGCTAAAAAGATAGTTGAGAATTTGGGCGGACGCATTTGGGTGGAGTCTGTTAAAGACCACGGGAGCATTTTTTATTTTACAATTTTAAAAAACCAAACTGCATGAAATCTATAGCTATTTTATTAGTAGAAGACAATGAAGGTGATATTTTGCTTACTACTGAGGCTCTTGAAGAGTGTAAAATAATAAACACAATTACCATAAAACGAGATGGACGCGCGGCCATTGATTATTTTGAGGCGATTGAGGATAGCGAAAGCATTCCTGATATAGTTTTACTGGATATAAATTTGCCGAAAGTTAGCGGACAGGAGGTATTGATTTATTTAAAAAACCATGATAGGTTTAAACAAGTGCCGGTTATAATGTTAACTACGTCTTCGGCTGAAAAAGACATTTTTACATCCTATAAAAACCATGTAAACTGTTATATCACAAAACCGGTTGATATAGCAGATTTTGTTAAGGCCATTTCGAAAATAGAGGACTTTTGGATCAACATCGTTACAATCCCTAAAAAACAAGGCGATGGCAACTGATAAGATTGAATATGCTATATTAGTTATTGAGGATAGCCCGGGCGATTTCACGCTGGTGGAAGATTTTTTATTTGAACATATTGTAGCACCGGTAATTAAACAGGCTAAAACGTGTACGGCCGCTAAACAGATGTTAACCGGTGAGAAATTCGACGTAGTTTTATTGGACCTTTCGCTTCCCGACAGAACCGGTGAATTGCTGATAAAAGAAATAATTGAATTAAGCGGGACCACACCGGTAATAGTTTTAACCGGCTATTCCGATTTTTCATTTGGCGTAAAGTCGCTTTCGCTGGGTGTTTCGGATTATATGCTAAAAGACGACCTGACCTCGATGGCGCTATACAAAAGCGTTATATACAGCATCGAGCGTAAGAAAAACAGTGTAGACCTTGAGCATTCTGAAAGGCGGTATAGCGATCTGTTTAACTTAAGCCCCTTACCCATGTGGGTTGTAGACCTAAAAACTTTAAAGTTTCTTAATGTTAATAACGCTACAATTAATCATTATGGATTTACCCGCGAAGAGTTTTTATCAATGGATCTAAAGGATATCAGGCCTGCCGAAGAGATCCCCAATATGGAAAAAGGGCTTGCTGAAGGCAGGCTTCACCCCGATGAACCTTCAGAAAGAGTGATGATCCACCGGAAAAAAAATGGAGAGCTGATTAATGCCGAAATTCAGATAGCGCCGGTTCACTACAAAGGAAGCAACGCCAATGTTGTTATAGCTAACGATGTAACTGAAAGGTACAAGTATATTAAAGCCATTGAAGAACAGAATGAAAAGCTGAGGGAAATATCGTGGATACAATCACATATTGTACGGGCGCCTCTTTCGCGGATTATGGGCCTTATCCCATTAATCGATGGTCCGTGTGACAGCGAAGAAGAGCGGAAGAAAATGCTTGATTATGTTTTGCTTTCGGCGCACGAGCTTGATGATATTATAAAAAACATTACGGATAAATCAAGAGTGGAAGATTTTCAGTTTTTACTGAATCAAATAAAATCCAAGTAAAACCTATATACCTATACCTTGATCCTCACCCATTCATTTCTTTCAAAATCATACTGCTTTATCAGTTTTGCGGGATTGCCAGCCGCTACGCAGTAAGGCGGGATGTTTTTAGTTACAACGGAGCCACCGGCCACCACACTATGTTTACCAATAGTTACCCCGGCCGTAATAACAGCGTTGGCGCCTATCCAAACCTCGTCTTCAATATTTATTGATGCCGTTGAAACTTTTTGCAGCCGTATAGGCATGGTTACATCTGTATAAGTATGGTTTAGGCCGCTCAGCACTATGTTTTGGGCTATAATAACATGTTTGCCAATAGTAACCGGTCCAATTACCACACTGCCGATTCCCACCCGGGAGTCATCGCCGATAATTACGTCTCCAACACCATTGTTAACGGTGCAATAATCTTCAATAGTTGAATTTGCACCGATTGAAAATTTATTGAATGGGAATACGTCAAACCTGCTGTTACTGCGCACCACCGCACCTTTATCAAATTGGTGTATAAACGGTGTAACAAACCAACGCAACCATAAGCGCGGCCGCGCATTTTTTACCATCATTTTATGCGCCATGCGTTTTAAACCAGGGTTTGATTTTATTGAAGCCACGATATTCATTTCTTTATGCTTTAATATGTACAATTTTAATTTTTGTCGATTTGACGGATAAACTTTGCCGGCACGCCGCCTACAAGGGTAAAGGGAGCAACGTCCTTTGTCACAACTGCGCCGGCCGCTATCACTGCTCCCTCGCCTATCGTAACGCCTTTTAAGATCATAGCCCGGGTGGCTATCCAAACATTATCACCTATAATAATTGCTTCCTTTCCAGAGGTTGTTTTTCTTTCAGCAACGTCATGAAAATCATCATCCATCATTATTACCTGGTTGGCTATATGGCAGTTTTTGCCTATGCTTATATGCTTACGCGATGTGATAATTGTACCGGCATTAATAAACGTATTGTCGCCAATCTCAATTGTGGCCCGTGGCCCGGCTGATATCTGCGTAATGCCCACATGCGACCATATTTTGCAGTTATTGCCAATAATTATTTTACCCCTGGCGACAATTTTCAACCGGCCCTTCACTGTCACCATTTTACCTGTGGTGCAATGCCGTAGCTTTATGCCAGCGTTTATAAAATCCCAAAAACCTCGCAACATTGTTTTTAACAGTACCCAGCGGATATAGATATTTTCTTTGGTTGATTGGGGCTGCCTTTCGTAATAGTCAATGGACAATACCCTTAGTCTTTCCAGTATTCTTACTTTAATCGTCATGTTTATATAATTTCTTCAACTTCGTGGTACACTGCAACCGTCTTTTTAATAGCGCTGTCCCAGGTAAATAAAGCAGCGCGTTTTTTTCCATTTGCCGATAATTTTTCAGCAAGTTCACTGTCAGTTAAAATAAGTTGCGCTGCAAAAGCCAGCGAGGTTGGATTTTTTGGGTCGATAAATAAAGCCGCATCGCCGGCTATTTCGGGCATGCATGATACTGCTGATGTAATTACAGGTATACCGCTTGCCATAGCCTCTACAATTGGCAAACCAAAGCCTTCGCTAAATGATGGGAACCAAAGCATACTGGCAGCCTGGTAAATAGCCGGCAGATCAATATATCCTACGTAACCAATTAAATCAATTTCTTTTTCAAGCCACTCCAGGTTTTCCTGTTTAAGCAGTTGCTGTAGTTGCTCTTTTTTAAGGCCTTTCATTACCAGCCTTGGCGCTGCCGGGTTGTGCAACAGTAATTGCGCGTATGCCCTTACCACACCTTTGCTGTTTTTCCTTGCATCAGTATTAGCCATAAAGAATATGTAGCCCTTTTTAAGATTGAACTTTTCAAGGATCTCGTCAATTTGTTGCTGGCTGTACTGGTCAAAAAAACGTTCGTCGGCGCCGTTATATATTACCTTCACTTTTTCGGCAGGGATCTGAAGCTTTTCGACTATCAGTTTTTTCTGAAATTCAGAAACTGTTATAATGCGAAGTGCTTTTTTGGCAATGGTTGATACGATAAGGCTGCGGTACAAATTGCCTAAACGCTGGTACCAGCTGGCTTTGGCCTTAATGTTTGATTTTTCAAGGAATATCACATCGTGTAATGTCAATATCAGCGGTACTCTGCCCGATAAAGGCGCTGTATTGGCGGTACAATGCAAAATGTCGGCCTTTAATTTATGGCATGCGCGGGGAAGAAAATATTGCTCCCATATAAAATATGGCGCCTTACGGATAGTGTGGATAATACGATTTGGGATCGATGTTAAACAACGGTCGCTGTCGTCCTTAACCATTACATGGTAGTCGAGCGTATCGGTGCCAAGAGGCAGTCTTTTTAATAACTCGTGGGCCACAACATCCATCCCATGTTTGCGCGGCCTGAACACGCGCTGCACTTCAATAGCAATTTTAAGCTTGGCCTTTTCAAAAATTTCCTGGTTCGGGGTTAAAATATTCTCGGTTAAAAGCATGTTGTTTAAAGTTTAAAATCAATTAGTTAAAACCATATATTCTATAAATATGCCACGAGTTAATCAACTGATTATCAATACAATTTAATTATTTTTTATTCCATAAAATGGAATCTTTCCATCATTATTATTATTTAGTCAGGAGCCTGCCAATATCAAAATGAGTAAAAAGCAAAGCCGGCGATCAAATCGCCGGCCGCTCACCCATTAACCCATCATCCTATTATTTTAAATACTATACGTTTTCTTTTTGCAGCAAAGCAGGTATTGTTCTCATAATTAACTTAAGGTCGTTTTTTAAGCTGTGGCTCTCTGCATAAACATTGTCGAGCATCAGTCTTTCTTCTTCGCTCATTTCGCCTTTGCCGCGCTTCTCAACCTGCCAAAGCCCGGTTATACCGGCCGGCGCCGAAAATCGTAATACGTATTTATCGGTGGTCAATTTCTCTGCTTCGTACAATGGCAGCGGCCTGTTGCCAACAATGCTCATGTTGCCTATAATTACATTCCATAACTGGGGCAATTCGTCAATGCTGGTATTCCTTATGAAATTGCCGATCCTGGTTATCCTCGGGTCGTTTTTTATTTTAAAGAAAGCAGAATTTGAGGTCAATTTTTTTTCCTCTCTGAAATCCCGCTCACACCACTGAACATTATCAGCAAACATCGGGTACTGGCATTTGCCCGTTGCCCTGCATTCATCACACAAACCTGTATCAGCTATAGCCAAAGGTTTTTCGGCCCCGGCATCGATATTGTATTGATTCAGATGTTTCAGATCTTTCAGCCGCGCGTCGGCATTCACATACATCGACCGGAATTTGTAAAACTTAAAGATCCGGTATCCCGAGCCAACTCTTAATGCATAATAAAACGCCGGCCCTTTCGACTCAAGCTTAATAAGTGCATATACAGCCAGGAACAAGGGCGACAGCACCAAAAGAGCCATCCCCGCAAAAAACAGATCAAAGGCACGTTTGGCGAAACCGATTCCTTTGATGTGCTGCATTTTAGCTTCGCTGTTGTCGTTTATCCTTTGCCAGTTCTCAATTAAAAAATTAACCCGCTTTTCTATCCGGGCCGCTTTTACCGGCAATTTAAAAACGTCTGCAACGCCGGCGTTCAGCGCAAGCAGCCGTAAATTACTATTTAAATTATTTACAATTAAAAAGAAGGGCACATGCGGCAATTCCTTTTTCTTAACCGCTTCAAGTAACGAAAGACCGGTTGGAGCCATGATCTCGCCCAGCGAAATAACTGCAACTATATTAAGGTTATTGCCCTGCCAGGCCGAGGCCAGTTTCATGCCGTTTAAAAATGGCACTATAAAGGCATCGTGGAAATTGCAGTCGGCAAATATGGCTAACTGTTCATCGCCGAAGCCTACCAATGCGATAATAGCCGTGCCTGCTATATTGTTGTTTGATTTCATAAGCAAGTTGTTAATTTGCCCATACGGCGTAAGATAACTTTTATGCGCGCCTCAAGCTCAGCCGGGTTAAATGGCTTTACTATGAAATCATCAGCCCCGGCATTAAGACATTCTATTCGCTTGGCTGTGCTTTCCTCGCCCGAAAGAATAATGATCGGTACTGAGTTAAAAAAATCGCTGATCTTTATTTGCTCGATCAGTTCAAGTCCGCTAAGTTCTGGCGTATTCAGATCGGCAATTATCAGGTCGGGGATATTACCGCTTTGCATACTTGCCAGCGCGTCGAAGCCATTCGGAAAGATAGCTACTTCATAGTTTGCTCCTAAAAACTCCTGCAGAATGGCCTGCATATACATGTCATCCTCAATAACCATTGCTTTGGTACTGCTGGAATTTGAAAAATTCATATGCCTGGGTTGTGTTAAATTTAAAAGTCCTATTAATTGAAATCCTGACGTTCGATAAATATGCCAAGACGCAACTATTTGATTATCAGTATGATAATAAATTAACATTTCCAGATTGTGGAATTCAATCCATTTCTGACTAACGATGCGGAAAGCTATTCAATACAATCCCTGATTGTGAAAACATAATACATCAGAATTATAATTACTGGTGGCGATCCAGCGACAATTACGCATCTGTGGAAATCCTCTTAATTTTAGATTATTTTTCCATAAAATGGAATGTTGGTATATGCTTTAAATATTAAGTAATTGGTAATGAATGAATTAATTATATTTTTTGCTTTGGTATGATTTTGAACTTTAGTGGCACAACGGCGATATACAGCCTTTGTTAAATAATTCAAAATCGGTTCAGAAAAATGAAATTAACAGTTTTAATAAGTATGTTCATCCTGGCATTTTGCGGTCCGGCCTACACGCAAACAACAGGTGTGGCGAAAAGTACCACAGCTGTAATGCTCGACGATCAAAAGGAACTCCAGGAGCAAATGATTCCGCTTGACAGTATTTTGGAGTTGGCGGTAAAAAATTCTCCCGCGGTTAACTTTCAAAAGGATCTTATCGAATCTGCAAAATCACAACTGGAGTTCAGCAAAAAATTGTGGACCAATAACATAGTAGGTTTTGTAAACTACTCGGCCGGTAACCAAAGCATTGTTTCGGCCGATAGCCAAACCGCCGGCACGCAATCATCCTCAAACATTACAAATGGTTTACGCATGGGGGTGCAAATTAACCTGCCGTTGTATGAGTTGGTGGGGCGCAAATCGCGCATAAAAATTTATAAGCACGATCTTAACTCAACCATTAATAAAAAAGATGAATCAATCCAGGAGCTCAAAAAAGAGGTAGTGCTTCAATACTACAATCTTTTGTATGCCAGCAGCCTGCTTACCATCCGCAGCGAAGCAAGGCAAACGGCAATAAATCAATATTCAATTGCCGAAAAGCAATTCAGGGATGGCATCATCGAGGTAGGTGAACTGTCGCGTTTAAAAACCTTTGATGTAAACGCACGTGCCGACTATGAGGAGGCAAAACGCCAGTTTTCAACTTACTACCATCAATTCGAGATATTGATTGGTGTTCCATTTTCACAACTAACCTTAAAACAATAAACATGGTACGCTATATAAAACTATTGTTAGGCTACACAAAATGGCTGCTTATATTGCCCCTGGTATGCGCCATTACTGTATTTGTGCTTACCAAAAAGGCAAAAAAACAATATACCAGCTCAACAACATTATATACAGGCGTAGCCAGCGGCTATTCAATTACCAGCACCGAGGATGCACGGCTGGACTATTTCGCTGTAAATAATGCTTTCGACAACCTGCTGGCATCGGCAAAGTCCCGCGAAACAATTGAGCAGGTTGCATTGCATCTGCTCGCCGAGCATTTGCTATTACCAAAACCGAATACACAGGTATTAGGTGCAGCAGGTTTTGAAAACCTGCATAAGATAGCTAACAGCACCTTATTTGCCCAGGCACAAAGGCTGAAAGATGCCCAAAGCGTTTACGACTATATAAACCGGCTTTATACATCGCAGGTTGATAATATTATTACCTCTATTTTAAATAAGCCAGGCTCGTTTTATAGTATCGACGACTTAAAATCAAACCTGGTTGTAACCCGTATAAATACCAGCGATATTATCCAGGTTGTATATTCGGGCACTGACCCGGCTGTGTGCCTCCGTGTACTTCAGCTGCACAGCAGCATTTTTACAGCAAATTATAAACGCCTTAAGTCCGACCAAACCTATAGCGCTGTTCAATATTTTGAAACAAAGCTTGCTGACGCAAAAACCAAACTGGAAGCTTCAGAAAATGATTTAAAAGTATTCGGGCAAAAAAACCGGGTTATAAATTATTACGAGCAAACAAGGTATGTAGCCGAAGCTAAAGAGAACCTGGATAAAGAGATCTACGCCGAAAAAGTGAACCAAAGCGGCAGTAAGCATGCATTATCGCAGGTTGAAAAAAAGCTAAGCTCGCGGGATAACCAAATTTCAAACGGCCTCAGCATGGTAAGCCTGCGGCAGCATTTAAGCGAGGCAAACGCCGGGCTGGAACGCGCAAAAGTTTTTAACAATAAGGATAAGATCAGCGAATATTCAAAAAAGGCCCGGGTGCTTGAGGATTCGTTAAAATCAGAATCAAACAAATACCTGAATTTAAACTACACCCCTGAAACTGTACCAAGGCCAAGCCTGATACAGCAATACGTGGATAATTCTGTCACCAGCGATAAAGCAACGGCAGGCCTGGGCGTACTTAACAAGCAAAAACAGAATTATCTTAACGAGATTGATGAACTTGCCCCGCTTGGCTCAACCCTAAAACAGCTGGACCGCCAGATAGACATTAACGAAAAAGAATACCTGGCCATCCTGAACGGCCTGCACCTGGCCCGGTTGCGCCAAAGCAACCTGTCGCTTAATTCGAACATTGTGATCCAGGATAAGCCGTTTTTTCCACTCCAGCCCCAGGCCTCAACCAGGGCGCTGCTGATAGGCCTCTCGTATTTTGTGGGCTTAATTTTAGTTATTACTGTCGCCATTGGCAAAGAATTTATGGATTCGTCGGTACGCAGCCCGGAACGCGCTAAGAAAATTATCGGCCTGCCTATGGCGGGAGTTTCTATTGCCGGCGGCGTCACAATAATGCCTTACCAGGACAAACTGCGCAGCTTATTGGCCGAGCAATTTGTAAGTAATCTTTTACCATACATTGCTAAGGCAGTTGACAATAACGGTAGTGCGCAAATCACTTTACTTACCACCAAAGGCGGCGTATTCCGCGAAACGGATCTCAAACGGCTGCACAAACTTTTATCATCATTATACGATGATACGTACTGGGTTGCACCGGTGAATTATCAGGAAGTTCTTTCGGCAGCATTACCTCAAAATGCGTTTGCAGTTTATACCCCTGCGTTGGTGCAATTAAACTACAAAAGTGTGCAACAGCTTATAAACGACAGCCCCGGCGGCGCGAATAAGCTTACTATTTATATTTCTCCCGATCTATCGCAAAACAGCATCCCGTCAGCAATTGCCAAAGCATCTGATCTGGTAATACTTGCTTTTAAAGCCGACGACACATGGCTGCCCCTTGATAAGGAGCTGTTGCTAAAAACTAAAAACGAAGTCCAAAATATTCCTTTTTTCACCTGGCTGACAAATACTGATGAAGCTAACCTTGATGGCTTAATAGGTGAAATACCCAAAACAAGAAGCTGGCTGCGGAAAAAGATCAAAAAACTATTAACCCTGAACCTTAAATAAAAATGGAACAATCAAAACCGAAACATATTGTATGCTTTGCCCTGCCGGCCTGGGAGGCCGACTATTTACGGTCGACCGTAGAGCTGATGAAAGGCCTGGCTGATGATAACCTGGTGCTTTATGTTGATTATGCTTATACTATATCCGATCTGGCAAAAGGGATATTAGGCAAAAAGAAGTTTGACTGGAAGCGCCTGTTGGGCATAAAAAGCCGGTTGAGAAGAATTAATGGCGACGATGGCAAGGGCCTTTACGTACTATCATTGCCGCCGGTGTTTCCGTCGTTCATCATCAAATCGCATCGTTTTTTTGAGCTTGCGAATAAAGTTAATGCTGCAATTACCGGCTATTATATAAACCGCGCCATTAAAACGCTGCAGATGGAGCACATTATTGGCTTCAATTCTTTTCAGCCTTTCCTGGGCAATCATTGGGCAATAAACAACCTCGAATTTACGGTTTATTATATTTATGACGATTTCGCAAATGTGCCCTGGTTCCAGGGGTTTGTGGCCGTTGAAGAAAAGAAATTCATCGCGAAAGCCGGCCTGGTGATCGTGAGTTCCGCTGAATTAAAAAAACGAAGGCACATGATTAACAGGCCGGTTGAGGTGGTTAATAACGGCGTACATTTCAACCAATTTTTTAACAATATAAAAAGCAGAAAATTTAACGAAGGCTATATTAAGACCATTGGCTACACCGGCACTATGGACAACAGGATTGATATTGACCTGCTGGAAGAGGTTGTTAAAGGCCTGCCAAACTTAAGGTTTTTGTTCATAGGCAAAGTTAGGGAGCAATACATTTACGACAGGCTTATTAAGTATATAAACGTATGTTTTGAGCCGCCGGTGGCTACCGACAAGATCCCTTATATGCAACGGCAGATTGATGTGGGTATTATTCCCTACATATGCAACGAGCTGACAGCCGCCATATACCCGCTAAAAGCAAATGAGTACCTGGCCATGGGGCTGCCGGTTGTAGTGACACCGTTTGCATCGTTAGGCGAAGCGGACAGCGTGGTGTACATCGCTCAAAATGCCAAAGCCTTCATTGCCAGCATCGAAATAGCATTAACCGAAAAAGAAGAATGGTTAAAACAACAACGGTTAGCCATCGCAAAAAAAGCCGACTGGAAACAACGCTCAGACCAGTTGATGGAAATTATTGAACGGTACCATACCGGCGACGTCTCAATCGAGGACCCCATTTTAATTAAAAGCTGCTGACCATCATGATAAAGAAAATATTACGCAGCAATACATCATGGTCGCTTATATCAAACGGGGCAACCGCTTTGCTTGGTTTTGTAAACCTTGGTTTCATAGCCCACGTGTATTCAAAAGACGATGCCGGTAAATGGTTTATGCTGATCACCGTGTACACGCTGTTAGAAATGCTGCGCAGCGGCTGGGTGCAAACACCTTTCGTGCGCTATTTTGTAGTAGCCGCCACCGACGAAGAAAAGAAAAGACTTACAGGTGCCTCATGGCAGCTTTTACTGAGTTTTACCCTGTTAATGGCAATAATTGCTTTACCCGTTATGTATTTTTTCAAGTTGGATAGCGGCGCTTTTTTTCTGGCGAAAAAGTTCACTTTGTTGTGGTTATTAAGTGCTTTGCCATACCAATTGTTACAATGGCAATTACAAGCGCGGTCGCAATTTAAAAAGCTGGCGCTGGCTAAAATATTTTTTACTGTTGGTTTCACAATCCTGCTGGTACTACAGTTAAAATTCAAATTTAATATAGCATCAATAGCATTATTTTATGCATTGCTGCAATTTGTTGCCGGGCTTGGCGGCTTCGCTTTGGGCTGGCTGCATTTCGGAACATGGAAAACAAACCTGCGCCCCGAACGAAGAAAACTATCATCTTTTGGCAAGTACAGCATGCTTACCATGGTAACATCAAGCCTGCTGCGCAGCAGCGACCAGTTTATAATAGCCTTCTGGCTCGGCCCGGCAGCAGTTGCGGTTTATTCAATACCGCAAAAGTTAATCGAAGCTATTGAGATACCTGTCCGTTCGCTCGCATCGGTAGCAGTGCCAAAAGCGACGGCATTGTTTCAATCGGAAAAAATACAGGAACTACGGCTATTGTTTTATAAGCAATGCGGTTTTCTAACTGCACTGATCTTCCCGATGCTGCTGGTATTCCTGGTATTTCCATCATTTATTGTAAACCTGCTGGGCGGCGGTAAATATCACGAATCGGCTTTACTGTTGCAGATTTTTTGTTTTTATGCCGCCCTGATCCCATTAGACAGGTATTGTGGTGTTTTGCTTGATGCAGGTAACCGGCCGCAAAAAAACACGCTTAAAGTTTTAGCGATGCTGGCAATAAATATAACACTTGATGTTTTTGCTTTGTGGTTGGGGGCCGGCGTGTATGGTGTGGCTGCCGGCTCAACCATAACTTTTTTATTGGGCGTAGTTATTGGCTGGGTACAGCTTAAGGATATCCTCGCTGCCTTTACGGTAAAGTTATTTTGGAAAGAAGGCGTAACAAACTCAATCAATTCATTAAAAGGCGTTCCAACGGTTTAGGGCTATGAACTTGCAAAGAATATACAATTTATGGTTTGTACAAGTTTTGCTCATATCAACCGTGGCCGTAGTTCTAGGCTTCATTATCACGCAAACCGATATTGCCGGTGCCGGTGGGTTGCTGGCTATCCCGTTTGTTATTATATACCTGGTGCTGCTTTCACGCAACCCTAAGATCGGTTTGTACACTGTGTTAAACCTTGGCTTTTTTGCAAATGGGATGATCCGTTATTCAACCGCCCCTTTCGGCCTTTCGCTCGATATTTTCTTATTGCTATCCTTAATTGCTGCCTTAAGCAAGTCAACAAACCGGAACTTTAAATATTTGAAAAACCCGTTTGTGTACGCCATAGCAGTATGGACGGCGTTTACCTTTTTCGAGATCATCAACCCGGAGTCGCGCAGTTTTGCTGCCTGGTTCTATTCAGTACGGGGCACTTCGCTTTATATGATTCAGCTGGTAATATTAACCATGCTGCTTTTAAACGACCCAAAGGAAATAAAGACATTCATAAAAATATGGATCGTGTGGAGCTTAACCGCTTGTCTTTGGGGGCTAAAACAACAATTTGTTGGCGTTAACCACGCCGAGCAGTTATGGCTTGATGTCGGCGCGTACAAAACCCACATACTATTTGGCAGGCTTCGGGTGTTTTCATTTTACTCGGATGCAGGGCAGTTTGGTGCAGCAATGGGGCATATTGCGTTGGTTTGTTTAATACTTTCTTTTGGCCCGGTTAAATTAAAACAAAAACTATTGCTTTGGGGCTTAAGCGGCCTGTTTTTCTGGGGAATGTCGATCTCCGGCACCAGGGGCGCATTGTTCGTCCCACTTTCGGGAATCATGGTTTACCTGTTTTTGACGCGCAATTTTAAGGTCCTGGCGATAGGCGTAGCTATAGTCGGTTTGCTTTTTGGCGCATTAAAATTCACAAATATAGGAGCCGGCAACTACCAAATTCAGCGCATGCGCAGCGCCATGGACCCTAACGACCCCTCACTGCAGGTTAGGCTAACCAATCAAAAAAAACTGAGCGTTTACCTGGCTTCCCGCCCTATCGGCGGCGGCATCGGCTCGGCGGGTTCATGGGGCCAGCGCTTTAGCCCCGGTACTTTATTGGCAGAGACACCGACTGATAGCTGGTACGTACGCATCTGGGCCGAAACCGGCATTATAGGCCTGTGGGTACACCTGGGTATGATATTCACCTTTATTATAGCCGGGGTGATAATGATATTTAAAATGAAGAACGATAAAATGCTGCGGCAAATGGCCATGGCCCTTTTTGCAGGTTTTGTAGGGATAGCATTTGCAAGCTATGGCAACCAGGTATTGGGCCAGGCGCCTACAGGTGTGGTTGTTTTTATGAGCCTTGCTTTTGTATGGCTGGCTTACCGCTGGGACAAAAGAATTATACGAACTACATCAATAACAACAGATTAAAAGCATGAAAACTGACAAAAATTATCCGCTGGTTTCAATCATCTCGGTAAATTATAATACCGACGCGGTAACTGTTGAAATGCTGAGATCGTTACAGCTTATTACCTATCCTAATTTTGAGGTTATTGTGGTTGACAATGCATCGGCTGTTGATGCCCGTTATATTGCGCAGGAGTTTCCAGCCATTACCTTTATCCTGAACCCAAAAAACGAGGGCTTTGCAGGCGGCAATAACCGGGGCATTGAAAAAGCCAAAGGCGATATTATCCTTTTGCTTAATAATGATACGGAAGTAGAGCCGGGATTTTTAGAACCGATAATCGATCTGTTTAATAACGACCCGGCCATTGGAATTGTAAGCCCTAAGATCCGGTATTATCAAACAAAAAGCATCATTCAATACGCTGGCGGTACAGCCATCAACCCGTTCACAGCCCGCGGCAAATTTATAGGCACGGGCGAAATTGACGCCGGCCAGTATGACGAGCCGCACCAAACACATTTGGCGCATGGTGCAGCAATGGCCATCAGCAAAAGGGTTTTTAATAAAATAGGGCTGTTGCCCGAGGACTATTTCCTGTATTACGAGGAACTTGATTTTAGCGAGCACGCTCAGCGGGCCGGCTTTAAAATATGGTACCAGCCCGCATCCCTGGTTTTTCATAAAGAATCGATGAGCGTTGGTAAAATGAACCCGCTTAAAGTGTACTATCAAAACCGTAACAGGCTGTTATTTATCAGGCGAAACACATTTGGCTTCAAAGGAATAATCAGCAAGTTCTTTTTTTTAACCATCGCCATGCCCACTGCACTGCTCAAATACTCCTTACAGGGCAAATGGGAATATGCCGCCAATATTTGGTGGGGATTAACCTGGAACGCACGCTATAAACGTAATTAATTTTCAAAGACATGTATTATATTAACGGATTTATTTTTTGTTTAACCCTGGTGGTATTCCTGTTCCTGGCTTTCCAGGCATTATACCTTTTTATATTTTCGGTGGCCGGGCGCGTTATTCCATCAACAAGGTACCCGGCGGCAGAGGAAGCCGGCAGCTTTGTAATTTACATCCCCTCATACAAGGAAGATGCAGTTATTGTTGAAACCGCATTGGCTGCCGTTTTAATAGATTATCCGCTTCACAAACGAAAAATTGTAGTTATTGCTGATTCGTTGCAGCCCGAGACGCTGGCTAAATTGCGCAATTTACCAATTGAAGTTGTTGAGGTAACGTTTGAAAAAAGCACAAAAGCGAAGGCCCTTAATGTAGCACTGACGCAAACCAAAGGCAATTTTGATTATGCCCTGGTGCTTGATGCAGATAACATTTGCGCCAAAGACTACCTGTACAAAATGAATGACGTTTTAAAAATGGGCTTTAAAGTTGTCCAGGGCCGCAGGGTCGCAAAAAACACCAATACAACCTATGCGTTGCTTGATGCCATTAGCGAGGGAATAAATAACCATATTTTCAGAAAGGCGCACCGTGCGCTGGGCTTATCGTGCGCTATAATTGGCTCGGGGATGGCGCTTACCTTTAGTTTATTTAAAGAAATTATTCCCGAGATCACCGCCGTAGGGGGCTTTGACAAAGAAATGGAACTGCGGTTGCTGCGAAAAAGAATTAAGTTCGGTTATGCCGAAGAGGCGCTGGTGTACGACGAGAAGACCACCCAGCGATCAACCCTTGCTAACCAGCGCCGCAGGTGGCTGTCGGCACAGCTGCACTACATGCAGCGCTACCTTGGCGACGGCTTTGTACAATTGTTAAAGGGCAATATCGATTTTTTTGACAAAGTGATGCAAACCATATTACTGCCCCGTATTTTCCTGCTGGGAGTTACGCCAATAGCGTTTTTATTGTCGCTGATGCCCGGGCCGTCCTTATCCCCGGTTTACTGGCTCACCCTCTGGGTCACAACGTACGTATCCATAACGCTGGCCGTTCCTGCCGAATACTTTAACAAACAGTTATATAAGGCTATTTATAGTTTGCCGGCAGCTTTTTTTACCATGTTTAAATTGTTTTTTAAGCTACGCAATGCCAATAAAACATTTATACATACGCCTCATGGTGGGGTGTAATAAGGAGTTTAATTTAAAGCCTGTTTCAAATATACAAGCGCCTCAGCAGGCGCTTTCTTTGTTTAGGCTTTAGCAAATTACCGCCCGTCATCAAAGCACCATTATCAATATTAAACTATTGATATTAAATACATTAAGCATTGTGTGATCCCTGAAAGTGTTGGTATAAATGGCATTTCAACCTTGAAAAAGCGCGAATTCCCAGATCAAAACCGCCTTTCGCCCTTGTAAAAAAAATTGATTCCCATGCCAAAACCGCATTTTATACCTGTGAAAAAAATCGATTCCCATATCAAAAACTGTCTTTTACCCCTGTGAAAAAGCAGGGAAACTGTCAGCAAAATCGTCCGTAAACGACGTTAAATGCTTCCGGGGAATGGCTTTATAGTAAAGTTAAAAGAACGTGGCACAAACTTTTTACGCATTCAAAATCAAATAAAAAAGTGAGTAGTTTGATAAGACCCGGTGACTACAAATATGCAGAATTAAACTAATATATTTAGTAAAAAACGAGCTATTATTTTATGAGCGAAGAACTGCCACCATAATTACCGCCCAAATATAGTCACAAAAAAGGCCGGGGTTAAACCCCGACCCTTCAGCTGATTGTTTGTATAAAACCTTTAATTATTTCTTATAGATCAGCGATTCTTTACGGTTACCGGAGGTATTCAAATACCAGTCCTGGTGCAATGTGCCGCCGCTTTTTGCCCATTGCAAAAAGTAATTATATGACTTGGCAATAGAAGAGCCTTCAGCCGGGTAATCAAACGGCGCTGAAAAATTCAATGCCGATGGCCAGCCGTTTTTTGTTTTGTAGTACACGCCAATTCCTGGGTTGGTGTTATCCTGCAGCGTGCCGAATAGCTTTTTATCTGCCAGGTCAGTGGGCTGTGTATTAGGCAGGTGCACTTCATACCCCCTGCGCTGGTTGCTTATCAGGAACGGGTTAAACGGAGCTGTACCCAGCGTACTTGCCGATAACGGCGTTACAAAGCTCATAAAAACATGAACGGTATCGCCTTTAATGTATGGCGCACCATTTTCAGTATTAATGTAATGTCCTCCGGGGCGTTTAATAATAGCCTGGTAATTGTCAAACGGTACAATCACGGCCTTACTTTGCGCAGCCTCGGTTCCGTTGCCGTTTTGTTTAATATAGCTGCCGATAAGTTTTTGCCCTGTAACAGTTTTCACCTGGCTGCTGCTAAACGGAAACTGTACTCCAAAACCGCTTACGTATGATGCCCCTGATGCTTCAACCGCGTAGTCGGCATACATTTCAACTGCCAGGTTTTGCGCATTTGTAACTGTTTTATAACGGTAGCCAACTACCATATCGTTTAGGTCATAATCGCCGGTTGCCGGCCACAAATCTTCAAATAAAAGGGTGCCAAAGGTGGTTTTTGATGGATAGTAACTTACGTAAGCCCTCGCCGGATCATTCGGAAATTGATCGAATGTGTCTGTTACGCCGTCGCCGTCAGCATCTTTGGGCTGGTCCACAGGCTGAACGTTCTCGTTAGATATTGCCGCCGTGGGGTTTGAGGTAGCGTAAAATACCACATCATTAAAGTCGTTATCGCTTCCTGTTTCCCTGTTCTGGTCATCAAAGCCTATCATATACAGATTTTGTTTTTCCGCATATAATAACACGGTATGCCTTTTCAGCTCAGCTTTAGTTTCGGGGTTACAAGCCGTTGTAGAGTAAAATTTTGCTGCATCGCTATTAACTTCTTTGCCAGTCCAGCCGTTAGCAAACAACACGAAACCGATTGAAGTGCCCGCGGCAAACTTGCCCAGTTTTATTTTGTTACCCGGGCGTAAGTTGCCGCCCGAACCTGGAAAGGATGCGTTTGGGAAAATATAGGTTACTGATTTAATGTCAGCCGCGCTTTTAGGCGGGCTGTTAGTTGGGTAGGTGTAATAACCAAGAGAATTCAGATAACCCGCCCCTTCACTCACAAAAGTTATCCATACTTCACCGTCCTTAACGACATTTAAATCGGCTGTGGCTGACGATTGCAGGTATTGGGGGTGTATTTTTCTTACATCCACGGTTTCGGGCAAGGATGCGTTAAGGAATGATAATAGGTCTGCTGTTATAGGATCTGAGGCTGGCACAAGATCTTTTGGAACCCCTGAGCTGTCATATGGGCCCATGTAAGTATAAATGGTGTTAACTGCCGATGCAAACGGGCTTGATGAGTTAAAGGCCCGCATCCCTTTGGGAACATGCTCAACATAGCTGCTCTCAACAAAATTTCCGCTGTAACCAGCCGGGCCGCCAATGGTGCCACTTATCGCATTGTTGGTGATCACCGCCTTAGCGTTGCGCATAAGGCCGATGTATTTTGCATCAACAATTAATGTATCTACATGGGCAGGCAGGCTTATTGTTGCGTGCAATGCACCACCGGCATCAGTTACTGCGGTTAAAACAGGCGCCGTTGTTGCCGGGTCGCCTGCATAGATATCTACGGGAATACTGGCGATCGGATCGTTATTACCGGCTGCAAGGTTAATGCTAACGGTAACATTCTTTGTTGTGTTAAAATTAAATGTCGATGGCGCTATCAGGCTGTCGGCATTTATTGGGTTAATCGGGTTACCGGGGGTAGTATTAGTTAAACTATCGTTCTTTTTACACGATAGTATAAAAACACAAATCCCGATAGTTAAAAAGGTAATTTTTTGTTTCATGATCTTTTAATTGAGTATCGATATTAATTTTTTCGACACAGGATATGCAAGGCAAATGCCCGGAATTAATTATTTGAATATGAGGATATTGCATCTAAGCAGCATTCCATATTTTGGAATGAGTCTATAACTTACAGAAAATTTCGGGCGTAGAATGCCGGGGGAGTTGCCTATTGTGGACAACTATGCATCCTCAATTATTTGCCAAAGCTATCAAAAGCAAAAAGCCGCCCTACTTTCATAAAGCGGCTTTGTAGCCCGTAGGGGAATCGAACCCCTGTTTGAAGAATGAAAATCTCCTGTCCTAACCCCTAGACGAACGGGCCATTTCTGGCTTTTTCCCGCTACTTTGGATTGTTACAACCCTTTGTTTTGGGATTGCAAAGATAAGCGTTAAATGGATAATTAAAAATATTATTTTAAAAAAAATCAGGAAAGTCCGAAAGTCAGGAAAGTCCGAAAAGACGGCGTACTAATTAAAGAATCTTGCATCCGACCGATTAGCCTATGCATCAATGCTTTACACCCTAAACCAACAAATCCTTTCACACTTTACTCACTTTCCCTACTTTTGGTCTTTATCAACTTTTCCAACTAAAACCCCTACCTTTATACTGCATATCTAACCAACTTATATGAAAGCAGTATGGAACAACCAGGTTATTGCCGAGAGCAACGACACCATTGTGGTTGAAAACAATCATTATTTCCCGAAAGAAAGTGTTAAGGCCGAATATTTAGAGCCTTCACCAACACATACTACCTGCCCATGGAAAGGACTGGCATCGTATTATTCGCTGAACGTGGATGGCCAGGAGAACCGCGATGCGGCCTGGTATTACCCTGACCCTAAGCCTGCCGCAGAAAACATTACCGGTTATGTGGCGTTCTGGAAAGGTGTTAAGGTAACCGAATAAACCATGAAGCAATACGATGCAATAATAATTGGCTCGGGGCAGGCCGGTGGTCCGCTGGCGAAGAAACTGGCCGCTGCCGGCAAAAAGACGGTGCTGATTGAGAAGCGCTGGGTTGGCGGCACCTGTATAAACGATGGATGTACACCCACCAAAACCATGGTTGCATCGGCTAAGATGGCATATATGGCTGCCAATAGCGCGCCGCTTGGGGTTAAGATTAAAAATTATATCGTCGACATGCCTAAGATAAAAAAACGCAAGGACGATATTGTGCACAGTGCACGCGAGGGCAACCAGCGGAGCCTGGAGAAAACACAGAACCTGGAACTTATTTTTGGCGAAGCCACTTTCACAGGCGAGAAAACGGTATCCATAAAACTGAACAGTGGCCGCACAAAGGAACTAAAAGCCGATTTGATCTTCATTAATACCGGCGCCAAACCTTTTATCCCTGAAATTGAAGGACTGAATGAAATTGGCTACCTGGATTCGACATCGATAATGGAGCTGACCGAAGTGCCGGATCATTTAGTAGTTGTTGGCGGCAATTATATCGGGTTGGAGTTTGGGCAAATGTTCCGCAGGTTTGGCAGCAAGGTTACGGTTATTGAAAAGTCGGGGAGGATAGTGTCGCGCGAGGATGAGGATGTATCTATCGAACTGACGAAAATATTGGAGGCAGAAAAAATTAAAATCCTCACCAATACAACCAGCACTAAATTTAAAAAGAAAGCAGGGGGAAAGATTACCATTACCGTCTTAAACGGTGGTAAGGAAGAAAAAATAAAATGCTCACACGTGCTGATGGCTGTGGGGCGCACGCCGCAGTCGAAAGCTTTGAATTTAGATTTAACCGGGGTTAAGGTGGATGAAAAAGGCTATATCACCGTTAATGATAAACTGGAAACTAATGTGAAAGGCATCTACGCTTTAGGCGATGTAAAACCAGGGCCGGCATTTACACACATTAGCTATAATGATTATACCATTGTGTACCGCAACCTCATCGAAAAACAAAACCTTTCGATAAAAGACAGACCTGTGCCTTATTGCATGTTTACTGACCCTCAGCTTGGCCATGTCGGCATCAGCGAAAGCGAGGCAAAAAAACAGGGCATTAAATATAAAGTGGCCAAATTGCCAATGGCCCACGTAGCCCGCGCGATCGAGACCGGTGATACCCGTGGTTTTATGAAAGCTATTGTAGACCCCGACACTAAAAAGATATTAGGTGCAACCGTGCTCGGCCCGGAAGGAGGCGAGATTATGACCGTACTGCAAATGGCCATGGAAGGCGGCATTACTTACGACAGGATACGCTATTGCGTTTTCGCCCACCCGCTGTATTCGGAATCGTTAAATAACCTTTTCCTGGGACTGGAGGATTAACGCCTGATGATAAAGGTACAACACCTCAGCAAGCATTTCGGCACGCTAAAAGCAGTCGATGATATCTCGTTTGAGGTGGCGGAGCATGAGAACCTTATCCTGCTGGGCACCAGCGGCTGTGGCAAAACCACCACGCTGAAGATGATTAACCGGCTTATAGAGCCGTCAGCAGGCAGCATTTTCATCAACGGTAAAAACATAATGGAGCAACCGCCCGAACTATTACGGCGGGGCATTGGCTATGTATTGCAAAATAACGGGCTGTTCCCCCATTATACGGTTGCTGAAAATATCGGTATTGTGCCCCAGTTGCTCAAGTGGGATAAAAAACGAACTGATAATCGTATTGCCGAGCTGATGGAAAAGCTTCACCTGACCAGGGAATACCTGCATGCCTATCCCAGGGAGTTGAGCGGTGGACAGCAGCAAAGAGTTGGACTGGCACGAGCCCTTGTGGCCGACCCGGAAATTTTACTGATGGATGAACCTTTCGGCGCGCTGGACAATGTTACCCGCTCAAAAATTCATGCGGAATTTAAGGTATTGGATGAACTGAAGCGTAAAACCATCATCATGGTGACTCACGATGTGCAGGAAGCTTTCGCGTTGGGCGACCACATCTGCCTGATGAATAAAGGCAAAATTATACAGGATGGTACGCCGGCGGAATTACTGTTTAAGCCAAAGAATGATTTCGTAAGGCATTTCTTAAAGGAACAAAAGCTGCATCTTGAATTTAAGACAATCTCCCTGGATGACCTTTGGGAATGGCTGCCTTCGAAACAAAAGCAAACGACCACAAAACCACTATCGTCTGCCGCTGATTTTTGGACAGGATTAGAACACTTTAAATTTGACGATGCCTACGCTATCAGCATAAAAAATAAAGGAACGAGTGTTATCAAGTCGGCGAGCTTTGAGGAGCTGATGTCGGCATTTTATCATTATAAAAAACAACAATCCCATGAATGAGCACCAGCAAACTTTATGGGAATTTATGCAGCAGCAGAGCGATAAGTTGCTCACGCAAACACTGCAACACATCGGGCTAACGTTTATTTCATTGCTTATAGCCGTACTGATAGGCTTGCCACTTGGTATTTTTATAACGCGAAAAAAACAATTCTCCGGCCCCGTTTTGGGTGTCGCCGGTGTTTTGCAAACGGTACCAAGTATCGCGCTGTTAGGTTTTATGATCCCTTTGCTGGGAATCGGCGCAAAACCTGCTATTGTTGCGTTATTACTGTATGCCCTGCTGCCAATTATCCGCAATACATTTACGGGCATTACCGGTGTTGACGCGGCGGTGAAAGAGGCAGCCGTCGCCATGGGCATGAGCAAATGGCAGGTATTATTCAAAGTTGAGCTGCCGCTGGCTATGCCAGTGATATTCGCCGGTATCCGCACCGCTACGGTAATTACTGTTGGTGTTGCGACGCTGGCGTCGTACATCGCCGCCGGCGGATTAGGGGAATTTATCTTTGGCGGCATCTCTCTCAATAATACCAATATGATTTTGGCAGGTGCAATTCCCGCAGCACTTCTGGCCATTATTTTCGATTTCCTGCTATCCCGATTGCAAAAGCTTAATATCAAAAAACTCAAGACTGCTACTTTAACACTGCCACTGCTACTTATTCTACTCTCCTCTTTCTACCTGCTCCCCTCCGCTTATGGCAGTAAACTGAAAGCCGGTTTTACACCAGAATTTATGGGCAGGCAGGATGGCAATCTTGGGCTTATCAGCAAGTATGGGTTAAAAATCCAAACGCTGGTTATAAACGATGCGGTGATGTACAAGGCCTGTTATGAGCAGCAACTGGATGTAATCAGCGGCTACTCAACCGATGGAAGATTAAAGGCTTACGACCTTGTAGTTTTGGATGATAACAAGTTTATTTTCCCTCCGTATTACGCCGCACCCATTGTGCGTGACGATGCGCTTAAAAAATTCCCGGAGCTGGAAGTGACACTAAATTTACTTTCCGGTAAAATTAATGACAGCATAATGACCGCACTTAATTACCGGACCGACTATCTTCACCAAAGCCCGGAACGTGTGGCAAAAGACTTTTTAGTCGCCAATAAATTATATAAACCAGCCCGTGGTGGCAATGCGGGAATTGTGCGCATCGGTTCGAAAATATTTGGTGAACAGTATATCCTGGCAAGCATATACAGCATGCTGATAAAAGGCTATACCGATTATGATGTATCCACCAAAACCGGGCTTGGGGGCACGAAAATTTGCTTTGATGCGCTGACAAATAACCAAATCGATTTTTACCCCGAATATACGGGAACCGGCTTGCTGGCCATTTTGCAGCCATCAACCAAAATCATCGATTCGCTTACGCATAGCAAGAAAGCGACCTACGATTTTGTGCAAAAGGGGTTCGAGGCAAACTATCAAATCAAATGGCTGAAGCCTATCGGCTTTAATAATGCATACGCTTTGATGATGAGGAAAAAACAGGCGAAAACGTTAAATATTAAAACAATTTCGGACCTGAAACGATATTTAGAGACCAATAGACGATGAATTTAGCTGACCGTTACATAACAGTACGCAGGCGAACGGAACAAATATGTAGTCCTTTACAAACGGAGGATTATGTTGTGCAACCCGTTGTAGACGTTAGTCCGCCTAAGTGGCATATCGGCCATGTTACCTGGTTTTTCGAAACTTTTATTCTTAAACCTTATTTCGACGGCTATAAAGAATACAATCCCGATTATAACTACGTATTTAACAGCTATTACGAAACCGTGGGCAACCGCGTTATCCGTACCGACCGCGGCAATTTAAGCCGGCCTACCGTCGCCGAAATTTATGCCTATCGCAAATATGTGGATGAAGCTATGATCGGTTTTTTGAACAATGAACGGGGCGCGGAAGTAAAGGAACTTTTGATACTTGGCTTTAACCACGAGGAACAGCATCAGGAGCTGTTGTATACCGATATTAAATATATACTCGGTCACAATCCGTTGTTCCCGGCGTATGATAAAAACTACGTCTCGCCAAAAGTTGAGAGGGTTGAAGAGGGGCAGTTTATCCAATTCCCTGAGGGTATTTACGAGATAGGTTTTGAGGGCGAAGGGTTTTGTTTTGATAATGAGCTGAACCGGCACAAAGTTTATTTAAACGAATTTGAGATAAGCCCTAACCTGGTAACCAATGGCGAATACCTGGAATTTATAAACGACGGTGGTTATCATGATTTTCGCCACTGGCATGCCGAGGGCTGGGATTGGGTAAAAAATAATAAAGTCGAAAATCCGCTGTACTGGCATGATATTGACGGGGAATGGCATTACTACACCTACAACGGTCTCGGGGCGGTAAATATGGATGAGCCGCTTTGCCACATCAGCTATTATGAAGCTTATGCCTACGCTGCCTGGAAAGGCTTAAGATTGCCGACGGAGTTTGAATGGGAAGCGGCATCTTCAAAATTTGCGTGGGGCCAGCGGTGGGAATGGACCGAAAGTTCCTATCTCCCCTACCCGGGTTTTACAAAAGCGCCGGGCGCTATTGGCGAATACAACGGCAAGTTTATGGTAAACCAGAAAGTATTGCGTGGTTCATCAGAGGTTACGCCACCGGGGCACAGCAGGAATACTTACCGAAATTTTTTCCAAACCAATTTGCGATGGCAATTTACCGGCATAAGGCTGGCAAAATAGCAAAAACACCTATATCACCTATGAAGAATATTGACGAAACTTTAGCAAAAGCCGAAATGCAGGGACTATCGAACTGTAGAACGGGGAAGTTTAATGAAGACGTGGTCTGCGGATTGAGCTCATCTCCCAAGTTTTTAAGCTCGATGTATTTTTATGATGCCGTAGGCGATAAGCTTTTCCAGGACCTGATGGCTTGCGATGAATATTATCCTACCAATTGCGAGCTGGAAATCTTTTCTGAAAAAACTGCTGAGATTTGTGATGCCATCATAGGCGATGGCGATGCTTTCGACTTGATTGAGCTGGGTGCGGGCGATGCCACCAAGTCGACCTATTTACTGAAATACCTGCTGGAAAAAGGTGCTAATTTCAGCTATTTGCCGATTGATATTTCATCGAATACCATATCCTATCTTAATATAACGCTACCCGTAACGCTGCCCGGCCTGCAAATGACAGGCTTGAACGGAGAGTACTTCGCTATGCTGAAAAAAGCTTCAACAATCTCGAATAAGCGCAAAGTAGTGATGTTCCTGGGTTCGAACGTGGGCAATATGCCAGTAGATGTCGCCGCTCAATTTTGCGCCGATGTGCGGAGCCACTTGTCGCCCGGCGATATGATGCTGATTGGGGTGGATTTAAAGAAAAACCCGGCTACCGTACTTGCTGCCTATAACGATAAGGAGGGCATTACGAAAAAGTTTAATCTTAACCTGCTGGAGCGCATTAATCGTGAACTCGGTGGCAATTTTGATATTGACCAATTCGAACATTACCCTACCTACGACCCTGAAACAGGAGCCTGCAAAAGCTACCTCATCAGCTTATGCGACCAGGTGGTTAAGATAGATGATACTGAAATTCAGTTTGCGAAGGACGAGTACATATTTATGGAGATATCGCAAAAGTTTAGCATCACACAGGTTGACGACATGGCGCGCGCTGCGTCATTTAAACCTGCTTCCCATTTCTTCGACAGGAAACATTGGTTTACTGATGCTATTTGGGTTGCGGTTTAAACTGGTGCAGATTCGTAAGGCTTACGAAGAGACATTTTAGACTTACGAAGTTTTAAAAACTTCGTAAGTCTATGGTTTTCATAGCTTAATGCGCCTCCAGCCAGTTCACACCGGTACCAATCTCCACCATAATAGGCACAGTAGTTTTAATGGCATTCTTCATGTTATCCAGGATAATAGGCTTTACTATCTCTACTTCATTAAAAGGCACATCAAACACCAACTCATCATGCACCTGCATGGTCATGCGGGAATCGAGGTTACGAGCGCAAAACTCGCGGTGAATGTTTATCATCGCTATTTTAATCATGTCAGCCGCCGAGCCTTGTATAGGGGCGTTTATGGCATTTCGTTCAGCAAAGCCGCGGACGGTCTGGTTGGCGCTGTTAATATCCCGCAGGTAGCGGCGCCTGCCCATCAGCGTTGTTACGTAGCCGTGTTCACGGGCGAAGTTCATGGTATCGCTCATGTAGTTTTTTATGCCGGGGAACTGCAGGAAATAGTTCTCTATAATTTCCGCGGCTTCCTTACGCGGAATACCTAAGCTTTGTGATAAACCAAAAGCCGATTGACCATAGATAATCCCGAAGTTTACCGCCTTGGCATTGCGACGCTGGTCGCTGCTTACCTGGTCGAGGGCTACGCCGTAGACGTTGGCAGCGGTTGCGGTGTGGATGTCGAGGTTTTTAACAAAGGCATCCATCATGTTGGCGTCTTTGCTTATTTCTGCAATGATGCGTAGCTCTATCTGCGAATAATCCGCAGATACGATAGTATGATTTTCATCCCGCGGGATAAAGGCTTTCCTTACCTCGCGACCGCGCTCGGTGCGGATAGGAATATTTTGCAGGTTAGGGTTGGTGGAGCTTAAACGCCCGGTTGCGGCGACCGCCTGGTTGTATGATGTATGCACACGGCCTGTCTTAGGGTTAACCATGGTTGGCAGGGCGTCTACATAAGTCGATTTTAATTTTTGCAGCTGGCGGTAGTCTAAAATATCGCGTACGATATCGCTTTTTGCAGCAAGGGAAAGCAGCACGTCTTCCCCGGTTTGATATTGGCCGGTTTTAGTTTTCTTGGCTTTTGGGTCCAGCATCAGCTTTTCAAACAGCACTTCGCCCAGTTGTTTTGGCGAGGCTATATTGAAGCGCACTCCGGCCTTTTCATAAACCGTTTTCTCTAGCTTGGCGATGTCGGTTTCCAACTCTTTTGAAAATTCCCGCAGAGTATCATGGTCTATGCGTACACCGGCATATTCAATATCCGCCAGAACATATATCAGCGGATGCTCTACCTCGTGAATCAATTTTTCCGCCTCGGCTTCTTTCAGCTTCGGTTCAAAAACGGTGCGCAGTTGCAAGGTGATATCGGCATCTTCTGCGGCATATTCCTTTATCTTTTCAATTTCCACATCGCGCATGCTGCCCTGGGCCTTGCCTTTAGCGCCTATCAGCTCGGTAATACTCACCGGCTTATAGCTGAGATAGTTTTCCGACAGGATATCCATATTGTGGCGGGTATCCGGGTCGATAATATAGTGCGCCATCATGGTATCAAACAGGTCACCTTTTACTTCAATACCGTACCATTTCAACATCAGGATATCGAATTTAAGGTTCTGGCCGGTTTTACCTATCGAAGCATCTTCCAATACGGATTTAAACTCCTCTGCAATAGCAGTAGCTTCTTTTTGTTCGGCGGGCACAGGTATGTACCAGCCTTCTCCGGGTTTTATTGCGAATGACAAACCTACCAATTCACAATTGTTGGCATCGGTACCGGTGGTTTCGGTATCAAAGCAAAATGACTTTTGTTTTTTAAGGAGATTGATAAGCTCAGCACGTTTTTCAGGCGTATCTGCTAAATGATATTCATGCGGAACGGTGTTGATGTTTTTTATATCGACAGGTGCAGGCGGCTCATAAATATTCTGCACATCAACCGTCATCGAAGTGCGGCCTTCGGCAACCGGGGCTCCAAACAGGTCTGTTTGTATCGATACAGCCTTAGTTTCAGTAATGCTAAAATCATCACCAAAAACACGGCGGCCTAAGGTGCGGAATTCCAGTTCTGCAAACAGCGGCTCCAATAAATCCTTGCTTGGCGCACACATTTCCAGTCCTGCTTCGTCCAGTTCAACGGGAGCGTTTAAGTTGATGGTAGCCAGTCTTTTTGAAAGTAAACCCTGCTCCGCAAATTGCTCGACATTCTCACGCTGCTTGCCCTTTAGTTCGTGACTATGGGCTATAATCTCTTCCATCGAGCCGTATTGTTTTATCAGCGCTTTGGCGGTCTTTTCGCCTATACCGGGGATGCCGGGGATATTATCCACCGCATCGCCCCAAAGGCCGAGTATATCTATCACCTGTTCAACGCGTTCAATCTCCCATTTCGCCAGCACTTCCTTTACGCCCAGTATCTCCATATCGTTACCCATGCGGGCAGGCTTGTAGATAAAGATGTTATCGGACACCAGCTGTGCAAAATCCTTATCCGGTGTCATGCAGTAAACCTGGTAGCCTTGTGCTTCAGCCTTTTTGGCCAGGGTGCCGATAATGTCGTCAGCCTCAAAACCATCAGAAGTAATCAACGGGATATTAAAGCCCAGCACCACTTTGAATATATAAGGGAGGGCCGCGCTCAAATCTTCGGGCATGGCCTCGCGATGGCCTTTGTAATCGGCAAATTCCGTATGGCGTTCAGTTGGCGCATCGGTATCGAATACCACGGCCATGTGGGTAGGTTTTTCTTTACGCAATACTTCCAGCAGGGTATTGGTAAAGCCCATCACCGCGGAAGTATTAAACCCATTTGACGTAAAGCGCGGCGTTTTACTTAACGCAAAATGCGCCCGGTAAATAAGCGCCATGCCATCCAAAAGAAATAACTTCTTCATATTATTTTTATTATGATTTCACCGATTTGAGAATGATTTCACCGATAGGACTATGATTGGCCTGATTATAAAAGATGATTGTCAAAGCAGCATGTTTTCAAAAATACAATCTTTAAGTGATTTCAGCGAAATGCCCGGATTGACTATTTGAATTATCGGTGAAATCATTCTCAAATCGGTGTAATCCCAGAAAAAAAAATCAACAACGAAAATGCTTACTTAAACGAGCATGCCGGTATATGGTCATTCATCATCCCCGTGGCCTGCATGTGGGCATAGCAAATAGTGGTACCGAAAAATTTGAAGCCGCGCTTTTTCATGTCCTTGCTAATGGCATCGGAGATGGGGGTGCTTGCCGGGGTGCTGCCGCTGATATTGTTTATAGGTTTGCCATCGGGCATAAAGCTGTACATGTATTTATCGAACGAGCCGAACTCTTTTTGGATATCGATAAACAATTTTGCGTTGGTTATAGAGCTCACCACCTTTAAACGGTTACGGATGATCCCGGCGTCATTCATTAAACGTTCTACATCCTCGTCGGTAAACGCTGCAACTTTCTGCACATCGAAATTGGCATAAGCTTTACGATAGTTTTCGCGACGGCGGAGAATTGTTATCCAACTGAGGCCGGCTTGTGCCGATTCGAGTATAAGAAACTCGAAAAGAATTTTATCATCATGAGTTTCTTTGCCCCATTCTTCGTCGTGGTATTTGATGTACAGTTCGTCAGTGCCCGGCCATTTGCAACGAATCAAGTCCTGAGTCTTAAGTCTTAAGTCTTTAGTCATTTTATTTAAATTTATCTGGATTATTAATCATATAAATAAGCAGGCGCGTTACCTCTTCGCTTAATTGGTTTAGTTCAATGTATTTCTCTTTTGTGACGTAATTGCATGCCAATGCAGCATCAAGCCACGCCTGGGTCTCGCCATTTTCCATGTCGGCATCTGTTAGCTTACTAATAAAGTGGTTGGGATATTTCCGTTTTTTATACGCTTCGGCAATGGATGAGAAAACAGACCTTGAAGAGCGACGTATTTGGTCGATTAAGCTGTAAGTTTCTTCCTTTGGAAAAGTTTTAGTGATAAAAAATATATCCATAGAAAGCGTAAATGCCTTTTTGTATGCAATAAGGTCTCGAAATGAACTCATGTATCTATAAGTCTTTACTTAATTAAAATCCTCGCTGCGCAAATTAGTTTTTTTTGACTAAAGACTTAAGACTCAAGACTTGAATTCAACTCATCCCAATACTCCACAGCTCTCCTGTAATGCGGAATTACAATCGAGCCGCCTACTAAATTGGCAATCATAAATACTTCGTTCATTTCGTCGTGATTTACGCCTGCTTCGTGGCATTTGCCAAGGTGGTACTTAATGCAATCGTCGCAGCGTAAAACCATAGAGGCGACGAGGCCCAGTAATTCTTTGGTTTTTACATCCAGTGCGCCCTCGGCGTAGGAAGTAGTATCCAGCGCAAAAAAGCGTTTAATATTGGTGTTGGACGACTCCATTATTCGGGCGTTCATTTTGGTGCGGTAACTTTCAAAGTCGTCTATTAATTTTCCCATGAGGCGGTAATTAGTGAATTAGCGAGTTAGTGAATCAGTGATTTTTTTATTTCGGAATTCGGATGTTCGATTTCGGAATTAGAAGCAAATATCATTAATTTCGGGACACGAAAAGTTCATTTGAACTTTTTTGATTATTGCGTTCACACTAAAATTCCGCATTCAAACTTTCGCACTCCGCATTCAAATTATGGAAAGCTTATCACCCAACATTTTCGTCGGCAGCATGGACGAAACCATCAATTTTTATAAGTCAATCGGCTTTCAGCTGGTAATGACCGTACCCGAAACCGGCGATAACCTAGTTTGGGCGATGATGACTAATGGCAACGTTACCTTTATGTTCCAGTCGTTTGAAAGTTTAGGGGAAGAATTGCCGCAGATAAGCCGGCAGAATGGCGCGTCTATGTTGCTATACATCAACATTAAAAAGATTCGTGAATATTTTGAGCTGATAAAAGATAAGGTAACCGTGCTGAAAGGCCTGGACAAAACATTTTATGGCGCTACCGAGTTTTCCATACTCGACAATAACAACTATGTGCTCACCTTTGCCGAAGACGAATAATGAAAATACCTGCGTGGCTTTCAAACCTAGGAAATAATAAGTTTGAAGATTTTGAAGAATTTAAAATCGACATTTCATGGTTTGTTAAAGCAACCGACAAGGTTTCCATCAAGCAATCCAAAATTGATTTAAGCAGCGATTTTGAGACAACCTTCCCAAGCATGGCCGGCCTGGTTAAACGAGCGCGGGTGCTGGATGTTATTATAAACGATGCTCCTTATAGGCTACTCTCTTGGGACGGCGCAGATAATAAATCATGCGGATGGCTTTGCCAACTTGAACCGTCGGAGGTTTCAGATCTGTTGATTTTACCCGAGCATCAGCTACTGCTCGATAATATCGGCGGAATTAAAGAAAGCTATAACGAACCGGAAGATGTTTTCACTAATAATCAAAGTTTCCTTTTCATTAAATCTCAATGTGAGCCGGGGTTAGGGTACAGCCAGGTTTATTATGATGATATGTGCCGGGATTTAGATATTGACTGCCTGCCCGAAAATGATTTGGTAACTTTTGTTGAGGAGGCTAACGGCGCGCGTACGCTGTATAATATATCAACCAAACAGGTTTATTTATTTTCGCACGACCATTGCTTTGACTATGTAACCTTCCTGAAAGGACAGCCGGAATACACTTACCACTTGATTAACGGTGTGACCACTTTCCGGGATTATGTAGAAACTTTAGCGCAACAGTGGATAGCGCATATTAATTTTTAATAATAATGATTGAATTTCTCCGTGCCGACCATGTGAATATCTGCGTGCCGCCAGAACAACTGGAAGAGGCCCGGCGCTTTTATGCCGACATAATCGGCCTCCCTGAAATTTACCGGCCCGATGTTTTTGGCGCACCAGGTTATTGGTTCCAGGTTTCCAATATCGAGCTGCATATCGGCACCGAACCGGCCAAGCCGCAGTCGATGCGGCACATGGCCTGGGAAGTGAAAAATTTAGAAGAAGCAGCGAAACTTTTAGAACAGAATAACGTAAAAGTGCTGGAGGAGTGTGACATCCCGGGCCGGGCTCGATTTTCGTTCCTCGACCCTTTCGGCAACCGGACAGAACTGCTGCAGATGCTTGACCGATAGGTAATTATCAAATAAATATTTGTAAATTAGTTAGCCTTTTAAAACCAAAAGATCGTTATGAAATTCATGTCGAAAAAAGTTCACGAAGTGATTGATATGCTCGTATGCGTTTTCCTGCTGGCCTCTCCTGTAATTTTCGGTTTTTCCGGAACGCTTGCCTTGTTGACATATGCACTTGGACTTGCATATTCTGTGCTGGCCTTTGTAACAGGCTTTAAAATTATCCCAATAGAGGTACATGAATTATGTGAATTTATTATCGGCGTTGCATCAATTATTTTGGCTTACACACTGTTCAATAACAATGCAGATGGAAAGTTATTTTATGTAATATTCGGTAACTGCATCCTGCTTACCTGGCTGGTGACTGATTATAAAGGCACCAGTGTGCATAGCGTCGCTAAATTATAGGAAATCTTATTTTTATAGATAAAGGACACGAATTGAAGGAATTTGATTCGTGTCTTTTATTTACGGGCTGACCGATTATTTTTTTTCTTACAGCGCCAGCTCTACCATCGGGTCCCAAAACACTTTTTTAAAATCCTGCACCTGGTCGTTTTCTACTTTTACGCCTTCGTTTTCAAGTAGGGTCTGCATTAAATTGCCGCCGAAATTAAACTTTGCCGTCAGCAGGCCTACCCTGTTAACCACACGGTGCGCCGGGACGGGAGGCTTTGCGCTGCCTGCTGCCTGCATAGCCCAGCCTACCATGCGTGATGAGCCCTTTGTACCCAGGTAAGCCGCAATAGCGCCATAGCTGGTTACCCTGCCTTTGGGTATCAGGCGGGCTACTTCGTAAACGCTTTCGAAAAAGTTTGGTTCTGGCATAAGTAATGTATATAATGCAATAGCAAATTCGTCATTGCTAGGCCGACTGCTCGCAGTCGGCTTCGAAGCAATCTCTGCGCAGGACGGTACTGTACCTTTAATGTCCATGGTTTCCGGGATGCCGGCGGACAGGAAACCATGGACTTTTTGCTTCAATACAGTATGGCGCGGAGATTGCTTCGAAGCAGGCCGCTTGCGGCCCGCCTCGATTTCTATGATCTATGCAACTAATTTAAGATAATTTTTTTCATACTTTCTGTTTTGATTAACACAGGAGAATATACGCTGTACAAGTTTATTCCTGACGGCGTTAATTACGCTCATT